>Ga0307476_10000005_pt1 | contig 724250 bp, 663 predicted proteins | sample atmos_gasesECM2C_2_FD_203314 | JGI IMG/M metagenome (GOLD analysis project Ga0307476, IMG submission 203314) | Hardwood forest soil microbial communities from Morgan-Monroe State Forest, Indiana, United States - atmos_gasesECM2C_05 | ecosystem: Environmental > Terrestrial > Soil > Temperate... | reverse complement strand
ACTTAAACACCCCGTCCGTGCTGGCGATCACGTGCGGAAGATCGTCCTTATTGACCCAGGTCACGGTGCTGTTGACCGGCACCGTGAGCGTGTCCGGACCAAAGGTAAAGTTATCCACACGCACTTCGAGCGCTGACGCCTTATCTTCGCTCTTGGCTCGGGTGGGATGCAGAACTAGAACCGTGGCCAGGGCCAATGGAAGCATCAGGGCCAAGCTGCTCAAGAACACATTTCTTTTCGTCATTTCATTTCTCCTTGTAATAGTTGTTGAAGAGTTATGGACTCTCCTCTTACGCCAGCGACGAGTCCACCACCGCCAGCGCGTGCCGTCCCTGCACATAATTCACATCGGTAATGCCAAGAATGCTGCGCAGTTGCTCGGCGGGCACTTTCATCGGCCCAGGGCCTTCACCTTGGCCAGGCGCGGGTTGGGGGAAAGCTGTCGAAAACGCCGTGTGGAAAGTGATGTTGCCTTCGACTTTTTGCATGGTCTGATGAATGTGACCGTTGAGCACCGTCACCGAACCGAACTTCCTCAAATACGACAGCGCCTGCGCGCTGTCGTCCGTGCCCCATCCCCACTGCGGATACACTGACCAGAGGGGAATGTGAGCAAAGACAACGATTGGAGTACTCGACTTCAGGTGCTTCACGTCATCTTCCATCCACTCGAGTTGCTCGCCTCCGAGTGTGCCCAACCCGCCGGCCTTGAGGTTCATAACATTCACCAGGCCAATGAAGTGCACGCCGTTCTTGTCGAAGCTGTACCAGCCTTGGCCTTTGGAATTTTTGCCGTAACGCTCGCGGAACATGGCTCCGTCATCGTTCAGAACGTCGTGCTCTCCGGGCACAAAGAAGATTTCCTTATTAGTGGCCTTCAGAATCTGGTCGACGTTGTCGAACTCTGAGGGTTTCGAGAGGTGGCTGATGTCGCCGGTGTGCAAAATAAACTCCGGTTGTTCGGGCAAGGCATTAATCTTGTCCACCGCGGCCTGCAGGGTCGCAATCACGTCTGGATTGGCTGGCTTGTTGAATCCCATGTGGCTGTCGCTGATCTGCGCAAAGCTCAGCTCACCCATTTTGTGGGGCTTCATCTTCGAACCCATGTCAGAGGCCAGAGCACGCGATGTCAGTACTCCACCTTCAATTACACACAGCGCGCCGGTTCCGGCCCAGGCCATGCACTTCAGAAAACCGCGGCGGTCGATTCCGTCATTATTGTGGTCATGCTTGATGAATCCACTGGCATTCGGGTCTAACAAATTCTTTTTCGCCATTCTTTCCTCCAATTCAGATATCTGCCACATCGGCTGGCCGTGACGACGCGAACCATCAGGGTCTCGCGGGTTTGCGCTCGCGTCGCCTGCCAGGACGTGTTACATCTGCATAAACCAAGGCCGGCCTGGTTTTATTCCCACGAATTCGTTTCCACTGATTCCCGGGCAGAATTACTTTTGGGTAGTAGGGCGGGAATAAAATGCCAGTGGCTACGGTTAAGTACATAGACAGACCGGGAGACTAGTGACGTGCTAGACCCGCAGGACAGAATTCGGTTTGAGCAACTGGTGTTGCCACACCTGGATAGCGCTGCCAATCTGGCTCGATGGATGCTTCGAAATCGTGCCGATTCCGACGACGTTGTCCAGGAGGCAACGCTGCGGGCCTACCGCTTCTTCGACAAGTTCCACGGCGGAGACGCGCGCGCCTGGTTGCTGCAGATTGTGCGTAACACTTGCTACACCTGGCTGCAGAAGAATCGACCGTCGGAATTGATGACCGAGTTCGATGAAGAAGTGCATCAACTGCCGTCTGCCAATCCCGAGACCCTGGCCACCCAGGCGAACGAGCGGCAGCGGTTGATGTCGGCATTGGAATCATTATCTCCACGCTTCAGAGAGGTGCTCGTGCTCAGGGAATTAGAAGGTTGTTCTTATAAAGAAATTGGCGAGATTACCGGCATTCCCATCGGAACCGTAATGTCAACGCTGTCTCGTGCCCGCGAGCGTTTGCGGCAAACTTTGATCGGAATGGCCGGCGCTGCCACGAAGGAGGTTTCATGAATTGCGAACTGACGGAAACCACCATTCACGGTTACTTCGACGGCGAACTCGATGCGGTGCGATCGGCTGAATTCGAGCGGCACGTGGAGCACTGCTCTCAGTGCCAGGCTGTACTGGAAGGTATGGGGTCTCTGCGCACGCAGCTTCAGCAAAGCGATTTGTACGAGTACGCCTCGCCTGAGCTGCGCGAAAGAGTTCGTAAGCAGATCGCGCAGGAAGCAAGGAAGGCCGGTTTTACTCCGGGGCTCTCATGGAAGAGATGGTTCCTTGTCCCGGCGTTCGGGACTCTGGCCGCGGCAGCAGCACTGATCACGATCATGCTTTTCGTACTTCCGTCCCACAAGCAATCGACGCTCACTGCCGAACTCATCGACGCTCACGTGCGTTCGCTGCAGCCCGGGCACTTATTTGATGTTCAGTCGACCGACCAGCACACGGTGAAGCCATGGTTTGACGGCAAGATCGACTTCATCCCGCCAGTGACTGACTATGCCGCACAAGGATTTCCGCTCGTCGGGGGACGGCTGGATGTTATCGACGGACACAACGTTGCGGCGCTGGTTTACGCACGCCGCAAGCACTTTATTAACGTCTTTGTCTGGCCTGACCGCGAAAAGGAGTCCACTGCTGAAAGCTCGGGCTCGCGCCAGGGTTACAACTGGGTTGCAGGCCGATCTGGAGACATGCGGATTTACCTGATCTCGGATGCCGCACTTTCAGATCTGAGCGAACTGAAAGGTCTTATTCGGCAATAGCCGAGTTTCTGCTGAGCGAGCCGTTACCGCTTCTCTGAAGCAGTCGGCGAAATATCGGAGCGGTTCACGCCGTTTCACCTGTGCGAGTAAAATAGTCGAGTTCACGCAGGGGAGAATTGGCGCATGGTGTCCGCATCCGCGCTTACGCAGGCCGAGCAGTTGCAGAGTCCGATAACCAAGGCGGCCGCGCGCTGCGTGCTGGCCTTGTTCGGCGCTTCTGGAGATCTTACTAAGCGCAAGCTGGTCCCCGCTCTCTTCAATCTGGCAAAAGCCAATCTTCTGCCTGACAACTTCGCCATTCTAGGTGTCGCCTTTGACGATCTGACCCTCGATCAGTTTCGCGATCAAGTAACATCATTTCTGCACGCGGACAGCAGCGGCGCGGAGGCGCTGAATGCATTCCGCCAGCGGCTCTATTATCAGCGCGCTGACTTTGGCGATTCGGCGACGTATCCGGCCCTGCAGAAACGACTCGGCGATCTCGATCTTCAATACAACACAGAAGGCAATTATCTTTTCTATCTCGCGACCGCGCCGAAATTCTTTGGCCAGATCGTTCAGCAGTTAGGACAAAGCCAGCTCTCGAAAGAGGAGAATGGCCGCTGGCGGAGAGTCGTAATTGAAAAGCCGTTCGGCCACGATCTCGAATCGGCCCAAAGCCTGAACCGACAAATAAAATCCGTCCTCGCGGAAAATCAGATTTATCGCATCGACCACTATCTGGGCAAAGAGACGGTGCAGAACATTCTGGTCTTCCGCTTCGATAACGCGATCTTTGAGCCCATCTGGAACCGCCGCTACATCGATCACGTGCAGATCACGAATGCCGAAACCGTCGGCGTGGAGCAGCGTGGCGGATATTTCGACACTGCCGGCACGTTGCGCGACATGGTGCCTAATCACGTCATGCAATTGCTTAGCCTGACCGCTATGGAGTCGCCGGTTTCGTTCCAGGCGGATGCGGTCCGCGATGAGCAAGCCAAAGTTTTGCACGCAGTGCAATTGCTCGACTCGGAAGCCGTGCTGCACGACAGTGTTCGCGGGCAATATGGAGATGGCGTGATTGCCGACGAACGTGTCCGCTCCTACCGCAGCGAGCCGGGGGTTTCGCCCGAATCAAGAACCGAAACCTTTGTCGCGCTGAAACTTAATATCGATAACTGGCGCTGGGTTGGAGTGCCGTTTTACCTCCGCACCGGCAAGCGGCTTGCACAGCGGCACACCGAGATCACAATTCAGTTCAAGAAAACACCGTTTGATCTGTTTCGCAACGCTCCCGTCAAAAAACACTCGAACCAACTGGTCATTCAAATTCAGCCGGTCGAAGGAATTTCGCTGAGTTTCGGCGCCAAAATTCCGGGGCCGATTTTGCGCGTGGGATCCGTGGATATGAGCTTCGAATATTCCAAATATTTCGGTGAGGATGCGTACACCGGTTACGAAGTTCTTCTTTACGATTGCATGATTGGCGACGCCACGCTGTTCCAGCGCGCGGACATGGTGGAAGCGGGCTGGAGCATCGTTGACCCCATGCTCGACGTGTGGGCAGCATTGCCGCCGCGAAAGTTTCCCAACTACGCCTCCGGCACATGGGGGCCGAAAGAGTCTGAGGAGTTGCTGCAACGCGACGGGCGGGTGTGGAGGACAATCGAATGATTCTCGCAGGTGACATTGGCGCAACCCGCGTGCGACTCGCGGCCTTTCAAACTGAGAGCAACCAACTCCACCGCGTGGTCGATACGACCTACAAAAGCCAGCAGCACAGCGGCCTCGCAGAGCTCATAAAAACCTTCGTGGGGACTGAAGGAATTCTGGTCCACAGTGCGTGTTTTGGCGTGGCCGGCCCGGTGCGGGCAGGGAAGAGCAAGATATCGAACCTCGAATGGACCATAGATGCCGGTGAACTTGCCTCGCAATTGAGACTTCCTTCGGTCGGCTTGATCAATGACCTCGAGGCGTATGCCTACGGCGTGGACGCGCTTGAGTCAAAAGATTTCGTTACCTTGAGCGAAGGTGCGGAAGACGCGGAAGGCAACCGTGCCGTCATTTCCGCTCGCACTGGGCTTGGCGTCGCTGGCCTTTACTGGGATGGGTTCCGGCATCATCCTTTTCCGTGCGAAGGTGGTCACGCCGACTTCGCACCCAAGAACGATCTCGAGATGGAACTGGCGCAATATCTTCGCAAGAAATTTCAGCATGTGAGCTGCGAGCGAATTCTTTCCGGCCCGGGAATCAAAAATATTTATGACTTTCTGCGCGATGCGAAAAAAGCCGATGAACCTGATTGGCTGCGCGAACAGATAAGCCAGGCGAAAGATCCTCCGGCGCTCATTTCACAGCTCGCGCTCGAGGGCAAGGCAGCGATCTGTGAACAGACTTTGTCGCTCTTTGTAAGCGTTTACGGATCCGAAACCGGCAACTGCGCGCTGAATTTCATGGCCACGGGCGGAGTCTTCATCGGCGGCAGTATCGCTGCAAAAATTGTGCCCAAGATGCGCGATCCTATCTTCATGAAATCTTTTCTGGATAAGGGACGAATGCAGTCGCTACTTGCCGATATGCCGGTGAGAATAATTCTTAACGACGACGCCGGACTCATTGGCGCGGCACGCTACACCCTAATTCAAAAAGCGTTTTCGCGAGACAAGAGAGCCATCGCGTAAAGTGAGCAGCAGGTGCGGAATTCGGATGCGAAACCCCTAATCGAGGATCGGCAGATTCAGGCAGGGCTCAACGTGGAATTTAAAAGACGCAATTTGCGTTAGCGCTTTTTCGACCACCGACGCTGTGCAGGGCTCAAGCGTGATCACAAACGGCAGCTTCGATTTCGAATATCCTGGCTTCTGAAAAACCGAATCGATATTGATTCCTAGGCGCGAAAAAACTGTTGCCAGCGACGCGATGATGCCGGGTTCGTCCTGCACCGTAAATCGGAGATAGTGCCGGGATGTGAAGTCAGCGCTTACGGAAAGATCCGGAACCTCGCCCTCACCCAGGACCGCGCCATTTACTTGTCGAGAGCGCGCAATCGCAATTAGGTCAGAAACCACAGCGACCGCAGTCGGATGTCCGCCGGCGCCATGTCCAGCAAAAACCGTTTCGCCGCCGAATTTGCCGGTGGACATAACCAGATTGCGTGCGCCTTCGACTCGCGCCAGTGGCGAAGACGCGTGGACCAGCGCCGGTCCCACGGTCGCGAACAGCTTCTTCGAAGTTTTTCGCGCCCGCGACAATTGGCGAATGGTGCAGTCGAGCAACTTGGCGTATTCAAAATCGACCGGTTCTATTACCGAAATCGTTCGCGCAAAGATGCCTTCCAGATCGGCGGATACGCGCAATCCAGTCCGCGACAGAATCGTCAGTTTGGCGCGCGCGTCGAGACCATCAACATCGTCAGTCGGATCAGCTTCGGCGAAGCCAAGCTTTTGTGCTTCTTTTAATGCGTCCGCGAAACTCACGCCGGCGCTTTCAATTCGCGTCAGAATGTAATTGCAGGTGCCGTTCAGGACCCCGCATAACTCTACCAACTCATCGCCTGCGAGCCCTTCTTGTAAACCCGAGATGACGGGAACTCCGCCCGCGACCGATGCTCCAAAAGCAATATGTTGCCCGTTCTCACGCGCCAATCGGACCAGTTCAGCCCCGTGCCGCGCGATCAGTTGCTTGTTTGCGGTAACCACTGACTTACCCGACTTCAGCGCCTTCCGAATCCACTCGGCGGCAGGTTCAAGGCCACCGATGAGTTCAACGACGATGTGCGCATCGGACGAGAGAACATCATCAATATCTTCAGTCCAGCGGATTGTCGGGGAGAGCGATCCCACTCGCTTGCGTGCTATCTGGCGATTGAAAATGTGAGTGAGGTGGAGATCGTCGCCGGCTCGCTCGGAAAGGATTCGCGCGACAGAACTGCCTACGGTCCCGAAACCCACGATGGCAACGTTCAGACTCGGCGAGTTCTCGAAAGAAGGTTGAGTCGCTTCTGAATCCGTTAAATTGTCGGCAGGTTTCATAGGTATTAGGAATCTAGTTCTATGCCACGCTGTGCGAACGTTTCGGCGCTGGCACTGGCGGCACGCGCCCGCGTCGTTGTTGCCGATCCTCGCCCATTCGCGCGAGTGCGTTTAGCGCTCCCATTTTTTGTGTGCGCTGAAATCGGCTTCGCCGATGCCGGAAAAAACTGCGCGTGCAAGTGTTGCACTGCTTTCGGAACGTCGCTTTCCTGAATCACGAAGCTGATGTTCAATTCCGAAGCGCCCTGCGAAATCATGCGAATATTCACTTCCGCCGCCGCAATAGTATTAAACACGCTGGCTGCAATTCCCGGCTTGCCATGAATGTCTTCGCCGACCAGGCAAACGATCGCCTGCTTGTCATCGCAAGTGACATCTGCAATCTCTTCAAGCTCAGCCAGCAGCGCTTTGGGCAAACGCTTGCTCTCCATAGTGAATGACATGCTGACCTCAGAAATGGCAACGATGTCAACCGACGTGAAGTGCCGGTCGAGCGCTTCGAACACGGAGCGCAGAAAGCCGTGCACCATGATTCCGCGGGAGGCGACGACGTTGACGATGCTCACGCCAGTTTTGGCAGTGATAGCACGGAACACATCGCGGCTGCGAGGAGCGTGCGCCGTAATTTCGGTGCCGGTGCTTTTCAGATTGCGTGAATTGAGCACGTATACCGGAATGTTTTTGTGAATGGCGGGAAGCAAAGTAGCGGGGTGAAGGACTTTCGCTCCGAAGTATGCCAGCTCGGCGGCTTCGTTGAAGCTGATTTGTTTGATGGTTTTCGCGTGCGGACACAGGCGCGGATCGGTGGTCATCATGCCCTCGACGTCGGTCCAGATCTCGATGCGGTCAGCGTCAAGCGCTGCGCCGATAATCGCTGCGGAATAATCCGAACCGCCGCGGCCTAAAGTGGTGGGCACGCCTGCAGGCGTGGCCGCGATAAACCCTCCCATCACCGGGATTTTTTTCTTCGCAAGCAGAGGGACAATTTTTTTCTTTGACTTCTCTCGGGTTTCCACCATTTGCGGCACCGCCCGGGTGTGCGTGGCGTCAGTAATCAGGCATGCTCTCGAATCCACCCATGCGGCATTCAGTCCGCGGATGGCGAATGCATCGGCCACGATCAGGCTGGAGAGCAGTTCTCCGAATGAGAGAAGGTAGTCGCTGCCGCGTGGTGTGAGTTCGCGCACCGCAGCTAACCCGCGCAAAAAATTCTCCAGCTCGGCAAAATAGGGATCGAGTTTTGGCGCCAGGCTGGCGGCGCGTTTTGCACCGAGCAAATTGTTGGCCGTCGAAAAATGTCGCTTGCGCATGGATCGAAACAGTTGAAGGCTGGCCTCGCATTCGCTCGAAGCAGCCAGTTGTCCCATGGTCACAAGCTGGTCCGTGACCTTGGCCATGGCGCTGACCACGACCAACGGCAACACTTCGCGCCGGCTGGCGACAATTTTTGCGACTCGTTCAATGGCTTCGGCGCTTTCAACTGAAGTGCCGCCGAACTTCATCACAATCATGTGAATCCTTCTAAAAGACTATACCCATCCTAACCTCCGCCATGGGTTCGCGAAGATTTGACCAAAAAACGAAAGACCCACTCGCCGTCCGGGCTGTGGGTCTTGAGCAGATACTTAGAATTCGCTCAACGCCCACGCCAGACAGTAATTCGTGTGCCCGTTGTGTGTGTAGGCATTGGCGACATTGTCTGGATCGCAGGCGACAAATCGAACGTTCAATATACCGGAACCAGAGCTGCAATCCGAACTGCTTTTTCGATGGGACGAATCGAAAAAGTTGCAGTCACCGCGGCCGAACGCGCTCACTCCTCAGGCGCGCCGAGTTTTTACGAAATTTGCAAAATTTCCATCTGCCGAATCGAAATTCTGAATTGTACTTTTGGCCACCACTCGCGGTACCAAAGAGATACACAGCCACGGGTGTGTGCGGTCCACGTAAGCCTCTGGGGAAATTCCTCTGCAACTTTGGAAGACACAAAACGGTTTGCCGCCGCGGCGGGGTCTTTACGATCCCGCGAACGAGCACGACGCCTGCGGAATGGGTTTTGTGGCGAGCATTCGCGGCCAGCAAAGCCATCAGATCATTGAGCAGGGAATCCAGGTACTGGTAAATCTCACGCACCGTGGAGCATGCGGCTGCGATCCGGAGACCGGCGATGGCGCCGGTGTCCTGATTCAAATTCCTCACAAGTTTTTCGCCCGCGAGTGTGCAACTCTCGGATTCGAATTGCCCGCGCCCGGCGAGTACGCGGTCGGAATGACCTTTCTGCCGGTTGAGAAGCATCCGCGCCTGAACTGTGAAGGCGTACTCGAACGCATCATCCGCGAAGAAGGACTCAGCGTTCTGGGCTGGCGCGATACGCCGGTGAACGGCGATGCCATAGGCCGCGTTGCTCGTGCTTCGCAACCTTATATACAGCAGATTTTTGTAGGCCGTCCTGCCGAGATTGATGAAGACGCGTTTGAGCGTAAACTTTACGTGGTCCGCAAGCGCGCCGAAAAAGAAATTACTGAGTCCGACATCGAGGACAAGGAATTCTTTTATATTCCGTCTCTGTCGGCGCGCACCATCGTTTACAAGGGACTTTTGCTGGCCCCGCAAATTGCCAACTTCTACGGCGACCTGTCTGATCCGGACGCGGCCAGCGCGCTGTGTCTAGTCCATCAGCGTTTCTCAACCAACACTTTCCCCAGTTGGAAGCTGGCACATCCTTATAGATATGTCGCGCATAACGGCGAAATCAACACCCTGAAGGGCAATGTCGCATGGATGCATGCGCGCCAGTCGATTCTGGCGAGCGAACGTTTTGGTGATGACATCAAAAAGCTTTTCCCGATCATTGAACCTGCGGGAAGCGATTCTGCCAGCTTCGACAACGCGGTCGAGTTGCTCTTCCAATCAGGCCGCAGCCTGCCGCATGTCATGGCCATGCTGATTCCGGAGGCGTGGGCGGGCAATCCGCACATGAAGCCGGAGAAGCGCGCATTTTACGAATACCACTGCTCGCTGATGGAGCCCTGGGACGGGCCAGCCGCTATCGCATTCACCGACGGCAAAATGATTGGCGCGACGCTGGATCGCAACGGGCTACGTCCGGGCCGCTACGTGGTCACTGACGATGATCTCGTCGTGATGGCGTCTGAAGCAGGGGTTCTTTCCGTTCCGCCGGAAAAGATAAAACGTAAAGGACGTTTGCAGCCGGGAAAAATGTTTCTGGTCGACACCGTCGAGGGACGCATTATCGCCGACAAAGAAATCAAATCTCGGTTGGCTTCGCGCCAGCCTTACGAACAGTGGCTGAAGGAAAATCAAATCACACTCGACCATCTGCCGGAACCGGTGCGCGTACACGCTTCAGACCACGCGACCATCATCTCGCGGCAGCGTGCTTTCGGTTACACCGACGAAGATTTGAAGATGATTATCGAACCCATGGCGGCAAAGGGTGAAGAGCCGGTGGGTTCGATGGGAACCGATACGCCATTGGCTTGTTTAAGCGATAAGCCGCAGCCGCTGTTCAATTACTTCAAGCAGCTTTTTGCGCAGGTCACCAATCCGCCCATCGATCCCATCCGCGAAGAGATGGTGATGTCGCTCATCAGTTACATCGGAACCGAGCGCAACATTCTCGACGAAACGCCGGAAAATTGTCACACGCTGAAATTACCGCATCCTATTCTGACTAATCGCGATCTCGAAAAACTGCGCCGGGTTTCGCAAGGAGATCTGCTGGCGATCACGTTGCCGGCCTTGTTCCGCGCCGCCGACGGCGAAGCGGGACTGCGGTCCGCCCTGGATGAAATCTCGCGCCGGGCTTCGCTTGCGGTGAAGTCCGGTTACACGCTGCTGATTTTGTCCGATCGCGGCGTGGACAAAGACTATGCCCCAATTCCCAGCCTGCTCGCCCTGGCCGCGGTCCACAATCTCTTGGTTCGAGAAGAAACTCGTACTCAGGTCGCGCTGATCATCGAATCCGGAGAGCCGCGCGAGGTCATGCATTTTGCGCTCCTGATCGGCTACGGCGCGAGTGCGATCAATCCTTACCTTGCGCTCGAAACTTTGGAAGACGTTGCCGGTCGAGGCTATCTGCCGGGCGGCATGACTCCCGACGTCGCGGTCAAACACTTCATCAAAGCGGTGAATAAAGGTTTGCTTAAAACGTTTTCGAAGATGGGAATCTCCACGCTGCAAAGTTATCGCGGCGCGCAGGTCTTCGAGGCTATCGGTCTTAACGAAGATCTGGTCAACGCCTATTTCGCGGGAACAACTTCGCGAATCGGCGGGGTGGGACTCGATGTTCTGGCCCGTGAGGCGCAACTCAAGCACGAATTCGCCTTCCGCACTGTTACCGACGTGGACACTGAGCTCATGGTCGGCGGCAGCTATCACTTCCGCGTGAATGGCGAGTATCACCTTCTGAACCCCGACACGATCAGCAAGCTGCAACATAGCGTGCGCGAGCAGAATTTTAAGAGCTTCGAAGAATATGCTGCATTGATCGATGCGCAGAGTCGCAACCTAGCCACCTTGCGCAGCTTGATGAAGATCAAGAAAGCGCGCAAGCCGGTGCCCATCGAGCAAGTCGAGCCCGCGAAAGAAATCGTGAAGCGCTTTACTACCGGGGCGATGTCATTCGGATCGATCAGCAAGGAAGCGCATGAGACGCTGGCGATTGCCATGAACCGGATCGGCGGTAGGTCGAATACCGGCGAAGGCGGCGAAGACGAGCAACGTTATAACAAGGATGCAAACGGCGATTGGCGACGTAGCGCGATCAAGCAAGTCGCTTCGGCCCGCTTTGGCGTGACCGCTCACTATCTGGTGAACGCGGAAGAGTTACAGATCAAAATGGCGCAGGGGGCGAAACCGGGGGAGGGTGGGCAACTCCCTGGGCACAAAGTTGACGATGTCATCGCCCGCTTGCGGCATTCTATTCCCGGGGTCGGCCTGATCTCTCCGCCGCCGCACCACGATATCTACTCAATCGAAGATCTGGCGCAGCTGATCTATGACTTGAAGAACACCAACCCCCAGGCGCGCATTTCGGTCAAGCTGGTTTCCGAGATCGGTGTGGGGACAGTGGCCGCAGGCGTAGCGAAAGCGCACGCCGATGTTGTACTCATCTCCGGCGACAGCGGCGGAACGGGCGCATCACCACTCAGTTCGATCAAGCACGCCGGGATTCCGTGGGAGCTTGGGCTTGCGGAAACGCAGCAGGTCCTTTTAATGAACGATCTGCGGAGCCGAATTCGCGTTCAGACTGATGGCAAGCTGCAAACTGGTCGCGACGTCGTGATCGCGGCGTTGCTGGGCGCGGAAGAATTTGGATTTGCTACTGCTCCTCTGGTCGCGATGGGCTGCATCATGTTGCGCAAATGCCACTTGAATACTTGCTCGGTGGGAATCGCGACGCAAGATCCTGCGCTGCGCAAAAAATTCGCTGGACAGCCCGAGCACGTGATCAATTTCTTTTTCTTTATTGCCGAGCAGGTGCGGCAATACATGGCGGAGTTGGGCTTCCGTAAGGTCAATGAAATGGTCGGACGGGTGGACATGCTCGACACGCAGCCTGCGGTTGACCACTGGAAGGCACGAGGCATCGATCTTTCAGCAATTCTCTACAATCCACCCCTGCCCGGCCGCGTTGCCCGCCACTGCGTGCAGGCGCAAGATCACGGACTTGAAAAGGCTCTAGATCATGAACTGATTGCGGGCGCCAAAGACGCACTGGAACATCGCTCGCCAGTTGAGATGAGCTTTCCGATTCGTAACGTGCATCGCACCGTCGGCGCCATGCTCAGCGGCGAAATCGCGCGCCGCTACGGGTCAGAGGGGCTACCCGACGATACGATTCGCATTAAGTTTGAAGGCTCTGCGGGGCAGAGCTTCGGTGCGTTCCTGGCGAAGGGCGTGACCATGACGCTTGAAGGCGATGCGAACGATTACGTGGGCAAAGGCCTTTCGGGCGGACGTCTGATCGTGCATGCGCCGAGTAGTTCTCGATTCGCTGCGGAAGAAAATATCTTGATCGGCAATGTCGTGCTTTACGGTGCGACCAGCGGCGAGGCATTTTTCAGCGGCGTCGCGGGAGAACGCTTTGCGGTGCGCAACTCTGGCGCTACGGCCGTGGTGGAGGGCGTCGGCGACCACGGTTGTGAGTACATGACCAATGGATTGGTGATTGCGCTCGGCTCATGCGGCAGAAATTTCGCCGCCGGCATGAGCGGCGGCATCGCCTATGTGTGCGACGAGCGCGGCGACTTCACCGAGAAGCGATGCAATCTGGCGTCGGTCGATCTCGAACCTGTAATCGAGACGCGTGATGTGCGCCTGGTTCGGAGCCTCATCAAGCGGCATTATGAGCTCACCGGGAGCAAACGCGCGAAAAACATTCTCGACAACTGGGCGGAGATGTTGCCGCGCTTCATCAAGATCTTCCCGCATGAATTCAAACGCGTGCTGGGGGTGACTCGCAGCCGTCAACAGTACATCCCCGGGCAGCCGGTCATGGTGGCGGAACTCGCGGAGGCGCTGCATGGGTAAGGCCTCGGGATTCATGGAGCATTCGCGCGATACCGCGACGCGGCGTGCAGTGACGGAGCGCGTGAACGACTGGTTCGAGATCTATCAAGATTTTCCAGAAGAGAAATTACGCACTCAAGGCGCGCGCTGCATGGATTGCGGTGTGCCTTTTTGCCACACCGGGTGCCCGGTCAACAACCTCATCCCTGATTGGAACGACCTCGTCTATCGCGGCCACTGGAAAGAGGCCGTGCGGCAGCTTCACTCCACCAATAATTTTCCGGAGTTCACCGGACGGATTTGTCCCGCGCCCTGCGAGGCGGCATGCGTGCTTGGAATCAACGAGCCTGCGGTGACGATCAAGCAGATTGAAAAAAGTATTGCGGAACGCGGTTTTGAGGAAGGCCTGATTCGTCCTGAACCACCCAAATTCCGCACGGGAAAGAAAATTGCGATTGTGGGCTCTGGCCCGGCGGGATTGGCCGCAGCGCAACAATTAAATCGTGCCGGACACTGGGTCACGGTCTACGAAAAGGCTGATCGCATCGGCGGACTGCTGCGTTACGGCATTCCTGAGTTCAAGATGGAGAAGCGCATCGTCGATCGCCGCCTTGACCAGATGGAAGCTGAGGGCGTGAAATTTGTTACTAATGCCCATGTGGGCCATTCGGTTCCAGTTGACGATCTGCAGCGCGAGTTTGATGCGATTTTGTTAGCTGGAGGCGCGGAATCGCCGCGAGACTTGAGCGTTCCGGGAAGAGAATTGAAGGGCGTTCATTTCGCGATGGATTTCCTGCCGCAAGCTAACAAGCGCTGCAATGGCGACCAGCTCGATCCCGCGCAGGACATCCTGGCCACTGGGAAGCACGTCATCATTATTGGTGGCGGAGACACCGGGGCAGATTGCCTGGGCACGGTGCATCGTCAGAAGGCCGCTTCTGTGCATCAATTCGAAATCATGCCAATGCCACCCGCCGAACGTTCGCCCCTGACTCCCTGGCCGTTGTGGCCGATGCAATTGCGAGTCGAGGGCGCGCACGAAGAGGGCGGGACTCGGGCATGGAGCATCGCCACAACGACGTTGACCGGCGACGCAGATGGAAATGTAAAACAGTTGCACGGAATTAAAGTTGGCCCTCCGCCGAAATTTGAACCGCTCGCCGACAGCGAGTTTGTGATGGAAGCAGACCTGATTTTGCTTGCAATGGGTTTCAGCGGCCCGGTGCGCAATGGCATGATCGAACAGTTAGGCGTAAAGCTCGACCAGCGCGGCAACGTAGAGACCGGCGCGAATTATATGTCTTCGGTCGCGGGCGTTTTTGCTGCGGGCGACATGCGCCGCGGACAATCGCTGGTGGTCTGGGCCATAGCGGAAGGAAGAAAAGCCGCGGCGTCGGTTGATATTTATTTAGGTAAGCAGGCCGCGAAGCCGCTGGCAAAGCCGAAGGTCCGGCGCGATCTGGTCCCAGCCTAAACGGCAAAACTTGAGCTGTCCGCTTTGAACAAGCAGCGTCTCGGGATAAAATGCCTTTCTCCGCGTTCGCGGCACTGCCTCTGCGAACTCCGCGGTTAAAAGCTTTGAAGATAGCACTGCCTAAGGCGCTGCTGCAGAGAAACCTGTCACAATGTCCAAACCGATCCTTATGCCAACCAAACCAGCCAGGGCCGCAGCGCCGGCAGTCTCACTCGCCGAGATTCGCATCGCCATGGACCGCATACGCGACTCCATTTATCTTTCGCCCTGTGCGCGTTCAGAATATTTTTCTCAACTCACCGGAAATTCGGTTTATCTGAAGCTGGATAACCTGCAGCGCACTGGCGCATTTAAAGAACGCGGGGCACTGAATAAACTCCTGACTCTGACAGCAGAAGAGCGCTCGCGAGGAGTGATTGCCGCATCGGCGGGCAATCATGCGCAAGGCGTCGCCTACCACGCCGGACGGCATGGGATTCGCGCCGAAATTTGCATGCCGCTGACCACGCCACTGATCAAGGTTTCGGCCACAAAAAGCTATGGTGCGGAAGTCATTCTCCACGGCGCGAATTACGACGAGGCCTGCGAAGAGGCGGTACGCCGCAGCCAGCAGTTCGGAATGACCTTTGTTCACCCGTTCGACGACGAAGTGGTCATCGCCGGACAGGGCACCATGGGTCTGGAAATTTTGCAGCAGGTCCCCGACATCGAAGCGGTTATTGCGCCAATTGGCGGCGGCGGCCTGATTGCCGGCGTGGCTTGTGCGGTAAAAGCGACAAATCCGCAGGTGCGCGTCATCGGCGTTCAGCCCGCCCGTTTGCCGTCCATGAAGGTCGCTATCGCGGAAGGCCAACCGGTGACGCTAAGCCCGGCGGCCACAATTGCCGACGGCATTGCGGTGCGGCGGGCTGGAGAAAAAACGCTGCCCTTGATCCAGAAATACGTCGATGACATCGTGACCGTGGACGAAGAAGAAATCGCCAACGCGATTCTTCTCCTGCTCGAGCGCGAAAAAACGCTGGCTGAAGGCGCTGGCGCGGCAGCTATCGCGGCCCTCATTAATCGCAAAACGCCGCTCAGCGGCAAAAAAGTGGCAGTGCTAGTTTGCGGCGGCAATATTGACGTCAGTCTGCTCTCGCGAATCATGGAGCGCGGCCTGGTGAAAGATGGGCGACTGGTGCGTCTCCGCGTCCATCTACCGGATTATCCCGGAGCTCTTCATCGCCTGACCGGAATTCTGGCGCAGCATCGCGCCAACATCGTCGAGACCTCATACGATCGCGCTTATTACGGCGTAAATCTAGGTGACACGGCGATCGACATCACCATGGAAACCCGCGGCCCCGACCACATCGCAGAGCTTCTCTCCGCCCTTAGCGCCAGCGGATATACGCATGAGCGGATCCTTTAGCGGCCCTGACCCTCAAAATCCAACTCAACCACAGAAAAAGCACGGAGGTACGCAGAGAACGCCTCAAAAACACCAATGGACGGAGGATATCCGTTCGTAACTGGCGCATCCTTATTGCTGCGCTATATTGATTCTTATCCGTGAAGTTTTCCAGCAAAAATTTGCTTCGCGCCCTCGTTCTCACGGCGTTGCTCACCGGCTGCAATCGTGTCGGTCACCGCGTGCTCGAGGTTGATTACGTGTCCGCACCGCAGGTCATTCTGCGTGACGAGTTATCGCAGGTTTACAAGAAGGTCGGCACCGCCAAGAACGGAGATCGCGTTGACGTGCTCGACCGCGAAAAGCGTTTTTCGAAAGTTCGCACCGCCAGCGGGCAGGAAGGCTGGGTCGAGCAACGTTATCTGGTTAGTTACCAAGTGTTCGACGGCTTTCAGAAAATGCAGCAGCAGGAGAAAGACTCGCCCGTCGATGGCATCGCCACCACGCGCAACGATACCAATCTGCACCTCGAGCCCGGTCGCGACACTGAGCACCTTTATCAGTTAGCGCAAGGCGCGAAAGTGACAGTGCTTAAACGCGCTACGGTGGAGAAGAATCTCCCGGGCGCCCCCATGGCGCTGCCGGCCGGAGCCAAGCAACTCAAGCCCATGGAAGACTGGTGGCTGGTCCGCGACCAAGACGGACATGTGGGTTGGGTGCTCGACCGCATGATCGACCTCGATGTCCCATTGGACGTTGCTCAGTATGCTGAGGGGCAGCGCATCATCGGCTGCTTCATCCTTAATGAGGTCAACGATGCCGATAAGAAAGTTCCGCAATACTTAATGGTATTAACCGAAGCCAAAGACGGCCAGCCCTTCGACTTCAACCAAGCCCGCGTCTTTACCTGGAACACCCACCGCCACCGCTACGAGACCGCCTATCGTGAGCGCAACCTGAATGGCGTACTTCCGGTCAGCGTCTCCCACGAAGACTTTGGCAAAGAAGGCGACTTGCCCACCTTTGTGTTGCGTGTGAAAGATCTCAGCGGCAACACCGTCGAGCGCAAGTACAAAATGAATACGCCAATCGTGAAACGAGTCGGGTAGGCGCATCGTAGTGAGTCGGGTTTAGGGTCTCATCGTCGAACGAAACCTGAGCATAGGGCCAATGGTCTTTCATGCAGTCGCTATACAGGATTTCATAGAGTCATTCCTCGGCCATCCTGTTTTTGGAAATGTCAATCAACTCTAGTCGACTCCATTCCCATGCAAGTTACGTAGCAACAACAGTTTAAGTAGATCATGAGTTTGGAATGGAAGTTGCATCGAGAACCATGCTCCGAAGCAATCATTTTTCAATTGAAGAGAAACTACATCTTGAGATGCCATTCCGGCGGCATTGCTGACCTGAGGTCGCCGTTCAATAGGAGATTTTGCATGAAAGACGCATTTCGCAGTTCGCTGTTGATCGTATTGGTGTCCCTCCTGGGAATACTTTTGGCCGCGCCGTCTGCGAATGCGCAAAATCTCTACGCCAGCATTCGCGGCACCGTGACGGATCAGTCGGGCGCCGTAATTGGCGGCATAAACCTTGCCGCGACGAATGTGTCTACTGGAGTGAGTTACAGGACCACCTCGGCCAACAATGGTGCATACTCATTCTTGCAGTTGCCGATCGGCAGCTACACGGTTTCTGCCGAGCAGTCTGGATTTAAGAAGTTCGAAACTCAGGGCATCCACTTGGATATTAACCAGGTTTACGCGCTGGATGTGAGGATGGAGGTGGGCGCTGTATCGCAAGTGCTGACGGTCGAAGCCACCGCTGCTCAAGTAAACACAACTGACATGCAACTTGGAACCACGATCGGCGGTAACCAGATCGTGGACTTACCGCTGAACGGGCGCAACTGGACGCAACTGGAACAACTTCAGCCCGGTGTTGTTGGAACCACCGACCGCTTCGGGGGGAATCTGGGCGGCTTTTCCGGTAACGGTGCCGAAACTCAACAGAACTCATTCCTGATTAATGGTACGGATTCTAATGACCCAACCTTAAATACGGTTCTCATCGTTCCGAGCCCCGACGCGATTGCCGAGTTTCGCCTCGTCACCAACACGTTGAATCCAGAATACGGACGGAACTCCGGCACGATTATCAATGCCCTGATCAAGAATGGATCCAACCAATTCCACGGTGACGCTTTCGAGTTTTATCGGGACACGTTCATGGATGCGAAGTCGTGGTTTGAGCTAACCCCGTCTCCCTTTCATCGCAATGACTTCGGTGGTACCGTCGGCGGGCCAGTAGTTAAGGACCACACCTTCTTCTTTTTCTCGTATGAGGGATTCCGCGAGGCCTTTCCGCAGTCGCACCAAAACCCGAATGTTTACACCAAATTGGAGCGCGGGGGAAATTTCTCGGCAGACGCTGGCACGTTCAACGCAAACCCAATCCCGTTTGCGATGTTTGGCGACAGCGCCTCGCCATGCCCAGTGGGAGGTGCCCAGTGCGCCGCAGGATCAGCTACTTATGCGCAGCTATTCAGCACTGGAATGATTCCCACACAGGATTTCAATCCGCTAGCGGTTAAGCTGATGAATCAATTCGTGCCGTTGCCGAACGCGGGCCAGACTTTCGACTTTAATCCGACCACGACAGAAACCACCAATCAATATATTTACCGCGTTGACGAGCAGCTCAAACAATCAGATGCTCTATGGTTCTATGGACTCAACCAAAGTACCCCCTCGCAAGATTCATTGCCCTTCACTGGGGCGACCCTTCCAGGGTTTGCAGAGTTCGCCACGCGGCACTATTCGCAATATGTTTTAGATTGGAACCACACCTTCTCTCCAACCTCGTTGAATGAAGCTCGCTTCGGATACACAAGGTTCAATTTCGCGGCAGTTGAACCGGTGACTCCAATAACTCCCGCCAGTTACGGATTTACCGGGATCACTACGCAAGACCCTGCGGTGTCGTCTCTACCGTTGATGACCGTTAACGGTCTTTTCACGCTTGGGTTTAGCAATAATGGCCCTCAGCCTCGCGTCCAGGATACATACAACTTCGTTGACAATTTCAGCAAGGTTTCAGGACACCACACCATCAAGGCTGGATTCGACCTCGACCTAATCCAGGTTAACAACCCATTCTTCAGCAATCTGAACGGGAACTTTGGCTTCAGCGGACAGGGTGCTTTTTCGACTGGGATTGCCGGTGTGGACTTCCTGCTGGGATTACCCACGACCTACAATCAGGGTAGCGGATCGACCGTCAGAAATCGGGGAAGGGAATATTACTCGTACATTCAGGACCAATGGAAAGTAAAAAACAACTTGACGTTGACGATCGGCACGGGATGGGATGTTGAGACACCTTGGCGTAATCTGTTCGGCAATGGGGAGATCAACGCGGCTTGGCGACCGGGGCAGCAGTCAACAATCTTTCCCGGCATGCCGGTTGGTTTTGTCTATCCCGGCGATGCTGGCATTAATCAGTATGGCGGCCAGTCGATTCACTGGCATGATTTCGCCCCGCGTCTCGGCTTTGCATGGAGTCCGACCGGTTCAGGTAAGTGGAGTGTCCGCGGTGGTATTGGTCTCTACTACAATCGTAGCGAATCAGAGTTGGCGCTGCAAACCCTTGGCAACCCCCCCTTTGCCGTGTCCTCGACCGGCGCTCTCAACGCGTGCGGTTCAGTCGGTTTTGCAACTCCCTTCATATCGGCTAATGGGACCTGCAGCAGTGCTCAAGTATTTCCGTTCACCCCGCCGACCCCGGGTTCCACTTTCAGTCCAGTGCCTTTCGAACCGATTGGATTGGGGACGGTTGTGGCGGATCCAAGGTTCACTGCCCCGAGAGCCACGAACTATAATCTGACGATTGAACGACAACTGGACAATGCCACTGTTCTTTCGCTGAGCTATGTGGGCAATCAGGGTCGCCACGAAGAGGGCGCTATTGACCTCAACCTCGCCGGTCTGCCGAATGGTACAAACCCGGCAGCGGCGGCCTTCCTCAGTCAATTTCCAGGGCAGCCAGCACCTACACAGAACTGTACTTCCGGATTCGCGTTAGGATCCCCAGCGTGTCCGCCAAGCGGCACTCCCGGAGGAACTCCGTATAACCTTGGAGTTTATGGCGAGACAGGCGAGGAGTTGACGGAATTCAACTCACACTATAACTCTTTGCAGATCGAGTTGAACCGTCGCTTCAGTAATGGCTTGCAGGTCTTGGCAGCCTACACTTGGTCCCGCTACTTCGACCAGACTTCGAGTTTGGAGAACGGTGCCTTCAACTTCCCTGGGATAAACACGTTCAATTACAAGAGTATGTGGGGTCCATCAACCAATGACGCGCCGCAACGTTTTGTTGTCAGCTATCAATACACGCTGCCGATCTTCAAGTTGACCCATCACTGGCGACCTCTCACCGATGGCTGGAATATCCTCGGTATCTACACCCTGCAGCACGGGACTCCGGTGGCGGTGTTCGACTTTGGTTCTTCGTCGCTTGATTACAATCTCGCGACATCTTTCTTTGCCGGCCCCGATCGAGCCAATCAGAACGGGACACCGATCGCGTTCGGAAATCCCAGGAGCAGTGGCAACCTCTGGGTTACCAACGGTTCGTCAGTTTTCGGCGTCCCGGCTCCGGGAGCTGGTATTGGCAACGCGAACCGAAATCCGTTCTACGGCCCAGGAATCAACTACACAGATATGGCAATCGAGAAGGACATCCATATCAGCGAGTCGAAGTACTTTGAAGTTCGCTTGGAAACGTTCAACACCTTCAACCACGCGAACTTCGCTAACCCCACTACTCCGGGCTTCGGCTCTGGAGAAGACGCTTCTGAGCCTGCTAGTTTCGGTCAGATCTTCTCAGTCATCCAGGGTTCAACCAACGGCGATGGCCGCGTGTTGCAGTTGGGAGCGAAATTCTACTTCTAGCCTTAACTTGAGAGGCCAGCCCTTGGGCTGGCCTTTTTTTTGCACCGAACCATACCAAGGCCATACCCGCCACTACTGGATTCCATATCCCACCGGTCGACTCTCCGGATTTCGGGACTCTGGTTGCCGATTATAGCCAGCAGTATCCGCGTAAGTAATTGACACCAAAAGTGAAAAGCATCATCCTGATTTGGAGTCAGAGTTGCACATTGACATAAAAGCGACAAAGGCGGACTTAGCTTTTTCCAAAGAAACCTTAGGTTAGGAGCATTCTCCATGGGTAAACCACGACTTCCCCGTCACGTCAACAACTTCCGAAACAACTTCCGATTCTTGATCGGAACCACACTCGTCGCCCTGTTTTTTTCGGCGCTTGCGGTTGCGCAGACCGCCTCTATTCGCGGCACGGTCACAGATAGCACCGGCGCGGTGGTTGTTGGGGCTGAGATCGCGGTGCACAACCTCGACACTAATACGACTCGAACGGTGGCCAGCGGGAGCACAGGTGATTACGCAATCACCAACCTCGCTGTGGGTAGGTACGACGTCACCGTCAGTAAGACGGGCTTCAGGGTTTTTAAGGTCCAGCAGGTGGTGCTTAGCGTCGACCAGGCGCAAACCACCAATGCTCGTCTGGAGGCCGGTTCTGTTGGTGAAGAGATCCAAGTTCGCGGCACCGACCTTCCGCCAGTTGATTTGGAGACGGCACAAGTCAGCAATCTGGTGGACTCCCGCCAGATGCAGGACCTGCCACTGATTACCAGGGACCCTTATAGCTTGGTATTGCTATCGCCAGGTGCGTCACAGACCAATTCGAGTTTGGGCGGATTCACTGTCAATGGATCACGGGAACGCAATAACAACTTTTTGCTGGACGGGGTCGACAATAACGATACGTCGGTTCCCGGCATTCCAGATGGCATTCTGAGTGCGAATCCTGATTCGACGCAAGAATTTCGAGTAATCACGAACAACTTCAATGCTGAGTACGGCCGCAATACCGGCGCCATTATTGATGTGGTGACTAAGAGCGGCTCCAATGCCTTCCACGGTGGAGCTTATGAATTCGGGCGCTGGAATAGTTTTGGCGGCGCGAGGGACTGGTTTAATCCCAGAGTCGCCTCCGACGGTAGCATCAACCCGATGAATCCCTACATCCGCAACCAGTTCGGCTATGACATTGGCGGACCGATCATCAAGAATAAGACTTTCTTCTTCTTCAATGAAGAACTACAGCGTTTTCGCACTACTCTAACCAACAGCGGAAGTGCGCCAACGGCTGCTTTCAGGACTGGCGTGTTTAACTTCACGAACACCAATACGGGCGTAACGCAGCCGGTGAATTTGCTTACGGCAAATAATGCAAATGGGTTGCCGACCGATCCAACAGTCCAGAAACTTTTTGCGTTGTACCCGGTACCTACGAGCTCCCCCGATGGGATCGAAGGCACATATTTCTTTCCGAGCTCGTCGCAGCAAAATAGCTATAACACAGTGGCAAAAATCGACCACCAGTTCAGCTCGAAGCACTCTTTGAGCGCACGCTACGGCTACGACCATTTCTTTGATCCCAACCCATTCCACGCAGATATTCTCCCGAACAACGTTGGCGGCATCAGCGAAAAGGCCCTCGCTCAGGGAGTTTCTGCGAACCTCACCTCTACGTTGACACCGACTCTGGTTAACAATTTTGTCTTCGGTTGGAATAAGAACTACGCGACCTTTGGGTGTACCGGAACCAGCGTGTTCGACAATATCAGCGGGGTTGATCAGTTTGGGAGTGGGATCGATTACATTTTGGCCGCGCCGTTCACAAATCCCGGTTGTCTCGGCCTTGTTTCAGATGGTCAGTTCAGAAAGACCGGCACTACCAGCTACGGCGACAATATTACCTGGGTTAAGGGGAAGCACACGTTCAAGTTTGGAGCCGATTTCCGGAATGTACTTGAGACCGGACAGAACAGCTTTTTCTCGCGTCGCGAGCTAAGCCTGGACACGTTCATCACCAGCACGGGTATAAGCGAGATTAACGCTCCAAGCAACGACCCTTGCCTGGTGGACTTCAGCAATTGCACCTTGGATAACGCCGCCACCGCGTTCTATGGCTTCGTTGGCGAGGATTTTGCCGGAGAATTCTTCAACAAAAGCGGAGCGCGCCAGCCCTCAGACAATAAGAGTTTCCGACAGCATGAATACGATTGGTTCGGTCAGGACACCTGGAAAATCAGGCACAACCTAACCTTGACCCTGGGACTGCGCTACCAACTTGATGGTGTTCCGTTCGAGGAGGGTGCCAATTTCTCCAACCTGCTACAGGATCCGGGCACGTTCCAGGCAGGACAGAACGTTGTCTTCAGCATCGTCGGCCCCGGCACCGGACACTCGCTCTACGCTCAGGACTACTCAAACATCGAGCCTCGCGTCGGGTTCTCTTGGGACCCGTTTGGCGATGGCAAAACAGCTGTTCGGGCGGCATTTGGAGTTTTCCACGATCGCCTGTTCGGCAATGAGTTCGGAAATGCGCGTGGAAACCCGCCATTCGAGCAGGACTATGTCAACTTTCCATTTACCACAATACCTGGCGTACCTTCAGTTGCTCCGACCACCACGCCATCACCCATCATTCCCGACGGTTCTTTGCTTTCGCCGATTATCTTTGATACTCATTTCCGCAATCCCGCAAGCAACAACTGGAACTTTGGTATTCAGCGGGAACTACCTGGGAATAACGTCCTTGATGTTGCTTATGTAGGATCGGAAGGGCATCACCTGTTTCGGAACCGAGACGGGAACCCACCGGATCCCGCGCTGGTGAACCAACTGGTAGCCTTCTGCAGCAATCCCAACAACCCAAATAAGTGCCAGCCGAGTGACGTTTCGGGGATTGTCCTGTACGAGGGTGCTTTCATCACTAACCCGAACACGGGCTTGCCACTTTTGCCAAATAACGCTATCGCGAACAGTGCGCTACTCCAGCCGTTCTACCAGCAGTCGAACGCTAACTCGTTCTATAGTGCATTACAACTAAAGGTGACGCACCGCATCAGCTATGGGCTACAGATACAAGGCTCATATACTTGGGCACATGGGCTTGATGATGGCGCGGATCCCTTGGTTCCGGCGGCCGGAAATCGTACGTTTCCACGCAACTCCCGCGACTTTCACCTCGATTGGGGAAATTCGGACTACGACATCAGACACATCGCGGTAATCAATTACATCTGGGAAATGCCATTTGGCCGAGGCAAGGCTCATTTGAGCAATGGCGCGATTGGCAGAGTATTTGAAGGGTGGCAACTCTCTGGCATCACAAGTTTGCAAACGGGACACCCGTTTGAGGTGCGCAGCAGCAACGACAGTATGCGCTCAGGTATCTCGGATTGGGCTGACCTGACGCCTGGTCAGAGTCCATATGGGGCTCCGAGTGCTGGATGTGCCCAGAACCCGCAGCTCGGAAGGATTTACTTCACCAATCCCTGCGCTTTCACGGAGCCTGTAATTGGCAGCGGTCCAGCCAATGTGGGCCGTAACCAGTTCTATGGGCCGGGAATGGTGAATTTCAACACGGCATTCTCAAAGACAACTTCGATCACCGAGCGGGTCAAGCTCGAGCTTCGGTTCGAAGGCTACAACGTCTTCAATCATCCGCATTTCACCAACCCGGGTGCCGATGCAGCCAACTTGGGCAATCTGCTCAACAGCGGGTTGTTCGGGGTTATCACTTCAACGGTCTCGCAGCCAGATGGCACGACCTCCGCGCGGCAGATGCAGGTTGCCGCCAAGGTCACTTTCTAGGCTGGCTGTTTAGATGTCGACGCCCTTGCAGAAACGCAAGGGCGTCTGTTTTTGGCAAATTTACTAGCCGGCAACTTACACCCAAATGTCTTCTCCACCCTATCCTTATCTCCCGAACATGGGGTAGTGGCTTGCCGCTCCCATCAGGAATAGCAGCGGGATCGTCAACCAGGCATTGATGCGCGAAGTCAGGAAGGCCATGCGGGCCATGCGCGCGGCTTTGTCGGGCATGGGAGTGCCATTCTCGGCGTTGGCCTTGGTCCAGGCGATGAGACGCTTCTGAATGCGCCAGATGACTCCCCAGACGTTCAGCAGCATCATCCAGCCGATGCCTCCCCCGATGCCGATGGCCAGCAGGCGATTGCTTTCCCAGGGCTGATCATTCATATGTAAAAAGAAATGCGCCGAGTGAGCGATGATGATGATGCAGAGAATCGCAAGAACCCATCCTTTATTGAGCAGGCCTTTGCCGGGAATCAGCAGCGCGTAAAGAATCGCCCAAGTTATCGTCCAGGTAAGAAAGAAGCTCACCATTGGAAGCGCGACCGATCCGCTGCCATTGCGAGCGTCTGAGCCAACAATGCTGCCCCAGTAGGCCAACCCGGCCAGCACCGTGACCAGCGCCGACCAGCGAAACCACTGCAATGCCCGCAACATCAATCCCGGCGTGATTTTCGCGCGAGTCGCAGGATCAAGCTCCTTCATGAACGGAATATTCACCAGATTGAAGAAGTACAACAGGCCGATCCAGATGATGCCGGCGATGAAATGAATCAACCGCAGCAGCATCAGGAAGTTAGTTTGGAAGTCGCTGGGTAGCGAGAAGTCGGCTGAAACGTAGAGCATTCGTAGGTCCCTCCGAGAACATCGCGGAAACTTTACAGGAAACAGTTTGGCTTTGAAAAGTCGTCGGAAACGAGCGGGAAACTCACTTCCTACCTGGGTCGGCGGAATTCAAAAAGCTTTATCCCATGTAAGTCTTTGTAAAAAATCCTTCCTAAAGTTCAGCTTTGTTCTACAATTTGGCCCGGAGGTGCTCGTCCATGACGAACGCAACTCGTATCTTAACTCTCGCATTAGCGACAATACTGTCTCTGCCAGCATTCTGTGATGATCAGCAAAAAGCGGAGAAAGAACTCACCAAAATTACCGCCATGGCCGCGGATTTTACAGGACGCCGCGCCGTGAACCTAACTATGTCCGCAACCTTCGGTGTGCCGCGTCCGAAAGTGGTTGAGGCCCGTGGCCAGACCGGCCTTAATTACGGCTCTCTCTTCGTTGCAGAACAACTGGTAACAAATGGCGTTAGTCTGCAGGATATTGCTGCTCAGTTGAAGACTGGCAAGACCATTGGGGCGGTTGCCAACGAACAGCACGTGGATTGGAAGCAGATGACGCAAGCCGCGAAGAAATTCAATGCCGCGCTCGACACTAATCTGTACAAATATTTTCTTCGCGAAAAGGGAAGCGCCGATCAAGACATCGCTGACAAATACGATGTGCACTACGATGGTGTAAAAGCAGACGGCGACCTGAGCAAGAACGATATAGCATCTGCCCAAGAGCGGTTTTTGAAATGGAAAGATCAGGCCGCGAAGGCACAAGGCGGGGACCGAGATAAGACCCTCAGTACAGGCGATGAACGAGTGGCTTACAGCGATCACGTAAACAGCGGTCCAGTTGGAAGCGGCACTGCGGGTCCGGGCGGGAGTGTCAGCGGCGGTCAAGGAAACAGCGCCCCTGTTGGAATGGGCGGACCTCATTGAATTTCTGAACTGTAGACCTCTTGAGCGCCTTATTTCAACGCGTTTAAGCGTGCGTTCAGCCGCGATTTATACCGGGCCGCGGTGTTTTTGTGCAGAACACCTTTCTGAATCGCTTTATCCAGGGCCGAAGCCGTTTGGCCGAAAGCCTGACTGGCAGCGGATTTGTCGCCCTTGGCGAGCGCTTCACGCATATCACGGAGAGCGGAGCGCAAGCGGGAGGTATTGCCGCGGTTGCGGGCAGTGCGGCGTTCGGTCTGACGGGCGCGTTTGAGCGCAGAAAAATGGTTTGCCATTACGTGTGAATGCCTTTTCTGTAGGATCCCCGGCGGCGTTCCCGCGGGTCTTGAATAAACTATTCTACTGGAATGGGTTGCAGAGGGTCAACGCCAAGCTATTCTGGTTGACGAGCAGCGAAGCGGGGCGGTAGGCTTTTAACAGAATTGTTATCTGCCCACCTCATGCGGCGAAGTACAATCCGTGAAGGAACGCTGGGGCGTTCTTCAATTCCACATGCGACATCTAATTCCTTGAAACGCGCAACTGCGCCCGAGGGTACCCGGAAGACGGAATCTGAATGAAGAAGAGTATTGAAATAAGTCCTAATATCGAGGCCTTGTTCGGCACCCGTGACGAAAACCTACATGTGCTCGAAGACGGCCTGAACGTCAATATTGACCTCCGCTCTGACTCTATCGAAGTTGAAGGCACCCCGCGCGACGTAGCCCGCGCCGAGCAAGTCTTTGCCGATTACGACCAACTACAGCGCGGCGGCCATGCCTTCAATAACGGCGACTTGAACAGCATGCTGCGAGTGCTGGTTGCCGATCCAAAAGCCACGCTGCGTGGACTGGTCGAAGCCGGACGCCAGCGTTCCTTTGGACGCCGAACGGTGCAGCCAAAAAGTCTGAACCAGCGACGCTATCTGGATGCGATCGAGACCCACGACATGGTCTTCGGTATCGGTCCCGCGGGCACGGGCAAGACATACCTTGCAGTTGCAATGGCTATTTCGGCGCTGCTTTCGAAGCGGGTGAATCGAATCATCCTGGCTCGGCCAGCGGTTGAGGCCGGCGAGCGCCTGGGATTTTTGCCGGGAACGTTGCAGGAGAAAATTGATCCTTACTTGCGGCCGCTGTATGACGCACTCTATGACATGCTGGAGCCGGAGAAGGTGGACCGTTATCTGGAAAAGAACGTCATCGAAATTGCGCCTATCGCCTTCATGCGCGGGCGCACGTTGAATGACTCATTCGTGATCCTCGACGAAGCGCAGAACACAACCTCTGAGCAGATGAAGATGTTTGTGACCCGCCTGGGATTCAACTCGAAGGCGGTCATTACCGGCGACATCACTCAGATCGATCTTCCCAACGCCCGGCGCAGTGGCTTGTTAGAAGCAATTGACATTCTCAAGAATGTGCAAGGGCTGGCGTTCGCGTATTTCGATGATGGTGACGTGGTGCGGCATCATCTGGTTCAGCGCATCATTCGCGCTTACGATGAACACAAAACTAGGGTGACAGAAGATCAGATGGATTTGCTGGATCCAAAAACCGCTAATGGAAACGGGGCGGCTTCGAACGTGAGCGAACCGGCCGAATAAAGAAGCCTTCATGTGGAGGGCGCGTTTCGCGTCCTCTTTTCTTTTTAGAAACGCTAATGAAGTTGAACAATCCAATAATCGTGTTCGAAAAGAAACTGCCGGGGTTGAGCTCGCGGGCCCTTGCCGGGTTCTTGCTGAAAGCGCGCAGGGCAGCTGGACTTCGCGGCGCAGTCAGCGTTTTAATTACCGGAAATTCGCGTATGAGCCAGTTGAACTCGCGCTTTAGGGGAAAGAGCCGACCGACCGATGTATTGTCGTTTCCGGCGGCTGCTTCTGCGAATGGCTTCGTAGGCGATATCGCAATTTCACTCGACATAGGAGAACGTAACGCGCGCCTTCTTGGACATTCAGTTAATGACGAAATTCGAATCCTGATTTTGCACGGCATCCTGCATCTTGCAGGATATGATCATGAGAACGATAAAGGCGAGATGGCGAAGAAGGAAATGCTGTTGCGGCGACGCCTTGCGCTGCCCACTGGTTTGATCGAGCGAAGTGATAGGTCGCCGGCGCGCAAGAAATCGACAACACGTGCAATAGTGCGATCATCCAGATGAACCTCGTCATCGCCATCACGCTAGTGATTCTTTTTGGGCTGTTGACCCTTGCTTCCTACGTAGACCGCGTGTATGCGGAAATAGGGAAGTTTCTGTCCCGCGAATTCCAAGACAACATCGACGCATTTGAGCAGCAGGTAGAACCGAAGCTGAAAGTAAGCCGGTCGCGTGCTGCGCTCTCAATGGCAGTGCTGACGCCGCTGCTGATGGCGGCGGTCGCGATGGTGATAGGATTCGCGGTATTTGACGAAGGTACTTGGAGCGCTGACGCGGTGCTCGAAGCCGTGCTCGGACTTCTCCTGATTGTCATCGTATTCAATCGCTTTCTGCCATTCGTGTTTTTTTCCCGCACAACGGGGGCATGGCTGGCCCGGTGGGTGCCGCTTCTTCGCGGCATGATTTATCTGACATTGCCGATCACGCTGGTTTTGGGATTCCTGCAGTCTGTCGCATCCTTGACCAAAGAACATTCAGACATCCAGCCTGAAACTCAAGCGGAAGCCGTGGACGCTTTGATTGAAGCCGGCCAGGAAGAGGGAATCCTCGATGAGAGCAACCGCGACTTGATCCAGTCGGTAGTGCAGTTCAGTGAGAAGACGGTCCGCGAGGCGATGAAGCCGCGTCCGGAGATGGTGGCCGTAGCCTCCGATACCACCGTTGAAAAGTTTATTGAGCTGCTGCGTCTGCGTCCTTTTTCTCGTGTGCCGGTATTTGAAGGCAGCCTCGACCATATTGTCGGCGTGGTTTATGCGCAGGATGTTCTGCAGGTGCCGGATGCGGAAGCGCATACCCGAATTGTCGCCTCGCTCATGCGCAAAGATGTTTTGTTTGTCCCGGAGACCAAGTTGGGTAGCGATCTGCTGCGAGAGATGCAAAGGAAGAAATCTCGCATGGCAATTGTGATCGATGAATACGGTGGAGTCGCGGGCCTGGTGACGATCGAGGACCTGGTCGAGGAAATCGTCGGTGAGATCAGCGACGAGCACGAACCTGCGCAAGTAATTCGCGAAACTGAGAGCTCGTATCTGGTGCCGGGAAACATGGATGTAGACCGCCTGGAGGAGTTGCTCGGCGTCCGTCATGAGCGTCGGGGAGCGGCCACTGTCGCTGGTTTGGTGAGCGAACTGGCGGGCAGAATTCCGAAGAAGGGCGAAGTTGTTGAAGAGGACGGGCTGCGCCTGGAAGTGTTGCAAGCCACCGACCGTCGAATTGAACGCGTAAGAGTCTCGGTTATAAATTCCCAGCAGATGAAGCTGATCTAGATGTCCTTCCGCTCCGGCTTCGTCACTATCATCGGGCGTCCCAACGCCGGCAAATCCACCTTGCTGAACGCGCTCGCGGGAGAGAAGCTCGCAATCGTCAGTCCTAAGCCCCAGACCACGCGAAACCGCGTGCTCGGCGTTCTTCATGTTCCGAAGAAAAAGGGCAGGCCCGGTGCGCAGGTTGTACTGATCGATACTCCCGGAGTTCACCGCGCCGCAAGTTCGCTGGGCCGCAAGATGATGGCCGAAGTGCGGGAGGCGCTAAACGGAAGCGATCTCGTCCTGATCATCACCGACGCCGCCAAAAAGTCGGACGCCGGGGACGAGTTTCTACTGGATGTAATGAAGGGCGCAAAAACGCCTGCCTTGCTTCTACTTAATAAAGTTGACCTTCTGCGCGGAGAGAAGCGCAAGCTGTTGCCATTGATCGAGAAGTACTCGAAGCTTCGGGACTTTCGTGAGGTCATTCCCATCTCCGCACGCAAACATGAGGGTCTGGATTTATTGCTCGATAAAGTTATTCACGCCTTACCTGAAGGGCCGCACTACTTTCCGGAAGGGCAAATCACCGACCAGCCTGCTCGCTTCATGGCGTCCGAGTTGATTCGCGAGCAAGTCCTATTCGCAACCAGTGAGGAGGTGCCGCACTCCACAACTGTCATGATCGAGCAGTTCGAAGAAGGGGCGAAACTGACGCGCATTGCAGCGGTGATTTTTTGCGAGCGCGATGGACAAAAGCGCATTTTGATCGGGCATCGTGGGGAAATGCTGAAGAAAATTGGAACTGCAGCCCGTATTGAAATCGAACGCATGCTGGGGACAAAGGTTTATCTGGAGCTGTTCGTGAAGGTTCGCCAGAACTGGCGCGAGTCGCGGGGTTTCGTGGAAGAGCTGGATTGGAGAAGACAGCTCGAACATCTGGTTGGGCCTGAAACACAAGAGAGTGCCGACTAGGCCGCTTCGGCTCTATTCTTTCAGCGCAATTCCCAAGGCCCGCATTTTTCTGTAAAGATGGCTGCGCTCGAGTCCCAGCACCTCCGCCGCGCGGCTGATATTGCCGTGGTTCTCGTCCAGCTTTTTAAGAATGTAATCTCGTTCGTAAGCCGACCTCGCTTGATGCAGAGTGAGGAAGTCTCCGCTGCGGCGGCTTCCATCGCGATAAACCAGTGGCGGCAGGTGCTTGCGGTCAAAGCGTACGGTAGTCGGATTCATGATGACGATGCGCTCGATTACATTGCGAAGCTCGCGCACATTCCCCGGCCAAGAGTAGCGCATCAGCCCTTCAATCGCGTCGTCGGTGATCTCTCGCGGTCGCCGGCCGTAGCGTCCAGAAAATTCCTTCAGGAAATGTCCAGTGAGCAGTGGAATATCTTCTTTGCGTTCACGGAGCGGCGGGACGGAAAATGGAATTACGTTCAAACGGTAAAAAAGGTCTTCGCGGAAGTTTCCACGTGAAATTTCTTCTTCCAAATCTTTATTAGTAGAGGCGATTACGCGGACGTCAACCGTTACTGGTTCATCTCCTCCTACCGGGGTGAAGTTTTGTTCTTCAAGGGTGCGCAGGACTTTGGCTTGTGTCTTCAGGCTCATGTCGCCGACTTCATCGAGAAAAAGCGTGCCGCGGTTTGCCTTGAGAAACTTGCCTTCCTTGTCTTCGGTGACCGTGGGCAGCGAGCCTTTGCGATGGCCGAAGAGTTCGCTCTCGATCAAGTCTTCCGGGATGGCTGCGCAATTCACTTCGACAAAGGTTTCTTCGCTGCGCAGGCTTTGCCCGTGGATAGCGTGAGCGACAAGTTCTTTGCCAGTTCCAGATTCGCCGAAAATCAGCACTCGCCCGTTGGTGGGGGCCATCAACTGGATCTGCTGTCGAAGGGCTTTCATAGGAACGCTGTCGCCTACGATCGCGGTCTTCGGCGCGAGCTGCTTTTTCAAATCCTTGTTCTCCTCACGCAGCTTCTTTGCTTCCAAAGCATTCTTCAGAAGGATGAGGGTCTTGTCGATTGAAAGCGGTTTCTCGAGAAAATCAAAAGCACCCAGCTTGGTGGCTCGCACCGCGGTTTCAATCGTGGCATGGCCGGAGATGATGATCACCTCGGGTGAATTATCCAGTTCGCGAATCTTCTGCAGCACGTCGAGACCGTCCATTCCTGGCAGCCAAATATCCAGCAGGACCACATCGAAAGCATTTTTTCGCAGCAATTCCAGGCAAGATTCGCCGCTGTCGGTGCCGACCGGATGGTAGCCTTCGTCTTCGAGCACGCCTTGAAGCGAGTCGCGAATCGACGGCTCGTCATCGACGATAAGAATGTTAAGCATTGTAAGTTGCGTGGGCGGCGCCGGCAGTGTGAGCGGCAATTGGCAATTCAATAATGAACCTGGCGCCGACAGGCTTGTTTTCTTCTACGCGGATCGATCCGTGATGATCTTCGATGATCCGGCTAACGATGGCTAAGCCAAGCCCAGTGCCGCGTTTCTTAGTCGAGAAATATGGCAGGAACAGACGTTCTTTGAGGTCTTGGGTAACGCCGGGACCGCTGTCAGAGACGCAGATTTCCACCAAGTCGTGATTAGGCACAAGGGAAGTAGAAATTTCAATTTCCTTCACCGCAGATGTCTGCACTGCCTCGGCAGCGTTATCTACCAGGTTAGCAATGGCGCGTTTCATGGCATCGGAGTCAGCCATCACCTGCGGCAGATCGGTCGAGAACAAAGTGCGCATGTGGATTTCGTCCACTCTGCCGTTAAACATTGAAAGCGCGCTCTCGACAATCCCGTTGATATTAGCGGGTTGCGGCTGTGAAGAAGGGAAGCGGGCAAGAGTGGCGAACTCATTGACGAGAGTACGGACCGTCTCAACCGCACCACAAATGGCTTCTGCACAGCCGCGCACAATTTCAACGGAGGCGGCGTCAGGTAGTGTGCTGCGATCCAGATGGCGCAGAATGCGATCGGCCGAGAGCGCAATGGGGGTGAGCGGATTTTTAATTTCGTGAGCAACGCGGCGTGCCACTTCCCGCCACGCAGCCTGCTTCTGCGCTCGCAGCAAATCTGACAGATCTTCGAAAACCATGACATATCCAATTCTTTCGTGCTGGTGCTCCAAAGTGGCGACCGTGACCGCAACATTCAACTGCGAGCGTTGAATCGCGAACTCCATTTGCGTGGTTGTGGTCCCCATCCGGTCCGCACGTCGTAACAGATGCTCCAACTCCTCGAGCACCTCTGAAGCAAATAGGTCACGCAAGGCAGCGCCGATCAAAGTTGATGTCACCTGCGGCTTCTCAGAGGGCCGCAGCATTCGCAGCAGCGCCTGATTCACGTGGCGAACGTGGAGTTCGGCGTCGAGCGACAGCACGCCGGTGGGAATACTCTCAAGGATGGTCTCGATGTGCTGCCGGCGGCGCTCGAGTTCGGAATTCGCGGCGCTCAATTCATGGCTGGCAGTTTCAAGTTTGCGGCGATTGCTGGAAAGCTCGCCAGCCATTTGGTTGAAAGACCGTACCAGGTCACCCAGTTCATCGGCTGCTGGAACTTCCACGCGATAATCCAAGTTACCGCGCGAGATTTCCTGGGTGGCCTCGGCAAGAGCTACCACCGGCCGCGTCACCAGGCGTGATAAATACAGGGCCAGCCACATGCTGGCGAAGAGCACCATTCCGGTGATCCACCATAGGAGGACCATGTAAGTACGCCGAACGGTGCGGCGGGCTTTTGCCAATTCAAGGTATCGCTGCTGGCTGAGTTCAAGTTGCTTTCGAGCTTCGGTAAAATTTGCCGGTAGCGGCATGGCCACCAGAATTTCTCCCGAATCACCAACCGGAGCGGTGCCGAGAACGTATTCGACGCCATTCCACGAAATGTGTTGAGGTTCGGAAGTAATGGGACGAGGAATTTTCGGTTTTAGCAGCGGCCATTCCGCGGGAGCTCCGAAACTGGCTTCCGCATCACCGGAGAGAATAGCAATCGCGAAGCCGCCCTGCAGAGTGGCCTCGCGCATCCGGAACTGGTTAAGGACTCCGGAAAAGCTGTGCCCGTCGAATGCATGCTGAGTCTCGGGCGCCGACGCAATTGAGACGGCTTCCGCGTGGGCGTTTGCAGCCACATATTTCGCGAGCATTTGCCCCATCAACGCCGTGTCCTGTCTGACTTCTTCGACAGGAGTGGAAAACCAGCGTTCGATGGAGCGGTTCATCAGTCCGTAAGCAAACCAGAACATCACGATGACCGGAAGGAAAGAGAGCAGCAAACTTCCAACTACCAGGCGCGTGCGGAACTTCGATCCCAGCACGCCCATCCGGCGTTCGGCGAAAAGTTTGATTAGGTTTCGCGCCAGAACGAAAGTGAGCGTGACGAACAGAAGGAACACTAACGCCGAGAGCGCTGCCAAAAAAACTGTCTGCTCTGTAGTGCTGGGATTGATGAACGGCAGATCGAATGAGGATTCCGAAAGCAGAATTGCAAACAAGACAAAGCTTCCTGCCGCGAGCAGGATGATTAGCCGCTTGCGATCTTTAGGTCCGAGAGGGCTGCCTGTAGCCATAGGTTAAAAGTTCGGCGACCTCGCGGTCGCTGCGAAAAACCATTATAGCCTCGGCTACCCGCATAGATTGAGGCTGGAGGCGGCTTGAGTCACGCCTTATTCGTCCTTTTGACTACGATGAATATGGGAATGGCAACCAGCTGCGCGGCAACTGCAAAGGTCAGCAGTGCTGAAAGCGAAACATCGTACAGCCTGCCAATGATTACGCTGCCGACGAACCAGAACACGCCATACACACCGGTGAATATTCCGTAAGCCGATGGCCGTCGTTGCTGTGGAACCATGGTCGCCACGGCTGCGGGAATGATGGATTCGTGAACACCCATGCCGAGTCCCCAGAGCGCCACGCCGACGAGTGCCACCCAGAACCCGCCAAGGAAAAGCAGAGGTGGCGACACTGCGGAAATGAGCGTGAGCGGAACCAGAATTCCGATTCCAGTGCGGTCGAATAGGCGCCCGAACACCAGTGATCCCAAGCCGCTGGTTGCCATTGCCACTGAATAAAAAATCGGGATCCACAAATTCGGAACAATCGATGCTTTTTGAAAATGAAAGGCCACCAGCGAGAAATCCGCGAACCCGGCAGCGACAAGAGCAGCCCCAGCCATGTAGATCCAGAACACACGCGGCAATGCGTCCGCACCGCCGGTTGCGGGCTTGACCTCGAGGTCTTCGGGCGTGGGATACAAGATTCTTGCCGCAATGAGAAAGCAGAGCGTCAGGATGGCTGGGACCAACAGAACCGCGAAGGCTTCGCGATAAGTTCCGTGGCGCGCGAGAATGACGGCCACAACCAGCGGGCCGATCAGCGCCCCGGCTTGGTCAATGGCTTCGTGCAGTCCAAAGCCGAATCCCAGGCCGATATCTTTGCTGGCGTGCGACAACATAACGTCACGCGGCGGATTGCGAATCGCCTTGCCGACGCGTTCCAGTACGATTAGCAACCCGGCGATTTGCCAACTGGGCGCCCAGGCCAGCAGAGGAACAGCAGCCATCTGAACGACGTAACCGAAAATTGTGATTGGCCAGAACTGGCCAGTGCGCTCACTGAGAGGGCCGGAAACCAGCCGCAGTCCATAACCAAGCAACTCTCCGAGGCCCGCGATGATTCCCACGAGGGTGGCGCTTGCGCCCAGCACCGCGAGGTAAGGGCCGTTGACGCTGCGTGCCCCTTCGTAAACAAAGTCGGCGAAGAAGCTCACGACTCCGATCAGAATGACGAACTTGAAGGCTCGGTTTTTCATTGCCGTCCGACCAAACTACAAACTAATTTACATTGTTCGCGTACTCGTGCAGCCGGCCTAAACCTGCGAGACAGCACGGTTACGAATGGTGATTACGACTGACGATCGAAAGGCGCAATTGCAAAGTCTGCAGTTAGAATTCCTTTGATGCCATTTTTCCTGGGAATTGACGGAGGCGGCACCAAAACTCGCTGCGTCATAGGCGACGAAGAGTCTGAGCTGGGTGCGGGAACTTCATTGAGTAGTAAAGTCCAGCGCGTTGGAGAAGCTTGCGCACGCGATGCTCTGGCCGGTGCGGTGAACGAGGCCTGTGTTCAAGCAGGAATTTCGCCTCGGCAGATTGCTCGCACTTGTGCAGGCATCACGGGTGCGGCACGGACTGAGATTGCCTGCGTGATGCGGGATTTGATGACCAGCATGGTCGGTGGGCAGGTGGAGATCGTAGGCGACATTGAGATCGCATTCGAAGATGCCTTCGGCTCGGGATCAGGAGTGATGTTGATCGCGGGCACTGGTTCGATTGCGTTCGGGAGGAACGAAAAGGGAGAGAGCGCGCGTGCCGGCGGATGGGGATATCCAATCTCGGACGAAGGTTCGGGTCAATGGATCGGCGCCGAGGCGGTGCGTGAGGTGTTGCGTGCGCGCGATCGTGGACACTCTGGCTGGCTATTGAATGATTTGATCGAAAAACTGGGTGCGAGCAGTTTCGAAGACTTCATAGTTCGACTGAATGCGAATCCGTCCGTCGATTTCGCGACGCTGTTTCCGACTGTGTTGATGGCCTCCGACGGCGGGGAGGCGGCCGCCGCCGAGATTCTGACCCGCGCGGGTGGCGAATTGGCTGGCATGGCGGGAACCGTGATTGAACGTCTGTTTCATGAGCAGTCAGTTTCCGTCGCGACGCACGGTGGGGTTTTGGCCAGCAGTGCCGTCGTTCGAGAGTCATTTGTGCTGGAGCTCAGGGCGCGGCATCCGCAAGTGGAATTGCTGGATCGCGAAGTCGATCCGGCGCGGGGTGCGCTGGAGCGGGCAAGAAGAGAGTTCAAAGTTGCAAGCGCGTGAACGATTCGTTGGTACCGGGTGTCCACGACCGGATGCGGTGTGTGAACATGGCGACTGAACCCCATTCAACCGATGATTCAGAAAAAGGAGAGCGGAACATTCCGTCTGCCCTAACCTCGGATAGCGCTCTCGTAACGGGGTTCAGCGAAGACGCTGCGCTTGCCCTTCTCAAAACCTCCGATGTGACCGCGGCAGCATTGGCGCAGCTTGCAAGAAATCCCATCGTATCGAAAAGCCGCAAAGTTCTGGTTGCGCTTGCCTCACACCCCCGTACGCCGCGTCATGTCTCGATTCCGCTGCTGCGAAGCATGTTCACCTTCGACCTGATGAACTTCGCGCTGACGCCGGCTGTCGTGCCCGATGTGAAGCGTGCCGCAGAAGAACAACTAATAATGCGACTTGAGTCCCTTCCCGTCGGCCAGAAAATCACGCTGGCCAGACGAGCATCTGGACGGGTCGCGGCCGCCCTGCTGCAGACGCCGGACCAGAAGATCCTCTCGCCCGCTCTTGATAACAAACAAATGACTGAGGCGCTGGTGGTTCAGGCGCTCATGAAGCCGCGAGCGCCGGAGCGTTTGTACGTGTTGGTCAGCCAGCACCCTACATGGCAAAATCGCCGCGAAATTCAGATCGCACTATTGCGAAGCGAGAAGACTCCGCTGGATCGTGCGCAGGAATTCGCGAAAAGGTTTTCGTCCGAGTTTTTGCACGAGATTGTGCCGGAGAATAGGAAATCATCACTGATGTCAGGTCTGGAAGAAACCGCCGAGTGACCTGCCCCCGTCACATTATTGAGGCGGTGGTTCTGGCTCGGCTGACCCATCGGCTCGTGCATCGGAGCCGCCATAGTTGATATTGGTCTTCGAGTCGTGCAGCACCGCATTGCCGCGGCCCATGTGTGTGGAATACTCCTTCTGGACGTGCAGCTTGTGTCCCATTGCTGAGAGCTTGTCCAAGACCTCCGGCTTCACGCGAGACTCAATCACGATATTGCACCCTCGCTCAGGGTGAACGGTGAAGCGTGCATTCTCCAAAGCCTGCTGGAGGTTCATTCCGTAGTCGGCGACATTGGATACGAACTGCGCGTGCGCCAGCGGTTGGTTCGCTCCACCCATGATCCCGAAGCCGATATGCTGGTCGCCACGTTCCATAAAGGCAGGAATGATGGTGTGAAATGGGCGCTTGCGCGGGGCCAACACATTCGGCGACTTGGGATCCAACGAGAACAGAGCCCCCCGGTCTTGCAGCACGAATCCCATGCCTTTTACCGTAATGCCAGAGCCGAATCCCTCATAGTTGCTCTGGATTAGAGAAACGATGTTGCCGTCGCGATCGACCGCAGTCAGATAAGTTGTGTCGCTTGATGGCGAACCGTAGGCTACATCGCAATTCGCATGATCAGGATCGATGAGTTTGGCGCGTTCTTTTGTGTACTCTTTCGACAGCAGTCCTCTGACTGGAACGTTGGCGAAGCGCGGATCAGCGTTGTAGCGTTCGAGATCGGCGTAGGCCAGTTTCATGGCCTCGATTTTCTTGTGCAATTCCGCAACGCTGAGCGAGCCCTCCGGAGAAGCTGGCGTGGTCTCCATGATGTTCAGCATTTCCAGCGCCGCCATCCCCTGACCATTCGGCGGCAACTCATACACCGTCCAGCCACGGTAAGTGGTGGAGATCGGCTCGACCCACTCAGGCTTGAATTCCGCAAGATCGTCTGCCGACATCGTGCCGCCAAGCGCCTGCGATGTGCTCAGAATTGCGTGCGCAATTTCACCCTTGTAGTAGGCTTCGGCTCCGTTTTGCGAAATTGCACGCAGAGCTTTCGCCAGATCAGGATTGCGAAAGACCTCTCCAACGGAAGGCGGTTTGCCATTCGGCAAGTAAACTCGCTGGCCCTCTGGATCACTGGCGAAAACCTGCACAGCGTCACCCCAGAACTCGTGAATCAGTTCAGGGACGGGATAGCCCTGGTCGGCATAAAAGATTGCTGGCCCAAACAGTTCTTTCCACTGCAGCTTGCCGAATCGCTCGTGCAGCGCATTCCACCCGGCCACCGCGCCCGGCACGGTTACGGAATCGATTGTTCGCAGCGGCATCTTGTCGGCGCCTTTCGATTTCATGTGCTCGAGGGTAAGGCCTTTTGGCGCCCAGCCACTGGAGTTTAGGCCGTAGAGCTTGCCTGACTTTGCGTCCCAGTAAATAGCAAAGAGGTCGCCGCCAATTCCGTTCATCATCGGCTCGGTCAGGCCGAGCACCGCATTTGCCGCAATCGCCGCGTCCACTGCCGAACCGCCCTTGCGCAGTATCTCGGCGCCCGCTTGCGACGCTTGAACATGAGTTGTAGCCACGATCCCGTACTTGCTTATGACCATGGAGCGGGCAGTGCCACGGTCCTGGCCAGATGCGGGAGAGAGAGACAGCAGAACCATCAAAGATATGACTAGGGCAGAAGTTCGCATGATATGTCCTTACGAGAGCACGAAGATGTTGTACTTTGGAACTCGACAATGTCAATACGCCTGACCTTCGCGACGGTCTTTGCCTTTGCGATTTGCGGCCTTGCACTTGGGCAACAGCAATCTTTTCCGTGCCCAAACTGTGCGGCATGGAACGTGCCTCAATTTCCGTTTCGAATTTATGGCAACACCTATTATGTCGGTCCGCACGGCTTGAGTTCGATTTTGATCACGTCGGACGCCGGCCACGTGTTGATTGACGGAGGCCTCGCGGAATCTGCGGGCCAAATTGCGACCAACATTCGCCGCCTGGGGTTTCGAGTCGAAGACGTGAAGCTGATCGTCAATTCACACGTCCACTTCGATCACGCTGGCGGGATCGCAGAATTGCAACGACTGTCCGGCGCCCAGGTTGTGGCCAGCAGCTGGACCGCGGAGGTTATGACGAAAAACGGAGTGGCCCGCAATGATCCGCAATACGGGGTGATACCACCCATCGCGCTAATCAAGCATGTGGAAGTCCTTTCGGACGGTCAGACATTCAAGATCGGGCCAATCGTGATCACAGCCCATTTGACGCCCGGGCACACCCCAGGTGGTACCAGCTGGACATGGCAATCCTGCGAAGGCGGAAAATGCCTCAACGTTGTCTTTGCTGATAGTCTTACGCCGGTGTCCGCCGATGGATTCAAGTTTACGCGGAGCAGCGAGTACCCAAGTGCAATCCAAGACTTCCAAAAGAGTTTTTCGTTTCTCAGATCCGTTCCTTGTGACATTCTTTTAACCACTCATCCGGATGTCTCGAACTTCTGGGACCGTGTGGACGCACGCGCGAAGGCAACAAAACCTGATCCGATGGTGGATGCTGCGGCATGCCGCACCCTTGCTGATCATTCCGAGGATGCTCTTCGAAAACGGATCGCATCCGAAGCCACGCAGTAATTATTTCTGAAAATGTTGCAGGATGGCCTCGGCCTGGTTTTTGGTGACCACCGCTGACAGAGCCGCCACGTCGGCCTGCTTCACCGCCTGTAGGCTGCCGAAGTGTTGAAGGAGCCGGCGGGTGGTGCGTTCGCCGACGCCGGGGATCTCGCGTAGTTCGGTTGAACGATCGCGCATCTGCCGCCGCTTGCGGTGAAAGGTGACGGCAAAGCGGTGGGCCTCATCGCGAACGAGTTGCACGAGATGCAGCACCGGATTGTGATGGTCGAGGACGATCGGCTCGTTCTCCTGCCCGCAGACGTAAATGATCTCTTCGCGCTTGGCTATCGATGCCAGCGGCTGATTGATGATTTGCAAAGAATTCAGCGCTTCGGCGGCGGCGTGCAGTTGGCCTAATCCACCGTCGATCAGAATCAAGCTCGGCATTTCTTTCTTGTCTTCCTGAATGCGCTTGTAACGTCGGGTCACGACTTCGCGCATGGAGGCAAAGTCGTCCACGCCGTCCACGGTGCGGATGATGAATTTACGGTAATCGGATTTTTTCATCCTGCCGTCTTCCCATACCACCATCGACGCCACGGTTTCAGCGCCTTGTATGTGCGAAATATCGAAGCACTCGATTCGCTTCGGGGGTTCGGGTAGAGTGAGCGCGTCTTGCAAGGCTTCCTGAATGGCGCGGGCATTGGGCTTCATGACTCGGAACCGCTGGTCATAAAGCTGCTTGGCGTTATTGCCGGCGAGGTCGATCAGCGAGCGTTTGTCTCCGCGCGAAGGCGCGACGATATGGACTCGCGTTGCGCGTCCGCCCTCGCCGGCAAGTTGCTCCGAAAGCACTTCTTCGAGAGCTTCACGATCCTCGAAATCGACGGGAATGTAAACATTCCGCGGAACGTAGGGCTGCCCGATATAGAGCTGGGTGAGGAATTGGGAGAAGAACTGGGAGGGATCGAAGTTTCGTTCTACCTCAGGCTGTGTAGAGACAGCCGCCCTCGGCTGTCCGGCGGAGCGTTGCTCCGCGGAATCGTCTGCCTGAATCTCTGTTGCCGAGCTTTGCTCGGCCGGAGAGCGGAGGGCGGCAGTCCCCACATCTGCATCCGCCGGTTCGAACTCCGGCAAATCTTCCCAGAAGAATTCTCGACGATCGAGGACACGCCCGCCGCGCATGTGGAACAAATTCACAGCCAGCATGCCGTTCTCGAAGTGATATCCGAAAACGTCGGCATCGTCCCCTTCCACAGCTGCGATTCGTTGCTTCTCTTGTAATTGCTCCACGGTCGAGATCAGATCGCGATACTTGGCCGCCCGCTCAAACTCCTGGGCTTCGGCCGCTCGATGCATGCGCTCCCGCAGAGATTTCGCCAGTTCCGCCTGGCGTCCGTCGAGAAAAAGTTTCACGTCCCTCACTGCTTCCTGATAAATCTCCGGTGTGGTCATGCCCTCCACACACGGCCCCAGGCAGCGTCCAATGTAAAACTGCAAACACGGACGCGGGTGCGAACGGTTCAAATCGACATAGCACGAAGGAACCAGAAAATTCCGATGGATCAGGTCCACGATTCTGTAGGCTAGGTTGGCTGGGAAGTAAGGGCCGTAGTAGACGCTGCCATCTTTCTTCAAACGCCGGGTCACGTACACCCGTGGAAAGCGCTCTCCCAAAGTTAGCTTCACGTAGGGATAAGTCTTGTCATCCCGCAGCAGAATGTTGAATCGCGGCTTTTTCTGCTTGATGAGGTGGTTTTCAAGGGCCAACGCCTCCTTGTTGTTGGCCACAACGATGTAATCCACGTCAACCGCTTCACGGACAAGAGTGCCGGTTTTAGCGTCAGAAACGCGGCCTTCGTGGAAATACGAGCTCACCCGGTGGCGCAGGCTCTTAGCCTTGCCGACGTAGATCACCTCGCCCTCGGCGTTCTTGTACAAGTAGACGCCCGGCGAGGCGGGAATTGACCGGATTTTCTGCTGAAGATCCATGATTACGGTCGAGGCTCGGCTACGGGCTATTGCCGATTACGAAAGCTGTTACTCCCATTTTAGTTGATGACGAATGGGTTCCCCAGGACGCGGGATCCGGTCGCCTATCCATTTAGAACGGCAATGTGCTCAGCCGATTAGAGACTTTCGTCCGATCACCCGATTGGTGGCTGGATGCAGTAAATTGCATAGTCACCAATTCGGGAAAGGTGAGCTGCGGAATTCCGCACAGTGTATAAAATTTCCTCTATTTTCAGCTTCTAGATACAACGGCAGGTATACTGGATTCGCATCTAAGCCGTGTATGTTGAGTGCGTTATCGGGAGCCGCACTGTGGTATAGGGTTGGCATCCCTCGTGCTTAGATACAGTTTGGCTGAACAAGCCGCCGGTTTGTAAAACCGGTCTAGATCTTGACCTGACGCGTCCCAGCGGGTCGGGTTCCAGGGACAGAATACAAGTACTGTTGCCCAGGTTTTGAGAGTTTAAGAAGAGAGGAAGGAGTCCTCCACACATGAATCGCACTTCGTTAGTACTCGCACTGGTAGCAAGCATGGCGGCGACGGTCGGCTGCGCCAGCAAAAACTACGTTAAAGAACAGACCACGCCGATCATTAACAAGACCAATGAGCTCGACGATCTGACCGCCCAGAATTCCAAGGCGATCAAGGATGTCGATGCCCGCGCCCAGGCCGGTATCCAAGACGTCAATACCCGCACTGCAGCCGCCGATCAAAAGGCCCAGGCTGCCGGACAGACGGCTGCACAGGCCCAAACGCTTGCCAATAATGCGGTCCACCGGGTTGACGTGCTGACCGATGCTGTCACCAACCTGGATAACTATAAGATCGTCAGCGAAACCTCGGTTCACTTTGGCTTCGATAGGGACTTCCTGACCAAACAAGCCAAAGACGAGCTCGACAAAATGGCCAGCGCCGTCCCGAACACCAAGGGATACATCATCACGGTCGAGGGGGGTACGGATTCGGTAGGCCCCTCGGACTACAACTACAGCCTCAGCGAGCGCCGCGCAGACTCTGTGATTCAGTATTTGAGCTCGAAATACAATATCCCCGCCCACAAGATCTATTTGATCGGATTGGGTAAGGACAAGCCGGTCGAGCCGAACAAGACCCGCGAAGGCCGCGCCGCCAACCGCCGTGTCGATATTCGTCTAATGACGAATACCGCCGGCGCCACGACGCAGCAGCCGACGGCAAATCCTGCTTCGCCTTCGATGTAAGAATTTTCCCTCCTCCCCGGAGGACTTCGCCAACAGCCGCCCTTTAATCAGGGCGGCTTTTTTTACGTCTCACAGTCCGTCAATTGCCCGGCCTGACCGGAGTAAAATAGGCCTATGCGTATCCGTCTATTCGCAGCCATGATCGCCTGTGTTTCGGTTTGTTTCTGCTGTGTGCCCCAAATGGTGGCACAGCAGGATGACTCCTTGCCTCAGGCCTCGCGCCAGGACGAGAAGGAAGAAAATGCTGCCCGCGCCGCAGAGGAAAGCTCCAGCAAAGACACCCGGGTTGACCTGAGCCCTCCGAAAGATGATGAGAAGAACCACCCCATGAGTGCCGCGGCGGTCTCTGATGCGCAGGAGGCGCCCTCAGACGTGCAGGAGTTGCATCCCTGGGACCCGCACAAAGCAGCCAAGGACGTGGAAGTCGGCGATTACTACTTCAAGCGGAAGAACTACAAAGCTGCGATTGAACGCTACAAGCACGCCCTGATTTACAAGCAGGACGATGCCATCGCCACCTACCGGCTTGCGGAGTCGCTCGACAAGACTGGAAACTCAACCGAGGCTGTCACTTATTATCGAGGTTACCTCAAAATCCTTCCGCACGGACCTTATGCTAACGACGCGCAGAAGGCTCTTGGCAGGCTGACTGCCGAAAGCCGGGCGAATACGGTTGCGAAGTGACTTGGCTAGGTCGGACACTCTTGTCTGACGCTTTTAACTTTCCATAACTCCCTTCAGTGACAGATCCGTCGGCCCACACCAGCCGTGTGATACGCTGACTTTTCTCATGGCTGCTCCCGATACATTAAAGCGCGAAGCGCCGGATTCGTTGATGCTGACCGGCTTCTGGTATCGCGCGCTGCCGTCAGAAAAAATCAAACATGGGCAGTTGTGCAAGGCCATGCTGCTCGAAATCCCATTGGTAATTGGGCGAGATCGCAACGGAGAGACGTTTGCCCTGCGTGACGCCTGCCCGCATCGCGGTATGCCGCTTTCCTGCGGCAGCTTCGACGGTGAACAGGTCGAGTGCAGCTATCACGGATGGAGATTCGACGCGGCCAGCGGACAATGCCGCCTGATCCCGTCGCTGACGGTGGATCAAAACTTAAAAGTGGACCGCATTTATGCCGGCAGTTTTCCTTGCGAAGAGCGTGACAGTTTTGTTTGGGTGTTCATTCCTGATCCTGGCCCTGCCGGTGCCGGATTTACTCGACGCGACGAACCGGTCATCGCAGCCCTGCAGGTCCCGACGTTCAGCGAAAAATTCAAGACCGCATACCTCAGCTCAGCTATGCCCTCGACGGTGGATCACGGAATTATCGGATTGATGGATCCTGCGCATGGGCCGTTTGTGCATCAGGCATGGTGGTGGCGCTCGCAGCACAGCATTCACGAAAAGCAAAAACACTTCGAGCCGATTCCGAACGGCTTTCGCATGAGCGCGCATACTCCCAGCTCAAACAGCGCGCCTTACAAGTTGCTGCGGCTTTACGCCGACGCTGACTCGATTACGACCACAATCGATTTTGTTTTGCCAAACCTGCGGCTCGAAACTATTCGAGCAGGGAAGTACTGGTTCTCATCTTTGACCACAGTTACGCCGATTACCCGCGACCAATGCAGGATTGATGTGGTCGCGTGCTGGAATATTTTTCGTTTCGTTCCGTTCGGACCGTCACTGCTGAAATTTGTCTTCGCGAAATTCGTCGAGCAGGACCGCCGCACCATGGAACTTCAAAGCGAAGGCCTGAAACACAATCCACATTTGATGTTGATCGACGACGCCGATCGTCCCGCCAAGTGGTATTTCGCGCTAAAGGCGGCGCATCTGGAGGCGAAGCGCTCGGGTGGGGAGATGAAACATCCGATGAGCGGGCCAGTGACGCTTAAGTGGAGAAGCTGAAGGAAAATCTTGATCCATTAAAATTTCGAACCCGAGCGAAAGTGCTTTACGAAAATATTCCCCACTCCGTGGCGTTCCTCTGTGGCCTCTGTGGTTCAAGGTTTTCGCGGGGTAAAGTTGAAAGTCAAAAGTAACCGCAGAGTGCACAGAGGAAAAGCACAGAGGTTTCTGAGGTGCAAATTGTTCGGTGGTTTTGCGATGCATAACTTTGGTTCAAAGTCGTCGATTCTTGCGTCCCGAAACCTTGAAACCTTGAAACCTTGAAACCTTGCTACTCCGCCTTCTGCTTCACCCTCACAACCGTTATCTTCGCGAAGCCTTCATCGAATGTCGGGGCTTTGAGTTTTGCCGACATCTTGCGCATCACGTCTTCGGGCACGATTCGGTCGCGGCGGTTATGGCGCTCAATACAGACCTCGAGTGGAACGTCGAAGAATACGGCTTGGGCCTCATACCCGAAATCTTTGGCTAATTTGACCCAGTTATTGCGCTCGTGCGGGGTGAGATTGGTGGCGTCGACATAATTCGTGGGGCGGCGCGCGATGAGCCGGGCCTTCAGCATGGATCGAAGATTCGAAAAGACCAGGTCCTGAAAGCGCTGTTCGGAGGGGTCGTCGAAGAGCATCGAGCGAAGCACGTCACTGGATAGCGGCGTGATGTTATGGCGTTTGAACCATGAGCTCTTACCGGATCCAGGAAGACCAACCGCGAGCACCACGATTCCTTTTGAAGGCTGTTGAGCCGGCGTGACAGAAGGCGTTGCCCTCGTGATCGGTAAAGGGCGCGCAGGCGTTGAATCCGTCGTAGCCGGGGACTGTTGCGGTGAAGTCTGTTGTCCCGGACGCTTCCTGCCGCGGCCACCACGACGCCGGCGGCGAGGACGACGTATCTGATCCGAAGGCGCGCCGGACGGCGCGGAACTGTCGCGTGGCTCAACCGGAGCGGCCGGCACGCGACTCGAATCCGATTCGGCCTCCGCGACGTGCGGCTCGGGGGCTTCTTCACGATGCTCGGTTCGTGCGGTCGACTCAGGCTCGGCTTCAAAATAAGCCGGCTGCAAGGGCGCTGGCCCTGCGGCCGCTGCCTCTTCGGACTTTTTACGTCGTTTAAGCTTGTCCTGCATCCATTTACGCATGTCTGGCCTTGTAACATATTGGATCGCTGGTGAGCAATCAGTTCATGCATCCAGCGATTTAAGATTTGTGCAGTGTGTTCGATTCTAAAGCCTCACAACCAAAGTGCGATAGAGGGCAAAGGACCTTATGCCGATTCCAAAAGAAATACAGGGTCAGAAATATGTTTGCCTGACGACCTTCCGGAAAAGCGGGGTCGGTGTCCCCACACCAGTGTGGTTCGCCGAGCGGGACGACAAACTCTATGTAAAGACGCGAATCGAGTCCGGCAAGTCCAAGCGCATTCGCAACAACCCGAGTGTAAGAGTGGCTCCGTGCACGATTCGAGGGAAAATCATCGGCCCAGAATTTAGCGGTAAGGCACGGATCCTTCCTCGGGAACAGTCCGGCCCGGCAAAAGAAGCAATCAACCGCAAATATTTCTTCGCGCGACTATCGCTCTGGAACAGTAAGAATGAATATCTGGAAATCGAGATCATCGGGTGAGCTCGAATTTTCGAGTGTTAGATACGTCTGTGACCCAGATCACAAGACGTCCGCGATTTGATGGTTAGAGTAATGAGTGGCTGCAATTTGCGGCAGTTCGCAGATGGCTGTTAACATTCTTGTTTCCCTAACAGATCAATTTCTTATCAGGGCAGTTCAACTTCATATCGGAGGCGACATGGCTATAAGAGTCGGCATTAATGGTTTCGGAAGGATCGGCAGAAACGTGCTGCGCGCGTCGTTGCAGGACCCGAATCTGGAATTTGTGGCAGTGAATGATCTAACCGAACCGAAAACACTGGCTCACCTGCTGAAGTACGACTCGGTGCTGGGGAATCTGCCCAACCAGGTGACGGCGGGTGCCGACAGCATTCAAGTGGATGGCAAGACCATTCGCGTGTTTAAAGAAAAAGATCCGGCTGCTCTGCCATGGGACAGCGTCGGCGCGCAGGTCGTAATCGAATCCACGGGACGCTTCACCGACGCCAATGATGCGAAGAAGCACCTGCGCGGCCCGGTGAAGAAAGTCATCATCTCGGCACCCGCGAAAAACGAAGATGTCACGTTGGTGCTGGGCGTGAATCACGACAAGTATGATGCGGCCAAGCACAACGTCATCTCTAATGCATCCTGTACGACGAATTGCTTGGCGCCGATTGTTAAAGTAATCCATGACGCTTTCAAGATTATTAGTGGCACCATGACCACGATCCACTCCTACACCAACGACCAGGTCATCCTCGATTTCCCGCATAAAGATCTGCGACGCGCGCGTGCGGCCGCGCTGTCCATGATTCCGACTTCGACCGGCGCGGCAAAGGCCCTAAAATTGGTCATCCCGGAAATGGCCGGAAAGCTGGACGGCTTCTCGGTTCGCGTGCCGACCCCCAACGTGTCGGTGGTCGATCTCGTAGCGCAAGTCGACAAAAAAACCACCAAAGAAGAAGTGAATGCTGCACTGAAGAAAGCCTCGGAAAGCGGGCCACTGAAAGGCTATCTCGGATACGAAGAAAACGAACTGGTCTCATCGGATTTCAGGGGAGACTCGCGCTCTTCGATCGTGGATGCGCCATCAACTCTGGTTGTGGGAAATTTGGTCAAAGTAATCTCTTGGTATGACAATGAATGGGGATACTCCAGCCGGGTTCGCGATCTGATCAATTTCATCGGAAGCAAAGGTTTGTAGAACAGGTTGTCAGTGGTCAGTAATTGGTGGTCAGTCGACATACTGATCACTAGCCACTGACCGCTGATCACTCAAATTCAAGGTGACGTACAAATGTCGAAACTTTCCATTCGCGATTTGCCGCTGAATGATCACCGAATTCTCATGCGAGTGGATTTTAACGTCCCGCTCGAAGATGGCCGGGTCATGGATGACACGCGTATTCGCGAAACTTTGCCAACCATCGAGTACGCCTTGCGACATGGGGCGCGACTGATTTTGGCTTCGCATTTAGGGCGCCCGAAGGGCAAACCGAATCCGATGATGAGCCTGAAGACGGTTGCTGAACGCCTGCGCATGTTGATCGATAAAGAATTGGGGCGCGGGGAAAACGTTGGTTTTTGCCCGGATTGCGTAGGTATTGAAGCCGAGGAGATGGCCGGGAAGTTGGAGAAAGGGCAGACTCTGCTGCTGGAAAACTTGCGCTTTCACGCGGAAGAGGAAGCCAACGACGAAAAGTTTGCTAAACAACTTGCCGGCCTCGCCGATTACTACGTGAACGACGCGTTCGGCACTGCGCACCGGGCGCACGCTTCGACTGTAGGGATCACCAAGTTTGTGCAGAAGTCGGCCGCTGGTTTGCTGATGGAGAAAGAGCTGGAATACCTCGGTCGGGCGATGTCGCACCCGGAGAAGCCGTTCGTTGCGATATTGGGGGGCGCCAAAGTGGGCGACAAGCTTGGGGTAATCGAGAACCTCTTGACCAAAGTCAATACGCTGATCGTTGGCGGCGCAATGGCTTACACCTTCCTCAAAGCCCAGGGCCAGCCGGTCGGCAAATCACGCGTGGAAGAAGACAAGCTCGATCTGGCGAAAAAAATTCTGCAAGACGCGAAATCGCGCAACGTCAAATTTTTACTTCCTGTTGACCACGTGGTTGCGGATCGCATCGATGCTGGCGCGAAAATTCAAACCGTAAAGAGCATTCCTGAAAATCTTATGGGGCTGGACATCGGTCCGGAGTCGGTTGAACTTTTTTCCGAGGAAATTTCTCGCGCGGCGACGATTGTGTGGAATGGGCCGATGGGTGTATTTGAAATGTCTCCATTCGCCAAGGGCACTTTCAAGGTAGCGCGCGCGGTCGCCGACAACGCGGGGGCGGTTTCCATCGTGGGCGGTGGTGACTCAGTTTCGGCCGTCACCGCAGCCGGAGTCGCGGACAAAATCTCGCATATTTCGACTGGCGGCGGCGCGTCGCTCGAGTTTCTCGAAGGCAAAGAATTGCCGGGAGTTAAAGCGCTTACCGACAAACGCTAGAGTATTGCTTTAGCTCCGTCAGGTTCTCCTCGAATGATTTTTTTTGATATTGACGGTACGCTGATCGATCACGCCAGCGCTTCGGCTGCGGCGAGCCTGAGTTTTTTCGATCAATTCCCTGGAGCTATTCCTTTTTCACGCGAAGAATTTCCCGCTGCATGGGAACAGATCTTAAACAAACACTTTAACCGTTTTTGCCGCGGCGAAGTTTCGCTTTGGGAGCAGCGGCGCGCGCGTACCAGAGAAGTGTTTGCCGCGCCCGAAATGAGTGATCAGGAAGCGGATGCCCGTTATTACATTTTCATTCGCGACTATGAAGCCTTGACTCGTCCGTTTGACGACGCTGAACCTTGCCTGCAGGCGCTTGCAGGCAGACCGCTGGGCATCATTTCAAACGGCGCGCGTGAGCAGCAAATAGGAAAATTGCAGCGTGCCGGCCTGTTGCATTATTTCTCGGTGATGGTGTATTCCGAAGATGTTGGCCTGGGAAAGCCTTCACACAGCATTTTTATTGAGGCTTGCCGACGGGCCGGGAATTCTTACGAGCAATGCGTCCACATCGGCGATGACCTGGAGGCCGACGTGGTGCCCAGCCGGGCATTGGGAATGCGTGGTATTCATCTGAGCCGCACGAGAAATTCGCCGGTTGGTCCGCCGGTGATCTCTTCGCTCCGCGATCTATCACCGCTGATCCATTGAGCGGCTACTCTACTCACATTGAGGACATCAGGAATGAGTCGCAAGAAATTAATCGCCGCCAACTGGAAGATGTACAAGAACCCATCGCAGACGAAGGAATTTTTCCGTGATTTCCTGCCGGTGATTTCTGGTCACGATCGCGACGAGATCGTTATCTGCCCGCCTTACATTGACATTCATATGGCGATCGAATCCGCCACGGGATCGAGGATTGCAGTTGGCGCGCAGAACGTTTACTGGAAAGGCGAGGGCGCGTTCACCGGAGAGATTGCCCCGCAGATGCTGGTGGCAGTCGGATGCACGCATGTGATCATCGGCCACTCTGAGCGGCGCCAATATTTCGGCGAAACCGATGACACGGTCAACCTGAAGCTGAAAGCTGCGCTGGAGCATGGGCTGACTCCGATTGTCTGTGTCGGTGAAGTTCTGGAAGAGCGCGAAGCCGGTCTGACTGAAGATGTTTTGCGGCGCCAGTGTATGCGAGCCTTCAATGCTCTGTCTGCAAAAAAGGCAGCTAAGCTGGTAGTCGCCTACGAGCCGGTATGGGCGATCGGCACAGGAAAGACAGCGACTCCGGAAATGGCTGCGGACGCGCACGTGCTCATTCGTGGCGAGGCGGCGAAGTCCTTTGGAGAGGAGTTCGCGAGCGCCCTGCGAATTCTATATGGCGGCTCGGTCAAGCCGGAGAATGCGAAAGCCCTGATGTCGCAAGAAGAAATCGATGGTGCGCTGGTAGGCGGGGCAAGCCTGGATGCGAAGTCGTTTGCAGCGATCGTGAAATACTAATTCACGAGATCACAGTCGTTTCTCATATTCAAACAGTGGCATCCCGAAGAAATCCACCGATCGCCCCGTCGCGCAAAATCCATTACGTTCATAAAAACGCGCGGCTCGCTTCAGCGGCTCTGTCGTGTCGAGAGTAATGCGATTGCAACCGCGTTCGCGAAGATAAGATTCCGCGCGATCAAGCAACCGGTGAGCGATCCCTTGCCCTTGCAACTCAGGCAGCACGGCCATACCGCGCAAGTGACCTTCTTTGTTCAGTGCTTTACACGCAATGGTTCCGATTATTTCCTCGGACGGGGAAACGGCTACGAAAACAGTCATCTCCCGCAGCCGCTGAGGCAAAGTGTCCAAGCTCAGAACTGTATCGCTATAAGCGCCGGCTGTGTATCGAGATTGAAACGGTTCAAAGGCGGAATGCAAGCAAGCCAGGATGCCTTTCCAATCTGCAGATGTGGCGTTTCGAATCGAAACAGCTTCTGGTCGTCGGCTCTCTCGAGTCATCTCATCTGAGCCAGTCTTCGAGTTCTACGCCGCGCTCAGTTTTTTCATCGCGATATTTCACGATCACGGGCGCGTAGAGCGAGATTCCCCAATCTCTCGCTTTGCCTTTGTAGACCGCTCGCGATCCTGGAACAACTACAGCGTTCTGCGGGACTTCGAGCGGCCTTTCATCTGAAGCGCGGTAAACCTCTCCGCGCACTAAATCAAAAAGCGGCGTCGACCGTGTCAGAATTGTTCCAGCTCCCAGCACCACGCGCGAGCGGACCAACGTGCCTTCGTAAACTCCGCAATTGCCGCCAACCAGTACGTCGTCTTCGATGATCACTGGTGCGGCGTTCACTGGCTCGAGGACGCCACCAATCTGCGCCGCCGCACTCAAGTGCACGCGCTTGCCGATCTGGGCGCACGAACCGACCAGCGCGTGGGAATCGATCATCGTGCCTTCGTCAACGTACGCCCCGACATTAACGAACATCGGCGGCATGCAAATGACAGAGGGAGCAATGTATGCCCCTAATCGCGCAGATGACCCTCCGGGCACGACTCTTACTTTGTCTGTGACAGTAAACTTGCGGGCAGGAAAAGTGTCTTTATCCACGAATGAAAGGCACTCGCCGCTGCCCATTTGCTTGATCTCGCCCAAACGAAATCCGAGCAGGATGCCCTGCTTCACCCAGACGTTCACCTTCCAGCTATTGCCTGTCTTCTCTACGGCGCGAATTTCCCCGCGAGTCAGGGCGTCGCGAAATTGCAGAAATATTTCACGTGCATCATGGCTGAGTTGATCAGCGGACGCGAACCTTTCAATCTGGGATTGCAGAGAGTCCATGGACGGACAAGTATAAAGGAGAAAACTAAGTCAGAAGTGAGAAGGCAGAATGCAGAATTAAAGTGATGGTTACTTCTGCCTTCCGACTTCCGACTTCCGACTTCTGACTTCTGCAGTTGTTTTCAAATGCACTTGCACTCGCTGCGAATCAATACATTTGCCAGCGTGTGCGTGACCTGGCGGGCTTCCGCGAGCGTGGAATAAGGTCCGTGCCATTGAGCATGATTGGCTGAATGCCCGGCGGGGCGGGCTTTTCCGTTGCTGCACTGGCCGCATGTCGAGCGATGCAGCACTGCTTTGTGTGGTCCCGAGGCCCAGTTCTCGTATACGAAGAATGCGTGGGAGTTGGCGGCAGCAACTTCGGCTTTGGCTATTAGTCCGGCTTCAGCCGCGATCTTCTGCAGCTTGGAACGCGTGTCGCGCCTGACCTGCACCATTGGGAGCCGGTAGGCTTCCTCGATCCGGCCCATCATGGCGAGAACGGCCTTCACTGGCATGGGGCTCGATTCCATGAAGTTGGCCTGCATAAGCGGTAAGTACTTTCGGCATATCTGTCGCGCCGCGTTCCAATCGTTGTTCAGGGCGGCGCGCGTCATCTCGGCCATCTCGCGTGGGATTTCATTGGATGCGACTGAAATAAGCCCTACACCGCCGAGCGCAATGACCGGCAAGGTCAACGCGTCATCGCCCGAAAGTACAGAGAATCCTTCGCGGGCGGCGCTGCATATCTCCGCGATCTGGGTGAGATTGCCGCTGGCTTCTTTTACCCCGGCAATGTTTGGAATTTCACCCAGCCGCGCTACGGTTCCGGCTTCAAGATTTGCCGCGGTGCGGCCCGGCACGTTGTAAAGAATGATCGGCTTGTTCACGGCCTCGGCAATTGATTTGAAGTGCTGGTACTGCCCTTCCTGCGTGGGCTTGTTGTAGTAGGGGGATGCGGTGAGGATCGCATCCACGCCCGGGCGCGCAGCGACTTCCTGCGCTTTGGCCACGGCTTCACGGGTGGAATTCGAGGTCGCTCCGGCGACGATAGGCACACGCCCGGCCGCGACCTCAATGGTCAGGTCGATGACCCTAAGCCATTCTTCGTGCGTGAGCGTCGGAGTTTCACCGGTAGTTCCGCAGGGGACGAGGAAATCGATGCCGGATTCGATTTGCCAGGAGACCAGATTCTTGAATGCCTGCTCATCCAGCGATCCATCCTGATGGAACGGGGTGACGAGGGCGGTACCGCATCCGCGAAGCTGCATGAGAATAAGATAGCGCGAATCGGCAGGGGATGGAAAATTCAGCCGCTACATTTCTCGCCAAACATCCTTGAAATCAAAAAAGCCTTTTTTGCCTGCAATCCACTCGGCTGCCCGCACTGCGCCTTCGGCGAAGCCGCGGCGCGATTTGGCGTCATGGCAGAGATAGATGGTGTCGTAGGTCGAATCAAACACCACTTCGTGCATGCCAACAACCTCGCCTTCGCGAAAGGATGTGACCTCGATTTCCAAATCGGAGTTTTCCTGTAGCAGGTTCTGAATGGTCACAGCCGTGCCCGACGGTGCGTCTTTTTTCTGTGCGTGATGACGCTCGTAAATGTGAGGCAAATACTTGTGCTGCAGTGCCGGAACGGAAGTTTGCACCAGATCAAAAAATAGATTTACGCCAATTGAGAAATTCGAGCCGTACAGAAAGCCGGTTTTGTACTCGTCTACTTCAGCATGGATCTTAGGAATTTCCGCATACCAGCCCGTCGTGCCCACAACCATATTCTTTTTAGCGGCTACGCAGGCGCGAATGTTCGCTAGCACGCAATCGGGAGTAGTGAAATCCAAAACAACGTCAATCGGATTGAGTAATTCGTGCGTCAGCCCTGAGGCGCCAGCGTTGTCGGCAGATCGTAACACTTTGACCACGTGCCCGCGCTCGCGGGACGCTTCCGCGACCAGCGATCCGGTCTTGCCCGCGCCCAGAAGAAGAATTTTCATTGGCTTAAATCTCGAGCTGCATTCGACCGCCTGTTGGAGCCCCCCACGTCAACGATCATAATCAAAGACAACCACTTGCGTCTTCTGGGAGACTAGACTGCACTTTAACTTCTTGTGTGTACCTTAACTTCGGATGATCATGCGTAGGCTAGCACCAGGGCGCCGCTGAAGATCAATAGTCCGCCGCACCAATGATGCCACGTCATTTTTTCGTGCAGGAAAATTGCGGCTAAGGCAATGGCGATCACGACACTCAGTTTGTCTACCGGAGCCACTCGCGAAGCTTCGCCAAGCTGCAAGGCGCGGAAGTAGCACAGCCATGACAATCCGGTTGCGATGCCCGAAAGGACGAGAAAAACCCAGGTTCGCGTGCCGATTGTCGACAGGGGCTGTCTTTCGGTGAGAAGAGCGACGGACCAGGCGAAGATCAGAATTACGACGGTTCTGATAGCAGTGGCCAAGTTGGAGTTCACGTGGGCGACTCCAACTTTCGCAAGTACTGCCGTAAGCCCGGCGAAGAACGCCGAGAGCAAAGCCCAGATAAACCAGTTCATAAATTTATGAGACCCAGGATTTTAGTCAAGCGGTCCGCTCTCATTTTATGCGTGTCGTGGCAATTGCTAAACAGTCACCGGCAAGTGAGCCGGCCCCTCAGTGCGAAATTGCAGTCCAAACCGAGCGGTTGCGCGACGACTCCAACACGGCGTTGACAAAGATCACCCCATCAACGCCGTCTCTCACCCCGGGGACCAGCAGCGAGTCTGGATCCGGTGGGCGGTTCTCGATCCTGGCCGTGATCTGTTCGGCGAGGTCGGTGTAGAGTTGCGCGAACGCCTCCAAATATCCTTCGGGATGGCCGCTGGGAATGCGCGTTGCATGAGCGGCAGCGTGACCGGTGCCGGCACTGCCACGTCGAATAATTCTCCGCGTTTCTCCTAAGGGTGTGAATACGAGTTGATTGGGATCTTCCTGCCGCCACTCGAGTCCGGCCTTCTCGCCATAGACTCGCAGGCTCAAGTTATTTTCATTTCCGGGCGCTACCTGAGTGGCCCAGAGCCCTCCCTTTGCGCCCTTGGCAAAACGAAGCATGACGTGAATGTTGTCGTCCAGACGCCTTCCTGGCACAAACGTACTCACATCAGCCGCTACTTGTTCGCAAGCCAATCCGGTCACGAAGCATGCGAGGTTGTATGCGTGAGTTCCAATATCGCCAAGCGATCCTGCGGGGCCGCTGCGCGCCGGATCGGTACGCCACTCCGCCTGCTTTTGTCCAGTTTTCTCGAGAGCAGTCGACAACCAATCCTGTACATACTCAACCTGGATCAATCGGATTGGCCCGAGTTCGCCGGCGAGCGCCATTTCACGCCCTTGCCGAACCATGGGATAACCCGTGTAATTGTGGGTCAATCCGAACACCAGACCGGTTCGCTTCACCAGTTCAGCTAATTCCAATGCGTCCCCGAGCGTGGTGGTCAGAGGCTTGTCACAGATAACATGAATGCCGGCTTCGAGAAACGCCTTCGCGGGCGCATAGTGCAAGTTGTTCGGGGTGACAATCGAGACCACTTCAATTCCATCCGGACGTTTCGATTCAGAGGCTGCCATTTCGTCGAAGTTGCGATACGCGCGCGGAATATTCAGTTCTTTCGCGCCGGAAAGGCTTCGTTCTGCGTCTGAGCTCAAGGCAGCGGCGACCAGCTCGTATCGATCATCAAGGCGAGCGGCAATTCGATGCACGGCGCCGATGAAACCTCCCGGGCCACCGCCAACCATTCCTAGGCGGAGCCGCCGATTCTGTTTTTGAGTCGAGCCTTCAATCGGCATCAGTCATTTCCTTTCGACCTAGAGACGCTTTGGAAAATTCGCGATGATTCATTCAGCACTCTTTAGCGCGAACGCCACGTAGACGCCGCCAGAAGGTGATTTCAAGTCTTTGCCTCCGCCGGCCGCAATCACCACGTACTGCTTGCCATCCAGTTGGTAGGTGATAGGCGTGGCATTACCCGCGAAGGGAAGGGTGGTCTGCCACAGTAGTTCTCCCGTGGATTTATCGAAGACGCGGAATTTCTTGTCATAGTTGGTCGCGCCGATGAAAAGCAGGCCGCCGGCGGTCACGATCGGCCCGCCATAATTTTCGCTGCCGGTGTTCGTCAGCCCTTTCGCGGCAAGCTCCGGATACTCGCCTAATGGAATCTTCCACGCATACTCGCCGGTGTTAAGGTTGATCGCATTCAAGGTTCCCCAAGGCGGGGCTATGGCAGGGTAACCGTCGGGATCGTGAAAGCGGATGTATCCGGAAAACCGGAAGCGCATGAGCGGCGGAGTTGGTTGGCCGGATGGCAACTCTTTGTTCTCGCCCTCACTCACATAATTAACCAGCGCATTGATTTCATCCGGGGTGAGATTCGGGAAGCCGGGCATGCGGCCGCCCCCGTTTCGAATTCGGTCTGCAATCTGCTCTTGAGTCATGCGATTGCCCACGCCAACTAACGACGGGAACAGCGGCGGCGAACCCTTCATGTCATCGCGATGACAGATGGTGCACTGACTCTGATAAATGCCTTTACCGCTGGACGGATCGCTGGTGTTCTCGATGAGCTTGACCGCCCAGGCCATCTCGTTGGAATTAACGTAGAGAATTCCCGACTCTGGATCGAATGCCGGGCCGCCCCATTCCCCGCCGCCATCGAAGCCAGGAAAAATGATTGTGTTCTGTTTCGTGCTGAGAGGCACGAATTGTCCTTCGCTGCGGTAGGTCCGAAATTGTTCGAGCGCCGACCGGTGCGCCTCAGGCGTGCGGTTGGTGAGGAGGTCTTCCGTCAACCGCTGCCGGGCATAGGGCGCGGGCTTTATCGGAAGCGGCTGCTCGGCGGCGGCGACTTCTCCTGGCAGGTCGCTCGCCGGATATTTGTGAGATTCGACGGGAAAGAGTGGCATACCAGTCGCGCGATCAAACACGTAAACGAAGCCTTGCTTAGTGGTTTGGGCGACCGCATCGATCCGTTTCCCATCGTGCATCACGCTGACCAGCGCTGGAGGCGATGGGAAATCACGGTCCCAAATATCGTGATGGACGCCTTGGAAATGCCAGATGCGCTCGCCGGTTTCGGCGTTGAGCGCCAGCTCGCAGTCGGCAAACAGATTGTCGCCAAGGCGGTCACCGCCGTAAAAATCGAAAACCGCGGAGCCGGTTGGTGCATACAAAATGCCCGTCTTTGGATCAATCGTCATTCCAGCCCAGTTATTCGCCGAACCGCTCTTCTGCCAGGCGTCTTTCGGCCAAGTGTCATAGCCAAATTCTCCAGGATGCGGAATGGTGTGAAAGCTCCAGCGGAGTCTTCCGGTGCGAACGTCGAAGGCGCGGATATCACCGGGGAGGGCGGGCAATGTTTCCGGCAGGCGACCGCCAACGATGAACAGATCCTTGTAAATGACTGCCGGACTGGTCAGAGAAATGAAAGCCGTCGCCGCATCGCGACCAAGACCTTGGCGCAGATCAACGCGGCCGTGATCACCGAAGGTTTGGATCGGTTGGCCGGTTGCCGCGTCGAGCGCGTAAACAAAATTCATTACGCCGACGATGATTCGCCGATCCTTGTTGTCTGGGCTGGCCCAGTAGGCAAGGCCGCGATCGGGTTGCGTGCCCGCAATGCCGGAATCAAATTTCCATTTCAGTTTGCCAGTGGCTGCATCGAGGGCAAAGATTTTCTGCGAAGGCGAAATGCCGTAAAGGGTCCCAGCGATTTCAATGGGGCTGGTCTGCAAACCCCCGGTCTCTTGGGTGTCATACGACCAGGCAACTTCAAGCTGCTTTACGTTCGACTTGTTGATCTGGGTCAGCGGCGAATAGTGCGTCTGCTCCGGGTTGCCACCGTAGGCCGCCCAGTCCTGAGTCAACCCAGGCTCCGGCCTCTGCGAATGTGCTCGCAATACTGCGACGAAAATAACGCTGCACATGAACCCAAACCGTGTCGGAGTCATCGGGCAATTAAAACATAGCTTCAGTGTCTGTAGGGTGGGTCGTGTGTGGCATTTCGCTAGTTCAGCTCCCTGACCCAAGAGACGTCTAGTTCGAACTGCCGCAAAATGGGCAAACTACAGACCTATGGCTGCCCTGAAGCATTGCACAAGGCGCGAAACTTGATAACATCCGTGCAAGGAAAATTCTGAATTGAGGTTTTATCCAGGGCGGCCGTACCACACCGAGTAAATTCACAAAGGCAGTGCTGACTGCTGAAACAGTTACAGACTTGGGGCTGGTACTTTTACAACTAAGGAGAATCCATTGGCCGAGGCGGTCAAAGTTTTTTTTCTCACACTCAGCGCACTCTTTCCGATTGTCGATCCGCTAGCGGGAAGTCCTATTTTTTTGGCTTTGACGGAGAAGTACTCAAGGGAAATTCGCACCGAGCTCTCTTGGCGTGTCGCTTTGAACAGCCTGTTTCTGATGATCGGGTCGTATTTTATTGGGACGCACGTTCTCAATTTTTTTGGAGTGTCGCTTCCAGTGGTGCAAGTGGGAGGAGGACTTGTAGTCACCTCAGTAGGCTGGAGCATGTTGATGGAAAAAGAGGAGCCACACGATTCGACCCGTAAGAATCTACAGCCGTCAGATCACGACGTCTTTGGTCGCGCATTCTATCCGCTGACCTTGCCGCTGACCGTGGGTCCGGGATCGATTTCCGTTGCCATAACGCTGGGTGCGAATTCAACCCGCCATTATGGATTCAGCATCTTGCCTATTGTGGCCGCGCTCATCGCTATGGGACTTGTTGCCGTGAGCATTTACCTTTGTTACGGGTACGCGGATCGGCTTGCCCGAGTGCTTGGAAAAACAGGAATGACGGTGATTATAAGGCTCTCGGCTTTTCTGCTGGTTTGTATTGGGGTGCAGATCATGTGGAACGGAATCAGCACACTGCTTTCGTCTATCAACTTTCATGGTTTGTAATTGGACGCTACTAAGACTAACGCTGACCGCCGAAGACTTTCATAGCTGGTTTTTGCCCTAAGCAGAATCTGAATCTCAGCTTCGTTGAGACAAGAATTTGAGCATGCCGAATATTCCCAATCTGGTGTAGCATCCACTGCACGAGGTTCACCATGCCAACGATCACAACCTCATCGCGAAGTGACGTAGCCACAGGGGCCCACGAACCGTACGCAGCCAACGGCCTGGCAATAGTGCGCGCGACGATCGGCGCGATGTTCGTGTGGGTCTTTTTTGAGAACTTGGGCAAAGGGCTTTACACACCAGCCGGTTACGCGGGCCTGATCAATTACTACATACAGCACGATCATGCGCCGGCGATTTGGAAATCGATCATGGCGCTGGCGGCCAGCCACGCTTCGATGGCTGCTCCAATGCAAGCGATGACTGAGATTGGGTTGGGTATTTTGCTCGTCATTGGTCTGCTTACACGACCGGCAGCATTTGTGGCTTTTCTGTATCTCGGCAGCCTTTGGGTTTCGGAGTGGGGCACGTCGTGGATCTGGGAACTACTGGTTCCGGTGCTCGCATCCCTCGGGCTCGCTGTTGGGAGCGCCGGCCGGAGATGGGGCGTTGACGCGTGGCTGGCGCAACGGCGGCCGTCAGCTCCGTGGTGGTTGATTTAAGCTGATGCCCTGTGCGAGTGTCCGTCATCATCCCCACTCATAATGAAGCGCAGGCGATTGAGCGTGTATTAGCCGATCTCCCGTCTGATCTCGCGACCGAGGTTATCGTCGTTGATAGCAACTCGAATGACGGGACCCCCGACATCGCTGCAAAAATGGGAGCACGCGTCATTCAGGAACCGCGCCGCGGCTACGGGCGAGCGTGCCTCACGGGACTGGCCTCGGCTAATTCCCCTGACGTGGTTGTCTTCCTGGATGGCGATTACAGCGATCGGCCATCAGAACTCCCGATCCTTTTAGCGCCAATCATCGAAGGGCGTGCCGACATCACGCTCGGTTCCCGCCTGCAAGGGCAGAGTATTCCAGATGCGTTGCCTTGGCATCAGGTGTTTGGCAATCGTCTCGCGGCTGGACTGATCAGGCTGCTATATCGAGTAGAAGTAACTGATCTTGGTCCGTTTCGCGCGGGCCGCGCTGATGTGCTACGCGCGCTCGCCCTCGAAGAGACCACCTATGGCTGGGCGGTTGAGATGATCCTCAAAGGCGCGCTGGCAGGATTCCGCGTGGTTGAAGTCCCGGTGAGCTACCACCCGCGTATCGGAAAATCGAAGATCAGCGGCACCCTGAAGGGCACGCTCGGCGCCGGCTGGTTCATTCTCAGTTTGATAGTGCGCTATTATTTCCGGCGCCGAAAAGCTGGGACACCCCGGCCAGCGTAGGTCCTCGCCAAACTTTCCAAGGCATAACTTTCGGGGTGAAGCTGGGACCGGTCACTCAAATCCTCAATAATATGCCTTGACACGTATATACTATTTAGGGTATATACAAGGCATGGAGTCTGTCTTCGAAATCATTGCCGAGCCGAACCGCCGGGCGATATTGAGCCTGCTGGTCTCGTCGCAACAATCGGTGGGCGAGATAGAGCGTCAACTTTGCATGTCGCAACCGACTGTCTCTAAGCACCTGCGAGTACTGCGCGAGGCTGGTTTCGTGGAATCCACAGTGGACGCGCAACGCCGTCTCTACCGGCTGAAACCTGAACCACTGCAGGAAGTGGATATGTGGCTGGCTCAGTTCCGTCGCTTCTGGTCTGCTCACCTGGATGCTCTCGAACGCCACCTCGACCGCATGGATAGGGACAAATCAACACCAACGAAAAGAAAGAAGGAGAAAACTGCGCGGCCCAAACCGCGTAAGTGAGAAAGGAGCAAGCAAATGAAAATCAAAGTGACTAGCCTATACGTGGACGACCAAGAGAAGGCCCTGCGCTTCTATACCGAGGTACTGGGCTTCGTGAAGAAGACCGATTTCAGTCAGGGTCCATATCGCTGGCTGACCGTAACCTCGCCCGAGGATCCGGACGGCGTTGAACTGCAACTGGCGCTCAACAACAACCCAGCAGCCAAGACGTATCAGCAGGCGTTGTTTCAGCAGAACCAGCCTGCGATGATGTTTTTCACCGACAACATCAAGGGCGACTACGAACGGATCAAGTCCCATGGCGCGGAGTTCACAATGCCGCCCACCGACGTGACCGCATCGACCATTGCCATGCTGAAGGACACCTGCGGCAACCTCATTCAACTCACCGAACTGAAGCGCTGGTAGGGCCGAGAGAACAAAGATGACCAGTGCCCTGTGAAACTGCCGGGTTCCACCAATTGCGGAGTGCCGGAGCCGACTAAACTAATGACGATGGAATGTTGAAATCGGGGAAATTTAGCGATGAATATTAACCTTCGTACTGCATGCGATGCTGATGTTGCTTTCGCACGTGGTCTGTACTTCGAAACGATGCGCGAAATCATCGAAGGTTTGTTCGGCTGGGACCAGAGTCGTGAAGAAGAGAACTTCGCTCGATTCTTCAAGCTGGAAGAAGTCAGGATCATCACCGCCGATGGCCAAGACGTTGGCTGGATTCAGGAGCAGATTTATGAGGGAAGCATTAATCTCGGCTCCTTATTATGTAGCACCCGCCATGCAAGGTCGGGGCATCGGCACACAAATTCTACGAATGCTTCTGGGAAGGGCTACCATCGAATCAAAAACTATCACGTTGGCAGTTGTGAAGACTAACTCAGCACGCCAGTTTTACGAAAAGCAGGGATTCCAAACCATAGACGAAGATGAGCACAAGTTCTATATGAGCGCATCACCAAAGTAGTTTCTTCCCGCACAAAGTTCGTGCGGCACCGATCTTCCAAGTGTCAAGGATAAGAACGTGACCGATCTCGATCACTACACACCCGGCCCGGCCAGCGGGGCTCAGGTAGAAAAACACAAAGACAAGTGGACGCTCATTCTCGTCCGCGAACTGCGCCACTCGCCTGAAAAAGTCTGGCAGGCGCTTACCGACCCAGCGCAGCTGCGCGAGTGGGCGCCGTTTGTGGTTGATGGGAACCTGGGTACGGTCGGAGCCACGGTGAAGCTCACTTGGGTGGGAAACTCCACGCCGATCGACACCAGAGTGACGCGAGCCGACGCTCCCAAGGTGCTTGAGTACGGCGATATCCGGTGGGAGCTCGAAGCCTTTGGTGGCGGCACGCGCCTGACGCTGTGGCACAGCATCGATCGCCGCTTCATCTCATGGGGCGCCGCGGGCTGGCACATTGCTTTCGACGTTCTCGATCGCCTTCTCAGCGGAAATCCGATCGGCCGCACCGTCGGCGTCGACGCCATGAAGTTCGCAGGCTGGAAGCGGCTGGTCGCCGAGTACGCCAAGCAGTTTGGCGCTGAAACGCCGAAAGGGAAGACAAACGAATCATGAAAGATTCCACCAAATCCTCGAAAAAAGAATTGCCGGAAAAACAACGCGAAGAACTATTGCGAACGTTGCAAGCTCGTTTTCAGGCAAACATGACTCGTCATAAAGGACTGGTATGGGGTGAAGTAGAAGATAAGCTGGAAGCGAATGCCGAGAAGCTTTGGTCTCTCAACGAAATGGAAAGAACTGGCGGTGAACCGGACGTTGTTGGCCATGACAAAAAGACGGGCGAATACATTTTTAATGATTGTTCAGCGGAAAGTCCCAAAGACCGCAGAAGTCTTTGCTACGACCGTGAAGCGCTGCAGTCACGGAAAGAGCACAAACCAGAAAATAGCGCTATTGCTATGGCCGCTACCATGGGCATTGAGCTTTTAACGGAAGAACGGTATCGAGAGTTGCAGACACTGGGAGATTTCGATACGAAAACATCGAGCTGGATAAAAACCCCTTCTGCTATCAGAAAACTAGGCGGCGCGCTCTTTTGTGATCGCCGGTACGACACTGTTTTCGTGTATCACAACGGTGTGGAGTCTTACTACGGCGCCCGGGGCTTCCGTGGTTCGCTAAGGGTGTAGTTGGACTTTTAATTTCAGGACAAGTTTGATTTCACGGGTTGCCTCTCGATAAGAGCGAAGGCGCTGGCAAGAGCAGACTTTTCCAAACCGGGTCGGACATTCTCGCCGACCCGGGTTGTTTGGATCGAATGGATACTCGGCATGCTGCGACCCCCTCGTTCCACCGATCATTTCTTCGCAACGTCACTTTCCGCTGCGTTGCTGCCGATCGCCAGGGCGTAGCTCTTCCCGCGAAATTCTACTTCAGTGAGAGCTTTCGCATTGTTCCCCGCACTTCTCGTGGAGGTCATGTCCTGCGATGCCGGAACCTTCAGCGGCACCAGAGCCGCAGCCGTGGTTGCGACTACTTTCTTCCCCTGAAGAATCTGCACTTGCACGTTGTTCCCGGTGCCATCCCATTGCAAGGCATAGTCGCCGGGTGAAAGTTGGACTCCATTTACCAGCGTCGGATCAAACAATTTCATGCTGCCTTTCTCCGCCGCCAGCGCAGCGGTTGCAAACAGCATCGCTATTCCTGTTATCACGCCTGCCAAACCAAGTTTTTTCATATTGTCCTTTTCTTTCCCGAAATACGTCGGGAAAGCGGTTGAGGCGGCCCAAGGATCGCGCTTTCAAAACCTGTTGCATTTGTTCCTGAAAGAGCTAAAATGCCACGTGTTACACACAAAGAGCGCGCGCCCGACAGCTCGAGCTCTTTGATCGGGAACTGTCTCACCTGGCCGCCAAGCGAGAGTGGAACAGTTCCCGTACTCTTGGTTCATCTAGACTTCAGCATTGCTTCTGTTTATTACTCTTTTTTCATCAGGAAAGTTCCCCAGATGAACCAGAAAAAATGTAATTGATTCGCAAACTGGTTATTTCTCATCCTGAGTGCATTCATCGCGCCCTCATGCAATTGAAAGCTAATTGAGAATTTAGACGTTTGAGCGCGGCAAAGGATAGGGCGAGTAGGGCAGTTCAGAGCTGGACAACGTCTTCCTGCCGCTCATTCGCGTTTTCGCGCGGTCCATTCTGACTGGATCACCACCGTCTTTCACAGCCGTCTGGCTGTCACAACAGCAGGTCCCCTTCGACTTCGCTCAGGGCAGGCTCTCCACTCCACGGATCATCGCTGAGCGACGATCTGTTCCGGTCGGGATGACACAATTTGGAAGTTTGCATATCCCGACCGCGCGAATAATTGGCATAAAATTCCTGTTCTGGGCCGAACCTGGCGGCAAGACTCCACTCAATCGTCGAAGGAGAGATTTATGACTCGCGAAGCCAGAATCATGTCTGGGATCATTCTCGTTACGGTGCCGACAATTCAATACGGCGGCTACTTTCTGCTGACCTCTCTAATGAACAAGGCGAGCGGATACATGGAAAATCCGCTCCGTCAAAATTTCTTCCGCGCCGGACATGCGCATGCCGGCGTCATTGTGCTGCTCTCGCTGATTTGCCAGATACTCGCGGACGCGGCGGTTCTTCCTTCCCCTATGCTTTGGCTGGTTCGAATCGGAGTGCCACTGGCGGCGATTCTCATTTCGTCGGGATTCTTCTTCTCGGTGCTGCCGCCAACTGCTACTCAAGCCGGCGGAGCCGTATCTCTGATTTACGCCGGGGCGCTGATTCTCGCGATCTCCGTGGTCACACTGGGTGTTGGATTGCTGCGGTCTCCTCAACCCAGCTAACAGGATCGTGGCCGGACGACCCATGCAAACTCGGGGTCCCGGACGGCGCGATTTTCGCGGGCTGGGGTGGAAACCCGGTTTCTCTTGAGTGGGGTATTAGATACGTTTGATTGTCGCCACCCAGGCGAGTGGGCCGTGGCCGAGTGGGCCACCGAGCGAGGGAAGAATTTTTTGGGGGTAAAATGTTCGGACGGAGGCGCTTCGAAATGGAAATTAACATGCGAGGCCTATGTCCGCTGATTCAGGTATTTGATATGGACAACTCACTACACTTCTATTGTGAACTGCTTGGTTTTGAAATCGTCGAAAAGGCGGCAGGTGGCGGTTGGGCTTGGCTGCGCCACGGCAATGCTGAACTGATGCTCAATACCGCATACGACGAAGGTGAGCGCCCGGAGAAACCTGATCCGGCGCGTTTGCTCGGACATGAAGACACCGGCTTGTTCATTGGATGTCCAGATGTCGACAGCGCGTACGAATACCTCCGTGCGAAAGGGGTCGAAGTTTCAAAACCAAAGGTTGCCTGGTACGGGATGAAGCAAATGTCCCTAAAAGATCCTGACGGATTCGGAATCTGTTTTCAGTGGAAAGCCGACCAGCACCAGGAGGGGCGGGTGGCTCACTCCAGCCCGCCTTTGGCTTGAGTGAGGAGTTCGACAACTGGACAGAGTCTGCCGCTCGTTCGCGTTTTGGTCGTCTAATGCGGCCGGAACGTCTTGCCTGTTTCCAGCAGAGTCTTCAGTCGCGAAAGAATCCGAGGCCAGCCATCTGCGTTCAGAGCATAGGCCGGATCGTCGTCCTGCCAACCGTCATTCGTCACCACAACCTTCACCGCCTCCGTTTCCGGAGTCAGTTCCAGCTTCACCCTCGACATCACCGCCCCATCGCCCATCCCAAACTTGTATTCAAGTAGCTTCGGCGGATCTACCCGCAGCACCTCACCGGTTACATACCGCATCGGCTTCCCATCTTTACCCGGCCCCGACCATGTCATCGCCCCGCCCGGTCTCAAGTCCACCTCAAAGTCCGCACCCATAAAGATTGTCTGATTCGCCTCCTTCGAAACGAACCCATCCCAGACCTTCTCCACCGGGGCAGCAATGTAATAAGTAAAAATCAGTGGTGCCTTCGCCATCTCAATTGTCTCCATTTCGATTCTTCGGGGATTCTCTCAGATCACGCCCATGTCCTTGACTGTAACAAACCGAGAGGTTGGGCGAGTTGCTCCCCAGGTCTTGTGGGACATTAATCGCTTGGGGGGACATAAATCATCGGGTGCCTCATGTCTCGAGGCGTTCGAGACACGGGGCTTTACCCAACATCTCATCGGGTACCCTAGGGATAGACGGGACGTTCACTGGCTTTTGCCAATTGGAACTTGGGGCGTGTGGCCACTCGATCCTGAGGCTACCCCATCCGCAGTTGACGTGTTCCTCTTGCTGTGCAACGCTGTGCTCGTAACGAGAGTGCACGCCATGCCAATCGACGACCCGGTAGGCGCGTTCGAGCAGCAGTACATGAAGGACGAGCCGACCCTTCCGAACACGCTCGCGAAATTTGCGGCTGATCACGGCTTCAGTCTGGCACTGCCAGATCGCGGCCTCGCGCTAGAGATTCTATTGAGGGTCATAGATAGCCTGTTCAACAAAGAATCCGGCGAGGAGCGCGTCAGGGCCATGTTCGAGTTGTTTAAGGGGGAGTTTCAGCACGTCGAGAAAACGAAGGCTAGCCACGAGGACGTGCAGAAGGCAGCCCAGTTGGCAATCTGGTATGACCGCCACGAACGCGACGACGTCAAGCGTGCGCGGTATGTGAAAGTGATTGGCAGCGCACTAAAGAGCGACGAGCAGGTCGAGGACGTAGCATCGTTCATCCGGACTATCCAGCAGTTGAATGAACGAGACCTGACGGTGCTCAGGGTCGTCAACAAGGTTATGAACAAGGATGGCGATTGGAAGCCACAGCCGATGCCTGGCGCGCGGAGCACCCGGAAAGTTCACCCCAACACGTTTATTCAACGCGCCCAGGAAATGTCTTTACAGGTCGCTCTCGCACTGGATCAGAACGGAGCCAACGATGTGGTCAATCGCGAAGAGGGCTATGGCATTTGCAATCGCCTTCAAGGCTTTGGGCTGTCCCACGAAATTGACGTACAGCCGCGCGAACTTCCGCTAACCAACTATGCGTTCCGCCTATCGACCTATGGAATACGCCTGTTGAAGCTGCTCGGAGAAGACGTTCCGAACTACGAGTTCTATGTCCAGAAGTACACCACTGGTAAGTGAAGGTTACGGTTATGCGGAACGCATATAAACTCGCTGCGAGAGCTGGTCTTTATGCTCTCCGTTGGCCTTGAGAATCAACACGAAGGAGCGCAAGTAAATGAAAAAGACACAGTATGAGCTTAGCGTCGCAATGGCAGATGATAGAACTTCAAGGAAGGAAGTAGTCTGCACACCGGATGAGCTTGAAGGCCACAGAGAGGAATTTGCCGAGCATCACGGAGTAGCAGTCAAGGACGTGCGGGTGAAGGAGAAGCTCTAGAAAACTGAGACATTCAAAAACACCATCACTACTTACCAGAACCGCCCTACTGCATCTCGAATGGTCTCAGCGTGGTCATACCCAGTTTCCGCGCCGAGTTTCCAGAACTCGTCTCTGGCAGTCGTGCGATCCAGTCGTAGCCTCCTCGTCTCGGCTCGCACGAACTTGCAAAGTTGAGCCATAACTTCGCCAGACGTCCCGGCATCTTCGCTCATGATCTTGCGGAACCCTTCTATCGTGGTCGACGGTAGTGCTGGGCCGTTGATGAAGTAGCGGAGATACTCGACGAAGTTCGGGTGCTCGGCGACAGAGTCCCCTGAGCGGTCATTTGCTTTGAAAATGTCGAGATGCGACTTGCCACGGCCACCTGGGTAAGGTTTAGTGAAGTAGTCAATCCTAGCCTGTGGTATTGCGTTGCGGCTCTGGAGCGACACCAGCAGTCGGCGCGCATACTGACCCGAGTAAGGACGATTGTGTTCGAAATCATCCATCATTTGTTTGTGAAGCTCGGTTTCCTCGGGACTCAACTGAATTGGCTTGATCTCGGGAACATCCACTGTCGATTCCTATGATCGAATTGTACGTCTTTCTCACTACGGGATTCTTGCTACGTTAGGGACGCGTCGCCCGCTCGTCCCTATTGAGCCACGCTCGGGTCGCCACCATCTTTCCGAACTGCTATCGAACCAACACGTCAAGGTTGATTTGGCTAGAAGCTGGGGACAGACAGGAATCCACTATCCCTGCAATCGACGGAAACTGGCAAAGGCCTATCCGCGCTCGCGGCCCTCGCGCACAATTGCGACAAGATCGGCAGCCGACACTCCCAGCTTTACGCCTTTCACGTCCAGCGGCGACGCTTTGGACTTTCGCAGAGGCAGAATCCGAAATACAGTCCCGTCGCGGCGGCGAATTTCCACAGCTCCGTCGCGCTCAGCTTCTTTGAGCACCGTCGCAAAATTTCCCCGCGCCTCAGAATAGCTGTAGGACTTCATCGGGTGTCGGCCTCCAGTACGTCCAGTTTCAAGTCACGCGCGCGTTCTTTCAGTCCGCCGTCCAGCGTTAAGAGCGGCGCTCTTTGGTCGATGGCGCAGGCAAGAACGTACGCATCATAGGCGTACACATTCAATCTCGCGGACAATTCCACCGCCTGGTTCAAGCCTACCTCGGCCATGCGAATCGGGATCGCGGCGTAGGCCTCCAACAACTGCAACGCTTCCTTGAGGCCAATCGCCTTGCGTTTGAACATGGCCGATAGTGCGTTTCCCACTTCCCAGTGGACTGACGCGGGGGCGACCAAAGTTGCTCCGCGCGTTAGCCTGATCAAGGCCGCCTTTTCCGGCTGTTCTCCGATGACGGCGAGAAGGGCGGACGTGTCGATTACTATTTCCACAATTCTTATTATACAACACGTACAATTGTACAACAACATCTTTTCACGAGGTTGCAGGTCACGTTGAGCGCAGCTAAATTAAGTCCGATAGTTTGAGCTGTACACAAGAAGGAGCTCCCATGGAATCTGCCTCTGCACTCATTGACCAGAAGATCAAGGAACTTGGCGACTGGCGCGGGAAGACGCTCGCGAAGGTGCGCACAATCATCCACGCGGCAGACCCTGAGATCGTCGAAGAGTGGAAGTGGGCCAAGGCGACATCGCCGGGGGTGCCCGTCTGGTCGCACGGCGGCATCGTCTGCACCGGAGAAACGTACAAGGACCACGTCAAAATGACATTTGCCAAGGGAGCTGCGTTGAAGGACCCTTCCGGTCTATTCAACTCCAGCTTCGAGGGGAATGTCAGGCGCGCCATCGATATCCACGAAGGCGACAAGGTCGATGAGGCGGCGTTGAAGGCCCTAATCCGCGCCGCCGTTGCGCTCAATCTCGATTCGAAAAAGAGCAAAGCGAAGCGCCGGTGACTAAGCAGTCGTCGTTCACAGTCGGGTGATGCCACAACAGCAGGTCCCTCCACTCCGCAGACCATCGCTTTGCGATGATCTGTTCCGGTCGGGATGACAGAGTTAAGAAGATGCCACCTTTCATTTATTCTTTTTCGCCGACTTCAGGCCGCAGTCGCCACTTCGAAACGGTCAGCGTTCATCACCTTGCTCCACGCCGCCACGAAGTCTTTCACGAACTTCTGCTTCGAGTCCGAGGACGCGTACACTTCCGCCAGCGCACGCAGCTGTGAGTGCGAACCGAAGATCAGATCGACGCGGGTGGCCGTCCATTTGACCTGGTTCGTCTTGCGATCACGTCCCTCGTACACGGTACCAGAGCCGTTGGACTGCGCCGACGGTTGCCATTGCGTGCTCATGTCGAGCAGGTTGACGAAGAAGTCGTTGGTCAGCGTCTCGGGCCGTTTAGTGAAGACGCCGTGCGTCGACTTGCTAGTGTTGGCTCCGAGAACACGCAGACCGCCGACGATGACGGTCATCTCTGGCGCCGTCAACTTCAGCAATTGCGCTTTGTCGACCAACAGCTCCTCGGGCGACAGGCGCTGCTTGCCGCGCAGATAGTTGCGGAAGCCATCTGCTTTTGGTTCGAGCGGTTCGAAGGACTCGACATCGGTTTGTCCCTGCGAGGCGTCCATGCGACCTGGCGTGAACGGGACCTTCACCTCGTGACCGGCAGCCGTCGCAGCTTTCTCGATGGCCGCATCGCCGCCGAGAACGATCAGGTCGGCAAGCGAGACTTTCTTTCCGCCAGAGGCTGAGGCGTTGAAGTCTTTTTGGATCGCTTCCAGCTTCTGCAGCACCTTAGCGAGTTCAGCCGGCTGGTTGACTTCCCAGTTCTTCTGCGGCGCGAGGCGAATGCGCGCGCCGTTCGCTCCCCCGCGCTTATCAGAGCCGCGGAATGTTGACGCCGACGCCCACGCGGTGGAGACCAGCTGCGAAACTGTCAGCCCAGACGCGAGGATTTTCGCCTTCAGAGCAGCAACGTCCTGCTCACCGATTAGCGGATGATTCACCGCCGGGATAGGGTCTTGCCAGGGCAACTGCTCCTTCGGAACCAGCGGCCCGAGATAGCGCACGATCGGACCCATATCGCGGTGCGTCAGCTTGAACCACGCCCGGGCAAACGCGTCGGCGAACTGATCCGGATGCTCGTGGAAGCGCCGCGAAATCTTTTCGTACGCGGGGTCGAAGCGCAACGCCAGGTCCGTAGTCAGCATGGTTGGCGCGTGGCGCTTGGAAGGATCATGCGCGTCCGGCACCGTGCCATTGCCCGCGCCGTTTTTCGGCGTCCACTGATGCGCGCCCGCGGGACTTTTGGTCAGTTCCCATTCGAAGCGGAACAGGTTGTTGAAAAAATTGTTGCTCCACTTGGTCGGCGTCTGAGTCCAAGTGACTTCCAGGCCGCTGCCGATGGTGTCAGCGCCGAAACCTTTTCCAAATTTATTCTTCCACCCGAGGCCTTGGTCCTGAATGTCCGCGCCTTCTGGTTCGGCGCCCACGTAGTCAGCGGGAACGGCAGCGCCGTGAGTTTTCCCGAAGGTATGGCCGCCGGCGATCAGTGCGACGGTTTCTTCGTCATTCATGGCCATGCGCTTGAAGGTTTCGCGAATGTCCCTGGCCGCCGCAATGGGATCGGGCTTGCCATTTGGTCCTTCGGGGTTCACGTAAATCAGGCCCATCTGAACCGCGCCGAGCGGGTTCTGAAGGTCACGATCGCCGCTGTAGCGCTCGTCCGCCAGCCACGTGCCTTCCGGGCCCCAATTCACTTCTTCGGGTTCCCACACATCTGCGCGCCCACCGCCGAAGCCGAAAGTTTTGAAGCCCATCGAATCGAGGGCAACGTTGCCGGCGAGAATCATGAGGTCTGCCCATGAAATTTTGCGGCCGTATTTTTGCTTGATAGGCCACAGCAGTCGGCGCGCCTTGTCGAGGTTCACATTGTCGGGCCAGCTATTGAGCGGGGCGAAGCGTTGCTGTCCGGCCCCGGCGCCGCCGCGGCCATCGCCGATGCGGTATGTGCCTGCACTGTGCCACGCCATGCGGATGAACAGTCCTCCGTAATGCCCGAAATCGGCCGGCCACCAATCCTGCGAGTCTGTCATCAGCGCGTGGAGATCTTTGATCACGGCATTGAGGTCGAGACTCTTGAATTCTTTGGCGTAGTCGAACTCCTTGCCCATCGGATCAGAAAGGCCCGAGTGTTGATGCAAGACCTTGAGGTTCACTTGGTTCGGCCACCAGTCACGGTTGGTAGGCGCGGAGGCTCCGTGGTTGAACGGGCACTTGGATTCGGAACTTTTGTCCTGTCTTTCGGGCGAAACGGTTCCTGATGAAGAGGCGACGGTATTTTCCATGCGTGAGTTTTCCATATGATTTTTCCTTTTGAATTAGTTCGAACTGTGATGATCTACGAACCCCTCAGACTGCGGTTCGCACAATTAGCTGCCGATGCCATTTCTGGATCAGCTGTTCAACAATTATCCATACATATCCGGACTCAACGGGAAGCACGCCGAGCGCACTTCGCGCAGAACCCGCGGAAAATGACCTGGCATTCGCGAACAACTCGCTTGCCCAGAGAGCGCGCGGCAGGCTTGGGCACGTCGTACCAATCGACGTCCTCAACATTGCCGCAGCGGTCACAGACGAAGTGGTGATGGCGCATGCCTTCCAGGTCGAATCGCCCGGCGCGGCCCTCGACGGCCACTTCCCGTACCAAACCTGCCTTTACCAGGTCTCGTAGATTGTTATAAGTCGTAGCCCTCGAGGAGCGCGGATCCACACGATTCACGGCTTTGAAGATTTCCGCAGCCGTAGGATGCCCTTTGTGATCGGTTAGGCATGCCATCACCGCGTAGCGCTGCGGCGTGCAGCGCAACCCGCTGCTCTGCAAAGACCGTTTGATCGACGCTGCTTCCATTCAACTAATTAGATTATATCTAATATTAGCTTTTGTCTGAATTAAAAATTTCTGGGTGCAGCCTCGGGCCGGGTGGCCCATTCAAGCCTGATCTTTGGCTTGAGTGGGCATCTGGACAAAGCGTTCCCGTTTGCCGTTCATGTTCGTACTGCCTCATTCTAAATGTCGCAAAGAACGTGAAATTTAGAATGAGGCATCCGTCCTCACCCGTCGTATATTATTGCCCCAACAATCCATGCGATCTTCAAGAGAGAGGGCGGTGCGTTCGTCGAGTAGTGACCGCGTGCTGGTCATCATGGCGAAAGCCCCGCGCCCTGGCGAGGTCAAGACCCGCCTAACGCCCAGCCTTTCTGCTGAAGCTGTCACTGCTTTCTATTGCTGTCTTCTGGACGACACACTTGCGCTGGCGCGGTCATTGCAAATGGATGACGTGGAAGTGGCCATCATGTGCCCGGAGGCCGACGTAAACGAGTTGGCAGAACTGGCGGGCAGGGAAATAAGCGTCGTTGCGCAGAAAGGTCAAGGCCTTGCTGCAGGCCTCACTACGGTGTTTGCACATTTCGCAGAAAGTCCCCAACGACGCGTTATTGCCTTTAACAGTGACAGCCCACATCTACCGCGTTCTGTTCTCGACGCCGCGTTCGAAACGCTGGCCGAGCGTGACGTGGTTGTGGGACCGACGCACGATGGAGGCTACTATCTCGTCGGGGCAAAGGCTTCTCATCCTACGCTTTTCGCAGGCGACGGAATGGGCACCAGGAGTGCGCTGGAGAGACTCCTGTCGCGCGCTCGAGCTCTTGAGCTGTCGGTCGGTTTCGCAGATCCTTTTTATGACATCGACGTCGCCGACGACTTGACTCGACTCGCAGAGGAGTTGCGTCTGGATCCGGCAAGAGCACCGCGCACGGCGGCGTGGCTTAAGGAGTGGGAGCTTGCGGCGGGGCGATCCAGGACAGGCGCTAGGACAAGTTCACGAACAGGCTATCGCACGGGCGCGAAACAACTGTGAAGATCACCCCCGAATGGAGACTGTACGCCCTCGGCGCTACATTGTGCGTGACGCAGATGATCTGCTCACGCAATTTCGACGATAGGGGTGGGCCATACTTCATGGCCTCTTTGACGCTTGCGGGCATCGCGTACCTGTTAGCGATCCGTGAGTTCTTCGCTACCCCAAGATTTCCGAAACAGGTTGTCGTTATTGGGCTTGTCTTGGCGGCCGTGTGGCACATCGGGTTTCTTCGGCTGCCGCCGGGCGCTGATGATGATATCCATCGCTATGTCTGGGATGGGCGACTCCAGAGGCTCGGCTACAACCCTTATGTTGTCGTTCCCAGCGACCCTGCGTTCGCCGGCTTGCATACAAACGAGACCCGCACGCTGAACAATCCGGATCTACCGAGCCCCTATCCAGCAGGGGCGCAGCTTTTTTTCCGCGCAGTAACTGCGATTCACGAATCAACGCTTGCGATGAAGGTAGCATTTGTTCTTTGCGAGTTCGCAATTGTGCTCATGCTGCTCGACATTCTGCGTCGTAACCAAAAACCAGCGCACCTGGCTCTGGTATTCGCCTGGAATCCATTGTTGGCCATTGAGGTCGCGGGAAGCGGTCACATTGATATTGTTGGCGCGCTTTTGTTGGTGTTGTCCGCCGCTGCGTTACTGCGTCGATGGCGGGAGACTGCGGCCGTCGCACTCGGTTTAGCTATCGCCATTAAATTTCTGCCGCTCGTATTGCTGCCCCTCTATTGGAAGCGGGTTCGCATTCGCGACGCGGCGCTGGCGGCTGCGGTAGTTGCACTCCTATACGTGCCATTTCTTGATCGTTCTTTTCTAGACCATGGCCGCATTCCGTTCGGCTCGCTGGGGACGTATGTGCGCAGCTTTCGCTTCAACGGTCCAGTATTTGCGGCACTCTACCATGTGGCGCGGCCCCAGTTGCTAATTGGTCTTGCGGTGCTCGTCGGATTAGTGACTGCGACTTGGCTAAGAATAAGAAGAGCGGCGCCCGAGTTTTCTGCAGACCAATTTGCCTGGCCGATGGCAGCATCTTTATTGTTCGCGCCCGTTGTATTCCCGTGGTATCTTCTCTGGCTGCTGCCATTCCTGACGTCGGCCTCGACGATGTTGATCATGGTGTGGACGGTCAGCATTATTCCGACTTACGTCATGTGGCACTTGCGCACCCTCGGGCGGCCGTGGGGCGCGCTTCCTGGTTGGGCAATGCTGCTGGAATACGGATGCGTTGCGACGACGGCTGCAATCATCCTGTTGCGCCGAATCAGTCGACCGGCAGCGCAATGCTCACCGAGCGAGGTCCTGTGATGTGTACACTCACGGCGCGGGAATTCATGTATCTTTGAACCTCGCGCCGTCATCTTTGAAGTATTCGTTCAATTTCGTCGAGGAGCGAACCCCCATGACAAATGCGAAAACAAGTGCGAACCGTACAACGATCGTCCGTGGTCTGGTATTCGCAGTGCTTTTCATTGCTCCAAGCTCTTGGGCGCAGGCGCCACCGCGTGCGCCAATTCTCGATCAAGTTGCCAAGACCTACGGCATCGATTCGTGGGACAAGATCGAAGCGATCCGCTACACCTGGAATGTTGACATCCCCGGACTATTCAAGGCTTCGCACAAGTGGGAGTGGGAGCCCAAGACCGGGAAAATCACCTTCGAAAGCACGGATAAAGATGGCAAGCCGGTTAAGGTGATGTACGACAGCTCACAGCTTAGCAGCCAGTCCGACCAGGTAAAGAACGAAGTCGAACCAGCTTTCATCAACGATAATTATTGGCTTCTGTTTCCTTTCCATGCCTACTGGGACAAGAGCGCCAGCGCAATCGATCAGGGCAAGTTTAATCTGCCCGTCGGCCCCGGCATGGCCGAACTGCTTCCCATAAAGTATCCCTCGGAGGCTGGCGGATTTACGCCCGGCGACACCTGGGACCTCTACATCCGCAAAGACAACCGCGTCGTGTACTTTGTTTATCATCGGGGCGGCGCGAAGCCTCCGAGCCGCGTCATCGCAACCTGGGCAGGTTACAAGAAGGCAGGTCCGATTCTCATCTCGACCGAACATCGCGGTACCGCTGACGGCAAACCGCTGCACCTCTGGATTACGGATTTGGCGGTTAAGTTGGCGGGATCGGACAAATGGATGCCGGCGCAGTAATCCGCGGGTGGGGACAAAGTTATAACGTGGAGCGACGGGCGTCCTCGCCCGTCAGGACCGGTGGCGCAGTCGAGTGTGCCTCGGCTTGAGTGGGGAACACCATCTCAACATTTGCTAAAATGCCTACCGTGCCATTGCTTTCAGCGGTACCCTTGGCAGCTTCGCATCGTGCTGATGCAAAGCAAGCCTCATCCACGGTTTACGAGCTACGCGTCTATCACGCTGCGCCCGGAAAACTCGGAGAATTGCTGGCGCGCTTCCGCGACCACACCACCAAACTCTTCGAGAAGCACGGAATGAAGGTAATTGCTTACTGGACGCCGGTAGACGAACCTGAGAAGGGCAATATGCTGGTTTACATTCTTCAGCATCCCAGCCGCGACGCCGCAACCGCCAACTGGAAATCATTCCAGGACGATCCCGAGTGGAAGCGTGTCAAAGAAGAATCCGAAGCGAACGGCAAACTGGCGGAGAAAATTGACTCGACTTTTATGGCGCTAACTGACTTCTCGCCACGGGTGCGATGAGAAGGGTGTGTCGTTACCTGATGAGAAACGCTGTGGCTTCATCGATATTTCGAATCACTCGAATCGGCCCTTCATAGCGATGAATGGTGGCGCAGGTTTTTTCCTGACTTGATCCAGAGTAACTCCCCACTCAAGCCAAAGCAGGTTTTGGGTGGGCCACCGTCAATGGCCGTAACTTATTGAATAATATTATTGTTAATCGCATCTCCTTGACATGTGTGGCAGATTGCCATACATTAGGAGAAGGCGAGGTGGCCATGGCGACTGCAACTGTCACGCGAGATGAGCGTTTGGACGCTCGTGTCACGCGGGAAGAGAAGGAAATGATTGAGACCGCGGCGAGCTTGAGCGGCACCTCCGCTTCAGATTTTATTCGCATGGCAACCAGACAGGCTGCTCTGAACACCATTCGTGAATACGAAGTCCTGACGCTGAACGAAGAGGCAAAACGAGTGTTTGTGGAAGCGCTACTGAATCCTCCTAAGCCAAACGAGAAAGCGATTGCGGCGGCACGGAGATTGAACGAGGAGATCGCGTAGTTGGCAGATCGTCCCGCCCAGGAAGAACCCGTCTTTCGATTCGAGCCGCTCGACAAGAAAAAACATGATCGAGCGGCTTTTTCGTGCGAGCAGGAGTCGCTGGACAGATATCTTAAGGAGCGCGCGACTCAGGAAATCACGAAGCGAGTCGCTGCCGCCTACGTCCTGACACCCGACGGTAAAACGATCGCAGGTTATTACACGCTTTCGCAGTACGCAATCGAGGCCGGTGAGTTGCCTCCTGAATTGATTCGACAGTTGCACCTTCCCAGGTACGACAAGTTGCCCGCGACGTTGCTCGGACGATTGGCGAGAAGCAAGGCATTCAAGGGACGCGGCCTTGGGGAACTCCTGCTCATGGGGGCCATGAAAAGAGCACTGGAGCACAGCAGGAACATTGCCTCCGTGTCCGTGGTGGTGGACGCCATCGACGAAAACGCTCGCGCCTTCTACAGACGGTATGGCTTCATCGACATTTCGGGTCACCCGAATCGGCTCTTCATGCCCATGAAGACTGTGGCGCAGCTTTTTCCTGCCACTGATACCGAGTAAGTTCCTTACGCAAGCCAAGGGGTTTGAGGGCGCTGCCAACATCTGAATAACTTGGTGAAGAATCCTTCGCCTTGTCCCGCACAACGAACAGCGCGTTGTATGGGCCCTGCCGACAGCTCGGCCTCCGACCCATTGCGACCGGCGCAGCAGCCCTAGCTGGTGAGGTTGTAGATCAGGCCAAATGGGTCTTTGATATAGCACCGAGGAAAATCCGGCTCGTCCTTGACAACTTCACAGCCCTGCTCTAAGAGTCGCTGCCTCGCGCCAGCAACGTTGTCAACCGTGACTTCCAAGACCGGCCCCAACGGCGGGCCGGGCTCTATGAATAGGTTGATATGCTGACCATGCAAGCCGATCATCTTCGGATTCTTGTCGGTAATTTCGAAGCCGAGGTGATTGACATAAAAAAGGGCGGCTTTCTGAGGATCCAGAGCTTGAATCAGAATGTCTGCGCCAAAGCGGTTTGCCATGTTGTTCCTCGCGAACAGAGCGTAACACGGATGGACCGGCTGACGACCAAGTAATGTCTGGAGTTTTTTCTTTGGAATTTACCACACAACGATCACCGCGTTGTGTGGGCCACTCGCTCGGAATCCGTCGAACGTGAAGCCCAACGGCAGGAGTTCGGCTCACTTATGCTGCGGCTCCCAATGGTTGATCCTTTGCTCCCCTAATCAAAAGCCACAAGATAATCGCTGGTTCGCCCAGCGTTAGCGGGACGTTCGCGATTCGGCCCACGAGGCTCGCGTAACTGGGCAGAAGCAACGGCGTAAAAGTATCCGCCAAATAGCCGAAACACGCCGCGATCAGCAATACGCCGAGGATGCGGGGAAGGAAACCCGACTTAAATACAAGCAGCCCGAAGAAGAAAAGCCAAGGGCCAAAGATCGAGCCGATAACGTACCCGTAGCGATGCAATTCGAGGAACAGCATGGCCATGGCTTCACGTTGCGGCTGGCCCAATACCGCCAGGAAGTCCGCACCCCGCAAAAGCGTCAGGGCAGCGATCTCGTTTAGCACATTCACGCACATAATGGGAACGAAGGCTAGACCCAGAATCACCATCAGCGAAGCGTGCGTCTTGTTCACCCCGCCCAGTAATCGGTACAGAACCCAGAGCAGGAAGATAAATTCGACCGCACAGATCAGTTCGGAAACGATGCCGAGGCGAAAAAGCCTCTCGGAAGCGAGGATGTTATTGGCGGTTGCCGCCGCGTTACCAGATACGATCAGTCTGCTGGGCACATAGACGATGCCGAAGAAGCCAGTCACCCCGTTCACTAGGTACAGCAGGCCCGCGATCCTTGCTGTCTTTTTGGCTGAGTTCACACCTTCTCTCCTTTCTCACGACTCTCCCCTGTGGTACGGTCCCCCGCTGCAACATGCTCTACTATGTCACGTGCGGGTCGATACAGCTTCGGTCATCATGTTGACTATTTCAATTTCACGGAAATTTGAATTTTCCCAACGCTTCTCACCCCCTAAAGGCACAAAGCTGCACGCCATTAGCATGATCCAGAAGCAAGTACTGGTTATTCCCGTACGACGGGCGACCCGGAAATTGTCCTCAATTCTTGCTAACAGGGGTTTTTCACTAATTATGAAACCTTCGGTTGCGAGACTTAATGGACCAAAGTAAACCTAAGTTGGACGGTACGTCGTGGTAGAAACCGCAGGACTTTTAATTCGCGAGTGGTCACGAATCCGACTATCTTGCGATCACGACGGTAGTGCAGGAACTACTCAGCTTTGGCAGATCGCGATTTGCGGCCACGCGAATTTCGAGTCGTGGGTGCTCGCCTCGAATAATTGGACAATAACAATCAGGTTGTGACAGTGCGGCTTGCAATCGTCGCCGTCCGGCACATCCGCCGTGACATGACTCGCGGAACTCGCACGGCTGGCACGCGGCGGGGAGAATGCGAGCTTCGTCGAACGGTGCAGAGTCGAGAATGCCGAGCCCGATCGAGATCAAATCCGACAGCGGCTCACCCGAACCCGGCCAGTAAACGCAGGGCTGTGTAGTGGCTCGTGGCGTAACACGCACGGTGCTCACGCCACAACCGCGTTGAAGCGGCGGAAGTCCCGCCATCGCGCGCACCAGCGGCTCGCCAATCGCGATTACATCCGTCTCGGCAAAGAGTCTCCGGAATCCTTCCCAATACTCTTCGTAGCTCAGGGCATAAGTGTCCGATCGCACCGCCTGATAAACATTCACCCGCAAAGGAGCGTCAAACTGTTTGGCTACTCGTGCCACTTCTGCCAGCCGCAAGTAGTTCGCCTTCATCATGACGGCGACGATGGTCACTGACACGCCCAACTTCACACAACGCCGCGCCTGCTGGTGAATCAGTTCCCAGTTGCCCTCCCCGCGCTGCGCGTCCTGTTCCGCTTGCGTCGGATAATCGAGAGAGAACTCAATGTCATGAAAGGCGCGCAACTCACCGTCTTCTAATACAGCAACGCTATGGCCATTGGAAGTGATGGTGAGCTTCACCGGTTTCGTTTGTAGATAGGCCAGAATCGCCTTGAAATCAGGATGCATGCCGTTCTCACCGGTGCCGAGATTCACCGAGCGTACGGGTAGGCGTTCCATGACGGCCTTCACTTGATCGAGCGATAGACGGTCGGCGCGAGTTGGATCGCGGTAGCAGAAGGCACAGGCAAGATTACATTCATTGGTAAGGCCGAGCCCAAGCGAAATGCCGGTGTCTGGTGTCATCATGCTAGATCCGGACGACAAAGATTGGGCAGTGACGTTGTTCATGGATATCGCAGCAAGAATTACATCAAAATGACCGGGCGTGGAACAACTCATTATGTGCCTGATGGCCTATGGTCGGCCTACGTATAATTCAGAGCAGCTGATAGCCTCAGCCCCATGGAAACGGAAGGCAGACACTTGCAAGAAATCGTCATGGCAACCCGGGCGGAATCTCGGATCGACGAGTACCTTCGCGATCGACTGATGCCGGTGGAGGGCAGCATCCCGCACCTGGCCAGGACCGATATGTACGGGAATTCCATTCCTGCGGGAAGCGTGGGTGGCGATCTCTTCGAGTACATCAACTTTCAGCAACGCTACAACATTGACGCGCGTATCGCGAATGCACTCCGTTTGTCGAGAGAGTATCTGGAAGCCCTGCCCGAAGGTCAAACTCCGCGAAACGCAGTAGACGAATACGTGCAATGGCTCAGGTTGAAAGCTAACCCGAGCGACGTGAGTGACAACGAGTACAGAAGGGCGAAAAGCTCAGAACAATTTATGGTTGCTGAGAATTTGCAGGAGCTCTATACCACCGCAGGCGTCCTCCTGGTGGATGCAGAGGGGCATGGGATCATTTCAGCGAAGATAGCCTCTACGGTACATGACACCTTTCATGCTTTTATGCTCTCAGAGCTCGACCTTCATGGAAAGACCACTCCGGAACTATTCGAACACATCAATCTGCGTCTCGCACAATCCGTGACCGCGCGCAATGCTCTGGGGCGCGACGCGCATGATGATTCGCGTGAAATCGCAACCATGATTTACGGCGAAATTCGTCCCGACGGACAGTTCCGTTTCGTAAATTTCGGTAGTCCTCCACCGTTGGTCTTTTCCGCAGAGTACGGCCGCTTCATGCCTATGTGTACGGACCAACTGGTGCAATTTCCCGCGCTGGGGTTGGAGATTCCCGAGGACCACCCTGACCGAAATAAATATTTTTCCGCGGCGCTCAGGGAGCGGCAAATAAACGCCTCGAATATAGCGGAGATTACACTCATGAGCCCGGGAGACATCGTTTTTCTTTATTCCGATGGCGTGTATGACGGCAGCGATGAGGAGAGTCGGCGACGGCTCGAACAAGTAGTTCGTGATAATAAGGAACGCGGGGCAAAGGAGATTTGCAACGCGATCCTTGACCATGCATTAAAAGAGGACGAACGCTTGCGCCAGATTGGCGAGGAAGATCGCATCGATGACAAAACAGCGCTGATCATCAAGCACAGCTGAGGGTTAGCCATTTTTGTCGGCCCATGGCCAGTACGGATTAAGGCGTCCTGCTCCGTCCGTCTCAATCGATTCTTCAGTACACGAATTCCGCGACCGAATACAATTTCCTGTATCTAATAGGAATCGCGTAGACCCCGAACTCTGGTGTGCGCAATAACTGAGAGACCATGCCCAAACCAATCTTGCTGAGTGTGGATGATGATTCCGATGTTTTGCGAGCAATTGAGCGCGACCTTCGCTCGAAGTATGGCGCGGAATATCGAGTGATTGGAAGCGATTCACCCGAGAGCGCACTTGATCTGCTGAAGCAGCTGAAAGTCCGTAATGACAGCGTGGCGCTTCTGCTCGCCGACCAGCGCATGCCGCGCATGGACGGCGTGGAATTTTTGCAACAGGCAATGGGGTTATACCCGAGCGCGAAACGGGCGCTGCTAACCGCATATGCTGATACCAACGCCGCAATCAGCGCCATCAATCAGGCAGGCATAAATTATTTCTTCTTGAAGCCTTGGGACCCTCCAACCGAGCACTTGTATCCGCAGTTGGATGATCTGCTCGATGATTGGCAAGCCTCTTTCCATCCGACATTTCAGGGAATCCGGGTGCTAGGCACGCGGTGGTCGCCGCGCTCGTATGAGCTGCGGGATTTTCTGGCGCGAAACCACGTGCCCTATCAGTGGATCGATGTTGAGACTTCTGCGAATGATCCCGAGACAAAACGCCTTGTGGATGCTTTAGGGCCAGAAGCTGCAAGTCTTCCTGTCGTGCTTTTTCCAGATGGGACAAAACTGCTGGAGAGTGTTCCCGCGGACGTCGCGCAAAAGGTTGGATTGCGAACGCGCGCGCAGACCAGCTTCTATGATTTAGCGATTGTCGGTGGAGGGCCCGCTGGTTTGGCTGCCGCCGTTTATGGCGCTTCGGAAGGTCTGCACACCGTAATTGTTGAGCGCGAGGCGCCGGGCGGCCAGGCTGGAATGAGTTCCCGCATCGAGAACTATCTTGGATTTCCTACCGGGCTTAGTGGCGGAGACTTGGCCCGGCGTGCGGTAGTGCAAGCCCAGCGTTTTGGAGTAGAAATCCTGTCCCCTCAGGAAGCGGTTGATGTGCGGACCGAGGCGTCCTACCGAATCCTGAAGCTGGCAGATGGAAGTGAGATTTCATGCCATGCGCTGATGATCGCCAGCGGAGTGCAGTGGCGGCGGCTGGAAGCTCCGGGAATAGACAGGCTGCAGGGTGCGGGGATTTACTACGGCGGCGGGGCTACGGAGGCACTGTCTTGCAAGGGTGAAATCGTTTATGTGGTGGGCGGCGCAAACTCGGCCGGTCAAGCGGCCATGAACTTCGCCCGGTACGCCGAACGCGTCGTCATTCTTGTACGTGGAGAGTCGCTCTCCAGTACCATGTCGCAGTATTTGATCGACCAGGTTCAACGGACGCCGAACATTCAGTTGTGGACACACGCGAGCGTGGCTGAGGCACACGGCGACACGCACCTGGAAGAAATTTCTGTGCTTTGTTCCGACACCAATAAGGTGGAGCGCGTGCCGGCAAGTGCGATGTTCATCTTTATTGGCGCCTTGCCGCGGACCGATTGGCTTTCAAAACTTGTGGAGCGTGACGAGCGCGGCTTTCTACTGACTGGTCCTGATCTTATACGTGACGGGCAGCGCCCAAAGGGATGGTCACTTGATCGGGACCCATTTTTGCTGGAGACGAACGTTCCCGGCATTTTTGCCGTCGGCGATGTGCGCCATGGTTCTATCAAGCGTGTGGCTTCGGGAGTTGGAGAAGGATCAGTCGCGGTCCAGTTCATCCATCAATATTTGAGCAAGGTATAAATGGTCGAAAAATCGGAATTGTTAAGCGTGCCGGCGTTCGCCGATTTGCCTGATGATCAGATTGCCTGGTTTATCAGCCAATCGCAAGAACTAACTCTCAAAGCCGGCGACGTCTACTCACGCCAGGGCGATCCAGCCGATGCAATGTTCGTGATTCTTGAGGGGCTGCTCCAAGGTCGCGGCGAGTTGGGCGGTGAAACCTTTGTGTTCAACCTGGGACCCGGCGCTGTCACGGGCTTGCTTCCGTTTTCGCGAATGAAGCAATTTACCGTCGGCGGCCGGGCCGAGACCGACAGCCGTGCCCTGCGATTTCCTGCGTCGCTTTTTCCAGATCTTGTTCAGAGAATGCCGGAGCTGACCAAACGTCTGGTGGGAATGATGTCCGATCGAATTCGGGAAACTACTCGTCTCGAACAGCAGCGCGACCGGCTGGCCTCTCTCGGAAAACTATCCGCCGGTCTCGCCCATGAACTCAACAATCCGGCTTCGGCTGCGAAACGCGCCGCGGGTCAATTGCGCGCCATGTTGAAAAAGATCAAAGACGCTAGTCATGAGTTGGGTAAACGCGACCTTACTTCTGCACAAAAATCAGAAATTGAAAAAATGGAAGCTTCGTTTACCCAGGACGATGTAGTCCCGCCCAATGCGCTAACCATTAGTGACTTGGAAGACCAAATCGACTCTTTGTTTCGCAGTCACGGACAAGCCGACCTGTGGATGTTGGCGGCCGCACTCGCGCGACGGAACATCAAGCCGGAAATATTGGAATCGTTGTTCGAGAATCTGGGGCCAGATACTGCGCGGGCGGCTCTGGTCAGGATCGCCGCTTCGGTCGAAGTCGCGAGTTTGTTGCATGAAATCGAGAGCAGTACCTCGCGGATTTCGGATCTGGTTAGCGCGATCAAGGAATACACCTACATGGACCAGGCCGCGGTCCAGAATGTGGATGTCGTGAAGAGCCTGGAAAACACGCTCACGATCCTGAACCATAAATTGAAACAGGGAGTATCGGTGCACCGCGATTATCAGAGCGTTCCTCTGTTGGTGAATTCGTTCGGCAGCGAACTCAACCAGGTCTGGACCAATATTATTGACAACGCTATTGACGCAATGAAGGGGAAGGGTGAGCTGCGGATCCGGACCTACCGAGACGCCGGCTCCGTTGTAGTCGAGATTGGAGACAACGGTCCAGGAATTCCCTCCGAAGTACAGCCCCATATTTTTGAGCCGTTCTTCACCACCAAGGGGGTTGGCGAGGGAACGGGACTAGGGCTAGACACCGTCCTGAGAATTGTGAAGAAGCACCGCGGAAATGTTCAAGTCACGTCCAAGCCCGGTGACACGTGTTTTCAAGTCTGGCTACCGGTCGCGGCGGCACCGTAACGGTTTTATCCTCGTCGCCGTAAAAAACCTTGCAATTTACCAAGAATGAGATTACCCGAACCGTCGAAGCGTGGTGCCCGGGACCGGAATTGAACCGGTACGTCCCTTTCGGGACCCGGGATTTTAAGTCCCGTGCGTCTGCCAGTTTCGCCACCCGGGCGGGCATGAAGTCCTTGAAAATACTATCTCACTTCGAGGTCATAGTGGTTGCGTGACCCGAATGTGAGCGAGATACCGAAGGTCATCGATCGGGTCGCGAGCAGTCCCTGAAATTATGCTTTGAACGTTCACGTGCACACCACGCAAGGCCGGGTTCAACTGTTTTCCAATCCTACGGCAGCGATCAACGCTTTCGGTGAGCCGACCGGTTTCCAGGCGGGCAGCCGCAACAATTTGCGGGACCCACACGTTGCACTTACCGACCTCAGTGTCAACAAGCATTTTTTGATCAGGGAGAATTATGCCTTGGAATTTAGAGCTGAGCCGTACAACGTCTTCAATCACCCCAGCTTTGGATTACCGGGAGGACGGTTCGGTGGCACCGCCGACGTCACCTATCCGCAAACTTTCGGGTTTATCTCGACAACTGCGAGCACTACGCGGTTTATGCAATTTGCGTTACGGGTTGACTTAAGTTGAACGCTTCTTCTGAAGCAGAATCGGTCGAGTGGGATGTTCGCACGTCTACATGTTTAGGCCGGGTTCCGCCGCAAAGTGCTACCCGCTGGGTCTAGCGACTGCGTGCCATACCGCACAGGGCCCCGTCTTACGGAGGTTCCTTTTCGGGAATCCGATTAGCGTAGTTTCGAGAAAATCACCTTAGGGTCGGTAAAGCGGCTGTATGATCGTTTACTGTTTGCAGCACTTGAGGTAGCAAATTGTGACCTCAAGTTTTGATTTATGCCACATACAGGATTGGCGCTAGCTCGACGGGTTGATTCAATCATTCACCTGCTTCGCGGCCAGAGAGTTATTTTTGACTCTGACCTGGCAGAGCTGTATGGCGTTCCAGTCAAACATTTGAATCAGCAAATAAAACGTAATGCTCGACGCTTCCCACCAGACTTTCTCTTTCAGCTCTCGCAGAAGGAATACGAAAACTTGAGGTCACAAATTGTGACCTCAAGTTCAGGCCATGGCGGCCGCCGTTACCTGCCGCTCGCCTTCACCGAACATGGCGCTGTGATGGCGGCCAATGTGTTGAATTCCGCAAGAGCCATCAAGATGAGTATCTTTGTGGTTCGCGCATTCGTCAGAATGCGCGAAATGTTCGCCGCCAATCAACAGTTCCTGTCAAAACTATCAGAACTTGAGCAGCGCCTCGAAAGCCACGACGCGGAGATCCAAGACTTGTTCGATACCATTCGCCAACTTACTGCGCCACTTCCTGCCAAGCACAGTCGCATCGGATTTGAAATGCCTCCCGCGGCCATCAAAGGCCGTCGGAAGTTACACCGATTAGTGTCTCCAGCTTCCCGATAAAGATTGTTGTCCCAGCGTTGTCACCAGGCATTAGAACGGCAATGCGTTGTTCGCCAATGCCAAGGTGCGCATGGCATCGAATTCGCTCAGCGCGTTCGGGATTGCGGCAGATTGCCAGCCTTCTCTTCGAGTTCGGACCAGAGTTCGTAAAGCGTATTGAGATCGTTTTGTGCTTTCTCCATTTCGGCGTGTGCTGCGAGCAGCCTGGGGCCGTCACTGGCAATCGCCGGGTTCTCCAGCTCTGCGCGTCTGGTTTGCAGAAGATGTTCGGCATCGACAATGCGTTGCTCGATGCCGGCATACTCCCGCGCCTCCATATACGACAACTTCTTCTTTGCTGGAGTAGGTGAATCGGGTACGACAGAATGAGCTTGGGACTTTACCCCCGACGTTCTCCAGTTCGATCAGGCGCTTGGTCTTGCGATCGGTAGCCGAAAAATCAATTTGTGCACTCCCGCTTCGCGTCCTCGCATTCAGATCGGCGAGTTCACCCATCAGTTGCCCGGCCTTATCAATGCGAGCTTTCGACTTGCGGGTTCGAGCTTTTGCCCCTCGCCGCAGCCACTCAATTTCAGAATGGACAAGATTTTCCAGGGCCTCCTGACGTTTTGACTGGGCGTGCAGGAACTCTTCTTTCTTTTCCAGGAAGGCGCTGTAATTTCCGCGGACCCGCAGTAATCCGTCCGGATATACGCGGCTTAGTTCCGCTATCTCGCTCACCACATTCTCCTGAAAATATCTGTCGTGGCTCACTACTACGCAACCAAAAGCTGATTCCTCCAGCAACTCTTCGAGCCACTCGATTCCCGCCAGGTCGAGATGATTGGTGGGTTCATCCAACAGCAAAACATCGGGTGCCTGCACCAAGGCTTCCGCAATCGCAAGACGCTTCTGCCAGCCTCCGGACAACGCAACAGCTTCCACATCAAGATTCTCGAATCCCGCGCGGCCCAGCGTCTCCGAAAAGTGCGCGCCATGTTCCGAGTCAATGTTTGACGAAGTATTGAGCGCTCTCTCGATCACTTCCCGCACGCTTTCGCCCGCTTCGAATCGTGAATTTTGTTCTACATAACTCAACCGCAGCCGCTTGCGGATCGCAACGTTTCCGCTGTCAGGCTCCTCGGTCCCTGCGAGGATTCGCATAAGCGTGGATTTCCCTGATCCGTTCGGCCCAATCAAGCCAATGCGGCTTCCTTCGGATACCGTGAACGACACATCTTGAAAGAGCGGCTTGGCTCCGAAAGCCTTCGAAATTTTCTGTGCGTTGATGATCGGCGGCAAAGGGGCGAACTCCTAATAAATATTCAATGAGCGATCGGCAAAATGGACATATTTGGACGCGTTACCTGGAGTCGACGCAAGGCGCGGAATTGATTGCCCGGGGAACGCGAAACTACACAAGCTCAACTTCGATCTTCTTGGCCGCTGGATCCAGCCTGGTGATGCGAAACTTGCGAATCTGCCCCGACTGGATTTCTTGGGGTTTCGAAGACTCGGCAACCGTTCCACTCTTCCAGCGGGCCGCAAGCATCGAGCTGAGCGACGACACATCCGTGCGTGCCGCAACGGGATTAGCGTCATCCTGTTTTTTCGGCTGCGAAAGTTTGCATGCGGCACGGATTCCTTCTCCCAACTCCACCTGCGCCCCGCCGCCCGAAACTTCAACGACCCGGCCGCTGACCTCGTCTCCGGGCTTATGCTCGGCAACATATTCGTCAATGCTAGTCGGGGCCAGTTGCTTCATCCCCAGCTTCAGTCTTCGCTTCTCAGTGTCGAGTTCAAGCACCAGTGCTTTCACCGACTGCCCGACTTTGAGCACATCCTGCGGATGATTAATGCGCTTCTCTGCGCTGATGTCGCTGACGTGAACCATCCCCTCTATGCCCTCGGCAAGCTGGACGAACGCGCCAAACTTAGTCAGGCTCACTACTGGACCTTCGACCTCCGAGCCGACGGGAAACTTTTGTGTAGCGTCGGCCCACGGATCACCCAGCGCCTGCTTCAAACCGAGCGACATTCGCTGTTCGGCGGCGTTGACTCCAAGAATTACGGCGTCAACCGTCTCGCCGGGCTTAACCAGATCGCTTGGTTTGCGCACTTTCTTCACCCACGACATTTCGGAAACGTGAATCAGTCCTTCGACTCCCGGTTCCAGTTCAACGAATGCGCCGAAGTCCATCACGCGTGTGACCGTACCGCGCACCCGCTCGCCGACTTTGTATTTCCCCGAAACTGAATCCCAGGGATGCGGCTGAAGCTGCTTCATTCCCACAGAAATTCGCCGCTTTTCCGGATCGACCTTCAGGACTTTCACTTCGATCTGTTGTCCGACGGACAACACATCCGCCGGCTTGTTGATCCGGCCCCAGGAAATATCACTGACGTGAAGCAGTGCGTCCGCCCCGCCTACATCGACGAATGCTCCATAATCAGTGAGGGTACGCACCGCACCGATCACCGTCGCGCCCTCCTTTAATTCGGAGTAGCGCCGGTCTTTGACCGTCTGCTCTTCCTCTTCTGCTACAACTCGCCGATCAACCACGACGTCTTCATCTGCGGCGTCGAGTTTGATAATGCGGCAGCGTATTTCCTGCTCGACTAATTTCTCCAGCTCAGCCGCGTCACGCACCCCGCTACGGGAGGCCGGCATAAAAGCGCGCACGCCGACATCAACGCTCAGTCCGCCCTTCACCACCCCGGTGACTGTGCCCACAATCGTCGATTTAGAACCGAAGGCTCTTTCCAGCGCCGCCCAATCCGTCGGCCGCGCCGCCTTACTTCGCGTTAGCAGGTAATAGCCTTCCGGATCACGCCCCTTAATTGTGACCTGCATCTTGTCGCCAGGTTTTACTGTCTCGCGCTCGCTGAGGAATTCTGCCAGCGGCAATACGCCTTCTGTCTTGAATCCCAGGTCAATGAATATCGAGTCGGCTGACACTGAAACGACCGTGCCCTCGCGCAAACCTTCCGCGTGTTTGGTAGTGTGGCTGCGTTCAAATTGCGAAAGGATCGTGCCGAACGACTCGCCGGTCTCGGGCTTCACTGATGCTTCTGGAGTATTTGGTTTGGACATGTGGGATACAGCCTGGCTGGCGTGATGGTTCAAGGATACCATCGAATAAACGACCTTGAGAATTCTGCGGAACTTGGTAGTCGATTAATGTAAGAGTCTAAGTTTGACGCGACGCCGCACACGAAATCTAAGGCAATGAATTCACGTAGCATGGCCCACTTGTCGGCTGGGAGGGCGGCGTGGGCGGATTCAGATTTGGCGAATTGGTGAAGTCAAAGAAATAGCTGATATCAGGTTCTGCGGCATCGCGAGCGCTGAGGGTTTGCAGGCTGAAGCGCTTTTCAATGAAGTGCAGGATGGCCGTCGTATCCATGGGAGTGTGGTCCACGTAATGGGCCTTTGCAAAAGGTGAGACCACAAAATTTGGTAGACGGAACCCGGTATATCCAAAGCCGCACGTGGGACCAGTGGTGGTGGTACAAGTGTCGTTCGGGCCAAGCACGGGCGGGACAGCGTCCGGCGCGGGCATAGTAACCGGGGGCTCATGATCGTAACCGCCGCCTGCTTCGTCGTAGCTCAAGAAAAAGATCGAGTCCTTCCATGCGTCGCTGACCATCAGCGCGTCGATGATGGTCTTTACATATGCCGCACCTTTTTGAACGCTGATACCGAGACCCGGGTGCTCATCTAGTCCGTCGTTTGAATCGCGATCAATGAAAACCACTTGAGGCAAAGCGTCATTTTGCAAGTCAGTAAAATACTGTGACATGGGTGCGATGTTTGTATTCACGTATTTGGCATAAGCCGGAAACGTCTTTAGCGAGCTGCCGTTTGGATAATCCGGCACGTAGTTCTTCCAGGTAATACCGGCTGCCTGCAACTCATCGAAAATTGTGGGCACATTGACCTGGGTGAGCGGTTTATTCACGACGCCTTGCGATGTGGCGGCCATGGCGTACATACGATTGGCCGGAGTATTGGTCATGATCGGCGAAAACCAGTGGTCTGACATAGCAAATTGAGTAGCCATGAAGTAGTAGTAGGGCAGATCGGTATCGTCGTAGTAGCCCATCACGCGCTGGCCATTGATGTCATAGCCTGGGGGGGTGCTGTTCCGGGAGTCGCCGCCCGCAGAATTGGCGAAGCCGTCCATCAATGGCGTCGCCGAAGTTGGGTTGTAATGGTTCCAGTCGTTATGGCTCTCATTCCAGTAGGAACTCAATTCCTCCATGCATTGGGAGTTCATATGAAACGGCGTGAAGGTGGTCGAGTGATCGTAGCTAAGTTGTGAAGCGTTGGCAGGTGTGACGTCTACATCTGTGCTTAAGCCCTGATTTTGGCGATAAGCGTTCAGTTGACCAAAGTACTGATCGAAGCTGCGGTTTTCCTGCAGCATATAAATGATGTGCTTGACGGCCGTCATATCCGGCGGGGGCGGAGGCGGCGTGAGAGGATCCTGTTGCTGATTGCCAGTAGACGACATTCCGCATCCGGTTAAGGCGACGCTCAGGGCTAAAGTCAGCAAAATGAGAACTTTCGACATGCGCCAACTTCGATGAATCCAGCAGCTTGGGTGTTGTCTCAGGAAGAAACTGTAGAACTGCAGAACTACAGATTCGGCGCGGATAGGGCTTTTACAAGCCCGCAAAATGACACTGCGCAACGAACTTTGAGAGTAGAATACGGGCCGGGTCAGTACCCGCGGAGAGGTTATCCACATGGCGCCAGCCAGGAGCAATCGCAAACTGCGTTGGTTGGCGATCCTCGGTGCCGGACTGACCATAGTTCCCGGAATAGTCAACCTGGCGCCAGCCGCGGCTGCGCCACAAGGCACTCCTTCGCCGCAGTCAACTTCCCCCGCCTCCACGGCCTCCACAACCTCGAACAGTCCTGAAATGACTTCGCATGACGCGCCGGCCAACTTCAAAGTCAACGTAAGGCTGGTGGAAGTTCATGTCGTGGTGCGCGATTCGCAGGGCAAAGCGATAGGCACGCTGCAAAAAGAAGACTTCCAGTTGTTTGACGACAAAAAGCCCCAAGTCATTACGAAGTTCAGCGTTCAGAAGCCCGGACTCCAGGTTGCGCGCGAGCAGCAAACCTCGCAGCCGCTTAATTCGACTGTCACGGATGCCACCGCAGCGCCTCCCCCGGATCTGGCCGAACGGTACATAGCCTATGTTTTCGACGATGTGCATCTGGAGTTTGGCGATCTCGCGCAAGCACGGGCGGCAGCGGAAAAAAACCTCAAGACATTGCAGCCCACCGACCGGGCGGCGATCTTCACTATCTCAGGTCAGAACAATCTTGACTTCACTGACGATCAAGCTAAGCTGCGCGACGCCCTAGGGCGCATAGTGCCACGTCCGCTCATCGGCAACCGAGGGAACGATTGCCCGAAGATGACGTATTACATCGCGGACTTGATCCAAAACAAGAATGATCCGCAGGCGCTAGCGGCCGTAACGGCTGACGTGCTGGATTGTCAATTCAATAACGATCCCAAAATGCAGGCTATGGCGCAGAACGTGGCGCAAGGAGCGGCAGCCCAGGGAGTGTCTTCAGGGGACGCGGAAACTCACCTGGCCCTGACTTCGCTGAAAGACGTAGTTCGCCGGGTATCGGCCGTGCCGGGCCAGCGATGCGTGGTACTGGTATCGCCGGGTTTCATCACTCCGCAGCAGGAATACGATGTCGACAACTTAATCGACCGGGCAATGCGCGCCAATATAACCATCAGCGCTCTGGATGCGCGGGGTTTGTATGTGGTGATGCCGGGAGGCGACATCACCGAGAGAGTCTCACCGAACGCGCAAGCCACCGGCATAGAGGGCCTGTATCAGATGTCGAGCGCCTCCGCCGATGCGGACGTGATGGCCGAACTGGCGGACGCAACTGGAGGCGTATTTTTTCACAACAACAATGATCTGGCAGAAGGCTTTCGCAGGGTGGCGTCAACGCCGGAGTACTACTACGTGCTGGCATTTTCGCCGCAGAACCTGAAGCTGAATGGGCGTTTTCATAATTTGAAAGTAACGCTGAAAACGCCGCAGAAATATTCGCTCCAGGCCAGGCGAGGTTACTTTGCGCCTAAACAGCTCAACGGCCCGGAGCAAGAGGCGAAACAGGAAATCGAAGACGCGCTCTTCTCGCAGGAGGAAGTGCACGATTTGCCGATCGACTTGCACACGCAGTTTTTCAAGCCCAGCGACACCGAAGCGAAGCTCACGGTGCTGGCGCATGTTGATGTGAAGCAGCTGCATTTCCGCAAAGCTGACGGACGAAATAACAGTAACCTGACAATCGTCTCGGGGATTTTTGATCGCAATGGAAACTTAGTTGTGGGCAACGAGAAAATTTTGCAGATGCGGTTGAAAGACGAAACCCTCGCCAAAATGGACCCTGGCCTGAGCGTGAAAAGTAACTTTGATGTGAAGCCCGGCAGCTATCTGGTGCGCTTGGTGGTGCGTGATGCCGAAGGTCAGATTGCGGCCGAAAACGGCGCCATACAAATTCCGTGAACTGGAGGTGCTCTATGAAAAACCGCGGGTTGTCGATCTGGGTTGCGGTGATTTGCGTTGGCTGTGGCGTAGCCATGTGGCTAGCGGATACTTCCACAGCTCTAAATGCGCAGGCGACGGCACAGACGCAAGTGGCGCCCGATCCGTCAGCTCAGCAGCCGCCGGCAACCGAAGCGCAAGCGGCTTCCCAAGGAATCGTCTTCAAGGCACAAACGAAATTGGTGCTGGTGGATTCGATTGTCACCGATAAAAAAGGCAATTACATTCGCGACCTCACGCAAAAAAACTTTCGCGTGTGGGAAGACAACAAGGAACAGGAAGTAAAAAGTTTTTCTTATGAGTCAGGGAACGCATCGCCGAACAATCCAATGAAGCGTTACCTGGTACTGTTCTTTGATAATTCGACCATGGAGTTTGGCGATCAGGCGGCGGCCCGCCAGGCTGCGGCGAAATTTATCGATGCCAATGCGGGGCCGAATCGTCAAATCGCCATAGCGGACTTTGGCGGCACGCTGCGTATTACGCAAAACTTCACTGCAGACGCCGAGCGGTTGAAGAAGGTAGTAGCGGGAACCAAATTCTCAACCGTCTCCCCTAACGCGGAGGTTGCGTCACTGGGCGCACCGCCGCTGATGAGCGCCGAGGCGGATTTCGGCGCACGCAGCATGTTGTGGGCGGTGCGCGATCTGGCAAGAAATCTGGCAGCCGTCCCCGGGCGCAAAAGCCTGGTGCTGCTCACAGCGGGTTTTCCGTTAACGGTGGAGCGGCAATCGGAATTGAGCGCCGTCATTGACGCATGCAACAAGGCGAACGTAGCGGTGTATCCAATTGATGTGCGCGGACTGATTGCTCCCTCAGTTGGAGGTACTGTCCCCGGAGCGCAGTTGGTCAACCCCGTCATCCCGCAGCCGGCTCACTTAATGACCGCAACTTACAGCGCAGGATCGATTCCCCATCTGATATTTGTGCAACATGCTGGCGGCGGCACAGGTGGAGGCGGCACAGGTGGAGGCGGCGGTGGGCACGGCGGAGGTACAGGTGGCGGCGGTGGTCACGGTGGCGGAACTGGCGGCGGTGGTAGCCACGGTGGCACCGGTGGGACCGGCGGACACGGAGGTGGTGTCGGATCGGGATACTCGTCGGCGAACTCGTTTTACAACAATCCCAACGCTCAGCCGCGGAATATCATTCCCCCCTTTCCGGAAAGTTCTTCGACTAACCAGCAAGTGCTCTACGCCCTAGCGGAAGGAACGGGTGGATTTGTTATTCACGACAGTAACGATCTGCTGGGCGGTATGGAGCGCATCGCCAAAGAACAGGACGAATATTACATTGTCGGCTACACCCCGCCCGATTCGAAAGACGGAAGTTGCCACACTATTAAGGTGAAAGTAGATGAGAGTAAGACGATCGTCCGCTCGCGAAGTGGATACTGCAACGTAAAGCCAGTGGACCTGCTGGCCGGAAAACCGATTGAGCGCGAGTTGGAGAACCACGCTACCGCCAGCCAGGCGGGTAATATCACCGGCTCGATGGAAGCTCCGTTTTTCTTTACGTCGGTCAATGTGGCCCGCGTGAGTCTGGCCATGGAAATGCCGGCGAATTCCATCAAATTTGAAAAAGAAAAAGGGAAATTTAAATCGGACATAAACGTGTTGGGAATTGCGAATAAATCAGACGGCACGGAAGCGGCGCGATTCAGCGATGCAGTGCATCTGGAATTCGAGAAGAAAGAACTCGAGGAATTTAACAAAAAGCCATTCGTGTATGAAAATCAGTTTGATATCGCTTCCGGCCAGTATCAGCTTTCCGTTGTTTTCAGCTCGGGTGGTGAGAGTTTCGGAAAACTTCAGGCTGCATTGGCGGTTGATTCATACGACGGAAAACATTTCAGCCTGAGTGGGCTAGCACTCAGCAAGGAAACTCATCCTGTCTCGGAGATGACGCAAGGCCTGGATGCGGACCTGATGCAGGGAGACGTTCCGCTGGTGTTTCATGGGCAGCAAATTGTTCCAGCGGCGGATTATCATTTCAAGAAAACGGATCCGGCGGTGGTTTACCTCGAGGTATATGAGCCATTGATGACTGGTCCCAATCCGCCGCAGGTGGATCTTGAGTTAGCAATCGTCGATATCAAGACCGGCAAAGCGAAGATGGATGTGGGCATTCCCAAAGTGGCGGATGCGACCGGCCATCCAGTGGTTCCGATGGGATTGAAGGTTCCGGTCGACAAGCTCGATCCCGGTTCTTACCGGCTCGAATTGAGAGCATTGGATTCTGCGGGCAACAAATCTCCGATACGCGCGGCGGACTTTGTGGTGGATTAGGAATGTTTGCTTTAAGTCGCGGTGGCTTGACCGCAGGGACGAGAGGCTTGCGTTAGCGTGCGAAATGAAAAATAATTGCCTCCGCTGCATGCGGCGCCTGTCTTCGCCGTTTCGCATCGGGAGGCTTTAGGCATGAGACTCAGCCGTGTGGCTGTGCCGTCGCTGTTCGGATTCGGATTCGTTTTAGCGTTGTCCATCACGCGGCTCATCTTGCCGCAATTGATCAGCGCACAAGAAGAACCTGCATCCTCTGATATCATCATGCAGCACGATGTCCCGATGAAAACCCGCGATGGGGTCAAGCTCTACGCGGACATTTATCGACCCAAGTCTTCCACAAATGAAAAATTTCCCGTCATCCTGATGCGTACGCCGTATGACAAGAACGTCAGCTGGGCGGTGTCGCCGGTTTTCAAGATGGTGCCACGCGGATACGTCGTCATCATTCAGGACGTTCGCGGGCGGTACACCTCGGAAGGCGAATGGTATCCGTTCCGTCACGAGCAAGCGGACGGCTACGATACCGTGGAATGGGCAGCTGCGCTTCCCTATTCGAATGGTAAGGTCGGCATGATCGGCGCCTCATATGTGGGTGCAACACAAATGCAAGCAGCCATCGCGCAACCTCCGCACCTGGCGGGAATCGCGCCTAACGTGACCGCCAGTAATTACCATGACGGGTGGACGTATCAAGGCGGCGCCTTCGAGCAATGGTTCGATCAGAACTGGACATCGCAGCTGGCCGGGAACACGATTGCGCGTTTGATCGAAGAGAATACGGATGCGCGGGTCGGCGTTCCAACGCTCCCGCTCGCAAATTACCCGGTGTTTAATTTCGGACAGCTGCCGGCTGATGCACAGCTCACGGCGGCTATCGCTCCGTACTATCTTGATTGGCTCGCGCATCCGGATTATGACGACTACTGGAAGCAGTGGTCGGTCGAAGAGAATTTTTCAAAAATTTCTGTGCCCATGCTCCAGGTAGGTGGGTGGTACGACATTTTCGCAGCCGGAACTTTGCGCAATTACATGGGCGGAAAGGCACACGGCGCGACAGAAGCGGCGCGCACCCAGCAACATTTGCTGATTGAAATCGGTGGGCACGCAGGTTTTGGCCGGCGCATTGGTGATGTGGATTTTGGTCCGCATGCAGTTGAGAACGGATACACAGACGCCATCCTCGACTGGTACGACTTTCTTTTTAAGGGCATTAAGAACCACTATGCGACTGACAAGCCGGTGACGCTTTTTACGATGGGCGTCAATGAATATCGTCAGGAAGACGACTGGCCGCCGCCGCAAACTCAATCGGTGAAGTATTTTCTGCATTCAAGTGGAAAAGCGAATTCGTTGCGTGGCAACGGGTCCTTATCCACCTCCGCGCCAAAGTCCGAAACGTCCGATGCATACATTTACGATCCATCCAATCCTGCGCCGACTATCGGTGGCCCTCTGTGTTGCGATCAGGTACACATGGAACCAGGACCGCGCGATCAGCGTGCGGTGGAGAACCGAGACGACGTTCTGGTTTACTCAATTGGACCGCTGGCGAGCGATTTGGAAGTTACCGGCCCGGTCACAGCTACCCTCTACGTAAAATCGTCGGCGGTAGATACGGACTTCACCGCGAAACTGGTTGACGTGTCTCCGGACGGATTCGCGAAGGATTTGACGGAAGGCATTCTGCGCATGCGCTACCGCGAATCGCAGGAGCATGCAAACCTGATGAACCCAGGGCAGATTTACGAAGTCTCGGTCGACCTGTGGGGCACGAGCAATGTATTTCTTCGCGGACACTCGCTGCGTCTGGAAATTTCTAGCAGCAATTTTCCGCGGTTCGATCGCAACCTGAACACCGGCGAAGAAATTAAATCTGCCCGACACTTTGTTTCCGCCACCAACAGAATTTTGCACGACGGCCAACATCCATCGGCCTTGGTGTTGCCAGTGATGCCGACCAAATAATCGTCATCTTTTACTCAAGTTGCTCCCGATTCCGCCGACCTATTAACTCTGAGTACCTTCATGGGGTAGGACAGTGCCAGCCGGGCAATTTCAGTGTTAGTTGCCTCTTGTATATCTCATCTCGCGGTGCGGCCAATGCCCAGCCCTGTGCCACTGCGGTGATACACTCACCGTCTAAACTTCTCACGAGGTAGCGGAATGAGCTGGGCCACCAAGTTATCCGATCCGTACCGCATAAATCATGGCAAGAAATTTCGCCTGAAGGATTTTGATCCCGCGAGTACGGCGCATGTTCACTCTAAGGAACACGCGCAGGAGTTGCTGGACAGGGGAATCGCGGACATGAGCGATTTGCAGGTCAAGCTTTACGCGCAAGACCGCTGGTCGGTTTTGATCATTCTGCAAGGGATGGATGCGGCCGGCAAGGACGGGTTGATCAAGCATGTAATGTCGGGAGTGAATCCGCAAGGTTGCGAAGTGTATTCGTTCAAGCAGCCCTCCGTGGAAGAGCTGAATCACGATTACATGTGGCGCTCAAACCGCAGATTGCCGGAGCGTGGTCACATCGGAATTTTTAACCGGTCCTACTACGAAGAGGTGCTGGTGTTGCAGGTTCATCTCGACATCCTGAAAAATGAACGCGTTCCGGACGAACTGATCACGAAAAACATCTGGCAGGAGCGGTTCGAGGACATCAGAAACTCTGAGAGCTATCTGGCGCGCAATGGAACCGTGGTACGAAAATTCTTTTTGAATATTTCGAAAAAAGAGCAGAAGAAGCGGTTTCTTGAGAGGCTGGACAATCCCGAAAAGAACTGGAAGTTTTCTGCGTCGGACATACGGGAGCGCCAGTTCTGGGACAAGTACATGGATGCGTACGAGGAGATGATCGCAGCAACCTCATCCAAGAATGCACCATGGTATGTGGTGCCGGCAGACAATAAGTGGTACACGCGGCTAGTAGTCGCGGCGGCGATCGTGGATGCTTTAGGAGAGTTGAAATTATCGTATCCGAAGATCAGCGCAGAGCAGCGGAAACAGTTAGCGGCTGCCAGGAAAGAGTTGGAAGGGAAATAGCTTTCAGCTGAAAGCTACTTTAACGATGAATCCGCCCACCGTCGTTGGCCTTGGCGAAATTCTCTGGGACCTTCTGCCCACCGGGCGACAGCTCGGAGGCGCACCCGCGAACTTTGCGTACTGTTCTCATTTGCTAGGCAATCGGGGGATTGTCGCCAGCCGCATTGGGCAGGACCAGCTTGGGGAAGATATTCGCGAGTCGCTCGAAAAAACTGGAATTCCCGACCAGTTCTTGCAGTCCGACGATTCCCAGCCGACTGGAACCGTGCACGTTCAAGTCGATCCCGCAGGGCAACCGAAATTTGAAATCACGCAGCCCGCTGCCTGGGATTACCTCCAGTGGACGAAAGACTGGCAAGGTCTGGCAAAATCTGCCGACGCAGTCTGCTTCGGCTCGCTGGCGCAGCGATCTGAAAAATCGCGCACAACTATTCTGAATTTCTTGGATGCAACCCCGAAGAACGCGGTGCTTATGTTTGACGTGAACCTCCGGCAGGAGTTCTTTTCCGCCGAAATCATCTGCCAGTCTTTGCGGCGCGCCAGTGCGATGAAATTGAATCATGAAGAGGTTCCGCGAGTGAAAGAGTTTTTGGCAATGTATGAGCGCGACGATATTCTCTTCTGCCGCAGCGTAATGGAACGCTTTGATCTGAAACTAATTTGCATTACTCGAGGCGCAGGAGGTAGCCTGTTGTGCGATCGTCGTGAGGTCCATGAGCACGCCGGATATCGAGTGAAAGTTAAAAATACGGTTGGAGCTGGGGACGCATTCACCGCCGCTCTGGTCCATCAATATCTGCGTCAGCGGACGTTGGCAGAAATGAATGACACCGCAAACCGGATGGGCGGATGGGTGGCATCGCACTCGGGCGCAATGCCAGCAAGTCCCGCATGCGGACTGGACAGGGCACTCGCAGATCTAGGCTAAAAACGCGCTCGGACCTACGGAGAGAAGATTTACCATACCGGCACGTCGCTCCGGATCGGCTGGAAAAAATTCTGATGAGTCAGCAGCACTTCGATGGCGTGCACGATTTCGCTACCGGTGTTTTTGGAAAGCGCGCCGCGGCAGCCGGCATTCAGCGCCTGATGTCTAAGTTCTTTGGAAACCTGTTGCACCGTAAAGAGCAGCATGGGCAGTCCAGGATGTTTGCGAGAAATCTCTCGCGCCGCTTGCAGCCCGTTCATGTCTGGCATGGCCAGATCCAAGACCACAACGTCAGGATTAACTTCTTCGGTTTTGTCTACCGCCTCATGCCCATCCCGCGCGTCGGCACACACCGTCCAGCCTGCACGGGTTTCGATCAACCTGCGGAGCAGACGCCTGATTGCAGCGTCATCATCGGCGATGAGTATTCGCACTGGCATTCGGGGTACACGGGTATGAATATGTCCAAGTGCGAACGCCTTGGAGAAACACGCCCAAGTACACTTATTATGATGCCTTGCTTAGTCTTAGGCGCAATACCCTCGTTACCCGATTACTGAGGGAGTTACATACGTTTTGGGTTTTACAAGCCATTAGGATTGAAGACGTACGGATAGCGCTCATCTTTTATACTGATTTAACAAAGGTCATCCTTAATGAAGAAGCAGGTTCGGCGCACGGTTGTTCTACTCTGGATTACGGTTGTTCTACTCTCGAGCATGTGTGCTGCTCAGACTGCGCCATCGTTTGCCGCGCTCGGGCGATGGAAAGCAGCAGTGATCGGCCCCAAGAGTAGTGCCCTCGAAGAGTTGTACAGCAATAATCCGGCGCCCCACATCACGGTGGTCGGCAAGAGCTCGGCAGAGATTTCCGCCGCCGCCGATACGGAGTTCTGGAAAGGAATGAAGGCCACGCAGCTCTCATTGAAAGTGTCGAACTCGACAGTGCCGCAGCCGGGAATTCAACAAGTCACATTTCAGGCCACAGTTAGAACCGCGCCTCCTGGACGCACGCTGTATGTAGTGGAATCGCAGGTATGGCAGCAGCAGGCGGAGGGATGGAAACTCGTCGCGATTGAGCGCACCGATGCATTCAAGCTGGAACAACCGATGTCGCTGGATGCGAAGCTGTATCCCCCGGCCAGCGGAGCCCGCGAGGAAATTAGCCATGCACTCGTACAGGCTGGCAAAACTCACAAACACGTGTTGATAATTTTCGGCGCTGATTGGTGCTATGACTGTCATGTTTTGGACCGGGCCTTGCAGCGTCCAGATATTGCGCCGACGCTGAATGGGAATTATGAAGTGGTGCACGTCGATGTCGGCCAGGGAGACAAGAACCAGGACCTAATGAATAATTACCAGGTGCCGATGAAGCGCGGAATTCCTGCAATAGCTGTACTCGACACTTCTGGCCAGTTACTCTACAGCCAAAAGAATGGAGAGTTCGAACGCGCTCGCGCGATGGGCCCCGAAGACCTGTTGGAATTTCTAAATAGATGGAAGTCGAAGTAGAGACGTTGCAAGAACGTCTGTGCGATTAAGAAGATTGAAAAAAACGAAGGCCTACTGCGTTTCCAATACCTGCCCGGAGCGCTGGCTCTGCAAGGCTTCCAGAAACGTTTCCTGCGTAAGCGATTCGTGATTTCGCAAAAGATCAAGTAGAGGATCGTCCAAGTCGGATGACGGCGTAGGGCGAAGCTGCGTGGAAGATAAGGCACGAGGCGCGACCAGTAAATCAGGCTGGCTGCTCAACGAACGAATGAAGAGATCGATCTTTCTGCTCTGATCGGCGTTCTGCACGATGAATTCAATGCCCATCCCGTGTGAGGGATGCATGACCCGCACCAACCCTGGAGTTTCGAGTTCATTGCCGGCCGCGCGCAATTTCAGCAGCAAGTGAGTTCTTTCTGGAAACGGAGAGATAGTTTCGACGTAGCAGCCGCCAATACTTAGATCGGTAAGTTTGCAATCGGGACGGGGCGCGGGCTCTTGAGGCGGGGTCTGCCTGGCGTGTTCAGCTAGCCACTGGCGGAGCGCTCCACGCATGTCGTCCGGCACTTCTGCGAAACGAATTCCAGATTCTCCGTTCGGATTTGCCCAGACCACCTCGCCGGAAAGTTGAAGATCAGAGAGCAGGTCGGGAAGTATGAAACGCGCATTGACCACCGCGGAACAATAAAGCGGCTGCGACGCCAATACATCCATCCCGTCTTCGCTCAAGTCCAGAAGAATGCCAGGGACCGAAGCGTCATCGCCGTTGCTGGTCAACATTACGGGCACTTGTACCGGCACACGAAATGAGCCGCGGCGCTCGCTGCGGATGAGACTAGCAGCGGCGCGTAGTGTGCCTTCTGCCTGTTCTCCGTTAACAGGTTTGTAGAGGACAAAATTTGCGCCGGCTCCGAATGCGTTGCGCACCTTGGATCGATCAGCCAACAGGGCTACTGTGACTGCGTGTGCACGAAAGCGGGCGGCGGACAGGTTTTCGAATGTGAGAGTCGCGCTATGCGGATCGTCAAAGTCGACCAGTACTGCATGAAATTTCTGTTCGCTTACCAGGCAGAGCGCGTCTGGATATGCGCAACGGTGCACGGTCAGGCCGAAATTCGACAGAATAGGCGTGAGCGCTTCCACGGCCTGGTCATCTTTGGAAACCAGCAGTGCGCGAAATGACATGGCGAAAAGCAGCCCTTACGGCCAGCGGGGGGAAACACCCCGTGCCGGCGGCTTGGCGGCTGCGGGCTGTCCCTGCGCCCCTGCGGCGGCAGCTTTGGATGCGGCTGGGGTTACTTCTTCGGCGTCGGCCAGAATGGCGGAATCGTCGTCGTCGTTCTCTGCGAGCAAGGGGGCGACTTCGCGTAACTTTTCGGCAACCTGCTGCAACATCTCGATCTGTTTGCCGAGTTGGGCGTACTTGGCCTGCTTTCGGCGCAAAACCTCGTGGATGTCTTTCATGAAAGCCCTCTATTAGGACTCTAAGAAGGATAAAAGGCCGGGTCAATGACGAACACCGGGAGGGCGGTTACCCGAGTAATCTGCCGTTCGTGCGGTCGGGGCCTGCGAATCGGGCCAAAAGGGAACCAACAAAAAGCCCCGCTCGTGGGGGCGGGGCTCTGAGGCAGGTAATCTTGGCAGAAGAAATCAGGACTCGCTTAAGGGCGTAACTTGCGCCGAGCGATCCCGGCCAGACCGATTAAACCTGTGCCGATCAACCCAAGCGTTCCGGGTTCGGGTGTGGTAACAACACCGATATCCGCGCTCACAGTGAAGGCACCGCTCTTCTTAAGGGTGATTGTTTCTGTTCCGCCGCCATTAGCCAGAACCCCTGAAATGAGAATCGAGACCGGAGTAACGGTTATAGTTCCAGGCGTCGAGGTTGAAAACGTTCCACTGAACAGGGTCTGAGTCCCGGACATGATGGTTAGGGTGCCCCCTGTGTAGGTGAAGCTGCTGCCACTGCCAGTCAATGTCCCCGTACTCCAACTGATCGTCCCGGTTGTCGCCACACCGTTAACTCCGGTTAGGGCGGTGGTAATGTCGAGGGATCCACCATTGGTTACGGTTCCAGACATTGTTGCGGTGCCCGCTCCCGACGTGCCAAAGCCTTCGAAATCTGTAATACTGTCGGCGAGTGCAAGTGTGGGTAGGGCAAGGGCTAACAGTGCCAACAAAAATACTCGTCTCATAAATCGCTCCTCCGAAATCAATCCCCTTTGATGGGGCACATATCATTGTGTGAGAACCTTCACGGCCCTACGGCGGGCGAGTTCTCAGCGTTTCCGCAGAAATACGGCTTCTACTCAGCATATTAGTTACCAAAGTATGTGACCCATAGGTTTATTGAAAACAAGACACTTATTCTTGGTTAGTCATTGCCTACTTATGGCTATTGTGCAAATCGGTGCACATGAGTTGTGAATCTGGCATGCTCAATCGTCGTAACCCACACAGCAGCAAGGAGAACTTAAGTTTTTCGGCGGCAAATGTTGGCCGCGAACGAGCTGTGGATAAAACGGGCAGAAATCCGAATCAGCAATCTTAAATTTGGGAAGCGTCTCCAGTTTGTGGGATGCTAGCGGGTCCGAGAAGCCCTTGCTAGGTGAGGTGGAGCTGAGAGTCCGCAGACTAGAAGGCGAAAAAGCCCTTTAGATTCTGGCGACCCCGGAGGGAGTCGAACCCCCAACCCTCAGATCCGAAGTCTGATGCTCTATCCAGTTGAGCTACGGGGCCGCATCGAATGTGCGGTCGAAAAGCAGTTTACACCTATCAGAGGGTTCTCAGCATGTCATACCAACGGACGAAAGAAATTACATAGTTTTTTCTTCCGTCCGAGCCGAGTCTGTCTGCACTGCGGGCGATTGACAATCCGCCCGACGCTCTCTAAAACTTCTAGTTTCTCTTTAGACCTCGAAAGGAAAATCTATGAGGAAGTGTCATCTCGTTCTTGCGCTGGCTTTTTTGTCCGTTCCGATTTGCCACGCCCAGTCGATCGGAATCTTTACGGGACATGCGGATGTGGGCACGGTGCTTCATCCCGGCTCGGCGACCTACGATTCCTCGAAAAAAGCATACACCCTTATCGGCAGCGGCGAGAACATGTGGGCCACAACGGACGCATTTCAGTTTGCCTGGAAAAAAATTTCCGGTGACATGGAAATTTCTGCCGACGTGTCCTTCCCGAATTCTGGCGGAAACGAGCACAAGAAGGCGGTGCTGATGCTGCGGCAATCGCTTGACGCCGATTCGGTTTACGCCGACGTCGCGCTGCACGGCAATGGACTGACCTCATTACAGTATCGCGACGAAAAAGGCGGAATCACCAGCGAGGTCGCGTCGAGAATGTCAGCGCCAGTGCGGCTGCGCATTACTCGCGTAGGCAAGTACGTGTACGTTTCGCTGGCCCAAGAGGGAAGTGAGGTGCACTTCGCTGGCGGCTCAGTGCGCATCCCTCTCGGCGATGGCGAGCTGTACGCGGGGATTGGAGTTTGTTCGCATGACAAAAATGTGACGGAGCAGGCTACTTTCTCTAATGTCGAGATCAAAAATGTGAGCGCTGAAGCGGTTCAGACCGTGCCTTACAGCAGCCTCGAAACGGTCACGATTGCAACCACCATTCGCCATGTTATTTATCTGGCGCCGAACCGTTTTGAGGCCCCTAACTGGTCGCACGATGGATCGTATTTTATTTTCAATCGGAACGGGCATCTGGAGAAATTGCCGGTCGATGGCGGCGAGCCAGCGGTAATAAACACTGGCTTCGCTGACAAAGTGAACAACGACCACGGCATTTCGCCGGACTCGACGCAGTTGGCGATCAGCGACAACTCGCAAGAGACGAAGTCTGCGGATGGAACTGCGGCGCACGATTCGCTGGTTTACCTTCTTCCGATTGCCGGCGGAACTCCGCACCGTATGACGCAAACTGGCCCGTCGTACTGGCATGGCTGGTCTCCTGACGGCAAGACGCTGGCGTTTGTGGGTCAACGAAATGGCGACTTCGATATCTATACGGTGCCGGTGAGTGGCGGCGACGAAACTCGACTTACTACGGCAAAAGGACTCGACGATGGTCCGGAGTATTCGCCCGATGGGCAGTACATCTATTTCAACTCCGAGCGCACTGGGCACATGCAGATCTGGCGGATGCGTCCTGACGGCGGCGCGCAAGAACAAGTCTTCGCGGACGACTACAACAACTGGTTTCCACATATTTCGCCGGACGGAAAGTGGATGGTGTTTCTGACGTATGAGAAAGATGTGATTGGGCATCCGGAAAATAAGGACGTGATGTTACGATTGTTGTCGCTCGACGATAAAAAAATCACGGTGCTGGTGAAATTATTCGGCGGTCAGGGAACGATGAACGTGCCCTCCTGGTCTCCGGACAGCAAGTCGGTGGCGTTTGTGAGTTATCAGTTGGTGGTGCGGGAGGAAGCGCCAGCAGCGCACTAGATAATCACATCATGCAAAGACTCGCTCTCATTGCGGCCTACGTCTACGCAGGCGGATTAGGTACGTTATGGGCGCAAACGCTCGAGGTCACTCCCAAGCGCGTTCTGGTCGATCAGAGCGCCGTCGTTCGAGCCAGCGGTCTGGAACCGAATGAACGCGTCGTAATTCAGGCGCGCCTCACGGATGGAGTGGAAGAACCCTGGGCATCAGAAGCTGAGTTCGTCGCCGATGCACAGGGAGTTGTAGATACGTCCAGACAGTCACCCATGAAGGGTTCCTACTCTGAAGTTTCACCTATGGGCTTGGTTTGGTCGATGATGCCATCAGCAAAGCGCGTCAGTTCATACGAATCCTCGCGCGATCAGCACTCGCAAATAATCGATTTCGCGCTGTTGCGGAATGGCCGTCCGGTCTCGACTGCACAACTCGAACAACTCAGAGTCGGGGACGACGTTAGGCGGATAAACATCGAAGGAAAACTTCACGGATCGCTTTTCCTGCCCGGCGGCAGCGGGCAGCATCATCCAGGCATCCTGGTAGTTGGAGGCTCGGAGGGCGGTGTGCCATTAGCAAAAGCTGAGTGGCTGGCATCGCATGGTTTTGCCGCGCTTGCTCTGGCGTACTTTCGCTACGAAAATTTGCCACAGGACTTGTCGGCAATACCCCTGGAGTATTTCGGATTCGCTCTTGAGTGGATGAAGGAGCGACCAGAGATTGCGCCTGACCGGATCGCAGTAGTTGGAACCTCACGCGGAGGAGAACTCGCATTGCAGTTGGGCTCGATGTATCCACAAATCAAAGCCGTCGTTGCATACGTGCCCGCGAATGTGCGCTATCCGGCGTGCTGCGGACGTACCGCGGTACCGTACGCCTGGACATGGAAGGGCGAGCCGCTGGCATATGCGCCACCGCGCTTCGACGTGAGTTTAGAAGCCGAGGTGACAGCAGGAATACCAGTCGAGCGCACGCGGGGTCCGGTGCTCTTGATTGGCGCGGAGGACGACGGCGTGTGGCGCTCGTCGATGATGACTGAGGCAGTCGCCACTAGGCTACGAAGGACACATTTTGCCTACACGGTCGAACTCCTGAAGTATCAACATGCCGGACACAGGGCGGGCCGGCCTGAAATTGTGCCTACCTGGCACGGCAAAATGAAGCATCCGGTTTCGGGCAGGGAGATTGATTTAGGCGGAAGCGCTCGCGGTGATGCGGAATCTACCATTGATGCGATTCCGAAAGTATTGGCGTTCTTGAATGAGGCCCTCGGGAATAGCGGAGCCCATTGATTTTCGCTAATTTCTTCCGAGATGGGACTTGCTTCGGTGGCATGCCGGTACCCCGGCCTATCTTTCGTGTTGTTATTGTCCTAATTTCTCGTCGAAAAACTGTGCCATGATCTGCAACGCCTCCCTGGTTTCCGGCAATTGAAAGTGATACCAGAAGGCGTGTGGCAGCGCTTCAAAAACCACCAGTTGCGAATTCACATTGGCTCGCTGAAGTGCCAAATGAAACATGGAAGTATTGCTTAAGAGCAGGTCGCGCGTGCTGGTGACAAGCAGGCAAGGAGGCAGGCCACGAAGATCGGCGAATAGTGGAGAGAGCACCGGGTCTTTGGGATCAGTCTTGCCTAAATAGCGTTCGTCGTGTGGACGATCTGAAGTTTGCGGAGCTATTTCGCCCGAAAAGCCGTTCAATGCAAAAAGCTGCTGAGAATCAGACGGCCGGCTGAAATCGGCCAGCGTAGAAAACATTCCTAGCGCGGCGGGTAATGGCAGGCCTGATTGCTTAAGCTTGACTGCGACTTCGCCGGCCAGAATGGCACCCGCGGAAGTCCCAAAAATTCCGATGCTGCGCGGCTGATAAGTTTTAAGCAATTCTTTGTAAACCGCAACCACATCGTCGACCGCGGCCGGGAATGGATTCTCCGGAGCCAAACGATAATAGACGGAAACAACCTTGGTTTTCGCTAAATACGCGATTGGGATCCCTTCGATCAAAGATCCCGAATCGGAGATGAATCCGCCGCCGTGCAGATTGATTAGCACGCGGTTCTTGTTTGCCTCTGGAGTGTCGAGCGGTGAGATGAGATCGGTCCGGACACCAGCGATATTCTTTCCTTCGACTTTTACCGGATAAAGGCGCAAGGCTTCGGCTGAGTCCCGCTTTCGCCACGCGTCGGTGCCGGAGCGAATTTCGGCCAAGTCTTTAGATTGCGGGCCTTCGTGTTCGATTTCTTTCAGCCAGTGCTGCGCTTCCGGGCTTACCGTGCCGGGTATGGGCACAACGCGCGTGATGTGCGCGGTGCCGTCAGGATCGAAGGTGGCGGAGTCTGGGTCTGAAGCAGTGCTGGTTTGCGCCGATGCACAGAGAGCAAGCAGAAAAGCGGCGAGCGAGCAGAAAAGTGTTTTCATTTGTGATTTTGCGAATTCGTTCGCAAGATCAGCTTAAGCCATACCGCCCGCGCTCAATAATTTTTTCTGCAATTTCCTGACGCAAGCCAACTGTGTTGGCGGGATCGTGCTTGCCCAGCCGTCGCAGGATCGCCATCTGCGTCCGCAGCATATCGCCTTCGGCAACGTCGGCGATTATTTTGCGGGCAGAGGCTTCGATTTTATCCATTGCCTGCGAAAGATAAACTCGGGTCATCGCGATAGGCAGCGCAGCGGCCCTTTCCCCTTGAGCGGATGCAAGTTTCATCGTTCGCAACAGCACCGATTCCATCGCGTAGACTTCGATGACCATGTCAGCGATGGCCCCCATCAGTTCCTGCTGCTGCTCGATCTGCATCATGTATTTTTGGGTGGCGGCGCCGGCGGCGAACAAGCCCAGCTTCTTGGCGGAGGCGACCAGTTTCTGCTCTTCTGCGAGCACCCCGTCGAAATCCTCAGTTGCTGAGGGCCCGGAGAGCACTTCATCCATTAATTGCTTGATCGCCGGCATAAGCGGAAGTTGACCGCCCATAGCGCGCTTCAAAAGAAATCCGGTAATGATCAGGCGATTGATTTCGTTGGTGCCTTCGAAGATGCGGTTGATTCGCGCGTCACGGTAGGCGCGCTCCGCGGGATATTCTTCAACGAACCCGTAACCGGCATAGATTTGCAGAGTCTCGTCGACGACGTAATCGAGCATCTCCGACGCCCAAACTTTAATAATTGAGCACTCGACCGCATACTCCTCTATTGCCTTGAGAGTCTTTTTGCCGGCATCGGACGCGGACTTGTCAATGACCGCAAGGGCTGCGTCCATCATGCCCACAGTGCGGAACACCAGCGACTCGCCCACATAGATGAGTGTGGCCATGTTCGCCAGCTTCTCGCGCACCAGGCCGAAATCGGCGATGACTTTCTTGAAAGCCTTACGCTGCTTGGCGTAGCTGATTGCATTATTCAGGGATTCGCGCGCGCCGCCGACGCACATGGCGCCGAGTTTGAACCGGCCGATATTCAGGATGTTGAAAGCGATGATGTGCCCGCGGCCAATTTCACCCAGAACGTTTTCGATGGGGACTTTGCAGTCGTTGAGAATGATGGGGCAGGTTGACGATCCGCGAATACCCATTTTGTGTTCTTCCGCGCCGACGGAAAATCCGGGAAAGTTGCGCTCCACCAGAAACGCAGTGAACTGTTCGCCGTCCACTTTGGCGAAGACGGTGAACAGGTCTGCAAAGCCGGCGTTGGTGATCCACATTTTTTCGCCGTTGAGAATGTAATGCTTTCCGTCAGATGACAAGACAGCCCGCGAGCGGCAATTCAGTGCGTCTGATCCGGAAGAAGCCTCGGATAGCGCGTAAGCGCCGACAATCTCGCCGGCCGCGAGTTTGGGCAGATATTTTTGTTTCTGAGCGTCATTGCCGAAATAGACCAGTGGCAGCGTGCCGATTCCGGTGTGTCCGCCCCAGGTGGTAGCGAAGCCGGCGTATTTAGCGATGTGATCGGCAATAACCGCAGCGGAAACCTTATCGAGTTCCATGCCGCCATAGATCTCGGGAATCTCCACTCCACTCAACCCCAGTTCGCCGGCTTTTTTCAGCAGGTCGCGGGTGACGGAGAAATCCTTGTGCTCCATCTTCTCAATGTTGGGGACAATCTCTTTTTGCGCGAATTCTTCCGCGGTCTGCCCGATCAGGACATGCTGTTCACTGAAATCTTCAGGGGTAAACACTTCCTCGGGCGGGCGCGTTTCCAACAAAAAGCTGCCGCCGGCGATTGAAGCCCCGGGGGCTGACGTGGTGGTTGCCATTGGGTAATCCTTCCTAGCTAGAAAGGATTATTACTTCTTTCCGAGCGTTTTCCAACCAGGGATGTAGTTGAGAGGTGCCGAAGGTACAACAATTGACGGTACCTATAAGTGGGACCCAGAGCTCTAGACAGCATCAGTGTTATAGGGTTGGGGGCTAGGGCAGAGACGCGAGGCTTGAATGCAGTTCTCGATGCTGTGCAGGAACTCTGGCGAAGGCTCCAGGAACTCAAAGCCGGTGCGCGCCGGAGAACTGTGGCGAACGATAGCGAGGGTTTCGAATGCGACATTGAGTAAATTCAATCGCACCGAAACCCGTTCGCCACGTTTGGGGGGACCACATAGAACCGCGGAAAGTCCGCCGAGGCTGATTTCAAGAGTAAGGCCACGCGTGACCTGCGGCCCGGAGTTCAGCAGACTCCATGTAGTCACTGGAGCGCTAAGGAAATGCCGCGGATAACGCCTTTCAGGGTTATGTTGCCCCGCGGATGCTGCCGGACTCCGGGTTTTGAGGTGCATGTCCTCTCCTGCGATGCTTGTGTAAACAAGAACTTAAGAAGGAAGAGTTGTTCCCCATGCCGAGGCGGAGCGCAGGCTGGCGCGAATCACCTGCAGTAACTCGTTATTGTCTGCCGGCTTCTGGAAGAATGCGGTTGCGCCGGAATCCAGGCTGCGCAGTTCGTTGCCCTGGGGGTCGCGGGCGGTCAGGACGATCACCGGGATGTGCGAGAGCGTGTCACTCTCCTGCAGGCGCTTCAGCACGATGAAACCGTTGCCCGCGGGCAGGCCCAGGTCGAGGATGATCAGGTTGGGGCGCTCTTTCTGGGCCAGTGCAATTGCCGAGTAGCCATCTGAGGCGCTGACAGTTTCGTAGTGGTTCGCGCGCAGGCGTAGTTTCAATGCCATTCTCAGCTCGGGGTCGTCATCTACGATCAGGATTTTTGCTCGGTTCAAGATGGAGGCGTCAATCGTTTCTTTTTCAGTTTGCATTTCCATAGTTCTCCTTTGGGTTAAAACCATTCATGGTTCTGAGATCGCTGAGGACCAGTTCGGTTACCGCGCCGGCAAGCTGTGCCACCTGCTGTTCGAGAGTCTTCTCTGGGGTTGAGGAAAATTCGACGCGCCGCGCCGATGCGCGGACCGTGCCGGTTGATTTCACCCGCGTGAGCACGCCAATCTGCTCGACGATGCGGGCGATCATGATGTCCACATGCTCCATATCAGTGGAGGCGACGACGTAAAACGTATCCTCGGGGCCGTTGGTAGCCATGGCCGGAAGCACCAGGTCTTTATCGACGTAAACGCACCGCCGCAACAGTTCGAGGGACTCACGGCAAACCTCTTTCCAATTTCCGCGGAACGGGGCTGCCAGCGGTTTTAGATCGACGCGAACTAACACTATGGATTCGCGAAGCCGCTGTTCATGTATGATCACCGGCAACAACAGCTTGGCCAGCGAATACACGGGCAGGTTGAAGGTGAAAGTTGTGCCCAGTTCAGGCTGACTTGCGGCCCAGATCCGGCCGCCATGCAGGTTGACTAACTCTCGGGCGATGTAAAGCCCCAAGCCAAGGCCGGAGCGGTTGCCATCGACAGATTCCGGGTCCTGATACAAGCGTTCAAAAATTAGGGGAAGGGCTTCCGCGGAAATGCCGCGACCGGTATCACTAACGGTGACATAAATAAATTCGGGGTCGGTTTCTTGCTGGCTAAGTTTCACGTTCACCGATCCTTCGAGCGGCGTGAACTTGACGGCGTTGTCGATGAGGTTGATTAGAACTTCGAGCACGCGGTCCGGGTCTGCGTACACCAGTGGGATGTGAGGATCGGCCTCCAGTTCCACTGTGATGCGACTCTCGACAGCCATCGGGCGGACCATCGCAATGGCCTGTCGGACAAGGTCTACGAGAGCGAGACACCGGGGTTCGATGCGCAGCTTGCCGGATTCCGCGCGGGTAGCTTCGAGCAAATCGCGGATCATAGCCTGGAGCTGATTTACGCTCTTCAAAATCACTTGCAGGTGGTCGCGTTGCTCCGGCGAAATTGGTCCGGAGAGCCCATCAAACAACAGCGACGCGTACTGATGAATACAAGTCAGGGGAGTGCGCAATTCATGGGAAACGTGCGAAAGAAATTGGTTCTTGAATTCAATTTGCTGTTTACGGCTCATTTCCAGAGAGCGCAATAGCGCCTGGCGTTCGACCGCATAGCGCATGGAACGCTCAAGGTTGCGGCTGGTCAGGTCCCCTTTTATCAGATAATCCTGCACGCCTTGATGGATGGCCTTCATGGCGAGCACTTCATCATCCTGTCCGGAAAGAATAACCACCGGGACGCCCGGAGCCTTCTCCAGAATCCTGCGAAAAGTCTCGCTGCCATGGCTGTCAGGAAGATTGAGATCGAGAAGTACTACCGCAGGCGGTGTGTTCTCGATCGAAGCGAGTCCGTCGGAAAGACGGTTTACGCAACTGACGTCAACCGGAGTTTTGCCCTCGGTAAGACGCAAGCGGACGAGGTCGGCGTCGCCGGGATTGTCTTCAATCAGCAAAACCTGCTGGGGGGAATCGGCCATGGTTTCTCCTAATCAGGAAGGCTGGCAAAACCAAACCAGAATGTTTCAATGGAGCGCACCGCCGAGAAGAACTGCCCCAGATTTCCCGGTTTGCTGACGTACGAGTTGGCGCCCAGCTCATAACAGCGGGCAATGTCGCGCGGGGCATGCGAAGTGGTGAAGATCACTACCGGCAGGTCGTTCAACTCGGGATCAGCTTTTACCTCAGCGAGTACTGCCCGCCCGTCTTTGCGAGGAAGGTTGAGGTCGAGGATGATCAGGTCAGGGCGAACGGCATCTGCAAATTGACCGGAGCGATGTAGAAACTGTAGCGCCTGCTCGCCATCGGGTACGGTGCTTACTTGCGCCGGACATTCACTGGTCGCCAGCACCTCGCAGGTAAGATTGGCGTCAGCCGGGTTGTCATCCACTAACAGGATTTTGTGTGCAGAGCTCATAGTCTTCTGTCTTACCAGCTTTATCGGCTACCGCAGCGGGAAACGTGAACCGAAAATTAGAGCCTCGACCCAATTCGGACTCGACCCAAATTCGTCCGCCATTGCGCTCCACGATTTTCTTGCAGATGGCCAGCCCCACACCGTTACCAGAGTACTCAGTCCGGGTATGGAGCCGCTGAAAAATCTTGAAAACCAGGTCTTTGTGTTCGTCGGCAATACCAATGCCATTGTCGAAGACCGAAAACAGCCAGTCTCGGCCCTTTTGTTCAGCAGAAATGGTGACAGAGGGATTCTGTTTGGCGCGAAATTTAATGGCATTGCCCAGCAGGTTTTGGAAAAGCTGCAGTATCTGAAAACGGTCCGCCATAATCGTAGGCAGCGGATTGCAGGTAACAGTTACGCTGTGCTCTTTGAGCGCGAGGGCCAGATTCTGCAAGACCTCATTGACGGCGGAGTTGATGTCGGTGGGTACGGGTACGGCTCCATTACGTCCAACCCGCGAAAACGCCAACAGGTCTTCAAGAAGGGCCTGCATGCGGGTGGCGCCCTCGACTGCATAGCCGATGTAACGGTCGGCGGCTGAATCGAGCTTGCCCTGATAGCGCTCCGCCAGAAGTTGCGTGTATGCGGCAACCATGCGCAGCGGCTCTTGTAAGTCATGCGAAGCCACATAAGCGAATTGCTCGAGGTCGCAGTTGGACCTGGCAAGTTCCTCGACTTTATTGGCCAGCTGCTCCTGTGCACGGGCGCGTTCCTGGCGCAGGCGAACATCTTCGAGGGCCCTGCGCACGGAAATCGCAAGTCGCGCCAGATGGTCCTTCAACACATAATCCATCGCGCCCTGCTTCACGCATTCGACCGCGGTTTCACTGTTCAGAGCTCCTGTTACCAGGATCAGAGGAGTAGTAAGGCTGCTTTCGCGCACGATGTCAAGCGCATCCATGCCGCGAAAATTCGGCAAACTGTAATCCGCGAGGATAACGTCATAGGTATTTTTTTTGAGGCGCTCGCGGACCTGTTCGCGGGTGTCCACCACGTCGGCGGCAACGTCAAAGCCGGCGCGCCGTAGCTCAACGATTTCGATTTCAGCGTCCGAAGGACTGTCCTCGATCAACAACACGCGCAGCCGGTTTTGGCTGGATCCGTTTTGGGGCGAGGCCGTCATGGCTGAGTTGCCGCCTTGGCCGCCTGCACCGGATTCGACAGGGGGCGCTGATTAATGACCATCCAATAGAGGCCGGTGCTTTTCACAATCTCGCGAAAGGTATCGAAGTCCACCGGCTTCTGGATATAGCTGTTCGCGCCGAGGTTGTAGCTGGCAACCAAGTCGCGCTCTTCCTTCGAGGAGGTAAGGACAACTATCGGCACGGTCCTGGTGCGCGGGTCCTGCTTAACGATCTTCAGTACCTCCAGCCCAGTCAGCTTGGGCAGCTTGAGATCGAGAAGAACCAGCCGGGGAGGATGCTCAAAGTTGCGTTTCTGAAAGCGTCCTGTGCAGAAGAGAAATTCAACCGCCTCCTCTCCGTCACGGACGGCAAAAATGTTGTTGGCCAGGTGCTCGCGCCGTAACGCGTGCAGCGTGAGTTCGAGATCATCCGGATTGTCTTCGACAAGCAAGATGTCAACTTCGTTGTATTCGATCATGAGATTTCTCCCGCCATAGCAGCTTTGCTCTCAGTGCCTTCAGTCTTCCCATTGCCCAAAGTGACATAAAAAACTGCTCCTTTGTCGAGTTCAGCCTGGGCCCAAATACGCCCGCCATGTTTTTGCACGATGCGTTGGGCGGTGGCCAGACCGACTCCAGTGCCTTCAAAATCTTCGGCACGATGCAGCCGTTGGAAGACCCCAAATAACTTATCGGCATAATTCATGTTGAAGCCCACTCCGTTATCGCGGACACACACTACTTGCTCACCGGCGACCTGGTCGACAGAGACTTCGATAATTGCATCGGCGCGGGGACGGGTGTACTTCACGGCATTCGAAAGTAGGTTTTGAAACACCACTTTGAGAAGGGCCGGATCACCCTCCACGTAAGGCAGCTTGCCGATTTTCCATTCAATCTTGCGGCCCTCCAAGTCTGGTGCAAGATCGGCAATGACGTCCTTAACGACCGAGTCGAGCCCGGTGACTTGTAGCCTGAGTTCATGCCGCCCTATGCGTGCCAAGTTGAGGAGATCGTCCACGAGGGTGCCCATGCGCCGGGTCCCGTCCTGGATGCGTTGCAAATAATGTTGAGCTTCTGGCTGCAGCGAAACTCCGGATTCTTCGGCCAGCATCTTGGAGAATCCGGCAATGTGACGGAGCGGCGCGCGCAGATCGTGCGAGACCGAGTAAGTGAAGGCCTCCAGCTCCTTGTTCGCGGCTTCGAGTTGGGAGGTCCTCTCGATGACCCTATGTTCGAGCTCGTCGTTGAGATTACGGATTTCCTGCTCGTCCGCTTTTCTTTGCTCGGCTTGACGAGACAATTCCGACGCTTGCTGTGCGAGCGCTTCTGCCGCCAGCTTGCGTTCGGTGATGTCGGCACGAATAGCGACGTATTGCCGCGGTTTTCCCTCGGCCCCAAGAAACGGGACAATTGTCGTATCCACCCAGTACAGCGAGCCATCCTTGGCCCGATTTTTGATCTCGTCATGCCACACTTTCCCATTCGCAATGGACTGATACATCTGCTTGAAAAAGTCCTTTGGGTGGTGGCCGGAGTTGAGGATGCGGTGATTCTGCCCAATCAGTTCTTCTCTGGAATATTTGCTGATAGCGCAAAACTTCTCGTTCACGTAGGTAATCGTGCCCTGGACGTCGGTGATAGCTACGATCGCATGTTGATCGAGAGCGAACTTTTGATCGGCGAGCTCTTTGAGGGCAGCCTGGCTGGTGGTAAGGCTTTCTCGCAGCGCGTCCTCGGCTCGCTTGCGTTCCGTAATGTCACGCGCGATTTTTGATGCACCAACAATCACACCGTTGCTGTCCTTAAGCGGAGAAATCGTTGCGGAAATATCAATTCTCTTGCCATCTTTCCGCACCCGAACAGTTTCGAAATGGTCAACACTTTCTCCTCTCTTAATACGTGCCAAAATCTCGGATTCCTCATCCGCGCACTCGGGCGGCAAAAGCATTCGTATAGGTTTGCCCAGGGCCTCTGACGATGAGTAGCCGAACAACTTCTCCGCCCCGGGATTCCAAGCGTTGATTATCCCCTCCAAGGTCTTACTGATAATGGCGTCATCAGATGACTCGACGACCGCCGCCAGACGCTCGCGTACTTCATCTGCTTGTTTGCGTTCGGTTATATCGCGCAAGATGACGGTGAAGAGTTTTCGTCCTCCGGCTTCGGTTTGGGAAATAGAAGCTTCAATCGGGAATTCTGTTCCGTCAGTCCGCAATCCCCAGAGTTGGCCTACGGCCCCCATACCGCGAGTGGTCACACCGGTGTCGCCGAATCGATGTATATGTCCTGCATGAGCAGCGCGGAAGCGCTCTGGAATAAGGCGATCCAGCGAATGTCCAAGGACTTCAGTTGCGTCGCAGACAAACATCTGTTCGGCGGCGCCATTGAAAAGGAGTATTCGCTGCTTTTCATCGATGGTGAGGATCGCATCTTTCGCCGACTCGATTACGCTGCCAAGCCGGGCCTCGCTCTCCTGCAGGGCCGACGTTCTCTGTTCAACTCGTTGTTCCAGATCAGCGTTTATTTTCCTGAGCTGACCGCGCAGCTGTGCGCTTAGTTTGGCCTCACGGCCTGTGGCTGACCCCGCGAGCACCAAAAAAATTACGCTTGCGAGTGTAGCGAGAACGATAATGTTTCTAGTCCGACGTCGAGCTATCAGGGATTCGTTTGTACGTTGATCTAAGAGCGCGCGTTCCACTTCATCCATCAGCGCAACCGTATCGCGCACCCGATTCATCAGCCTCTCGCTTTCCAGAAGTGTGGCCGGCTGTGCCAAACTTCTGGTCCGGCGTCTTTCCGCAATCATCTCCCGGGAATATTCCACCTTAATGTTGAGCTGCGACTCCAGGGTGGCCAAACGGATCCGTTGAGAGGCATTGTCAGCCGTTAGGAGGCGGAGGTTCTTCAAGTCGCCAGCAACGGCGCGTTGCCCTCCCAAATAGGACTTGAGCAAATTCTCTTCTCCGCGCATTTCGAACGCTTGCGTTCCGGCTTCAATATCATCGACGTGTCTCAATGTCGCTTCGAGAGAACTCCTAACCTCCTGGGTATGGGTGACCCAGTCGGCATCTTTAGCCGCCTTGACGACGCTGCGCCAGCACAGGAAGCCCATGAACCCAGTGGCCAGCAAAGCCACTGCCGTTCCCGCAACCGTCCAACGTCGCAGAGGCGTTTCGACGCCAATCGCTATTTCCCTTTCGAGAGACTGATTGATCGAGTTCAGTTCGGCACTGCGTTCCTTAACCCGGAGCTCCAGTTCCTCAATCAAGGTTGTGAGTTCCTGCTCGCGTCGAGCGCGCGTATCGACTTGTCGTTCTAGCTCCCGGTTTACGCCATACAACTGGTCGGCGTTAGGAAGAGCGATCGCTTTCGGCAGCAGTTGTAGAAGTACAATCGCGGTTGCAATAGATACCGCGGCCGTAATCGCCTTGATAATGCCGGAAAGCAGATACGTGGGATGCCAGACGGTCCAGACTTCCATTAGGTGAGTGGTGCCACAGCCGAGAATGAATAAGCCGAACATCCAGAAAATCCAATTGAACGGGATATCGCGGCGCTTGCGTACCAGGTAAATCAGGGCGATCGGAATACAGTAATACGAGATCGTGATGAGACCGTCAGAGATGACATGCAGCCACACGATCTGGGGATTCCACAGGTAGCAGGTACCGTGGGGCAGAAAACTCGAAGAGATTAATAGGTTAAGAAACTCCAATGCTGGCCTGCCTTCGTGAAAAAGCCACGGTTCAGCTGAATCGTCGACGCAATGTCCGGTAACTCACCATCGTCAGAAATTTTGGGTAACTTGAGCTACGGACGGGCGCTGAATGACAGAGAGACAGCGTGGGGGCATGCCAAAGAGCCATGACCCGCGGGGTTCGAGCCTGAAGAGGTTCGGCAAATTCGCAGAGTGGTCTGCTCAAGCCAAGGAACTTCGCGCTCATTGACAACGTAGATGGCGAGTGATGTAGTTTGTGCGAAATTTTGAAACGGGAGCTTTCTACAATGGGCGCTACTACTGTGGATCGGCCTGCCTCGAACCCGATCCGACAATCGCCGATGATGACCGGCATGGTGATGATCTGGGCCATCGCTTTGGCCAACTTTCTCTTTCATCTGTATTTCAACAACCGCTACGGTTATTTTCGCGACGAATTTGATTACATGGCTTGTGGCGATCACCTGGCCTGGGGATACGTCGATCAGCCGCCGCTCATTCCATTTTTGATCCACATCTCTCGCGCCGTTCTCGGCGATTCGTTGCGCGCGATCCGCTTCGTTCCGGCGGTGGCTTCATCGTTGCTGGTGGTGCAAACGGCGTTAATCGTACGCGAACTCGGCGGGAAGAGGTTCGCGCTCTTGCTCAGTGCGATAACAATTGTGATCGCTCCGCAATATTTATCCAACGGAAGTTTGCTGGGCACGAATTGCCTGGAGCCGAATCTGTGGATGGGTTGCGCCTACTTCGTGATTCTCGCCATCAAGCGCAACGATCCTCGCTATTGGTTGTGGGTCGGGGTGTTTGCGGGACTGGGCCTGGAGGAGAAATATTCGATTGCATTCTTCGTTTTCGGCATTATTGTTGGATTGTTTCTGACCGAGCAGCGGCGCGTGTTTTTCGACAAATGGATATGGGTGGGAGGTCTGGCTGGATTTCTTATCGTTCTGCCGAATTTGCTCTGGAACATTCACTATAACTGGCCTTTTCTGGAACTCATGCACAACATCCGCGCCAATGGGCGTGACGTCGTGCTTCCGTTCGGACAATACTTCTTTCAGCAGACACTGCTGGTGCATCCGTTGACTGCGCCTATTTGGATTATGGGTCTGGTTGCATTTTTCATCTGGCCGGCGCTGAAGCTTTATCGCGTGCTCGGTTGGAGTTATCTCGTCTGCTATTCCATTTTTTTTGTTTTACACGGGAAAAATTACTATTTGGCGCCGATTTATCCCATGTTGCTGGCGGCTGGCGCAGTGATGATCGAGACGGCACTGAGTGGGGCAGGTGCCACCGAGCGCTCAAAGCTGGGCTGGTTGAAGCCCGTGATTGTGGTCATCTTGCTCGCTAGTGGTGCGCATCTCGCTCCAGTTGTTGTGCCGGTGTTTTCTCCGGACAAATTCATCGCTTACACGAAAACGTTGCCCTTCAAACTGCCCGTTATGGAACATTCACACGCCCGCGCCGTCCTGCCGCAATGGTACGCCGACCAGTTCGGCTGGCAGGAAATCGTGGATGAAACGGCGGTGGCGTGGAACCAACTCAGTCCCAGTGAGCGCGGCGACTGTGGTATTTTCGCGCAGGATTACGGACAGGCGGGCGCGATTGATTTTATCGGACGACGCTACGGCCTGCCGCGATCCCTGAGCGGACATCAGACATGGTTTCTATGGGGACCGCGTAATTATTCCGGAAAGTGCTTGATCGTGCTTGATGACACTCGCGAAGCCCTCGGACAAATTTTTCAACGCGTCGATTACGTGGGCACCTCTGCCGACAATCCGTGGGCGCTGGAGAAAAACATCGACGTGTTTATCTGTCATGACCCTAAGTTCGGCACTCTGGCCGAGCTTTGGCCGAAACTAAAAAAGTGGCGATAGTCTACTGCAGCACGTCTCGAATGTGTTGCAACTGGTCGCTGAAATCTTGTTTCTCTTCCAGCACTCTTTTCGGATTCGGAATCACCTTTTGCAGGTCCGCCGGAGCTTTCGCGATCTTTGCCTGAAGATCGGGCAATGCCGACTTGTCATTCAGAGCGGCCATGTAACTTTGACGGATATTTTGCAGGGGCTTTTGCCATTCGGGCCGATTTAGCGCCCCGAACTCATACGTCATCGCCATTTGCCAGTCGAGCCCAGTGGGACCGAGTTGAGCAATCGCCTTTTGCAACTCTGACCGCTGCGCAGCCGACAGTGCTTGCAGATGCAGAAGATCCTCGATCGCCTTGAAATGATTGATGAGCAGATCCTTGGCGACGAGCGTCGCGAAGAGAGATCCTCCGGCGGCGACATCGTGCGAGAAATGAATTCCGGCAACCAGCGTTCGAGCGGTGGCTTCTTTGTCGCCAGCTAGGCTCAGATGGAATGCGTAGAGCACGTTCAGCCGTCCGAGCTCCAGCGACTTGCGGACGTACTCAACCGGAGTCTGAGGACCAAGATCGTAATCCAACCCCCAGTCACAGTTGGGAATCGCTGTGCCTCGCGCCATTACGGTGAGCGCAGGAATGTTTTTTTCGATGAGTTCTCTGTAGCTAAGGTCGCGATAAGGAGAGGTTCCTTTGAGAATTAGGCCGAGCTCTTTCGCTTGCTCTAGAGTAATTCCGGAGTCTTGCATTTCGGAAAATGCGGCCCAGTAGCGCAGCGCCGCGTTATCACCCACGTGCGTTTTTTGTTGAGCAAAGGCGGCGTTCGTAAACAACAGGGCGATCAGGGACAACTTGAAAAGACTTTTCATAACGCTGCTTTCTCCTGGCCGAGCACGCTGAGTGCGCTCTGCTGGCCTTTCGGCAGCTCGATTTGTTGCGGAAAGACCATCCGGTCGAGGACTTCTGTCGTCGAGGCAGTTCCGAAAATGCGTGCGTTGGCCCCGCCCAAAGTGAGCGGTGAGGCACAACACTGTGCGCTGGGAGTTGTCACCTCGATCCGATCGGGTTGACGATGCCAAATGAGAAGAGCCACGATCAGAATGACGGCCATTGCGCAGGCCCACGTCCACGCGAACCGTAGGCTTCCAGATGTTCTGCGGGACGCTTTAAGCGCCAGCTCGGGCGGATCAACCGGTCGGAATGTTTTTAAATAGTCTTCGAACCTGGGATCACCGATTGGCATTGGATTTCTCCCCTGAACACATAATTTCGCGGAGCGTCTCAATTCCGTAGCGATAACGTGACGCAGCCGTATTGGCGTTGATACCGAGAACATCGCCGATTTGCGAGAATGTCAGCTCTCCCCAAATGTGTAGAACGATGACCTGACGTTGATCGAGCGTCACTCCAGCTAGAGCGCGTCGGAGATTTTCTTCAGCGGCATAATCGCGCTCTGGAGGATCGAACCAGGCGGCATCAGGATCGAGCGATGCGCTCCGCTGGCGTACTCTCATCTCGTTCAGAAGCTGGTTGCGTACGCTGGCAAACAGGTAAGCGGCCGGATCCGAAGCTCGGTGGATCGAGTCGGACTCGATCAGCCGGAGAAAAACTTGCTGCACAGCATCTTGTGCCATGCTTCGCTCCCCTATGATCGTGGTTCCGAACAACACCAGTGCAGCTCCGTGCTGTTGATACAGCCGTACAATTTCACGGGTCGAGTCCATTTGCGGTCTCAATGGTAAGACACTTGAGGGGCACGGATTTGTCTTGGATTTCGAGAAAAAAGGAATAGGTTGGTCGACCACGGACTGTGCGGTTCAGTCCTGGATGATTATTGAGAAGTCGGTTCCTTCCCAGCGTTTCGCTTCCGGCCAATAAAACGTAAACATCAGCATGTGCCCCGCATCCATCCCCTTGGTCGGCAGGTCGGCAAGATAGATTCCAAGTCCGGTATTGCGCGCCGTCACATCATTCGAGGTCTGCCATCCGTCGTGGCTCCAATGCACGACAGCTGGGACAAGGGTTGCGACTCGCAGAGTTTTTCCAGCTGGCAAGATGCGGCATTTGTTGTTGAATCGCCACTCCCAATAAACTGCTTTACGCTTTTCGACCCGATAGCGTTTGACGGTTTGCGGCGGCTGGTCAAAAATCTTGCCATCTTTCAACGAACGCAGCAGCTTGATGTACTCCGAATGTGCCCACACCAGTGGGCACGCAGAACCGGACGCTTTACCGAAGAACAGTTCGCGATCGGGGATGTCGGCTGCGTCCCATACCTGCTCAGGCAAAAGCCGGCTGCTATTGGAAGACAAGCTCATAGTGCGCAGCAGATCTTCGGCGGCATCCTTATTCCCGGCGTCAAGTTCGTAGTGCGCTCGTTCTCCAGAGAGCAGCGGCCACGGTCGCCCCACACCGTTGCCGTCAAACGGCCCGCCGTCCGCGTGTTCCCCGTAGCCATCGTCGTTATAGCGATACCAGCAAGGTCCTTGTGGCAGCTTCACCCGCAACAGTGCGTCCACGACTTTGATGGTGTTGAGAATTTTTGGATCGTCGGCGGCACGCAAGCCAAAGCGGACCAGAGCTAAAGCATCGGGGCTGACGACGTGTGAAGCCTGCTCGCGGTCTTGTCCCGGCGGTCGATTCTTGATGGGGACAAAGCCTTCCGTCGGCGATGCCGCGCAGTCGGTGTCAGGCGGCGCAATGCGGACGTAATAGCCATCAACGCCGATCTGCCTGGCTAGTCCTCCGTTCGTGGAGTAAGTCCAGCGCTCGACGTTATCGTTCCAGCTGTCGGCGAGCTCACGAAGATATACGGCGAGGGCGGATTCCTTGACTGCTTCGGCGAGATCCACAGCTGCGAGCAGACCCGCAATCTCAACCGCCAGTGTGAATGGAGAATACCCCGCGTCTTCTTCCCAACGGTCCTGTTGGGTGACCGGCCCGTTGCAGGCGATGAAGCCGGCCGCCCGTCGCACCATCGACCACCAGCGCTGTGTGTCTCCAAGTGCAGAGGGAGCTTCGCGACGGAGCAGATCAACCAACAGAATGGGGAAGGCGGCTTCATCCATCTGCGATCCGCCCCAGTACGCGCGCCCATCGAGCCACATATTCTGCGGCCACCGCCCGTCGACCTCCTGCGTGGCCTCGAGATAATGCAGAACTCGCAATGCATCACCCACCGCACCCGCAGCGAGAAAGCCTCCAGCAGTTTCAACCAGATCGCGCGGCCACACCAGGTGATATCCGCCGAGGTCTTCGTCGCCCTTGTTGAAACCCCATGGAATGGAGAGGCTGGCGATAACGCCGCCGAGAAAATCTTTGGACTCATGGGCGCGCAACATTGCGGTGCTGGCGCGATATACATCGTGATCAACATCGCGGTCTAGCGGCATCAAGCCCTTCTGCCAGTTTCTCCATTGCGAAACGTAATCGCGAAAAAGTGAGTCGTAGTCGTCGAGCAGGCTGGCGCGGGCTTGCTCAGCCGCCTCCGCCCACATACTTCCGAAGCCCAGCGCAAGAATAGATTCGCCGCTATTTGAGAGGTCGATCTCTCCCGTCAAGGCCACGTTGCCGTTTTCGGCCCGCGAATATTGTTCGGTCAGCTGAAAATTGCGCGAAAGATCTTGCCAGCCGTCAGAGTGGCCGGCAAATCCGACAGACATTTTCTTCCACGGGACCGAGCAGGCCAGCGCCAGCGCAAGGCCTCCGGGGAACTCAGCAAACAGCATGGGAACGCCTTTGTAGTCACCGATCCAGCCGGTGTTGTGGTCGCCGAAATTTCCGAGGTGCGGTGCCAGCAAAGCGTAGAGGCGATAATTCGATCTCTCAGCCGGGTTCAGCGCAGTGAAACGAGTTTTCTGCAGGACGACATTGCGATGGGGATCAGCGAATATTTCTTTTTCGATGCGATATTTTCCGCCGAGCTCCGTATTCACCAAACGGAAGGCGGGAACTCCGGGTTCCACAGGAGCCACTTCAAACTTGCAATGTCTTTTTTCTTCGGAGAAAAAACTTTTGCCGTCAGTGACCAGCAACCCCAGGTCGCGGGTACATGCCATATCGACGCGTGGGAAATAAATTTCATTGAGGATGCCATGGCTGAGCGTGAACCACACGCGGCTGCTGCGGTTGAGCGCAGTGCCGACGCCGGTTTTAGTGCTTGAAGTCCAGCGTGGCGGAATGCCCGGCCATCCGGGCGCGGCAATACTTGAATCACTCACATTGAATTCCGGCCCCGGCATTCGCGCCGGAGCAGATCATTTGGAAATTGGAATACTATCAGTCAGAGTCATTCGACCGGAATAGAGTGCCATGCCGACCACCGCATCGATGCCCAGTTGATTGAGATGCTGGACTTCCGCAGAAGTCGCAATTCCTCCGGCCACGATCAGTTGTCTGCTGGTGGCTTCTCGCAGCGGGCGAATTGCGGCGAGCGGCAAGCCGGTCATAAGGCCTTCGGTATCGATGTGCGTGTAGAGGAATGCGCAACAGAAGGGATCTAGAACCCGGATCATTTCGAGTGGGGATATTTCCGTGATCTCGCGCCATCCGCGAACCGCAACTTTGCCGCCTCTTGCATCGATGCCGAAGACGAGCTTACTTTCGTCGAGTTTTGAGGCGAATTGTTTGGCGAGGACGATATTTATTTTTCCATTCTGAATGAGCGCTGAGCCGAGAATGACGCGTCGCGCGCCGAGCTGCAAGATCTGGCGGGCTGCCTCCAGTGAGCGAATTCCGCCCCCAACCTGGCAGGGAAGTCGCTTCACGAAAAATTCAATGAGCTCCGAATTCGAGCCGTTCCCCATCGCCGCATCGAGATCGATCAGTTGGATCAAGGGAAAAGCGGAGAAGCGACTGACCCACTGCTCGAAGTCGTCGAACTCAAGCGCCTTACGCGAGCCCTGCACAAGCTGAACAATCTTTCCGCCCATGAGATCGATGGAAGGGATCAGCACGGGAACCTCACAGGAACTCCAGCAGCGAAAAGGCGGCTTTTCAGCTCCGAAATACAAGTCAGGCCAAAGTGAAAGATGGAGGCGGCGAGCGCGGCGTCGGCGGCGCCCTCACGAAAAACCTGGACAAAATGTTCCCCGCCGCCTGCTCCTCCGGAAGCGATCACGGGAATCCGCAGGGCTTGTGAAATCTGGCGAGTGAGTTCGCAATCAAAGCCTCTGCCGGTACCGTCACGGTCCATGGAGGTAAGCAGAATTTCTCCTGCTCCGCGGCTCTCAGCTTCTTGTGCCCATTGCAGTGCGACTTTGCCAGAGGGTTTGCGGCCACCAGAAGTCCAGGCTTCGAACTGCGTGTTGTTACGCTTGGCATCGATGGCGACAATCACGGCCTGCGAACCGAAACGCTGGGCGATACACGTGATCAGCGAGGGGTCGGCGATTGCCGCCGAGTTAATGCTGATCTTGTCAGCGCCCGCATCGAAGATTGCTGTGGCGTGCTGCAGAGTGCGCACGCCACCGCCAACAGTAAACGGAATGAAAATTTGTTTGGCCGTGCGACGGACGGTTTCAAGCAGCGTCGCCCGTTCCTGATGTGTCGCGGTTATGTCGAGCAGAACAATCTCATCCGCGCCAGCACTGGCGTGGGCGGCCGCTAACTCGGCGGGATCTCCAGCATCGCGGAGGTTGAGAAACTGCGTGCCTTTGACCACGCGGCCGGCGTCAACGTCGAGACATGCGATGATCCGCTTCGTCAGCATTTAAAACTCACAGAAGTTGTTCAGAATTGCCAGACCGGCAGCGCCGGATTTTTCTGGATGAAACTGAACGCCGAATAAATTGTCTCTTTCAACCGCAGCGGAAAATCCGCCACCATATTCACATTCCGCAGATGTTGAAGCGAGAAGCGGGACACGATAGGAGTGAGTGAAATAAACGTAGGATCCAGGCTCGATGCCGCGCAGCAAGCGGGTATTGCCGTTGCGGATTTGCAAACTGTTCCATCCCACGTGCGGAGATTTCACGTTGGCGGGGAAGTGGCTGCATTCGCCTGGCCAGAGCGCGAGACCGCGAGTGTCGGGCGCCTCCTCGCTCGATGCCAGCATCCACTGCATGCCCACACAAATTCCTAGAAACGGAACGTTCCGTTCGATGCTGTCGACTATAACGTCGCGAAGCCCGGAATCATTCAACGCTCTTGTTGCCGCGAAATGGCCGACGCCGGGTAGAACCAGCTTGTCTGCCTTCGCAATTTGCTTTGGATCCGAAGTGACTACGGTTTGCGCGCCCAAGTGATCGAATGCCTTCTTCACCGAAGTAAGATTGCCGGCCTTGTAATCGATGATAGCGATCATCACAGCAAGCCCTTGGTGCTGGGAAGGAGTCGCTTCATCTGTGCATCACGCCAACATGCGGCCCGCAACGCGCGAGCGAAGGCTTTAAACAAAGCTTCAATTTTGTGATGGTTCGATCGGCCGTACATAGTTCGGATATGAATGTTGGCATTTGCGCCGCGAGCAAAACCATCAAAGAAATCTGGAACCAATTCAGATTGCAAATCTCCCACCAGCCGTGTGCGAACTTTTGTATCAATTACTGCTGCGGCGCGCCCCGAAAAATCGACGGCTGCGAGTCCGAGCGTCTCATCCATTGGCATCACGAAATATCCGGCCCGCAGAATTCCACGCTTGTTTCCCAGAGCCTTGGCAAACGCCTGCCCCAGGCCGATTCCCACGTCTTCGACAGTGTGGTGCTGGTCCACGTCGAGGTCGCCTTGGGCGGAAAGATCAAGGTCAAATCCGCCGTGGTGCGCGAACAATTCAAGCATATGATCAAAAAATCGAATGCCGGTAGAAACCTTGTAGTGGCCTCGGCCTTCGATGACCAGACGAATGCGAATGTTAGTTTCTTTGGTGTTGCGGTCGATGGCAGCTTTTCTCATCGCGCCACCTTCTGGTGCAAGCCGATCTCCGCGAACACTTCGTGCAGCGAGGTGATTAGCCGTTGATTGTGTTCGCGAATGCCAACCGTAATGCGCACACAATCCTTGCAGCCGTAATCACTGGAGCGATCGCGAACCAGAATGCCGCGGGCCCGCATTGCTGAAATAAATCCCTTGCAGCGCTCGCCGAGATATATCAAGACAAAATTCGCACGGCTAGGCCAATAGCGTACGCCCCATGTCTCGAGTTCGGCTTCGAGTGTGCGTCGGCCTGCGAGTGTTTGGTCAACGTAGTTGCTGATGAAATCCTGGTCGGCGAGCGCTTCGGGCAAACACGCAAGCGCGACAGAATTCAAATTGTAAGGAGAGCTGGCGCGGCGGAGCAGGCGCATCTGATCTGCGTCGCCCATCAGGACGCCAATTCTGAGCCCGGCCATGCCGTAAGCTTTCGAGAAAGTTCGCGAGACGAAAAGATTCGGGAGCTCACGCCATTGCTGGGCCATGGTCTCACCGGAGAATTCGAAGTAGGCTTCGTCAACCAGCAGCGCAGCGTCAGGAGCGGATTTTGCGATTTGGGCTAAATCGAAAAGTGGAGTGAATGCGCCGGTAGGATTGTTAGGATTTGCCACCGCGATGAAACGAGTCCTAGGCGTGATGGCGGCAAGAACGGCGGCGGTTGGAAAACTGAAGTCACGACCGGCGGGAATTGAGACCACGCGCGCGCCAGTGGCCGCCGCATAAATTTCGTACATGGCGAAGGTTGGGACAATTACAAGCGCGTCGTCTCCGGGCTCGAGGTAGGTCTCACAGATCAGGTGAATGGCTTCGTCGGTGCCGTTGGTCAGGAGCAGTTCTTTCGGCGAAACCCCGAAAGCGGCAGCCACAGCCCGTTCCGCTGGTTCGCGCACGGGATAACGGGCGAGAGCGTCGCCATCCAGCTTGCGTAAGGTTTGCAAAACTCGCGGGGAACATCCGGCAGTATTTTCATTGAAGTCGAGACGCAGCCCTTCGCGATTGCCGAGCGGCGGGTGGTATTCCTTCAGCGTCCGCACAGCTTCTCTGGCTTTAAGCACCGGGGCACCTCACGCGGATGGAATACGCATGCGCCCTGAGGCCCTCGGTTTCTGCCAGACGAACGATGGTCGATGAAAGCTTATGCAAACTCTTAGAAGAGAGTTCCTGGACAGAAATTAGCTTTACGAAATCCATTACGCTCAGGCCGCCGCGAAATCGCGCCGCGCCTGCCGTAGGCAAAACGTGATTCGGGCCACTGGCATAGTCGCCAGCTGCCTGCGCGGAATAGTCGCCAATAAAAACAGAGCCGGCGTTGCGCACCAGGGTCAGATCTTTCTTGTCTTTGTCGATGGTGATGTGCTCCGGTGCGATACGATTGGCCCATTCGAAGGCTTCGTTTCGCGAACTCGCGATCAGGATTGCTCCGCGATTGTCAAGCGATGGCTGAGCGATCTTGTTTTCGCGAAACGAAGCCCGCGAGTCAGGCTGCAATTGGTCTCCAACCGCCCGCGCCAATTTGCGTGAAGTTGTAATGAAGACCGCCAGCGTTTCTGGATCGTGCTCAGCTTGCGCGAGCAGATCAGCCGCGACGAACACTGGATTTCCCTTTGAGCTGATGATCACAACTTCTGTCGGCCCGGCCAGCATATCGATCGCGCAATCGAAGGCCACCAGTCTTTTTGCAGCAGTGACATACAAATTTCCCGGACCGACGATCTTGTCGACGCGCGGAAGTGTTTCAGTGCCGTAAGCGAGGGCAGCAATGGCTTGCGCACCACCGACACGATAGAACTCGCCGACTCCGAGCATTGCGGCAGCGGCCAGGACTTCCGAGCTGGGGCGCGGCGAAACCACGCGAATATTTTTCACGCCCGCAATCTGCGCCGGGATAACGGTCATCAGCAATGTTGAGACAAGAGGAAATCGGCCGCCGGGAACGTAGCAGCCAACGGAATCCAGGGGGCGCACCATCTGGCCGAGCGATGTACCGTTGCGGGATTTAGTCCATCCCTTGGGTTTTTGCCACTCACAAAACTGGCGAATGTTTTTAACGGCGTTCCGCAAAGCGGTTTGAAGTTGAGCCGGAGCGCGCTTCCACGCCTCTTTCATCTCAGACTCGCACACCCGCAATGGCTGTTCTGAATCAAGGCCATCGAATTGGCGCGCATACTTCAACAGCGCGGCGTCCCCGTTGCTGCGCACATCATCGACGATCTTGTGCACCGCAGGCTCTATCTCGTCGAACCGCGAGCCACGGTTCTCCAACTTCTTGACGTATGCGTCGGCAGCTTGGCCTTCGAGGGTCCGCATTACAAGACCACCTTGTTCAGCGGATATTCGACGATACCTTGCGCATTCGCTTCTTTCAGCCGCGGAATGACTTGCCAAGCCTGCGATTCCTCGATCACGGTGTTCACGGCCAGCCATTCTGGATCACTGAGAGTAGAAATCGTGGGACGCTTGAGCGCGGGGAGCACGCCCAGCACGCGATCGAGATCTTCCTTGCGAACATTCAACATGAGGCCGACACGATCTCTGGCTTCCATTGCGCCGCGCAGCATGAGCGCCAGGTTTTCGATCTTGCGGCGTTTGTCGCAATCAACCCACGACGTTTTATTGGCGATGATCTGAGTATTGCTCTCCAACACCGTATCAATAATGCGGAGATGATTAGCGCGCAGCGAACTGCCGGTTTCGGTGACCTCGACGATGGCATCCGCCAGCATAGGTGGCTTCACTTCAGTTGCGCCCCACGAGAATTCCACCTGAACATTCACGCCGCGAGCGGCGAAATAATTTCTTGTGACATTCACCAACTCAGTGGCAATGATTCTTCCGCTGAGATCTTCGGCTTTTTGATACGAGGAATTCTCCGGAACGGCGAGAACCCAACGCACTTTGCCCCGGCTCTGCTTGGCATAAATCAAATCACAAACGGTCACGACCTCAAGCCCGCTCTCGACGACCCAATCGAGGCCGGTCAATCCAGCGTCGAGGGCCCCATGTTCGACATAGCGCGCCATCTCTTGCGCGCGAATTAACATGCACTCGATCTCGGCGTCTCCGGTCGATGCAAAGTAGGAGCGGGAGTTGGTGTGGATCGGCAATCCAGCTTGCGCGAAAAGTTGCAGGGTGGCGTCCTGGAGGCTGCCCTTGGGGATTCCGAGGCGGATTTTCATTTCGCGATCTCCGCGGTTGAAGGAACAGAGCTGAGCGCGATTGCTTTGGTGAAACACGACCGTGTGCCCTCGTGGCAGACCACTCCCGCGCCTTCAACTTCAACTTGGATCAGAAGGGAATCGCAGTCGCAATCGGTGCGGGCGGAAATTACTTTGAGGCGGTTGCCGGAAGTTTCGCCTTTCGTCCAAAGCTGGTTGCGGGTTCGGCTGTAAAAAGTTACGTAGCCGAGAGCACGGGTCCGCTCCCATGCGTCACAATTCATGAAGCCCAGCATGAGGATTTCGCCGTTGCCGGCATCCTGAACGATGGCCGGAACCAGGCCTTGCATTTTGTCGAAGTCAATTTTCATAAAGAAGTCTAACCAAAAAGGACACGAAGGTTCACGAAGGAGAACGAATATCTGCAAAACGCCGAATTTCTGAACTGCAGCGTTTGCCGTGTTCTTTTGCCTCTTTCTCCTGAGTTCGATTACCAAAACAAAAAGCCCGCTGAGCTTTTGCGCTTCAGCGGGCCTGAAACTAGTGTCGCTGGCTAATTCAGCCGCACACCCCCGCCGTCGCGCTATGCGCGTGATGGCGATGGTGATGGTGACCGGTCAGCATGAAAGATTTAAGCTACGCGACTGAGAGGATGCCGTCAATTCGAAAGAATTGATTGGAATGATCGGAATTCGTAATGACGTGTCGTCTCTACTCGATCGAGCGAGTTTCGGGCCGAGCGCGCCCAGTGAAGATGCCTGCTAAAATGAGTTCACCTCATAATTGATCCTGCGGCCCCGAACTGCCAAGCTCAAATCAGCACTTTAAATGCGCAAATCGGAATGTGCCGCTTAATTGAAGGAGAGACATGGCCAAGATCGCAAAGACTGCAGATCGCAAGAAGATTATGGACACCACGAAGAGTACCGACTGCCCCAAGTGCGGCAAGCCAACCCGCATCGTGAAGCGAGTGAAGGACCGCGAACGGGGCATACCCGGCGGCATTTTTATTTCCTGCTCGGGCTGCGAATTCCACGAGAAGCTCTAAGAAATCTGAACGAGTACCGGGGAGCGGGAGAAAGCATTCTACCTCCGCAGCCTTTTTAGTTCGATGGAACAACGATGGCCCCGCGGGCGTATCACCTTTAGGAAGTTCTACTGTGACAAAGCTGGTTCTCTTTCTTCATGTCATTGCAGGAACAATCGCGCTGTTTGCGGGGATCGTTGCTATGTCGTCCCGGAAAGGGGCAAGCGCACATCGCGTGGCGGGAACTGTCTTTTCCATATCCATGCTTGTTATGGCGGTCTTTGCAGACTACCTCGCTATAGCGATACCCGAGCAGATTCCGAATTTGTTCATCGGCACGCTCACCATCTACCTCGTGGCAACGGCGTGGCTAACGGTTCGCCACAAGGGGCCTGCCGGCATTCCTGAAAAGATTGCTCTACTTGTAATCTTGTCCCTCTGCCTGCCCTTTGTGATCCTGAGCTTTCAGTTGGCGGCCGGCCTGAAGCCTGTTTTCAAAAGCGCCACCCCCCTGGAAGGCCCGGTTCGCATTGCGATCTACAGCTTCACGTTCATCGTGGCTATGGCTGCGATTGGCGACGCCAAGTTAGTACTGGCTGGCGGCATTACGGGCGCGCGACGTATTGGGCGGCATCTTTGGCGAATGTGTTTTGGGCTCACTTTAGCGGCAGGCTCAGCGTTCACCAACGGATTGCCACGGCTACTTCCGAAAACAGTGCATGTTCCACTAATCCTCTTGTTCCTTCCTCAATTGTCCTCGCTCGCGTTGCTGGTCTTCTGGATGATCCGCGTGCGGTTCACCGGTTGGTACAAAGACTTCGCGCCGAATTGAACTCCGAACCGAGGGGAGACGGGTACCTAAAGACCTCATCGGGTTGTGGCTCGGTCACACAAAGAAAGCCGTCACCGATATTTACGCGGATGGGTTGAAGAACGATGTACAGTGGCGTCGGCAATGGTGTGAAAGGGTTGGTCTTGAATTCTCAGTTGGGGGATTTGGGGCTATAAACCAGACCACACAGGTTCTTCAACAAGCCGCGTAAACCAATGAAAGGGCGAAAGAAAAGATTGGCTCCTCAGGTAGGACTCGAACCTACAACCCTCCGGTTAACAGCCGGATGCTCTGCCATTGAGCTACTGAGGAGTGTGGCAATGCGGAGACTATCCACAACATAATAACATCGCAGTACGGTCACGGGAACCGCACACCCGCGAAAATCGCTCCGTCAAATCTCCACACGAAATCACCCCGCGAAATCACCACGCGAATCCTGCCCGTTGTCAGCCCTAAAGTGGTTGTTAATCGCATGATCGTCCTCCGCGTGAGACAATCTCTGTTCATCGTGCGCTCAATGGCCGGAGGCTTGAATGCGAAAATCTCTCCACAAAAACCTCGGAGCAAGAAACGCTGTTACTTCTGCCTTGTTTGCGTTTGCAGTGATTCTTCTGGGGATCGGGATGTTTCCTTTGAGAGCGAAATCACAAGTCAAACTTGATGCTGAAGGCCATCAATGGTGGCAGCACGCGGTTTTTTACGAGATTTACCCTCGCAGCTTTGCCGACAGTTCCAATAACGGCATTGGAGATCTGAATGGCATTACTGCCAAGCTCGATTATTTGAAGGACCTTGGCATCGACGCGATTTGGCTCACGCCCTGTTATCCGTCGCCGCAAGTGGACTTCGGCTACGACGTTTCTGACTACGAAAATATCGATCCCATGTACGGCACCCTAGCGGATTTCGAGCGCTTGGCGAGCGAAGCCAAAAAGCGGAACATTCGCATCATCATGGATTTTGTGATGAACCACACTTCGGACCAGCACGCCTGGTTCAAGGAGTCGAAATCGTCGAAGGACAATCCCAAGCGCGACTGGTACATCTGGCGCGATGGCAAGGGGCCCAATCAACCGCCGAATAATTGGCTTTCAACTTTCGGCGGATCCGCGTGGAAATTCGATTCGACAACGGGGCAGTGGTATTACCACTTTTTTTATCCTGAGCAGCCGGACTTGAACTGGCGCAATCCGGAAGTTGAGAAAGCTATGTTCGATGTGACTAGTTGGTGGTATGAGCGCGGAGTCGCGGGATTCCGGCTGGATGCGGTGGACACGCTGTTTGAAGACCCCGATCTCAAAAACAATCCCGTGCTTCCGGGGAAGAACAAGTACGGCGATCCGAACATGGCGAACGCCAACAATACTAAGCTGCCTGAATTACATGGGGTGTTGCAGCGGCTCCGGCAAGTTGCCGACAAGTACGACGCGGTCCTGATCGGCGAAACCTGGACCAAGGACATTGATGAACTGAAGCAGTACTACGGTGAGCACAGCAATGAACTGCAAATGCCGATGGATTTTCTTTTTGCTCGCGTAGACAAACTTTCCGCTCCTGAATTCCGCACCCAGATTGCAGGTGTTAACGGAGCCGGCTGGCCGGTATACGTGCTCAGTAATCACGATATTGTTCGCGCGTATGTGCGCTACGGCGACGGGGTACACAATGATGCGATTGCCAAGCTAATGGCGGGACTCTATCTAACTCTGCGCGGAACCCCGATCATGTATTACGGCGAAGAAATCGGGATGACCAATAACGATCCCAAGCGCCGTGAGGACGTTAAAGATCCGATCGGCAGGCTGGGCTGGCCCAAAGAAAAGGGCCGCGATGGCGAGCGCACTCCCATGCAGTGGAATAGCAGCGCGAATGCAGGCTTCAGTGAGGTCAAGCCGTGGCTGCCGGTTCCAGCGAGTTACAAAACTCACAATGTTGAGACAGAGCTGAAGGCGCCTGACTCCGTTTTGAACTTCTATCGACACGTGCTGGCGCTGCGTCACCAGGATGTGGCACTGCGCGACGGGGAATACATAGCGTTGAACGAGGATGACCCGAACGTGCTCTCGTATCTGCGCCGCTATAAAGATGAGGCTGTGTTGGTGGTGCTGAATATGTCATCGAGGCCACAAAAAGTCAGTTTCAACCTGCAGGCACAAGGGCTGACGGCCTCGAAGGCGACGACCATGCTCACCACGGGAAAAGCAAATCGCGAGTCGGCGTCATTGAATTCCATCTTGCTCGAGCCATTTTCCGTTTACATGGGCAAGATTGAAAAATGAGGCGAAGACCTGGTATGGCCACCGAAAAAGAGGGAAGTGACTTTCGGTTGGACTGCAGCTTCACTATCTGTGTGCGAGTGAGGTAATCTAAGCGAATAGATGGAGCTTTTTCTCAATAGCGTATGGTTCACGCTGGTTGCTGCAGGGATCTTCTCCTTGCTGCAGGCGTATCGCCGCCAAGCGTTAGATCGCCGGCGCTTTTTATTGGCGTTGGGCGCGCTGCTTTGCGCTGCGGCGATTTTGTTCCCCTCCATTTCAATTACTGACGATCTCCATCTGGACGCGTTCGTGATGGAGGACTCGAATTCCACGAAGCGGCTGGGTAATGCCGTAACGCATGCTGCGCCTCTCTCTAAAATCGCATGGCTCGGATTTGTTGCTTTGTCATTCCTGGTGGTATCGCGCCAGTGTACTTGGTGTTTAGCTGAGAACATCTCCGCGTTGTACAAAGTCCCGCTTGTGATCCGACCTGTTTTAGGTCGTGCCCCTCCTGCATCATTTCTGGCGTAAACACGGCAGCTTAGAAGCTGCCGTCGTGTTGATTCCAAATCCATCCGAAGAAAAACGTCATGAAACGAGCAGCATATTTATTGCTGCTGTGGTTCGGGACGGGCATGGGAGTCGCCCAAACTCCGGCAAGCCAGTCCGCACCGCAGCCTTTGAGCTGGCAGAATGTCAGGGACCGGTTTGAAGTCGCGAACCCGACCCTTCTGGCGGACAAATTAAGCGTCGATGAGTCGAAGGCAGAGCAGATCACCGCTTATCTGCGCCCCAATCCGACTTTGAGTCTTACTGCTGACGGGACCCAGATCGCTCCCAACAATGGAGTGTGGAAGCCATTTGCCGGCACGTTTTTCTCGAGCAATATCAGCTATCTCCATGAACGACGACACAAGCGGGAGCTGCGGTTGAAGAGCGCCGAAAAGGGAACTCTAATAGCTCAGCTTAGCCACGCTGATCTTGAGCGAACTCTGCTCTTCAATCTGCGCAGCGCCTTTGTCTCGACGTTGCAGGCCAAGGCGGTGTTGCAACTGGCGAAAGACGATCTGGCTTATTGGGACCATCTGCTCGACATCAGCCGCACCCGGTTCAGTGCAGGTGATATCGCGCGAGTTGATCTCGACAGGCTGGAGTTGCAGCGGGTGCAGTATGAGTCCGCCGTACAAAATGCAGAAGTTAATTTGCGTACGTCGAAAATTCAGCTGCTCACGCTATTGAATGACCGTACACCGATCGAGCAATTCGATGTAACCGGGCCTTACGATTTCAATGACCAACTCGCGTCGCGCGATGAGTTTCGCAAGATCGCAATGGATGCCAGGCCCGACCTCAAGGCTGCGGTCGAAGCCGTGGATAAGGCCCAAACCGACCATCAGCTGGCAGTTGCGAACGGTTCGACAGACCCGACATTGTCAGCCTGGTACACCCACAACGGTTCTTACAACAACCCTTTTGCTATTGACACGCTGGGTGTTAGCGTTAGCTTTCCGCTGCGCATTTTTGACCGGAATCAAGGAGAGAAACTGCGTGCGCAGATCGATATCGCCCGCCAGGAGAAACTACGCGATGCCACCGAAGCGACGGTGCTGAGTGATGTTGATTCCGGCTACGCTACGCTCGAGAGCAATTTGACCCTGCTGCGCTCTTACCGAGCGAAATACCTGCAACAGTCCACGCGAGTGCGGGACACGCTCTACTTTTCTTATCAGCAGGGCGGTGCATCTCTGTTGGATTTTCTGAGTGCACAGGGCGATTATCGCGCGACGCAGATGAATTACTTAAACCTTATTGGTTCGTATCTGACCGCGGCCGCGCAATTGAATATGGCCGTCGGCCGGGAGGTGGTCCCATGAGAAAAATGTTAGTTCGGCGATTTTTTTTAGCTATGAGTTGTGTTTGTGTTGGTCTGACGCTCTCCGCTTGCAACGAAGCGAAGAGCAATGCGAATGCTGAGGCGCCGCCCCAGGCGAAGGTCCAGCCGGATTTCGATCCCAATAACTTCACAGTTGATCACCCGGACCTATTCCCTCTAATAACTGTTGCACAGCGTAAGGCTGTTCCGGCCATGAATGCGACCGGCATTGTTCAGCCCGATATTGCCCGCGCGGTGCCAGTAGTTTCGCTGGCCGCCGGTCGTGTGGTGGAGGTCAAGGCCAAAATCGGAGATGCGGTCAAAAAAGGTCAGGTCCTGCTGCGGGTGCAGAGCAATGACGTCTCCGGCGCATTTCAGACGTACGTGAAGGCGGAAAACGATGAACGGCTGGCGCAAGTGCAGCTAAACCGGGCACAGACTCTCTATGATCACGGAGCTGTCTCGAAAGGCACCCTCGAACAAGCACAGAATGCAGAAGAGGACGCGAAAGCCACGCTGAATGCCGCAAGTGAGCAGCTGCGATTACTCGGCATAAATAAAGACCATCCGTCTGGAATTGTTGAGATTGCGGCTCCGATTTCTGGCGTAATCACTGACCAGCAAGTGACTAATTCCTCGGGTGTTCAGGGCTTGTCCGGCCCCAATCCATTCACGATTTCTGATCTGTCATATATTTGGATCATCTGCGACGTTTATGAGAATGACCTGGACGCGGTCAAAGTTGGCGAATACGCAGATGTTCGTCTCAATGCTTTTCCCAATCAAGTTGTAAGAGGCCGGATCGACAACATTCTCCCAGTGCTGGATCCGACGATCCGAACTGCCAAAGTACGGATTGAAGTTCCTAACCCTGGGTCCATGCGTGTTGGAATGTTCGTGACTGCAACCTTTTACGGAAAACAGTCGGTGATGCGCTCGGTCGTTCCCGCGACCGCGATCCTTCATTTGCATGATCGCGATTGGGTTTATGCCGCAATCGGTGGGGGACACTTCAAGCGCCAGGAAGTAGTTGCGGGGACCATGCTGCCAGGAAACATGCAGGAAATTATTTCCGGCGCGAAGGCGGGCGATCAAGTGGTTGCGAACGCTCTCGAGTTACAGAACACGGTGGAGCAATAGATGATCCGGCGTTTAGTCGATTTTGCGCTCAACAATCGATTGATGGTGTTAGCGCTGGCGCTGATTGTGCTCGCCGGCGGCATTGTTGCGTTCCATGATCTTCCCATCGAAGCGTATCCGGACGTGGCGGACAACTACGTTGACATCATTACTCAATGGCCGGGAATTTCTGGAGAACAGATCGAACAGCAGGTCACGGTCCCGATTGAAATCGCGATGAATGGCATTCCGCAGATGGTACATCTGCGCTCGTTTTCGTTGTTCGGACTATCTGACGTGAAGCTTATTTTCGACGATGGCTCCGATAATGCCTGGAACCGCGAGCGGGTACTGGAGCGACTGAGCCAGGTGACTCTACCCGCGGGCGTTACCCCCCAGATGGGTAGCGACTGGAGCCCGGTTGGACAGATTTATTTCTTCACACTGCATAGCACGAATCCTGCTTACGACCCGATGGAATTGAAGTCGCTCGAAGATTGGGTGGTCGAAAAAAGCTTCAAATCTGTCCCGGACGTCGTGGATGTTTCCAGCTTTGGCGGCCCGACGCGCGAATACCAGGTCCGGCTTGATCCGAACAAGCTCATCGCGTACGGACTTAGCATGGCCCAAGTGGAGCAGCAGCTCACAAACAACAATGCGAATGCCGGCGGCAGTTTTATTCAGGCTGGGCTGCAGCAGATCAATGTACGCGAAGTTGGGCTGGTAGGGCAGGTGCGGGATATCGCAGAGACGGTGATCCTGACGAAAAATGGCACGCCGATTCACGTCAAAGATATCGCTGAAGTAAGTCAGGGCTCGAAGATCAGGCTGGGTCAGTTTGCAAGGGCAATCCACCGCGAAGATGGCAAGATTATCGACAACGATGACGTGGTCTCAGGAATTGTGCTGCTGCGAAAGGGCGCCAATGCGGACATCGCTTTGCAGGGTATTCACCGAAAAGTGGAGGAACTCAATAATCACATCCTGCCGCTGGGCGTGAAAGTTGTTCCATTTCTCGATCGCAGCGATCTTGTCCATTACACCTCGCACACGGTGCTGCACAACCTTACCGAAGGAATGATCCTGGTTTCGATCATTCTGCTCTTATTTCTGGGCAACATTCGGGGCGCAATTATTGTTGCCGCAACCATTCCGTTTGCACTGTTGTTCGCAGCCATCTGCCTTGACCTGAGTCATATCCCAGCCAATCTTCTTTCCATAGGAGCTCTGGATTTTGGCGTTGTGGTCGAAGGTGCGATTGTGCTGATCGAAAATATCGTGCGCCAACTGAGTCACCAAGGTGGCAACGGCAGGTCGCCGGCGGAAAAAATCAGCGATGCCGCGCATGAGGTGCAGCGTCCGGTTTTCTACGCAATCGTAATCACAATGACCGCATTTTTACCGATCTTCACTCTACAGCGGGTAGAAGGGCGGCTCTTTCATCCCATGGCGTGGACAGTGGTGTTCGCCTTGGTAGGAGCTCTGATTTTTTCCATCGTGGTCTCGCCGGTGCTCGCCAGTTTTGCATTCAGTAAAGGCGCCAGCGAGTGGCGAAATCCCGTCATGGAATGGCTGATGGAGCAGTACCGTATCGCAGTTCGAAGAGCGATTCGCCACCGCTGGCTCACGGTGGGAATTGCGGCAATTGCCGTGATTGTGGGAAGCATTCTTGCGTTCGGCGGAATTATCGGGTCGGAATTTTTGCCTCACCTGGACGAGGGCGCGCTATGGGTGAGGGGCACGCTTGCCCCCAGCACCGGCCCGGATGAAGGTATTCGAGTGGCGAAGCGCGCTCGCATCATCCTGTGCTCATTTCCCGAAGTTCCCCAGTGCACAAGCCAGACCGGTCGCCCTGATGATGGAACTGACACGACTGGTTTTTTCAATACAGAATTCTTCGTGGATCTCAAGCCAAAAGAGGAATGGCGACCCGTGTTCCATCAGAATAAGGACGAGCTGATCGCCGCCATGGGTCGGGAACTCGACAAGATTCCTGGTGTGCTTTGGGGTTTTTCGCAACCGATCGAAGACAACATGGAAGAGGCGGTGAGCGGAGTTAAGGGTGAACTGGCGACCAAAATCTACGGCGACGACCTGCGGTTGCTGGAAGACAAGGCCGACGAGATCATAAAGATCATGAAGGATATTCAGGGCATTGAGGACCTGGGAGTTTTTCGCGTCCTCGGCCAGCCTAACTTAAATGTGAATGTCGATCGCGAGGCCGCAGCACGTTACCAAATCAATGTCTCCGATGTGCAGGATGCGATCCAGACCGCTGTCGGAGGAAACGCTCTGACCCAGGTGCTAAAAGGCGAGGCGCGGTACGATTTAACGCTGCGCTATCTTCCGCAATTCCGCGACACGAAAGAGGCAATCGAGAACATTCGTCTGCTCTCACCTACCGGTACGCGGGTCGCACTGGCGCAGCTTTGTAACATTAAGGAAACAGATGGAGCGTCCGAAGTGTATCGCGAGGGCAATCGCCGCTATATCGCGGTCAAATACAGCGTTCGGGGACGAGATCTTGGCAGCGCAGTGGAAGAGGCGATGAGCAAGGTGAACACGCGGGTCAAGTTGCCGCAGGGGTACACCATCGATTGGGAGGGAGAATACGCCAGCCAGAAGAGAGCGGATGCGCGGCTGCTCATCGTGCTGCCGATCACGATTCTGATCATCTTCATCATTTTGTACACCATGTTCAAATCTTTTAAATGGGCTGCGTTAATCATGGCGAATATTGCGGTTGCGCCGATTGGAGGATTGTTCGCTCTTCTAATGACGGGCACTAATTTCAGTGTTTCCTCGGGGGTTGGTTTCCTTGCACTGTTCGGCGTGTGCGTACAAACCGGAGTCATCATGCTCGAATACATCAATCAGCTGCGCGCGCACAGGTATTCAATTGAGGACGCGGCGGTAGAGGGCGCGGTGCTGAGGCTCCGTCCAATCCTCATGACGATGCTGGTTGCAACTTTGGGATTACTGCCGGCGGCACTCTCTCACGCTATTGGCTCAGATTCGCAACGCCCATTCGCGATTGTAATTGTCGGCGGCCTGATCGCAGCTCTGATAATGAGCGTCTTCCTCTTGCCGACTCTGTACGTGTGGTTCGCAGGCGATCACGATGTCCTCCCTGCAAGGGAAGGAATCTTCGAGGAAGGCGAGCACGTAGATTAACCTGCTCAGCAGGCGTTTCATTGGACTCTTTACTCGAAAAGCCGCACCCGATGTGCGTTCCTCAGTCGTTCAAGAATAACGATTTTCTAGTGCTGATCTGTTATATACTGTCAGCCGCATCCACTCCCAATCCTGTCCGGAGGCGTCATGTTTCAATCACGTCATTTGCTGTTGTCTGGCATTTTACTGCTCGGTTCTTCGTTGGTGGGTGCCGCACCGCAGCAACCTTCGGATTCGGACGTCGAGCAGCGCGTAAATGCGCTGCTGCAAAAGATGACGCTACAGGAAAAGGCTGGCCAGATCACGCAACTTGTCGGCATGAATGCCCACACCGCAGAAATGATCAAGGACGGGAAGGTTGGGTCAATTTTGGGCCTGCTGGGCGCGGAGAACGTGAATGAAGCGCAGCACGCCGCGGTCGAGAAGTCGCGGCTAAAAATTCCGTTGATCATCGGTTACGACGTGATTCATGGCTACCGGACTGTGTTTCCGGTTCCGCTGGCGAGCGCGGGAAGTTTCGATCCGCAACTGATTGAGCAATCCGAGCAGGTGGCTGCAAAAGAAGCGACCGCCTCTGGAGTGAAGTGGGTCTTTGCGCCAATGGTGGACATCGCTCGCGACCCACGCTGGGGAAGAATTGTGGAGGGCGCCGGGGAAGATCCGTATCTTGGCTCGGTTGTCGCGATGGCACGAGTGCGCGGATTTCAAGGCAACAACATCGCGGACCCGCAAAGCGTTGTGGCTTGCGCCAAGCACTATGTCGCATACGGAGCTGTCGAGGGTGGTCGCGACTACAACACCGTGGATATTTCCGAAGAGTTATTGCGTGAAGTGTACCTGCCGCCATTTCATGCGGCGGTTGATGCCGGAGTCGGCACCTTGATGTCTGCGTTTAACGATCTGAACGGAGTTCCAGCCACCGCCAATCATCACACCCTCACCGACATTCTTCGCGACGAATGGAAATTCAATGGATTGGTTGTTAGCGACTACAGCTCAGTGCATGAGCTGATCCCGCATGGCATCGCGGCGGATGATTCGCAGGCCTCGTTGAAAGCCCTGACTGCTGGCGTCGATATGGATATGGCCGACGACGACTACGAAAGGTTCATTCCCGAGCTGGTGAAATCCGGCAAATTGCCCGAGAGCGTTGTGGATGAAGCGGTCCGGCGCGTGCTTAGAGTAAAAATCAAGGCTGGATTATTTGAGCATCCCTACGCTGACCCTGGTCGTGAGAAGACCGATATTCTTACTCCTGAAAGCTTGCAGACCGAGCGCAAGATGGCGCAGGAGTCCATGGTCCTGCTGCAGAACAATAATGATTTGCTGCCGCTAAAGAAAGAGCAGACGGTTGCGGTGATCGGACCCCTCGGGGACGACAAGGCTTCGCAACTTGGCCCCTGGGCGGGCAATGGGCAAGCGAAGGATGCTGTCACTCCGCTTGAAGGCATCGTTGCAAAATTAGGTAAAGACCACGTGCTTTACGCAAAAGGAGTTGACATTCCTCCGTTTGAAAGCGGCCTAGCGGCGGGAGTTGCTGCCCCTGCTCCGACCTCGGCCACGGGCGTAGCGGGCGTCGAAACCAGCAACAAGCCGGCCAGCATTGAAGATGCGGTGGCCGCCGCAAAAAAGGCAGACACCGTCATTCTTTTCGTCGGCGAGCTTGCTGGGATGACCGGGGAGGCGAGTTCACGCGCTTCACTCGACCTGCCAGGCGATCAAATGAAATTGATTTCTGCCGTGCTGTCGACAAAAAAGCCGGTGGTAATGGTGCTCGAGAGCGGTCGCCCGTTGAACATAAGCTGGGCTCCCGATCACGTACAAGCAATCATGCAAGCCTGGTTTTTGGGCGTGCAGGCGGGCAACGCGATCGCAGATGTTCTTTTCGGCGATGCATCTCCCAGCGGACATTTGCCGCTCAGCTGGCCGCGGTCCGTCGGACAGATCCCGGTTTACTACAACCATAAGAACACCGGACGGCCATCCGCGCCGGACCGCTGGCACACGGGATATTTAGATTTGAGCAAAGAGCCGTTATATCCGTTCGGATACGGGCTGACTTATACGAAATTCGAATTCAGTGACGTGAGAGCTGATTCCTCGATTTCGAAAGATGGCGTGCTGCACGTTAGCGCTGAGATTGAAAACACCGGCAAGCGCGAGGGCACTGAAGTAATACAGTTGTATGTGCACGACCGCATAGCACCAACTTCACGTCCGGTGCGCGAACTCAAAGGATTTGAGCGGCTAACCCTTGCTCCAGGAGAGCACAAAACGATCGAATTCACGGTGCAAGCCCACGACCTGGGCTCATACGATCCGGACATGCACTGGATCGTTCCGACCGGAACTTATGACGTTTGGGTTGCCCCGGATGCGGTCACCGGAGTGGCTAGCACGTTTGACGTTCAATAGCCTGTGCCGAAATTTTTCAGAAGATCAGCGCTTAGCCGCTTTCGCCTGCTCATCCAGTGATGGCTTGTCCGGAGTTCCCGACAGGTGATTCATTTTTTCCGAGGTCTCGCCTGTTTCTTTATCGCTGTTGTCGAGGTATTGAACGATGAGCGAGATGCGCCGGTTTGACGGATCATTAGGGTTTTTTGGCATGCGAAGCAGTTGATCAGCGAAACCGCGTACCTGTGCCACTTGTTTGCCGCCGAGCCCTTGTTCCTGCATTAAGCGTCGCGCAGAGTTGGCGCGGTCGGTTGAGAGCTCCCAATTTCCATAATTTTTCTTCCCGCTGAACGGCTTGGAATCGGTGTGCCCCTCGATTGAAATCTTGTTCGGCAGCTTTCCTAGCTCCCCCGCCAGCAAGTCGAGCAACTCGCTGCCATTCGCGTTGGGAGTCCGGCTCCCCAGGTCAAAGAACGTTCCGGTAGCTGATTCCAGGAGTTCGATACGCAAACCCTCTGGCGTGACTTTGATTTCGATCTGATTCTTGAACTTATCGAAGTTGGGCAACCGCCGCATGGCCTTTTCTATTTCATCTTTCAATTTGCCCATGTCCTCATTGGGAACTGGGGTTGGAATAAATTTCTCGCCCGGCCCCTCGGTGCTGGCGCCAAGTTTTCCGGCCGTTCCTGAGGGATCGCGAAAATATCCGGCGATGGCTTCCTTCACCGGTTTACTGGTATTAAGCAGCCACAAGACAATGAACAATGCCATCATCGCGGTGACGAAATCGGCATAAGCGACCTTCCATGCGCCCCCGTGGTGTCCGCCATGGGCCGCTTTCTTCTTGATGATAATGATGGGGCGCGCGCCGTCCATTTGCTATCCCTCCGAGGCAGCGGCTTCCGCCGCTGGAGCCGCATCTGTCGCTTCGCCGCCGCCTCGGCAGGCTTTTTCTAATTCGGCGAACGTGGGACGTACATGACCTGGAATTGCGCGCCGCGCTGCTTCGACCGCCATGATGGGCGCGGTGCCTTTGAGAAACGAGATCACCACCACTTTGAGAACACCGAGATAGGCGCGCTCTTCGTCAGCAGCTTTGGACATATTGGACGCCATGGGACCAACGAAGCCGTAACAGAGCAGGATGCCAAGAAATGTCCCCACCAGCGCGGCTGCAACCTTATGCCCGATTTCTTCCGGCGGGCCGCCCAGTGCTCCCATGGTGATCACTACGCCAAGCACAGCCGCAACAATTCCGAGGCCAGGAAGCGAATCGGCCATGGTGCTGAGCGACGCGACGGGAATGCTGGCCTCGTGATGATGAACATCCAAGTCCAGATCCATCAACTGGTCGAGCTCAAAAGCTTCGACCCCGCTGATCGCCATGCGCATGCTGTCGCAAAAAAAATAGCGGACTTCATGATCTTTCAGAAACTCCGGGTCTTTGGAAAATATGGGACTTTTATCGGGATCTTCGATATCCGCTTCGAGCGACATCAATCCCTGCCGCCGGGCCTTATTCAGCAACTCATACGTTAAGCGGAGCGACTCGATGTAGCGCTGCTTGGTGAATTTGGATCCTTTAAAAACCACCACGAGGCCCGACACGATCTGCTTGAGTATGTGTAGCGGATTAGCAATTAAAACTGTGCCGGCCGCGGCCCCGCCGATGATCAGCAGCTCGGCAGGCTGTATGAGGACCTTGACGTTGCCGTGCTCCATCAGGTATCCACCGAGAATGGCCCCGATAACAACGACGATGCCGATGATTGCAAACATTAAAGTTTCCCTAGGCAGCCGTGCCGGAACACACTCCAGGCGGAGGGCAGACACCAACCCTCAATGCATTTCATCGGCTAAAAATAAAGATACTTCACGCTAGGGCGGACGCGGGTAGGGTTTCCGCCAAATTGCTAGTCCGGCGCGGGTTCCGGGCTGTGGAAGGCTTTAGCACGTTAGTGCCATTCTCAATTAACTGGTATCCAACTAACGTTGTCGGTGAGCAGTTCTGGGGGAGGGCTGCCCGGGCGTCTTCTGACTCGCAAGAGTCGAGACGCCTGTTTTATTTTTAAGACAAAAACCTTCACCCACTGATCCCTCCCTCCTATTCGCCTCCGCAAACTTTGAAAATACAATGACACACGTTTGACGACCGAGTGACAATTTAAGCTAAGTCTCAGCCGTAAGATCCTTTCGAACCAGGCGAAAACCTCACAACTTCCTGTTGAAAATATTCGTCCGTTCCAAGGAGAAATCTATGCAGCGTAGCGCGTTCGCTTTGATCGCCACGCTTGGGCTTGCGTTCGTGTTTTCGTCCAGTACAGCCCTAGCGCAATATCAACTCAGGAATCTTGTTTCAAATCAGGTTAGGCAGGCAGAGCACCTTGATCCATTGAGCGTGAATGCCTGGGGGCTCGCTCGGGGCGCAACCACACCCTGGTGGGTTGCCGATAATGGATCGGGCTGGTCAACGCTCTATAACGCAGCTGGCATCAAGCAGGGACTGGAAGTGGAGATTCCGCCTGCGCCTGGTTCTGGACCTATAGGACTTCCCACTGGCGTAGTGTGGAATCCATCGCAAACCGGAGAGTTCCAGGTACAGGGTTGGCAGACGTTTTTTATTTTCGACACTCTGGAAGGCACGATTAGTGGCTGGGCTCCAGGGCTTACACTTTTTGACGCTGCGATCGCGGTGGACAATTCGAAGAGCGGAGCGTCGTACACCGCTCTGGCCGTCACTAATAAGCCTTCCGGCAATTTCTTATTTGCCGCGGACAATGCTAACAACCGGGTTGACATTTACGACGGCGGCTTCAATCATACGGGCACATTTGCTGCTGACCCAGCTATTCCGAGCGGCTTCTCCGTCTTCGGGATTCGCGACATTAACGGTACGGTATATGTTTCATTCGCCGATTCGTCAGGCGGCCCTGGCGGTTTCATTGACATTTACAAAGAGGACGGAACGTTGATCGGGTTGTTTGCGAAGGGTGAGCCACTCAATCAGCCGTGGGGATTTGCTGCGGCGCCATCAAACTTCGGGCCCTTGAGCAACACGCTTCTGGTTTCTAACAATACGAACAACGGTACCATTCACGGGTTCAACGCTAAAGGTCAACTCGTAGGCACGATCAAAGACACATCCGGCGTGATCATTCAGATTGACCAACTCTGGGCAATTGATTTCGGAGGCGGTAACTCAACTAACGGCGGCACCAACAGATTGTTCTTTACTGCTGGACCACATAACAATCTTGTCGGTAACTTTGGGTCGATCGCCTTTAATAAGTAGAATCGATTCCATACGAAAATTGGGAAAACGCGGGCCGCAGATTCCAGTCTGGGGCCCGTTTTACCCAAACCCGATCAGCTCACCGCGATTTAAGTTATCCCTTAGATCCGCCGATGTTTTGATGGTGAGCGCTCCGAAGATATCTCTCCCCTCAGGCGCACAAGTTGTCGGAGCGGGTTTCAGCTACGTCGCCCGGCAACCAATCCTTACCGTTGACGAAAAAGTTTACGGTTATGAGTTGCTTTTTCGGGATGGAATTGAAAACCACTTTCGTGAAACTGATGCCGACTCGGCATCCCGCCGCACCCTGGACACCTCGCTCCAAATGGGCCTTGAACTTCTTTGCGACTCCCGGCGCGGATTCGTAAACTGCACTCGCGAGATCCTGCTCAAAGACTACATGACTCTTTTGCCGCCTACGCTGGCGGTTGTCGAGGTCCTCGAATCCGTGCCGGTAGATGACCTGGTCATTGCGGCATTGAAGCGGCTGAAGCAAGCCGGGTACCTGGTTGCGCTGGATGATTTTGTATTCAACGACCCGCGCGAGCCTTTGACCGAGTTCGCTGACATTATCAAAGTGGACATCCAGCAAACCAGAACTGAACATCGCTCAGTCATGATTAAGAAGTATGGGTCGTGGCAGCGTCACTTATTGGCAGAAAAAGTGGAAACTCGTGAGGAGTTTGCCGAGGCGAAGACAGCTGGATTCAGTTACTTTCAAGGGTATTTTTTTCGCCGGCCAGAAGTGTTGCAAACCAAAGAAATTCCCGCAAATCGTTTGAACTATTTACGTCTGTTGCGCGCAATTTCCGAGCCGGAGCTCAACCCACGTGAATTCGAGGCCATGATTAAACAGGAAGTCTCGATCTGCTACCGGTTGCTTCGTTACCTAAACTCAGCCGCATTTGGAATTCACAATGGGGTCCATTCGGTGCGCCACGCCCTTGCGCTCTTGGGGGAGCGTGAAGTTCGACGCTGGGTGCGTTTGGTGGCCACTCTGGCGATCTGCGAGAACCGATCGAGTGAGCTGGTAACCACCGCCATGGTCAGAGCGCGATTTTGCGAATTGCTGGCGCCGCGCGTCCCGCATGGTGAATCCGATTTGTTCCTAATGGGCATGCTCTCGATGATCGATGCTATACTCGACGTTCCCATGGCGCATGTGGTTGATGCGATCCCGCTAGACGTCGAAACCAGGGCGGCGCTCCTCGGCAACCCCAGCAAGCTCGGACCGCTTTATGATTTGATGCTCGCCCGCGAAACCGGGGACTGGGAGAGCGCCACTGACTGCTCGCGCAAGTTGGGCTTAAGTGAAAGCGAAGTCGCGGAAGCGTTCTCGCAGGCAATGCTGTGGTCGCGCCAGATCAGTGCTGCTTAAACTCGAAATTCGACTGTTTCCAAAATCGCTATTTTGTTGTAAGCTTCGTCCTCCCCACTCTGTCCGCCTTGGAGCCTTTCATGAAATCTTCGTCACGGTATCTCGCCGCACTGGTGTGCTTAGTGTTCGTGGCTTGGGTTCTTCCGTCCGCTGCAGACGCAGAAGGTAAGACTCGCACCTACTACATCGCGGCCGACGAGGTCGAATGGGATTACGCACCCTCCGGGCTAGACCAAATGACTGGTAAGCCTTTCGATCACATGTCAATGATGTACATAGAACAGGGAAAGAATCGAATCGGACGAACCTATCGTAAGGCGGTTTATCGTGAGTACATCGACGCCAGTTTTTCTACATTGAAGAAGCGCTCCCCCGAATGGGAACACCTCGGTCTGCTTGGGCCGGTGATCCGTGCCGAGGTCGGAGATACGATTAAGGTATTTTTCAAGAACAACGGCACGCAGAGTTACAGCATGCATCCGCACGGCGTGTTCTACGAAAAGGATTCTGAAGGTTCCTATTACAACGATGGGGCGAACGATCCCAGTCACAATGGTGTGGTCGCGCCGGGAGGGACGCACACCTATACTTGGAAAGTGCCGGAGAGAGCGGGACCGGGAGCAAACGACCCCAGCTCCGTGGTGTGGCTTTATCACTCTCACAATTACGAGCCGCGGGATACCGACGCAGGCTTGATCGGAGCCATCGTCATAACGAAGAAAGGAATGGCACGAGCGGATGGTTCGCCCAAGGACGTAGACCGTGAATTCGTGACGGCGTACTTCATCATTGATGAAAACAATAGTTGGTATTTAACGCAAAACATCCTGAAATATACGGGCGACCCGAAAAGTGTGGATAAATTAGAAGGTAAGCCTGTCGATCCAGACGGTAATTTCTCTATCGTCGGCACCGGATTCGTCCCAGCAAACGTCCGTGTGACCATCAATGGGTATTTGTTCGGCAACATGCCAATGATGACGATGCACAAAGGAGAGCATGTTCGGTGGTATCTCATCAGCCTCGGTAATGGATTTAATTTCCATACGCCGCACTGGCACGGAAACGTCGTCACATTAAATGGGTCGCGTACCGACGTGGTCCTACTTTCGCCTGCGCAAATGGTGACCGCAGACATGGTCCCGGACAACGTCGGCACGTGGATGTACCACTGCCATGTGAGTGAGCACATGATGGCAGGAATGACCGCCCTGTATCGGGTTCTGCCTTAGGTTGAGGGCGCCTTATATCCGGCGAGATACCGTTACTTCTGTGTAAAACTCCGGTTCTTAGGGCTTGCGCTGTTTTGAAGGGAGCGGTAGCATAAGAATGTTCCCAACGGTCAAGCCCCCTGGCTGACCTTCCGCGCCTAACGGCTCCAGGCGCACAATGGACATAGATCAATTAAGAGATTCCAGCCGCAAATGGGTTTTTCCGCACGTTACGTGCATCTGCGCAACGCAAGGTTCCCAATCGCGGTGAGAGCAGGGAAGCAAAAACTGGTTCGCCTTTCGGGCGTACTAAACAGGACATAACGAGAACAATATGAATGCAGGACCAGGACGTCCCTCCGGTGGAGGAGGGAGAAACAGGCGGCGTCGTGGACGCCGTCCCAAGAGCGGCAGCAATCAGCAAGGCCGCCCCGGTCGCGATAATCAACGCGATAGCATCTATACCGCACCTATGGATCATAGCTACCGCGCGGCATTGGCCGGCGGCAACAATGGCTCTCGTCCCGGCCGCCACCGGCCTGGCTTTGCGCCGAACTATCCTCAGGCCGAACCCGAGCCGTTGCCCATGCGCGAGGATGCAGCATCGCGCATCTTCGGTTTTGTGGATGATCTGTTTTTCCAGGCGAAGATTCAGGAGACCGCGCGCAAACTGAACGTGAAAGTCGAATTCGTCAAGACCGAACAAGACCTGACCGAACGCATCAAGCTTAATGGCGAAGAGAAACCTTCGCTGATCATCTTCGATCTCAACCACGTCAGCGCAAAACCGCTCACCTTGATTCCCAAGCTGAAGAGCAAACTCAAGAAGACTTCAGTGATCGGTTTTCTGTCTCACGTTCAGGGTGATCTGAAGCAGAAGGCGCATGAGGTGGGATGTGACATGGTGCTACCGCGCTCGGCATTCTCCCAGAATCTGCCGCAGTTGTTGCGCCGTCACGGCGCGGCCGAAGAGCCGATTACCGGTTAGCTTGCGGAGAATAAGACGCGAGGTTAGCTCGGGAAGTGGAAGTGCACGTCTTGGCGTGAACTGATTGCAACTCCGTCTACCGACGCGGGTTTGAAACGCCAATTCTTCAGGGTTGCGATCACCTTGTCATCAATATCCGATTGCAGTGACTGAACGACTTTTGTCTCCGTGACAGTTCCGTGTTCATCGATCGTGACCTCCACGATCACGTCGCCTTGCAATCCTTTGGGCAACTGCCAGGGATAAATCGAAGGATCAGGAAAAACCAATGGCAAGGCAGGTCTGGCCTCAACCCCGGTCACAGGACCTTGTACGAGAGATCCTTCCGGCGAACCAGCGCGAGCTGATTCAGCCGGCTGCTGGAGCGCTTCGACGGACGGTTTCTGTTTGGTTTTTGGTCGGAAGTGAAGTTTTTTCGCGGTCGTCGTGGGTTCCGCGACCCGCGGAAAATAAATCAGGTTCGCCGAATTTCCATGAAGGCCCCACGCCACACTCGACGGCTGAACAAACAGAGGAGCCCGGGTCAGCCACAAGAAAACAATCACGCAATGCACAATCAGGGAGAAGGCAAGCGCGGCACGCCGTCGGCGATTGGCGGGTTGAGAAACCTGGAACATACTGCAAGTCGGGCCAGAATCCATTTTATCCCTTATTGCAAGGTTGCCCACATTACCCCGGAGGCCATCGCAGGTCACGTCCACCGATCAGATGAACGTGCAAATGAAACACCGACTGTCCTGATTTTGGCCCGACGTTGAGAACTGTGCGGTAACCGTCTTCAATTTTCCTGTCCTTGGCTATTTTCGCAGCTGTCAGATGACACAGTCCAACAATATTTGCCTCTGCCGCCGTCGCTTCCTTCAATCCGGTGAGATGATTCTTGGGCACGATTAGTACGTGAGTTGGTGCCTTCGGGTCGATGTCTTCGAAGGCGAAGGTGTGCTCGTCTTCGTAGACCTTCTTCGACGGAATCTTCCCTTGCACGATTTTGCAAAATAGGCAGTCGTCCATGGCGTACTAATCCAACCTCACCAGAAAAACCCCGCCCTCGGAAGTCTTGGTGCCTCGCGTGATCTCTTCTGCGCGAGCTCTCAGGTCATCTTTTACGCGTACTCTTACCCACCATGCGCCGGTGGGGCTGCTGAACGTCAAGACTCTGGCGGAGTGATAGCGCCGAGTCAGGTGATCGGCGATCTCGCGTGCGCTGTTTTCGCGCTCGAAGCCTCCCAGCTGAACCGCCCATCGTCCGCCGGACTCGATGGGTTGCGGTGTCTTCAAAACTTCGACTCGCACCCGGCCAGTGCCTTTTTGTACTAGACCGATCTGTTTCGCCGCGGCTTGCGAAAGATCAATAATTCTTCCTTCAATGAACGGCCCGCGGTCGGTAATTCGAACCACAGCAGACTTGCCGGATTGTGTGTTCGTTACCCGCACGATCGATCCGAGCGGCAAGGTTCGATGCGCGGCGGTCATCGCGTTCATGTCATAAACTTCGCCGTTTGACCCGCGTCGGTTGTGATATGGAGCGCCGTACCAACTGGCAATTCCAGTCTCGATCTGTACCGGCTTGTTATCGGGACTGATTTCGACTTCGGGATTGGTAGAAGATTCTGCCGAATTCGTCTGCTTCTCTTCAGCGACCTCGGGGGGTGTTCCTTCCGGGGCCGGCTGCTCTGCTTGGTCAACAGGAGGCGCAGGCGCAACTGCCACCCGTGCAGGCTTGTGACTGCAAGAGGCTAAAAAGAAACAAAGACAAATGAGCAGCGAAAGCCTTTTCATTTGCGGCCGGCCGAATGTTGCTCCATATAATTTGCCAGGTCGTGCATTTTCTGCGCGGCCACACGCAAAGCTTTTGACGAATGCTGCCGCACCGCAGGCACGACTTCGTCGTTCAGGTACTTGATAAATTCGTTGGCTTCTTTCTCCAGCCGTTCGGTGGTTTCGCCGACAGTCTTACCCACACGAGTAGTTGTCTGTTCCACTTTGCGATTAAAATCGCCCATCGATCTGACCTCTAGCCACAGCGAGTGGCGAACATCCTGAGGTTCCATTATTTCGCGCCAAGTAGGTGAGGTCAATTACCAACTTGTCGCAGAGGCTGCAATTCGCATTACAATCCCGTTAGCCATGGAATCGCGCACGATGAATTCTCGCCGTTTGGATCAGTTGCGGCGAGCCCTGCTGCGCTGGTATGACCACGATCGACGCGACTTGCCGTGGCGAAAGACCCGCGATCCCTACCGCGTTTGGGTCTCCGAAATCATGTTGCAGCAGACCCGGGTTGCGGCGGTCTTGCCGCGATATGAGAAATTTCTTCAGCGCTTTCCTTCGGTCGAGAAGTTGGCCTCTGCGCGACTCACATCTGTACTGGCGGAATGGAGCGGCCTGGGATATTACCGTCGAGCCCGCAATCTGCACGCGGCAGCGAAGGTGATTGCGCGCGAGCGCACAGGGAGTTTTCCGAAACATTCAGACCAGTGGCGCAAACTACCTGGAATCGGTCGCTACACCGCAGCGGCGATCGCCAGCATTGCCTTTAATGAGCCGGTCGCTGTCCTTGATGGAAATGTGGAGCGCGTTTTGCGCCGCCTGCTGCGCGCAACGCATTCTAACCGCCAATCCTGGAATGCCGCTCAAGAGCTATTGGATCGTCAACGCCCCGGCGACTTTAATCAGGCGATGATGGAATTGGGCGCGACGATTTGCTTGCCCGGCGAACCGAGGTGCGGCGAATGTCCGATCAGGGCGTTCTGCCGGACCCGGGCGAGAGGGGAAATGCGAAACCGTAAGGCGCGCCAGACCAAAGCTTTGGTTTCATTCGCACTCTCAACCAAAGGCGATTCAGTGCTGCTGGTTCAGCGTGGCGCTGACGAAAGTCTCATGTCCGGAATGTGGGAACTGCCGACGCTCAAGCAATCAATTTGTAACGAGGAAGTATTGTTCCGCGTACGCCATTCGATCACCGTGACGGATTACATCGTGAACGTAGTTGCTCAATCGGAAGATTCCGCAGAAAACGGAGAATGGATCGACAGACGCAAGGCGCATAAACTGCCGCTCACCGGCCTTACGAAAAAAATCCTTCGCAAAGCCAATCTCATCGAATAACGAGGTCCGTATGTGGCCGATACTAAAGAACCTGTTCGGAGGACGCGGAATGGCAGCTCTGGAAGCGGGGAAACAAGCTCCGCAATTTGAATTACCCGGAATGGATGGATCGAAGTTCTCTTTACAGGATGCGCTCGCTCAAGGGCCGGTGCTCGCGGTGTTCTTTAAGAACTCGTGCCCGATCTGCCAGTATGCCCTCCCGTATTTTGAGAGGATTTACAAAATTTACGGGAAGGGCAAACTCAGCATCGCAGGCGTTTCGCAGAACGACAGGAAAGACACTGCTGAATTCATGAAGAAGTATGGCGTGACATTCCCAATACTTCTTGACGACACCAAAACCTATCCAGCGTCGAACGCCTATGGATTGACCAATGTCCCCAGCGCGTTCTGGATTTCTCAGGATGGCGACATCGAGATTTCGAGTGTCGGATGGTCACGCCAGGAGTTTGAAGAGATTGTGAAAAAGTCGGCGTCCGCTAGCGGGCAAGCGCTGAAGCCTGTCTTCCAGCCCACGGAGCAGATTGCCGACTTCCGTGCTGGTTGAGGGTCCAGAAACTAGCCCGCAGGTTGTGGGCAAACCAATCAAGCTCGAAAACCAATTTTGTTTAACTACAGACCATGGTGTGTCTCGACTGGTTCGTTTTGCCTTCCCGGGTCTGCCTTTCCGCTACAATATTCCATTCATTCTGACCTCAGGAGCCTGCCTGGATGCGAAAGGCCGTTTTTCTGGCGGTACCGTTAGCTTTCGTAGCTGTATCACTTGCACAAATTACGCACAGAACCAGCCAAAGCCAATCCGTATCCGCCCATCTTCCTCCGGCGGCGATCGGGGCTCTGCAAAAAATCGATCCCGAGCATATTCGCGCCAACGTCCGTTTCCTGTCTCACGATCTGCTTGAAGGGCGAGGCACCGGCCAGCGCGGTGGCGACATTGCCGCGGAATATATTGCCACTCAGTTCTGGCTCGACGGGCTGAAGCCGGCGGGCGACAACGGAACGTTTTTTCAAAATGTTCCGATGGCGGGAATTACACCGGCGCCTGAGACCACTTTCGAACTGGCTCCCCGGCATGGGGAAGCAATGCAACTCAAGCCGCTGGACGAATACGTAGCTTATGACCAGACCGAGCACACAACCGACGACATCGACAGCGAAATCGTTTACGTGGGATATGGAATAGAGGCGCCTGAATACCAGTGGGACGACTACAAGGGTGTGGACGTGCGCGGCAAGGTGTTGCTGATGCTAGTCAACGAGCCATCGTCCGATGACCCGAAATTTTTCAAAGGGCCGGCGCTCACATATTACGGTCGTTGGACCTACAAGTACGAAGAAGCCGCGCGCAAAGGTGCGGTAGGCGCGATCCTGATCCACAAATCGGACATGGCGAGCTATCCCTGGGAGGTGGTGCGGAATTCGAATTCGGGCGAAAAAGAATTTCCCAAGAGCGATGCTCCGCAACTCAAAGCCGCCTGCTGGATTCAGTTGGAAGTGGCGCGGCAATTAGCGCAAAAGTCGGGAATGGTCCTCGACAAGATGATGGTGGAAGCGCAGTCGCGTAACTTTCGTCCAGTGCCGCTACCGGCAAAGCTCAAAGCTCACATGGTCAGCAAGATCCGGCAGATTTCATCACGCAATGTGCTGGCGATGCTGCCCGGATCTGATTCGAAATTAAAGAATGAAGCGGTGGTATATTCGGCGCATTACGATCATCTGGGCATCCGCCCGGACATGCCGGGGGACAACATTTACAACGGCGCGCGGGATAACGCCACCGGCTGCGGCATTCTGCTCGAGTTGGCGCGCGTGTTTGCCGAGGCACAGTCGAAACCTCACCGCTCAGTGATTTTCGCCTCAGTCACGGCTGAAGAGCAGGGCCTGTTGGGATCAGAATATCTTGGTAAGCACCCGCCCATTCCAGCGGCAAAGATTGCCTTAGACTTGAATTTCGACGATGTGCCCCCGCTCGGCGAGCCAGAAGAAGTGGAAGTATCCGGGGCTGAGCGCACGACTTTTTATCCAACTGTCGAAGCGATGGCTAAGGAGTTTCGACTGGCGATTCGTCCGGATTCGCACCCTGAGGCCGGACACTACTATCGCTCCGATCACTTCAGCATGGCTCGCGTCGGTGTCCCGGCATTCTCCATCAACGAAGGAATGAAGTACAAAGGCCACAACAGTCAGTGGGGGACGGAGCAGGCCGAAGAGTTCACCAACAAGCGCTACCACCAGCCCAGCGATGAATACAATCCGAGCATGGACTTTAGGGGAGACGCGACTATGGCGCGTTTTGGATTCGCCCTGGGTTGGGCGGCGGCTTCACAGCCAAAGGTTCAGGGATGGCAAAAAGGCGACGAGTTTGAAAAAGCAAGGTTGCAGAGCGAGGACGCTGCTCACTAGACTATCGAGCTGTAAGGAACAAAAACGGCGAAGTATACGTATTGTTTGTCAGGAGTACTTTGTATGATCGCTTTCCTGTTGTGGTGCATGCTGTTCGTGTTCTGTTGGCCGGTGGCACTTCTGGCCTTGATTGCGTACCCGTTTGTCTGGCTTTTCCTGCTGCCATTTCGGATCGTCGGCGTTGCAGTCCACGGAGCGTTGGCACTGGTAGCTGGACTAATAATGCTGCCACTCCGACTGTTAAGCGCGCCTTTCCGCATCGCGAGAATCTAAAGCGTCGCGAATTGAGACGAGCTTCACGGCTGTGCGCGGTACCAGTCTAGAAAGGCCCGAAAGGCTGCGCCGCGATGGCTGTATTTGGCTTTTTCTTCGGAACTTAATTCCGCGAAGGTTTTACCGATACTCGGAAAATAAAAGAGCGGATCGTATCCAAAGCCGTTCGAACCTCTTGCTTGTTCGACGATGATTCCCTGAGCTTCGCCTTCGAACACGGCCAAGGTTTCTCCTTCGCGCGCTGCCGCGATCCAGCACACAAACCGCGCTGTACGTTCTTCGGGCGGCACACCACGGATCTCGCGCACCAGTTTGGCGTTATTGGCTTCATCGTCGGTGTTCGTTTCTGCGGCGTGCGGTTCGTCGGCGGCGTAACGGGCGGAATGCACTCCCGGAGCGCCGCCAAGCGCATCTACTTCAAGTCCGGAATCGTCAGCGATGACCAATTCTCCCGCAGCGTATCGGCTGTAAGCCTCGGCCTTTTTTCTCGCGTTGGCTTCGAAGGTCGTTCCATCTTCAATAACTGAAGGCAGGGAAGTGAAATTCGGAAGCTGCGCAACCTCGATCCCGCGAACAGACGCTGCTCCGGCAAAATCACGAATCTTGCCGGGATTCGAAGTGGCGATCAGTATTCGGCGCATTGCGGGAATGTCAGTTCTCAGCTTTAAAAAGCGTTTGCGGCTTCGTCCAGATCACGAACAATAAGGCGATCACTGCAAATCCAATTCCTGAGAGCAGCAATCCAAGTTTGCGGTCCCAACCGTCGACGAATCTGATACGCACCCGATTTTCCCCGGCTGCGATAGGCACGACCATCTGTCCGGTGTCAGGTGTGCTCTCTGTCTTTATTTGGCGGCCATTCACTTCCACCCGCCAAAGTGGGTAATTGAAAAGTCGCAGGACCAGTTTGCCCGGCGATCCTGCATTGGCATCGATCGCGCGCCGCTCAGCGTCCCACTTTTGGACCTTGATCTGCGCGTGCCCTTTGCCTTCGAAGCGCACCTGCGGCGCTTTTTGATCGGCATCATAAGGATCGACTCCGACCGGAACGTATTCATCAGCTCCTTCATTGCCGGCGCCGTCCTGCTGATTGTCCAGCATCTCCTGAATATCGCCCGCATTGTCCCACCAGGGATTTTGCACGCGGTGCCAGACAATCAACAACACTCCAAGCATGGCCACACACAGAACTATGCGCCACCACCAACGCCGCAAACTCACGCCAACGGCTATAGCAACTGATACGTTGAAACACAGCAGCCAGCGCCACGGCAGCTGCACGAAACGCAATTCCGGAAGGTGGTTCCACAGCGGAAGGGTGGGACTAAGCATTAATAAAGTGCATACAGCGCTCCATAGTAGTAGCGGCGGCCAAAGTTTATGCCGCCGCAATGATCGAGAAAAAATAAACGCGCCGGCGAGAGTCGCAAATTGAAAGGCGGCTACGATCGAGACCAGCAGGTTAAAACGATTGTGATCAAGATCTGTGGTTCGGGTGAACAGGAAGCTGTCTTCTGGTCGTACACCTGGCGCCAACACCTGACTAATGTTCACCCAGCTCTGCTGGTGATAAGCGGGCAGCAGAAAAAATCCTGCGAGCATCTCTCCCAGAACCACAGCCAAACCGGCATACAACAAAACGGCGAACGAGCGTCGCCTGATCGCCAGTGTCAGCGCCAGCACGCCCAACGAATAGTTCATCATTACCGCGCTGGGAAGATTGGTGAGCCATCCCGCCGCCATAACCAAGCTGAGTGGTACGACTCCACGTTGTCCGTCTTCATTCATGCGTAACAGAAGTAGAAACATTAACGGCAGGTAAATTGATGCCATCAACTCTGCCTGATCGCTGCGCCAATACACGATCACCAGGTTGTACGGATTGGCGGCATATAGCATAGCCGCGAAGATCGCATCCCGACGCGAGAGCCACTTTTTTGCCAGTGCGAACATCGAACATCCCGCTAGCGTGAGCACCATCCACGTGTACGCAGCCGGAACCAACTTCCATGGAAGAACAATCCCGAGAAACCCTCCCAAGGTCCACGAAAATGGCGGATAAAAGATGAAGCGCGCTTCGCCGTATCCGTAATGCGCCAGAGCGGCCCAATGCGGATATATTGTGCCCTGCCTCCAATGGTCGACGACCTCGATCCAGGAGTTCATGTGAAACTCGAAATCGTGACCTGAGGGAATTCCGAGCCTCAGAAAAGGCAGCACGACACAAAGCGCAACCGCCGCGACAAGCATCACCGGCATTGCAATCGATCGAAGTTTATCGTCCATTATTCAGATCGCCCGAGCGACAGGGAAGCGGAACAAGGTATCACATCAAACCCGTACCGAAAATGCGAGGACGAAATTAACTTTAAGCTGAAGCCTAATACTCTTAGACCGAATCGAATGTAGCTTGAACCGCCAGTCCTCACGATGAGCTCCCAGCCGCAAGCGCGTCCGGACATCAATCCGTGGCTGATCGCCATTGCGGTTATGTCCAGCACATTTATGGAGGTGCTCGACACGACGGTGGTGAATGTTTCGCTGCCGCATATTGCAGGGAACCTCTCTTCGACGGTGGATGAGGCGACTTGGACGCTGACGTCTTACCTGGTCGCGAACGCAATCATTCTGCCCATGACCGGCTGGCTTGCGGGCAGATTCGGACGAAAGCGGCTGCTATTGCTGGCCGTGAGTGGATTCACCATCGCGTCTTTCTTTTGCGGGCTCGCGCCTTCGCTTCCAATTCTGATCATCTTCCGCGTGATTCAGGGCGCCTGCGGGGGAGGATTGCAGCCGCTTTCACAGGCCATTCTGCTCGAATCGTTCCCGCCCGAGAAGCGTGGACAAGCTATGGCGTTCTGGGCCTTGGGAATCGTGGTTGCGCCGATGCTGGGTCCCGTTCTCGGCGGCTGGCTCACCGACAATTACAGTTGGCGGTGGGTTTTCTACATTAACGTGCCGATCGGCGTGCTTGCGATTCTTTTGACCCAGGCCTTTGTGTGGGACCCGCCATATTTACGCCGTGAACGCACTGGAATCGACTACTGGGGAATTGGGCTTTTGGTCGTGGGAATGGGATGTCTGCAAGTGATGCTCGATAAGGGCCAGGAAGAGGACTGGTTCAGCTCTCACTTCATCGTGGCTCTGGCGGTATTTGCAGTGATCGGCCTGGGCGGATTGATAATTCGCGAACTGAATGCTACCCACCCGGTTATCGACCTCAGTGTCTTTAAATACCGATCGTATGCCGTAGGTACGTTCCTGATGACCATCGTCGGATTCGTACTCTACGGAAGCACTGTGCTGTTGCCGCTGCTTATGCAGGAGTTGCTGGGCTACACCGCAACTCATGCCGGAATTACAAACTTGCCGCGCGGCATGGCGTCATTTTTGTTCATGCCGGTGGTGGGTATTCTGGTCGGGAAGGTCGATTCCCGCAAACTTCTTGCTACTGGGTTGGTGGCCACCGCCGGGGCGATGTTCTCGTTGTCGTTCTTTAGCCTTCAGGTTGGGTTCTGGAATTTCTGGTGGCCGCTGATGTTGCAGGGTGCGGGACTGGGCTTGATTTTCGTGCCTTTGACCACTGTTACCAACGATCCCGTCCCGCGCGAGCGCATGGGGAATGCCACCAGTATTTTCAACCTCATGCGTAACGTAGGCGCCAGTGTAGGGATCTCCAGTGTGGAAACGCTGCAATTCCGCCACATGCAAACTCACATTAATTACCTGACCCAGCACGTGAACACCGCTAACCTGCAGACGCAGCAGGCGCTTGCGGGTCTTCGTCAGACCTTCATGTCGCGTGGGGCGGACTCTGTAACGGCTACGCGCCAAGCTCATGGCGCGCTCTGGGGAGCGTTGCAGCAGCAGGCATCAATTCTTTCCTATAACGACGTGTTTCGCTTCCTGGGCTGGATGTTTATCTTGATGTTGCCATTGCTTTTACTCATGGAGAAACCCAAGGGCGGTAAGGGACCGACGATAGGGCATTAGGCGCTTTTTCGATGCAGGCCATCCAAATTTTGCATGTGCAGGCGGGCGTTAAATATTGACGAAACCTCCGCCGCTTTCTATCATCTATAAGCGAAATGACTCTTTCCCGCCAAATGCAGTGCCAGTGTTGTTCGTGTTGTTGTATGTGTGCCTACACTGGCGCGGGAGAGCTGCTGACCTGAGAATTTAGATATACCGGTACAGAAGCCCATCGCCAGTACACGCTGGCGGTGGGCTTTTTCTTTCTTGCGGCAGAAGGGACGAAATGTTTCCGATTTTCCTGAAACTCGAAGGACGCCGTTGCTTGGTGGTTGGAGCGGGTCCAATTGGTGAAGGCAAGATTCGCGGGCTATTGGAAGCTGGCGCCTCGGTCGAGGTGGTCGCGCCATGGGCGGTTCCGCAAGTTCAAGAATGGTTCGGAGAAGGAGTTCTCAAGTGGAAGCCACGGACCTTTGAGCCGAGCGATCTGGATGGCGTCTCCCTTGTCATCGCGGCAACCCCTTCCCGCGAAGTGAATACGCAAGTTTTTCAGGAAGCGCGCTTGCGAAACGTTCTTTGCAACTCAGTCGACGATCCCGAAAACTGCGACTTCTATTACCCAGCAGTCGTACAGCGTGGAGATTTGCAGATTGCCGTGTCCACCAACGGGCGCAGTCCGGCCCTAGCGCAACGACTTCGGCAGGAATTGGAAGAACAGTTTGGGCCCGAGTACGCGGCATGGCTGAAGGAACTGGGAGCGGCGCGTGATCAGATGTTCGCCTCGAAAATGGATGTTGAAACACGAAGAAAGTTACTGCACGAATTGGCCAGCCGTGAAGCCTTCAATAACCGAAATATCGTGCAGCGCGGGAGGAGTAATTGAACACCTCAGGCAAAGTTTTTCTCGTTGGCGCGGGGCCAGGCGATCCTGAGCTGCTTACGCTGAAAGCTGCAAAGGTTCTACGCGCCGCAGAAGTTGTGCTTCACGACGAACTCGTCAGCCGCGAGATACTGCACCTCATTCCTTCAACCGCCGACGTCGTGAATGTCGGCAAACGAAGCGGCAAGCCGAGCCCTCGACAAGCAGACATCAACCAACTCCTAGTGCAATACGCGCTGCTCGGATTTCGGGTGGTGAGACTCAAAGGCGGCGACCCGTTCATCTTTGGCCGCGGCGGCGAAGAGATGGAAGCCCTGCGCCGGGCCGGAATTGAAGTAGAGGTAGTACCGGGAGTTACAGCAGCTTTGGGCGCGGCGGCGGCTGTGCAAGTGCCGTTGACGCATCGCGAGTTGTCATCCACTTTGATCCTCGTCACCGGCAGCAGCAAGCAAGCGAATCATATTGCGAACTGGCCAGATCGCCTGCCTTCGAATGCCACCGTAGTGGTCTATATGCCTGGCGATTTGGGGCTGCTGCAAAGCCGGCTGCTCGCTTCCGGCGTGTCGCCTGCAACACCGTGCGCGATTATTTCTGAGGCCACCAAGGAATCCGAACAGACGCACATCACCAAGGTCTCTGATCTTGCCGATTCGCCAACAATGGCAGGGCCAAAATTGTTGGTGATTGGTGAAGTCGTGCGCCTCGCCGATCCGCGTCGCCTGCATCAGCAGTTCAGCGAATTCACATTTTCACAAGACTTTGCCGAAGCAAGTTCCGGTAACACTTCCAATTCCCTGGAGAGTGCCGAGTGAGAGCCGATTTCGAACGAGTGAAGGTGCTGGCTGAAAGTTGGAAGCCACAGGAGGTGTTAGCCTGGGCATTCTCCACCTACGGCAATGATGTTGCCCTCGCGACCGGCATGGGCGTTGAAGGCATGGCATTGCTCGACATGGCGCACCGATTAAACCCTAACGTAAAAGTATTCACCGGCGACACCGAGTTCTTGTTCCCTGAGACTTACGATCTGATCGACCGCGTCGAATCACGATACGGAATTAAGATTGAGCGCCTCTACTCCGAACTGACGCCGCGAGATCAAGAGGCCGCCTACGGCAAGGCCCTGTGGGAAAGCGATCCCGATCAGTGCTGCAATTTGCGCAAAGTCGAGCCGCTACGGCGGAAGCTCTCAACGCTCGATGCCTGGGTAACGGCAATTCGTCGCGACCAGACTTCCGCTCGCGCCGCGATTCGCAAAATCGATTGGGACCAGAAATTTGATCTAGTTAAAGTCAGCCCTCTCGCCGACTGGACGCGAGAAAAAGTATGGAGCTACGTCCTCGAAAACGACGTGCCATACAATCCCTTGCACGACCGCAATTATCCCAGCATTGGCTGCACCCATTGCACGCGGGCCGTGCTGCCGGGCGAAGATCAGCGGGCAGGGAGATGGTCAGGCTCGGGCAAGATTGAGTGCGGCCTGCACGCGCCGAATTCGAAGTCCTCTGCTCAGTTGGTGCAGCTTGCTGTGACGGGAGCCGCGAACGACTGAGGTCTAAGTAATCGGGCGGTTCTCCGCGAGTTCTGCGTCGGACCTCCGCGTCATCCCGCGGTTAAAGTCTTTTGCCCTTGGCGCATAAAAGTTAAAGCTTTTTCAACCGAAACTCCGCTGTCCGTTATAATTCAGCGCACCATGGACTTTGACCAACTCGTCACCTTCATGGAAGTCGCGAAGCTCGGCAGTTTCTCCCGCGCTGGGCAGAAAATCTTTCGCTCGCAATCCGCAGTCAGCGCCCAAATCCGGCAACTGGAGCAGGAATACGGCGACCGTCTGCTCGACCGCGCTGGTAAAGACGTAACTCTTACGCCCGCCGGACGCGTACTCTTCGCCTACGCCGAACGCATGCTGCACATCCGCGACGAGTCTTTGCTCGCCGTCGCAGACCAGGGCTCCATGCCACGCGGAACCATTACCGTCGGCGCCAACGAAGCCACTTGCCTTTACGTGCTGCCCGACGTTTTTGCGAAATATTGCAGCTTATATCCAAGCGTACAGATCAACATCTATCGCAACTTTAGCTACAAAATTGTTGAGAAGCTGGAGAATGGCACCATCGATGTCGGCATCGTCACCATGCCGGTGAAGAGCCCCAGCCTCAAGGCCCATCCCATTTTTCGTGACCAGCTGATGTTGATGGTCAACCCGCAGAACCCGCTGGCGAAGCTCGATATTGTCCCCATCGGCGAAATTGCCAAGCAGCCCATGCTCCTGCCCAAGACCGGCTTCAGCCGCCGCATCATGGACAAACTCTTTCGTCCCTACGCCGACAAGCTTCAGGTCCGCATGGAACTCCCGAGCGTCGGAATGATCAAAAGCTTTGTGGCTGCCGGGCTGGGCGTCTCTATCATCAGCGCCAGTTTTGCGCGTGACCAGGTGCTGGCGGGGCGGGTGAAACTTATTCCCATCAAGGGCGAGGAACTCTGGCGTGAGCTGGGTGTGGCCTACCGCCGGGATCGTACCCTTACCCGGGCGACAGATACATTCATCAATACCGTGAGGCAGTTGGCGGCGACGTTAAAGTAGGGGGTGTTGGTCATTCATTTTCCTAATCCTTGCCATCATTATTTCCGATGACAGTTAGGCCACAGAAATTGTTAAGGTAGACATAGCAGCCTGAGGTTCGTGCCGGCGCTGGCGCGAGGTGAAGGTGAGTCCAATGCGCGGAGGTTCCTATGACGGAACTCGAGACTAAGTTAAACAATATTTTGGAAGAACATCAGCATGAGAGCGGACTGCACATGATCGGCGGACGCCGCCGGCTGATTGAGCGCCTGGCGCAATTCGTCGAAGAAGACGTGAAGCAAGAGCAAATAATCGCGCAGTCTAGTTCGCGCGAACATTAATCTGCAGCATCCTCCTGAGAAAAGCCCGCCTGCGCAAGCAGCGGGCTTTTTGTTTATGCGTTTGCCACAAACAGCTGCTCATGAGTCCATGGCACGCTGGTCGTCTTAGCATAGAGCAGCCCGAAGCCGATGAACATGACCGGCTCAACTAGCGTAACGGCTGCAAGCGAAAGGACGACCAGGAACCAATAGAGCCCGGGAGCAACGTGTGAACCCAAGGTCCAGCGCGCCAACCAGAAAGGCAGCGCACCAGCCACATAACCGCCGACAATGGCTTTTGCTAAAAGGCTCGCAAGAATCGCCCATTTACCCTGAGTTAGCGCGTCGCTGCGGAAGATCGCCTGCCCTGAACGAAGGTCATCCACTACGACGGCCGGTATTGCCAAGCCAAACCTTGTAAGGCCAAGCAGTCCGATTGTGGTTGGTATGTAGAACACCGCTGTTGTGGCGAGGTAAGTTAAGCGAACGGAATAATGTTGAAGGAGACGGAAAATCCACGTCGAGGCAAAGTTGCCCGCAGCAACTACGCCGGCCACAATGAACAGGAGCAATAGCGAGATCTGTAGGCAGACTCCTAACCTTTCCCGGACCTCGGAGAAGGAGTCCGTTATAGACATCTCAAATCCCGCGTAATACTGGTCCACCGCCGCAGAGATCACGCCAAAAGAAACGCAATAAGCTAACCAACTGACGACATAGCTGGCGTTTACGATGATCCAAACTTCCACCAACAGGCTGTCGAATTGCCCCGTGCCAATGTGGGTATACAGGTCGTTCATAAAAGGCCGCGCTAGATGACGACCGAGCATTACGGACAAATAGCTGATTACCACAGCGGGGAAGACGATCTTTATGAAAAACCATCGCCTTCGATGATAAAGAATAAGTACTTCTTCAAGGAACTTACCTGCCGAAATTTGGGGTGTCGCAGATCGCCTGGAATCGATACTTAATTCACGATTAGCGCTGACCTCTTTGATGTGACCGAGACCGCCATCGACAATTCTCCGTTTCGCCATCTCGCTTGCCAGCGCAAGCCGTGCCTCTGGCGTTAATTGTGCAGGCTGAGTCGCTAACGCTAACAGTTCTTCATCGGTTTTTGCCAGGTACGTAATGGCAAAACGTTGGAGATCCATGGGGCGGAATCTTATACCAAGACCCTTGGCTAGTCACCTGAAAACAATCGTTCTTCCCTGGATTAGCACTTGACACCCCTGTCTCATCTCGTACAATAAAATGAATAAGTATTCACATCTGTGAATATTAATCCATGAGCAAATTGTCACGGCAAAACGCGATTCTGGAGCTGCTAGACGAGGGCCCCGTTTCAAGCCAAGAGGAACTCCAGCGCCTGCTCCGCAAGCGTGGGTTCGATGCCGGGCAGGCGACGTTGTCCCGTGACATACGCGAACTCGGATTAGCGAAGACGTCCGCTGGCTATTCGCTTCCGGGCAGGGAAGCCGGCGGAGAATCAGATCTGCCCTCGGTTTCGCGGTTGGTGCGCGAATTCGTGACCAGCGTTCGCGCTGCTCAGAATTTGCTTGTGACCAAGACCAGCATCGGCAGCGCGCAGCCAGTGGCCGCCGCTCTTGATGGAGAGAATTGGCCGGAAGCCCTCGGCACCATCGCCGGCGATGACACCATCCTGATCGTCTGTGAGGACAAACGTTCTGCCGGGCGACTCGCCGATCGCATTCAAGGGATGCTCGCCTGATGGCCGCAAAGCTCAAAGTCGCGGTGCTGGGTGCGACCGGTTATTCCGGCCTGGAGTTGACGCGGCTGCTACTGCGCCATCGGCTGGTGGAGAAGCCTGTGCTGCTGCGGCGACCAGAAAGTCAAAATCCCCATCCTGCCCAAAAAACGGGGAAGGATGGGGCACCCTCGGAGAATGGGAATGGCGAGATCAATCTCGCCGATATTTTTCCTACTCTTTCCGGGAATGGAAAGTATCCGTTAGAGCCGCTGTCGTGGCCTTCTCTAAAACAGAAAGGCGTGGACCTGCTTTTCCTCGCGACTCCGCATGAAGTTTCGCGGGCACTGGTTCCGGAAGCGGTGGCGCAGGGAATTCGTGTCGTCGATCTAAGTGGCGCATGGCGACTGAAGCAAGCCCAGCATCGCGCAATTTACGGGTTCAAAGATGACGATGCGGTGACGGCTGCGGAACTTACCGAGAAAGCGGTTTACGGCCTGCCCGAGTTGAACAGCGATCAGATTCCGAATGCGACCATCGTTGCTAACCCCGGCTGCTATGCGACTACGGTCATCCTCGCGCTTGCGCCACTTTTAAAAGCCGGCTTGGCGGATCGTGAAAAAGGAATCATCGCTGATTCCAAGTCCGGAGTTTCGGGCGCGGGCAAAGAACCTTCGTCGCGGACGCATTTTGTTTCGGTCGCTGACAATCTTTCCGCTTACGGCGTGTTCACCCATCGCCATCTGGGAGAAATTGCCGAGCAATTACAGATCGGCACAAACGAAATCACGTTCACGCCGCATCTGTTGCCGATTCCACGCGGAATTCTTTCAACCATCTACGTGCATTTGAAGCAGCCCATGCAGGCCGCCCAAATCGAATCCTGTTATCGCGATTTTTATAAAGGTCGCCGATTCGTTCGTGTGTTCGCCAATCCGAAGCTGCCGGAGATCCAGTTTTCGCTGAACACAAATTATTGCGACCTGGGCTTTTGCCTGGCGCCGGACGGCCAGCGATTGGTGATTATTTCTTGCGAGGACAACCTGATCAAAGGCGCCGCCGGTCAGGCAGTGCAGAACATGAACTTGATGTATGGCTGGCCGGAAGAAGAAGGACTTTTGTGATGAAAGCAGGCTTGCGGTGAAGATCGTCATAAAAATCGGAGGCGTCGCGCTCGAAGACGAAGCCACGCTGCACAAGTGCGCGCGCGCTGTGGTCGAGATGTCAAAAGACGGGCATCGCGTAGCCGTGGTCCATGGCGGGGGCACCGCACTCACTCGCACCCTCAAACTTCTCGGCAAACAGAGCGACTTCATCGATGGCCTGCGGATCACCGACGCCGAGACCCGCGACGTTGCGTTGATGGTGTTGGCGGGAATGGTGAATAAGAAAGTTGTTGCCGCGGTAGTGAAGGCTGGATTGCCGGCGGTCGGGTTTTGCGGCGGCGACGGCATGACATTTCGAGCGCGCAAGAAAGAAACGCAAGGTTACGATCTCGGATTTGTTGGCGAGATTTGTGCCGTGGAACCACGGTGGTTTGAGGCGATCTGGAACGAGGGAGGAGTTCCGGTGTTATCGTCGCTGGCTCTCGGTTCCGATGGCGAGTACTACAACGTAAATGCCGACCAAATGGCCTCAGCATGCGCTATTGCCTGCAAGGCCGATACGCTGATCTTTCTGACCGATGTTCCCGGAGTCAAAGATGCCGATGGTGTCGTGATGCCATGGCTGACCACGAAGCAAGTGCCCGCGCTAATTGCTGGCTCGATCGTTGGCGGCGGAATGCTGCCAAAGTTGGAAGCCTGTGGCAATGCGCTCAAGCGAGGCGTTGGCCGGGTGCGAATTCTTCCCGCCGCGCAGGCCGAAATGTTATCCCAATTCTATTTTCAGAAGCTGGAATGCGGGACGGAGGTCATCGGCGCATGAACTTGACTTCCGTAATGCGGGACGAACAAAAACTGCTTTTGCCGACCTACGACCGGCAGAGAGTTCTCTTTACGCGCGGTCGCGGAGTTTATTTGTGGGACTCGAAGGGCAAGCGCTATCTCGATTTCCTCAGCGGCATTGGCGTGAATGCGCTTGGTCATGGACATCCGGCGATTCAAAGAGTGCTCAAGCAACAGGCCGGGAAGCTGATTCATACATCGAACCTGTTCTATCACGAATATCAAGCCGATCTGGCGAAGCGGTTGGTGAAAATCTCCGGGCTCGATCGCGCATTTTTCTGTAACAGCGGAACCGAAGCCTGGGAAGGCGCATTGAAATTGGCCCGCTCCTATGCTCGTGCGAATAACAACAATGGACATAAAGCCAAGTGGCGCTTGCTGGCTTTAGAAAACTCGTTTCACGGACGCACATTTGGATCGCTAGCAACCACCGGTCAGGAAAAATATCGTCATCCGTTCACGCCGCTAGTGCCGGGAGTTAATTTCGTCGCATTTAACGATCTCGCTGATCTTAAGCGGCAATTCGATGGCAGCGTCTGCGCGGTTTGCATAGAGACGATTCAAGGTGAAGGCGGAATACGGCCAGTCAGCCGCGAATTTCTCCAGCTCGCGCGCGAGCTGACACAAAAATCAGGCGCGCTACTGCTGCTCGATGAGATTCAGAGTGGTCTTGGGCGCACGGGTAAGTATTTTGCGTATCAGCATTACGGAATCAAGCCCGACATCGTAACTGTCGCGAAACCGCTGGCGGCTGGATTGCCGTTGGGCGCTTTGCTGACCACTGATCGTGTGGCGAGCGGAATTCACCCCGGTCTGCACGGGACAACTTTCGGCGGTGGACCTCTGGCGTGCGCGGTGGCAATCGAATTCCTGCGTCAACTCGATCGCTTGATTCCGCACGTAACCAAGTTGGGGACATACTTCACTTCGCAACTGCAGCAGCTTCAGTCCAAGCATTCGTCGGTGAAAGACGTGCGCGGTATCGGACTCATGCTGGCCGTGGAACTCGACTCAAGCGAAACCGCGAAAGCTATGGTCAGCGAGCTGCTCGTAAAAGGAATTCTGATTAACCGCACTCACGAGACGGTATTGCGCTTTCTGCCGCCTTACAACATCGAGAAAAGGCATGTCGACGAAGTGGTACATGCCCTTGATCAAGCGCTCCAGAATTCAAAAACAAAATCGAAAACCACGAAGGACACAAAGGTTCACGAAGCGAAACAACGCAAGCAGTCCGAAAGGAGCCACTAGTGAGCAGCCAGACACTTGCCGCGCCTACAGCGCCGCAGCCGGCTATTACCACAATTCCGGGTAGAGACCTGGTCTCGATCCGAGATTTATCGCCTATCGAGGTCGAATCGCTGTTTCACCTGGCGGTGCGGATGAAATCCCGTCCGCAGGATTTCCGCAGCGTTCTCGCGGGAAAACACATTGCCATGTTCTTCGAAAAGCCATCGCTGCGTACACGGCTGACTTTCGAGGCCGGAATTTGTGGCCTGGGCGGATCGGTGACATTCGTCGATCAACGGCATGAGCGCCTGGACGCGCGTGAAACCTTGAGTGACATCGCGCACAACCTCGAGCGTTGGGTCAGTGGAATCGTGCTGCGTACATTTGCGCACGAAACTGTTGAAGGCATGGCGGAGCTCGCATGCGTGCCCGTGATCAACGCGCTTAGCGAGGTCGAGCACCCCTGCCAGGCGCTGGCTGACTACTTCACGCTGCATGAGAAATTTGGAAATCTAAAAAAGATTTGTCTGGCATATGTCGGCGACGGCAATAACGTAATGCACTCCCTACTGTTGACGTCGGCGTTGCTGGGATCGAAGATTCGCATCGCCACGCCGAAAGGATACGGTCCGAGTCCGCAGCTCCTTTCCGATGCTCACGACATTGCAAAAAATACCGGCGCCACCATTGAACTGATGACCGATCCGCATCGTGCAGTGAAGGGTGCGGACGCAATCTACACGGATGCGTGGACCAGTATGGGTCACGAACACGAGACCGAGGAGCGCGCGCGAATTTTCCCTCCCTACCGGGTAAATGAAAAATTGATGTCTGAGGCAGCGGCCCATTCTGTCTTTATGCACTGCCTGCCTGCGCATCGGAATGAGGAAGTCACTGACGCAGTGATTGATTCGCCGAGTTCGGCTGTGTTTGATCAGGCGGAGAATCGCATGCACGTGCAAAAAGCGATATTAATGATGCTAATCGGCGGCAAAGGCCGCCAGCCTTTGAGGAGCGCTCATGCCTGAAAAAGTTGTACTCGCATATTCCGGAGGCCTCGATACTTCGATCATCATCCCGTGGCTGAAGGAGAATTACTCCTATGACGTAATCGCGATGGTGGCCGACGTCGGCCAGGGCGACGACATTGAAGCCGTCGTCGATAAAGGCTACAAAACCGGCGCCAGCAAAGTTGTGGTGGAAGATCTGCGTGAGGAATTCCTCACCGGTTACGTTTTCCCTGCGCTGAAGGCGGGTGCAGTCTACGAGCACAAGTATCTGCTGGGAACGTCGATGGCCCGTCCGGTAATTGCCAAGCATCAGGTCGAGGTGGCTTTGCGCGAAGGCGCGACTGCGGTAGCGCACGGCTGCACCGGAAAAGGAAATGACCAGGTGCGTTTCGAGCTTACATATCAGGCGCTGGCCCCGGAGCTGAAAGTGATCGCGCCCTGGCGGGAGTGGAATTTGAAGTCGCGCGAAGATTGTCTCGATTACGCCGAAGCGCATGGGATCCAGGTTGCAGCCAGCCGGGAGAAGATTCATAGCCGGGACCGCAATTTGTGGCACATCAGTCACGAGGGCGGGGAGCTGGAAGATGCCGCTAACGCTCCATTCGCGAGCACCTGGCAGATTTCGAAATCTCCGCAGGAAGCGCCGGACCGGGAGGAAAAAGTCGAGCTCGAATTTGAAAAGGGCGTGCCGGTCGGGGTCAATGGCATGCGCCTCGGTCCCGTGTCTCTGGTCGAATTGCTGAATGAAATCGGTGGAAGGAATGGGGTTGGGCGTGTGGACATAGTCGAGAACCGCTTTGTCGGAATCAAGTCGCGCGGCTGCTACGAAACTCCGGGTGGAACTTTACTAATCGCGGCGCACCGCGAACTCGAAGCTCTCTGCTGCGAACGCGATGTCATGCATTTCAAACAGCACATCGCGCTCAAATATGCCGAGCTGGTTTATTACGGACTGTGGTTCACTCCGCTTCGCGAAGCTCTGGATGCGTTCGTCGAGAGTACGCAGAAGGAAGTGACGGGCACGGTCACGCTGTCTCTTTATAAAGGAAATGTTTCGGTCTTGAGCCGGAAATCAGAGTACTCGCTGTATCGTACCGACCTGTCGTCTTTCACCATGGGCGACAGCTACGATCAAAAAGATGCGGCTGGTTTCATCCGCATTTTGGGCCTGCCCTCGCGATCACGTGCACTGAGCCGCGGAGAAAAGCACAAGCCTTTAACCCCAGAGCCCCTGGACGCGTCCAGAGCGAAGAAGGAAGCAGAGGTTGTGCGATGAAGATGTGGTCGGGGCGATTTCGCGCGCCACTCGATCCCGCGTTCGAGCAATGGCAGCGTTCGTTCGAGTTTGACTGCCGATTGCTCGAATGCGAGTTGGAGGCGAGTGCCGCGCATGCTCGAGCGCTCACGCACGCGGGAGTGCTCTCAGCAGAGGAGTCGGAAGCCGTGTTGCGCGGGCTTGATCAGATTGGGGAGTACGCTGCTGACTCGGCGGAATTTCTGAACGATACCGAAGCAGAAGACGTGCATCACTTCGTCGAGAAGCAGCTAGTCGCGCTCATTGGCGACGCTGGCTACAAGCTGCACAGCGGCCGCAGCCGTAATGAACAGATCGCGACCGATCTGCGTCTTTATGTGCGCGCTGGGTGTGACGAAATCAGCGAAGCGCTGGCAAAATTAATTTCAACGTTCCTCGATCGCGCGGAACAGGCTGGCCAGGCTTCTATGCCTGCGTACACACACATGCAACGGGCCGAGCCTGTCCTGGTGGCGCACTGGGTCCTAGCTTATGCAGAAATGCTGTTCCGCGATCGCGATCGCCTCACGGATTGCCGGAAGCGCGCCAACGTGTGCCCACTCGGGTCAGCTGCGGTTGCCGGATCGACATTGCCCTTGGATCGCGAGTTAATGGCAAGTGAACTGGGATTCGATTCTCCCACCGCGAATAGCATCGACGCGACCAGCGACCGGGATTTCGTTCTCGAATTCGTGAATGTGCTCTCGCTGCTGGCGCTCCATCTAAGCCGCTGGGCCGAGGAGATGCTGCTGTTCTCGTCGCAGGAATATGGCTTCCTGCATTTGCCCGAGGCGTATTCAACCGGCAGCAGCGCCATGCCGCAAAAGATGAATGGCGATTTGCTGGAACTCACTCGCGCCAAGGCAGGACGCGTCATCGGAGATGCCACAGCTCTGATGATCACAACCAAGGGCTTGCCGCTCGCCTATAACAAAGATTTGCAAGAAACGCAGCAACCGCTATTCCATGCCACCGAAACCATCGCACTGCTGTTGCCTTTGGTGACCGGCTGGATGACCGCGGTCGAGTTCAATTTCGAGCGCATGCAGTCGGCAGCTTCAACCGGGCACATGAACGCCTTCGCCGCGGCCACGTATCTCACGCGCAAGGGCGTTCCTTTCCGCATCGCGCATGAACAAATCGGAAAAGCAGTGCGGTTGGCGCTCGACCAGCAATGCGAACTGCAGGAACTGCCGCTTGAGCAGTTGCGGAATCTCGATTCTCACTTCGGCGATGATTTTTATGAGTTCGCGAAGCTCGAGAATGTTCTTGGCATCCACGATGTCGCCGGTGGCACAGCGCCAGCACGCGTTCGTGAGGCCCTCGCGGCTGCGCGGAAAAAAGTCGGTTCCGTTCACGAGGAGGCCCATGCACACGCGTGAAGCCCTGCTCCCTGACGCCGAACGCATTCACGACCTGATCGGGTCTTACTCTACAGACGGCACGCTATTGCCGCGGACGTTGGCCGAAATCTGCGAAAACGTTCGGGACTTCATTGTGCTCGAAGAAGCCGGGCAGGTCATAGGTTGCGGCGCGTTGCATTTGTATGGCCCGCACCTCGCCGAAATCCGGTCTATCACAGTTGAGAAAAATTATCAGAAGCGGGGCGGGGGCGAACTGCTGGTGCAATCCCTGATGTCAGAAGCCCGTAAGCATCTGGTAAGTTGCATTTGCCTTTTCACCCGCAGCCCGCAATTCTTTGCCAAGCTCGGCTTCGATGCTGCGCAACGCGAAGACCTCCCGGACAAGATCAACAAAGATTGCTGCGTCTGTCCTCGCTATCATTGTTGCGATGAAGTCGCAATGGTCAAAGGCGAATTGCCGAGGTTTGCGATCCTACCGGAGCCTGCAAATTTTCTGGTGAAACTGCAGGTATGATTCCGTCCGGCCCGGTCTTTCTTCCTAAGGGATTCAAATTTTCCGCAGTGAAGGCAGGCGTCAAAGCCAGCGGAAAGGCCGATTTGGCGCTAATCCTCGCCGAGCCCAAGACTTCTGCGGCCGCGCTATTTACCCGCAATCTTGTATCAGCCGCGCCGGTCCAAGTAGGACGCTCGTCGCTCGTTAAGAGCAAAGGCCGGGTACAGGCCGTCATCGTAAATTCCGGAAACGCAAATTGCGCCACCGGCTTGCCGGGGCTTCGTAATTGCAGGAAGGTCTGCGCCGAAGCCGCCCGCCTATTGAATGTTAGGGCTGCAGAAGTGTTCCCCTCCTCGACCGGCATCATCGGAGTTCCGCTGCCGGTCGAAAAAATTACGGCTCAACTCAAGTCCTTGATTTCCATAGCAGGATCTTCGCTCGAAAGCTTGCGGCAGTTTTCAGAGGCAATTCTTACCACCGATTCGAAGCCCAAACTCGCTAGTGTCCCCTTGCGTTCTGGCCGCGGTGCTATAACCGGCGTTGCAAAAGGCGCGGGCATGATTCATCCGCAAATGGCAACCATGCTGGTTTACTTGCTAACTGATGTCGCTGCAAAGCCAACCGAGCTAAAAACGGTGCTCCGCAAGGCATGTGACGAAAGCTTCAACGCGATCTCGATCGACGGCGACACTTCGACCAATGACACGGTGCTGCTGCTGGCCTCGGGCGCGAGCGGAATCTCGTACCCGTCGGTCCGCAATGAGTTTGATCGCGCCCTGCAGGATGTGTGCCACTCACTTGCCGAACAGATCGTCGCCGACGGCGAAGGCGTTCAGCATGTGGTCCGGTTGCGAATCGAACAAGCAAGAAATCGCGCTGAAGCATTGCAAATTGCGCGCGCCATATCGCATTCACTATTGGTAAAGACGGCATGGGCTGGGGCCGATCCTAACTGGGGCAGAATTCTCGCTGCCGTGGGAAGATCCGGCGTTGCGGTTAATCCGGAGAAGATCGCAATTTCAATCGGCAAACAAACGGTGTGCCGCCACGGCACGGCGTGCGTGTTCGATGAAAATGCTGCGCACCAGGAATTGTCAAAGGCGGAATGCGAGGTCGGCATACGCCTGGGGAGAGGGAAAGCTTCGTTGGTGTTTTTAACCACCGACCTGAGCGTCGAATACGTGAAAATCAATGCCGACTATTCCACATAAATGGCGTGACCCGGACTGACATCGTTCGGCTTCATCCGGGCCCATGCGAGGAAACGATAAAAACCCGCGCCGCCATTTGTGTAACGCGACAATTAAGATGCGCGTAATCCGCACGGCGCAGTCGACCTAACTGTGAAATCTGCTTATACGGCGTGCCTAAGCTGCCGATTTTCGCAGCATCATGCGCTTGCGATGTAGAAGGCAGCAGATCATCGTACGAATCTCGATACCGACTGCGGTTGTATCAGCGCAGGTGATAAAGCGAGCCAAGGATCGCCCCAAAGGCCGCATGCGCAACGAAAATTGAAATCGGAGTGCGATAGCCATAATTGAGGGCCAGAAATCCGGGGGGCTCGAGTTGCCGGCGCGCCGTGGGACCCTTACGCTCACTCGCCATTCGCGGGTGGATGCTCGGCAGCAGCGACATTCCAACCGTGAGTAGCACCAGCGCATGGGCCAAGCCGATCAGAAGTCCGAACCACCAGCTCACCATATGACGGGCTTCAAAAATATAAACGTAAAAAAATGAGAAAACCCATCCATTCAACAGATGGGCAAGAAAACCATATAGCCTGGCGCGCTCACGTTCGGGAGTGATGATTGTCCCCAGCAGGTAGGGAACGTTCATGCGGGTCAAGCGAAGTCCCTGGCTCCCCACTAGCAAGCTGGAGAGCGCGAGCGTGGCTATAAATCCCGAGAGAATCCAGCTTCCCCAGTTCATGCTTCCTGCTTGGGATGCGATGGCTGCGGAGTCGCGCTTTCCGGCCTGTGTCCCAACTGCTGTTCCCCCTTTTCGCGTTGGATGAGCGAAAGCGCGGCGCCGATGTAACCGACGTGCGTGAAAGCCTGCGGAAAATTGCCCAGTGCCTGGCCGGTGGTTCCATCGATCTCTTCGCCGTAGAGACCCACATCGTTGCGATGCGTGGTTAGCGTCTTAATCAGATCGCGAGTCTGCTGGGCGGAGCCACCGCCGAGCGCTAGATACTCGGCCTCCCAGAAGCTGCAAATTGCGAAGGTGCCTTCTGGCGGTAAATCTTCTGAGCGATAAAGCAGTCCTTCCGGCGTACTCAATCGTTCACGCAATCTGCGGTAAGTGGCGCGCATTCTGGGCCCATCCGGTTTTTCAAAGCCATACCACGAGAGTAGCAGCAAGCTTGAATCGAGTTTCTCTCCGTCGAGTTCACTTACATAGCTCTGCAATTTTTCATTCCATGCGCGTTGCTGGATCTGCTGGCGGATGGCTTCGGCCTGCTTCTTGTATTTTTCGAGTGCTATCCGTTTCAGTTTTCCTTTTTCGTTTAATGTGATGAGCCGGTCGAGAGCGGTCCAGCAGAGTAGCCGCGAATGGGTGTGATTCCGTGGTTCCGTACGTGGTTCCCATATGCCCTGGTCCGGGGCGTCCCAATGATTGACGACATAGTCTCCAAAGCCGACTAATGCTTTTTGCATCTCGCTATCTAATTCACCGCCATGAAATGCGAACTGGGCCGCAGCATCCACGACCTCTCCGTAAACATCAAGTTGCAACTGGTCACGTGCCGCATTGCCGATGCGCACCGGCCCAGAACCCCGATATCCTCGCAAAATGCTGGACTCGCGCTCCTTCGGCGGACGATTTCCATAAAGGGTGTAAAGAATTCTTAATTCAGGCTGGGTGAGCCGCGTGGCGTGCAGCATCCAGTCGAGAAAGCTGGTCGCCTCTGCCCAAAATCCAAGCTCAATCAGAGCGCGGATTGTGAGTGATGCGTCGCGCAACCAACAGTAGCGGTAATCCCAGTTGAGATCACCGCCCATGCGTTCGGGAAGGGAAGTGGTGGGGGCGGCAATGATCGCGCCTGAAGGAGCAAAAATCATCAGCTTCAGCGCGAGTGCGCTGCGCATGACCTCGTCGCGAAAGTCCCCGTCATACTGGCCTTGCGCCGTCCAGCTCTGCCACCACTTGATGCAGGTATCGATGCGCTGAGGGACTTGCTCCAGCGGCGGCAGCACGGCCGGCGCATTTTCCGTGTAGCTGAAAGAGAAAGCCAGGGTCTCTCCGGCGCGCAGAATAGCCTTCGCCCACACCGACGAATCTTTCACCCGCAGCGGAATAGAACTGCGCAGCCAGTAGACTCCGTGGCGATGCTCGATTCGGATCCCCAGGGTGCCGCTATCGTGAATCGGGGGCATTGTTTCCCCGTAATTGGCTCGCGGCGCAAGGTCAAATTCGATTTCTACTTGGCCTTTAGTGCAGGCTATCTGACGGACAATTTCATGGTCAGGAACCATGACGGGCTGCGTCGCATCTCTGACCGGCATGAGATCGATTAGCGCCACCGTGCCGGAGGAGGTTTGAAAACTCGTCTGCAGAACGTTCGATCCGTTCAAATATTCGCGCTCGATGGAAAAAGGGCCGACGGGTGCGATTTTCCAATATCCCCCACGTTCGCGGTCGAGAAGCGCTGCAAAAATCGAAGGAGAATCGAACTGCGGCCAGCACAGCCAATCTATGCAGCCGTATTTAGAAACCAAGGCGGCGCTACGGCAGTCGCCTATGATAGCGTAGTCCCCTATATGCGGATAGAAGCGGAGATTGGGACTCGCTAAAAGTGCCTCGGTGGCCATGAAATAAGTGTAAAACCGGAATTCTCGCCTGTTGGATGTGATCCTCTTGCTTGTAAATTAATGCAATTACTAGCTTAAGCTTTGTCTATCCCAATCCCTGCCACGTCCGATCAAAAAATACAGTATTTACCTGATAGCCCGGCAATTTGTTATTCAGTTAAACATACATCAGCCCCAACGCGAAGGAGACGGAAGGCAGGCGTCAGTTGTACCTCCCCTTTGTACAGACGCCTGCCGCCTCCCCTAGTTTTTCTCTCTTTACTCCATTTGGATCTTCAAGCAAAAAAGAACTTTCCCTCCGACACACCGCTATTCGGGTGCGAATGGGGAAGAACCTCCGGTTCTGGGAATCTGCTGGCGACGAAAATCAGGCCGCGGCGCTCGGTTTTACGACAACTGCTTTGAGTCGATCGAATACCAAGGTCAGTTTTGAGGAGCATTCTCCGCATAACCAGAAGTGCGAAAGGCTGCGCGAGGCCTTCGTGGAGGCGATGGGTTCCTTCGGGGCCTGCGGGCGCACTTCAAACTGATAAAGCCGACCATCCCTTAACAACCTGAGGGGAACCGCACAATCTGGATTCGCGCAATGAGAAGTCATAAAGCAAGCCTTCGTAAATCTATTAACTGACTGTATGTGTATCTCATGAATTCGCGGCCCGATGAAATCGGGTTAATTATGTATTACGTTTGTCAGAGATGCGGAAAATGTTGAGGAAATTAGGCGGGAAATCCCAGGCGTGCACCGGAGTACCGTTTTGGCGGGAAGAAGGTCCCGCCGTTCAGCACTGAGCGTACAGCGTCGAGTAGATCGCGGGCCGCTTCACTCTTTGAAACCGCTCCCCGAATCGGCCCGGTCTTGAAGCGGGCAACGATGTCCTCTGAAAGATGGAGCGAAAACATGATGACCGGAATATCTGGACGGCGTTGCGCAATCTCGGAGGCAGCCTCAAAGCCATTCATCTCGGGCATCGTAATATCCATAATGATGATGTCGGGGGAGGAGCGAAGCGCCAGATCAACCGCTTCCCGTCCGGTCCCCGCTTCATCGGAGACGGTCCAGTTGGGGACTGACTCGAGCAAATTACGAATTCCGAGGCGCATGACTTCGTGATCATCCGCCACTAGAATTCTTACCGGATTGGATTGCGTTGCTGCGCCCGCGTTAGCCATGTCTTAACGATCTTGAACGAAATAGGATACATGGTTTCAACCCAAAATTCTGCTTAGGTTGCAACCTTCGTGCGAGAAAAATTCCCAGGCGATGTCGTTGTATCGAGCATCTTTCCTGCTTTGGAACGATACCAACGATAGGCAACTTCAAGTCGCGATTCCTCCCTCGATCCCAAAACTGTCGACGCCGCCATTTTGCAAAATCCCAACCGGAATACGCAATACGCCAGCATGTAAGCATCCAGCCTTTGCACTACATCCCTGCCTGAGAGTTGCTTGAACCTGCGCAGTAGAAACTCAGTCGCTTCAGAAGATAGGTCCCATTCGACTATTGCTCCCGCCAGGTCCCACGCAATGTCGCATGGGCCGGGGAAAAAGTGATTATCCCCGTGACTGATTGCGTCAGTTTTCAGCAACTCACCCTGAGACGAGGCGATCCATTCAAACGGCTGCATGCGACCGTCAACCAAGACCGGATTTGAGCTCCCGAGCTGGGCTGGATCTAGCCGGAGCTTCTGTCCGAATTCCTGCTGCACATTGAATTCGAGCATGTTTCCAAGCTCTGAGTTGGAGGGCGACGCGCAACTGAAATTTGAAACGCGAAACGAGCAGTAACGTGCGATTCGCTCCAGCACCGAAGGGCTCACATCTTGCTTACGTAAATTGCGTCCCTTAACGGATTGATAGCAGAGAAATCCATCTCCTGCGTCGGCAACAGCGGGAGAGAAACCGTGTTCCGCAAGACTGAAAGCACGTTCACGCACTTCGCTTCCGAGCGGTCCCATTCCTTCGAACTTGAAAAATTGACGGCGGTCGGGCGAAAGAAACTTGAGCCGCTCCATTTGCGTCCAGCTTTCCGGCCAGTCTTCCTCGTGGTTATATGAATGCATTCTCCAATCGCCGCCGCCGAGGTAAGGAAAATTCTGAAAGCGGCTACTGCCTGACGGCGCCGTAGAGACGAAACGCACATATTGCCACCGCCTGGCGGCATCTTCTGCGCACAGACTCTCTGGGTCGAATTCGCGGCTGCCAATGGCGGTGACGCGCCCTTGCGGCACTCCTATCCGCATAAGCGCCTCGGCTACGGACAAGAATGTCGATCCGCTCCGGCCTGGCCCTTCGTCAACCACTAAAAATTCTGCCGATTGCGAGAGTTGCTCCACAATCCAGAGCTCCTGCTCTACGGAAAACTCGACGCTGCGCGCATAAGGATGCCCCGTGGGCCTGACCGTGATCCTCTTTGCGCTGTGCCCTTTAGCCTTCAATGCAGCGGTGGTCATAGCACTGAGCGTGGTCCCGATGCTGCGGACGCCAACCACCGCAAAGATTCCTGATTGTGAGGCGATTCGGTCCACGACTCGGGCATAGTCGGAAGGATGCAACGCGTAGTAGGTGAAGCCCTCGGGCGGAGAGATGCTGATCGTTTCCGGAACGTCAATTGTCCCTGCGAGTCGATCGAGCTTCGCTTGGCCGACCTGATCGCCGGCGCACAGACCGCGAGCCAGCGCATCGGTGAGCGCAGCCGCGGCGCTCTCCCCCGGAGTATTCAGATCGGCGAGGGCCGCCTCCAACTCGCCCGCTTCGATCAAGGAATCAAGCAGCGAATTCTCTGAGGCAAGCCTTCGAGTCAAGCCACGCACCATCGCGCGCCCGGACACCTCGCGGCGTCCCTCGCGAAAAATCCAGAGATCGGACTTGGCGCGTTCGTCAGCGCGCTTCGGTGGATCTGCGGCTGTGATTAGCGAAGCCACATCGCTAGAAATTTGTGTGGAGCCTGCCATCCATCGAAAATCCCCCGCTTTGATCTCGCACTACACTCACTGACCAGCGCTTCGTCAACTGGTATTCCCCTTGAACGATTTCGCTTTGCGGCTGGGTAACGTCGGTCGAAAAAGTAAACGTAAAGTTCTTAGTGACCCGCTTCTGAATTCCGACGCGGGCCGAAGGGTTGGCATTGTCACCGCCGATCAGCGGGTCAATCTGCAATCCCGCGATTCCGGTCAACTTCGTCACTTGGTTGCTCACCTGCCCCAAACCCGCCGCCAGTACCTGGCTTGCGCCAAAACTCGCTGGTGCTCCCTCGGTTGTAGTCTGGCCGCGGGCGATCAAATTAATAATGTCAATTGGCGGCAGCGGCGGATCGGAAACATAACTTGTCTGCAGTTTCTCGATCGGACCGCGAATGGTGATGCTCAGGTTGTACTGGTTAATAGTAGTGCTGATGAGCATGTTAAGCACGGGTTCAGTCTCATTCGGATTGGCGAACGTGATCAACCCGCGCTCAAGATGATATTGGTTCTTGGCGAAAAAAATGTCACCCGAAGTCAGGTCGGCGCGGCCGATGATGACCGGATCGGACGCGGTACCGATTACTCTCAGATTCGCGCTTCCTTCAATCCCGAGCTGCGCGGTTCCGGCGTTCAGTTGGCTGGTGGACTGGACCGCGATTTGCAGCTTCAAGTTGTCAGCCATGCTTTGTCCGGTTGGAGGTGCGCTCGTCCCGGTGAACTGCGCCATAAATGAAGAGAGATCAAAGTCAGAGGTGAATGACAGAGAATCAATCAGCACTCGCCCCTGCAAAAGCGACGCCTGCTGATTGCCGGTTAATGTTAGATCAGCTCCGAAAGCCGTCCGCATCCCCTCGGGGTAACGCAGCCGTACCGAGTTGGCAGAGACTGCGATGTTCATTTGCACTTGTGGACGGTAAATGACTGAACCTCCCAACGTGACTGGCCCGCCTCCAAGTTTGCCCGAACCATTGATGATCTGAACGCTGGTGTCGCTTACTTGCATGGTCGCGCTCAGGTCTTGTACTCCGAGCGGCATTTGTTCGGTTGAAAATGACGCATTCTGCAAACGTATCTGACCATTTATCCCGGGATTTTGTAATGTGCCCCGGGCATTTACATCCAGCGCAATACTTCCCCCGCTCTGGACATCAGGCTGCAGCAACTGAATCAATCGAAGATCGACGGAGCCGCGGGCAGAAACCGCCATCGCGTCTGGCTTGTCAACTGGAATTCTGCCTTCAAACTGCAAAGACGTATCCGTTCCCTTGATGGTCGCAGGCTGTATATTCAGCACTGAATTTGCATAATCCACACGAATCGGCCCAGCCGAAGAGATTTGCAGCGACTGGTAGCTAGCGGCGAGAACCGGCACCGTCAGGTGCGCTTCCAGCTTAGTTTTGTCTGCCGCCGGACCACGTATTGAAAGGTGCAGCTCGGTTTCTCCGCGCAGACCCGCCGGACGCGATGGCATGTACATCGCCAGAAATGGGTCTACGTCGAACTTACTGGTATCGAGTGAAGCTTCGGTGTAGTAACCGGGGCTCAGGTGCACCGTGGCATTGCCCCGTAACATGGCTCCGCCAACCCCTGAGTTCAATGCAAGCTTCGCCAGATTATTGGCGACGTCCAAATTCGCTGAGACGCGGCTGAAGTTCGTGTCGTGCAATTGCAGTTGATCGATCTGCACTGAAGCCGCGAGCTGCGGGTTATCCACTGTCCCTGAGCCATTCGCGGAAATCGTCACCACGCCCTTGAGCGGAAGATTTTTTGCTTGCACGGTGTGGCTCTTGGTGAGGTCAATCTTCGAAGTCTGCAATTTAAAGTTGTAAGCATTCGTCTTCGGCGTGAAGCTCACGTTCGCGATCGCCGCTCCTACCACCAGCGTCGAGTGTATGGTTCCCGCGGATGCCTGAAACTGTGCCGAAAGATTATTCAGTGGCTCATCGGAAACTATTGCTTTGTTGATTTGAAGTTTTCCCTGACCCTGCGGATTAAGCTCTGAACCTCGCAGTTCAATGTTGCCGGCGATCTCGCCTTCGACCGGATATTGAACGTTTGCAATCTGCTCCAGTTCAGCCACGCGCAGGTGTTGAATGTTGAGAGAAGCCGCGATCGGATCGGAAGGTATGTATGACCAATTTTTTAGCGTCGCCCGGGCATTCAACGTCAGTTGCCCTTGCTGCGCCGATACCAGCGAGGCGTTCTGGATGAAAAATTGCGATGGGTTTGCAGTAAGAGCCAGTTGAAGCGAGGTCCACTCGCTGTGATTCACTCGCAGGTTATTCGCGGAGACTTGCGCCGTAATCTGCGGATTCTGCAAAGTCCCACGTACGACCGCATTGAGGGTTCCTGCACCGCGAATGTCAGGGGAACTCGACTGAGTTGTCCCCTGTTTTGCAGTAGTCGGCATAGCTGCTGCTAGCAACATCAGTTGATGCAAATCGCTACTTGAGGCCGTAACCGTCAGGTTGCAGTGATCGCCAACTTCGCCCTGCGCATGGATTGACGTGGCCGGAAGTTGTATAGAACTGGACGCGACCGAGAGCAGATTTCGCGGCGCGTCGTAATTCACATGCAGGTCCGCATTCAGCGGAAAAGTTTGCGATTGCGAACCATTCGAGGCGATCACGGAACCGCGCATCGTGATGGCTGACTTGGCTTGCAGTTTTGCTGGACTGCCTGCCCAGTTGGCATCGGCAGTAGCATTCAAAGTTCCAGTGACCGGGACCGATTGCTTCGACAGATTTCGCATCGATGACTTCACCGCTTGCAAAGAAATGCCCGCGAGTTGCAGATGGAATCGCGAACGCTGTGCGGAGTCGATGCCTGCGATCGTCCCATTTGCGGTGAGCCTGCCATTGAGTAAATCGAGCGCTACCCCGTCGGTTTTAAAGTTGCCATCAGCCAACTGATATTTGCCGACGATCTTCTGAATTTTTATCGCCGCTTGCGGTGCGGAAACCGCGAGCCCGTTACTGACAAGTTCCCCCGACAGCATGGCGTTCTTCAGCGCTGACTGGCCAGGGACGTCTTTGTAACTCATGGTGCCGCTTAAGGCCACATCGCCTGAAGTATTTGCGCTCGACAGCCCAGAAAAATCCTGCGTGTGCAGCACAACGTCGTAACGCCCATCCGCAACCGGTGAGCTGCCGTAGTCACGAACATTGGCCTCGATTTGAAACCGCGATCCGCCAAGCTTCAGCAGCAATGGTTTCAGATTCAGCTCCGTCGGAGTAACGTCGAAAGATGCCTGCAGGCTGTGCGGAAGCGGGTGCAGATGTTCGTACTGCGCCAGGCCGCTTTGATACGAAATTGTGCCGCTGTATTTTTTCTGCAGTTGGCTGAATGAGATTTCGGTCCGTAGGCCGCTCAGGTTTGCATTAATTGGAGTCTGCCGGTCAAGCGCATTGATCACGCCATCGGTGAGCAGCACATGGCCCACCGCAAGATCAAATACATTTGTGGTTCCGCTTTTACTTTGCGAGTGCGGCGGCTGCGGCAGATTGCTGCGGCCTTGCTTATCTACGACCAGGTTTATCTCAGGGTGGTCGATTAGCAGGTCGCTGAGATCGATTTTGTGCCGCAGGATCGAAATTATTTTTAACCCGATCCTCGCGTGCGTAATTTCCAGCAGCGGCTTCGCTCCCGCCGGTTCTGTCCCATGGACGGTCAAGCCATAAATATCTGCGCTGAGGGTTTTGACGTGAATTTGAAGATTTTGGATTTCTACTCTGGCGCCCGCGGATTGCTGCGCGCTTTGCTCAATTTTCGCGACCAGATATCGTTGAAAAGCCGGGTTTTGCAGGATCACAACCGCCGCGATAACCACCAGCAGCACTAACGTGCCGATCACAACTGCCGTCCAGCCGACGATTTTTCTCCAATTTGCCATTCTCATCTAGAACGCTTGGCCTAGTGTGATGAAGAATTGCGTCGCGCTGATGCCAGTGACTGGATTTAGATTGCGTCCGACATCGACTCTGAGCGGCCCGATGGGGGTGTTGTAGCGAAGTCCGATACCAACAGTGTTCGAGTAATTATTGACGAACTCTGGAAAATTGATCCGCCGATAGACATTTCCGCCGTCATAAAAGATCACGCCACCCAGATTGCTGATGATCGGGATCGGATAGCGTAACTCGGAGTTCAAGATAAACAACTGGTTGCCGCCTATCGGTATCGGAATCAAAGGGCAATTGGTGGTGCTGGTTCCCTGGCAAAACGGGATGTATCGCACCGGCCCTGCTTCATCGGTGGGGAACCCTCGCAGCGTCGTGCCGCCTCCAGCGAAGAACCGCTCACTGGTGGGTACATCACTGCCCGCGTAGGGGGCTGCTAGTCCCAAGCGCAAACTGTTTGCGAACACCAAACTACCCAGCGGTTTGTAGTAGGCGTATTGACCGAAGAAGCGGAAAAAGTCAGCGCTGGAGCCCAGTGCGCTAGGCACGATGCGGAAATCCATCGTGCTGTACACCCCTTTATGTGCGTCAAGCGGCTTGTCACGCGTGTCTTGAATCAGCGTGCTCGAAACGTACGAGAGCCGCACATTGCGGTCGGGCGGCAGCACCAATTGCGGAACTAATAATTGACTCAGCTTGGTGTGATTGAAGTCATAACGAAGCTGTAACTGTCGAGTTTTCTTGCGGTCGAGAAATCGCTGAAATTGGAGGGAGGCATCGGCCAGGCGCGCCTGGAACAATGGGTTTTCAGTGGTGCGCTCGGCGGAAATGCTGGTAAGCGCCTGCCAGCTCGAAAGCCGGAAATGCGGATCGGTGTAAGTCGTGATAAATCGCTGATCCAGTCGTTCCGCCAATATCGACACTGCGATGCTCTCTCCCAATCCGCGCATGTTGAGGCGCCGGTATTCGATTGAGCCCCGCGGGCTGACAAAGGTCGCTTCGCTCGGCAGAACTTTGGCCCCGTGCAGTCCAATGGTTGGAAGGCCGGGAACGGCAACGCTCCCCGTCGGGACATTTCCGCCGCGCCGCGAAATCTGTAAACCGAAGCCGTAAGTTACCGAGTTGCGCTTTGCTTCGTGAACTTTGACCAATGCTTCTTCGTCCGTTTGGTCAGTAATCTGTCGTCGTGGACCAATGCTTGACCAATCGAAAATCCCAAGGTCGTAAAGATCGCTTTCTCCCTGCAGCAGTTTGCCCTCGCTCAACGGTTGCTCAGGAGCGAGGTTGGCGCTCTTTTGGAGCAGCGCCAGGCGCGTATGGTCCCATCCCATGTAGACCACCTGGCTGATGCGCACTCTCTGGTTCTCGGTAATCGCATACGTCACATCGACCACGTGCGGATCATCGAGGTGGCGCGTTACGACCGTCTTGACTTCAGAATTGAGGAATCCAGCATCAAGGTATTTCGCGGAGATCTGATTGCGATCGTCCGACATTCTTCGCGGAGAGAAGGGCTTGCCTTCGAGCAATTCGAACTGCCCTTTGCTGTGATGAAGCTGGTCGAAGGGAATGCTATTATTTCCCTCCACCCGAAGACTGCCCACGGTTGTGCGATCGCCTTCTACCACGTTGAAAGTTATGCGGATTCCCTGGTTGCTGATAACGGCTTGTGGCGTGACTTTCACTTGCTCAAAGCCGTTGTCTTTATAAAAGTTCTCGACATTCTTAGCGCCTTGGCTAGTGAGTTTGGCGCTGTACGTGCCGTGGCTGACGATCCATTTTCCTTTCTTTACATCAACCTGGTCTGCCAAATCGCTGCTGCTGAGGTGATGATTTCCGGTGAAAGCGATTTCCTTCACTGAATACTTGCGTCCTTTGTCGATCTGGAAAGTGAGAATGGTTCTATCGCTCCGCTGCTGCGTATTGGTATTGACCTTAACTTCGAAGTAGCCTTTCCGCTCAAAATAGTCCTGTAGATTGCGCCGGCTTTCTTCAACGATGTCGGGATCAATGGATTCTTCGTCGTAAATGGAAATCAATTTTTTCTTTTCGCGACTCGCCAGGAACGGAAGCCACGAAAGTTTGGCGCCCAGAACTCGAATCTCGATCACGGGTCCGGTATCCACGTTGATGGCCACGTCGGCCAAATTCGTATCTGGGTGATAATCAGGAGGACTAACCACAATTTTGTTGGCCGGATAGCTCTGTTGCGCCAGCTTCTTGCGCACCAGGGCAGTCGCAGCCTGAATTCGCTTCGGCGAATAGGGTTTTCCCGGTTTTAGAAGCGCTCCAGTGAGCCGTGCGCGCAGCGATTGAATGGTTCCTCGCAACCGCCGGTTTTCTTCCGGCTTCGCTCCCCGGACTTCTACTTTTCCGATGTGCGCGTGTTTACCGGGTTCTATGTGAAATGTAATGTGAGCCAAACGGTTGGCGTCGTCGAGTTGGACGGCCGTGTGCACCCTCATCAAAAAGAAGCCGTTATCATGGAAGAATTTCGTCAGCGCTGCTTCTGCGGTCGCCACCTGACTCTGCTGAAATTCGGTCTGGTCTGGCAGATTGACCACTTGCAGCAATCGGGAGTATGAGAAGTACTTAGTGCTCCCCGGGAACTTCAACATGCCAATGTAATAAGCGGGTTCGAGCACGAATGTCAGTTTGAGGCCGTCGGGGTCTGGTTGAACTTTCAATTGGACCTGGCTGAAGACACTGGTCCGGTTCAGGGCATCGATACTCTCCTGGATTTTCTGATTCGCGTATGGTTCGCCAGGCTTTTGGACGATGAGCTCTCGGTACGGTTCGGTATCGAGATGTGGATTTGCGGTGAGCTCGATCGAACCCACGCGCTGTCCCTCATATGAAGGTGGTGGGTTGCTGGATTTCGTCTGGCCGGCAGCTGGAAACGAAATTAGTACCAACAGAGAGCCTAAGAGTATCCAGCGCATGATGAGGGCTTTACCCGGAGGCACGCCGCGGAGATCATTGCGCGGCCGAAGTCTCTCTGATGCACGCTGGAAAATGCGAGATGTCCTGCTTTTTCGTCACTTTAGCTCAAAGCGGATGGTGCGAAAACTAGAAACGCCGGCCCTACTCTGGAATACAGCTCTGTTCCTACTCATGGCATCGAAGTCTTGGTCAGCATTCATTAAAGGGCTGACTTCCGAATCCCTGGCCATGAAATTGAGTTTGGAAGCTTGCAAGGCAAACCGATGAAGCTCGTTATCTTTGGCTTGACTGTGAGCTCATCGTGGGGCAATGGCCACGCCACACTGTGGCGCGGACTATGCAATGCTTTCGCCCGGCAGGGGCATGACGTCATATTTTTCGAACGAGACGTACCGTACTACGCGAACTATCGCGATCTGGTCGGGCCTCAATCTTACAAATTGATTTTGTATCCTTCATGGGGAGAAGTGAGCTCACTTGCGAAGTCCGCGACTGCTGAAAGCGACGTGGCCGTGGTGACATCTTATTGTCCTGACGCCTTAGCTGCCTGCGATCTGGTGCTGCAGTCGAAGGTAGCGAAAGTTTTCTACGATCTGGATACCGCTGTCACCTTGCAGAACTTCCGCGCTCACGGCGCAGTCGATTACATTCCTCCCAGCGGATTGGCGGATTTCGACTTGGTGCTGAGTTATGTTGGCGGCCGGGCGCTGGAAGAATTGCAAGAGCTGTTGGGCGCAACGCGAGTCGCTCCACTTTATGGGAGCGTCGATCCGGATGTTCATAAACCTGTCGCGCCTTCCAGCCACTACTGCTCCGATCTCTCTTATCTAGGCACCTACGCTGCCGACCGGCAAAACGCTCTGCAGGCTCTCTTTCTTGATCCGGCGCACCGGTTGCCGCAGCGGAAATTTATGCTGGGCGGCGCGCAATATCCTGACGATTTTCCGTGGAATGAGAACGTCTGGTTTGTGGAGCACGTTCCACCGCCGGAACATCCCGCGTTTTACAGTTCGTCAAAAGCCACGTTGAATGTGACGCGCAGCGCCATGGCCAGTTTCGGATATTGTCCTTCCGGCCGGCTGTTTGAAGCCGCGGCCTGTGCAACCCCGGTCATCAGCGATTCATGGGACGGGCTGGCCGAATTTTTCGAGCCCGGCCGCGAGATCCTGGTGGCCGCTTCGTCCGACGATGTGGTGAACGCAATCGAGCTTGGCGATGGAGAATTACGTCGCATTGGAAAAGCGGCGCGCGAGAAAGTGTTCAGCGCACACACTGCGGACCACCGGGGCCGCGAATTTTTGCAGTTGGTGGAGGCCGCAACATGAGCTTACGATGGGGAATTATTCCCGCCGCTGGTCGCGGCACTCGCATGCAGCCGCTGGCATTTTCGAAAGAGCTGCTTCCAGTAGGAACGCGCCAGGACGGACCCACTGAACGCCCGCGCGCCGTTACTGAATACCTGATCGAGCGCATGATTGCTGCCGGAGTGAACCGCGTTTGCTTCGTCATCTCGCCTGAGAAGACCGACATAGTTCGGTATTTCGGCGCCCGCATCGGAGACGCACCGATTTGTTACGCGGTGCAGCAAAATCCTAACGGCTTATGTGACGCTCTGTTCAATGCTTTGCCTTTCGTCGCCCCGGAAGACGAGGTAATGGTTGGATTGCCGGACACGGTGTGGTTTCCTATCGAAGGATTTCAATTCTTGCCGGACGGGGAGTTTTCGTTCTTGCTTTTTCCGGTATCGCAGCCTGAACTTTTTGATTCTGTTGTGACTGATCACAGCGGTCTGGTCGAGGAAATTCAGGTTAAAAATCGCAAGCCGGCGTCGGAATGGGTGTGGGGTGCGTTCAAGCTCACCGGTAAACACTTTGCCCAGCTTCATCAATTATGGCTGAATCGTGGCAGCTCCGACGAGTACGTGGGCACGCTAGTCAATGCCTATCTTGCGAAGGGCGGCAAGGCAATCGGCGTGAAGCGCGGCGATGTTTATGTGGACGTAGGCACATTGAATGGTTATCGCGAGGCATTGCGGGTTCTTTCCTATCAGGCCGAACAGCATGAACTTGCAAGCTGAACGACAACAAAACTGGAATCGACTTTCGCGACGGCTGCAGACCACGCCTCCGGACCCTTCACTACGCATCCTTATATTGGCGGCGCATCCCGATGACGAAACCATCGGTGCGTCGCTGCTGCTCTCGCGTTTTCCTCAGTCATCGGTTGCGTTTCTTACCGACGGCGCGCCGCGAGACACGCGACTCTGGTCCGCGGGCGCAAATGGATCGCGGGAAGCCTATGCCGAAACTCGCAGGCAGGAGGCGTTGCAGGCATTAGGTTGTGCCGGAATTTCGCCGCAAAGAGTGTTCTGGCTGGGAGGAGTGGACCAGGAAGCCGCGTTTGAAGTCAGTATGCTCGCCGAGCGGTTCGCGAAATTGATTGTCGAGGTGCGTCCAGACATTGTAATCACGCATGCTTACGAAGGCGGACATCCTGACCACGATTCGGCAGCGGTTGTCACTAAAATGGCAATTTCGTCGCTTGAAATTCGGACGCTTGTCATGGAGACGACTTCTTACCATGCAAGGGATGGCCGATGCGTCACCGGAGAATTTTTGCATTCTGCCGCATCGCCCGAAATCTGCTTCGAACTTGCGAATTCCGATCGCGATTGCAAGCGACGGATGATGGATGCATATGCATCGCAGCGACTGGTGCTCGAGAATTTTCCGATCGATTGTGAGCGCCTACGACTCGCGCCTGATTACACGTTCAGCGACCCGCCACATTCCGGTATGCTCTGGTACGAATGCATGGGCTGGCCCATGACCGGCGCGCGTTGGCGTGAACTGGTAACTTCGGCGCTGGCTGGCCTAGAGGAGCACTCATGCCGCTGACCGTGCTCAGCGTGAGTTATTCGCTCGCTCATGTCTCCAGAAAAACCGCCGGGGGCGCCGAACAGGCGCTTACAACTCTCGACGAAGCTCTCGTCCGTGCCGGCCACAGGTCTCTGGTTCTTGCGCCTGTGGGTTCTCGATGCGACGGCCTTCTTATCCCGGCGCAAATTCCAAGAGGCATTTTGGATGACGATGCAAAACATGAGGCGCGCAGAATATTCAAGCACCAGATCGATCGCATTCTGAACGAATTCTCAGTTGATGTCGTTCACATGCATGGCCTGGATTTCTATGACTACCTGCCGAGCCGCCAGCTTCCGATTCTGGTTTCATTGCACCTGCCGTTGAGCTGGTATCCGCCTAATGCGCTCTTCCGTCTAAGACCAGATGTGATTCTCGTGGCGGTTTCAGAATCGCAGGCGCGGACTGCTCCCGCCGACGTGCGGATCAATACTGTTATTCCGAACGGAGTTGATCTTTCACATTTTCGCCCACAAAAACGTAAATCAAACTACGCTCTCGCGATCGCCCGCATCTGCCCGGAAAAAGGTCTACACCTCGCGATCGACGCCGCGGAACGTGCGGGCGTGACTTTAATCATTGCTGGATCGGTTTTTGATTATTCCGAGCACCGGGATTATTTTGACTCGATGATTCTCCCCCGGTTGAATGAGCACGTTCGATTCGTGGGTCTCGTCGGCGGCGGCCGCAAGGCAAATCTGCTGGCTGGAGCGCGTTGCCTGCTGGTGCCGAGTCTTGCCCCGGAAACCAGCTCGCTGGTCGCAATGGAAGCCATGGCTTCGGGCACTCCCGTAGTGGCGTTTCCGAGCGGAGCCCTTAAAGAGGTCGTGGCTCACCGGCGGACGGGTTTTCTCGTGAACAGCGCCGAGGAAATGGCGGATGCGATTTTTGAGTGCGATTCCATTGCGGCACAGGCTTGCCGGGACGAAGCGGAACAGAAGTTTTCGTCTGCTCGAATGTTTGCTGAATATCTCGATTTATACCGAACAACCACGAGTTTGGAAGCTGAGGCACAACTCGAAGCGGTATAGAACATGGCCCCGCAGTTCGAATTCAAAACCCGCCTTCTCACTAACGCTGCGCAATTGCTTGTCATCGCGGATGAATGGAGCGGCCTATACGGGTGTTGTCCGGGCGCGAGTCCGTTTCAGCGTCCGGAATGGATTGTTTCGTGGGCGGAAACATTTGTGCCGGAATGTATCAGGGTGGTCGAAGTGCGATCGGGAAACACACTCGTCGGCCTCGCGCCTTTGCTGATCTATCCCCGCGGCCAAGAACGCGTGCTTGCCTTTATGTCCGGCGGAATTTCCGACTATCTCGACCTGCTGGTTGATCCTCAACACGAAAACGAGGTAGCGTTCGCGATTATTCAGGTGATTCATGAACTCGATCGATGGACCACGCTGGATCTCACTGACCTGCCCGCGAATTCTGTCCTGCACCGCACTATGCTTGCGCAGCTCGCGACTTCGCATGATCAGTGCTCCTGCGTGCTGCTTCCCAAGACTCGCGAGGAACTGGTGCAGCAGTTCTCGAGGCGGCAGCGCGCGAATTTGCGTCAAGCCCGCTCGCGAATCCAAAAAGCGGGCGGCGCACGGGTAGAAACGGCCACAGCAGAAACTCTGACCGAGTTCCTCGATGATCTGTTTCGACTGCACGGCATCCGTTGGCTTAGGGATGGACAGTCCGGGGTTCTAGCCGACGAAAAAGTGAAAGCATTTCATCGCAAAGTCGTGCCCGCCTTGCATGCCGAAGGAATTCTCCGATTGCATCGGTTGCGTTTACGGGATCAGACTGTTGCGGTCATGTATACGCTGCTGCACCGGGAGACGGTATTCTGCTACTTGCAAGGCTACGATCCAGAATTCGCGGCCTTGAGCCCGGGGACATATCTCATGTTTGCCGTGATGGAGGATGCGATTGTTTCGGGAATGACAAAATTCGACCTGCTTCGTGGCGAAGAAGCGTACAAGCAGCACTGGAGAGCGCAAAGCCAATCCACACATCGGATACATTTATCCAACAACTCGGACAGCGCGCCGTTTTTTTTCAATTCCCTGGCAGCCTGAAGCCGCTCAACTCTCTTCCAGAGCACCTACATGGAATTCCCGATCTTCTTCTGCTCTGATTTCTACAGGATGCTACACCAACTCATAACAGATCAAAGGGATAGGCGGGATTGTCCTCGATCAATACATTTCAAAGGTAGGCAGTTTTGCGCCGCGGCGTTGCCATTGTCTCTATTCAAAGATCGGAGCTGGTGTCGAGCGGACACTAACAAAACGTCATGATGAAATTGGAATCCACAAATCGGCAGGACTGGCAGGGTTTTTCCCGCATTTTGGAAGTCATGTCTTTTGTCGGCGAAATAGACACTTTCGACTCGGGAGAGACCCGCGAGATCATGGAAAAACTGTGTCAGCTTCCTCCGTGCCCGGGACAGACCATGAGCATGGAAGAAGTGGTGTTCTGGGCCGGGGTCGCTGTAGGCATGCAAGTATCGCAGCATGCCGAAGAGGGTAGGGTCGACGCTGAGACCGAGGCAAAAGTCCTGGTCTTTTCTTCAGTCTTTGAGCACTCGACCAAGAACGCTATTGTGGATTTAGCCCTGGGCGAGATGGAAGCGCCGCCACCTCCGACCTATCAGAAGACTGGAAGTCGATAACGCGGTCAAAAGAATGAAGCGCATCATCATCTAGGAAGATCGCCGCCTGCAGCCAAAAAAAGCGCCGTCCCCAGCGCGCGGCGACAGATTCGGGCGCTGTCGCGCGACCGGGGACGGTTCCACCGCACCTAGTGAAATCTTAGATGGCACCCACCGAAGGCAGGTTGGTGCGCTTTACGCCGTTTAACGTCAGGTTTCTCCCTAGCAGAAACTAAGGCTCCTCTCGCACGAGTCAAGTTGCCAGCGCCGCCGAAAGGGACCTCGGCTCGGTGGCCCATTCAAGCCCGTTTTTGGCTTGAGTGGGCAGTTCTATAGCTGGACAAAGTCTTCCCGCCGCTGATCGCGCTTTCGCGTCGCCGATTTTGACTCGATCTCCATCGCCATTAACATCCCCACTCTAAATTTCGCAAAGAACACGAAATTTAGAATGGGCCACCTTGCCTTGCTAGTTTCGGCAGTTGGACGATGCGCACGATACGCTGAGCGCATCCAAAAGAGGTCCGAAAGTTGGAGCCGCATATGAGAAGTCCAGCGGAATGCGCCGAGCCCCCTGCGCATTATAGGCGACCGTCGGGATCCTCCCCTGACCATGAACTCTCCTCTAATGCATAATCCAAACAAAACAAAGCATTTCAGCTGTATGCCTACAGCAATTCGGTTTTTGAAGTACAGGGAGGGCCTGATCGTCAAGTTTAGAGGCAGGCGGTATGCTTTTTTCTGAGACAAGTATTTAAACGAGGCTAAGAGGAGGCAGCATGCTGTATTGGGCGTTAGTATTCTTGATTGTCGCGATTATCGCCGCAATCTTTGGATTCGGTGGTGTCGCGGTGGCTGCGGCCGGAATCGCGAAGCTCCTGTTCTTCATTTTCCTGGTGGTGTTTGTCATCACCTTGATCACAGGACTCACCCATCGTGGACGCACTCCTGGAATTTAATCGCAGATTGAAGTGCGGGGATCTTTAGAGCTTATTAAAACCGATCTCGGCCGGATATTAACAACGAAGACCGGCTCGAGATCGGATATTTTGTGCTTCCGGTGGACGCGTTCGTAGAGGGTTGGTGCTACGTCTGACAGTCGAAGAGTGTTAGTAGCCCGCTCTAAAACAAGGCCCCGAGCTTTCTCGGGGCCTTGTTTGTCACGATGGAACTAATTCAACTACTACTGCGGGGGTTGAGCAGTTGGGGTGCTGCTGTTTCCGTTTCCCGTGGATGAGTGATCCATACTTCCGGAATGGCTCTTACCGCCGCAAGTGTCGGAAACCATTTTTACCTCAGTTACATTAAAGGTCTTGCCTGACGCGCCGTCGTTGCCTGACGACGTGGCCGACATTCCGTTTTCCCACGTGCCCTTCACGCTAACTTCGTGTCCGACGTGTGCTGAGACGTCTTGTCCAGCCAAGGCTACGGTTTTGCCCTTTTTGGTTTCGAGTATGTACTGTCCGCCTTGGGACTGAACACAGCCCTTCAGTTTGCGCTCTCCATTGTTCTGGTTTTGATTGGAGGTGTTTTGCTCGGTCTGGGCTCCTGGTGTATTGGCATCAGGTTGATTCATCCCGCCGGGCTGCTGCTGGGCTGGTCGCGACATGCCGGGAGAAGAGTTCTGGGTCCCTTGGCTTCCGCCGGGCGCCACTTGCGCAACGGCCGAAGCCACGAAAAATGCAAACGCCAAACAGATTGATAGCGATAGCTTCTTCATTTGCTAGTCTCCTGCTACGGAATTGCGAACGATCGTTCGTTTTCGGGGATTAAGCGACCGTCCTGCGTCCCTCATCAGACGCCCGAACGGCGGGCGGAGGTTGCAGGGTGCGAGTGCGTTTCTTCAGCAACATACGATGGATAGTCGTGGAAAGCTGATTGCGAGATCCTGCTTTGTCGCAAAATGCATCGATGACACGCCGCGCAGTTAACGGTACCAGTGTGCTGCCAGAGAAGAGCACAACAGGTACTCTCGGCTTGATCGCCTTTATCGCTACTGCCAAGGCTTCGCCATTCATTCCAGGCATTTCGTAATCGGTTACGACCACGTCGATCAGGTTTTCCGCCGCTAACTTTACGCCTTGCTTGCCGGATGGGGCAGTTAGGACCTTAAAGCCCAAGCCCTCAAAGATTGAGCGATACAGCGCGAGCCCCGGTTGAAAATCGTCAACCCAGAGCAACGTAGGACGACCGGAACATGCGGGACGCTTTTTCGCAACGCTCACCGAATGCGACCGCCAAACCGCAGGCTTAACCACCCTGGTGGAGGCACTGCTCACACTGGCAGACCTTGGCATGGTCACAATTTATTCTTATTTCCTGTGGAAAACAATTGAGTGAACGCTGTAGTCGATCTCCAGCGAATGCTGTATGCCTTTTCAGCTAAACACCTTACGTCGGAAAGCATAAGAGAAACGTTATCTCAGACGTATGTACCTCAAAGGAAGGTACATACAAAGGTTGGAACAATTGACTCGCCCCCGCGGTCGCAGGCATCGAACCGCGGAAGGCGAGACACTGAGAAAGCCTGTCTAGGTGCGGAAACCTTCACAATCTTCCCATCAACAGAAGCACGATCAGGATCAACAGAATTAATCCCAACCCGCCGCTTGGGTAATAACCCCAACCTGTGCTGTACGGCCAGGTGGGCAACGCTCCGAGTACTAACAAGATCACGATAATCAGGAGAATTAATCCCATAGTTCCTCTCGTGTCAGACGATTTCAACCATGCGCGCAGCCAGTTCTCCGCGCCCACGAAACAAATTAGGCTGCGGCCAGCGCCTCTGGTAATCGGGTCAACTCTGTAACGGCTTACAAATCATTCTGTACCAAAGAAGATGAGTTAAATGCTGGCGATCGCTTATCTCTCAGACTGGCGTATTCGCTGGGACTTTGCGCAAGAATAATTTCCGACTTACCCGGCATGGCAGAATCTAAACAACGCTGACGCGCATTTTAGTTCGCGCTGATTCAGCAGGAGTCAGCATGTCCGAAAATAGACAGCGCGTGGTGGTGGTTGGCGCCGGATTCGGCGGACTCGAGGCAGCTCGCAACCTGGCGAAGTTGCCGGTGCAAATTACTCTGATCGATCGCAAGAACCACCATACATTTCAACCGCTTCTGTATCAGGTGGCCACGGCTGGAATTTCGCCAGGCGAAATTGCCGCGCCCATCCGCTGGATTCTTCGCAGCCGCAAAAACGTCGAAGTGATCATGGACGAAGTTGTGGGATTCGATCTCACTCGGAAAATTGTCCAACTTCCGGATCTCGAAATTCCATTCGACTACCTGGTTGTCGCTGCTGGCGCCCAGCATTCTTATTTTGGCCACGATGAATGGGAGCCGCTCGCGCCTGGACTCAAGACGGTAGAAGATGCGCTGGAAATTCGGCGGCGCGTGTTTCTGGCTTTCGAATTGGCAGAGAAGCGGGCGATATCAGGTTCACCTCATCCAATGCTGACTTTTGCGATCGTGGGCGGCGGGCCGACCGGAGTGGAACTTGCCGGCACGCTGGCGGAAATCGCGCACAATGTGTTGCAGAACGAATTCCGGTCCATCGACCCGAAGCACACTCGTATTTTGCTGCTTGAAGGGGGCCCTCGCATTTTGCCGACGTACGCTCCTGATCTATCGCAAAGTGCGGTGCGCCAGTTGCAGCATCTGGGGGTCGAGGTGCGCGTTCCAGCGATGGTCACGCAGATTGATCCCGGTGCAGTTTGGATCGGCGGAGAGCGAATTCCGGCGGCGGTCATCCTGTGGGCTGCCGGAGTCGCCGCGTCGTCGCTGGGGAAAAAACTTGGAGCGCCCATTGATCGGGCGGGTCGCGTCATGGTGAATCCTGATCTCAGCATCCCCAACCATCCGAACGTCTTCGTCATTGGCGACCTCGCGACCCTAAAAGACTCGGGCGGAAACCCGCTGCCGGGCGTCGCTCCGGTGGCGCTCCAAGAGGGGCGCTATGTGGCTAAGATCATTGGCGGCGATCTGCGAAATTCCCCGCGGCAAAACTTTAAATATTTTGATAAAGGCAGCCTTGCCACTATCGGACGCGCCGCCGCCGTCGCTCAATTTAGAAAACTGCATATCTCAGGATATTTCGCTTGGCTGGCATGGCTTTTCGTCCACATTTTCTTTCTCATCGGATTCCGTAACCGCATAATTGTCTTGATCCAATGGGCTTGGTCCTATTTGACCTACGAGCGTGGCGCCAGGCTGATCACCGGTGATACCACTTTGCCCGGCTGGCAGAACGCCGAATCCGAAAATCAAACATCTGTCGCAGCGAGAAGTGCGAGACAATAGCAACAGCAGTTCTGCTGGAGTGTGAACATGGCTCGCCGAATTCCGTTGGGCGTCTTGCTCTTGATCCTTCTTCTTCCCGCGTTCGCTCAAGCGAACGTTCTCAAGCTGGAAATCAATGACACCATACAGGCCGCAACCGAAGAGCGTATTGAACGTGCTCTCGACCAGGCTGCGACTGAAAAAGACGATGCGGTTCTCATCGAGCTCAGCACACCCGGTGGGTTGATGGACGCCATGCGCGAGATCATGACTAAGATCATTGCATCGCCGGTGCCGGTCATCATTTATGTGACCCCGAGCGGAAGCCGCGCCGCCTCCGCTGGATTTTTCATTCTTGAGAGTGCGGACATCGCTGCCATGGCGCCGGGAACTAATACCGGCGCCGCGCATCCCGTGGGCGCATTCGGAGGCGATATCAAGGGCACGATGAAAGAGAAGATTGAAAACGACGCGACTGCGCTGATGCGCTCGGTCGTTGCCAAACGCGGCCGCAACGTGCAAGTTGCCGAAAGCGCAGTTTTGCAGTCGAAGTCCTTCACCGACGGCGAAGCGCTCTCGCAGAAGTTGATCGATTACGTCGCCCCAAATGAACAGGATTTATTTCGCCAGATCGCATCCAAGCCGGTAAAGCGTTTCAACGGCCAGACGGTCACGCTCAATCTGAACGGCGAGCACGAGGTTGTGGTCGATGAAACCCTCAAAGAACACATCCTCGCATTTCTCATGGACCCCGACATCGCGTTCATACTTTTAGCAATCGGCGCTCTTGGACTCTATACCGAGTTCAACCACCCCGGTGCCGTCTGGCCGGGGACGGTCGGCATAGTTTTCATCCTGCTGGCCGTGTTTGCGCTGCACCTTTTGCCGATTCGCTTTGCAGCGGTGGTGTTGATCTTTGCTTCATTTGTCCTGTTTGCACTCGAGGCTAAATTCGCCACTCATGGCGTACTGGCCATTGGCGGGATCACGATGCTGGTAATTGGCGCGCTTCTGTTGGTCGATGCCCCCATCCCTGAAATGCGGGTGAAGTTGGCCACCGCCCTGGCAGTGAGCGTCCCTCTGGGAGCGATCACGGTTTTCCTGATGACGGTTGCGCTTCGCGCGCGTCGTAACAAGATTACGACTGGCATTGAAGGGCTGATCGGCGAGGTCGCGGTTACCCAGACTCCGCTGGCGCCGTCGGGCAAGGTGTTCGTCCACGGCGAAATTTGGGACGCCGTGGCCACGACCAACGTCCCCGCGGGCGAGCGGGTGGTCGTTCACAAAGTCGATGGGCTGCAGTTAAGAGTTGATCCAGTGCGTGAAGCGGTCGAAAGGCATTAACCACGAAGGACACGAAGGTTCACGAAGGAAATCCATGCCCTGTATGACATCTGCTTAGTCGTGTCGGCTTCGCGTGCCCCTGATTTCCTTCGTGAACCTTCGTGTCCTTCGTGGTTAATGGGGTCTCCAACCACAGCCCGGTGTATCTTCCCGATAAACTCTGGTAACTCGCGCTCCTGCGCTACTGGTGCAGTACAATCAGCTCACACCTGCATTTTGGGCGGGAGGTCAAGATGGATTTAGGCATTGGCACGCTTGGCGTCGTCATCATTGTTGTTTTGCTGTACGCCCTGAGTTCCATCAAAATTCTGGCCGAGTACGAACGCGGCGTCATCTTCAATTTGGGCAGACTGCGGCCGCAGCCAAAGGGTCCAGGTATTATTTTGGTATTGGCACCAGTGCAACGCATGGTGCGGATTTCGCTGCGGCAAGAGGCGCTGGAAGTTCCTCCGCAAGACATCATTACGCGCGACAACGTTACACTGAAAGTCAACGCAGTAATTTTCCTGCGCGTAATTGAACCTACCCGTGCGGTGGTTGAAGTTTCAAATTACGTTTATCAGACGTCGCAGTTTGCGCAAACCACCCTTCGTTCAGTGCTGGGCGAAGTTGAACTCGATGAACTGCTGGCGCACCGCGAAAAAATCAATCTCCGGCTGCAGAGTATCCTTGACCAGCACACCGCCCCCTGGGGCGTAAAAGTGGCGAACGTCGAAGTCAAGCAAGTCGACATGCCTGAATCCATGTTGCGCGCAATGGCCAAACAGGCCGAGGCAGAACGCGAGAAGCGTTCGAAGATTATTCACGCCGAAGGCGAATTTTCCGCTGCGCAACGTCTGGTTGACGCAGCTAATTTATTGGCTACCGAGCCGGTCAGCATCCAGTTGCGTTATTTGCAAACCCTGACTGAAATCGGTGTCGAGAAAAATACGACCGTAGTCTTCCCGGTTCCGGTGGACTTTTTCTCTGGTATGCAGAAGATGTTAGGAAAGGAAATTGCCCCGCCGAAATAGATTGGGACCCGCGAGGACTTTATGACTCCAGTTATGGCAGCGCCGGCACGCGATCCACGAACTGAATATCCGGAAGATACGGAGATTACTCTTGGGACCGGCAAGATGCTGGCCCTGTTTTTCGGGCTGGTGATCCTATGCGCCACCTTCTTTGGCCTGGGATATTCCATTGGCCACAACTCGACGAAAACTAATGCCGAACTGCTCCCGTCGCCTAGCACTTCGAGGCCGTCGCGCCTGTCACCATCATCGTCTACAACAACTAGCGCACCGGTGACGCAACCTCAGACCGATAGCAAACCGGCCGACACTCAGCAAGCGGCGACGGATTCGAGCGCGGGCACAACTGCTGCCGGCTCGACGCCTGATCAAGCCGCGCCTCTTACGCCGCCCCAACCCGTTGCCAGCTATTTCGTCCAGGTTGCAGCAGTCAGCAAGCAGGAAGACGCCCAGGCGCTAGTAGAGGCGCTCAAGGGCCGCCAGTATCAGGCTTTCATCGCGGAAGCAACGCCCGATAAGCTTTTTCACGTGCAGGTCGGGCCGTTTACCGATGTCAAAGAAGCCGAAAGTATGCGGGCACGACTGGTGAACGACGGCTACAATCCAATCTTGAAAAAGTAGCAGAGCAGGGAACTCGCGTCACGCAGTCGTCAGCCGGTTCTTCCAGTGTGATCGCACGAACCAGATTACTCCGGCCGCAATAATCACCATAATCACGACGTCAAACTTGTGCAGGTATTTGCCAAGTTCGCGCCAGTTCTCACCCATTTTCATTCCGAACCAAGCTAGAAAAAAACACCACGGCCATGATCCTAAAAATGTGTACAGATGAAAACGTAGCCGCGGCATGCGCGCGATTCCAGCCGGCAGCGCAATGAAGGTCCTCACCACTGGCAGCATGCGGGCCACAAACACCGCCAGGTATCCCCAGCGTGCGAAGAAGCGGTCAGCCCAGTCGAGTTCGCGACGGCCCATAAGCACCCACTTGCCATAGCGCTCCACCAAGGGTCGGCCTCCATAGGCGCCGATCTCGTACGCAACCAGCGAACCCAGGTTGCAGCCGATTGCACCGGCGGTCGCGACCCAAAACAATTTCATGGTTCCGGTGAATACCAGGTATCCGGCGAAGGGCATGATGAGTTCTGAGGGCAGAGGAATGCATGCCGACTCGATCGCCATGAGTATGACAATCCCGCCATAGCCTGTGGCTGCGATGAGTGTTTTTATGAAAATGAATAAAGCGCCTAGGATTTTTTCAGTCATTGTGAGTGGGAGGGCGTTTAGCTGATCTGCAACCTGGTGCAGCCTTTACAGTGTACAACTCTCAGTCGTTTGTCCCGGTTGAGCGCTCGCGGTAGAAATGCATCAGGTCCAGCAGAATGGGTTGTGCGCCAAGCTGTCGAAGCAACGTCGTGACCTGACCGCGATGATACGTTCCGTGATTCACCACATGCAGCATCGATTGCCAAAGCGGATTTGAGTACACGCCAAATTTGAGCGTCTTATATTCCATCTTCCGGTCAAGGTCCGCTTGACTAAGTCCGGCCACGAATACCGACAGCCGTTCCTCGTGGACTGACCAGGTCTCACGCAGAGTGTGCACCTCGGGGAATAAGGTGACGTTTGGCAGCGCCGATGGAGACCGTCCCTGAAAGCGCTCCAGCCAAATCCATTCTGCGCCATAAATGTGAGCAAGCGTGTCTCGGACGGAGGGGAAGCTTGAACCCATTGGCTTGGTGAATTGCTCGGCGGTCAGTTTCTCGGCTGCTGCGAGGGAGCGTCGGTTTGCCCAGGCGTTGTACTCGAATAACGGGCGGATTTCTTCCGGAGACATATTACGACCTTCAAAATTAAAACGAACCATCCTGGGTAAATGTGAAACCGGGCAATGCCGCACCTGCGGCCGTTTTGGCAACCTTCACCCGGACGGTCGGCGCGTCCGGGGCATTCACCTCTGCCGGGCGAAGCACCGCGTACTGGGTGAACACCTCGCTGTAGACCTTGGTCACGAGATAATCCTGGCCATTTTCGTCTTTGCGCCAAACCTGCCCAAGCTGGATGGACTTCACTGCCATGCTGAATTTCTCCAGGAATCCAAAATCGAAGTGACTGTTGGTTGATTCCAGAGTAACGGCAGCACTGGAGGGCGTCAATGCTCCGAAGTCGTGGTCGATATCGCAGAAGCAAGTGAACCTTCGGACAAGCGCAAAATTCCTCCCTATTGTTGTTAAGATTGCATTCTGCCCAGGAGGAAAAATGCCGCGAGGAGTGATGCCGCGAAGACCAGGTAAGACCGGACGACATGAGGGAGCAAGACCGCCCGAGCGGGCGATTGCGGCGCCGGCCAAGGCAAGTAAGGGTCGCAAACTCGCTGCTAAGGTTCTGACGGATTCCGCTTCCGCTCAGGCTCCGAAGAAGGCAATGTCGACGGTAGCCAAAAGTGGTGTTCTGAAAGGTTACAACCCGAGATCGCCGGAGCGCGTGTCGGAGATTCTGAAGCGGCTTGACCAGTTTTATCCTGACGTGACCTGCGCTCTTACCCACAAAGATCCGTGGGAACTCTTGGTGGCGACGATTCTTTCGGCGCAATCGACCGATGTGCGTGTCAACATGGTCACGCCGGAGCTGTTCAAGAAATATCCCACGGTTCAGGACTTCGCAAAATTAGAACCGCAACAGCTCGAGCCTGACATCCGATCCACCGGCTTTTTTCGCAACAAATCTAAATCTGTAGTCGGAGCCGCGCGCAGAGTGGTCAACGAATATGGCGGCAAGGTACCCGACACGATGGAAGACCTGCTCACTCTTCCTGGAGTTGCTCGCAAGACCGCCAACGTTGTGCTCGGCACCTGGTTCAAGAAAGCCGAAGGATTGGTCGTCGATACTCATGTTCACCGCATCTCGCGCCGCCTTGAACTGACGAAGAACGATGATCCGAAGAAAATAGAACAGGATTTGATGGCCGTGATTCCACGCGAAAAGTGGATATTGTTCTCGCATCAGGTGATCTGGCACGGGCGCAGATTATGCTTTGCCCGCTCTCCCAAGTGCGTTGATTGCCCTCTGGAAAACATTTGCCACGCGGAAGATAAGACCTGGAGCACGGTGGAGAAGCACGAAGGGGCGAGAGCTTAACTTTACGTCGGTACTTTCAAAATCATGTATCCGCCCATCAGCGCGAAAATAATGTCGGGCGACCACGCCGCCAGCGTCGGTGGCAGTTGGCTGATATTGCCCATGGCTTCGAACAATCCCGAAATGACCGTATAGACCACGGCAATAGCGATGGCAGTTGCGACGCCAGCCATGGTACCTCGCCTACCCGCGGAGAGCGCGAACGGAATCGCCAGCACGCCCATCACGAATGTGATCACAGGAAATGCAATTTTCTTCTGCAATTGCACCTTCAGCTTTACTACTTCAAAGCCGCTCTGCTGTAGTTCGTGGATGTAACGGCTGAGCTGCTCGTAATTCATCTCCAGCGACTGCCTGACCTCCTTCTTGAAATAGGGTGGCGGCTCAGAGACTGCAGCGAATGTGGATACGTCATAGGGATGGTAGTCCTGGATAGCCGGGCCGCGGAACGCGCGTTCCCAGCCTTGTTCGCAGACCCAGCGGTTTAGATTATCGGCCCAGCGGGCACGTCCGGCGTAAATTCGGCGCACCAATTGAAATGTCGTCGGGTTGAACTGAAAGACCGACAAGTTGCCGAATTGGTTTTTGTCCGAGTCAAAGAACTGGTAGTAGTAAATCGTCGAATGCTGGCCGAAGATCCACTTGCGAGACGGATTCAAGTAGGTCTGCGGAGGCCGTCCCTTGATCTGGTTCAGCAGCGCGTCCTGGCGCTTGTTGGCATGGGGCAAATAAAATTGGTCGGCAATGAATAATCCACCCGCCACCAGGGCGCCCGCCAACAACACCGGAACAATAATGCGATAAATGCTCATCCCCGTGGCTTTCAGCGCGGTGAGTTCGTTGTAGCGTTGCATCAGGCCGAGCGTAATCAGGACCGTCAGCAGCACACCATATTGCGCAACGTTGTAAAGAAAATACGGTGTGACGTTGAGCAAGTACTCGCCCACTGTCCATGGCGAGATCTGATTTCGAAGAATGTCACCAAGCAATTCGAACACCGTAAAGATGAGCGACAACCCCACCAGCGCTCCGACGATCATCGCAAAATTAAAAACGAAATCGCGCAGCAGGTAGTCATCGATCAGCATGGGAAAGCTCGCGCTGAACACGCGTTTGCGGGTGGCGGCCCGCTCGAAAGCGTTCTCGGAAGCAGTAGTCGGCAAGAGCAGAGTGCCGCCGCGGAAGCTGGTCTTGAGTGAAGTCCAGCCACCTTTTAGCAGAGCTATTTCAAAAGGCCTCCGTTCTGAACGCCATAACAGAAACGCGCCGCCTATTAGAAATGCGACATCTGCTAACCATACGCCGGCCGCTGGTGAAACTTTGCCTTGCCGCGCCAGCGAAACTCCAAACAAAGATGAGAAGTAATACGCAAAGACAAGCACAATCGTGATCACGAAGCCCGCTGATTTGCCGCCTTTTTTTGCTGAGAGCCCGAGGGGAAATCCCACCAGAGCAAGCACGATGCAAGCCGTGGGCAGCGCGAAGCGCCTGTAGAACTCAATCCAGTACCAACGCGCAGTCAATGGAGTTTTGCTGCTCCGTGCCAGTTTCGGTAGCTGGAATGTCGGGATCTCCGAAATCGCTGCCGGAGGCTGGTCTTTCCCCGCCCCCGTCGACTCCGGCAACAAGATCGGCATATCTGTCGCCTTAAAAGTGGAGATCTGATATTTATCCGGCATCGTCGGATCGGTTTCGTGCGAAGAGCCGTTAATCAAGTGCAGATGCAGAGTGTTCTTGCCTTCACTCACCAGAATCCCTTGCTCCGCCAGCGTGATCTTCGGGGCCGATGGATCAGTTGTGTCAGCGAGAAACACGCCTTTCCAGATGGCCGCACCCTGTGCGCTTTTTACATCGTGAACGTACAGCACCATCTTCGGAAAACCTTCGTAAAACACGCGCGGTTGCACTTCAAACGAAACCTGTGAACCCTTCAACTTCTCTTGCAGATGATTGAGCGCCTGTTGCGATCGCGGTGCGAGATAGAGACCATTACCCAACGCAAGCAGCCAGGCAGCCAGGAAAAAGATGGAAAGGATTCTCAAAAAACTTCCAATCCCCATGCCGCTGGCTTTCATGGCCGTGATCTCGCTGTCCGCGGCCAGACGGCTTAACCCGATGAGAATGCCGATCAATACGCCCGCGGGAAGCGTAATCGTCAGTGCCTCAGGAATGATGAGCAGAAATAGTTCGATTGCGCTGGGCAGGGGTGCGCTGTTGCGCACAATCAGTTCGAGGATCTGTCCCAACTCTTTGGTGTAAATAACGAAAGTGAAGATCGCAGTCCCGATGAGTGCGTGCGACGTGACTTCCCCGAGAATGTAGCGGGTGAGAATGCGCATCTGGCTTTAAACGGAGTCTAGCACGCGACCGCCATGGATCGGCGCCAGTAAGGGTTACTCGAGTCAGTATCCACTATGCTTGTCGACCAGCCCAAGCAGCGGCTGGCCAGAAAGATATCGCCGCAGGTTTTCCGAGAAAAGAGCGTAGTGGCGTTCCCACATTTTTTCGCTAATGCCAGCGGTGTGGGGTGTGATCAGCAAATCGTCCAGGTCCCAAAGCGGTGAATCTGGCGGCAGCGGTTCCTGATCAAAGACGTCGAGAGCGGCGCCGCCGATCTTGTGCTCGCGCAGAACTTCGATGAGCGCACCTTCGTTTATAAGCGGACCCCGGCCTACGTTAAGCAGAAATGCATCGGCCTTCATGGCCGCAAGTTGCCGATTGCCAATCATCCCTTTAGTTTCAGACGTGACTGGGGCAGATAAGACGACGTAGTCAGACTGCGCCAGCAGATCGTGCAATCTCGATGTGGGCAGAACCTCCTCGACATATTGCGGCTTTTCTTTCTCCGGATGCTCGCGCACTGCGATCACCCGCATGCCCAACGAGGATGCATGTTGTGCTACTTTGCGACCGATGCTTCCCAAGCCGACCAATCCGACGGTGGCGCCTGCCAATTCTCGTGTGCGCGAACGCCCGCTCGACATGGCGTCTTGTCCCCACACGTGCTTCTGCTGGAACCGTACCGCTGCGGGTATTCGCTTCGCCAAAGCAAACATCATCGCGATTACCTGCTCAGCGACCACGGGTCCATGAACGTCGCGCGCATTGGTAACGATCACGTCGCTATTCACCAGCTCGGGGAACATGAGCTGATGCACAGCTGCCGCCTGCGAGTGGATCCAGCGCAGCTTTCTTGCCGCCATGAACTGCTCCGGGCGGATGGAAAGTCCGAAGAGGATTTCAACATCTGCAATGTGCTGCTCAACATTTTCATAAGAGTTGAGTTGCGCAACTTCGAGGTCCGGGAACTCGTTGCGCAATCGCTCTGCAAACCATACCGGAGCGATCCACAGCTCAAGGCGATGGTAGGTGAGGATGAGCAGTTTGCGCTTGGGCGGTGGGGTCATCGAGTGATTTCGAAGCTCAGGATTTCTGCACTCGCAGGTCCGATCCAGTCATTTCTTTCGGCTCAGGAACGCTAAGCATTCCCAAGATCGTTGGCGAAATATCACGCAGCGAACCACCTGATTTTAGATTGAACTCTTTCGAATTTTCCGCGACTACGATGAACGGCACGGGATTCGTGGTGTGATAGGTGTGCGGGCCGCCGCTTACGGGGTCAACCATCATTTCGGCGTTGCCATGATCGGCGGTAATCAGCATGGCGCCTCCTTTGGCGCGGACCGCTAGTTCGATGCGGCCGAGGCAGGCGTCCACGGTTTCGATCGCTTTGATGGTCGGCTCAAGCTTGCCAGAGTGGCCAACCATGTCGGCGTTGGCGAAGTTGACGACGATCACGTCGAAGGCGCCATCTTCGACAGCCTTCACTACGGTGTCCGCGATTCCAGCCGCGCTCATTTCGGGCTTCAGATCGTAAGTGGCGACTTTTTGCGAGGGCACCACGACTCGCTCTTCGCCGGGGAAGGGCTGCTCCACACCGCCATTGAAGAAATAGGTGACGTGCGCATATTTTTCGGTTTCGGCCACGCGCAGGTTGCGCATCTTCCTTTCGCCCATGACGTTGGCGAGGATGTTGTCCAACGATTCGGGCGGGATGACGATGGGAAGGCGGAATTTTTTGTCGTACTGGGTCATGCAGACGTAGTGCAATTTCTTGGGAACCCGATCGCGCGGAATAGTTGTATCGAGATCGTCAGCCCCGGGAAGGTCACGTCCGGCTTGCTCATTCAAGCCGCTGTTTCGAGTCAGAGCGCGGGTGATCTGACGTACGCGGTCGGCGCGAAAGTTGAAACAGATGCAGGAATCGTCGTCGCGAATGGTCGTTGTGGCGCGGGCGCCCTCGCCCGCGTTTTTCTCTCCACAAACAAACGGCACAATGAACTCATCAGTGACGCCTTTGTTGTAGGACTCTTTCACGCCCTGGACTGGATCGGTATACTTGCCGCTTTCGGCTTCGCCGAAAACCATCGCGCTGTAGGCTTTCGCGATGCGCTCCCAGCGGAGGTCGCGGTCCATGGCGTAGTAGCGGCCGCTGACCGTGGCGATTTTGCCGCAGTTGTATTCGCGCATCGCCTGCTGCAGTTGTTCGAGGTAGCCTGCACCGTTGGTGGGCAGGGTGTCGCGGCCGTCCATAAAGGCATGCACGAAGACGCGCTCGACTTCATTCTGCTTCGCCATTTTCAGCAGGGCATGGAGATGAGTTTGATAGGAATGCACGCCCCCATCGGAGAGCAGGCCGAAGAGATGAAGCTGCCGGCCTCCGGTGCGTGCGTTCTTCATCGCGCTCAGGAGCACGGGATGCTCGAAAAATTCGCCGTTCTGGATCATCAGCTCGATACGGGTTGAATCCATGTGGACGATGCGACCGGCGCCGATGTTCAGGTGGCCAACTTCGCTGTTACCCATTTGCCCTTCGGGCAGGCCAACGTAAGGGCCGCTGGTCTGGATGAGCGTGTTGGGGTACTCGCGCAGCAGGCGGTCGTACACCGGCTTGCGGGCCAGTGCGATGGCGTTGGCTTTGGTTTCGGCGCGGTATCCCCAGCCGTCGAGGATGATGAGGATCAGGGGTTTGGGGGTCAAGCTTCTAGCTCCTAGCTGTTAGCTCTTAGCTCCGAGCGGTGAGCGTCGAGCGATGAGCTTGCAGTATTCAAAGACTGGAACACGCGGATTAACGAATCTACCAGATGACCCGGACTGGATACTTCTTGAATACTGTGTCTGCACTCACAATCGGCAAGCCTTCCTCCAGGCTTTGAGCGATCAGCAATCGGTCGAATGGGTCGCCGTGATGACTCTTGAGTCCCTCTATACGCAAGACGTGTTCAAGTCTTATCTGGAGAATGCCTACTCCACTCTTGGTCATTTGCGAAAGCAGATATTCACCTGCAGGCGATGGCAGCAGAAACTTGCCCAAATGAAACTTGATCAGAGCTTCCCAAATACTCACAACGCTCCAGAAGCACTCCGATGAAGCAATCAGCCGCCGCGCAGTCGGTGACAGTCTTTCAGGATTTCCGATTCCCCAGATGAATGTGTGAGTATCGAGAAGAACCTTCATTTGTTGAAGAGATCCTCAATGTCGGGATCAGGTTGATCGAGACCATCGGGCACGACAAAGTCACCCTTTGCAGACCCGAACTGAAACTTGCGTTTCTTAGATTCAATTGGGATAAGTTTCGCTACCGGCGTACCCGCTTTGGCGATGACCACTTCTTCGCCCAGCGCGACTCGTTCTAATAAGCGAGAGAGGTGGGTTTTGGCTTCGTGGACGTTGACTTCCATGGATTCATGCTAGACTAAGTCGTGGACTAAGTCAACACGGCAGAAATGGGAAACATTAATTAGTGTTTTGCAGGCGGAGTGGATTGCTCTTGTTCCTCTTTGGCCATTTTCTCCGCCTGATCCGTAATCCGGGTTACGGCTTTTTCCATCCGCGGTCGGGCTGCCTGGGTTGCTTCGCTCATTATCGCGGGCATTTCGTTAACTACTTTCTGACCTGTAGGGGTATTGTAGAAGGCAAGCATGGCAGCCACGTCACTCTTGTTCAGGTGACGCTGGTACGCGGGAATCATGTCATCCACAATCGCTTCGACGTCATAATCCTTTAAGACTTGATCAAAAAAGGATTCAAGTCGGTCAATGTCTTCTTGTTTCAAGTCCGGATATTTTTTCGTCAAATTATCGTGTAACGCTTGCCGCATTTGCGCGCTTGAGGCCTCCATGACGTTGTGCACTCTCTGACGGACGTGTGTTGCCGCGAACAGTTGCTCAACGTCTTCCTTCGAGGCAGGCGTGTCGTCGGAGTTGGAGGGAGCACTTTGCGCCCAGCTCGCTGGAATTACGAGGAATACAGAGATAACCAATACCAATGCAGATTTCATAAACTTCTCCTGACTTAATGTGATACCTACCCTTTGTAGTTCACCGCCTTCAATCCCAAAAATCTTGCGCCACTTCCCAACTCTTCTTCAATCCGCAGCAACTGGTTGTATTTGGCAACGCGGTCGGTGCGGGAGGCGCTACCCGTCTTGATTTGTCCAGCTCCTGTCGCAACCGCGAGGTCGGCGATGAAGGTGTCTTCGGTTTCGCCGGAGCGGTGGGAGATGATGCTGGTGTATCCGTTGCGGCGGGCGAGGTCGATGGCGTCGAGAGTCTCGCTGACCGTGCCGATCTGGTTGACTTTGATCAGAATGCTGTTGGCGACGTGCTGGTCGATTCCTTCCTGCAGGAATTCGACATTCGTAACAAAAAGGTCGTCGCCGACCAGCTGGATTTTTTCACCGAGTTCTTTAGTCAAATTCGCCCAGCCGTCCCAGTCGTTCTCGGCCAGGCCATCCTCTAGCGAAACGATCGGATAATCATTCGCCCACTTCGCCCAGAAGCGCACCATGTCGTCCGAACTCTTCGACGACTTGTCGGATTTCTTGAAAACGTATTTGCCCTCCTGAAAGAATTCGCTCGCGGCTGGATCGAGCGCGACGGCGATTTCTTCTCCGGGCTTGTATCCAGCTTGCGTGATCGCTTCGAGAACGACTTCAATACCCTCAACATTCGACTTCACCGAGGGCGCGAATCCACCCTCATCGCCGACTGCGGTGTTGTAGCCGCGCTTCTTCAACACACCCTTGAGAGTATGAAAAACTTCCACTCCCCAGCGCAGCGCTTCTGAGAACGATTCAGCGCCCACCGGCATGACCATGAATTCTTGAAAATCGACGTTATTGTCGGCATGCGCGCCGCCGTTGAGAATATTCATCATCGGCGTAGGCAAAGTGTTTGCGCCTGCTCCGCCCAAATAGCGATAAAGAGGCAACTTGAAACTGTTGGCTGCGGCGCGCGCCGCCGCCATAGACACCGACAGAATTGCATTTGCGCCGAGGCGACCTTTGTTCTCGGTGCCATCCAGTTCGATCATCTTCTGATCGAGGGTGCGCTGCTCAGCAGCATCGAAGTTACCCAGAGCGTCCGCAATTTCGCCGTTCACATTTTCGACGGCCTTCAGCACACTCTTACCAAGGTAGTTCTGCTTGTCATCATCGCGAAGTTCAACCGCTTCGTGCTCTCCAGTGGAGGCACCGCTAGGCACAATCGCCCGCCCGATGGAACCATCATCCAGCCAGACTTCTGCCTCGACCGTAGGATTGCCGCGCGAATCGAGCACCTGCCGTCCGCGAATTTGCGCAATATTGCTCATCGATTTATGCCGTTCCTTCTCAGAAGAATTTAAGTCATCCCGTATGATCACATCGCCGTCGCCGGTCGAGGAAAAAGTGAGACGCCTCCCCGTCAGGTATCCCACACCGGTATAAGTGTTTGGCATGGCGGAGTTGGAAACTTGCGATTATAAATGATTGCTGCGGTGGCACTGACTTCGGAACCGAGAACACGATGAAAAATCAGACCGAAACTCTTACGGCCGGTTCTCCAGCCCCTCGTTTTACTTTACCTGCCGCAAACCGCGAGGGCCGATTTTCTCTTGCCGACCTGGTTTCAAGCGGAACGCTGGTCATCGAATTTCTTCGCCGGACCTGGTGACCCAATTGCCGCAAGCGCATGGCTCAGTTTGAGCCGCACAAAGAAGAACTGGACAAACTGGGTGCTGGCCTCGTCTATATCGCGGGAGAAAAGAGCAAGGGACTTTGGAAGCCGGCGAAGTATCTCAGCGAGCATCCGGTCTCATTCCCGTTCTTGCTGGATGAGGACCGCTCGGTGACGAAATCGTACGGCCTCTATCACGCTTTTGGGCACGACGCCTTTCGCATCGCACACCCCGCGACTCTGATCGTCGACCGCAGCGGGACGGTGCGATATATCTATCGCGGAGACAATCAGACCGATCGCGCCCCCATCCAGGAAATACTTGATGCTCTCCGCAAGATTCGCTAGAACGCCGCATCACTTCTATTGCACCGCGTGTCGTACAGCTACTGCGACAGCGCCATCAATTCGTGTTCGGGCAACAATTGCAGATCGATCCAGCCCTCGAGTGGAAGCGCATCCATAGGCACGCGATTCTGCCAGATACTGACACGCAATCGAATTTTTGTTGCCGCAGGACTCGATGAATCTGGCGTTGACTCTGGCGGTTGCGCATAAAGCAGCGCGAGTGGCAACTTGAACTCAAAGTTATGCGCCAGGGCCACATCCCCGCCTTCTCTGGAAATTTGGTCCCCATTATCAGAAATATTCCAGCTTGCGATTCTGGACTCTTTCACTTGTACATTCAGGCGCAGCCCTCGCCTCGGCCGGCTGGAACGGTCCGCCCACGATTCAAGGTTCACCACGATTTCGCAATCGCCGGCGGGAACCTCCGCCGCGAAATCGACGCGCCCGTAAACATTATGCTGGTCGATTCCCGCATAGATCGAATCCAGCAGGAAAACTTTGCCGTGCATGGCGCCGGCGCGTCGGTCGGCGGCGTAGTGCGCGGCGCCCATCCACTCGAAATACCGGACCATGTCTCCGGTGATGCGAGGATGAATGTAATTGGTTTGCGGCAAGAATGAAGGAGTGACCAGTCCGCCTATAATCGGCTGAGCCAAATGGTCGGGCGCAGTTGCCCCCAAAGCCTGGTACACATTCGAAAGATGCTTGCGATATAACTCGTCAAATTCGCGATCATTTGCTGAATGGTGTTCCGGCCCGTACCACCAATTCCAGTCGCTACCTTCCGCGATGAACAGTTCCTCGAGCGCCAACTTGCGTTGTTCTTCCGAAACGTGCTGCGAAGCATGGCTATAAAAATTGCGGGCATGATAAAGATAGTCCCAGGATTTATTGTCCTCGGGCGCGCCGATCCAGACGTTAAAGTTTGCATTGATCCATGAACCCGGCACTAGCGACCGAAGAATGTTCGGATTGCGTTCTCGCTCGATTGCTTCTGAAACCGTCAGTGCTTCGATCGAGCTGTCCTTTTGCAGTGCATCATAAAAGCGCCGCAAAAATTCGCGGCCCGATTCCGGATAATATTCCCAGGCATTTTCCCCATCCAGAATGATTGCAATCGTCGCGTCGCGCCCGGTATGTAAAACTGGTTGAGCGGAGTCCTTGATGTTCCGCATCGAGTGTGCGGCGGCTTCCGCCGGGGGCATTCCGGAATAAACGAATCCGATCAAATCGGAAATCGCATGATCGCGAAAGAGCATATTCATGCGGGTTGGGCCTTGCTCATAGCGGTGGACGTTATAAAGTTTTTCGGCCGACGCATCCGGGAGCCGTCCTTGGCCGTCGCGGATGAATGACATTCCAGTGGTTCGCGAGAGAACACCTTCGTCCGTAGCCATCCAGTTCACGCCAAGTTCCGCAGCAATTGCGACCGCCTCTTCGGAAACGCTTCCTTCTGATGGCCATACCCCTCGGGGCCGCACACCGAAAACTTTCTCGTGCAGATCCAGGCCGCGTCGTAGTTGCTCGCGCGCGTCTTCAGGATGACGGAAACGATTTTGAGGAAGTGGCAAGCCAAGTGTGGAAGCGGCGCCCGCATTAGTGTCGCAGAGCAGCGGCAGAATGGGATGGTAGAAAGGCGAAGTGGAGATCTCAATCCGACCCTGTTTCGCCGCCTTAGTATGTTCCGGCAAAACGTTTTTGATCAGCTCACGCTGCCGCTCGATAACAAATTTCTGATCTTCCGCAGAAAAACCTCGGCCTTTGCGTGCCAGTTCAGCGATCTCCGGCTCCGCCAGATAGAATTCATCGAACCAGGCAATCTGCGAAAGTACCTGCAGGTCGCTAAGGTCCTGGGCTTGAAAATACTTGTCGGCTTGCTCGGGGGACGAACCCGCTCCCTGAAATCGTTCCCAGAGCTCGGCATATCGCGAATAGCGCCCGATCAGGCGTTCAGGATTTGCCTGAAAAAGATACTGCAAGGCGAAGCGCCGCTCGTCCGGGCTGAGATCGGCCGCCGGACGGGCCGCTACGCGGAGGAACGGATCCAAAGCCGTCCCCTCGGCGTAATCCTGGATTTGCGCGATGAGCGATGGAACCAGATTAAAAGTTTGATGTACTTGGGGAAACTCCTCCAGCAGTTTCACCATCCCGTAGTAGTCTTTCAGGGCGTGCAGACGCACCCACGGCAGACGGTATTCGCCCGTGACCAGATCCTTGTAGTAGGGCTGATGCTGGTGCCAGAGAACAACGACCCGAAGTACAGGCATTGACGGCGTGATTCCTAATTAGAATGAATATGCAGTCTAGCACGTGAGAAGTTTCACCAGTCTGCGCATAATTTATGACCACAAAAAACACGCTCACCGCCCCCGTGCGTTATGACGTCAGCCTTCTTTCTCCTGACGATCTCTACCTGTTCAATGAGGGCCGAAATTATCGCGCTTACAACCATCTGGGGGCACACCTGGCTTCATTCAACGGCGAGCGGGGGACTTCGTTCAGCGTCTGGGCGCCGAATGCGCGCAAGGTTTCCGTGATCGGAAATTTCAACCACTGGAACAACAATTCCCATCCTCTGGAGTCGCGCGGGGCTTCCGGCATATGGGAAGGATTTATTCCAGGCCTCGGCAAAGGGTCGCTTTATAAGTTTCATATCGTCTCGCATAGTCACGACTTTGTTACCGAGAAGGCCGACCCCTTCGGCACTTACCACGAAGAACCGCCGCGTACCGCTTCAGTGGTGTGGGACTTGGACTATAAGTGGGCGGACCAAGAGTGGATGAGTTCGCGAGCAAGCCGCCAGACTCTGCAGTCGCCAATTTCAATATATGAAGTGCATCTGGGTTCATGGATGCGTGTTCCCGAGGAAGGGAACCGTTCGCTTACGTATCGTGAGATGGCGCCAAAACTCGCGGACTACATCACCCGGATGAACTTTACTCACGTAGAACTACTGCCGATCATGGAGCATCCGTTTTACGCCTCGTGGGGATACCAGACGACGGGATATTTCGCTCCGACCTCGCGCTACGGCACGCCGCAGGATTTCATGTTTTTCGTGGATTACCTGCACCAGCGCGGTATCGGCGTGATTCTTGATTGGGTGCCTTCGCACTTTCCCTCCGACGCGCACGGACTCGCGTACTTTGACGGGACCCATCTCTTCGAGCATGCCGACTGGCGCAGTGGTTTTCATCCCGATTGGAACACTTACATCTACAACTACGGGCGTAATGAAGTACGGAGCTTTCTTATGTCCAGCGCCATGTTCTGGCTGGACAAATATCACGTGGACGGCTTGCGGGTGGATGCAGTCGCGTCCATGCTCTACCTCGACTATTCACGGCGCGAAGGCGAATGGATCCCGAATAAATTCGGTGGCCGAGAGAATCTGGACGCGATTGAATTTCTGCGCCAGCTGAATCTAGAGGCCTACAAAGAGTATCCCGGCATTCAGACGTACGCGGAGGAATCAACCGCTTGGCCGATGGTTTCACGACCTGTTTATTTAGGGGGACTCGGCTTTGGCATGAAGTGGGACATGGGTTGGATGCACGACACATTGGCATATTTTGCGCACGACCCGATTCATCGCGGATTTCATCAAGGCATGCTTACCTTCCGCATGATTTATGGATTCAGCGAAAATTTTGTGCTGCCGCTTTCCCATGATGAAGTCGTGCACGGCAAAGGCTCGATCGTCGGCAAAATGCCGGGAGATGAGTGGCAGAGGTTCGCCAACCTTCGCCTGCTTTACGGATACATGTTTGCCCAGCCCGGCAAAAAGCTGCTGTTCATGGGCGACGAATTCGGGCAAGTGCGTGAGTGGGGACACGACATGAGCCTGGAATGGCATGTCTTGCAATTTCCGGTGCATTCGGGCGTCCAGAGGTGGGTCGAACAATTGAACCGCGCTTTCCGCAATGAACCCGCGCTCCACGAACTCGACAACGATCCGGCGGGCTTTGAGTGGGTCGACTGCAACGATACGAAGGCGAGCGTGATCTCAATGCTGCGAAAAGGCAAAAAGCCGGAAGACACGATCTTGATCGTGTGTAATTTTACCCCGGTTCCTCGCGACAACTACCGCATCGGTGTACCGTACGATGGCTTCTGGAAAGAGCTGCTCAACAGTGACGCGACGGAATATGCGGGCAGCGGCGTCGGCAACCTCGGCGGCAAGCAGACAGATGAAGAGCCGACTCATGGACGTCCGTATTCGCTTTCGGTTACGCTTCCGCCATTGGGAGTGCTGTTTTTCAAGTGGAACTCCAAGAAGTAGTGGTGGAGTTACATCAAGGAAAACCAGCCCTTACACTTCCGATAAAATTGCTAATCTAACTGCATGCCAACCACCGGAGAACGATTCGAGCGCGCAGTTTCAATCATGGCTAAATTGCGTGGGCCGGGTGGATGTCCGTGGGACCGCGAGCAGACCTTCGATTCCATCAAGCCTTATACGCTCGAGGAAACTTATGAAGTGCTGGAGGCCATTGACAATCGCGACTGGGATGAACTTCCCGGCGAACTCGGCGACCTGCTTCTGCAAGTGCTCTTTTACTCAGAGATGGCTGCCGAAGACGAACGCTTCTCGATTGACGACGTTCTCGATCGTCTTTCCAATAAGCTGGTTGACCGCCATCCGCATGTGTTCGGGGATGTAACGGCCGAAACTTCCGAGGAAGTTCTGCGAAACTGGGAAGCGCTGAAAGCGGAGGAAAAGAAAAGACGCCTGGAGGCTGGCGGAGGCAAATCTGCGGAAGAGCCGAAACCGCAGTCAGTTCTGGCCGGGGTTTCTGCCGCAATGCCGGCTCTGCTTGAGGCCCATAAGCTCAGCTCGCGGGCTGCGCATGTAGGGTTCGATTGGCCCGAGATCGCTGGGTTGTTCGATAAGCTGCAGGAAGAAACGACGGAGTTGAAGGAAGAACTGAAACATCTTCCCCTGCCCGTGCAGCCTGCCGGCCGTGGCGTCGCAGGATCCGGCAAACCGCAAGTTCCTGAGCAACTCCGTCATCGACTCGAAGATGAGCTCGGAGATTTATTTTTCGTGCTGGTTAATATCGCTCTGTATCTTTCGCTCGACTCAGAGTCTGCCCTGAAGAAGACCAATCGTAAATTCAAGCGCCGATTTCAATGGATGGAGGAGCAACTGAGCGCCTCCGGGCACACCCCCGAACAGGCAACTATGGATGAGTTAGAGTCGCTATGGCAGCAGGCGAAACAGCAAGAGCAAAGTTCCGATCGCAAATGAAAATTGAAGCCATAACTCTCCGCGAACTTCGCATGCCGCTAAAGCATTTTTTTGAAACCAGCTTCGGGCGGACCGAAGAGCGCCGTGTCCTCCTAATCACCGCCGACTGCGAAGGGGTTGAAGGTTGGGGCGAGTGCGTGGCTGGTGAAGGTCCATTCTTCAGCGACGAATGGATTGAGACGGCTTGGGCGACGATCCGCGAATTCCTTGCTCCTTCACTAATCGGCCAAAACGTTGCGCAGGCAAAAGACAGTGCCGGGCTCATGTCGCGCGTACGTGGTCACAATATGGCCAAGGCCGCGCTGGAGAATGCTCTCTGGGACGCCGAAGCCAAGGCGGCAAAGCAGCCCCTGTGGAAGCTGCTGGGCGGAACTCGCAGCGAAATTGACTGCGGAGTCTCGATCGGTATTCAAGACTCGCATGAACAGCTGCTCGAAAAGATTGAGACAGAACTCGGAGCTGGGTATCAGCGAATCAAGGTAAAGGTGAAGCCCGGCTGGGACCTGGAAGTCCTCGCCAAAATTCGCCAGCGCTGGCCGAAGATTCTGCTCAGTTGCGATGCGAATTCCGCTTATCGTCCATCCGATTTGTCGCATCTCAAGAAATTCGACGATTTCGGATTGCTCATGATCGAGCAGCCGCTATGGCATGACGACATTTTTCACCACGCAAAACTTCAGCGTGAATTGAAGACAGCCCTTTGTCTTGACGAGTCCATCCATCACGCGCGCGACGCGGAGACGGCGATCGAGTTGAAAGCTTGCCGCATCATCAACATAAAAGTTGGTCGCGTCGGCGGTCTCAGCGAAGCCATCGCGGTGCACGATCTTTGCCAGCGCAACAAAATTCCCGTCTGGTGTGGCGGAATGCTCGAAACCGGCATCGGGCGGGCCGTCAACATCGCTCTTTCAACCTTGGCTAATTTTCGGTTGCCCGGTGACGTCTCCGCCTCCAAGCGCTATTGGGAGGAAGACATCACCGATCCCGAAATCGAAGTCACACCGCGCGGAACGATTACGGTGAGGAGCTGTCCGGGCACGGGTTATGTGCCGAAGAAAAATTTAATTGAGAAATTGACGGTCAGGAAAGAAGTTCTCCGCAGCCGCGCCGCGACCGTCTAGGGATTGCAACAAACGGCCTGATCTTTCGCCTCAACCCGATGGCGATTTTGCGCGCTCTCTACTGATTTGTGTTCTACTTCAACCGCTTTCGATCTCGAAGGATTTTCCGCTGCTTCCTTTTTGAGAAGTTCTACCCCTTGGGCAAAGGTAAGGCTGCTGGGAACGGAATGAAAATTAGAGAACGTATCGTTCGAATGCATACTAATTTTTTTAACGAAGAGGACTTTGCCGGTAAACGCTAGCTGCATGTGGGTCACCTCCCACTGATGTTCGCCAACGTCGGCTTGCTGCACCAGGAAGCGCCCGCCAGGGTCGAGATGACCCAGAATTCCCCAGCCGAATTCTACTTCCTTCGACAGGGTGCCGTTGATTTCCGCAATACGGGTCTGCGTGATATCAATCAGAAGATTCCCACTCATGCCAGTCAGCACCTGCTCCACGTGAGAAGGCGGGCGGTAGCTGGGGTTGGGGCGGAAGTTCAGCCGGACCATTTCGTCTCCGGGCGCCCCTAAACCTTCGCGACCGGGTTCGGTTCCATCGCGCTGATACAAGAAAGCATCCGGCAACGCCTTAAGTATTCGCTCAGTATGCTCGGCGTCTTCCTCTTCCTGCTTTTTCTTTTTGCGAAGCTCCTGAGGACTCTGAACATAGTTCGCCAGCCTGGCTTCCTCTTCATGGCGTTCCTGGGGCGTGAGCGGCTGCCCGTTCTGCATTACCAGTAGGCCTGCCGTAGCATCGCGAGTCTCGACCATGAGCTTAGTTTGCGAAAGCTGCGGAGTGCGCTTTTCGTCCTTGAATCTGAAATGCATGCCCAAACTTTGGTTGGACGCGACCTCATTGTGCACCGCCTGGCGAACAATTTCAGCTGGGGCAAGGTTTCCACGATCTTCGGCAAAAGCGGCGGGCAGGCCAACGCCAGACAACAACACAGCCAGAATACAAGAGGCATATTGCGGTGCGGGGCGCATAAGGTTGCCCGTCCTTTAGACGAGAACCATAATCCCAATGTTGTATCAGCGCAACTGTTCCTTTTTACGGTTAAGTTCGCCCAATTCCTATAGACCAGGGAAATCCACCCGAATCCGACGGTGCTGTGACAGTTCGAATGGTTTACAATCCTGTTTCAACCTGTTCGCGCCGCTGAAAGGGGTAGCTGGATATGGCTGGTTCAGAAAATTTCGCCCACCTGGGCAGGTCGGTATTGATCCGCGGAGAGCTCTCCGGCAGCGAGGATATCTTCGTGGATGGTCAGGTGGAAGGCACTATCCAACTGAGCGGGAACAGTTTGACGATTGGTCCGAATGGCCGCATTCGCGCCAACATCACAGCCAAGAACGTAACCGTGAATGGCTCGGTTGACGGCAATATTGAAGCCGGGGAGCGCACCGATCTGCGAAAGAGCGCGGTGGTTAAGGGCGACGTTCGCACCCGCCGAATCGCCATCGAGGAGGGCGCTTACTTCACGGGCAAGCTGGAGATTCTGGGCGATAGCAAACCCCAAGCCGGTTCGGGTGCTGTCGCGGCGGCGGCTTCGGCGGCCCCTTCCCATTCGAAGCCTCTTGCCTCTGAATCCGGCAAGTAATCTGACACCGAGGCGTGTGCCGGGTTATATTGAGCAACGGATGAGGCCCGGAGGTCGGCGTTAACACCCTGACGTCTGTACGACCTACTCTGCAACTATGAAACTTTTTCGTAGCACGCCGGTGCCTGCGCCGCAACCGAAGCCTCAGGAGCGACTCTCCCGGCGTTCAACCGCCATGGCCGAGATCGCACGGACACTGAAAACAGAAGAAACCCTGTGCGTGCTCGACATTGGCGCGACCTCGGCCAGTAACATCCGGTTCTTTACGGAGCGTGGACACCGCATCTATAGCCAGGACTTGCTCGAAGCCTCGACCGATCCCGGGCTGGCCATCAGCAATGAACAGGGCCTGCCAACCCTCGATGGCAAGAAATTCCTCGACGAGAATTTGGCCTATCCCAATACTCATTTTGATCTTGTCTTCTGCTGGAACCTGGCCGATTACATGGATGAGAGCCTGGTGAAGCCGGTCATTGGGCGATTGTGGTCAGTGATGAAACCCGGAGCAATGCTGGTAGCTTTTTTTCATACCCGTGAGGCGGGGCCCGACGCCCCCTATTACCGCTACCACATTACTGGGAACGACATGCTGGAAATGCATGCCTTAAATTCGAAGGCGGCGTCTCGAAAAGGCAGGGCCGAACAATCGAATTTTGCTTTGCAGCGAGTGTTCAATAACCGCCACATCGAAAACCTTTTCCGCGACTTCTCCTCGATCAAGTTTTTCCTCTCCCGAGACAATGTGCGCGAAGTGTTGGTGGTGCGTTAGCGCGTCAGTCTTACCATCTGTCGGCTAATGAATTCCGCTCGCGAAATCAACGAAAACATAGGTCTGCGAATCGGCCGAGGCCAGCGTAGCCACCCGCGAAGCATGGAAGACACTTTAAGCACGCGGCCCAGACGCTCCTTGTAAGCCTGGCTGTAAAGCGTCGAAGCCTGTTGTAGCGAACACTCTCCCCTAAAAAAAGACTGCAGACATTCGGCCGCCAGGGCGCCGCTCCGTAACGCCAGCGAAATACCGTCGCCCACAAAGGGATCGACGAAAGCTGCCGCATCGCCCACCTGCAGCATCGTGTCCTGCACCGGCTCAGGCGCGTGAAAGACCAGCGGCGATGTGCTGACTGCTTCCGTCGCCGGCTTCCAGGTGCGGCTGCGTTCTCGTAAAGCAGGATGCAGGCATAGGACATCGGGCAATACGTTTGCGACGTCAGCCCGCACCATGGCGCATGCATTGCTTCGGGTCTCCGAGCCGTTTGTGGCCACAGCGACGGGCTGGACTCCGCAATATCCGCCATCAAAGAAGTACAAATCGCTTGAGGGCGCAGCAGAGGCTTCGTAAAAGTGAGCTTTAATTCCAATCCATTTTTCTCTGCTATTTCTCGCGCGCACCTCTGGACTGGTAAAGCTTGACCACCGTCCGCTGGCATTTATAAGCGCGTGAGCCTCGAAAATCTGTTTGTCAGCTATGATCCGAAACGGCCCGGCTCCCTCGACAGATTTCACTATGCTTTCTGCGTGAGTTTCGACCCCTTCCACGCAACAGGTTTCCCATAGCGCGGCATCAAGATCAAATCGCGCGATGCTGGCTGCCGGGGGATCGATCCGAGCCTCTAACATTGCACCATCGAGAAAGATGCGGCTGTTAGAAATACGTGGCGCTCGCGTCAACAGGTGCCGAAAATCATTCGCCAGCAGGTTGTGCAACAATCCCAGAGACTCGGCGGAAACGAATTCGCCACAAACCTTGTGCCGTGGAAAACGGGTACGCTCCAGCAATAGAACCCGGGCTCCTTTTCTTGCCGCGATAATGGCCGCCGCGCAACCTGCTGGTCCTCCTCCGATGATAGCCAAGTTAAAAATCACGATGCCACACCACCCGGCACAGTTTTCCAGGCAATCACGCCCATTCGAAATAGAAAATGTTTTTGTGTTTCCACCTTAATCGCTCCTGCATTGCGAAAGAATCCGCTCATTTCTTTGAGGGTGTATGCCTGCCTTACCGAGGCCGGCGCATCATTGCGGGTAATACAGCTGCGATAAAGCGGCATCCCGGCATACGCCAGCGCCAAATGCAACGGATGCCGCATGAGATCATTGACCAGGACGGCGACCCGCGAAACCCGCAGAGACTCGCGGGCAAATTTCAATACTTCTTCTGGCGCAAGGTGATGAAGAAACAAGGTGCAGGAAACCAGATCGAACGCTGAATCAGAAAACGGGACGCTTAACGCGTCGGCTGCGACTTTGTGGGCATTGCCGTTCCTTGGAAGGTGAGTGGGCGCGCGGTCCAGTAAGGTAACGTCTAATTTTATTCCATCTTTGCTGAGGTCACGGCCAGCTTGCATCGGAACGAATCCCGTTCCGGCAGCGATCTCAAGTAGAGAGAAGCGCGTCTTGCCGGTTCTGCGAGCGACGGCGTGGATCAGATCACGCGCGGTGGCGACGCCGCCCAAACGCTGATTGAACGATCGCAGATCGCGTAGCGTGGCCTCAACTTCTTCGGGAGTTCCGGAATCCGTGTCCAGCAACTCGAGCGCGGGGCGCCTCTTCATCTTCGGAGTTTATCGAATGGGCAAGCTGATTTTTGTCACGGGAAGATCAATAATGCAGAACGATTACGAAACTTCCGCCAGCTCTTCCTCAAGCAACTGTTTGTTATAGAGGTCGCTGTAGTATCCGTTCCTGGCGATTAGTTCTTCGTGCGTGCCAAGCTCCACAATTCTGCCGCTGTGCAGCACAGCAATGCGGTCGGCATTTCGGACGGTAGAGACCCGGTGGGAAATAAAAATCGTGGTTCTGCCCTGCATCACCTCGCGCAGGTGATTCAGGATCTTGTCTTCAGTCTGCGTATCGACGCTCGAGAGTGCATCATCCAGCACCAGGATTCGTGGATTACGAATCAATGCGCGAGCAATCGCAGTGCGCTGTTTCTGCCCTCCGGAAAGCGTGATGCCGCGCTCCCCGACAATTGTCTTATACTGCTCGGGGAAATTTTCAATCTCATTAGCAATATTGGCCGCTTTTGCCGCCCAACGCACATCTTGATCACTTGCATCCGGAACTCCGAAGGCAATGTTCTCGCGGATGGTCTCGCCAAACAGAAAAGTTTCCTGGGGCACGAATCCAATATTCCGCCGCAAAAAAGCCAGAGGATATTCGCGCACCGATTTGCCGTCGATCAGTACCATGCCCGCATCAACGTCGTAGATTCTCGGAATTAAGCTCACCAGCGTGGTTTTTCCGGATCCGGTGGGACCAACAATGGCCAGGCTGCTGCCGGCAGGAATGCGCAAATTGATGTCGTGCAATACCGGAGTTCCGTTGTAAGAGAACTGCAGATTTCGGAATTCGATGTCGCCCGTCAACTGCTCTTCGGAAGTGGGCGCCTGAACGTTGGGAGCATCCACGATCTCCGGCTTTTCTTCCATTAATTGGCTGATTCGTCCCAGGGAGGCGGTTCCACGCTGGAAGATGTTGATCACCCAACCCAGCGCAATTACCGGCCAGGTAAGCTGCACCATGAAGGTGTTGAAGGCGGTGAACTGCCCAACCGTCATGCGACCTAACAACACTTCACGTCCGCCGAGCCAAAGCACAAGCACAATAGCCAGGCCGAGCATAGTTTCGAGCGTCGGCCACAACATGCCCATCAGACGCACCAGTTTGAGGCTGCGTGCGATGTACTCGCGATTGGCAGTCTCAAAGCTCGCAATCTCAGCTTGCTCCTGAGCATAGGCCCGAATAATGCGTACTCCCGAAAAGTTTTCCTGCGCCCGTGCCGAGATCTCTGAAAACATCGCCTGAATACGCTCAAACCGTTCGTGAATTCGCCGGCCGAAATATTGAATGACAACACTCACCACCGGCAATGGCAGGAACGCGTAGAACGTCAGCCGGTGGCTGATGTGCAGCATGAATCCCAATGCAAACGCGGTAAAGACGATGGTGTTGGCCGTGTACATGAAGCCCGGCCCGAGAAGCATCCTGACGGCGTTCAAGTCGTTGGTCGCCTTGGCCATAATGTCGCCGGTGCGTGTCCGTTGATAAAAGCTGTGGGAAAGGCCTTCGAGGTGTTTGAACAGATCGTTTCGGAGATCGAACTCAATTTCCCGTGAAACACCGATCAGCACCCAGCGAATCAGGAACTGGAAAATTGCCTTGGTTGAAGAGACCAGCAAGAGCAGAAGAGCGAGTACTCCGATCTTGTGCAGTGAGATTCCCGCGTGCCGCATATCGTCGATGGCGCGACCGACAATAGGAGGTACCAGCACCCAAGCCGCATTCATAAGTAAAACGCAGATTCCTCCCCAAACATAGCTACGTCGGTATTTGTTTAGATAGGGAAGAAGAGGACGAAGGCTTTTCGGGAACATGGGCTGCTACAGCGATTCTAGCAGTACAGACGCCAGCCCCGGCATTCTGGCAGAGGGTTACGGGTGCCGTCTTCCATGGCCATGAGTTGCCGAGGTGCTCGTTCTCTCAGGAAAGCTCGCCGTGAATGCGATTGCCAACAAGACCAGCCAAATCGCGAGAAATCCCCAGTTGGAATGACTCAAAAAAGAAATTGCGCTATCGAAATTCATCACTTGCTCCAGAGACTGTCACTTAACATGTACGAAGGAGCCAGCCCGCAAGCATTATGCTCCGTGAATCACGCCTCAGCACAGCGAAACGGGAATTTGCCAGTTGCTTCTTTGTATTCCCTTATGACCAACTCGACACCGCGAAGCTGTTGCTCTGCACTTAAACCGCGACCCACAAGCTCCTGCTCGATGCGGTTCAACCAGTAGCCCACGGCTTCGTCAATTCCAGAGACGACTTCCTGCGCGATCATGCTGACCAAGTCAGACTGCGTTGATGAGCTTGCCACTGTACTCTCCTAGCCACATGTCCGCAATCCCGTACTCGGAAATTGCGAATCGGGATAACTGCAAGGCGGAGCCCGTGTTGCCACGGGCATCCGCCCTCGATTACTGATTAGCCGAAGCTGCGAGCTTATTGCTGCTCAGACGGCGCTTGCTCCTTGTTCTGCATGTGCTCCTGCATGCGCTGCTGGCGCTGGGCGATGATTTCGGTCACCTTGGCTTTTTGGTCCGAGCTCAGTAGTTGGTAAATCTGAGACGCAATTTTGGCATGCTCAATCTCCATAAGCATGTGGGTTTGCGATTCTGTCTTCGCGATCTCAGTGACCTTCGCCTGTTCGAATGTTCCGCTGGTAATCGACTGGATCATCTGCGTATGGGCAGCGTGCTCCTGCTGCATCAGCTGCTTCATGGCAGGTTTCTCGGCCTGGAAAATCTGTTTCACTTGCGCCTTCTGGTCATCCGTGAGATTGAGTTGGCGGAGCGGCAGCTCCATCCCTCCCATAAAACCTCTGTGCGAATGATGCATGGGCGCAGCGGTCCCGCCCTGCGCGAGCGCCATGCCCGCAAACAGCGTGAGCACGGCGGTAATTGCAGTTACTTTTGAGTTCATGGATTTCACGTCTTCCTCCTGGTATTCAGAAACTGTAGTCGAAACTTTGTCCCCTACGTAGAATAGGAACACGGGCGGCAGGCAAATGGCGGTAAAGAGTAAGTCATTCCGAGTAAATGTTTGTAAACCAGGGCGTTGTGCCCTTTGACGAATCTTTACTACGTGTTGTGAGTTGAACTACTAAAATGAACGATGTGGAACGCATTCTGGTCATCGACGATGACGTTGAGCTTTGCTCTCTAGTCAGCGAATACCTGCGTCCTGAGGGGTTTCACGTGGAGGCCGTGCATGATGGAAAAACCGGTCTCACTCGTGCCGTGTCCGGCGATCATCTTTTGATAGTGCTCGATGTCATGCTTCCCGGCCTGAATGGTTTTGACGTGCTGCGCCGCATCCGCGACGGATCGCGCATTCCTGTGCTGCTGCTCACCGCTCGGGGTGAAGATGTCGATCGCATCGTGGGACTTGAAATCGGCGCCGACGATTATCTTCCCAAGCCCTTTAATCCACGTGAACTGGTGGCTCGCATCCGCGCAATCCTGCGCCGCTCGCGCAAGGGCAGCGAACACGATGTGCCGGAAGTCATCCGCGTCGGGGATGTCGAACTTGATCCCGCAACTCGGTCAGTGCTGTATCGCGGAAAGCCGGTTGAATTCACTTCCGTAGAGTTCGCGTTACTACAAGTCCTGTTGCGCGAGGCCGGCCGCGTGGTCACCCGCGAGGCGCTGGTCGATGAAGTTCTGGGGCGAAAGTTTTCTCCATTTGATCGCAGCATCGACATGCATGTGAGTAAAGTCCGCAAGAAACTAGGCGATTCGGACACCGGAGACCATATAAAGACAGTGCGCGGTACGGGTTACATTTATGCGTTAACCAGGCCAAAGGTGAAGAACGCAACCCGATGAAGAGCCTTTTTCTAAAGATATTTCTGTCATTCTGGCTGGTCGTGGCCCTACTCGTGGTCATGGCTATTCTGATCACGGTTGCCATGCGCCCGACCCGGCAGATTTCTGCGATCGAAGCCCAGCAATCAAGAATTCTCAATGAAGCTATATCGGCCTATCAAGCTGGCGGCCCCGATCGCCTTCGCGACTTTCTGCATGGCGTTCGAGATGCTCAGCATCTTCGCGCGGTACTGTTCAGGGACGGTGAGAGTTTGCTCGGGCGTTCGGTCCCGCCTTGGTTTCTCGAGGTTGCCAAAGGCGAGCGGCACACTACGGACACTCTCCTCGGTCGCTTAAACCCTCGTTTCCAAATGCTGCGCGCGTCAACGACCGGGCCGGACGGTCACACCTATATGCTTGTGACCGAACTTCCCCCCGGCCAGGGTGCGTTGTTTGGACCCAACGGCGTGCCCGGGCTTGGAATTTTTATTGCCGTGCTGACCTCAGGGCTCGTCTGTTACTTCCTCGCGCAGTTTCTTACTTCCCCGGTTATTCGCCTGCGCAAGGCGACGCAGAAACTAGCCTCCGGAGATCTCTCGGCTCGCGTGGGCGCCAGCTCTTCTCAGAACGGCGATGAGATTTCTCAGTTGCTGCGAGATTTCGACCTGATGGCCGAGCAGATTGAAAAGCTGGTCAATGCGCAATCGCGTTTGCTTAAGGATATTTCGCACGAGCTGCGGTCGCCTCTCGCCCGCCTAAGCGTGGCGCTCGAATTGGCCAGGCAACGTACGGGGCCTGAAGGCCAAATCGTCCTCGATCGCATCAGCCTGGAATCGAACCGGATGAACGACCTGATCGGCAGCCTAACCACGATTGCGCGTCTTGAAAGCGGTGCAGGTAGCATTCGCAAGCAGCCGGTCCAGTTGGAAGACTTAGTCCAGGAAGTGGCCCGTGACGCCGCTTTCGAGGCCCAGGCGAGGAATATTCAAGTAGAATGTGAGATTCTTGACGAACTTCCTACTGCCGGTGATCCTGCTCTTTTGCGGAGCGCCATCGAAAATGTAGTTCGAAATGCCACGCGATATACCCGGCCCGGTACGGCGGTGGCGATTCGCGCAGAAAAAATGAAGATCGGAAATTTTGACGAAGCTTGTGTCCAGGTTAGCGACTCCGGTCCCGGGGTGTCTGAAGGGGAATTGGAGAAGATTTTCCAGCCTTTTTATCGGATCGATGATGCCCGCGAGCGGTCCACCGGGGGCGTGGGGCTGGGCTTGGCGATTACTGATCAGGCCATCAGGCTGCACGGAGGCTCAGTGCGCGCATCCAACTTACCTGAGGGTGGGCTTCTGGTTGAGATGCATATTCCTTTGCAGTCGGGACACGGACTGCTGGAACAGCGGGCGCCGGTCGTTGCCAGCAAAATTTCGTAGTCCCGCGAGTTTGCTCTTTTCTCCCCATTCCTGATAAACAATTGAATACTCAAGTTATAAGCTTCAACTGTTTCTGGCCTCAGGGTTCAGTGAAATCCTTTTAACCCGTACGGCCGCAGGCAGTTGATTAAACTTTGAAAGTCTGACCTTCGCAGCGTTGAAACCTTTCTTCCGAGGAAAAGCATGGGGATGAAGTCTCGTTGGGTGCTGGTAGTGTTGGCGATGGCGCTGGTATTTGTCTTCAATAGCTGTAGCAGCTCAAATATATCCGTCAATACCAGCTTCATGTGGGTTGCCACGCAAGGCGATCAAATGGTCCGGTCTTATACCATCAGCCAGAACAATGGCTCCATTAATCCCATTGGAAGCAATGGAACGCCCGTCGCAACCGGCGCGCAGCCGCAGGCCATGATTCTTACGCCCGACGGTAAGTCCATGTTTATGGCAAATGCAGGTGGGACCGTAACCGCCTACACGGTCAACGGTGACGGCACCCTAGTTGCCGCTGGTTCTCCAGTGAACGCCGGATCGATTCCGGTCGCGCTGGTAGCGGATGCAGCTGGCAAATTCCTCTTCGTTGCCAACCAGGGGTCAGCCAGCGACGTTACTTCTGGAACGATTTCAGTTTTCGCAATTTCTGGCACCGGCCTGACGCCGGTCGGTAATCCAGTCCCCACGGAATTGCCGGGGGACGTGAGTGGCTCTGGGCCCAGCGGTGTGGCGGTTTCACCGGTCGGCAGTTACCTTTACGTGGCCAATCAATTCAGCAACAACGTGCAGAGTTATTCTTACGACGCGTCAGGTAATCTGGCGTTGATAAACACCTACACCGCTGGCACCAATCCCACCGGGCTCGCCTTTTCGCGCTGCGCGGGAGTAGCGTCAAACACAGCCACGGCCAACTGCACGGTTGGAGATGATAATAATCTCTTCGTCTCCAACTCGGGCTCGAACAACATCACAATCTTCTCGGCCTGCATTCAGGTGTCGGCATCATGCGTCGCGCCTAACGGAACTCTGGCCGAGATTCCCTCGAAGTCGCCAGTCGCCGCGGGGGTTGGTCCGGCCACAATCTTCGTCGATCGCACTTCAGATTTCGTCTACGCCGTCGACCGTGGGTCCAATGAGGTTTCGGAATATCAATACAGTCCGGCAACCGGCGTTCTCACACCTCTGGCAACCGGTTCAGGGGGATCATCAGTTTTCTCTGGCGGGATCACTGCCAATGTTGCGAACACCACAAGTACCTTCAACTGGGTGGTTGTGACCAACAACGGTTCTTCGAATTTGTCCACTTTTCAAGTTGCGGTCACGGGAAAGCTGATTGCTCCATCTTCAAACCTGTATTCTGTGCAAGGACAGCCGTCCGCAATTTTGCTCAGGTGACATTTTCCTCGCGCGCTCTGACCTATACGGGCACAATGAAACACGTCCTGCGATTTGTTATCGTCGTATTGATGAGCACGCTGGCAGTCTCGCAAACCCTCACTCCCCCACATGCAATCACCGATCCCAAGCAGATCACAGCGAAGCCGGACGCGAACGTCGAGCAAGGTGAGGAGGGCCTTTCGCTGGAACGCCTGTATATGACGCGCCAGATCGGCGGCACAGCCTGGTCGCCCGATGGCAAAAGCATTGTTTTTGTTTCCAACATTACCGGAAGAAATAATTTGTGGTTCGTTCCTGCCGACGGCGGCTGGCCTACGCAGCTGACGGTCAGCGATCAGCGCCAGTCGAATCCTACCTGGTCACCGAACGGCAAGTGGATCGCCTATCAATCAGACTACGACGGCGACGAGCAGTGGGATATTTTTCTGGTTTCGCCTAAGACCGGACAGATAATTAACGTCACCAAGACGCGCGAAATATCAGAAGAGAATCCGGTTTGGTCGCCGGATGGGCGCTATCTCGCCTACATAGTCAAACCGAAAACTTCGTCGGTTTTTGAAATCGATGTGTTCGACACGCTCCTGCGCGACGTGAAGCACATCACGTCGAACACGCCCGCGGACAAGCTGAACACCAATCCCGTTTGGTCAAAAGATGGAAGGTTCATCGCCTACACGCAGGAAGATGCGAAGGGGACCGACTCGAACATTTTTGTTGCGGATGTGAAAACGTCCACAATCACGCTAGCAACCCCGCATGACGGCGAGAAACTTTTTGCTGCGAACGATTTTTCACCCGATGGCGAAACGCTGTTAATTACGAGTAATGCGGCGAACGAATTTCAGAATGCCGCTTTGCTTGATCTCACGACAAAGAAGATCAAGTGGCTAACTGAAGAAAAATGGGAGATCCACGGCGGCAATTTTTCTCCCGAGGGTAAAAGCGTGACATTCCAGGCCAACGTCGATGGTCACGCCGATCTCTATCTCCACAATCTTGCTTCAGAGAAAACCACTGCGTTGTCTCTGCCAAAGGGCGTGAACTCGTTCGGCGGCGCGGAGTCGGCTTTCTCGCATGACGGCAAGAAGTTGCTCTATTACCACAATGGTGCCAACGCTCCCGGCGACGCCTGGATGTATGACATTGCTACCGGAAAATCAAATCAGGTCACGCACTCGTTGATGGCCGGTGTTCCCGCCGATTATATGGTTGAGCCGTTTCTGGTTCACTATCCCAGCCGCGACGGCAAGTGGACGATTTCAGCGTGGGTTTACGTGACCCGCAACATGCAGCGCAACGGCCAGAACGCCGCAATTGTGTACATCCACGGCGGCCCAAAGTCGCAGAGTGTAGATTCATTCAACCGCTTCATTCAGCATATTGTGAACCAGGGATATATGGTGATTGCGCCCAATTACCGCGGATCGACCGGCTATGGCAAGGCGTTTGAAGACGCGAATCTTTTCGACATGGGAGGCGGCGATCTGCAGGACGTGCTTGCGGCCGCCGATTTCTTAAAGCAGACTGGCTATCCCGATCCTAAAAAAATCGTTGCCATGGGCGGCAGCTACGGCGGGTACATGACGATGATGGCAGTGACGAAAGCGCCTGATGTCTGGGCCGCAGGCGTACCAATTGTGCCGTTCGTGAACTGGTTCACCGAAATCGAAAATGAAGATCCGGTGCTGCAGCAGTCAGACCTTGCGACCATGGGCGATCCGAAAAAGAATCCTGACTTCTTCCGCGACCGCTCGCCGTTCTTCTTTGTAGATCAGATCAAGGCTCCGCTGCTTTTACTGGCTGGAGGCCATGATCCGCGCTGCCCGAAAGAAGAGACCATTCAAGTCGTCGATGCGATTAAGAAACTTGGCGGCGTGGCCGACTACAAGATTTATGAAAATGAAGGCCATGGTTTCGCCAAGGTAGAAAATCAAATCGACGCCTATCGACGCGTAACAGATTTTCTGAAAGCCCATGTGCCGCCGGCAGATTGCGGTTGTAAGCTGGAGTAAGGATTGGTTTGATGAGCGAGCCTGTCATTCCGAACCGCTTCAGCGGTGAGGCATCTGCTTCTGATCGTCGAGAATCGCACGCGTTAGCCCTGTGATCGCGTACTCCGTGGCCTCGATATGCACAGGCAATCCAAACTCCCGCAGCGTCGCCGAGGTAATCGGCCCGATCGACGCCAATCGAACTCCATCCAACAGGTTGGTGGTGTGGGGCGGGCGCCCTCGCGCGCCTAGCAGTTCAATAAAATTTCTGACGGTAGAAGAACTCGTAAAAGTCACGACTTGCGGTCTTCGTTTCGGATATTCCATCACCGATCGCAGTTTCTTTCTGGAAGACTCCGGCACCACAGTCTGGTACGCCTCCACTACATCTACTGTCGCGCCCATTTCGCGCAGCTCTCGCGGAATCACATCGCGCGCGACCGCCGCACGGACCAACAAAACTCGCTGGCCGTCTACTTTCCCCCGCAAGCTCTCCGCCACCGATTCGGCCACGTATTTTGGCGGAACCAGCGATACCTCCAGCCCCATCTTCTCTGCAGTGCTTCGAGTCGCCGGCCCGATGGCTGCGATTTTCATATGAGCTAATTCTCTGGGCTCGATGTCTGAGTGCTTCATTCGCTCGGCCAGCGCCTTGACGCCGTTCACACTAGTCAAAATGAGCCACTGATATTGAGAGATATGGCGAAGTGCGGTATCGAGCGGCTGGTAAGAACTAGGCGGGCGAATCTCGATGAAAGGAATTTCGATGACGTCTGCACCCAAAGCCAGTAATTGCGCCGAAAGCGCACTGGCCTGCTGGCGCGCTCGTCCAACCAGAATGCGGATTCCCTCAAGCGGACGCGAGGCTGGCTTCATGGCTGCTGCGGCATAACGGTTTGGGAGCCGTAAACTGCTTCGAGAATCGGTGCAACCCCACGACGCAGCAGAGCTTGCGCGGTTGATTCTCCTAATGCATGAGGATCGCTGCCGTCCGCCGACTCCCGCAGTACCGTTTTCCCGTCTGGGCTGGCGACTACCGCGTCCAAATGCAGAGTGCCGCCGCTGACTTTCGCGTTTGCTCCGATCGGAACCTGGCATCCTCCGCCTAGTTTCCTCAGCAGCGTGCGCTCGCACTCTGTCTCGGAGCGCGCAGCCGCATCGTCTAAAAATTCCAACACACCGCGCACGCTCTCATCGCCGCTGCGAATTTCTATCGCCAGCGCTCCCTGGCCTGCTGCGGGGCACATTAACTTGATCGGCATCACCTGCCGAACCAAGCTCGTCTTGCCCAGGCGCCGCAAACCAGAAAGCGCAAGAACGATAGCGTGGTATTCGCCGGACTCAAGCTTGCGCAAACGGGTGTCGACATTTCCTCGCAGAGGATGAATTACCAAGTCCGGACGGACCGCTCTAAGCTGCGCCTCGCGCCGCAAGCTGCTGGTCCCGACTTTAGCATTGCGGGGCAACTCCTCAACCGCGGAATATTTGACGGAACACAGCGCATCACGTGGATCTCCTCGCGCCGGAATTGCTGCAATTGTAAATTCCTCCGCCATTTCTGTCGGGAGATCTTTCAAACTGTGCACTGCCAGATCGATTTGCTTAGCACCCAGGGCGTCTTCAATCTCTTTGGTGAACATGCCCTTGGCGCCCACTTTTGCCAGAGCTACGTCAAGAATTTTGTCGCCGGTGGTGTGGATGACTTGAATTTCAACTTCGTTTCCGCGTTCGCGCAATCGTCCGGCAATATGGTTTGCCTGCCAGAGAGCCAGTTGTGATCCGCGCGAGCCGATTCGCAGCCGCAATTATTGGCTCCTTGACCCAGAGCCGACTTCGGCTTTAACGGACGGCTTTTCCTCGGCCGCTTTGTCCTGCAAGTTGAAAATTTTCCTGAACGCGTCTATCAGTGTGGTAACTTCCGGCCCTGATGCCGCGGATTTCAGCCGGGTAATCGGTGTATGCAAGATTTTGTTGACGATACCGTGAGTCAGCGCCTCCAGAGCCTGCTCTTGCTCCGGCGAGAGTTGTCCTAGCCGACCTCGCACCCGATCAAGTTCCGCCTGGCGTATGGTCTCTACGTAGTCCTGCAGCGAAACGATAGCCGGCACAACATGCAACGATTGCACTCGCGCATGAAACCGCCCGACTTCGTCTTCAATGATTTTCTCGGCGCGTTCCGCCTCTTTGCTTCTTTCAGCAGCGTGTGACGCTGCCGCATCCTGCAGATCATCGATGTCATAAATAAAAATGCCGTCCAGTTTGTTCATCTCGGGATCGACATCGCGGGGAACCGCAATATCGATGAAGAACATGGGACGGTTTCTTCGCCGGCTGAGGAACCGTTCGCCGTGTTCGCGCCGGAAGATGGCAACCGGCGCGCCGGTGGAAGTGATAACGATGTCCGCCTGTTCGCAGTGCTCGTACAATTCATCAAAGCGGATAGCGCTTCCGCCGAAACGCAGCGCAAGAGTCTGGGCGCGTTCATAAGTCCGGTTGGCGACGAAGATCGGTCCTGCCCCTCGCGCCAGCAGGTGCCGGGCTGCGATCTCAGACATTTTGCCCGCACCCACCAGGCAAACCTGCTTGCCTTGTAACGAACCGAAAATTCGTTCGGCTAATTCCACAGCCACCGAAGCGATCGAAACCGACGACGACCCCACCGCCGTCTCAGTCCGCACGCGCTTGGCTACAGCAAACGCGCGGGTCAGAAGGAGATCGAGATAAGACTGCACGGTGCCGGCGGCGCGAGCACTGGCGTAGGCTTCCTTCACTTGCCCTAGAATCTGCGGCTCCCCGACGACCAGCGAATCCAAACTGGAGGCGACGCGAAACACATGCCTTACTGCATCGTTTTCGCGATATTCGTACAGATGGGACTCATATGACGAAGGCTCGAGGCCGAAGTGTTCCCGCAAGAATTGGCGCAGGTCGGCGCTTCCGTTCGCGGTATGGGCCAGCACTTCTACGCGGTTGCAGGTGCTCAGGATCATCGCCTCCCGCACTCCGCTGATGCCCATCAACTGCCGCAACGCGTCTGCCAGTTGTTTATCGGAAATGGCAAGCTGTTCGCGCACTTCAACCGGCGCCGTTTTGTGGTTCACGCCCAGCAACTGGAAGTTCATGGTGACAGCCTGTGCACCGCGCTGAAGTAGTTTGCCGCCCAGGCCACAATGGCCAAGGCGAACGTGCCTGCCGCCAAATACGCTGCGCGACGCCCCCGCCAGCCCGCGCTCCATCGCGTGTAAAGCAAGATCAGATATACCGCCCAGGTGAGCAGCGAAAGCAGGATCTTGGGATCGCGAAAATTCACCTGGCCGAAGCTGGCTTGCGCAATGACCATTCCGGCCACCAAACCCGCCGTCATGAATGGGAACCCAATCAGCAGCGAGCGAAAACCGATGTCGTCGGTTACTTGAAGTGCGGGCAGGCGAGACAGCAGCCCGGCTGGCCGTTTCGCCTTAAGCATATGCTCCTGGATCAGATAGATAAGGCTGGCGCTGAAGCTGATTACCAGGGCAGCGTATCCTGCAAAAATAAGCGTTATGTGAGCAATTAGCCATCCGGTACGAGCCGACGACGAGGCCATCACAAACGATTCCAACCCGCTCAGGCCAAGAAACGTCAGCAGAAAAACCAAAGGGAAAACCACAATCCCGGGCGACGTTGTCTTATAAATCAGGTACACAAGCAGGAAGACCACCATGATGAGAAAGCCGAGGACAGAAGCCGCCAGTGACAGCGAAGCCAGGCTGATCTCGCCTGACTGGCGCACGGTCTCAACGATCGCAACAAAATGGAAGGTCATGCCCAGATAAGCAGCATGAAGTGCAATTCGGTTCAGGATTTCCCGGGTGCGAGTCACGGCTACAAGGACGTAAAGCAGTCCAAGGCCATACAACGCCAGAGCCACCCGCAGCCAAATATTCGCCATTTGCGACGCCCGAGAGCGAGATCGGGCCGTTGCGGCAATTATATCGGCTTTGAACCAGTGACCTGCTTAAGGCCCGCCAGGGTAAATGGTTTCCATCTATATCTTCGAAAATGGTCGATATTTCTCCGCCACCGCAAGGGCGGGATCCTGATGATCTGGATTAAAACTGCACTGGTGTGTCTTGACGACTAAGTTATGCGCTGGGTTTTAGCCGGTCGGAGCTTCGGGTCGTACGAATAGCTTTGGTATAGCCCTTAGGTTTCTTCGCTACCCTTTCGATCTGACTAGCCTTAATCCGCCGTGGACCGAACTCTTCCTTGAGGATGCCCGCAGGCGGAGATATATTTGCCCGCTGTTTAATCTGATCGAGAGCGCCGGCAGGGAATTCTTTCACTTCCAGCAGTTCTTCCCAATGAGTGAAGTAACCGTGGCGGTTCCGGTGATTCACGAGGCGGTACGCGAGGTTTTTAGCAATTCCTGGAAGTTGAGTCAACTCTTTCACGGTGGCAGTGTTGATACTGATGGTGCAAGTCATCTGAACTTAGATGTGCCTCCGCTGTGAGAGGTGCTTCACACCTCGAGAGCAGAAATGATTTTTCGATCAGAGTTCTTCCAACGCGCTGGGCAAACGCACCAGCTATCGCGGAATCATAAAGGTGTTAGCTAACGTAAGCATGCCAGGCTCAGCCGCGAGCCACTGAAATGTCTTTTGTGACCACGCCAACCCGATCGCGCAGGCCCATCAAGCGAATTGCCGCCTTGGCTGTGCTAGTACTCCTGTGTGTTGCGGCGGCGGGTGAGGTGCTTCTGCATCATTTCTGGCCATTTACCGAATCGTCCGTGCGCGCCAGACTTGGCGAGACTACCGCGGCGACGGTTAGGTTTGGAAGTTTTCACGAAAAATATTTCCCGCCCGGCTGCATCATGGAAAACGTCGTTTTCCAGCGCAGCAACTCTGGGCCATCTTTGATTTCAATTCGCCGCCTCACCATCAGCAGCAATCTTGTCGGCCTGTTGCGGCACCACATCAGCTTGCTGCACGCAGAGGGTATGCACGTAACCCTTGGGCGCTCAGACTTTTCGGCAGACATATCTTCCACCCAACAAACTGTTGTCGACACGCTCGTCGCAGACGACGCCGTTCTCGATGTCCACCGAAAAGCGCAGCCCATGACGTTCGTCTTTCATAAATTCCACTTGCAAAACCTTGGTGGTATTGGCGCAACCAAATTCGCTGCGGTCTTCGATAACCCCATGCCGGCAGGACTGATTCAGACTTCCGGACAGTTCGGCCCCTGGAACTCGTCTGATCCAGTCGGTACGGCAGTCTCAGGCACTTACACGCTGTCGAATGCGGATCTCGGAGTGTTTGACTCCATCGGCGGCGTGCTCTCGTCCGACGGAAACTTCAAGGGAACTTTTAAGCAGATGGAAGTCGAAGGTTCGACCACGACCCCTGAGTTCGAAGTGGCATACACCCACCATAAGCTCCCTCTGCAGACTCGATTCAAGGCTGCGGTAAACGCAACTAACGGCGAGACGATCCTCCACGGCGTCAAGGCCAATTTCGGACGTGACCAGATCGAGGCTCACGGCCGCATCGGTCGGCAAGCCGATGGGAAACACGCCGCGGTAATTGAACTCAATTGCGATCGAGGCCGAATCGAAGACACGTTTTATCCATTCATCCGAAGCTCCAAGTCGCCCCTGATTGGAAACGTTGCCTTCCAGATGCACGTGGTAATTCCATCAGGCCATGAGCGCTTTTTGAAAAAGATCGAAATCCAAAGCGATTTTCGAATACTGGATGCCCGATTCTCCAACCCGCAAACTCAATCTCGCGTGAGCAAAATTTCTGAGCGGCACGATCAAAAGCAACCGGATGACAGCACGCTTGGGGACTTGAGCGGCAATGTCCGTTTGATCAATGGAATTGCTCGGTTTTCCAAACTCTCGGCCCGCGACGGAAATGCGACGGCATGGTTACATGGGAATTACGATCTGACCAACGAGCATGTGGACTTACACGGTCAGCTCACCACCGAAGCCAGCTTGGGCAAGACTACTTCGGGGATTAAGTCCGTATTCGCAAAGGCTTTGGAGCCCTTATTTAAAAAGGGCAGTCATCAGAAGGTGGTCCCTGTGAAAATCAGCGGGACTTACCACAACCCAAGCTTTGGGCTGGACGGCGTTTGACCGGGGAGGCGTTCAATCAGGATTAATGCTTCTTTGATTTCGGCTTGGGTTTCGAGGCAGCCTTTTTCCGCGGGGCTTTTTTCTGCGCGGCCTTCGGCTTTGCCAGGGGTACAGGCTTGGCGGGTCGCTTCTCGACTTTCGCCTTGGCCGCAGGCTTGGCTGGCGGGCCGGCTTTTTCCGGAGCTTTAGCTGCAGCCGCTACGGCCGGCGCAAGTTGGCCTTTGCCTTTTTTCCCCGCAGGTTGAGCGGCCGCAGGCTGAGCCTGAGCTGCGGCTTTTGCTGCCCGGCCTCTTCGCGGAGGAGGCGGCGGTGGCGGCGGTGGCGGAGCCAGCGGCTTCAAGAAATTCATTCGTTCAGTCCGCGTACGAAGCTTTCCGTCCAGCAGCAGCATGAACACTTCTTCCGCAATCTTTGGATATTCTGGCAATTGCGGCGTAATCAGCAGCTCCGTCATTTCCGGTAACGGGATTTTCTGCTGCACTTCTCTCCATTTGGTGAAGAAATTCTTGATCTTCTGCTCCACCGCTTGCTGGCGTGCAGTCACGGCCAGATACAACACCATTTCCTGCCGGGCATTTGAGAGCAGCTTCCATGTCCGTGATGGAGTGGCCGCCTCCTTGCCGCTGAGCCGTTTCGCCAGTTCTTTGGCATGATCGCCAATATCGCGCCAGGCCTCAACCAGGTCCTTACGGGGAATGAGTTTGCGGATATCGGAGATTTCTTTATCGCTAAGCTTCGCGGTAAGGAACTGCAAAACCGCGGCCGCCGGATCCGGAGTGTAACCCAGCTCATTCATCTGCTGACGGCTATGAACGAGTTCAGACAGGCCATTGATATCGACTTTGGCTGTTGTCCAGTGCGCGCTCAGCACCTTCAGCCAGCCCTCTTTCTCCAGTACCCGGACCACATTCAGTGGGTCATCTTCATAGGCCAACTGCTCAATCTCATATCCGATTGCGCGGTTGCTGATGTACTCGATGTAATTATTTTCTTTAGCCGAGTCGTAGCGCGCCTGGGTGCGCTCTTCCAGTGGCCAGTGAAAGCGCGTGGAGAATCGCGAGGCCCGGATGAGCCGCGATGGATCTTCCACAAACGCGTAGTTGTGCAGCACTCGAACCAGCTTCGCCTCGATATCAGCGGCGCCATTAAATGGGTCCAGCAGAAGGCCACGCGAGCCGGGATTTAATGAAAGCGCCATCGCGTTCACGGTGAAGTCGCGGCGGCGTAGATCCTCGATGATCGTGGCTGGACCAATAATTGGTGGTTTGCCAGTCTTTTCGTAGCGTTCGGTTCGGGCTGAACTGATCTCCGCTCTTACTCCGCCGGGAAGGGTCAGGTACAGGATCTTCAGGTCGTCGTCCGCACCCCCAATGACAGCTCCGGAGCGCTCAAATTCCTTCTGCAGTTTGAGGGGATTGCCTTGTACGGCGAAATCCAGGTCGCGGATGGGGAACCCGCTGATGATGTCTCGCACGGCGCCGCCGGTGAGGTAGACGTTCATCCCGGCGTTGCGTGCGATGTCCTGGACCTGAATGACGCCCTTTTGCTGATTCGGCGTCAGCCTCAGTTCCATCGTGTAAATGTAGTCAGCCATTCCAAGTCTTGAACTGCCCCGACCGGCGCCAAATGCACGTCAGAGCGGGTACAACGGCCATTCCGGAATTCCACATCATCAGCTGTGGAAGCCTGTGGATATCTTCTTAAGTACTTAGGTATGAATGGGTTAGTTCCATTTCAAAGGGCTATGTGAACTACAAAAAATAACACAACGTTATTGTTTTGGCTACTATGTAGCTGGATACCCGAACATTTTGGTGTGGAAATGAGAGTATGGAGGGAACTGAATCATTGAATCATTAAGTCGCTGAATCATCGAAAAACCGTTCTTAGGCTGTTGATCGGCCTCGTTGGCCAAGGGTGGTGGCCGTTTTTCTAATGATTCAATGACTCGATGATTCAATGACTCAATAATTCCATGCCTTCCACTCACAAAAAAGTGATCGTTCGGAAAATCGATCGCGACACCGTGAACGGACACGTTGCTCCGGCAAACTTTGTTCGGGACGGCAAACTGGAGCTGCTGAACACTTCCGGCAACGTGGTCGCAATTGAACTCGAAGATATTAAGTGCGTATTCTTCGTCCGTGAATTCGGCGATTCCGATTCGCTTTCGCGAAAAACTTTCACTACGCGCCCGCGCTCGGAAGGCCTGTGGGTGCGTATCAAGTTCAAAGACGGAGAAGTTTTGGAGGGTCTAATGCCGAACGATCTCAGCCTGACCACGGCCGAGGGATTCCTGATCAATCCTCCTGATTTGCGCTCAAATGTTCAGAAGCTCTTTGTGCCCCGCGGAGCTCTCGAGTCGCTCACGGTTTTGGCCGTAATTGGCGCGACTCGCCGTCAGCGGCATGGCCCGACCGATCTGCGCCAGGTGCCAATGTTCGGGGAATAGTCACGGTGCGGGCGACTGAGAGCTGCATGCGTCGAACCATAGAGCTGGGCATCTAATATGCTAGGCTTCTAATGGCTGGGCGTGTGCCCGCTTAAGGATTCCAGACTTGATCAATACGCTTTTAGGCAAGGTCTTTGGGACCAGGAATGATCGCGAAGTCAAGCGTCTGCAGCCTCGCGTGGCAGCTATTAACGCGCTTGAACCCGAGATAAAGAAGCTCTCGGACGATCAGCTCCGCGCCAAAACTGACGAGTTCCGCAAACGTATACAAGACCGCCTGAGCCACATTCCCGACGAGCCTGACGCTGATCCCGAACGCCTGAAGCAACTGGAAAAAGAACGGTTCGATGCGACCAACGAAGTGCTGGATGAAATCCTGGAAGAAGCTTTTGCTGTGGTGCGCGAAGCCGGGCGGCGCGTGCTCAACATGCGGCATTTTGATGTGCAATTGATCGGCGGCATGGTTCTTCATAAGGGAACGATCTCTGAAATGAAAACCGGCGAAGGCAAAACGCTGGTTGCGACGCTTCCGGTTTACTTGAACGCGCTTAGCGGTCGGGGCGTTCACGTGGTCACCGTCAACGACTACCTGGCCAAACGCGACTCGGAATGGATGGGCCAGCTCTATCGCTTCCTCGGCCTCACCGTCGGTGTAATCGTTCATGATCTTGACGATCAGGAGCGACGCGATGCCTACGCGGCTGATGTGACTTATGGCACTAACAACGAGTTCGGATTCGACTATCTGCGCGACAACATGAAGTTCGATCTGAAAGATTGCGTGCAGCGTCAGCACAATTTCGCCATCGTCGATGAAGTTGACTCCATCTTGATCGACGAAGCCCGCACCCCGCTCATCATTTCCGGCGCCAGCGAAGAATCAACCGACAAGTATGCTCGCGTAAACCGGATCATCCCTAAGTTGGAAAAAGGCGAAGAATTGTCGCCGTCAGAATTGCAGCGCTTGCTTGAGAGCGGAAAGGTCCCGCCGGAGCAGGAAGATTCGCTGCGCAAAGAGCTGTGGGAGGCCGGCGATGACCCCCAGCGAAAGATCATGACCGGCGATTACATCGTTGACGAAAAGCATCGCAACGCGGTCATCAGCGATGTGGGCTGGGAAAAGGTTGAGCAACTTCTGGGGATCAACAATATTGCCGATCCCGAAAACTGGGACTTGAAGCACCACGTTGAGACCGCGGTCAAAGCGCATTCCCTTTATCATCGAGACGTTGAGTACGTGGTTAAAGACGGCGAAGTCATCATCGTTGACGAGTTCACCGGTCGTTTGATGCCGGGGCGCCGCTGGTCTGACGGTCTGCACCAGGCGGTTGAAGCCAAAGAAGGCGTGAAGATCGAGCGTGAGAACCAGACGCTTGCCACCATCACCTTTCAGAATTATTTTCGCATGTACAAGAAGCTGGCCGGCATGACCGGTACGGCGGAAACCGAAGCCACGGAATTCAGCAAAATTTACAACCTAGACGTTTTAGTTATTCCAACCAACAAGCCGTTGTTGCGGGTCGAAAATCCTGACTTGGTTTATCGGACGGAGAAAGAAAAATACTTCGCCGCAGCGGATGAGATTCAGAGGCTTCATGAGACAGGACAACCAGTTTTGGTCGGCACAACTTCTATTGAAAAGTCGGAACGACTCGCGGAACTGCTGAAGAAAAAAGGTATTACTCGAGTAGTGCTCAATGCCAAGTATCACGAGAAGGAAGCCGAGATAGTTGCGCAGGCCGGACGCAAGGGCATGGTAACGATTGCCACCAACATGGCCGGTCGCGGTACCGACATTCTGCTCGGCGGCAATGCTGAATTCAAAGCCAAGCAGGAATGCGTCCAGAAGGGAATTGCGCAACCTTTGCGCGCCGCACAAGGCAAGATTCAAGTCGGCGTAGACGATTCGACCAGTACCGTCTGGTACTACGCCGGCAATGAGTACGTGGTTCCTACCGAGCTGTGGAGTGAAGCGCTGGCCCGTTATAAACAACAGACCGATAAAGAGCACGACGAGGTCACAAATCTCGGCGGATTGTTCATCCTCGGAACTGAGCGCCACGAAGCGCGTCGCATTGACAACCAGTTGCGTGGGCGCGCCGGCCGCCAAGGGGATCCAGGAGCTTCGCGCTTTTATCTTTCGCTCGAAGATGACCTCATGCGCATCTTTGCAAAAGAATGGGTCTCGAAGTTGTTAGAACGCCTTGGCATGGAAGAAGGCGTGCCCATCGAGTCGAAGCTTATCAGCCGACGCATTGAGAAAGCGCAAGAGGCGGTCGAGGGGCAACACTTCGAATCCCGTAAGCACCTGCTCGAGTACGACGATGTAATGAACAAGCAGCGCGAGGCCGTGTATGGCCTGCGCCGCCAGTTGCTCGAAGGTGTCGATCAGAAGGATTTAATTCTCGAGGACTATGTCGCGGGTATTCTCAGCGACCTGCTCGATCAGTTTGCTGCGGTTAAAACCCACCCCGCCGATTGGGACATTAAGGGTCTGAAGGACGCGATCTTCACCCGCTTCGGCGTCGACATTCTTGCCGAGGGCATCAAGCCCGAAACTCTAAATCGTCAGGAACTGGGCGATGCAATCTTCGAAAAACTCAAACAGCGTTACGAAGCAAAAGAAGTCCTGATTGGTCCTGACGCTATGCGCTACCACGAGCGCATGATCATGCTGAGTGTGCTCGATCAGCAGTGGAAAGACCACTTGCTGAACATGGACCACTTGAAGGAAGGCATCGGCCTTCGCGGGTATGGTCAGAAAGATCCGCTGGTCGAATATAAACGCGAGTCTTTCGACATGTTCGAAGCCATGATGCAACGCTTCCAGGAAGACGCCAGTCGCTATCTCTACTTGATGCAAGTCATCAGCCGCAACGATGCAAGTGCGGCGGCCGCCGGCGGTTCGCGCGGTCAGGACAATGGCGATTCCATCATTCATCCCGCTGGCGCAGACGGCAATGGCAACCGTCCGCCACGCGGCGTGAGCACATCTGTGGATGATCTCGAAGAGGCGTTTCAGCGCCGTAAACGCCGCGAATTGGAGCAGGCCCGCATGGCTGGCGCCGGCGACCGCCAACCGGTCCAAAGAGTTGTGCGCACCAGCGCAAAAGTCGGCCGCAATGACCCATGCCCATGTGGCTCTGGCAAGAAATACAAAAAGTGCTGCGGAGTGAACGCGTAGGCCCTGTTTGGGCGCCAGCCTCAGTGCGCTCCGCTCAGCATGAAGGCCTTAACCACGACATTATTGGGCTGCGCTCCGGCGGGAATCATGGTAAGCAGGCCATACTCGCCCGGCTCCAGTTTTCGGGGTTTTCGTTTCTGGATTAATGTCGCGTCCCCTGATTGCGTATCTAGGACCAACAGATAATTCTGGCTCTGCGAAAGCGCTAGGCCGTCGGGAGATCCGCCTACCGGTAGCGAAGCAATGACCTTCCCCATATCGATGTCATAGACTGCCACCGCGTCAGATCCAAAGTTGCTTACATAAAGGCGCGAATTGTCCGCAGTCACGACTCCGCGCGACGGGTGCCTGCCAATCAGATAACTGCCGCTGACTTCGTCAGTGGTGGTTTCGATTATTGAAATGCTGTCGGAATCGAAGTTGCAGACCACTAGTTCTCCGCCGTCTGGCTTGAGCGTCAGACTCACCGGCGTCTTGCCCACGTCCAGCAGGTCAAGCAGTCTGTCACTTTTTAAATCAATGGAAGCCACTTGCGCTGACCCTGAACAGGCTACGAACGCTTTGCTGCTGTCAGGAAGGATGGCGATGTCGGTTGGCTCATGGCATATCGGAATCGTGCTGCGTAAAGAGAGTTTGCGGGTATCAATGAACGACGCGGAATCGCCGCCGCGATTACTTACTACGACTGTAGCGCCATCCGGCGAAACCCGCGCCAGTCCAGGAGCGGCCCCGACACGTATGTTCCCCAGGAGCCGGCGCTGCTCGAGATCGATGACCGAAACGTTATTGGATCCCGAGTTCGCAACATAGCCGCGACGGCCATCTGCCGAGACGTCAATAAAGTATGGAGCGCCCTGCACCCCGATGGTAGCTGCCACCATGTTGCGTTCAGCGTCGATCACGCTCACGCTCGCCGACCCGTTATTGACTACGTAGACTTCATTCTTTTTAGGATTGGCCGCGATACCGGTTGGCCCGCTGCCTACGTGAAGCGTCCGCTCCAAACGAAACGTGCGCAGGTCAATGACTGAGACTGTATTGCTCTTGCCGTTGCTGATGTAGGCGTATTCGCGATAACCGGGATCGAGATTCGCAAGTTCCCGTTCGTGAAAATACCACCAGCCCACCCCCGCCAGCAGCGGCACCGCAAAAATCATGAGGAGGAGTTTTCGCAAGCTGGTGCAATCCGATGGTGCGAGGAACAGAAAAGAGTATCAAAACTCGCAGGCTGAGCCGCGAGGGAGTCGCCATTTTGAAAGAGACGCACCGACGAGAACTGGAGAGTTAATGACCGTCCCCTTCAAGGACGACAACCGCGAGTTACCGCAGCTCTTCCATCACTTGTTCCAGGACTTCCGGCCCCGGGCGCACCGCCGACGCGGGCAGCGTGGCCAGAGGCTGGTCAGTAATGTTCAACAAATCAAGGAACGTTGGCACTTTGGTGTTCAGGTAGAGCACGCCGGTCAGCATCTCACCTTTTTCCTTGGCCTCGTTTAGCCGAGTGATGGCATGAATCTTGTCTGTCGGGTCGTAATCTTCTTCGAGCTTTCGCAGTCGCAGCTTCGATCCATCATGCATCTCGACTTCAAGCGTTGTCCCGGGATCGTAGTCGACGGAAATGTTTTCGAACGCGGGAATGAAGTTGATTTCCTGCAGCGGCTCTTCGTGGTCCAGCATATATTTGTAAGATTTGGTCGAGCCCTCGTGGTCGTTAAATGTCACACACGGCGAGACAACGTCCAGCAGTACCGTCCCGCTGTGGGCAATTGCCGCCTTCAGCATGGCGTGCAATTGTCGCTTGTCGCCAGAAAATGAGCGGCCAACAAAAGTTGCGCCCAGGGAAATTGCCAGCTCGCAAGTATCGATAGGCGGCAATTCGTTTACCACGCCAGTCTTGAGCTTTGAGCCCAAATCCGCGGTGGCGGAGAACTGTCCTTTGGTCAGGCCGTAAACCCCGTTGTCCTCGATGATGTAAATGATTGGCAGATTGCGGCGCATGAGATGCACGAATTGTCCGATCCCGATCGATGCTGTATCGCCATCGCCGCTGACGCCGAGAGCCATCATTCCACGATTTGCCAGGATCGCTCCCGTCGCAACCGACGGCATGCGCCCATGTACTGAATTGAAGCTGTGCGCGCGGGAAAGAAAGTATGCCGGAGTCTTTGACGAGCAGCCGATTCCGCTGAGTTTTGCTACGCGCTCAGGCTGAACGCCCATTTCGTAGAGCGCGTCGATGATCCGCTCCGAAATCGCATTGTGTCCGCATCCCGCGCACAGCGTGGTTTTTCCTCCACGGTAGTCGATCACCGAAAGCCCGAGCCGGTTGGTTTTAGGAGCAGCCATTTACTTCTCCTCCATTGCCGTAATTTCGTCGGTTACTGATCGCGCGTCGATAGGCAACCCATCGAGCCGCGCAACGCTACGGAGTTTCAACACGAGTTCGGCCTCCAGATCCATACGCAGCAGGCTGAACATTTGTCCATCCCGGTTCTGTTCCACCACGTATACCCGCTTGTGCGAGCGCACAAAATCTGCGACCTCATGGCTGAACGGAAATGCTCTAATTCGCAGATAATCCGTCGCGAGCTTGTATTCATCGCGCAATTGGTCCCGGGACTCGGTCAACGCCCAATGCGTGGTTCCAAAAGCGATGATTCCAATTTCTGCATTCGGCATCTTTTCTAGCACCGGTGCCGGCGCAACCGACCGCACATTTTCAAATTTGCGCCGCAACCGTTCCATGTTGTTTTCGTAATCGTCGGGACGCTCGCTGTAATTTGCCAGCGCGTTGTGACCGCTGCCGCGCGTGAAATACGCAGCCGCGGGATGTTGTGTGCCGGGGAGGGTTCGATAGCCAATAGCATCACCGTCAACGTCTTTGTAACGGCCGAAGCCGCCGAGTTTGTCTAGATCTTCTTTGCTCAAAACTTTGCCGCGATCTATTGGGTTGTCGGGATATGGAAATGGATCGGACATCCAATTGTTCATGCCCAAATCAAGGTCCGACATCACAAACACCGGCGTCTGAAATTTCTCCGCCAGGTTGAACGCGTCCATCGCCATTTCAAAGCACTCGTGCGGCGAAGTGGGGAAGAGCATGATGTGTTTGGTGTCGCCGTGCGAAAGCAGTGCCGTCGAAAGAATGTCACCTTGCGAGGTGCGTGTCGGCAAGCCAGTAGATGGGCCGACGCGCTGAATGTCCCACACCACGGCGGGAATCTCGGCGTAATACGCAAGTCCGGCAAATTCCGACATCAGCGAAATTCCCGGCCCAGACGTCGTTGTCATGGCGCGCGCTCCCGCCCAATTGGCGCCCAGCACCATTCCAATCGCCGCGAGTTCGTCTTCCGCCTGGATTACGGCAAACGTTGCCTTGCCATCTGGGCCGATGCGGAAGCGTTTCAGGTAGTCGATCATGTTTTCGGCCAGAGATGACGAAGGTGTGATCGGATACCAGCTCAACACCGTGCATCCTGCAAACACGCAGCCCAACGCCGACGCCGCATTGCCGTCGATGATGATCTTGCCATGGTTCTTATCCATCCGCTCAATGCGGAAGGGGTCGCCTTTAGTCAAACTGGCGCTGGCATAGTCGAATCCCGCTTGCACCGCGGCCAGATTCAAATTCGCGGCCTTCACTTTCTTCGCAAACTGTTTGCGCAGGGCTTTTTCAACCTCGGCCATGTCGAGATCGAGCAGCTTGGCCACGACGCCGACGTAAATCATGTTCTTGACCAGCTTGCGCAGCTTGGCTTCAGGGCAGACCGGCGCCACAAGCTTGTCGAAGGGCGCGGAATAAAAAATCAGGTCATCGCGCATCGACTTAAGGTTCAGCGGCTCGTCATAAAGCACCGCCGCCCCCGGTGCCAGCGACATTACGTCGTCGCGTGCCGTCTCTTGATTCATCGCCACCAGGAAATCAATTTCCTTCTTGCGCGCCACGTAGCCATATTTATTGGCGCGAATGGTGTACCAGGTGGGCAGGCCGGCGATATTCGAAGGAAAAAGATTCTTCCCAGATACCGGCACGCCCATCTGGAAGATGGCCCGGAGCAGTACAGTGTTGGAGCTTTGCGAGCCGCTACCGTTGACGGTCGCGACCTGAATGCTCATGTTGTTGACAATCGGCACCGCAGCGGGCCGCCCAGCGGACGCGTGCAGCCCAACATCAGTTGTAGCCATTACCTAAGGGGTCCTTCCTGCCATGAAGACTTACTATCCGCCCGCACCGACCATGAGATGTGGGAGAATACCTAAATTATACGGCACTGATTTGATGTGAGTAACCGGCTGCGGGGTGCGTGATTACTGAGTCGGCACTAGGGAGCCTTCGGCGGTCAGCGTTCATGTAAGGGGATAATCCCGAGTTGTGGAGCGCTTATGCACGAGAAGCAAAAAAGAGGACAAACAGCACCGTGGAAGAGCGGCCATTCATGACCGCGTTCAGGCCGGGGGGCTCAAGTGCGCGCTATAGCGCGGCAGGAATCACATCACACTTCCGTGTAGAACTGCGCCATCTTACGGAATTTGTTGTAGCGCGAATCGACCAATTCTTTTGTGGGCAGTTTTTGCAGGTCCGAGAAATGCTGTTGCAGGGCATCATCCAAAAGTTTCGCAGCAAGATCAGGATCGGTGTGCGCGCCGCCGGGTGGCTCATCAATAATCGCATCGACGCAGCCTAACTCAATCAAGTCAGGAGCCGTGATGTGCAGGGCCTCAGCCGCCAGCTCTTTCTTGGTAGCGTCGCGCCACATGATGGATGCGCATCCCTCGGGCGAGATGACCGAATAAACCGCATTTTCCATCATCAGCACGCGATCGGAAACCGCTATCGCCAGCGCACCGCCGCTGCCGCCTTCGCCAGTAATCGTCGTGATAATTGGGACCTGTAGCCGCGCCATCTCGCGCAGGTTCAGTGCAATCGCCTCCGCCTGTCCGCGCTCTTCGGCGCCCAGCCCGGGATTTGCCCCGGTGACGTCCACAAATGTAAAGATTGGCCGGGAAAACTTTTCCGCGATTTGCATCGCTCGCAACGCTTTGCGATAGCCTTCAGGATTCGGCAGCCCGAAGTTGCGGTGCACCTTCTGCTTCATGTCACGGCCCTTTTGGGTCCCAAGCACCAGCACTTCCACACCGTGAAAACGCGCCATGCCACAAACCATGGCAGGATCGTCGGCGTAGCGGCGATCGCCGTGAATTTCGCTGAAGTCGGTGAAGATCTTTTCTACGTAGTCGAGGAAGTAGGGCCGTTGTGGATGCCGGGCCAGCTCGGTTCTAATCCATGCTTGACGGTGGGACATTTCCTTGCGCAGCATGGTAATGCGCTCGCGGAGGTCATAAATTTCCTTTCGGACTTCCGCGCTCTGGCCGCCTAACGCTTCAAGGTTGCCGAGTTGCTGCTCGATTTTTTCGAGTTCTTCCGGCCCCCCACCATTTCCGTGCAATTCGTCGCCGTTGCGGGCACGCCGGGTTTCAACCATTGAAACCATGAGCTGGGCGCCGGTAAGAACTGCGGTGATATCGACCGTTTTCATTGATGAATTTCAAAACTGCTGAAGACGAAGCTAGAGACTAATTAATCACCCTGACGGCGCCTCGCCCGCAGAGTTCTTCCACGCGGCTGACGAACATACGATCCGGCATGACATTATAGCCTTCCGCTTCCATGACCACCATGAAATCGCGCTCGCGCTCCACATCAAACAGCACCCGTGCTTCTCCTTTGCGTTGAGAGCAAAGGAGATGAAGCTCATCGATGGTTGACTCAGAAGTCTTCTCTAAGGGAATGCGAATGCGCAAAGAACGGGGAAGCGGCACTTTCACATCTTCGAGCGAAAGTATGTCACTGACGGTGAGTTTCGGGTTCGCGCCTTCCTCAATGCGCACCCCGCCGCGCACCAGCACCGGCACCTCCATCTTTACCTTGTCCTGCAGCTTGCGATAGGCGTCTGGAAACACCAGCATTTCAATCGATCCAGTTAAATCCTCGAGCGCAGCTTGGGCATAAAAATCGCCCTTCTTGGATTTCAGCACGCGCAAATTGGTGATGATTCCGGCGGTCGAGAGGTTTTCATCCTTTCCAGTCGAAGATTTCATTGCAGCCAATTCCGCAGTGGAAAGGGCGCGAAGGTCTTCCAGCTTGTCGCGGAATTTATCAAGTGGATGTCCGGTAATGAAGAAGCCGAGGATTTCCTTTTCGTTGGCGAGGCGCACGTGCTCATCCCAGTCGGGAGTTTCGGGCAGCCGATCTTGCTGCGAATGGGAATCCTCTTGCTGGAATACCCCGAACAGTCCATGCTGGCCGGACTCCGCGTCGCGCTGCGTCTTCTGCGCGTGCTCCATGGCTTTATCAAGCACCGCCATTAGTTGTGCGCGGCGGCCAAGCGAATCCATGGCGCCGCTTTTGATCAGGGATTCCAGTACGCGTTTGTTGAGCAGCCGCAGGTCGACTTTTTCGCAGAACTCATAAATCGACTTGAATCGGCCAGATTCTGTGGCGCGGACGCCCTCGCCCGCGAGCTCTCTCCTCGCCGTAACAATAGACTCGATCGCGTTATGCCCGACATTTTTTACCGCCGCCAGACCGAAGCGGATCGCTTCCCCATGCGGCGTGAAATTCGCATCGCTTACGTGGATATCTGGCGGTTCGACGGCGATCTGCATCTCGCGGCATTCGTTGATGTACTTGACGACATCGTCGGTATTTCCGGTGACCGAGGTGAGCAACGCCGCCATGAACTCGACCGGATAATGGGTTTTCAGATACGCCGTGTGATAAGCCAGCAGCGCGTACGCAGCGGAATGCGATTTGTTAAATCCATATCCCGCAAACTGCGCCATCAGATCGAAAATCTTTTCGATCTTCTTCTGAGGATAGCTCCGCTGCACCGCGCCTTCAATGAACCTTTCGCGCTGCTGCGCCATTTCCTCGGCTTTCTTCTTACCCATGGCGCGCCGCAGCAGGTCGGCTTCTCCGAGTGAATAGCCCGCCAGCCGGTTGGCGATCTGCATCACCTGTTCCTGATAAACAATTACGCCCAGAGTTTCTTCAAGGATTTCTTTAAGCTCTGGCAGTTCGTACTCGATCTTCTTGCGCCCGTGCTTGCGGTCGATAAAGTCATCAATCATTCCGCCCTGGATAGGCCCGGGGCGGTAGAGCGCATTCAGAGCGGTAAGGTCCTCAATTGAATTCGGCTTGTAACGTCGCAGCACATCGCGCATGCCGTGTGATTCAAACTGGAAGACTCCGGAAGTCAGGCCGCTGTGAAAAACCCTTTCGTAAGTAGTTGGATCGTGTAAAGGAATCGCATCCAATTCGATCTGCTCGCCGCGAGTCTGTTGGATCAGCTTGAGGGCATCGTCAAGAATGGTGAGCGTGGTCAGGCCTAGGAAATCCATCTTCAGCAGACCCATCTTTTCAATCGCGACCATATCGAAAGCTGTGACGATTTCGTCGTTCTTGGTCTTGTACAGTGGCACAAGCTCATTGAGCGGGCGCGGCGAAATTACCACTCCGGCGGCGTGCATACCGGCATTGCGGACCAGGCCTTCCAGTTTTTTTGCGGTGTCGATCAATTGCCGAATCTGGGAATCGCTTTCATAAGCCTGCTGCAGCGCGGGCGATTCTTTCAAAGCGGTTTCCAGCTTGATGTTGATCGTCGTCGGCACCATTTTCGCGATGCGGTCCACATCGGCGTATGGAATATCCATCGCGCGGCCGACGTCCTTGATTGCCGCCTTCGCCGCCATGGTGCCGAAGGTGATAATTTGCGCGACATTTTCGCGGCCGTATTTTTGCGTGACGTAATCGATGACCTGGCCGCGCCGATTCATGCAGAAATCCATGTCGATGTCAGGCAGGGAAACCCGCTCAGGATTCAGGAAGCGCTCGAAGAACAATTCGTACTGCAGCGGATCAAGATCGGTAATTCCTAGCGAATAAGAAACCAGCGATCCTGCGGCGGAACCGCGGCCCGGTCCGACGGGAATTTTATGTTCGCGGGCATACCGCACAAAATCCCACACAATAAGAAAATAGCCGGAAAACCTCATCTGTTGGATGATGCCAATTTCCCGTGCCAGACGCTGCTCGTACTCCGCGATCCCGTGCTTCAGTTTGCCAGCCGCAGAGAGTGTCCGAATGTTTTCCAGCCTCTTCGCAAAGCCTTCACGCGACACGTGTTCGAAGTAGCTGTCGAGCGTGAACCCCTCGGGTACGTCAAAGTGCGGGAATGGATTGCTGACTTTAGTCAGTTGCACATTGCAGCGCTCGGCAATCTCAAGCGTGCGCGCGAGCACGCTCGGCGCGCTTTTGAAGACCTGGAACATCTCGTCGTGGCTTTTGACATAGAACCCGTTGCCCTGAAACTTCATCCGGTTCGGGTCTTGAATACTCTTGCCGGTCTGGATGCAGACCATCACGTCTTGCGCATGGGCGTCGTCTTCGCACAAATAATGGCTGTCATTGGTAGCGACCAGCGGCAATCCCATATCTTTTTCAAGCTTGAAAAGATTGGAGTGGATGCGATGTTCCAGCTCCAGACCCTGGTCCTGAATCTCCAGAAAGAAATTCTGCTTGCCAAAAATATCGGAGTAAGTCGCAGCCGCCGCGCGTGCCGCTTCGTAGTTATCCTCGACCAGCAGCTCCGGAATCTCCCCTTTCAAACAGCCAGAAAGCGCGATGAGCCCCTTGGAATGCTCGGCGAGGAATTTCTTGCTGACTCGTGGCTTGTAGTAAAAGCCGTGCAGCGATGCCTCGGAGGTTATTTTGACAAGATTGCGATAGCCCTCGTCGGTCTCGGCGAGCACCAGCAGATGATTGTAAGTGTCTCCGTCAGGGGGAGTTCGCGAAATCCGGTGGTCGTCTTTTTTACAGACGTAGAGCTCGCAGCCGATAATCGGCTTGATGCCGGCTGCCTTGGCGGCATTCACAAAATGCACCGCACCAAAAATATTGCCGTGGTCGGTCATCGCCACGGCTGGCATGCCAAGTTCTTTGGCGCGATAGCAGAGCTTCTCGACGTCGCAAGCCCCGTCGAGCATGGAATAGTCGGTATGGAGATGCAGATGGACGAATTGAGACATTCTGATACTTAGATTTTACTTTGCTCGAAGTGAAGGTGGCCAGCAAAGATCCCGCGGTTAGGCGCGCGGCCGTGAGTCAACGTTGCAAAAGCTGTGGAATTCGCGGACTTTAATGGCCTGTAGATGCGGCCTTGACCGTTGCGGCCGCCCGGGAGAGTCCACCCGAGTCCACCGTCTTGCCATCCTGAGAAATTGTCTGAAAGTAAAGCGTGTCCCCCACCACTTCTACCACCATAAATGTGCGGGCACCGTCGAAGCTAGCAGCCATTTGACTCGAGCGGTGAAAGTCGTGCCGAGACAACTTACCTGAATCGCCCTGAACGAAATAGTAAATGTTGTCGACCGGCTTCAGTCTTTCGTACGCGTGCTCGTGCCCGGAGAACACTACGTTGACCCCGTAACTTTTAAGCAATGGCGATAGTTGGTTGCGCAGATCAAGATCGGGCCCGTGCATCTTGCCCTCGTTGTACAAAGGATGATGGAAAAAACAAATTTTCCACTGCGCCTTAGACGATCTTAAGTTCTGCTCCAACCACGTCAACTGCTGCGCGTCCATGTAATTGCTATCGAGGGCAAAAAATTGAATGTCGCCTTTTTTGAATGTGTAATAGCGCTCGCCATTCATGTTGAAGGGCTTGTAAAGCGGCTCCAACTTGGGATCGTCGTGATTTCCCAGCGATGCATAAAACTTCACCCCTGCGTCCAGGAGCGGCTTATACGGGACCTCGAACTTCTTTGCGAAGTCGCGCGGCTCGTGCCCAGCGTAAATATTGTCCCCCAACATGATCACGAAATCGAAGCCGACCGTTTGCCTATAAGTTTCCATCTGCTTCGCGACCTCATACTGGTTCTTCTCGCCGGTTCCGCTGTCGCCGATTACCGCAAAGCGCACCGACTTGTCTTTCAGTGGCAGTCGGACGTCGACTTTAGATTGGGTTTGTGCCTGCGCCAGCGATGCGAAAGTCGCGAACAAGGCGGCTAGAAGCAGGGAAGATTGGTTTGCTCGGAAAGTCATTTTGAAGTGGCAGGCAGCGCGTTAGGTACGTAGTCCACAATGATGTTTGCGTCGCTGTCGCGTAATACAAGTTCGCGCCCTAGGATGCGATATTCGAGCCCTTTGGGCAGCTCTGGCAAATTCATCAAAAGTGTCGGTGGGGTCGATTGCAGCGGCACTTTTTCCGGATAGCTTTCATTGATCTGCAATTCCATGCTTGTAGGTTCGGCGTGGCGCAAGCTCGTGAGAACCTGTTTCCCGCTGCGCCCATTGAGAGTAACGGCGATCTCGCGGCGAAAATAGCCGGCGACTTCCGAAGTGAAGATTTGTCCCTGCGGCGCTCCCGCCCGCGCGACCCGAACCCTGTTTGCCAGGTCGCGCCTGCTTGCAACGATCTTCTCAGGTGAATCCGTTGGGGCAGGCGGCTTGCCTGCGGTCTTTTCCCGCCAATCTAGATATTGCCGGGCCCGTTGCTGAAATTCGGCTACCAGCTTGGCATCATTCGATCCAGGCGCCGGTGGGGCTTGCGCGGAGCTTGCCAACGATGCCAGCAGCAATGACGTCACCAGCGGAAATGCGGAGAGTAATCGCACGAGCAGTTTTGATGCTGCAAACCAGGGACGCGCCTAATCTTCGTGTTGGGTTTTGGCGGGACTACTGATGACCCGCGATCACTGCCGGAAGCATAAAAAAAGGGCGGCATAATGCCGCCCTTTTGCCCAGGGCTTACGTTATTTCGAATACACCAAATGGCCGCGCCGGTTCTGTTGCCAGCATTGTTCGTTGTGTTCGGTACAGAACGGCTTCTCTTTGCCGTAGCTGACGGTCTTAACCCGGTCCGCAGAAACTCCTGCAGAGACCAGCGCATTCTTCACCGAGCTGGCACGATTGTCGCCGAGCGCAAGGTTGTATTCCGTCGATCCGCGCTCGTCGCAATGTCCCTCGACCGTGAAGCTGATATTGGGATGTTGTTGCAGGAAGCTTGCATCTGCCTGAATTGTGGCCTGATCGCTGGCGCGAATATCGGACTTGTCGTAGTCGAAGTAGATGTCCTTCACGTTTTGTGAGAACAATTGTTCATCGCTCACCGAAGCCTCTGCCGGCGGCGGTGGAGGCGGCGGCGCATTCACCGTGACCCGCGCGGTTGCGGTTTGAGTTCCGCCATCGCCCTTCGCAGTTAGCGTATAGGTCGTCGAGTCAGCGGGGCTCACTTGCTTTGAACCGCTGGCCTGCACGGCGCCAATGCCGCCGTCGATGCTGATGTCAGCGGCGTTCGTCGTCTGCCAGGTCAGGGTCGTCGATTGTCCCTTATCGACCGTATCCGGGCTCGCAGTAAGGGTCGCGGTTGGTTGGGGTGGCGGCGGGGGTGGCGGCGGCGGTGGCGGGGCTGCTTTTTTGTGACAGGCGCCAAGCAACATGATCGCACTCAACGCGAAGACGAGGGCGAAAGACCTCAAAGTCGATTGTTTCAATTTGTTCCTCCCAAATTTTCGCGCATCTTGCGAAGCGCGTTTCCATGCGGACGGTTATTACCTATCAGACATATCAGGAACTCACACCTGAGTACAAGTGCAAATCTATTTCCAACTCCAGTCAGGTTCCGAATTACTGCTCGAAGTCGTCAACTGTTTCTGGTTGGTGCCATTAGCCAACATGCTCCAGATCTGCAACGATCCGGAACGGTTTGATTGAAAAACGAGATGACGTCCATCCGGCGACCAGGATGGAAAATCGTTTCTGCCGCCGTCGTGGGTCAATTGCACCCACTGCTTGCTCACAATATCCATGATGTAAATGTCTTCCGAACCTGGCGCTCCTGGTCCGTAATGCCGCATCCACGAGAACGCCAGGAGCTGGCCATTCGGCGACCATGCAGGCGAGACCGCGTAACCCGTGTCTGTCACCTGCTGAACATTGGTGCCGTCGGAACCCATAACGTAGATCTGCGGCAGACCGGTGCGTCCGCTGACCCACGCGATTTGCGATCCTGTCTTGCGGTTCCAGACTGGGGAAACATCAGGGCCTTTAGAAGTCGTGATCCGGTGCAGGTTTCCGCCGGATTGATCAATTACATAAATTTCAGGATCTCCCGAGCGCGACGACGAAAAGGCGAGCTTTCCTCCCTCCGGCGACCACGCAGGGGAGAGGTTGGTTCCTGCAAAACGAGGGAACGAAACCAGCCGGTTCAGATCGAAGGAGAACATCCGGATTTCCCAACCGGAGCCAGTGAACGAACTGAAAGCCAGTCGTGAACCGTCAGGCGATACGTGAGGCGAAAGAGAAATTGATCCTAACGTCGTGATGGGATGCTGGTTTGCCCCGTCGTAATCCATGGCCCAGATTTCTTTATGGCCGCTGCGTGAACTCACATAATAAAGTTGAGTTTCCGCAATGCCATTGATGCCGCCGCCCAGCCGGAGAATAATCTCATCGGCAAATTTGTGGGCGATGGTGCGCACCGACTGGGTTGTGGCAGTGTCGGTGTACTGTTTCCCGAGTACCTGCGGAGACGCGGTGTTCTTTACGTCGTAAAGCCAGCCCTGCACGGTGACATTGCCGTTGGCGGCGCCCAGGTTTCCAAAAACCAGCATGGCGGCGTTCGCCGGCGGCGCACTCCATGCGTCAAACTTCACATCGCCGGGAGAGCCGACTTGCCCAAGAGGATAGAAACTCTTCGACGCCATGTCAAAGATTCCGGCGTTGTCGAGATCATTCCACAACGTGTCGTCGAAAGTTTTAAGCAATTCAGTATTTTGCGGCTCTGGGCTGGAGGGTTTGAAGTCCGGAACCGCGATGCGAATTTTCTCGACACCGAGCCCGGTGCCGGTCTTGATCCAATCCTGCGCGTTAACGTTTATTGCGCCGAAAACAACTAGCGAGAAAACAACAAAGAGGGAAAATCGCGAAATCACAGGAATGAGACGTATCGTATTACGACAGAAGGGTTTTCTCAAGGAGCTGCTATGCATAGTTTGGTTCCATTTGCCCAAATCTTATGAACTGATAACTCATCGCTTGTAGTCGAACCAGAATTCCACGCTCACCTTGTTTCCCGGATAATCCGGAGGCAGCGGTCCAAAGGTATCGATCCGCTGCAGCGCCCTTAATGCTGAAGTGTCCAGCGACGGCACGCCGCTCGACTGCTCGACCTGTATGTGGGAAGGCCGTCCGTTTCGATCGATGTCGAAGGTTACATACACCCGGTTCGCATTCTGAATTCGTGGATCAACTTCGTATTTCAGCCAGTTTTCCGAAACTTTCTGGTTCACCACCCGCACATACCAAGCGAAGCGGGAACCGAAGTCGCCGCCACCACCAGTGAAACCGAATCCGCCCTTCGCTGCCCCCACGGAAAAAAGCGCATACGGTCCAGCCGCCGGGCCGCCTTCACCAAAAGGAACCACATTGCTCGCTTCCTGCTGCGGTTCGGGCTTTGGCTGACGCTGCGTTTCCGTCGGTTGTTTTGCCGGCTTTCGCTTTGCATTCTTCTCCGGAATCGGAATTGCGGTCGGTTCTTCCACCGCTGGCTTAGGCTGCGATTTCGATAGTCCCTTCGATTCCGTCGCCAGCACACTTTGCGTTTGCACCGGATTCGCCGGCAGCGGGACATTGCTCACCAGCGACACTCCCATTGCGCTGCCACCGCCTCCAGCGCCCCAGTTCGAGCCATGCCCACCGGTCGCAAACCACGCATAAGCGATGATCGCCACCGTGATGCCGACGTGCAGTGCCGCCGACCACGCCAGGTTGTGCCCCCAGCGTTCGTGCTCAAAAAAAATCTCACCGGTTGGCATGGGTTTCAAGCGGCTGGGTCACGATGCTGACGTTGGTAATACCCGACTGCTTAACCGCATCCATGACCGTGGCAAACGCTCCGAACGGCACATCTTCATCGGCGCGCAGGAAAATTGACTGATGTTGTGGATCGCGGATCTTCTGCCGGAGCTTGGCCCCGATCTCGTTAATATTGACCGGATCGTTTCCCAGAAATACCTGTTGCTTCTTGTTGATGCTGATCACCATTCTCTCTTCGGTGATCTCCTTAACAGTTCGAGTCTTGGGCACGGCGACTTCAATGCCGGACTGCAACACCGGCGCAGTCACCATAAAAATGATGAGCAGCACCAGCACCACGTCCACCAGCGGAGTTATGTTGATGTCAGCGAGAGCAATCTGTGTACGCCCATTCGAAGCGGTGAATGCCATTACCGCCGAACCTCCTCGGCTACGCGCGAGGCCATGGGTTGCCGCTCGACGGCATTCAGCATCTCCAGTGAAAAGTCGTCGCAGCGGGCGGCGAAATCGCGGATGGAGCCACCAATCAGGTTGTAAGCGATCACGGCGGGAATGGCGACCACCAATCCGCCGGCAGTAGTGATAAGCGCTTCAGAGATGCCGGGCGCTACGGCGCGCAAGGTTGCTGCTCCGCTGGTGCCGAGTCCGTGAAACGCGTCAATGATTCCCCAGACCGTGCCAAATAACCCGATGAACGGCGTGACTGCGCCCGTGATTGCGAGCCATGGGACATTGCGTTCGAACCGGGTCATTTCTTCTGACGATGCAATCTGCATGGCGCGCTGCACCGCCAACGGATTTCTCAGAGAACCCGACGATCCCACCTGGCGCTCAAATTCGCGGTACCCCGATTGAAATACTCCGACCAAAGGACTGGGACGGAACTGCTCTGACACCGCCCCCATATCCTGCAGACGCTGTGCGCGGCGGAAGGCACGCAGAAACCTGCCGCTCTGGACGCGAGCACGTTTGATGATGCTCCATTTGGAAAGAATGATGGACCAGGAAACTAAACTGAAAGCCAGAAGGACCACCAGCACAGCCTGGGCTACGAGTCCCGTTTCGCGGACGAGATCAATAATGTCGCCGCCGATAAAAACAGCAGGAGAGGGGTACAGATGCATTGTTTTTTTAAGAGAACACTAGCGGTTAATTATAGACGAGGAATTCAGCTAATCCTGTGGACGTATTCAATCCATTACTCTCTGAAGTGCCAAAGTGGTCGCGTGTCTGCGACCTGGCATCTTAAGCCGAGTGAGCAATTAAATAATCCTGGAACTCAGATCAGAGTTCCTGCCAGGAGGATGTATGTCCCACTATGGCCTGTTGCGCGATTATCGCTTTGAGGACCTTAATACCACGGATGATATTCGTGGCGCCGCGATATACGGCCGCAACGACGAGAAACTCGGAAAGATCGCCGACGTAATTTTTGACCACTCCACTGGATCCATAAAGTATGTGGTCGTCGACACTGGCGGCTGGTTCTCCAATAAGAAATTCCTGGTTCCGCCTCACCGCCTGCATTCGTCGGCTGATCACGACGGCGATTTCACCGTCAACCTGGATAAGCAGCAGATCGAAGCCTTCCCGCCCTACAACGAATCCGACCTGCACTCGGATGAGAAGTGGAAGGACTACGAGAAGAAGTTCGATCAAGCCTGGGAATCGGGCCCGGTACAACACCGTCAAGGCTCGGACCGCGACATCACACCGACCCCCGCTGAAATGCCCGCCCAGCCCGGATCAATCGGCAGCCAGCTTACGCCAAGCCAACGCGCCGAGGTGAACTCGCGCATTATTCCAGCCGGGTCTAACGAAGTGAACATTGAATCGAGCGCCGTAGGAATCGGTTCGCGATGGTCCAACTTTGAAGACCGCCTCCGCCAGCGGCGCAAAGAGATCACCAGGGCCTGCACTACCTGCACGGTTGCTCCGTCCCAACAGAGCTTGACGCAGGAGCGCAAGGCCAGTTAATACGGTAAATGGCTCTCTCCGTGGCAGAGTAGGCGTCCTTTAGTCAAACAAAGGCGTCCACTATGTTTTGCAATGCCTCTTCTCCCCTAAGCGATTTGCTGGCATTATTCTTATGCTGCAATGTCCGCTCAAAATACCATTACAATGCCGGCCATCGGCTCGGGCGTTTTTCCGAGCTTGATCTTCGTCCATGGGTCGGAGCAGAGGACGCTCGCTCTTGACCACACGCCATTCAGCGTCGGCCGCAAAATGGACAAGGACCTGGTGATTGCCGATCCTCGGGTGTCCCGCGATCATGCCCTGCTTATCTCTGAGGACGGCAAGGTTTTCGTCGAAGACCAGGGCAGCAAGCACGGTACTTTCGTCAACGGCGAACGCGTGGAGCGCAAGCAACTGGAACCCAATGATCGTGTGGAGTTCGGTGCCAGGGACACCATCTTTGCGATCTTTCACCAGCAGCACAGCCCTTCAAATACCGCTCGTGATTTTCTAAGCCAGATTTCAGAAATCCACATCTCCAGCGAAGTAAGCGATCTGGAAAAGCTGACGTTCTTTCTGGAGGCCGCGCGCAAACTCAACACCGCCGGAGTGCTGGACGAAATCCTGCTCACGCTGCTTGATGTCACTCTGAAGCTTACCGGCGCCGACCGCGGCTATGTTTTCCTTAAAGACAATGACGGCAAACTCCGGCTGGCTGCGGGACGGAACTCTAAGGGCGACCTGTTGCTCGACGACACCACCATTTCGCATTCGATTCTCGATGATGCGTTGCGCTCAAATTCTGAATTCCTGCTGACCGACACCAGTCGCTCGCTCGACCTCTCCGGTCGCCAGAGCATCGTCGCCTACGATTTGCGCACCGTGATTTGTATTCCTCTGCGCAAGCTGCAGGTCCAAACCCGCAGCCGCGACGCCCAAGAAGCCACGCCCACGGGTGAAGTAATGGGCGCACTTTATGTGGACTCGCGTTTTGCGTCACGCGATATTTCGAAGGTCAGCGGGGACATCCTGCATGTGGTGGCCACCGAAGCCGCTTCGCTGATTGAAAACGCACGCCTGGTGCAGGCCGAAGAAGAGTCGCGACGTTATCAACAGGAGTTGGCAATCGCGGCATCTATTCAGCAAAGCCTGATGGCAGGGAGCATCCCCGAGGTGACCTTCGCGAGACTGCATCGTAAAAATATTTCGTGCAAGGCAATCGGCGGCGACTTTTACGACGCCGTGAACACTCCTGATGGGCTGGCGATTGTGCTCGCCGATGTCGCCGGCAAAGGCGTATCTGCCGCGCTGTTGGCCTGTACGCTACAAGGCATGATCAACTCCCAGTTGACCGCGGGAATGCCTCTGGCTGAGATCGTAGCTTCCGTCAATCGCTTTCTCACCAGCAAACGCATTGGTGAAAAATACGCCACTGTAGTCATTGCCCGTTTGCGCCATGATGGAGAACTGGAATACATCAACTGTGGACATATTCCGCCGCTGTTGATTTGTAAGAATGAAGTCATTCGCCCGACCCACGGAAATCTGCCGGTCGGTCTGCTAGCCGACACCACGTATGAAAGCGATCACTATAGCTTGCATCCCGGTGACCGCCTGGTTCTTGTGACCGATGGCGTTACCGAAGCCGAAAATGCTTCCGGGGAGTTTTTCGATAACGAGCGACTGGAAGCGGCCGCAAAACAAGGTGGTATGCAGGAAATCTTCAACGCCGTTTCTGAGTTCTGCGGCGGCACGCCGCTGAATGATGACTGCACTATCGTTGAAATGGTGTTTTCAGTTTAAGCAGTCTTCAAGTTAAGCATTCCTGTTTGCGTTTAATCGCCTCTCGCGGAGGGTTGCGAATGCGGTCTTCTCTGTGTCTTTTTCTATTAGTGCTCGTCAAATGTGGCTCTGGGCAGGCGGTTCCAGGGAGCGCACCAAAAGCGGAAAATCAGGATGAGCTGGCGCGCATTGTCGGATATTCGATGATGAGCGGTGGAGCGTCACGTTTTCTCGAAACTCTTAGCGATATGGTCGGCGGCCGAATAACCGGAAGCCCGGAATCCAAAGCCACTGCCGATTTAATTCTCCACACCTTAAGAGATGCCGGCTTCGACAATGCACATTTCGAGGAATACACCATCAACCCAGGTTGGCAGCACGGGCCGGCAACAAGCGCTGTAATCAGTCCCGTGCACCGTGATTTGTATGTTGCGTCGTACGGTTGGGCGCCGGGAACTCCGGGAGCGGTTGAAGTTCCAGTTGCTGACATTGGCGCAAGCGGAGACGGACATTCGCCTTTGCCCGATCGAGTGCGCGGGGCGGCTGTTCTCGTGGATTTGGGAAGCAATGGCCTTTCTACTAATTACGTTGCCACCCGGCATCTGCTTGCGCGTCAACTGGCGAGCGCAGGCGCCGCCGCAATGTTCATCGTTTCCGACAAGCCCGACCGCATGCTGTACACCTCGGCATTTCTGATCTATCCGCGCGGGCCGTTGCCGATTGTTTCAATCGCCAAAGAAGACGCGGCTTTTTTGCGACGACTGCTTAACCAAGGTCCGGTAAAAATTCGGCTGGATATCCAGAACTCATTCAGCAACGGCCCGGTTCCTGAGCGAAACGTAGTCGCCGATCTAGTCGGACAAGATCCGAGTGAAATGGTATTGCTCACCGCCCATTTCGATTCGTGGGATCCGGCCCAAGGTGCGAACGATAACGGCGGGGAAGTCGCAACCGTACTCGAAGCGGCGCGTATTCTGAAGCATCTAAAGATTGAACCGCGGCATACGATTCGTTTTGCCTTTTTTTCCGGAGAAGAGCAGTCGGATTTGGGCTCACGCGCCTACGTGGCACAGCATAAGCAGGAGTTGGACAAGATTCGCGCGGTATTCAATACCGACGCTGGTATCCAGGCCCCGCTCGGCTTCAAGCTATACGGCCGTACCGACGTTGAAGCCAGCACTAGAAAACTTGTCTCGGATCTTGCTCCGTTAGGCGCCGATCGCGTTTTCACGGACGCAGACTTCGATTCCGACGAAGAATCGTTCATGGTAGTGGGCGTTCCCGCGTACTCCCTGGCAGTTGAACCCCAGGATTACTATGCGCGGCATCACACCATCATCGACACCTTCGAGCGCATCGATCCTCGTATGTTGAGTCTGCACACGGCTGTGTTGGCCGCCGTCGGCTATAGGTTCGCTAACTCTGAGGAGCGCCCCGGACGGAGGCTCACGCCGGCCGAAGTCAAGCAATTGTTGCAGCGCACCGGCTTAGAGTCGCTATATGAGTTGGATTATCCCGACACGAAGCCGTATTGATCGGCTTACTGAATTTTCGAGAGATGAGCTTTCCGCTCAAGGTTCATGGCGTCAGGCACTGCATTTACCGCCAAGGGGAGTCGGAACCAGAACACAGACCCGTGTCCCAGTTCGCTGTTCACACCCGCGCGGCCTCCGTGATTCAGCACGATGTGCTTCACAATTGCCAAGCCTAGGCCGGTCCCGCCCGCTTCTCGCGAACGAGCTTTGTCTACGCGATAGAAGCGTTCAAATAATCTTGGCAAATGTTCAGAAGGAATGCCAGGCCCGAAATCTCGAACATAAAACTCCGCTTCGCCGCCCTGTTCGACCGCGCCGAGTTCAATTGTTTTATTGCCAGAAGCGTATTTCAAAGCGTTATCGATGAGGTTGGCGAATACCTGATGAATTGCCTCTTTATCAGCCACAACTTCAATATCAGGCGACTCGGCTATCTCAATTGTCACCCCCCGGTTTCGAGTTATTTCGCTGAACGAAGCTTGCGCTTCTCGCAACAGTTCGCGGGAAGATACCGGAGCTTCCTGCAAACGGTCCTCGCCAGATTCTACGCGCGCCAGGGTAAGCAAGTCCTCCGTGAGCCGGCTCATGCGTTGAGCATTGCGCCGGATAATTTCCAGAAACTCGCGGGCCTTCGGATCGAAGGATTCATCGATCAGGGTTTCGGTATATCCGAGCAAGGACGTCAGCGGAGTGCGCAGTTCGTGGGAAACGTTGGCGATAAAATCGCGCCGTGTGCGTTCCACGCGGGCGATCGCGGTGCTGTCGCGAAGCACGCAAACTGCGCCGCCGTCAGGCAATGGAGCGGAAGTCATGCCGAAGGTGCGGCCGGGAGCGACCGAGAAAAGTGTGACGCTCTGCGGCTTCTGCTGATCCAGTACATCGCCGACCACGCGCAGAAAATCGGGATCGCGCACTGCCCTTATCAGCGGCGTACCCACCGAAATAGTGCTGGCCGCGAGCCTCTTCATCGCGCCATTAAACCAGGCCACCTCACGCTTGGGAGAGACCGCCACAACTGCGTCCTCCATGCTGTTGAGCAAAGTCTCCAGCTGCAATCGGCTGCTTTCAAGATTGCGAAAGTTGGTTTCTAGCTGCCGTGCCGTCTTATCGAGGGTCATCGCTAATGTTGCTATTTCATCATTGCCGGACTCGTTCAAGCGCGCGGACAGGTTACCTGCACCAATCTCGTGCGCAAAAACCTCCATCCGGCGCAGCCGACGCCTCAAGATTCCGGCAACCGCAAATGCGATAAGAAGACCCGAGAGCAGGGAGATTGCAGCGGCATCTACAAGGTCGGTCTGAAGGTGCCGGGGGAGAGGCCCGCTGCCGCCGGATCGCGACCCCTCCCAACTCCGCCGCATGAGGATCTCGGTCGCCGCCGATGAAATCCCTATTACCAGCGCTATTAAGAGGAAAGATTTTATGAACAACCGCTTAGTCACTTACGGACCTCGAACATGTACCCGGCGCCCCGGACGGTGTGAATATGTTTGGGCTTCTCCGGATCACGTTCTATTTTCTCCCGCAGACGACGTACGTAAACATCAACGATACGCGGCGTAACGAAAGCGGTCTCCTGCCAGACCGCGTCCAGCAAGCTTTTTCGGGTGAACACTCGTCCCGGATGGGACGCGAGAAATTCGATGAGCCGGAATTCAGTAGCGGTGGTCACCGCGGGTTCGTTACGGACGGTCAGACGCATGGCCGCAGTATCGATCACAATGTCGCCGGCACGCACGATTTCTTTTTTTAACGGCTGTTCAAAGCGCCGCAGCACCGCCTTCACTCGCGCTACAACTTCTTTGGGGCTGAACGGCTTTGTAATGTAATCGTCGGCACCGATTTCGAAGCCGCGCAAGCGGTCTGATTCCGCCGTTCTTGCGGTCACAAACACAATCGGAATGCCGGCCAGTGACGAGTTGTTGCGAATCGATTTAGCTACGTCCAAGCCGCTGCTGCCGGGCACCATGATGTCAAGTATCACCAGCGCGGGCCGGCGGGTGTGCATCTCGTCCAGAAATCCGGCGCTGGTCGGAAACCAGGAAACACCGTAACCCGCGGGCTGAAGATGGTGCTTCAGCAACCCGGCAATATCGGGATCGTCCTCAAGAATAAAAATTGCGGGGCTGATCGGTTGAGCCACGTTAGCTCCCTGCCGAACGCTGTCCCGCACCGTGGCGGACATCCGCACCGCGAATCCAGAAGATTACGTCTTCCGCAATATTAGTGGCGTGGTCCGCAACCCGCTCCAGGTTTCGGGCAATAGAGAGCGCATCCAGCGCTTGCACCGCCCCATTGGGCTCCGATTGCATGTAGTGTGAGAGCGCGGCAAACGCCTCATGATTCATGCGGTCGATCTCGTCATCAGCCTCAAGCACGTGCCGGGCGAGTTCAGGGTCGCCTTCGATGAACGATCTCAACGCGTCGCGGATCATGGCGCGCACTCGCGTCGCCATTGCCGGAATATCCACCGGCAGTTCTGAGGGCGGCAGTTCGATCATATTCATGACCCGTTGTACGATGTTTACCGCCTGATCCCCGACACGCTCGAGGTCAGCGTTGATCTTGATCACGGCAAGGATAAAGCGTAAATCGATTGCCATGGGCTGCTGCATGGCAAGCAGGTCGATGGCGAACTCATCCACTTCGCGCTCTGCCCGATTGATTCCAGCCTCGCTGGCAATGACGCGCTGGCAAAGCACGGGATCGCGCTGTGAATAGGCCTGGACTGCCAGGTCGATCGCCTGCTCCGCCATTCCTGCCATGGCCAGAATGCGGTGTTTAAGCTCGTCGAGCTCCTGATGAAAACGAATTCTTGTCATCCGAACCTGCCGGTAATGTAGTCTTCCGTTCGCTTGTCTGACGGATTGGTAAAAATTTTCTCCGTCTTGTCGAACTCAATCAAATTGCCCATCAGAAAAAATCCGGTAAATTCGGCGACCCGCGAAGCCTGCTGCATATTATGGGTGACGATCACGATCGTCAGCTTTTGTTTTAACTCAAAGATAAGATCTTCAATCTTAGCGGTCGAGATCGGATCTAACGCCGATGCCGGTTCGTCCATTAACATTACCTCAGGATTGACAGCCAAAGCGCGGGCGATGCAAAGTCGTTGTTGTTGGCCGCCTGAAAGACTTGCCCCGGATTTCTTCCTGAGCACGTCCTTCACCTCGTCCCACAGCGCAGCTTGTTGCAGAGAATGCTCGACAACCTCGTCAAGTGTTCTGCGATTGTGCGTGCCATTCAGCTTCAATCCTGCCGCCACATTGTCGTAAATCGTCATGGTGGGAAAAGGGTTGGGCTTTTGAAATACCATGCCAACCTTGCGTCGGACGTCGACAGCCGGCATGTCGTAAATGTCTGTTCCGCCAACTTCAACTTTGCCCTCAGCTGTTGCTTCCGGGTTGGTCTCATGCATCCGGTTGAGGCAACGGATAAAAGTGGACTTGCCGCAGCCGGATGGCCCAATGACCGCAGTCGCGTGCCTGGCTTCAACTGACATGTTGATGCCGTGCAATGCCTCGGTCTTCCCAAACCACGCCTTCAAGTCGCGAACTTCGACCGCGGTAGTCATAGCTTAACGCGCCCCTCCCAGCATACGGCGCATAAAGACGAACCGAACCAGTGTGGTCGTTCCCACAATCAGGATGACCAGCATCAGGGCTCCGGCCCAAGCCTGCCGGTGCCAATCATCATAAGGGGTAATCGCGTAGGTGAAGATCTGCAGTGGCAATGCCGCAATTGGCTCCCGAGCGCTGTAACTCCAAAACTGATTTCCAAATGCGGTGAACATCAGCGGAGCTGTCTCGCCCGCAACCCGGGCGAAAGCCAGCATTACTCCGGTGATGATGCCGGCGCGTGCCGTGGCCAGGGTAATAGAAATCGTCGTTCGCCACTGCGGTATTCCTAGCCCGAACGCTGCTTCTCGCACAGCGTGAGGTACCAGCAAGAGCATTTCTTCCGTGGTCCGCGCGACCGTCGGTACCATCATGATCGCCAGCGCGACTCCGCCTGCGAATGCGGAAAAGTGCCTCTGCGGGATTACTACCAAGCCGTAGGCGACCAGGCCTATCACGATGGAGGGAACTCCGTTCAGAACATCTGACGTGAACCTCACTAACTGTCCTAAGCGGTTGCGGCCATATTCCGCGAGATAAATTCCTGCGCCGATTCCGACGGGTACGCCGAAGAGGCTGGCTATACCCAGAATCATGACCGATCCCAACAGCGCATTAGCCATGCCGCCGCCAGGTTCTCCTACTGGCTTCGGCGTCTGCGTAAGGAATGACCAGTTCAATGATCCGGCGCCCTTCAGCACCAGGTACGCAAAAATCGCGATCAGAGTACAGACCACCACGACCGACAGGGTTGCGGCGAGCCCGGTAAAGAAGTAGTCCGTCATTTGGCGACGAAGACTGATTTGGCGGTTAGGCATTGGTCCTCGCCGGCGTGCCTCGCGTGACTGTCCAGACCATCAGTCCGGCCAGAATGTTTACGATGATCGTGACAAGAAACAGCGCTAGGCCGATCTCAATCAGCGCACTGCGGTGCAGGTCGCTAGTGGCTTCGTTGAATTCATTTGCAATGACACTTGCCATGGTGTAGCCGGGCGCCAAAAGGGACTTTGCAATCGCAGGGTTGTTGCCTATCACCATGGTGACGGCCATGGTTTCACCCAAGGCCCGACCCAGACCCAGAATGACCGCACCCATAATTCCGGCGCGCGCGTTCCGCAACACCGCCATGCGGATCATTTCCCACCGCGTCGCTCCTAGCGCTAATGCCGCTTCGCGTTGCGGTTGCGGGACTACTACCAACACCTCACGGGTGATGGAGGAGATAATCGGGATTATCATGATCGCCATCACCACACCCGCAGCCAGCATACCTATGCCGTAAGCTGGCCCTGCGAACAGTCCGGTCCAGCCGAGATACTTCATCAACCATGGCTCCACATACGCACGCAGTATGGGGACCAGAATGAACATCGCCCACAATCCATAAATGACGCTGGGAATTGCCGCTAGCAACTCGGTGGCATAAGAGATGGGTTTCCGTAATGGGCGAGGGCACATCTCGGTTACAAACACAGCTACCGCAACCGCCAGCGGCACCGCGATAACCACCGCTACCAAGGATGAAACCACGGTTCCGTAAATAAAGGGAAGGGCGCCGAAACCTCCGGAGACCGGGTCCCATTCGCTGCCAAAGAAAAAGTGTATTCCGAACTTTTGCCAAGCCAGCGCGGAGCGCTGCACCAATTCGGCAATGATCAGGCCTACGATGCCGAGCACGACAAATGCCGACAGCACCATCAGGCCCTTGAAGCCGGAATCAAGATTAAATACTGATTTTTTCCATGCCCGAAGCTCTCGCGTTGGGTTCACAAGGGAGACTTTAGATGATTCGGTTGAGGGCATGTTTTTTGGAGTGCCTGGATCCAACACCTGTCCTGTTGCTGATGGTTCGCGAGAAATGTCTGGCTCACGTGCCGCTCCCATGAGCTTAAAGCTCCGAGTCTAGTCCGCTCTGAAATTCCAGAACTCTTATGTTGATTAGGCTAATGGTGTTTGCGTTAAAGGATCATGAACAGAGAACGTTGGTGAGCCAGCTATGCCGGCCCACCATCCGAACTATTTGATGCTCTTGATTGCTTCCATTTCCTTTTGCTTAACAGTATCTGGCAGGGCTGCATAGTTCAGTTGCGTAACCATGCCTTGGCCTTGCTCTAACATCCAGCTCAGGAAGTCGACAACGGCTTTTTCTTTGGTTGCGTCCTTCCACTGCTTCGGAATCAACAAGTAGGTGAAACTGGAAATCGGATATGCGTCCTTGCCGGGTGCGTTGGTAATAGACACGCGAAAATCACTGGCCGACATTTTGGCGCCCTCTGCCGCCGCCGTGGTTGACTCGAGACTTGCTTTAACAAAGTTGCCCGAAGCGTTCTTCACTGAGCCGAAGGCAATTTTATTCTGCAGGGCATAGATCAGTTCCACGTATCCGATCCCGCCTTCCATCTGCCTGATCATCCCCGCGACGCCTTCGTTGCCTTTCGCACCCAACCCGACGGGCCAACTCACCGAGGTGTTACTTCCTACTCGCGATTTCCAATCAGAACTGACTTTTGACAAATAGTCGGTGAATACGAACGTCGTACCGCTGCCATCGGAACGATGGAGCACGACAATGCTCCGGTCTGGGAGTTTTACATCCGGATTCGCGGCAGCAATGGCCTTGTCATTCCAGTTGGTAATCGTTCCCATATAAATTCCCGCCAAAATCTGGGGCGTGAATTTTAAGTCGCTGCTCACTCCGGGGACATTGTAGGCCGGAACCACCGAGCCGAGGACGGTGGGAAGCTGGAGAATCGGCATTGGCATTTGCTTCGCCTTGGTGTCATCGAGAGGCATGTCGCTGGCGCCAAAATCCACTGTGCCAGACTGCAACTGTCGAATTCCGCCGCCGCTTCCAATCGATTGATAGTTAATCTCGATATCCGAATGCATGTTGTGGTATTCGTTAAACCATTTAGAATAAATCGGATACGGGAAAGTCGCGCCGGCAGCGTTGAGCTTTGTCTGGGCCGACGACGAGAGCGCCACTAACAGCAGCGCGAACAACGGGGAAATTTTTCTCAATTTACATTTCTCCTGGAAGTTCTGCCATCACTGCTGATTAGAAGTCCCGAACAATTAAAGGACGATGAACCATGTGTTAACAGTTTACAAAATTCATCAAACCTCTGAGCATGTTGAATCTACAGGAACATTTAGACTAGGGGCTTGTGACTCCGGCTGCAGCCGACGACGAGCACCTAATGAGAATAGACCTAAGGAAAGTTGTATTCACCATTCTGACGCTGGCCCTAACTGCCGTCGGCCAAGGGAATGCTTCTACTAGCGAGATCGCCCATCAGGATTCTGGGAAGATCATCCAGTTTTTGAGCTCGACCATTTCCTGGTATCGCCAGCGTGCGGCTGAAGAGAAACTCGTCAACGAACCCACAGACCTGACTTTCGCCCAGGAGAATGCCCGGGTCGCCGATCAAGTCGTACAGCAAGCCTTCGAGTATGGCCGCAACGAAGCCCAACTCCAGAGCAAGCGTCACGCTGAAAAACAGACGCAGGGCGGGAACTCTGCGGAATACCAGGGGCTCGCGCAGGCCCTGCAGAAAGTAGAACAGCAAATTCAGGACACCCAAGCTGAGATCCAATCCAACCGCGAGAAGCTGACTGGAGGCACGGCTGCGAAACGCCGGTACGCCCAAGCGCAGATTCAAGAACTGCAGGGCGAGTTGGGGCTTCTCAACGCCCGCCACGACGCCCTGCAGGCAATGGCGGAGTTTGTGACTTCCAGTGGAAGCGGCAACCGGATCGGATTGCGCGCGCAAGTTGAAGAGCTTTCGCACTCGGTGCCGCCCGCATTGAGTAGTCCGCCGGGAACCAGCCAGCCGAACACAACTGCGGGATCCACCTCATCCTCGGCAAAAATAGTCACGACGAAACCGCAGCCTTCTGGCATCTGGGGACTCTCCACAGACTTGATTCACCTCTCAGGCAAACGGCGGTCACTCAAAGAGGTACTCGCAACCACCGACAGCTTGAAGAAAACTGCGGACGGCTTACGGGCGCCGCTGGTTGATGATTTGCAGAACCTCATTCATCAGGGAGACCAACTCTTCGCCGCCGCCGACACGGCAACGCCAGAAGGTTTGGAGCAACAGACCCAGCAACTGGACGCACTGACGGCGCAATTCAAGCAGGTGACGACAACCCTGTTACCTCTCAGCAAAGTTGGAGTGCTGCTTGGGATTTATGAGACCACATTGAATAACTGGCGGGATTCTATTCGCGATGAGGAGGGCGATGATTTGCGCCAGTTGCTACTCAGGCTGGGTGTTCTGGCGCTGATGATCGCTCTGGTTTTTGGCTTCGGTGAAGTCTGGAGACGTGCCAGCTTTCGTTATGTTCACGACACGCGGCGCCGTTATCAGGCCTTGCTGATGCGGCGAATCGTGATCTGGACCGCGGTAGTGATCATCGTGATCGTTACCTTCGCTACCCAGCTGGGATCAGTGTTCACCTTTGCGGGATTGATCACCGCGGGTATTGCCGTGGCCATGCAAAACGTGATCACCTCGATCGTGGGTTATTTCTTCCTCATCGGAAAGTATGGCCTTCGGGTCGGTGACCGGGTTTCAATTGCCGGAGTGACGGGTGAGGTGGTTGACATCGGATTGGTTCGAATTCATCTGATGGAACTCGGCGGTCCCGGTGAGTCACAGCCTAGTGGTCGCGTAGTTGCATTTTCGAACTCTATCGTGTTCCAGCCAACCGCCGGAATTTTTAAACAGATCCCGGGAACAAATTTCGTATGGCATGAGCTCAAACTCACGCTGGCTTCTGAAACCGATTATCAGGCCGCCAAAGATCGCATCATTAAAGCGATGGACTCAGCGCTCGGTCATTATCGCGAAAACATTGATACCCAAAGGCGCATGGTCGAGAGAAATTTGAGCACGGTCTCTGCCGGCGAGCTGCAACCTAAAGTGCGTTTGCACTACACCGCTTCAGGAATTGAAGCGGCCGTTCGTTATCCGGTCGAAATTGAGAAAGCAACCGATATTGACGATCACCTAATGCGCGAGCTGCTTGCCGCCGTTGAGCAAGAACCGAGACTCAAACTGATCAGTGCGGAAATGCCCACGGCGAAAGTTGCGTAGCCGGCGGGGATTAATGCAGCAAGCCGACGGATAGGGCGGCGTACTTAAGCACGGGGTTCGGATAAACCCCGAGGAAGAACGTAGCCGCCAGGCTTAATCCCAACGCGAAGCCTAGTCCGGTGGAGATAGGGGTGACCGGGGTTTCTTCGTCGCGCGGTTCGCGCATATACATCATCACGATGATGCGAAGATAGTAATAAGCCGCCACCCCGCTGTTGATTACGCCAATGATAACCAGACCCATGAGCGGGTGACTGCCCTGTAAAGCAGCGCTGAAAACATAAAATTTGGCGAAGAAACCACCAGTGATCGGAATGCCGATCAGCGACAATAAAAATATAGTCAAGATTGCGGCCAGCAGCGGCGACCGCTTTCCCAGTCCTGCATAATCTTCCAGCGTGACAAAACGTTCGCCTGCGCCCGCAAAGTGCCCGATTACCGCGAACGCACCCACATTCATGGCTGCATATGACGCGGTGTAGAACATCGCAGCCGGAATTCCGTTGGCGGGCAGGGAAGCAAAAGCGACCAGCAAGTATCCGGCATGTGCGATCGATGAGTAGGCAAGCAGCCGTTTCACATTGTCCTGCACCAGCGCGGCGACATTCCCAATAGTCATGGAGAGCGCGGCTGCGACCCATATAAGCCAAGGTCCGCCGGGGGCATGAATTTCAAAGATGATGCGTAGCAGCACCGCGAAAACCGCGGCCTTCGGCGCCGTGGACATGAATCCCACCACCGGCGACGGCGCTCCTTCGTAAACGTCTGGCGTCCACACGTGAAATGGCGCCGCTGCCACTTTGAAGCCGAGTCCGACAAACATCAGCGCCACGCCCAGATACGCCAGCAGGGGGCCGCGACCTGTTCCCGCGTAATCGGCCAGGGCGGCGCTGATCCGGTCAATGCTGGTTGAACCTGTCGCCCCGAACATCAATGCCACGCCATAAAGGAAAAACGCCGTGGCAAATGATCCCAACAAGAAATACTTCACCGACGACTCGCTGCTGATCGCCGAGCGCCGCCGGAACCCCGCTAGGATGTAAGTAGAGATCGAAGAAATTTCCAGCGCGATAAAGATGAGAACCAGCTCCATGGCCGAGGACATCAATGCCATGCCCACCGCGCCAAACAGAATTAGCCCGTAATATTCGCCGGCACGAATCTGTTGCACTTCCATGTACTCGTAGGAACTCAAAATCACCAGCAGAGTGACTGCTATCACCACGAAATGAAAGAAGACGCTGAACGCGTCGACCTTGATCATCCCAAAGAAGCCGAGTCCCCAGAACCGCACTTGCGCCTGATACACGGTTGCGGCCAGGGCTGCGATCGCGCCTACCAGAGCGATTAAACCCAACGTCCGTTGACTGCGCCGCTCATCCATCACCGGATCGAGCAACATGATGATCATTCCAAAGATCGAAAGCACGATTTCCGGCAGGATGCGAATGTAATCAATTGATTGCGGCAGTGCTTGCACGGTTTGGATGGCGGCGATCATCATTGCCCTACCATCTTGCTGGCAAATTGCGTGAACGGCACTAGAACGTTGTGAACCGCGGGATCAATCGTGTTCAGCCACAACAGCGGCGCCACACCCATGGCGAGAGCCATAATTGCTGTCGGCCACAGCGCCACGCGTTCGCGCAGTTGAAGATCAGGAAGGGAATTGTTTTCAGAGTGCTTTACGATGCCAAAGAAGACTCGCTGGTACATCCAGAGCAGATAACATGCGCTCCAGATCACGCCGGTTGCTCCCACCACGCCCCACCACATCTTTGCCTGAAACGCGCCGCTGAGCGCGAGGAACTCACCGACGAATCCGTTCAACAACGGCAATCCGACCGACGCGAGAACAATAAACAGGAAGAAGGTGGCGTATATGGGCATAGGCGTCGCCAAGCCGCCGAATTCCGAGATCTCGTAAGTATGCCGGCGTTCGTAGAGGATCCCCGCAAGCATGAACAGTCCGCCGGTAGAAATGCCGTGCGCCAGCATGATGAACATGGCTCCGTTGAGTCCGGCTTGCGTGAAACTGAAAATGCCCAGCACTACGAACCCCAGGTGGCTGATTGACGAGTATGCGATCAGCTTCTTCATGTTGGGCTGCACCATGGCAACCAGCGCGCCGTAAACAATTCCAATCAGCGCCAGCACCACAATCCACGAAGCGTTCGCCCGCGACTGCACCGGGAACAGTCCGAGATTAAAGCGCAGCATTCCGTAGGTTCCCATCTTCAGCAAAACGCCCGCCAGCAGGACAGACCCAGCGGTGGGAGCTTCGACGTGCGCGTCGGGCAGCCAGGTGTGAAAGGGGAATAGCGGAACTTTGACAGCGAATGCGATGAAGAATCCAAGAAATAGCAGCAGCGGCACCGCACCGGAGAACTCCGGGATGCCTCCAGAGTGAATAGCATTTTGCACCACGACAAAATCGAAGCTTCCGGTCTTTGCGTAGAGCCACAAAATTGCGGCCAGCATGAAAACTGACGCGATCATTGTGTACAGGAAAAACTTCACCGCGGCATACACTTTCCGCCCGTGACCGTACATGCCAATCAGCAACGCCATCGGAATCAGCGTGGCTTCCCAGAAGAAATAAAACAGGAACAGATCGAGCGAAAGAAATACGCCAATCAGGCTGGTCTCAAGTACCAGCAGCAGAATGAAAAATTCCTTTACGCGATCGTGAATTGAATTCCACGAGATCAGAACGCACAGCGGCGTCAGGAACGTTGTAAGCACGATCAGCCACAAGGAAATGCCGTCGATCCCCATGTGGTAATGGATGTTTGGCGACGAAATCCATGCGACATCTTTATCGAACTGAAACCCCGCCAGGCTGCGATTGAAGTGGGCCGGTAGATGCAGGGACAAAACGAACGTAAGCAGCGAAATGACCAGCGCAAATACGCGGATGTCGCGATCACGCCGCGGGAAAAACAGCAGCAGCACTCCGCCCACCGCTGGAGCGAAAGTGATCAGCGTTAGGATATTGTTATCGAGCCAGTTCATCGCGTTCGCAGCCCTGTCCAAACCATATAAACGATCACTGCCGCTGCACCTGCCGCGATCCACCCGGCATAGGAGCGCACGTTGCCCGACTGCATATGTCGCACTTCATCAGAGAGTTCGCGCGCGCCGTCGGCGCTTCCGTTAAGAGCTGCGTCAATCACTCCCTGATCGATTCCTCTCCAGAAAACAATTCCGGAAATCGCAATCAGCGGCCTGACAAAAAGCCAAGCATAGAGTTCATCGATCCAATATTTGTGCGCCACCGCGGAATACAGACCGTGGGCCGATGCAGCAATCCGGTCTGGAAGTTCTGGCCGCCGAAGGTAAAGCAGCCAAGCGAGGAACCACCCGAGCAGCCCGGCGCCAACCGAAATTCCGGTAAAAATGATTTCGGTGGAGTGGCCGGTCTTGGGCTCAGTCCCCTCGGTAGTCTGTTCAGCAGGCGCGGTTTCGCCGGACTGGAGGTGTTTCGTATTGAGAGCCGGGGTAGATGATCGGAAAACTGGCCCGAGAAATTTGTCGAAGTGATTCCGGCCGCCCAGCGATCCTGGAACGCCGATCCAACCTCCAACCAGAGACAGCAGAGCAAGAATCACCAACGGCACCAGCATGATCGGCGGCGACTCGTGAATTCCGCCATGGCCGTGTGGCGCGGGCGCTCCCGCCCGCGAATCGTGTGCATGATCTTCATGCCCGTGCAAAGCCTCTGCCTCTCCACGATACTCACCAAAAAATGTCATGAACCAGAGCCGGAACATATAGAACGATGTGAGGAAAGCGGTAATCAATCCCACCAACCAGTAAATCCAGCTTGCCTGATAGGCCCGCCACAAAATTTCGTCTTTGCTGAAAAAGCCTGCGAACGGCGGAATGCCGGCTATGGCTATGGTGGCGAACGTCATCGTCCAAAATGTCCACGGGATCTTTTTGCGCAAACCGCCCATCTTGCGCATGTCCTGTTCGCCGCCGACCGCGTGGATTACCGAACCAGCCGCCAGGAACAGCAGACCCTTGAAAAACGCATGCGTCATCAGGTGAAAAATTCCAGCCGAGAATGCAGCTACGCCACACGCCAGGAACATGTATCCCAACTGCGAAATAGTGGAATAGGCGAGGACCTTCTTGATGTCAGTTTGCGCAATGCCAATGGTTGCTGCAAAAAATGCCGTCAAGGTTCCGATGATAGCTACGACCATCAACGCGCTCGGCGCCCGCTCGAAGATCACATGGGATCGCGCAACCATGTAAATACCCGCCGTCACCATGGTCGCGGCATGGATCAGGGCTGAGACCGGCGTGGGACCTTCCATTGCATCCGGCAGCCACACGTACAGCGGGATTTGCGCAGACTTGCCGCAAGCTCCCAGCAATAATAGAAGTGCAATTGCCGTAAGAAACCCGACTCCTGCAGTTTCCGGTGAGTACGGCTTCGCCGCGCCGAACACCGTCTGGAAATCCAAACTGTTGAAATGCTTGATCATCAAAAAAAGAGCGATTAAGAATCCGAAATCGCCGATACGATTGACGATGAATGCTTTCTTCCCCGCCGCCGCCGCCGAATCGCGAATGAAGAAAAATCCAATCAGCAGGTACGACGCCAGGCCTACGCCTTCCCATCCCACAAACATCAGCAGGTAATTGCTGGCCAGAACCAGAGTCAGCATGAAGAACATGAAGAGGTTGAGGTAGCTGAAGAATCGGTAGTAGCCGCCCTCCTCCCACATGTAGCCGACGGAATAAATGTGAATGAGAAAACCGACGCCCGTGACGATAAGCAGCATGACCAGCGACAATTGGTCCAACGCGAAAGAATAATCAACGCTGAAACCGCCGGAGTTCAGCCACGTGGCAAGCGGCGGATCGACATGGGGCAGGGTGAGAGAAGAAAATCGCTCCGCAATCCACAAAGCCATCAAAAACGCCGCGCCACAAAAGCCCAATGCTATCGCCGCCACCGTTTGGCGCGAGAAGCGCTTCCCAAACAGGCCATTGATAGCGGCGCCAATCAGGGGCAATATCGGAATCAGCCAGAGATGCAGGTTGGGCGTCATAGTTTGAGCAGGTTCACCTGATCGATGTTCAAAGTTTCGCGCGTGCGGAAGAGGGCAATAATGATCGCCAAGCCCACCGCCGTTTCCGCCGCCGCCACCACCATTACGAAGAACACAAACACGTGGCCGCTCAGCTGCTGCCAGCGGGCTGCGAAAGCCACGAAAGAAAGATTCACGCCGTTGAGCATCAGCTCAATCGACATGAAAATGGTAATGACGTTGCGCTTGATCAAAAATCCGACGACGCCGCAGGCAAACAAAATTCCGCTCAGCACCAGGTAATACGAAAGGGGAACCATTCAGCCCTCCCTCTTGGTTCGTTCGACCGTTGCAGGACGCACCGCCAGCACCACCGCTCCCATGATGGCGATCAATACCAGGATCGACGTGACTTCAAACGGCAGCAAAAATTGATGAAATAGCAATTGCGCGATGTCGGCAGGATGCCCGGGCAAAGCGCCAAGAGCTACCGATCCGGCATTCGAATGCGCTATGAGCGCCCAACAAACAATGACCATGCCGGCCAGGACGGCCGGGATCCCTATCAGCCATGCCACCCGACTACCGTTGGTGCGTTCTTCTTCTCCCGCATTCAGCAGCATGATCACGAAAACGAACAGCACCATGACGGCCCCGGCATAAACGATGACCTGGATCGCTGCGACGAATTCCGCGCCTAACAGCAGAAATTCGACCGCCAACGATCCCATCACCACTACCAGCGACAGGGCGCTGTTAATGGGATGGCTCTGCAGCAGCAAGTTCACTGCGCCCGCCACGCAGACTAATCCAAACACCGAAAATAAAATCAGATGAAGCATAAGAACAGATTTTGTAATTGGGTAATTGAGTAATTTGGTAAATTTCAACACGCTACTGAAAAGCCGTAGGTTTTGATTTTCAATTACCCAATTGCAAAATTACTCAATTACCAAATCAATCCTGGCAACCCCGATCGCGCACCCACTACTTCAACACCACCACCACTGCTGTCACCACCAGATTTGCGATTGCCAGTGGCAGTAAAAACTTCCAGCCGAAAGCCATGAGCTGATCGTAGCGGAAGCGCGGCAGCGTTCCACGCACCCAGATGTAAACAAAGAGAAATCCAAAAATTCGCAAGCCGAACCAAATCAGCGGCAAAAGTTCCTGCAGCCATGCCGGACCGAAAAGCGGGCCACTCCATCCGCCAAGGAACAGTAACGACGCCAGGCACGCAACCGTCACCATGTTGGCGTACTCTGCCATGAAAAACATGGCGAACTTCATCGCGCTATATTCGGTGTGATAGCCAGCCACCAGTTCTGTCTCAGCTTCCGGCAAATCAAACGGGATGCGGTTGGTCTCGGCGTATGCTGCCGTCAAATAAATAAAGAATGCGACGAACTGCCCGCCTCGGAAGATGAACCAGTTAGGAATAAATCCCCAGAAATGGCCGCTCTGCGCCTCTACAATTCCTCGAAGGCTAAAGGTGCCTGCCAGAATCAAAACCCCGACCATCGACAATCCCAAAGCAATCTCATAACTGACCATCTGCGCGCTGGCCCGCAGTCCGCCAAGCAGCGAATACTTGCTGTTCGACGACCAGCCTGAAAGCGCGACTCCGTAGACACCAAGCGAAGTAATTCCCAGTACCACTAGCAGCCCGATGTTTAGGTCAGTGATCTGAAATGGAGTGGCAAAATTTCCCACCCTGAACCAGTTGCCAAAGGGAATCACTGCGATCGAAGTGACGGCGAAAATCACCGCGATCATCGGCGCCGCAATATACAGAGGTTTGAACACGTGTGGTGGTGTCAGGTCCTCTTTGAAAAGAAATTTGATTCCGTCAGCAGCCGGCTGCAAAAGCCCGAACGGCCCGACCCGCGTCGGTCCCCAGCGGTTCTGCATGTGGCCAACCACTTTGCGTTCCAGCCAAACCGTGTAGGCCACCGCGGTCAGCAAGACGAACAAGATCAGCGCGGTCTTGATTACGGAAACGATGATGAATTCGAGTATGGGCAATGTCGTCTTGAAATTGTGTCAGTAGGAAATTTGCGAATGTCTTCAATCTGCCGGAATTGCATCCGCCGGCTCAGGGTCTTTATTCTCGATTACTGAATTTAATGCCCGGGAGTACCGCCCCAAAGTTCCCGAACTGAAAAGATTATTTTTCGCTGGCACAATCTGCTCGGGGCTCTGTTGCTTTCCCGAGCCCATTGCAGAAATCGAAGTATGCTGATCGTTCCCCGCCATCAATTCCAATCGCGAAACGTCGTATCCCGGCACCAGCCGCTGTATTTCATCCAACGTTGCCATGGGATCGAATGGGCTCATCTTCGGTTCCAGCCCGTTGGCTTCGAGCCAAACGCTGTGCTGGTCGGCCTCGCCTGATTGAGCGCCGCGCGACTGCCCCATGTCGGCATGCATTCCGTGTCCGAATGGCACGAGTTTTCGTACGTCGAATCCGATCGCGTCGGCGATGCGCACAATCATCTCGAAATCAGGTTTCGCGGTCGCAACTTCACCGGCTTTCTTCAGGATCTGAATGTCGCCGCAGGTGTTGGTGAACGTCCCGGATTTCTCATATGCATTCGCCGCAGGCAATACGACATCTGCCATTGCGGCGGTTTCGGTCAGGAACATGTCCTGCACCACCACAAACGCACTTTGCAAAGTGCCGGGACCAACTTCCAGCCGTCCCACAGGATTTGCGCCGACAACATACAGCGCCTTTAACTGGTCGGCTTTCGCCGCATCGAACATTTCCGGCATGCTCAGGCCCGGGCTGGCTGGGAAATTCCCCCATTCCCTATGAAGTTTGCTGGCTTCTGAAACCGGAAGGTACCCGGGGAGCAGATCGGGATAAAGACCCATGTCGGCTGCACCCCGCGAGTTTGCATAGTCGCCCAGGCACACCAGCTTGGCTCCGGAAACGCTGGCGGCAAATTTTGCCAGAGCCTGCACCCCTGAGCCCAAAATTTCCGACCCGAAAATAATGACAAGATCTTTTTCCGCGCGCAGCTTGTCGCGCAGCGCCGTCCATTGTCCCTGCTCTGTTGGTCGCTCCTGTGGAGACGGCCGCCCTCGGCCGTCTTGGCCCGATCCAGATAAGAAAGCTGCGAATTCGCCGTAACCTTCCGCAGGAATTTGCACGAACTCCGCCGCCTGCCTGCGCAGCTTAATTGGATTTGCATTCACCACATAGAGCTTGGCCTGATGCAGCCGCACATTGTTTCGGATTTGCCACGCGAGCAAAGGATGTTCTTCCGTCGGATCATTTCCAATCAGCAGAATCGCCGGCGCGTTATACGCATCGCGCATGGTCGCAGTGGTGTTTGATTTTCCGTGGAGCGCACCGGCAAAGGCAGGGAAGTCAGCCGTGCGGTGATGATCAATATTGTTCGTGCCCAGTACCACGCGCGCGAATTTTTGCAACAGGTAGTTTTCTTCGTTGGTGGTGCGTGTCGAGCCGATTACGCCGATCGCGCGTCCGCCTTCACGATCAAGAATTGCCTTGAACCGTTTGCCAACGACTTCAAACGCCTCTTCCCATGTAGCCGGAACCAAGCGTCCACCTCTGCGCACCAGCGGTTGCGTGAGCCGGTCTTCGTTATTAGCGAAGTCGAACGCATACCGACCCTTAATACATAAGAAGTCGCCATTAATTCCGCTTTTGTCGCGATTGTCGCCGCGCACAATCTCCATCCCGGTGTCTGATCGTCGAACGCCGAGAGTGGTCTTGCATCCATCAGCGCAGTGCGTGCAGGTGGTGCCAACGTGCTTCATCTCCCACGGCCGAGTCTTGTAGCGGTAGGCGCCTGAAGTCAAAGCTCCCACCGGGCATATGTCGATGCACATGCCGCATTCTTCACACTCAAGATGATCTTGTTTGTTGGGGACAATCGTCGAACCCGCGGCGCGATTGTCCACGCCGAGAGCCGAGACATCCATACCCTCGCCGCAGATGCGCACGCAGCGATAACACAAGATACAGCGCGGACGGTCAAAGAAAACCACGGGCGACCACTGCTGCTCATCGCGATGCTGCTTGAGTTCGATGAACTTCGATTCTGCCGCCCCATAAGAGAATGTCATGTCCTGCAGTTCGCACTCGCCGCCTGCGTCACACACCGGGCAATCCAGAGGATGGTTGCCGAGCAGCATCTCCACCATGCTTTTGCGCGCCTGGTGAATTTCAGCGGTGTCGGTCGCGACCACCATGCCCTCAGTGATCCCCGTTGTGCACGCCGTCTGCAGCTTCGGCATCTTCTCAACCCGCACCAGGCACATACGACATGCGCCCTGCAGCGACAGGTTCGGGTAATAGCAGAACGATGGTACCTCGATGCCGGCGTTCTTACAGGCTTCGATCAGCAGCGTACCCGCGGGCGCGGACACAGCTTTGCCGTCGACGGTGAGGTTCACGAGTTTGGGAGCATCTGGCATTGAGATTCAGTAATTGGTAAATTGAGTAATTTTGTAACTTAAAACCGACCGCCTACAGTTTCGATCCTTTTCTGGAGGTCTGCTGCGAAGCCGTTAAAATCGCTGATAACTCCTTCGCCTCAGCCAACAATTCTGAAGCCTTTTCTGGCATTACGATCCCGGACTCAATCAAAAGCTCCAGCCAGAGCACGGATACGATAGTTCGCCGCCACCGAAGTACCGGACCGCAAGAGCTGCTTGCCCAAGACTTGCGTGTCCGTTCTGAACGGCAATGATCGAAACAGCCGAATTACTCGCAATGCAAATTTCTTGGTGCGTTCGCGTAATTCCTCAGGTTTCGAACTCACTGGGTCTTAATTCCCCAATTACTCAATTTCTCAGTCTCATGCAAACACCGGCAACTGCCTGGCCGCTCCCGCCTTTTCAAACGGACACGGCCTGCCTTCCAGGTGATCTTCAAATTCCTTTCTGAATTTTTTCACAATCGAAATCGTTGGCAGCGCCGCCGCATCTCCCAGGGGACAGAAGGTTCGCCCCAACATGTTTTCCGACAGGTATTGAATATTATCAATGTCCTTCTTAATTCCGCCGCCACTATGGAAACGCGTCAAAGTTTTGGTTAACCAGTCAGTGCCCTCGCGGCAGGGGATGCACCACCCGCAACTTTCGTGCTGATAAAACTTCATGATGCGCAGGGCGAACTTCACCATGCAGGTCGTGTCGTCCACCATGACCACGCCCCCCGAACCCAGCATGCTCTGTGCTTTCATCAGCGTGTCGAAATCCATGGCTACATCAATTTCGTCCGAGGTCAGCAATGGGCAACTCGATCCCCCCGGCACAACCGCCTTCAACTTGCGTCCATTAGGAATGCCGCCGCCCACCTCATAAATCATCTTCTTGAGGTTGTAGCCCATCGGCAACTCGTAAACGCCGGGTTTGTTGATGTGCCCGCTCAGGCAGAAGAGGCGGGTTCCACCGTTCTTCGGCGTCCCCAGATTCGCAAACCATTCGGCGCCGCTCAAAATAATTGGCGGCACGCTGGCCAGTGTCTCCGCATTATTGATGACCGTAGGGCCGCCCCACAGCCCAACCACGGCAGGGAAGGGCGGCCGGATGCGAGGCACTCCGCGTTTGCCTTCGAGCGATTCCATGAGCGCCGACTCTTCGCCGACCTCGTATGCTCCCGCGCCGCCATGCCAATACATTTCAAAGTCGCGGCCGCTGCCAAAAATATTTTTGCCAAGAAATCCCTTGGCATAAGCGCCGGCGATCGCCTTTTGCACGATTTCCAGTAGATAACGGTACTCGCCCCGAACGTAGATGTATCCCGCGCTCGCGCCGACCGCGAGGCCGGCAATCATTGTGCCTTCGATCACTGAATGCGGATCGTGCTCAAAGATCAGCCGGTCCTTGCATGTCCCGGGTTCGCTTTCGTCACCGTTGCACAAAATATACTTCGGCTTCGCAGATTGCTTGGGGACGAACGACCACTTCAGGCCAGTGTTGAATCCCGCGCCGCCGCGTCCGCGCAGGCCAGAATTTTTGACCTCGTTGATAATCGCGTCCGGCTGCATCCCGAGTGCCTTGCGCACGGCCTTGTAGCCGTCAAGTTCGAGATAGCGGTCGATGTTCGTCGCGCCTTGTCCAAAGCGCTTCGACACTACGCGTACCTCATCGGGATGGGAAACTAAGTCAGCCATGCCAGGAAACAAATTCCAATTTGCGAATTGTCGAACTTATGAATTGACGAATTTGAAATTCGAAAATTGCAAATTCGCCAATTCGTAAATTATTGCATTGCCCTTTTTCTATATTCGTCCAAGACCTTGTCCATCTTTTCCGCGGTCAAATTCTCGTGAAAGTCGTAGTTCACCTGGGCCGCGGGCGCCCAGCTGCAGGCGCCAATACACTCGACGTGTTCGAACGAAAACACACCATCGGGAGTCGTGCCTTTGTGTCCAATGCCGAGTTTTTTCTCGCAGTGCTCAATCAGTTCGTCCGCGCCACGCAATAGACACGAAATATTTCGGCAAACTTGAACGTTAAATTTCCCGCGCGGCTTCGTGGTGAGCATTGAGTAGTAACTGATCACATTGCGCACGTCGAGTTCGGTGAGTTCCAACCGGTTTGCGATTTCAGTGATGACTTCATCCGAGAGAAAGCCCGTCTCATCCTGCGCATAAAGCAGCGTCGGCACCAGCACAGACCGCTTGGTCGGATAATGCGTCAGCATCGCGGAAAAGCGCTGTTCGAATTTGTCTGAAAATCTCATCTGCACCCGAACTTCTCTGCGGTCTCCGTATTAACTCTGCGAACTCTGCGGTTAAGATCTTGAAAAGCCTTTAACCGCCGAGAACGCAAAGAATCAAGAAGATCGCAGAGCACTACCTGTCTATTTCCCCTAGAACGATGTCGATACTGCCAATCGCGGCCACCACATCTGCCAGCAATCGGCCCTCGCACATCTTCGGCAAGGTCTGCATATTCGCCAGGCACGCCGAACGCATGTGCACCCGATACGGTTTCGCCGAGCCATCGCTCACGATGTAATATCCCATTTCGCCGCGCGGCGATTCGACTGCCTGGTAAACCTCACCCTCAGGCACAGCAAAGCCTTCGGTCACAATCTTAAAGTGATAGATGAGGGCTTCCATCTCCGTCTTCATCTTCTCGCGGTCCGGCAACACGACCTTTGGCGCATCAGCTTTTACGCGACCCTCCGGCATTCCGTCGAGCGCCTGCTTCACAATACCGATCGATTCCCGCAGCTCGGCTACGCGGCACATGTAACGCGCAAAAACATCGCCGTCCTGGCTCACCGGCACTTTAAATTTGAAATTCTCATATCCCGTGTATGGCATATCACGGCGTAGATCGAGATCCACTCCGCTGCCGCGCAAGGTTGGCCCGCTGGCGCCCAGTGCAATCGCGTCTTCCGCAGAAAGGTGAGCGACGCCTTTGGTGCGCATCACCCAGATGGGATTCCCAGTCAGCAGGCCTTCGTATTCGTCCACCTTCGACGGGAATCGGTCGGCAAACTTTCTTACGCGATCGAAAAAGTCGAGTGGCGGCTCCAGTGCAACCCCGCCGATCCGGAAATATGAAGTCATCATGCGCTGCCCGCTGATCGCCTCAAACAGCCGCAGAATGTCTTCGCGCTCGCGGAAGCAATAGAGGAACACCGTCATCGCGCCGATGTCCATGGCATGTGTGCCCAGCCACACCAGGTGTGAGTTGATGCGCGTCAGCTCGTTCATCATCACCCGCAGCCATTGCGCCCTCGGCGGGATCTCGATCCCGAGCAGCTTCTCGACCGCCAGCGCGTAGCAGAGGTTATTGGTCATCGGGCAGAGATAATCAATGCGATCGGTAAGCGGCACAACCTGGTGATAGAACTTGGCCTCGCAAGTCTTCTCGATCCCCGTATGCAAAAAGCCGATGTCGGGCATCATGCGCACCACGGTCTCGCCATCGATCTCGAGCAGCAGGCGCAGAACCCCGTGCGTAGACGGGTGCTGCGGCCCCATGTTCAGGATCATGGTTTTGTCCTGACCGGGTTCTAGCGCGGGAGTGGGAGAAAGGTGTGCCATTGAAAATTTTGTAATTGGGAAATTTGGTAATTGTGTAATTTGAAACCCGCATTCCGTCGAACGGTTCTCAATTACACAATTACTAAATCACTCAATTTCCCAATTGTTACCGATAGCCCTCCACTGGATAATCTTTCCTCAGCGGGTGGCCTTCCCAGTTTTCCGGCATCAGGATGCGGCGCAAGTAAGGATGGCCATTAAAACGGATTCCGAACAGATCAAAAACTTCGCGTTCAAAATAATTGGCTCCCGGCCAGACCGACGTAAGCGAATCGAGCGCCGGATTTTCTCCGCTGAGCCGGACTTTAAGTCGCACCCGCTCCTTGTGAGGGATGGATAGCAGGTGATAAATCACTTCGAAACGCGGTTCTGAGGGATGCCAATCGACGCAAGTGATGTCTGAAAGATAATTAAACGGGCAGGCGGGATCATCTTTCAGCAACGCGGCGGCCTGGCGGATGGCCTCGCCAGATACATAGATTGTCATCTCGTCGCGATCAAACTTAACGCCTTGCACCGCCTGCGGATTCCATCCCACCAGCCGTGCAACCGCGGGATGCCCTTTGAGTTGTTCGATATCGGTGACCGCCGGAGCCAGCGCCATTAGACTTCGCTCCTTCGTCCGGCAACCCCAACCAACTCAGGTTCTTCGCGTCGAGGTGAACCGCCGCCGGTTGCGGCGCGCGTAACTCTCGCGGCTTGCGGTGAAGAAATGGTCAGGCCCCAATCCAGCGCGCCTTTTTTCCAGATATACCAGTAACCCACCAGCACGATGCCGATGTACACGAACATCTCAGACAGTCCGAACAAGCCCTGGCCCATGCGCTTCAAATCTTTCAAAATGATCGCCCAGGGATAGAGAAATACTGCTTCTACATCGAAGAGGATGAAAAGCATGGCGACCATGTAAAACTTTACGGAGAAACGTTCGCGGGCGTCGCCGATGGGGGTCATGCCGCATTCATACGGCGACAATTTCGCGCGCGTGGGCCGCCGGTAGCCGATCAGCCACGAAAGCGTCACCAGTGCGATGGCCAATGCGCCTGCCAAAATGAAGTGGATCAACAGCGGCAGGTAGTTGGCAAAATAATTGTCAGGCATAGGAGAGCTGGATAAAAATTTTGCTGATTAACTAAACATTTTAGATTAGAGTCCGCGTGAATTGGTGTCAAGCGCGGGACGGGTGTGTTGCGTCCCATTCTGGATCGATCGCGAGTGCGCGTTCACAGCCGGCTCAAGTACTCCATGATCTCCGGCTGTCCCCAGTTCACTTCGCCAATAAATTTCCGCCGGATCACGCCGTTGCGATCAATGATGTAAGTCTCAGGTACTTTGAACGTCCCATAGCGCGACGAAACCGGCGCGATCACGCCCGTGTCGGTCTTTTGCCCTGACTCGCGCACCGTTAGCAAGTCGATAGCGTGCTGGCTCAGAAACTTATGGTAGTCATCGGCGTCGTCGTCCACGCTCACCGCCAGAATGGTAATGTCGGTACCGCGAAATTTTTTTTGCAACTGCTCCAGCGAAGGCATTTCATCGACGCAGGGGGGACACCAGGTCGCCCAAAAATTCAGCACCACAATCTTTCCGCGTAACTGGCTTAAAGTCACGCTGTGGTCCGAATCTTTAATCGTGAAATCAGGCGCAGGCGTGCCGATACTTGAGGGTTTGGAATGGCTATAGCAGCCGGTGAAGGCGAATAAACACGCAAGAACGAAGGCAAAGCGCACGCAGATATAATAAATGCTCTGCGAATGTGGCGCGGCAGACAGTTTGCGAGTTTCGCAACTTGCTAATCTCGTTTCAGCTGATGTCATCTTCTTTATTTTATTAACTAGTGTGTCATCCCGAACCCACGCGCTTGCGGGTGGGAGAGGGACCTTACGTCAGTTGTCACAATCGATGTCGCAAAAGGGATTAGCGGAAAGGGACGGGTCAAGCCGAAGCCGGGAGCAGATTAATGACGAATGATCCCACCCCTGTCGTCTCCGTTATAGTCCCCGCCAGGAACGAGGAAGCATCCCTTGCAGCGTGCCTGCAATCGCTGATCGCGCAAACAGGAATCGATTACGAGATCATCGTGGTAGATGACGACTCGACCGACCGCACTCCCGAAATCGCGCGATCTTTTACAAGAGCCCATGTAGGGGCGGACGTCCGCCCAGCAGTCCATCTCATCTGCGCCCCTCAACTTCCCGCTAACTGGACGGGCAAAAACAACGCAATGGCTGCGGGCGCAAAAATCGCAAAAGGCAAGTGGGTGCTTTTTACCGACGCCGACACCGTTCACAAGCCCGGATCGATGGCGCGAGCGGCTGCAGAAGCCGAAGAGCACGGTGCCGATCTGCTTTCCTATTCTCCCGAACAGGAAGTCCGCACCTTCTGGGAGAAAGCCGTCATGCCGGTGATCTTCGCGGAACTGGCGGCAACCTACCCTCCGCAAGCCGTGAACGATCCCGCTTCTCCCATCGCGGCCGCCAACGGACAATATCTAATGATCTCGCGCGAAGCTTACGACGCCGTTGGCGGCCACACCACCATCGCCGCCGACCTGCTAGAAGACGTCGCCATGGCGCGCCTCGTCAAATCCTCGGGCCGCAAAATTTTCTTCCGTTACGGCGGCGATGCGGTCCGCACTCGCATGTACCGCAGTTGGGCGCGGATGAAGGAAGGCTGGACTAAGAATTTGGCGCTGCTGTTTCCGCGTCCGCGCATTCTGGCGTTGTTGCGGATGGCGGAGTTCCTCCTGATCCTCGGAAATTTATCCGCCGCAATCTGGGCCAAATTCTCCGGACGCCCCAACCTCGCGCTGCAAACTGCGCTGCTGACGATTATTTTGTCCGGCTGGTTTGCGATACGAATCCGTAAAGCGCATTTTTCCCATACAGCTAACTTACTCGCGATTGGGGGTTTGCCTATTTTCGTGTATTTATTGGTTCTTTCGACCCGTTTGCATCGAAGTCACTCTGTGACTTGGAAGGGAAGGAAATACGGAAATGTCCCGGCGCGAGCGATGACGCGTGAATCGCCTCACACCAGCTCCGCAGGAGCGGCATCTGGATAGCCCGGCGCTGGAAGGGCGTGGCAACCTTGGTACTCAATACGTTTGAGTTAACGACGGCGTGTCGAACAGCGCCATCTCTTCCTTCGTCGGCCGCTCAAAACTCTCGAACCATTTCACCACATCCTCCCGCGTTATGGGCGGCGACTCTCGATTCCGACGGCGGATTCTGTCAAATAGGATTTCGACAGGAGCGTCGGTGAAATGAAGCTCGACCGCCGCGCCAACGGCGCGTGCTCCGCACCTGAGGGCGTCCCGCTCTGATCTCCCCCAAGTTCCCCACTCAATCACCACGTTATGGCCGAGCACGAGGATTTCCTGAGCCAATTTCCATTGCAGCTTCTCGATTCGCTCGCGGACTTCACCGTCCCAAAGGTCGATCCCGAGAGCGTCCATCCATTCGTCGGGACAGAAGCGCACCGCCCGCAGAGCTTGCTCAACTCTCTTCGCATGCGTTGTCTTGCCCGAACCCGGCAAACCGCACACGATGATGAGTCTTGCACTACGATGGGGTTCGTCTGTCAACTTCTGCCCTATCCAGAATCAGAGTTTCTTGTAGTACTGGATCAGCGGGAGGGGAACAAATCCGAACTTCTCATAAGCACGTTGGGCCGGAACGTGAGAGGCATCACCTCCAGTGCCCACTTGCGCGTACTTCATTCCCATAGTCCGCATGATATCGAGTACATGACTGTACATTAGAGTCCCAACGCCTTTGCGCTGATGGGCGGGATGAACAGCATTTAGCCCGATCTTGCCCGATTGCCCGTCCGGGATCACTTCGTAATGGATGAATCCCGCGACAACCCCGTTCTCCTCGGCCACAAAGAGCCTGTCCTTCGCTGTATCGCATAGAGATCGCAGATATTTCTCGTGCGAGGCCCTCCAATCAGGGTAAACCAGCCGAAACAACTCGCTTCCCAACAGTGATTTGAACGATTCATGAATCGGCGCAAACGCGAGAAGGCAGATCTCGAGGACAGATTGCCAGTCACTATCGACGTACGGACGGATTCGCATGGAACCTTCAAAACATAGCTGCTAGAAACGGCCTAGAACACCACCCGCCAACTAACGCCCATTACAATGGAAAGATTAACATTGGGAAAGGAACTGAAAGCCCCCTTGCTCTATCTCACCCGCAAAGCTGAATTCGCCGCCTCACACTACTATCACAATCCGGCGCTCTCTCCGGAGGAGAACCGGCGCATTTTTGGCAAGTCCAATAATCCTAATGGACACGGGCACAATTATGTCCTCGAAGTCACGGTCAAGGGAGAGATCGATCCCCGCTCCGGCTTCGTGGTTGATCTCAAGCAACTCAAAGAGACCATGAACCGCGAGGTGCTTGATGCGATGGACCATAGATTCCTGAACAAAGAAGTACCGGAATTTGCCACCCGCATTCCGACGACTGAAAATTTGGCCATCGCTATTTGGCAGCGCCTCGCGCCGAAGCTGACCGCGGCCAAGCTGCATCGGGTGCGCGTGTACGAGAACCATGATTTGTTCGTGGATTTTTATGGAGAGGAGTAAAGAAGATTGAATCATTGAGTCATCAGGTCATTGAATCATTGAAAACCACTTTCAGAAAATGCGCACTTTCCTCTGCGATCTCGCTCTCTTTTCTCTGCGACCTCTGCGGTTAAGAGCTTTTAGCCGCAGAGTGTGCAAGTTTTCGCGGAGAAGGCAGAGACAAGCCTGCATCAGGTGTTTTCAATGGTCCAATGATCCGATGACTCAATGATTCAATTGATTCCAATGAAAGCCTATCTCTCCCGCCGCTATCGCTTCTCCGCCTCGCATCGGTTGCACAGCGAGCACATGTCCGATGCCGAGAACCGCGCCGTCTACGGCAAATGCAACAACCCACATGGCCACGGGCATAATTACGTTCTGGAAGTGACGCTGAGCGGCCAAGTAGACGAAAGTACCGGGATGGTGTGCAATTTAGTCGATCTGGACGAATGCGTGCACCGCCAGGTTGTAACCAAATTCGACCTCGAAAATCTGAATATGCGGGAGGAATTTGCGAACGCGGTGCCCACAACCGAGAACCTTTGTACCGTCATATTCGATCTCTTGAATCAGGATATTTTGAAGCGTAAGTTCACCCCGGCACATCTGGAAAGAGTGAAGCTGGAAGAGACGATGCTGAATTCGTTTGAGTACGACGGAACGCGAGGAATTGTGTAATTGGGTGATTTTGTGATTTGGTAATTTGAGGGTCAAAACCAGCGAGAATCGAACTGGATCTTTGAATTACTCAATTACAAATTACTCAATTACCAAATTGAACTGATGACCCCCAAACTCGAAACTCCGACCCTCACCTCCGCCACCTTTGAAGAACTGGTGCGCGAGATGCTCGTCCGCCTGGGCGAAGATCCTCAGCGTGAAGGCCTGCTGCGCACCCCGGAGCGAGTCCAAAAAGCTTTCGAGTTCCTCACGCGCGGCTACAACGAAGATCCCGAGACCCTACTCAAGAACGCGCTCTTCAGCGTCAATTACGACGAAATGGTGATTGTGAAAGACGTTGAAATGTTCAGCCTGTGCGAGCATCACATGCTGCCGTTTTTCGGCAAAGTCCATGTCGCCTATATTCCCAACGGCAAGGTCATTGGCCTGAGCAAAATTCCTCGGCTGATCGAACTCTTCTCGCGCCGGCTACAGATTCAGGAACGCCTCACTACCCAGATCGCTGAGACTATTCAAAAAGTCATTCAGCCCCAAGGTGTCGGCGTGGTGATTGAGGCCCGCCATCTCTGCATGATGATGCGCGGGGTTGAAAAGCAACATTCCGCCGCGGTTACCTCGTCCATGCTTGGCTGCTTCCGCCAAGAGCAGGAGACGCGCACCGAATTCCTGTCCCTGATCCGCCAGCGGCCGAACGGAATCTGAGAGATTGAATCATTCAATCATTCAATCATTCAATCATTCAATCATTCAATCATTCATCGATTGAATCATTGAGGCCAGGGTCAGGGCTTTTCAATGATTCAATGATCCGATCGCTCAATGATTCAATTCTTTTAAAATTCATCTTGCCTTCGCGCCGTTCCTGGAGTAACTTTTCCGCACTTGGTGCCTCACACGTTTTCGGGCTCCCTGGAGCGACTATGCGGCTCCGATTTGCAGCACTCCTGGCTTCATTCAGTTTGGCGTTTCCCCCGGTTTCCCTGATGGCGCAGGCGCTGCATGTCACCCCTGACCCGGCCCCAAATCTGAGCGCGCCATCTAGCGCAACCTTGAAGTCCTATCACGATCACAGCATTCGTGACATCGACGCGATCGGAACTCGCAATATCGGGTGCGGCCGCGGCTTCGGCAACTGGTACAGCTTGGAGCGCCAGATCGTGATGGGCAAGCAGTACTCCGACCAAGTTGAGGCAACCTCGAGGCTCGTCAAAGACCCTGAAATCCAGAATTACATTAACGTCCTGGGCCAGAACCTAGTCCGGAATTCTGATTCGCTCGTGCCTTTTGCCATTAAGGTCATCGAGTCAGACGACATTAACGCCTTCGCGCTTCCCGGCGGATTTTTTTACGTGGATTCAGGATTGATTCTTGCTGCCGACAACGAAGCTGAACTTGCCGGGGTGATGGCGCACGAAATTGCCCACGTCGCCGCCTGCCACGTGGCCCGCCAGAACACGCGCGGCAAAATGATGAATATGGCCGCGATTCCACTCATGATGGTCGGGGGCCCGATCGGCTATGCCGGCTACGAGGCCCTTACCATTGCCACTCCGCTGACTTATTTCAAATTCTCTCGGCGCTTTGAGTCCGAGGCGGATTTCCTCGGCATTCAGTACATGTATAAAGCTGGTTACGATCCGCAGGCGCTGACCGCATTTTTCGAAAAGATCAAGGGTCTCGAGAGAAACAAAGAGAGCGCGGTCGTAAAAGCATTTCGTACCCATCCCCAGACTCCCGACCGAATCGAGAAGACTCAGGCAGAGATCAATACGATATTGCCGCCGCAGACGGAATATAAAGTTGATACCTCAGAGTTCGAGGAAACAAAATCCCGTCTGGAAAATCTGCAAAACCACGGTCATCAAAACCAGTCTCCATTGCGTCCGACGTTGCGGCGAAGAGAACCATCAGAAGCCACGCCGAATTAGGGATCCGCGGGATTGATTAGGGTGTCAGCTTACCCGCAGCCAGGTCCTGCACCAGCTTGCGGTCGGCTTCTAGAAAATCGTAGCCAGGCAGCTCGGCCGGTTTTGCCCAACGTACGTCTTTAAAGATGCGGTTCTCGAGCGCGCCGGAATACTTGCGGACATCGTAAAAGCGAAGCTCGACCGCACTCCCATTGGGATATTGATGGCGAAATCGCGCCACTTCATCGCCGACTACGGCGTCAATACCCAACTCTTCTTCCAACTCGCGGCGCATCGCATCGCGCGGCTGCTCGCCTTCTTCGATTTTTCCGCCGGGAAACTCCCACTTCAGCGGCATGGTCTGGTGACGGGTGCGCTGACACACCAGCACCGTTCCGTCTTGCCAAATTAGCGCCGCCACCACTTGCTTCATAACACCCCGTGTGCGATTGGGTAATTTTGTAATTGAGTGATTGAGTAATTTAAACGATGCGTGTTCAGATTTCGTTGCTTCGTCTTTGTGCCGCTTCCCGATTTCCCAATTGCCAAATTACTCACTCACCCAATTTGTTTGTTGATCCATCGTAGTCCGTCGGCTTGTGGAAAACGCTCTGGACGAATGGCCGCGGCCAGCGCGTGCAGGCCGCACACTAGCGTTGGCGCGGGCGTATTTAGATATTCATCGCGAATGCAGCAAACCCGATTGTTTTCCGCAGCAGGGAGTTCCTCCCACTTCCGGTTCCGGATAATCTTTTCGAGCGGTACCCGATCGCCGGCGCCGCACCAGGCGGCGATGATCACATCCGGATTCGCTGCCGCAACATCGTCGAGTGAAGTCTGCGCGCCCGGGGTGCCGATGAATTCGCCGCCCGCGGCTCGCACTAGCTCGGCTACCCAGAGTTGCGATGCTATCAACGGCTTGCCCCATTCCTCGCAAAATACTCGAGGTCGTGGCAAGTCTCTGGTACACGCTTCCGTCGCGCTGATTTCGTCTTGCATTTTTCGAATGACGCGCGATCCCGCAGCACCCTCACCCATGATTCCGGCAATCACCTCGATGTCCGCATAGATGTCAGCCAGCGATTTGGGCGCCAGCCCCAGAAATCGCGCTCCACATTTCATGATCTCGGCGAGCGCCTTTTCTTGATAGGGAACTGACGCGATCACCAGCTCTGGCCTAAGTTGCGAAATTTGTGCTGCCTGCGCCGTCCATGAGTCGGCGACAATCGCCACCCGAGAGCGGTCGATTTCCGGGCAGACCTCTAGGCAATATTTGGTGCAAGCCACAAGCGAAGAAAGTTTTCCCAAGTCGCGCAGTATGACGCTTACGCTTGGTTGCAATGAAACCACGCGCTGGGGCGTGTAGTCCATGGGATGAGTATCGCAGAACAGAAAGTCAGAATGCAGGAGTGAGAATGCAGAAGCAAGAAGTCAGAAATAAGGATCAAGGACTACAGTAATCATGGTCGTTCTGCATTCTGACCTCTTCCTTCTGAATTCTGCGGTTTTTTTGTGTAACTTCGTGTCCTTCGTGGTTAATGATTTTCACTTAGCCATTCTGCCTTCTGACTTTGGCTAGAATTGTGCTGTGTACTCACCCCAGGTTTTGGACCATTTCGAGCACCCGCGCAATCCTGGCCTAGTGAATGCCCCGCACGTCACGGCAATGGTCGAAAATCCTGTCTGCGGCGACGTCTTGAAACTTACTGCCCGGATTTCACAGGACCGCATTGTCGAAATAAAATTCTTGGCGAAGGGTTGCGTACCGGCAATGGCTTGCGCATCAGCTCTCGCCGAATTTCTGGAAGGTAAGACCCTTGCCGAAGCATCCGCGCTCAAAAGGGAAGATCTGGTTCGAAGACTAGGCGGCCTGCCTGAAGCATCCACTCACGCCAGCCATTTGGCGATCGACGCGGTCAAGACTCTCCTGCGAAACGCTGCTCAATAACTATTTTTGTCAATGAGCTGTTTCCCTTCGTGTACCTTCGCGGTGAGGCGCAACTTATTCGGGAAGCGACTGGTGTGACGCGATCACGCTGAGGGCCAGGATCAAAATCAAAAGCCTTTACCACAGAGGAACACAGAGAATTACCACAGAGGCAAGTGGCTGGCGATCCAATTTATTTACTACTGTTACCCCAGCCACTGCGGGTTCTGGTAGGTTCCGTCGAAGTTATGAGTGGTCTTGTATTGCTCGAACTGGCCTTTAGTTGCGGCCGCTGAAGTTTTTGCCAGCAGCGCAGCCACTTCGTCCTTGCTCATCGGTTTGAAACTGCGAGCGGTGTCGAGCGCCTGCTGCAGAATCTGCATAGAATCGCATCCCGTGATCACCACGCTGGTGGGCAGGTTCATCGCGTAATGCAGGCACTCCACCGGAGTCGCAGTCTTGCTGTGCAGAATTATTTTGTCGCCCATCGGCTTCATGCCAAGGACGCCGATCCCGTGTTTCACCAGAATCGGCAGCGTCTTCTTTTCGAAGCTGTCGTAGTGAGCGTCCATCACATTCAGAGGCATTTGCACGGTGTCGAATGTGAAGTCGTGCGCGAACGCGGTCTCCAGCATCTTGTTATGGATATCCGGACTCTTATGACCGGTGAATCCGACGTAGCGGACCTTGCCTGCTTTTTTCGCTGCCAACACCGCTTCCATGCCGCCGCCTGCGGCAAAAATTCGCTCCGGGTCAGTGTCGCGGATCACCTCATGAAACTGCAGCAGGTCAATATGGTCAGTTTGCAGCCGCTGCAGTGACTGGTTCAGTTGCTGCTCCGCCGCCCTCTTGGTGCGGCCATCAATCTTAGTCATGACGAATGCGTTCTGTCGATAACCGTCGCGTAGCGCCTTTCCCATGCGCTCTTCGCTCACGCCATCGTTGTAGTCCCAGCAGTTGTCGAGGAAATTGATCCCGTTATCGAGCGCAGTGCGCACAATGCGGATCGCCTCCTGCTCTTCAACCGAAGGAGCGCCAAGGTGATATCCGCCGATGCCAACCATTGAGACCTTCTCGCCGGTGCGTCCCAGTGTCCGGCGGGGAATTGGCCGGTCGGAAGCGCGAGAAAATTGCGGATTCAATGATGCCGCGAAGCTCGCAGCTGCCGATCTCTTAATGAAGTCTCTGCGGTCCATATGAACCTCCGAAGAAGTATTGGATGACAAGTTAGAACTCGTGGGTTACGCCAAAATTCAGTTAAGCCGGCGAGCGGCCACAATCAAGCCGGCAGAGATTATCTGCCTTGCAGTTCTGCATTGACCCCGTTCTGCTCCGCAATCCAGTTCTCCACTTCAGATTGCAGAACATCCAGCGGCAACGGCCCGTTCCCGAGTACCTCATCGTGAAAGGCACGAATGTCAAACTTGTCCCCGAGTCTCTGCCGAGCCTCATCTCGCAACTTGAGAATTTCTAGCTGGCCCAGTTTGTAGGCCAACGCCTGGCCAGGCCATCCAATGTAACGGTCCACTTCGGTCTGGATATTGGGCTCATCCATGGCGGTGTATTTATGGAAATACTCGATCATCTGATCGCGTGACCAATGTTTCGCATGAACTCCGGTATCGACCACCAACCGAATATCGCGCCACATTTCGTTTTCCAGCCGACCATATTCGCTGTATGGGTCCTGATAGCGGCCTACGTCTTTACCCAGGCGTTCGGAATAAAACGCCCAGCCTTCAACAAAAGCGGTGTAGCCCGCGTGCTGCCGGAAGTCCGGCAATTCGGGCAATTCTTGCGCCAATGAAATCTGCAAGTGGTGTCCGGGAACGCCCTCGTGATAGGCGATGGCTTCGACATTCAGCAACAGGCGATGTTCTGGGTCCCACTCGTTGACATTGATGTGGCCCGGTCGCGAACCGTCGGGCGTGCCGGGTGAGTAGTCGGCCGGGGTTCCGGCGGGCGAACGCGAAGCGTCCATCGGGACCGCGATCAGTCTCGCCTTGGGCAGATGGCCAAAGAGCCGCGGCAACTCCGGCTCCATGTCATGCGCATATTTGGCGTAAAGATCAAGCACCTGCTGTCCCGAGGTCGCGTAAAGTTTGCGATCATCTTTGATGTGCTGATTGAAGCTGGCCAGGTCGTTGAATCCGAATTTGTGCGCCACCGCCAGCATCTCAGCTTCGGTTTCGTGCAACTCCTTCAGCCCGATTTCATGGATCTGGTCCGGAGTCAGATCGGTCGTCGTCATTCGCTTGATCGCATAACGATAGCGCGCGTCACCATCGGGCAAGGACCACACTCCGGGATCGGTGCGGCCGTGCGGCGCATATTCATCGTGAACGAAGACCGCGAATTTCTGGTAAGCGGGGACGATCTGAGTTGCGATCACGCTGAGCGCATCTGCACGCAAGCGCTTCTGGTCTGCGGCTCGTATGGTTTCAGGAAATTGTTTCAGCGGCCCGAAGAATGGACTGCTTTCGCCAGCCTGCTTCGCCACATCTTCCGCTTCGGTGGAAACTTCATCGAGCAGGTATCGCGGCTGCATCAAATGGTCGCTAATGCCGCGGCGCATATTCGCTGTGGTCTGCTCGAAGACCCGAGAAATCTGGCGCAGGCGCGAAAGATAATTCTCGTAATCCTGCAAGGAATTGAACGGCGTCAACGTAATCAGGTACGGCAGATCGACCTGCGGGCCGTCACGTTGATTTACCGGCATCTCCCAGTTCTTAAACTGGGCGCCCTCGATCTGTTCCTTCAACTCGCGAACCATCAACTTGAGGCTTAATGCGTCCTGCTGGGCAAAACCTGTAGCATCGATAGCTGCAAAGCGCGCGAGAAACTTGCTTCGCTGTTCAATATCGGACTGAAAAAATTCCGGCGAGTAGTCGCTCAACCGGTCGTTGAAACGATTGTCGCCGACCGAGGTGGCGAATTCAGGACTGCTACGCATCTCGTACTGCCACTCTTCATCCAGCAGCGCGAGGAATTGTTTATGGCGTGCATCAAAAGTCGACATTGGGTTCGGCGTTGCCGCAGGTTTTTGGGCAGCACGAGATTTGGGCAGCATAGGAGCGAGAAGTAGAATTACCAACAGTGCCGGAATCGTGAATACTGCGAAGCCAGGTTTCTTCATTGTCTGAGCACTCTCCTCGATGCTTTGCACCGAACTTTTGGTTGCGACTATTGCTTAAGGTTCGCAGACGATTCAGAGCACGAACTCCGACAAATTCGCGCGCCCTGGTTGGAATGATAGCTAGTTTGACACAATATCATTCGCGGGCATCAAATGGTTCCACGACTTAAAGATCGAAGTGGCCTCGCTGTAGAAGGAGCAGAATTATGACCTATCGGCCAATTTCAGTTTTCCTGCGGGTGTTTGTCTTAGCGCTGCTCGCCGTTTTTGCCATAGGCCCTCGTGCGCAAGCTAACCAGATTCTGGGAGAAGTCGAGCTCATAGGCGCAAGCAAAGTCGAGAACGGCTCGGGCGTCTGGGTCGACGGCCAGTATCTTGGCTATTTGAAGGAATTAAAAGGGTCAAAAAAAATCTTGTTGCTTCCGGGGCCGCATGAAGTGACCGTTCGCGAGGACGGATACCATGAGTTCACGCAAAAAATCGACGTGCGTCCGGGAGAGAAGCAAACCATCTCCGTAAAACTTGAGAAAGACCCGCAGTTCAAACTACCAACCGTTTTTTCCGACATCAAACTCTCTGTCACGCCAGACCGGGCGGCAGTTTTTGTGGACGGCCAGTTCGTCGGCCACGCAGGAGAACTGGGCGGAATTGGGAAAAGCTTGCAGGTCGCGCCAGGCCATCGAAAAATAACCGTCAGTTTGCCCGGTTACCAGAGCTTCACCACGGAAGTCGATTTGGCGCCCAACCAAAAATTTCAAATCAAAACGGATTTGTTAAAAGAGGAAACTGCGACCGCCCCACAATAATGCCTTTGAAGAATGGAGCGGGAGACCGGGATCGAACCGGCGACATCCAGCTTGGGAAGCTGGCGTTCTACCGCTGAACTACTCCCGCTCGGACTCCATGATTCTAGCAGCCACTAGCAATCACGCAACTCCGGAAGGTTAATTTCGAGCGGCGTCAGTTTTGCGAGCCTACCGAAAGCCGATTGCGGATCGACTTCTCCAGTTCGGTAGCCGTGTGGCTTGGGACAACAAATGCTTCACCCGCGTAGTTTAGAATCTGAGAATTGTAGCCGCCATCCTTCAAACATTGCTGCACCGGCAGCATGTTAGGCGCTGCGATATACGTCGCGAAAAAGTCTGATAGATCAATTCCTGCTACCTCCGACGCGCTCTGTGCTAGGTCTGCCGTTGTGTATTGCTTTCCAGTCAGACCGTATCTGTCGAGCAGTAGGCGAAATAAATCGTCTAGGTCCTTTTTGCCGTTCGTGTCCTGCTGAATCATCATGTCAATGCAATAAGTTGCGACCCAGCCGCCGTTATAGACTCCGGCGCGATTGTAGGTTTTCGCGACCGTGTCTTTGGGCAAGGGCAGCGCAGTTTTCGATCCGGCGTCCCGCAACGAAATGCTTTGGGAAGCGCCCTGGAACGGCGCGGCCCAGGACCAAAATTCGTACATGCCAACATTCGTTTCCAACATCTTCAGGTAAAGATCGGTACTGATAATTCCGGTGCGTACCAGCGTTCGGTTGGCGACGTACTCGGTCGCGCCCTCCGCGAACCACTCTGTCGTGCCGAAATTGTCCCCGTCATCATTTCCTGTTATTAAGGCTGCATTCCAGTGGTGAAAAAACTCATGGTCGAGATAGTTCGCCCACATCACGCGGTTGGCTTCTTCGATCACGTCCGGAGACGTGAGGGTCGCTGAATCTCTGTAGGCCTCGCCGTTGACCTCTACGCCGGGAAAATAAGTGAGCAGAATGTGAAATTCGGGCGTTTTGGGAAACATTCTGATGTATTCATGCAGGGCCGATTGCATGACTGGCTGCAATAGTGATTGACCAGCCTTCGTGCTACCGGGAAGGACCATCGTCAAATAGAAAGCGCCTTCTTGAACGCGGAAGGAGGGAAAATCGCCGAAGATCGTCGTGTTGTCAGAAAGTTCGGCATTGTCCTGAACCTGGTATTGCGAAGGTCCTACGGCCATCCACGATGTTGCGATTTTGAAGTCGGCAGGCACCAAAAAGTGCACGCTGATCCATCCCGTTTGATTGCTCATCACGAACAGCGCACGATTGACAAGATAAAGAGAGTTTCCGAAAAACTGCCCGCCACGTTGCGTGCCTTCGCGCAACTGCTTCGTGAAGGCAAGATCAACGTCATAGGCAACGCGAACGGACTCGTCTTTGGCCGCGTTCAGAGCCCACTGGCCGCGCCCCAGCGATTGGACCGCAATTTCAGCCCCGTTCTTCCGGTAGACATGGAGGCTCTTTATATAGTCGCTCCACTCGTATCCCCCAGCATGCCCGTGAGTGAATAGTTTTCCGTCTGGCACGATGAGCGTCGCTTGAACGCTCGCATGAAGGGGCTCGTTAAAGTCGAGGCTGACGTTGTACTCTTGTGCTTGCGCGGCCGTTGGACAAATCAGGAAATACGATGATAACAGCGTCGTGACAAACCAAGCCCCAGCCATCTCACCCTCACGATGTTAACCGCCCCGAAGTATGGACGGGCACCATGGCCTAACGTCAACCCTGAATGCGAGATGAGTGTTGATAAAGAGTGCTTATCGCCATTAATTCGTGGTTTGTCGGCAACCCGGAAACCACTGCCTGTCAATTGGCGAAAAATTGCGATTTCGCTCACTGACCCAGACACTGAAGCACAAGGGAAAGGCATTATTTTGAACCGGCAACCCGCAATGACACCCACAATTGGCACCGGCGATTAGCGCCCGCAATGGTACCCGCAATGATGTTTGACTTTTAGGTATTTTCAGGTACTTAGCGGCAACCCCAAGACTTGTTGAGTTGTTGAAATACTTAGTAGGAAAAAATTGGGAAGCTGGCGTTCTACCGCTGAACTACTCCCGCTCAATACGACAGTAAGCTCATGATAACACCAGAGTTCCGAACTTTGTCCACTAAAATACGAAGAGCCTAGACGCCTTCCTCTTAAGAACCAGCGGGCGAGCAGCTTATTTTGCCATTGCAACCTGTAGTTCGTGGGTGTCTAAGATACTGTGAGTTCGATCGGTAAAATTGCCAATCCTCTCAAGCTCCCCTTTGTGGCAAACAATCCAGACATAGAAATCGGCAAGCATGCCGTAGCTATAGATGACCGTCGTGCATTTGTTCGAAATCATCTTTGGAAGTTACCCGACACACCGGGAGCTAGCGACGGCTCCAAGGACCAGAAGCAAGTCTAGTTTGCAGGCCTGCACGGCGACGTTGGCGGCGGGTATTCTGAACCTGAAAGCGCTCTGTCGAAGATCCTGTCACTTGGATGATGCAGGAAGCGAAGGCAAGCGGTCTGCGTGTCGATTCAATGCGGGAGTTGGAAGTACTGCCTAAGGAGTGCCGGCACTAAATATGTGGCGCCTGACCCCAACGGTATGTCTTACGAATCGCTGACGGGATTCTGGAACCTGGGGGAATTTATCCCAAAGCAACACCACGATTGGACAACGCGGAAAACGGCATATCGTATGAAGCTCAATCGGCGCTGAACCATTCCGCCGCATTCGCTGGTCCACGATTCTGTTTTTGCGCGAAGCGGAGATTATTCATAGAGAATTCCTCCTGATGCTATTCCGGTAAGCACGCGTGGCTAGTCGCGATTAAAAGAAACTGTGCGAAGATCTAATCGCATGCCCGACCCGCCACCATCCTTCAATGCGTCGACGATTCGCACACTACCTGCTCCAAGAAAGCTCATTTCATGCGGCTCGGCGGAGTTAGTCAGCTGATCGACCATCAGCCAGCTTCTTCCCGCCATATATACTGCCACGCCGCTCGTGTTTTGGGTGAATGGTACGTTTACTCTGTTGACCGTCAGAATTCCGATCGTCAGCCCAAATTAGCTCCAGCCACATCGGAGCACCGACCGCGAGAAGATGAATCGTGACAGTTATATTTTTCTGATTGATTTCCACAAGCAGAGCTGCTTATACTCCGTCTCCATACCGACAGTTAGACTGTGAGAGCAGAGCGAATCTAACTGCCGCTTCCCCGAACTTGAGATCTGCACTAGGTTGTTTAACTTAGAAGCCCTTTGGTGCACACAGACTGTCTGTGTGTGCTGACGGCCTACTAACACTGTGATTTCCAAGGTTGAGGGAGCGAGTGCCCGCCTCATTTCGAGTCGACCTCGCGCCAGATTGCGCTGAGGTTCGCTTGATTTCTTTTCGGATTCCGGGTTCGCACGTTTGTCACCGTAACTTTTTCATCGCGTTGACGCTCCCACGTCAAATCCACTCCAAACCGGACGGTTTCAGGCTGCAACGATCGAGGACACCGCAAAGAGTCCATGCCGCAAATCATGAGGAAATAGGGATAAATGTGGAGCGGCTTTTTGAGAAAGCGGTCGGTCTCATTTTGCTACTTACGTTTCTGTTTGCGGCCCCCCATGCTGCGATTGCTCAAGCCAGCGGGTATGCTTTTGAGCGCGCAATCGTTATCAACCATTCACAAGTTGCCAACGCGGATCAAAGCAATTTTCCGGTGCTCATCTCAGGGACATTTTCTGATCTCGCTACCGCGGGGAATGGAGGCAATGTACAGAGCGCGCAAGGATACGACATCATCTTCACATCGGATGCTGCGGGACAAACCCAATTACCTTTCGAGCAAGAAACCTATTCTGCCTCGACAGGAGCGATCAACTATTGGGTGCAAGTGCCGACACTTTCGCACACTATCGACACGATCATTTACATGTTCTACGGCAATTCGTCGGTGACAACCGATCAATCCAATAAGACTACCGTTTGGGATACGAACTACAAAGGGGTGTGGCATTTATCGAATGGAACGACGCTCAACGCGAACGATTCCACAAGCAACGCAAACAATGGCAGCGTAGGTGGGAGTATTTCGGCGGCAACTGGGAAAGTGGATGGCGCGGCCTCGTCGCCGGGCACTACCGGCAATGTTATTACTACGCCCAATTCGATTACCGCTGACACGAGCCCGTTTACCTACTCGTTTTGGTTCAATTCCGCTGGTGGTGGAGTTGCGGCTTTCCGAGGGCAGGACGGGTTTGGGAATGGGTGGAGCGCCGAAGTGCAAGTCGGATCCAATATTGCATTCAATATTGTGAATAGTTCGCCGACCCAGATCAATCTGAGCAGTAATGCCGCGATTACGGCAGGCACTTGGTATTACGTGACGGCAGTGTGGACTCCCGGATTGGGCATGAAGCTGTATGTAAACGGGACGCTAGATAACAGCAATACCAACAACTCTAGTACGCTTCGAAGCTCAACCAAAGGTGTGCAGTTGTCAGATGCCTTTAACGGCCTTTTGGACGAGGTGGAGATTTCTAATACAGCGCGTTCCGCCAGCTGGATCACCACCGAATACAACAATCAAAGCTCGCCAGGCACGTTTGCGGTGCCATGCCCTGCGCAAGTGCCGGGTAGTTCTTTCAGCAACTGCTTACGTCCTGCTCCATCAACTTACGCATACGTCCGAGCGATTACGCTCAATCATACTCAGGTGCCAAATACAGATCAGCAGAATTTCCCGGCGCTGATTTCAGGTACGTATGCTGACCTTGCGAACGTCTCCCATGGCGGCAGCGTTCAGAGCCTGCAAGGGTATGACATCATTTTTACCTCGGATTCCGCAGGCCAGAACCAATTGGACCACGAAATCGATACCTACAACTCTGCGACCGGAGCAGTGAATTGCTGGGTGCGAATGCCGACGCTGTCGCACACGGCTGACACTACGATTTACATGTGGTACGGAAACAGCGCCGTTCCGGTTTCGCAAGAGAACAAGTCTGGTGTGTGGAACAATGGATATGCCGCCGTCTACCACATGGGAAACGGGAGTGCGATTAGCGGGAGTGATTCTACGGCCAATAACCCAGGTACAGTTAGCAGTGTGTCCACTACGACGGGAGTAATTGGAGGTGGCGGGACCTTCAGCGGCTCATCGTCCATCAGCGCCATTCCTGTTAGTACTGTATCTGGATCCTTCACGATTGAAGAATGGGCAAACCCGAATACTACGTCAGGCGCATTGGGCCTGTATGGTTCCCGCACGCCTTCCGATGGAAGTTTTGATGCGAAATTGTATTCAGCAGCCCTCTATGAGGACATCGGTAATGGTGGTTCGTGGCTCGCGACTTCGGTTAATGCGAGCTTTCCATTCTCTGTTAATACCTGGCATCATTTCGTTCATACTCTGACGACGAATGCCTATCGCATTTATGCTGACGGAAGACAGATCGGGTCAGGGACTTTCAGCGGGACGCCGTTTCTATTTGATCCAAATCACTATCTGCTAATTGGAAAAACTGGCTATCCCGGAGAGGGCTTTTCGGGGTCAATCGATGAAGCGCGCGTATCGACCGTGGTTCGTTCAGCAGATTGGATCACGGCCGAATACAACAACGAGAGTTCTCCGGCGAGCTTCGCCATTTTTTGTCAAGGCCAAGCGGTGGGCAGTTCGATTCCACCATGCCCGGTGCGTTTGCCGACGAATACTTATACCTACTCACGCGCGCTCACCATTAGTCATGCCGAGATCCCGAACACTGACCAGCAGAACTTCCCAGTTCTAATCTCAGGCACCTATGCCGATTTTGCCAATGTGTCGAATGGAGGCAAAGTGCAGAGTCCGCAAGGTTATGACGTCGTCTTTACCTCGGATTCGGCGGGGCAGAATTTTCTCGATCATGAAATTGATACCTACAATTCTGCGACCGGAGCGGTGAATTTCTGGGTTCGTATTCCCACGTTGTCGCACACCGCCGATACCACGATCTATATGTGGTTCGGTAATAGTGCCGTAACATTTTCGCAAGAGAACAAGACCGGCGTGTGGAGTAATGGGTATGCAGCGGTCTACCACATGGGTAATGGCAGTTCGATTAGCGGAAGTGATTCAACGGGAAACAACCCGGGCACTGTCAATAGTGTGTCGGCGGCATCTGGGCTAATTGGCGGCAGCGGAAGTTTCGGTAGTTCGTCGTCGATCAGCGCCGTTCCCGCAAGTTCCGTGTCCGGGGCATTCACAATTGAAGAATGGGCAAGTCCGACTTCCACTTCTGGCACACTCTATCACTCGCGGGCTCCATCTGATGAGGGATTCGATGCGAGTTTCACGGCAAGTGGCCTGCACGGGGACATTGGAAATGGCACTGCATGGCTCACAACTTCTGCTGACGCGCACTTTTCTTATTCAACAAATACTTGGCACCACTATGTCTACTCCGTCACAAGCAATTCTTTCAACATCTATCAGGACGGGGTGCTCGTCGGGGCAGGGGCTTTTTCGGGTACGCCGCTGCTACTCGATTCGACTCACTATCTCCACATAGGCGGAAGCTTCTCCGGACTCATCGATGAAACACGAGTATCTGCAGTTTCACGATCAGCGGACTGGATCGCGACCGAATATAACAATCAGATCTCGCCCGGAACTTTCTTCAGCATTGCCGGAGAAAATCCTACTGTTGTATCTCCGCAGATTACCTCTGCTTCTCCGCTTATCGTCGGAACCGGTACCACCATAACGATCAATGGGGCAAACTTTGGAAACCCGCAGCAAAGCGGAGCTGTCGTGCTTAACAATAACCTCGGCACTGTCCAGAGTTGGAGCAACAATCAGATCGTGGTTACGGTCCTCACCGGAACGAGTCCGGGAACTCTCTACGTCCAGCAGAACGGACTTAACAGCAACGCGGTTCCGTTCACGATAAACACACCCACCGTTGTAAGCGTGTCGCCGCTAAACGGTGCTTCGGGCGTGTCTGTAAACAGTTCCGTAGTCTTGACGTTCAATGAGGCCATCGATATTTCGACTGTGAACTATGGAACCGTACCGATATCGGCGAGTGGATTCAGCGGGGTTTTGTCGGGCACGTATACCCTTGATTCAAGCGGAAAGGTTTTGACTTTTGCTCCTCTGTCTCCGATTCCCAGCAACGCGACGATTACAGTTCAGGTCATCAGTGGTGGCGTTGCTGATTTGTCGGGAAATCACAGCGGCTCGTTCTCCGGCAGCTTCGTGACTGGCAGTGGCAGCGACACTACCCAACCCCATGTGGCATCCATCACCCCGAATAACGCGGCTACGGACATAGCACCGAATACGACAGTAGTGTTGACCTTCTCGAAATCACTGAACCCTAACACCGTGACTTCTAACAATCTTGCGCTGATCGTGAACGGTAGCCGTTTAGGGTTCAACATCAGCTTGTCGCCGGACAACCGTGTTGTAACTCTGAATGCGCATGGTCTGCCCGGCGCCAGTACCGTAGGAGTAGTCGCGACAAGTGGAATAACCGATCTTTACGGTAATGCGCTGGTGAACTTCCAAAGCCAGTTCACGACCGGTGTCACAGACACAACGCATCCCCAAGTTTTCAGCCAACGTCCCGGAAATGGGGCGACCGGTGTTCCAATCAACACCAGTATTGTGATCTATTTCAACGATCTCATGAGCGCGTCGAGCGTCCAAGGCGCGCTGCATGTGTCAGAGAACGGAACAGCAGTAAACGGTACGACGCAGGTTACGGAGAATGGGCAAGTACTGCAGTTCACACCTTCCGCAGCTCTCCCAGCCGGAACAAGCGTTCAGGTTTCGGTAGATACAACTGCTCTGGATCTAGACGGAAATACGCTCAATGCATATCAAGGTTCATTCGCGACTCTCCCGGATACCACTACCATAGCGCCTCAGTTGATTTCCGCGAACCCGGTATCAGGTTCAACTATTCCGACCAATGCGGTCATCGATCTCCAGTTCAATGAGCCACTGGATTCGACTAAGCTTACGGACACCTCGATCCAGTGCACCCAAAATTCCCTTTGGATTCAGACTGCAATCGTTCCCCAAGGTGATGGGTCAATATTACAGGTGGTCCCGCGATTCCCGCTCGCCCCGAATGCGTTCATTGACTGCAGCCTGAACCCCAGTTTGACAGGCACCAATGGGCTTCAATTTGGCGGCGTGCAACAGTTGCAATACTCAACGGGTGCTGGACCTGACACAGTGATTCCGACAGTCGTCTCTGTATCACCACCGAACGGGCGCTCGAATGTTGGCGACAATGCTTATATGCGCGTCGTATTTAGTAAGCCCGTCAATCCCATTACTGTCAACGCCACTACGGTTCAACTTGCTGCAAACGGAACAGATTTTATTCCCGACTCGATTGCATTCAGCAATAACAACCAGAATGTGCTGATCGTACCGCACGCCCCTCTGCCGGATTCAACTGTTATGACAGTCACGATAAATGGCGTTTCCGACTCCGCAGGCAACACCGTGGCGGCCCAAACGACAACCTTCACGACGGGGGTTGGTCCGGATATCACGCCGCCGACAGTAGTTGCGAGTAATCCGTCCCAAGGTGCTGGGGGTGTGCCCACTAACGCAGCGCTCACTTTGCAATTCAGTCAGCCGATTGACCCGACCACACTCGGAAACAGCAATGGGTTTAACGTTGCAGACGAAACAACCAATCAGGCGTTGCCAGGGACGTATTCGGTTAGCGCCGATGGAGACACAGTTAGTTTCTTGCCGAATACGTCATTGTTGCCGAATTGGCAATATTCGATGAACTGGGGACCAGGAATTTCCGACTTGGCAGGCAATCTGGCTGGGTTTGGCAATTTTATTTTCACGACCGGCGCAGGCCCGAGCACGAATGCGCCACAGGTCGCGCAGACTGTCCCAATGAGCGGAGCAACTGCTGTGCCCACCAATGTCCAGTTAATGATCCAATTCAACGAGCCGATTGATGCGGCGAAATTGAGCGGTATAGTCCTCAGCGCGGGCGGTATTCCAACGACCGTAATCCAGAATTTGACGAACGGCAATCAGACATTAAAAATCATTCCCGCGGCGCCATTGTCTCCAAGCACTGCCTACACGCTGACCGTGAGCGGCCTGCAGGACCTAAGCGGAAATTCCCAAGCAACCCCATTCACCGCGAATTTCACAACAGCAGCGGGAGCCGATCTTACGCTGCCGAAGGCAACTAATGTCACTCCAGGCGGCGGTGCAACCGGAGTATCGATCAACAGCGCCATTCAGTTGCAATTCAGCAAGCCCATAAATCCACTGACAGTGACGAGCGCGACGTTCCAGGTCTATCCTTCGTCCACCCAGATTCCGATCTCGGGCTCGATTTCAATCTCCACCGATGGGCTGACCGCGACGTTAACACCAACCTCGCCACTCGACGCCTCAACCACATACGTGGTAAGCCCAACCTCTGGCATTACGGATCTGGAGGGACAGGGTTTGCAGGGGCTGAACAACAACCAAGGTATTTTCTCGACCGCCCAGACCCTGGCAGGATTAGCTCCGACAATTTCGTCGCTCCCATTTGGGACCGGCGGCAATGTCGGGAATACGGTCGTGCTTGATGGAACCTACTTTGGCACGTCCCAAGGTTCAAGCACTGTCACCTTTAACGGCGTCTCTGCTTCGATTTCGAGCTGGAGTGACACTCAAATCGGAACAAGCGTGCCTTCTGGCGCCACCAGTGGGTCGCTGGTAGTGACAGTAAACGGAGTAGCGAGTAATTCTATTAACTTCCGAGTATTAGTAGCCGCGGCGATCAGCGGCGTTTCGCCTAGTTCTGGCGGAACCGGAACCTCAGTCACGATCTCGGGAACAAATCTCGGAGACGCCTCCGACAGCATTCAGGTCTGGTTCAATGGTGCCATCGCGACGCCTACCAGCGTTTCAGAAAATTCTATAGTTGTCCCGGTGCCTGCTGCCGCGACAGTGGGAGCAGGAAGTGTGACAGTTCAAGTTGACGGCTTTGGCTCTCCCTCCGCAACGTCGTTCACCGTAACCGCCGTTCCGGTTGTTTCTTCGCTCAGCCCGAGTTCAGGCGTTGGCGGGGGCGCCTTAACCATTTCCGGGGCCGAATTTGGCAGTTCGCAGGGAAGCAGCGCAGTCTATTTCAATGGCGTCCCCGCGGCCAGCATCGTCAACTGGCAGAATACGACGATAAGCGCGATTCCTCCGAATAACGTCACAACCGGACCTGTTACTGTGGTCGAAAATTCGGTTGCCAGCAACTCGAACGTCGTATTCACAGTGACGAGTCCTGCGCTCGGAAGCATGTCTCCGCCGGCGGGAGCTCCCGGTTCGGTAGTCAATATTGCTGGTTCGAATCTCTTGGTCTCAGGCGCCACAACGCAAATCTTCTTTAATGGGGTGGCGGGTCAGATCGTACCCAACCAAAACGGCATTCCGATCATCTCGCCGACCGGTTTCAGCGCGTTCGTGCCAAACAGCGCGACTAGCGGACCCGTCACGGTCGTCATCGGCGGCTCTACCAGCAACGCCCTGAACTTCACCGTCGAGCAGGCACCCACTGTCACCGACATATCTCCCAATAACGGGCAGGCCGGCGCTTGGCCGATCACCATCACCGGCAGCGGCTTCGGCGCAACCATGAGCACGAGCACGGTGAAGTTCTACGACACCGTTCCCGCACAGATCATCAGCTGGAGCGACACCGAGATCCAGGCCCTGGCTCCTCAAGGAATCGCCACCGGACCGATTTCCGTTACCGTCGCTGGTCTTACCGGCTTCGGACCGTCGTTCTATGTGACTTCGCCAACACTGTTGACTGATTCACTCGGCAACCAGACAACCTACAATTTTGGCATTAACGGCGGCGCTTGGGGCCTAGCAAGCTCTGCCGGATCTGGATGTAGCACCTGCACGGTGCGAGGCAACATCACCGAGACCGTAGACACCAATGGCAACGTCAGCTCGCATACCGATGATCTCGGTCACATCACCAGCTATACCTACAACTCGAACAATGACGTGGCTTCCGTTTCGCAGCAATTGAATCCCAGCACTCCGGTCACGACTTCCTACACCTACAACAGCTTCGGCGAAGTGCTTACCGCGACCGATCCGCTCGGTAATGTCACCACCAACACCTACGACACGAACGGGAATCTGCTGACGGTCACCAGTCCTGCGCCGAATGGCAGCACGCCGGCGAGCGTCACTCACTTCGGCTATGACACCAAGGGTGAGCTCACCGGCATTACCGATCCGCTCAGCAATCCCACGACTCTCACCTACACGACCACGGGATTGATCGCCTCCATCACCGACGCGCAGAACAACATCACCAGCTACCAGTACGACGCGCGCGGGAACCGGACGGCGGTGATCGATCCCATCAACGGGGCGGCGCATCCGACCACGTTCGCGTATGACGTCATGAACCGGCTCACCGGGATCACCTATCCCGATGGCAGCTCGGTCAGCTTCGGATACGACTATCGCGGCCGCCGCACCTCGGTGACCGACCAGAACCAGAAGACCACCACCTACACCTACGATGACGCCGACCGCCTGACCGCGGTCACCGATCCGGCCAACAACACCACGTACTACGCCTATGACACCGAAGACAATCTGAGTTCGATCACGGACGCCAACAATCACACCACGAATTTCGCCTACAACGCGCGCGGCTGGGTCACGCAGACCACATTCCCCTCGACGCTCTATGAGACTTATGGCTACGATGCCGTCGGCAATGTGACCTCGAAGACCGATCGCAAGAACCAGACCATTCAGTACGTGTACGACGCGCTGAACCGGCTGGCGCAGAAGAGTTATCCCGATTCAACCAGCGTCGATTATGTTTATGATTTGGCGAGCAAGGTCACGCAGGTGAACGATCCCACCGGCGTTTACGGATTCGCATACGACAACATGGGCCGGCTGATCGGGACGACCACGCAGTATTTATTTCTGCCCAACCAGACGTTCACCAATTCTTACACCTACGATGCCGCTTCAAATCGCAAATCGCTGACCGCTCCCGACGGCAGCATCACGACCTACGGCTATGACACGTTGAACCGGCTGAATGGGCTGGCGAATTCCTGGGCGGGATCGTTCAGCTTTGGCTACGACGGGCTGAGCCGAAGAACATCGCTGACCCGTCCGAATGGGGTGAGCACCAGTTATAGCTACGATTCGGTGTCCCATTTGCTGAGCGTGTTGCACCAGGCTGGAACCAACGTTCTGGATGGCGCAAGCTACACGTATGACCCTGCTGGTAACCGCACCAGCAAGACCAATTACTTGAACGGCACCATCTCGAATTATACCTACGACCCGCTGTATGAGCTGACGCAAGTTACGCAAGGCGGAAGCATCACGGAGAGCTACAGCTACGACGCGGTCGGGAATAGGCTGAGTTCTTTGGGAGTGTCTTCTTATCAGTACAATGCGTCCAACGAGTTGACTTCGAGTTCACTCGGCAGCTACACGTATGACAACAACGGGAACACTCTGAGTGATGCGAGCAGTAGAAGCTACGCGTGGAATTTCGAGAATCGGATGGTGCAGGCCATTGTTCCCGGCGCGAACGGTGGGACAACCACTTTCAAGTACGACCCGTTCGGCAGAAGAATCCAAAACAGCGGACCCCTTAGCGCGACCAATTACCTCTACGAAGAAAGCAATCTGCTACAGGAGGTCGATAGTAGCGGCGGTTTACTATCTCGGTATGCACAGGCTCCCGGTACTGACCAACCACTATCACGATTCGGTTCAGGGGCAAGCAACTACTACCAGCAGGACGGAATTGATTCAGTCTCTTCGCTCACGAACACCAGCGGAGCTTTATCGAACAGCTACACCTTCGATTCATTTGGGCAACTAGCGACGCACAGCGGGACGCTTGCAAATCCGTTTGAGTATACGGGGCGTGAGTTCGATTCCGAGACTGGACTGTATTTTAACCGGGCCAGATACCGCGATCCTCAGGTCGGTATATTCCTCTCTGAAGACCCAATCCGTTTCGGAGGCGGAGTGAACCTTTACTCGTATGCTCGCAATAATCCCATTGTTTTGACTGATCCATTCGGCAATCAAGAGTGCAACACCGCGCAGTGGGCACAGTCGCCTGGAGCTTGTGCCGGATCTCAAGATCCAGACTCCCCTTATCAAGGACCTGACGGACTTTGGTATAACATCGCCGTTAGCTCGACCTTACCGCTTGTGCCACCAGATCCGACGCCGCCTCTTCCCGACGCCGATCGTACTTCTCCTCCGAGCCCCAAGAAGCCAGGCTCCACATGCGATTGCGTCCACGATGCCAAGTACTATGCGGTGGACGCCAACGTTCAGTCAGAATACGATTGGCCGCGCATGAAAATCCTTTTAAGAATGGCCGGGATTACACTCGGAACTCAAGCCATCGAGCATCAGCTGCCCGGTAGGGCTGGGCGTTTGATTCCGGCGCTCGATGTGATTTTATGGGGGTGGGACACTAGTGACCTCTTAGATATAAACAGAGAGGCACGGCAAGAAGTTGAGAAGCGACTGAACTGCAAAGATTGAGAGAAGAATGGTAAGCGTGATACCGCAAAAGCCAGTGTCGAGATTGCAGGCCCAGCAGACTAGGGAGAACCAAGACATGGTGCGGGCGAAGCCTTGGTTGCTCCAGTTGTGTTGGGTTATCGTTGGCCTTGGTTTGGACTGGCGTTGCGCATTCGAGTGGTTCGAGGGGAAGAGCTCTTTTTACTCGGAGCCCGTTCTGGCTAGGTCGGGGCTGATTGTGCTGGCATGTGCCGGTATCGCTCTACTTGCAGTTTGGGTCACACGAGTTGCAAGATGGCGACATATCCCGCCACTTTTCTTTTTATTTTCTGGCGTGGTTTACAACATCTTGAGCGTGCACTGGATCGCGCACCGTAAGTGAATACGAGGATCCTGTGACTCGTCGAAGCATGACGAGCGTCTTCTTCCCATCTAAGTGGGCCTCGTAACTAGGGTGTGATTGACTTTGGGGATAGAAGAAGGTTGTGCAAGTTGGCATAAGCGTTGGGGAATAATTTTTAGTGGGGAGAGTTTAGGACCAGTTCTTCGAAATGTAAGGAGACTCGTCGGCATACGCCGTGCGATTCTTGTCCTCGGAAACATAATAACTAGGAGTGAAAACGTGCAATCACCCAAATTTTATACGCGTGCTCGCGACGCTGCGAACCCTGCAATTGTGAATAACAGCCCCAGACCCAGGATTGGAATCGCGACGATCCATTTCCAGTTTCCGCAAAAAACTGCAGTGTCAAGGAGAATCCTCTCGTATGCTGGTATTGGGTTGGGAAGGCCCTGTTCTAATGACGGAAGGAAGAGAGCCCAGACAACGGCTGGTTCACCGAACATTCCCCCGATCAGCACAAAACACAAAATAGCAGCGGTTTTATAGCGCATAGACTTTTCCTTCCTCAATAATAGCGGGGGCTGTGTGGAACGAAGGGAAAATCCGAGGACTGATTAAACCATAGTAACCGTTATTGATCGAGGATCTCCATCTTAAGAAATTGGATTGCTAGAGCGGGTGGCTTTTGGTCTTGCTGGCGTCACTGACAAAGCGGGGGCGGGGTGCCAGGTGCCACCAACCTTTGGGCCACAATGAAACCGGCTGCCCTAACCTTTCGCGCTTTTCGAAGGGTGGGTAACATCGACTTAGATCAGGGTCGCTATAGGTATAGAGATTTAAGAAGCATGAAGTTAAATTCAATATGACAACGGTGAGATCGATAAACAACTTAGAAAAGCAGTATTTCGAATAGACCTTTTCTGTGGAGGTGAAGTCATGAACTTATATCCGAGTGAAAAGCTGAATGGCGTATGTATACTGCTGTTCGTGGCGTCTGCGTTAATATTTGTACCACGAGTCGTTGAAGCCCAGTCTTGTGTATCACTTCCTAATCCAGGCATGTGCTACAACCAGTGGACCGTCCAGACCGGAGACAGTTACATTCCCAGGACAGCCCAATGTGGATGCAACGGTGTGTCCGAAAGCTTCACGTCATGTTGGGTACGAAATACGCAATGTGCTCCCGCGCCTCAATGCCCGACCTGCAATACAGGCGGCCAACCCATCGATTTCGCCACAGGCGACACCTACATTGCCGAGACCGATATCAGCAACTCCGGTCTTGGCGGAGGACTGACGCTCTCGCGCACATGGAACAGCATTTCTTTTGAGGGCACAGCGATTTTAGGCATGTTCGGATTGAGGTGGACATCTAACTTTGAGGAGAGCGTATTTGGGGGTGGCGATGGTTTTATGAAGTATCTGCGAGCCGATGGCGGCATCTGGTCATTTGGATTTACCGGTGGCCGACTATACTCCGTAGTGGGACCCGCCAATAAAACCGCAACTCTGACCCAGGGGCCGGTCAATTGGACATTGGTCTTCGAAAATGGCGAGCAGCGAGCGTTTGACCTGACAACCGGAAAATTGCTATCGATTACCGACCGGAATGGCAACACTACGACCTTGACATATGACGCGTCTTACCGCGTGGCCACAGTCGCCGATGCCGCTTCGCGGCACCTTTATTTTACTTACGCCAGCCCTGGAAGCTTCCTGGTCACCGGCATCACCAGCGATTTCGGTGTTTCGCTGTCGTATTCCTACGATCAAACGGGTCGCTTAACCAAAGTGACCAAGCCCGATTCGACGACGGTTTCTTTTCAATATGACAGCAACGGCTATATCTCGTCCGTCCTCGACAACAACGGCAAAGTCCTCGAATCCCACACCTATGACAGCACAGGACGGGGTCTGACATCGTCACGAGCCGGCGGCGCCGAAAGCATTACGGTGTCATATCCGCAACCCCAAAGCTACGGCGGACAATTTCTCCAGCCGTGATTGCAGCGGACGTCTGAGTCATGCCAAGCGCCAATGCCTGGAAAACTGGGATTTCGCGACTCGTCAGTGGATACACAGTATCGCCGCTGCTCCATGGAGTTAATCTGGCCCACCACTGGCACACTGCAAGGCCAGAGTAAGTAGATTTCGTGCCGCTCTGAAGCGGTAGCCGGCTGACCCGAAGTAAGGCGAGCTGAGCATGGAGGGCGGACACTTGATGTTCTTCACCGAAGTCCTGAAGATGTCCGCCGGGGATCCGAGGGAAGGGAGTGCTCCATAGAACCCGATTCCCATCCTATGGGACTTTTCAAAGCTTGCCTGCAATCGGCTGACGGCTGATCGGACGTCCCCGATTTTGTTGGAGAGTGACTGAGGAGAAGATCGACGGGACAAAGTGCAGCAAATCCCACCACATGAAGGTTTGTTCTGATCCTTAATTTTGCGCCGAAAAGGCGAACGGTTAGACCAAAGAGATGTGAAGACGCATGTAACTGCGTTGAGTTCTTGACTGCATTTCAATGATATTCAAGCAAAATCGAAAGAGACTCAATTAAGATATGCAGTCAGCTTCGGAGATAGCGGTACCCGCAATGTGAGTACTCAAAGATCGTTTGCAGCTAGTAGTTTATGCGGAGATATCCAGCAGAATTTTTGTTAAAAGCTGGATGTCCGCGGGTGCAAGACGTCAGACAATTATGACCTGCAATGGTACCCGCAATGATGTTTGACTTTTAGGTATTTTCAGGTACTTAGCGGCAACCCCAAGATCTGTTAAGTTGTTGAAATACTTGGTAGGAAAAAATTGGGAAGCTGGCGTTCTACCGCTGAACTACTCCCGCCCAGATGTCACGATTCTAGCAGCGGCGAGCAACTTGCGCTCAGAACACTAAATTTTGAATTGACGATTAAGGAAGAGATCCAAAAGAACATGCCGGACGTGACATTTGCAAACCGGCACCTCGAGGGGTGAGTGCGGTTTGGCCACGCCCGGCTGGTCCTGTACTTAAGGAAATAGTCGCACGCGATTACGACTCGTTACCGGAATTTTAATTTTGTTACGGAAACAGAACAGCGACCATGTGATCAACTGAATAATTCTCCAATCTACTGTCGTAAAGCCAGACCTTTTAACACTGCTTTCTGTTTGGATAGCAAAACTTGAATTCCCTTACGTGACAAGCCCATCATTTTTTCCAGCTGGGTGTCATCGAAGGCCTGGTGTTCCGCCGTGGCTTGAAGTTCCACGAACTTTTTTCCCGCGGTCATCACCACATTCATGTCTACGTCGGCGCGAGAATCTTCTTCGTAGCAGAGGTCCAATAGCGCCTCTCCATCCACAATCCCAACACTCACCGCCGCTACAAAATCCCTTAGTGGCACCGATGTCAGCGTGCCCGCGTCGACTAACTTTTGCAACGCCAACCCAAGCGCCACAAACGCGCCCGTGATCGAAGCTGTTCGAGTCCCTCCGTCCGCCTGGATCACGTCGCAGTCGATCAGCACGCTGCGTTCGCCGAGCCGTTGAAGATCGGTGACGGCGCGCAACGAGCGCCCAATCAGACGTTGAATTTCGTGCGTGCGTCCGCCTACTCGTCCCCGCGCCGCCTCGCGTGGAGTTCGAGTCAGAGTCGCCCGTGGCAGCATGCCGTATTCTGCCGTCACCCATCCCTTGCCGCTGTTGCGCAGAAATGACGGTACGGTTTCTTCCACCGAAGCCGTACAGATCACGCGTGTGTTTCCAACCTCGATCAGCACTGAGCCTTCAGCCGTAGAAACAAAATCAGCAATGATGTTGACTGGGCGAATCTGATCGGGCGCGCGATTGTCCGAGCGATAGAACATGCAGGAATTTTAGCAGGGCAGAGACTTGGAACTCAGAGGGAGCTGAGCCCAACGTCGAGTGTCACTTAGCGCGGCGATAATTCTTTAACCACTTCCGCAATCTGCTGAACGTCATAAAAGCCGGTTAGGTCCGCATGCCCCGCCAAAGTCTCGCGTTCTTTTCCGTCTATCAGAATTTTCACCCGCGCCAGCCCCGGCATATTGGTTGCCAGCGTCTGGACGAGCGAAGCTATTGTCAGTTCTTCGGCGAGCACGCCAGAAACTTGTCCCTCGACGAATGCGGAATTGACATCAATTACAGCTATTCCGGGATCCACCAGAAATACTTGCCGAATCTCCGCGCCGGCCGCTAAGGGATGGGTCGAGTCTTTCGCGGTATAAACGCTCATCAGCCCTCGGAGCAACCCTTCCGCACGCTGTTGCCGTCCAGCTGCCAGCGGAATTGAGATCGACTGCGCCCGCAATTCTCCCGGACCGTCGTAAGCCACGTAAACCGTAACTGCTTCCATGGCGCCTGAGGTTGGCGGGGCCACGTGCTCGGTCTTCTCGGTTAGCCGAGGGGACCTGATCTCGCGTCGCCGAAGCTGCCAGACGTATACCGACATGGCAATGGTCAACGAAAACAGCACCGTTACCGTGATCAAGAACTGGCGCGGGATCACCGTGGCCCTCCTGGATTTGTTCCCGAGTTGGAAAGAAATTGCGAAATTCCATTCGCCAACGCCGCTGAAATATTCTGCTGGAAATCCCCAGCCAATAGTTGAGAGACATCGGCCTTCGTGGGAGCCAGCTCCACCGCCACCGCAGGGTTGGTCAGATTACCGAGAGGCCGCAGCGAAGCGGTGAGTGGACGCGCCGTTGCTCCGCTCTTCTGAATTGCCGCCGCAATCTCTTGTTGCGCCGAGCGGCTCGACGGCAAAAACGAAAATTGCGCCGTGTTCCAGTCGACAAATGGGCCATTAGTTTCCCCGTTTTCAGCGAGTGTTGCCGTATAGATTCCTATCCCGCCGGGCTCAGAGGTCGCGTGCAGGCAAACATAAAGCGCGGGATGGGCCGCATTTGCCTTGGCGGCACGGTCATCAGTGGAGAGGTTGACGTCACTATCTCGGACCAGCTCGGCCACGAAACCGCGCGCCCCCAGATCGAGCCGTAAGCGCCGCGCCAAGGCCAAAGTTACGTCCTTTTCCAGGATCGTCGGGTTCAAGACCGCTCCGGATTCGCTTCCACCGTGGGCTGGGTCGATCATGATCAAAGGCTTGGGCGGAGTAGCGACGGGTTGAACTGGGGGCTGCGTCTGGACTGACGGCGTCTGGATCGGTGAAGACTGGCTGGGTTGAGTTGGCGCTGTGGAAGTTTGGGATTGAGTCTGAGCTTGAGGGGCCGCCGGTGCGGGCACGCTTTGCGCCCCTATCAATGTCAGTGCAAATAGAAGAGCGCCGGCGGTCGCCGCCCAATGGTACCGCGCGACCCCACCGCGATCACCGCCACTATTCGAGAGCATAAATCACTAAGCCGCTCAGCAGCTTGGGATAAAAATCGGTCGATTTTTGCGGCAGCACTTCGCCGGCGAACGCGATGTCCCTTACCTGCTCGATCTTTGCTGGGTTCATCAGAAAGGCTACATTAGCCTTCCCGCTCCGGACGGAATTGAGCGCTTCTGCGGCGTCGCGAATGTAACTCACATTTGTCTGGTCGCGGATGGCGGCTTCGGAAATTCCCAGCACTTGCTCCAACAGGCACTTATGGAGCTGAACCACGTCCAGGCCTTGCTGGCGGACTGAAACGTTCTTGAAAACCTCCTCCGCAGGCTTCGGGCGGCTCAAAAGAAATACGCGGTCGCGGGTTGCCGCCAGAATTGCGGTTCCCGTATGGCCCGATTCCCGCAATATCGAGCTCGCACGTTCCGGGCTCATGTCGGGATCGGCTTCCTCCACGGTGAAAAACCGGCTAGCGCCTGCGCGAAAAGCATCTGCAGAAAAGTTTGCCAGCCCGTGCACGACGCGATGGGTAGGCAAAATCAGCAACCCAGGGCTCTCCATGTTCACAAAAGTCATCATCACGAAGTCGTAAGGGGCAGGGCTCAACCCCGCGTTCTCTCCCGCCCGGCGTTCGTTCCGGCAGGTCAGGGCAGTTTCGTAGCGGTGGTGCCCATCTGCAATTATCAGCTTCTTATCGCGCATTTTATTGCGCACTGCCTCGATGGTTCGCGAATCAGAAATCTTCCAAACCCGATGTAACACTCCATACTCATCGCACATCTCTAGAGTAGGCGGATCTGACGAGTCGAGCGCTCGGTCGATTTCGGCACTGGGGTCGCTGTACAACATGAATATCTGGCCAAAATGGGCTTTGGTGGCCCGAAGCAGGTCAAGCCGGTCAGCTTTCGGCTTGGCCAGGGTTTGCTCATGACGGAACACAACCCCGGCCGCGTAATCCTCGATTTTGCCGAGTGCAATAAAACCTTGGCGTTCAAATTGCAGGGCGTGGTTTGTTGCCAAGGGAGCTGCAAATCGCTGGACGTAGCGATAAATGGCCGGTTCCGGGTCTTGACGGAGAATTCCTTCCTGCCGCCAGTCACGGAAGGAAGTTGCGGCTCTGGTATAGGCATTATTTTGAGGGCCGTCTCCTGGTTGACGCTTGCCCAGAATGATTCTGACCAGGTTATAAGGGCTGGCGGCGTAGTAGCGGTCCTGCATTACAGGAGTGATCTTGTCGTAAGGCTGGGTCGCGACTTCAGCTAAGGCGACCTTGGTTGCATCGTAGCGAAACGCGCGAAAGGGTTCTATGTGGGCCATTGGAAAGAAGCCAACGAATTGTACCAAGCCAGCTGTTTCCGTTCAGTTTCGCTGGTGGAATCGGTTCGGGATCTTCCCAGATTTCGCAAGTCCGGTCGCCAATCGACCAACCTTTTCCCAGCTAGGGAATCAAAATGGAGTAACGCGCGGAGATGACAAAGATTTAACACTGCCCGCTAAGACATGTGCTAACATCCTCCGTGATTACGGGGCTTTTATGGCGCGCCAAACTGGGCGCGGGTCCTCTCGACCCTGGGTTTTAAATCGTACGGCAATTTCCCCAAGCCAATTCCGGGTTTCGCCACGAAACTGCCTGTTGTCTCTTGCAACCCTTCTCAGCTTCTTGGTTGTTCCATTCGCGTTTTCTCAAGATTCGGACGTTGACAGCATTCATGTCACGCCGCGAATCGAACCAACCACCAAGCCCGATCCCGCCGCCGCAATCGTCGCCGAGAGCCTTAGAAGCCGCATTCCGGTTGTCAAATCCAAGGTAGACCTGGTTTTGGTCCCCGTAACCGTCACTGATCCTATGAACCGGCTGGTTACCGGCCTCGATAAAGAGAATTTCCAGGTATTCGAAGGCAAAGAGGCCCAGGAAGTCAGAAATTTCTCGGCTGAAGACGCTCCGGTCTCTCTGGGTGTGATCTTCGACATGAGCGGCAGCATGAGCAGCAAGATAGAACGCGCCCGCGAGGCGGTAGTCGAATTCTTCAAGACCGCCAATCCCCAGGACGAGTTCTTCCTCATCGCTTTTGCTGATAAGCCGGAAGAAGTTTCAGACTTCACTCAGTCGGTCGACGATTTACAAGGCAAACTCGTGTTTACGGTTCCCAAGGGTCGCACCGCCCTGCTCGACGCTATATACCTCGGTGTCAGTAAGATGCGTCAAGCAAGATACCCGAAAAAGGCTTTGCTGATCATCTCCGATGGCGGCGACAATCACAGCCGCTATACCGAAGGCGAGATTAAGAGCCTGGTCAAGGAAGCCGACGTCATGATCTACTCCATCGGCATCTATGACCATTATTTCCAGACCGAAGAGGAGCGTTTGGGCCCCGCGCTGCTCAGCGATGTATCCGATCTCAGCGGCGGCCGGTCGTTTACTATCGATAATCCCAACGACTTGGCCGACGTGGCTACAAAAATCGGAATCGAGCTACGCAACCAATATGTACTCGGATACCGTCCAAAGAACCCAGGGCACGATGGCAAATGGCATAAAATAAAAGTCAAGCTACTGCCGCCTAAAGGATTGCCACCGCTCCATGTATATGCCAGAACTGGGTACTACGCTTCTTCGCAATAAGTTTGTCATCAGCAGAGTAGCAGCTGGATTGTTGCTGCTTGGAATGGCGGCAGCGCAAACGACCCCTGCCCCTCAGTCTGCGCCCTCAACCGCTCCGGCGAATAACGGACCATCGATCCCTTCGCAGACTCAAAACACCCAGGCTGCGCCGCCCTCGAGTCAGGGCAATCCGTCACAGGAGCACGGCGCGCAGGGCGACCCGCCGCCCGGGCCGGGAGATCAAGGTCAAGCTCCGGTCGGTACTGAGAATGGTGGGTTTGTCTTCCGGGCGGAAGCTCGCGAGGTCACCCTGCACGCGACGGTTGTCGACGACCGGAACCATCTGGTCAATAATCTTGACAAGGCTGACTTCACTGTCTTCGAAAACGATAAGCCGCAGAAGATCACCCACTTCCACCAGGAAGACTTCCCGGTCGCGATCGGCATTGTGATCGACAACTCGGGGTCTATGCGCGAAAAGCGTGATGCCGTTAACAGGGCGGCGCTTAATTTGGTCAAGGCGAGCAATCCCGACGATCAGGTTTTTGTGGTCAACTTCAACGACGAGTACTACCTCGATCAGGAATTCACTGCGGACATCAAGAAGCTCCAAGCGGCGCTTGAGCATGTGGAAGCGCGCGGCGGCACGGCGCTCTACGACGCGATCGTCGCCTCGGCTGAATACCTGACCCATTCTCGCCTGCAGCGCAAAGCTATTTTCGTGGTCACCGATGGCGAAGATGATGCCAGCCAGGAGACCCTGGAGCAGGCTGTACATAAGTTGCAGCAGGAAAACGGTCCGGTGGTTTATTCCATCGGCCTTCTCGGTGAAGAGAAATCCCGACGGGCAAAACGCGCGCTAGAGGTTATCGCCGACCGCACTGGTGGCATTTCTTTCTTTCCGCCGACATTAGACCAAGTGGATGAGATCAGCCGTGAGGTCGCCCACGACATCCGCAACCAATACACCATTACCTATGCTCCTTCCACCCCGAAAACTGTAGCTGGCTATCGCACGATCCACGTGGACGCGCATGCTAAGCCTTATAGGAAATTAACTGTCAGAACGCGTACCGGCTACTTTCCTGGTCAGGAGCAGCAGGGGAACGGCGGAAGTTACTGAGACATTGAATCATTGAGATTCCCCTTGTGGGAGTTTTTGATTTTTTAATGATTCAATCCCCCGATGAATCAATGATTCAATAGTGCCGATTGACGCTTCGCTCCCCGCTTCCGTACCCTGTAGGGTGCCTATTCTTTCCAACCCCCGCCTGCGTATCGCAGACGATATCACTGAGCTTGTCGGTCAGACGCCGATGCTTCGCCTCAAACGCCTTGTTCCTCCAACCTCGGGCGACGTCTTCGCGAAGCTTGAATATCTGAACCCTGGCGGGAGTGTGAAAGACCGCGCCGCTATCGGCATCATCCAGCGCGCGGAACAGGAAGGCCGCCTCGAACCGGGAGGAACGATCGTTGAAGCCACAGCCGGCAACACCGGAATTGGCCTGGCGCTGATTGGAGTCAATCGCGGTTATAAAGTCGCTCTGTTCGTACCAGAGCGGTTTTCGGAAGAGAAAGTAAAAATTATGCGAGCTCTCGGGGCGTCAGTGACGCGTACTCCCGACGATCAGGGCATGTTGGGCGCCATAAAACAGGCGCAGCAATATGCAGCCAATACTCCCGGATCATTCATGGCCCTGCAATTCGATAATCCTTCCAACCCTGATTACCATTACCAAACCACCGCAGAAGAAATCTTCGAGCAGATGGAAGGTAATCTCGACGCCATCGTAATCGGCTCGGGCACGGCCGGCACTTTCACCGGCGTCGCGCGCTATATGAAGAAGAAACTGCCGCGCGTGCTCGCATTCGCGGTCGAGACTCAAGGATCGATTCTAGGTGGTGGACCGCCGGGCAAGCATAAAGTCGAAGGCATCGGGGCCAGCTTCATACCGAAAAATTTTGATCGCTCGGTCTGCGATGAGATCTTGATGGTCGGTGACAAAGACGCGTTCGATACGGTCGGCGCCCTGGCCGCGAAAGAGGGTGTGCTGTCGGGGTCAAGCGGTGGGGCAAATGTCTTCGCCGCTATGCAGGTCGCGCAAAGGCTCGGAGCAGGGAAGCGCATAGTGACCATGATTCCCGATTCCGCCGAGAGATATTTGTCCAAGAAAATTTTTGAGGGCGGGATATAGGGACAAATGGGGGCGCGGGCGCCCTCGCCCGTGCAAGGATTCCCGCAAGGAACCAATGAAGAAAGTTTCCGGCCAGCGACGAACCACCAACGACCAACGACGGTCTTCTCAACCCGGTTTCTCCACCCGCGCCATTCACGACGGTCAAGAGCCCGACCCCTTGACCGGCGCCGTTACCGCTCCCATTTATGCGACGTCCACTTATGTTCAAAAAGAATTGGGGAAAGACATCCGTTATGACTATGCGCGTGCCGCCAATCCCACGCGCGACCGCCTGGAAACGAATCTGGCTTCACTCGAAGGTGGGATCGCTTCGCGCGTCTTCGGGAGTGGCATGGCGGCAATCAACGCCCTTTGCACCATGTTCAAATCCGGTGACCACGTTGTCTGCGGACACAATCTTTACGGCGGCGTTCCGCGACTGTTCAATCAAATCCTCACTGGGTACGGCTTTGAATTTACCTACGTCGATACTTCCGATCCTAAGAATGTCGAACGTGCCCTGCAAAAAAACACGCGTATGGTTTACGTGGAGACTCCCACCAATCCCCTCATGGCGCTGACCGACCTGGAGGAAATTTCACGCATCAGCCGCGCGAAAAAAATCGAGCTGGTTGTCGACAACACTTTCATGTCTCCTTATTTCCAGCAGCCGCTCGCTCTGGGCGCGGACATGGTGGTTCACTCCACCACAAAGTTTTTGAATGGCCACAGTGACGGCCTTGGCGGAGTCGTCGTTTGCACTCGCCAGGACCAGGCCGATCAGCTCGCTTTCGTGCAAAAGGCCGCGGGCGCGATTCTCTCTCCTTTCGAATGCTGGCTGATTCTCCGCGGGACAAAAACTCTTGCGGTTCGAATGTTGCAGCACGATTCCAATGGACGCCAGGTCGCCGATTTCCTGGTCGGCCACAAAAAAGTCAAAAAAGTTTTCTATCCCGGACTAAAAGACCATCCTCAACATGATCTGGCGAAGCGCCAGATGTCTGGCTTCGGGTCCATGATCACTTTTGAAACCGGCTCTCTCGCTAACGCAGCCAAAATGCTCAAGCGTGTGCGGGTTTGTTCTCTCGGCGAATCGTTGGGCGGCGTCGAAACTCTCATCTCCCACCCCGCCACCATGACTCACGCTGGAATCGGCGAAAAGGGAAGAGCCGCAATCGGCATCACCGACGGCATGGTGCGCATCTCCGTCGGAATTGAGAACGTAGAAGACATCGTCTCCGATTTGGACCAGGCGCTAGCTTAGACTCTGTTACAATCCCGCGCATCTTTTCTTAGTGAGGGGTGCCGCGATGAAGCGACCGTCTGTCGGAGCCATTGTTTTAGGGCTGATTCCTTTTGTCGCGGTTTGCTTCTCGGTTTCGCTCTGGGACCGGATACATCCAATCGTCCTTGGCATTCCCTTTAATTTTTTCTGGTTGATTCTGTGGATCCTCCTGACCCCCATCTGTCTATTTGCAAGCTATCGCCTGGGACAGCCGTGGGAAGATGAAATCCCTGGCGAACCGGATGGCAAAAATTGACTCCCACAGTAGTCGCGCTCTCAATTACTTCTGCCATCGTGGCCGTGGGTTCCCTGGCAGGGTTTTCCGCGCGATTTCAGCACAAGATGGATCTCGAGCAGTGGACGGTTGCGGGCAGAGGTTTCGGTACGATGCTGGTCTGGCTGCTGATGGCCGGAGAAATCTATACCACCTTTACCTTTCTGGGCGCGAGTGGGTGGGCCTATTCACGGGGAGGCCCGGTTTTATACATTCTGGGATATCAGCCATTGTCGTATGTTGTGTCGTTTTACGTTTTTCCGCGGGTTTGGGAAGCCGGTCGAAAGTACAACTTGCAAACCCTAGGCGACTTTTTTCAATCACGCTATGGCAGAACATATCTGTCTTCCTTTGTCGCGTTAACGGGAATGATTTTTCTCCTTCCTTACGTGCAACTTCAGCTCACGGGACTGGGGATCATCGTCGAGGTGGCCAGCTACGGCGCCATTCACCGCACAACCGCCATCATTATTGCGTTCACCATCGTCGCAGGATTTGTTTTTGTGAGTGGCATCCGAGGCGTGGCCTGGGCAAGTGTAATGAAGGATTTCCTATTACTGTTTGCGGCGCTGTTTCTAGGCTTTGCGGTTCCACGCATCTACTTTGGAGGCATTGGGGGAATGTTCGCTGCGCTGGCACATGCCAAACCTGAGCACCTCGTTATGCCAGGAGCAACGAAAGATCTTGGTCATACCTGGTACGTAACTAGCGTCTTCATGACTGCATGTGGGTTTTTTATGTGGCCACAGAATTTCGCAGCGGCATTCACCGCGCGCAGCAGCAAAATCCTGCGTCGAAATGCAATCTTTATGCCTCTTTACAGCATTACCATGCCGCTGATGATCTTCGTAGGTTTCACCGCGCTTTTAGTTTTGCCCAAACTCAGGAACGGCGATCTCGCCTTGCTGACTCTTGTGCGGAATACCTTCCCGGCATGGTTCCTCGGCGTCATCGGCGGAGCTGGCGCGCTGACCGCAATGGTGCCCGCCGCGATACAAATTCTTACCGCCGCCACCTTATTTTCAAAAAATATCTGCCGGCCGGTTCTGGCGCCGCGCATGACTGACCGGCACGTGGCGGCTCTCGCCAAGTTCATGGTTTTGGTACTTACCTTGGGTGCGCTTTATCTTGCCCTTCACAGTTCGGTTAGCCTGGTCTCTCTACTACTGATGGGATATGCCGGGGTCGCGCAATTCTTTCCCGGAGTGATACTTGGCCTGTATTCGAAAAAGGTGAGCGCGGCCGCAATCTTCTCCGGACTTTTCTGCGGAGTCGCTCTAGTTGCGTTTTTGATTTTGACCAAGCGCGATCCCTGGATGGGCCTGAATCCGGGGTTTATCGCGCTGCTTCTGAATTTTGCGGTGGTGTACGCAATCAGTTCATTCCGACCGACACCTACCAGCGAAGCAACGGCAATACCAGTTTCGGTGGGCTAGCGAATTTGACCAGTGAGGAACTTCTCAATGCACCGATTCCTCGATCCACTTCAGATATTCGCTGCTGCCGCCTTCCATCGAGATCACAACGCATTCCGGCAAATCGTAGGAGTGCAGCTCTCGAATCGCAGCCTGCACGTCCTGAATTCGCGTTTTTGTCGTTTTGATAATTAGCAGAAACTCCTCTGCCGTTTCCACCTTGCCCTCCCATCGATACACGGACTGAATCCGCGGAACGATGTTGACGCAAGCCGCCAGTCGCCTCTCGACCAGCTGATTTGCAATCTTCTGCGCCTCTGCTTCACTTCCCGCGGTCGTAAGGACGAGCACTTTGTCAGTCATATAGAATCAGCTTCTTGTAAACGACTCCGAAACTTGCACAGGATGGGAGGGCACGGTTTCAACCGTGCCCTTGAAGAAAAATCTGTATGCGGCACGGCTGAAAGCCACGCCCTCCCATCTAACGAAAGCTAACCGAACCAAAACACCATGACTACACAAATCAAGTTTGGCACATCGGGATGGCGCGCAGTGATGGCCGAAGAGTTTACCTTTGAGAACGTGCGCCGCGCCGTGCACGGAATTGCACGCTATGTGAAATCGCAGCGGCCCCAGGGTGCCCGTGTGGTCATCGGTCGCGACCCCCGCTTTCTTGGCGAGACATTTTGCTCGATCGCCTCTGAAATCCTAAGCAGCTATGGAATCACGCCTCTCGTGATCTCTGAGGCCGCGCCCACGCCAGCGATTTCTTTCGCCGTCATTCATGAGAAGGCTGATGGCGCCATCAACTTCACGGCTTCCCACAATCCTCCTGAATACAACGGAATCAAATTTTCCACTCCCGACGGCGCGCCCGCACTGCCTGAGGTCACGCAGCGTATCGAAAAGGAAATCGCTTCCGGCGAGCAGTCAGCCGTGGACTCCAAATCCAAAGCTTCGACTGCAAGTCTTAATTCCAAACCGCCGTACCTGGCGCGTCTTCGCGAAGCCATCGACGTCAAAGCCATCCAGAAAGCCGGATTGCGGGTGGTCTTCGATCCTCTCTGGGGAGCGGCCCGCGGCTACTCGGATTTTCTTCTGCGCGAGGCTGGTGTAAACATCGCCACAGTTCACGACTATCGCGATGTTCTGTTCGGCAATCATGCGCCCGAGCCCGACGATCATCTGCTCGAATCCTTGCGCGAAAAGATGCGCGAGCAAAAAGCTCACATAGGAATCGCCACTGACGGCGACGCCGATCGCTTCGGCATCGTGGACGAAGACGGCACTTTCCTGCAGCCGAATTACATCATCGCCCTGCTGTTCGATTATCTGGTCGAGAGCCGTGGCTGGAAGAATGGCGTTGGCAAGTCGGTTGCGACTACCAATCTTGTCAATGCTCTCGCCAAATATCACAAAGTCGAGTTGCACGAGACCCCGGTCGGCTTCAAATACATCGGCGAGCTCATCAAGCAGGACAAGATTGCCATCGGCGGCGAGGAGAGCGCGGGTCTTTCCATCCGCCATCACGTTCCCGAGAAGGATGGGATCCTTGCCGGGCTGCTCTGCTGCGAAATGGTCGCCCTGCGCAAAAAATCACTTGGGCAGCAATTGCAAGAATTATTTGCCAAAGTTGGTTCCTTCTACCCCATGCGCGAGAACTTCCACTTGACCCCCGAGGTCAAAGCCAAGTTTACTGAGAAGTTACGAGTTGATCCGAAGGACTTCAGTGGCCTGCGGGTCAGCGAAGTTGTGCGCAAGGATGGCTTAAAGCTGGTTCTGGCCGACGGATCCTGGATCTGTTACCGGCTTTCAGGCACTGAACCCGTAGTCAGAGTTTATTCCGAGGCGCCGAGTGCGCAGGAGTTGCAAAAACTAAGCGCGGCCGCCAAGCAATGGATATTCGAATAAACATCCCTAAAATCCGCATCGTGCCCTCATCCGAAGACCGGATGCGTACTCTCGTCCAAGGTGCGGACCATGCCGAGGCCTGGGCCGAAAAAGCGCGGGCTCGTGCAGCTCCATTTCTGGAAAAGGTCTACGTGGTGCGTCGCCGGGCCGCAACCGGGGCCGTGATAATTGTGGCAATCTGGATTTTTGTTCATGCAATGTTGGGAGCCAACGGCGTCACTGTTTATCGTGCGAAGCGCGCCGAGTACCAAGGTCTGCAAAAAGAAATCAACCAGCTCCAAAAAGAAAACGACGCGTATTCCCAGCAAGTCAGCGAGCTGAAATCCGATCCCAAACGGATTGAGAGAGAGGCTCGCGAGCAATTCCACTACGCTCGTCCCGGCGAAGTAGTTTACGTGGCGCCTGATCGCCCTGTCGCCACCCAGCCCGACATCCACTCCGCTCGGAGATAGCTTCTTACAACTCCCAACTTGTGCTGTGGTATAGTTGCGGCGATTTACCGTGTTCTCGCTGCTCCATCTCTGGTCGTCGTAGGAGATTATCAATCGCGGCCCCGCCGCTTACATCAAGGAGATATTTGCCATGAGAAAGCTTCTACTACTCTGTGCCTCGCTCGCGGTCATGTTCATGTTCGTTGGAGTTTCTTTCGCGAGCGACACTACCACGGTCAACGGTTACGTCTCCGACTCCAAATGCGGAGCTAAGGGCGCGAACGCCAAGGCCGCGGAATGCACCAAGAAATGCATCAAGGCAGGCGCCAGCATGGTTGTGGTCACCGATGGAGACCAGAAGGTATTGATCGTCTCTAACCCTGACGCACTGACCGGCCATGAAGGCCATCACGTCGCCGTGACTGGTGAAGTCAGCGGTGAATCCATACACGTGGATAGCCTAAAGATGTTGTGAGCGTCTGAACCAATTTCTGGAAACTCGAAAAGGCGGCGCAAGCCGCCTTGTTTTTTGCGCAGATGGTTTGGACGATAGCGGCTACTAAATTCGATTACGCGCCGCCGTGCTCGCCAGGCTGTTGGCTTCGCGGTTGTTCTCCCGCGGCACGTGAGAGATCGAAAACTCCAATGAGCGCGCCAACTTGCGGCAAATCCAGTTCAGGGAATAGAGCCGGGGGCTGCGGCAGGCATATTCGCCGCTCATCTGCTTAACCACTATTTCGGAATCGGAAAAGACGTGCAAAGCACGAGCGCTCATGGCCAAAGCCCGCTGCAGGGCCTCCAAAAGCGCCAGGTACTCAGCTACATTATTATCTTGATGGCCGATCCACTTCTGGATCCTGATCGGTCCGTTTTCGCAGCCATCGATCACCACTCCAATACCGGAAGGCCCCGGATTTCCCAGTGATCCTCCATCAACATAGGCGATAAGGCGCGACATTTTGAGGCTTTGTTAGGTGCTGGATCAACAATGCGCGAGCAAATTCGTCCCGTCAAGAGGCTGGGTTGGTTACTTTAGACCTAGTTTCTTCCTAGATTTCCTATCTATTAACCTGTTTTGCACAACTCATCCACAGAAAACTTGCTTTTCATCGAGATTTGAAATTGACATCCTTAAAGCTGGAATTTAAGGTTACTCACGTCGACGGCTGAAAGGGTTGGCAAAATAAAATTAGCCAGTCCGAAGTAAGCTGAGTGATAAGCCCAGCAGGGTAACCTGAAGGGTAGCCAGACCCGAAAAAACCGACTGACTCTGCGAGGAGCAGTTGGGGTTTGGAACTGCGAAAGCGGTAATCACATCAAGGGCTGCGACGGTGCATGTCTCCACGCTGTTGGCTTCCTCGCAGGAGCCGGTGGCTAGAGCATAACCAATGTCGCAGCCTTTCTATTTTTCCAGCGCGATTCCGCGCCACCTGATTTTCCAGCACCCAATATCAATTGCGTGATTTCTCGATCACCCGGCTGCGCGTGATGACTTGGTCAGCGGAGAAATTGTTTCGTCGCTCTCCCGCTGCTTATCGACATCCCGCAGAAACTCGACTCCATACAGATAAAGCGCGCGATGGCGAACAGTTCCCTCAATTCGCACGCGCTCGGTTGATCGGGGCAGCAGCAGTTCAAGCTGAATGCGGGAATCGATTTCCAAATTTGCGATGGTGAACAGTGACATACCGACGTCGCTGATATTGATCCCCAATGCCTCGATGGGGCCTGACTCAGTGAATACCCGGACAGAAGTGCTGAGCAACTGGCGTTTGCGGCGGCGCCTGTCATGGCCGAAATTGTGTTTTTGAAACATGGGCGGAGGGGCTCACCACAAGTTAACCCACGTACTCCGCCTGAATAAAATTACTAAAGTTCACTCATATCTCGACCATGGAGGCACGGGCGCCCTCAACCGTGCAAGATAAATCCTGATTGTGGAAGAGCGGCGTCTTCGCCCGTTCTATTCAAAATCTGTGCTCAACTTTTGGTTTTCCTTCGTGTAGCGGAGCCTGCCCTGAGCGAAGCCGAAGGGTGTCCTTCGTGGTTTAGGTTTTAAAGCAATAACCACAAAGGTCACGAAGTATCACGAAGGTAAAGCGGCGCGCTGAATCGCGAACGACTGGGTTTTCATGCACCGCAGTCTGCTCTGAGCGAAGCCGAAGAGTGATTTACGGGTTTCTACTTCATTCCATCCAGAATAGAACCCACGATTCCTCCCACTACGCCGCCTTCTACCGTGCGTCTCGATTCGTGCGGTAAATAGTTGTCAATGGCGTGCGCCAGCTTGGCGATGGGCAGCGTCTGCAGCCAGATTCTTCCTGGCCCAGTGAGAGAGGCAAGAAATAGTCCGTCACCGCCGAAGATCATGTTCTTGATTCCCGGCACGGTCGTGATCTGAAACGAAACGCTCGATTGGAATGCTCCCACATGTCCGGGATGTACCCGCAAAGTTTCGCCCGGTTGCAGATCGCGCACCACCAGTTCGCCCGAGAGTTCAAGCCATGCCATGCCTTGCCCGCTAAGCCTTTGCAGTAGAAATCCGTCGCCGCCGAAGATGCCCGCCCCTAGCGACTGCTGGAACCCAACTGAAATCTGAATCTGCGGGGTGGCGCACAAAAAGCCGTGACGGTGAATCATGTATTCGTGGGCCGGCGAAACTTCGACCGGCACGATATGCCCCGGCAGCTTGGTAGCGAAAGCCACCTCGCCAGGAGCGCCATAAGCGCGGTATTCAGTCATAAATATAGAACCGCCGCCGGCCACTCGTTTCAGCACTCCGAATAGCCCGCCGCCGCCACCAAACTGCGTGTGCGTGGTCATCTGTATCGAACTGCCCATCCACGACAGCTCTCCCGCCTCGGAGATGACCGATTCATTGGGATCAAGAACGAACTCCAGCACCGGCATGGTGGTACCAATAATGCGGCTCTGCATAAATTTCTCCTGCTGTTGATACGTGTGGAATCAGATTGCGGTTCGCTGCAGTGGGGAAGTATAAACGGTATCCGCGTTTCGCCAATTTTCGTTGAACTGAAGTCACGACTAACTCGTTCCGGCTCTCGTCTTTACGCTGGCTTTATTTGCTGGGTACCACTTTCGCTGCATAAACTCACTAAGTAATCTCTTTGCCGTAACTCAAGGGTCTACCTGATCCCAAGGCTAGGGCTTATGCGAGATGATGTTATCGACGAATAAGTATCGAAAAGTGACGACCTGGGGGTTGAAAATGCGAAGAGATGAGTTGATGAAACCGGACCTGTTCAGCGAAGCCCTGCTGCTGATATTTGGCACGGCCATAGGCACGGTCCTAGTGTCCGCACTATGGTTGGCGGTCAGATTCTGAAGTAGTTGCTCCTCGACGTCGCAGGTGCTGAAGAAGATCGCGTCCAAAGAAGAAAACCAGAATGACGCATCATGCAAGGGGCGCCGGGTAAGGTTCAGCGCCAGTTAAGGTTCAGCTAAATCACGGACACCAGTCCCCAGTTATTATTCTGATCAGAAGTTCACCCACCTTGAGCGCGGCCCATAGGCCCAGAAAGAATACAGCGGACGCCCCGACTTGGTGTCTGCTCAGCCATACGCGGATGTTTCGTGCCATCAACTAAATTTAGCTGATGAATACGCTCCCTCAAGTTACGGTAGTTCAGCGTTGAAAGCGGAGTTTAAGTGTTTGGCGGGCCGCAATTTAGCGAATTGCGTTTGCCCCAGAATTCATCGGTATAAAACTGAACTGTGTACCACTGACTCTCCAGACGATTTACAACCGGGACTTCGCAGGGGATGCCGCTAAACTTGCCGGGTTGATGCCGCTTTGGCGGCGGTAGAAAGTTCATTAGCCGGATCGAAGACTAGATATACAGTAGTGTCCTGTCCGGCCCAGCCCCAACCGTCCCATTCAATGTGCTTAAAGTCTCCGTTCGATGAGAATGGTTCCGCCAGAACCTCGGACTTATAACTGCGCGACCACAACGACCATTTCGCGGCGTTACGGAACCCGTAAAAGTTCCACGCCACCAGTATCGCAACCGAGGTGAAGAGAAGTACGCCCACCGCTATGTAGGCAGAGAGACGCCAGCCTGTGGGCCATTTGAACCGTCTAGTGCTGTTTAGGTGTTGCATTCTGCGCCGTCGTGGTACCCGCGGCCAATCCATTTTCCGCCGCGTTGCTCAATCGTGTTAACCTCGGGAAAAATGGGGTCAGCTCAAATGGCATTTTGTCACGCACGTTCGTTATCGCCATCGGCGCGGCCTTGATCATCTCCACGCGATCTTCCCAGGGATCAAGCTTGACCCTGCCGCCCAGCGGTAGCGCCGCTAGTTGATCCAATTTCTCATCATCAAGATTGGGCGCGCTGTTCATAAGAACAGATAAGCGAATGACCTGACCTTTGCTGTCGGTGAAATTATTGCCCAGATGCGCGGTGAGCAGCGCGGCCAAAACTGGGGCGCGCACTTGAAGCTGTTTCAGGTAAAGGCCTGCCGAGGCGACCTTTTGCGCGTACGGCGAATTCTTCAGCATGTCGAGCGCTTTGGCGTCCGCCGCCGCTTCTTCATCAGGATTGTGCTTGAATCCGAAATTCTGGTAAGTCGATTCGTCGGTAAACAACATGCGATCGTTGAAAGCGAACTTGCTGCCCAGGTTGTGCCCGAGCACGATGTGCGCCAGCTCGTGCGAAAGAACGGCCGCCAGGCTGGCCTCATCTGGCAATGTATCAATCAAGCCGCGGCTGATCACGATAGTGTTGCCGACGCTGAAGGTTTCGAGCGGAGAAGTCAGCATCACGCGGCAGCGTACCGGGCGTGGCAGATCAATCTTGTTGGTGATCTCGATGTTATTGACCACAGTCTGCAGGACCTTATCTACCTCGCCGGAAGGCGCAAGCAAACCAGCTTCCTGCAGTCTCTCTACTACGTTGTCTTCCGCCTGCTGTTGCCATTCGCGTTGCGCTTCGAGCGGTGAGAGGTCCTGCGCCACGGCGCTTTCGTCTTTCACCGCCTCTACTTTTAGATCGGTCAGCTCGTCCTCGCGGCTGTTCTTGACCAGCTCGTATCCCCAAATGCGGGACTGGGCCTTGAACGCGAGTTTGTCCTTCGAGCCGTAGCTGAAGTCGCCCTCTTCGCTGTAGATGTAAGCCGGCAGCCAATAACCCGGGACCAGATTTAACCGCCAGCTATCCATGTGAAAAAACTGCGCGTTCTTGGGACGCGGAACGTATGTCCCATTGAGCCGCACAATGCTGAAATCCTGATCTTCCGCCCAGATGCGGCCTTCGAACCTTCCTTTGCCGGCGCCGGTCTTCGGCTTCACGTCAAACACCACGCACCGCACCTCGCCTAGAAACTCACGGCGCACATACTTGAAGTCGTAATGCGCGCGATCAAAATTCTGGCGGTCGGCAAAGACCATCCACGAAAATCCCATCGGCTGGTATTGAATGCGAAAAAGTTTGGTCACCCCGCCCATCAGCGACTTTTGAAAACTGGCTTGCGACGCCAGGAAGTCCCGACGCTCGATGGTCTCGCCCATATCGAGTCGGCCAAGAAAATAATGGTCTTCCTTTGGAATTGCACCAAGTTTAGTGTCAGGCGCGAGATTCTGCAGGTAAGTTTCAACGATTGGCTTGCGCTCCGAGAGGAAGCTGATCAGAGCGTGCTCCCGTTCGATAATCTGATCGATGACTTGGTCCGCGCTGACCGCAGTTCTTGTCGCCTGCTCCGCACCCGCTACTCCTGGATTATTCGTAGAAACCGGCTGCACCGAAGCCGGCTCCGCCACCGCGGGTTGCGGAGAACTGGGCGTCTGCTGTGGTTGCTGAGCAGTCGCGCCGAGCGAAAACAAGAAACAAGCCGTCAATATCCAGCGTGTCATGGGTGCGACTCTCTTTCCAAGAAGGCTGATCAAACTCTCTGCGCGTTACTACGAAGCCATTTGAAACATCACGTGCACGATCGACAATGAATCGACCGGTGAACCATTGCGTTGCGCAGGCTTGAACTTAATCTTGCTGGCGGCGCCGACAGCGGCTTCATCCAGTCCATGTCCCAAGCCCCGTACTACTCGATTGACGTGTAAATCGCCATTGGCTCCAAACACGACTTCGAGCAGTACCTCGCCTTCAATATTCAGCTTCCGCGCCTCATCCGTATAAACCGGCTTCGGCTTATACAGAATTTCCACCTGCGTGGTCAGCGGGGCAGTGTCGTCGAGAGTATGCTTTGGAGCGCTTGCGACTTGCTGGGCCACGAAGCCCGCAGCCTGAACCCCTTGCCCATTCTTACGTCCATCGCCTTGCCCCGGTTGCGCGATACCGCTGCCAAATCCGGCACTTGCAATTGTGCCTTTCATTCCTTGGACCCCGCCAGTGCCATTGCCGGTTCCGGCACCTTCGGGCAAATCGAACGAGCCCAGTTTGGCTGACATCAATTTCGCCTGCCGTGCTTGCCCGTTGAGCCCGTTAGGATCTCCAAAACCGCCGGTCTGCACTTTCTGAACCGGCGCATTCACGGTAGGCGTGGCTGAACTGCCGAATTCGCCGGTATGAATAATTTTGGCGGGCAGGGCCGCCGAAACGGGATCAAGTTTAGGCGCATCGAAGTGCGCCGGCTGGATTTTGGGAGGCTCGAGTTTCGCTTCCTGTTGACGAGGCAAGTCTTTCGGTACGATCAGCTTTGGCGCTTCCATCTTTATCGCGGGAAGCAGCTTGGCTGTCTTCGGCTTGACTTGGGTTTCGATCTTTTCCGGGACCAGATCCGGTCGCACGATCACGTCGGTTACCGAGTACTTGGCTGGCGTCGCCATACTTACTGGCCAAATCAATCGCGCCAGCAACATCAGTAAAACCAAAGCCGTGCACATCGTATAACTGAATAAAAATGTGCGCCAATCCCGTTTCTCTTCGGGTAAAAGGCCTAGGGTGAGAGTCTCAGTCGGACGCATTCTTAGCTCCAGCGCGACACCCGGGCCAGGGAGAGCAGACCGGACGAATGCTCAGGTTACGGGAGAATCGTAAAGGGGTAAATGTCCCCCACGCTGTAGTACCAAAGTCACTAGGGGCAAACCAAGGGCGGAGGATTCCCGATGCTGAACGGCGGCTGGTCATGACCTACGACGAAGAGCGAATCCGTAATAAACCGGAATACCCGCCAGGATCACCAGACTTCCCATGGCCGAGTATCGTAAGTTGCTGGTGAAAGTGTAGTAAAGAAGGGCCGCCGAAGCCACAATAAACAACGCTGGAGCGAGTGGATATTGCCAAAATGGAGGCCGCGGCTCCGGGCCTGCCATTCTTCTGCGAAACACAAAAAGCGAGCTGCTGGCGGCCACATATGAGAGCCATTCCGCAAAAATGGCCAGCGTGAACAGCTGGCGAAAATTTCCTCCGATCAGAAGGAAACATATTGATAGGACGGCCTGAGAAATAGTCGCCACATGCGGCGTATGGAAGCGTGGGTGCACCTTCGCTAAACCCGAAAAGAAGTTTCCATCGCGAGCCAGTGCAAATGCCATTCGCGATCCGCTCATAGCGACCCCATTCAGCGAACTGGTCAACGAAATCACCATTGCTGCGGAGACCACGACTGCTGCAGCCGCCCCCAGGAACGACGCGTGCACTGCATCCGACATAGGCGACGAAGATTGCGCAACTGACACCGCAGGCAGCGCGTATTGCACAGCTGCGTTGACCAGCATGTAGAGTGCGCCAATCACCAGAAGCCCTCCCACCAACGCCAGGGGAAGGTTCCGCTCCGGGTCGCGGACTTCTTCGGCGACCATATTCAGATCGCTCCAGCCGTCGTAGGCCCATAGCGCAGCCGTAAGTGCCGCAAAGAATCCGGCGACCCCACCAATTGTGCCGGGATACCGTTCTGCGAAGTGGGACCAACTGCCATGCGCACTGAATGCGAGCGCTGAAATCGCGACGATCAGCACGACCTTCAGAACAGTGAACGCAAGCTGAAAATTTCCCGCGCGCCGCACTCCGACATAATTGACGAGGGACACAAAAATCACGAATCCCATGGCAACCAGCTGTCCCCAGGTCAGCGGAATATTTCCCATCCGGGCCCCAAGAAAAGATAGAGGAGAGAAGTTCGCGAGAACTCGAACGATGCCGGTTGAAATCGCCGCCAGAGAAGTTGGCTTGACCACAGCCGTCCAGGTCCAGCCAGTGAGAAATCCCGCAAGCGGTCCGTAGGCGTCGCGGATATAAACGTATTCCCCGCCAGATTGCGGTTTCATCGCGCCAAGCTGCGCGTAGGTGACTGCTCCAAAAAAAGAAAAAAATCCGCCCACGATCCACGCCAGATAAACCAACCATGCCGATCCAACGGCTTGCATCATCTCCGCCGGCACCAGAAAAATTCCGCTGCCGATCACGACTCCAACAACAATCGAAACCGCCTGGCTTGCGCCTAGATCACGCAGCAGCGTCGTACGGGTTGAGGTTGCATTGGTCGCCGTCGCCATGTGCGGAGTATAACGGGTCGGAAAAACCCAATGCTAACCACGGAGGGCACAGAGTTACACAGAGGCAACACCACAGAGGCAAGACTACTGATACCAAAACACAATAGTTAAGTAGGCAAATGATCACCTCTGTGGCGTTTCTCTCTGAACCTCTGTGTCCTCTGTGGTAAGGCTTTTGATTTCCAGAGAACTTCACCTCTGAGCGCCAAGTTGTAAGAACTATTTTCGTGTATATTCCCGCACTGATGCCCACCTTCTACGACCGCTTCGTGGAATGCGCCCAGCGCTGGCCGCAAAATGTCGCTGTCGAAGTCCAGCGGCCCGATGGAATCGAGAGCCACAGCTATGCCGAGCTCCGCCGGATGGCAGAGGCGATTGCAGGATGGTTGCTTGACTCCGAGATGGCAGCGGGCACGCGAGTAGCGATCCTTGCCGATAACCATCCGCGTTGGGTAGCGGCCTATCTCGGCATCATCGCCGCGGGTGGAACTACCGTGCCGCTCGACACCGCCTATCACGCCGATCAGGTTGCGAAACTACTGCGCGACAGCGGCGCAGCATTGTTGATCTGCGACCAGAAATATCTGGAAACGGCGCAACAGGCGGTTGCTGGCTCGGAGACCGCGATTGTGCTGACCAGCACCGGAAAGCAGCCGGGGGCGGTGCTTCCCGCGAAAGTAGTGGCCGACCTTGACGGCATCTTTATCCAATACACCGCAAACTTACGTGCAATCCCACGTGCTCCAGAAGACGTGGCCTCGCTGCTCTACACCTCAGGAACAACTGCCGACCCCAAGGGCGTGATGCTTACTCACGCCAACCTGCTGGCAGAGGCCGATGCGGTGTTTGCCTGGGCGCACATCGGTCCGGACGACGCGATCCTTGGCGTGCTGCCGCTCTTTCATGTGCTCTCGCAAATGGCAAACTTACTGCTGCCGTTGGTCGCCGGAACCCGCGTGGTTTATCTTTCGACGCTCAACACGACTGAGCTGCTTCGCGCCCTGCGCGAAAGAGACGTGACCGCGTTTGCCGTGGTGCCGCAATTCTTCAACCTCATTCACGAGCGCATCTTCAAACAAGTACAACAGCGCGGCGCGTTTGCCCGTTTTGCTTTTCGCCGCATGATGCGGTTGAACGGTTTTTGCAGAAAAGTGGGATTCAATTTTGGCCGCGTTCTTTTCGCAAGAATTCACGATCTCTTCGGCCGGCGCATGCGCCTCCTCGTCACTGGAGGCTCGCGCTTCGATCCGCAAATCGGCCGTGATTTTTATTCGCTAGGCATCGATGTGTTGCAAGCCTATGGGCTTACGGAAACTTGCGGCGGCGCATTCGTCAACTCGCCCGGAGAAAACGTAATCGGCTCTGTCGGCAAGCCGTTAAAGGGCGTGGAAGGAAAGACTATTAACGCGCAGGCTTCCGATGACGGCTCTCCCTCGAGCGGCGAAATCCTGATTCGCGGGCCCATCGTAATGAAAGGGTACTGGAACCGTCATGACGCGACAGCTGAAGTATTAAAAGATGGCTGGCTTCACACCGGTGATCTCGGTTACTTCGACGATGATGGCAACCTCTTCATCACTGGACGCCAGAAAGACGTGATCATCCTGGCCAACGGTAAGAATGTTTATCCCGAAGAAATCGAAGCGCATTATTTGCAGTCGCCGCTGATCAAAGAGCTTTGCGTACTCGGAGTCGAAGACGACGTGACGGAGAAGCTCTACGCCGTGATCACGCCCAATTTCGAAGTTTTGCGGCAGCGCAAAATTGTGAACACCAAAGAGGTCATTCGCTTCGACGTCGAAGGCCTGTCGGCGAAACTGCCCTCTACAAAAAGGATCGCCGGATACGAAATCTGGCAAGAAGATCTGCCGCGCACCACTACGCGAAAACTAAAACGGTTTGAAATTGAAAAAAGAGTCAAGGCAGGCAAGCAAGACCACACTGCCGGGGAGATCACCAAGCCCCTCACCCAGGAAGACAGCGCATGGCTTGGAAAAGCCGACAACCAGCGCGCGCTAAAAATCATTCGCGAATACTCGCCGAGTCATCCTGAAAATATTTCGCCGGCGGACAATCTGGAGCTCGATCTCGGCCTCGATTCCATGCGGCGCGTCGAGCTGCTGGTTGCGCTGGAACAAGAACTGGGCGGCGAGGTCGAAGAATCACGCCTGGCTGATATTTACACCGTACGTGAACTGGTCGATGCCGTACGCGAGAGTGCGGCTTCGGGGAAAGCGCCGAATAGGAAGCCCGCACAGATCTTCGCCGGCTGGGGCACCGTTCTCAAAGAAGATCCAACTGATCCCGCCGCTCTTGCCGTCACCAGGCCGCGCCCGTTTATTGATCGCATGCTGTTTGTCGTCACCCGCATGATCAAGCTCCTGTGGAGCATTCGAGCTCCGGTAAAAGTTGAAGGCCTGGAAAATTGTCCGGCGCGTGCGCCATTTCTTTTATGTTCAAACCACCAAAGCTTTCTTGACCCCGTCATGTTGCTGGCGGTTCTGCCGTTGCGCGTGCTGCTGCGGCTATTTGCAGTGGGAACCAGCGAGATCTTTGCTCCCGGATTTATGCGTTATATTGCCCGCATTTTGCGCGTGGTGGTAGTCGACCCCGACGCGAATCTGATCCCCGCCATGCGTGCGGGCGCCTATGGTTTGCGTCAAGGTTTGTCGCTCGTGCTTTACCCTGAAGGCGAGCGCAGCATTGATGGCACGCCTCGAATTTTCAAAAAAGGTGCGGCAATTCTTTCGATTCATCTGCAAGTTCCGATTGTCCCAATCGCGATCGACGGATTCCATGATGCCTGGCCGCGCGGCAAATCGTTTCAGGAATTTGCCCCGCTGCGGATAAAGATTGGCAGGCCGCTATTACCGCCGCCGGAATCGCAAGCTTCGGAAGACTCATATTCGAAACTCACCGACGAGTTGAAGGGACGAGTGGTGGAGATGTGGGACGAGATACACCAAAGCAACTGAAAGCCCGATCTACTTCGCCCTCGGATGCGTCTGATCGTACACGCTGATCAAATGCTTCATCGACAGTTGCGTGTAGCGCTGGGTTGTTGAGAGTCGCTCGTGGCCGAGCATTTCCTGAATGGCGCGCAAGTCTGCCCCTTCTTCCAGCATGTGGGTTCCAAAGGCATGGCGTAATGTATGTGGGTGAACATCTGCCGAGAGCCCTTTGGCGACTGCGATTTTTTTAATAATTCGGCCCACGCTGCGGGTGGTCAGCCGTCCGCCACGCTGATTGATGAGCAGGGCGGGAGTGTTCTTACAAAATTCGGACAGCACAAGTTGGCGTGCAGGAAGATATTTCGCAAGCGCTGACTTCACTGCAACACCGAAAGGAACATAGCGTTCCTTTTTCCCTTTGCCCCGAATCAGGATTGCTTCAGTGCTCATGCGAACGTCATCGATATTAATTCCCACCAACTCTGAGTTGCGAATCCCGCAGCCGTACAGCAGTTCGAGCATCAGGCGATCGCGCTCCGGAAACGAGGCAATCTCGGGCATGTTGCCGTCCAACACCGAATTCATTTCTTCCACAGTCGGTACTCGCGGAAGTTTCTTTGGCAACTTCGGGGTTGAAACCAGGGCGGCGGGATTCTGCTCGACTATCCCCTCCTGCGCCAGCCAACGATACAGCGATCGCACAGCAGCCAGCGCACGCGCGACGGAAGTCTTGCCTAAGCCCTTCTCATAAAGGGAAGAAAGAAATCCACGAACCGTGACATGGTCGATCTCGTCGAATTTCCGCGAACCGACGTACGCGGCAAAAATTTCCAGATCTCCGGTGTAAGCCTTGATCGTGTGCGTCGATACATTGCGTTCGCGGAGAGAACGCAGAAATCCTTGGGTGGCTTTGGCAACCTGAGTCGACATTTATCTCGCCTTCGCTCTGGGATGATGTTTCTGATAGACGCTCTTCAGGCGGTCAAGCGCGACGTGCGTATAAATCTGCGTGGTCGAAATGTCCGCGTGTCCCAGAATGGTTTGCACCGTTCGCAGGTCGGCTCCGTTCTCGACCATGTGCGTGGCGCAACTGTGGCGCAGCATATGCGGACTGGCATGTCTTCCAGTTTCCGACGCTGCTTTCACCATCTGCCAGACTCGCTGCCGAGTAATCTTCTTCGCTCCGCGCGCGATGAACAGAACCGGTGAATTTTTCTCCGTTGCTAATTGGGGCCTCGACTCTCGTAGGTAAAGTGACAATGCCTCTTGCGCCGATCGTCCCAGCGGCACTATTCGTTCTTTATCACCTTTGCCGCGCACCAACACGCATCCCATCTCGAGTTTCACGTCTTCAACTTTGAGTGAAACGATCTCTGAAACCCGAAGCGCTCCGGCATAAAAAACTTCGAACATCGCGCGGTTTCGAATCGACAAGGCCACGCCATCTCGAGAACGGCCGTGGATGCCCGTTCCCATGTCAGCCGAGGCAGTACCGGAGGTTCCGCTTGCAATTATTTGCTCAACTTCTTCCAATGCCAGTGATTTCGGAAGAACCTTCCATTGCTTGGGAAGCGGAATGTTCAGCGTGGGATCGCGTTCGATGCGCCGGTCGAGCAGCAGGAACCGATAGAGGTGCCGGATGGCGGATAGTTTTCGTGCTACCGAGCGCCCATCCACCGAATTCGCGAACAACTGCTGGATAAAGCCCCGCACATCGTCTTTGCGGACATTCAGCAGCGCGCGTTTGCCGCGATCCAGAAACGCCGCGAACTGTCCAATGTCTCGCGTATATGCCGAAACCGTAAGAGCGCCCAGCCCTTTTTCGACTTTTAGATAGTCGATGAACGAAGAGACGACGCGGGAGTTAGTCTCGGAAGGCACACATCAAGTATGCGCATTATCGGACGCTATTTGAAGTGACGATTCAGATGCAGCAGAAGCGGCTACGGATTACACGGAGTCCGCACGGATCATGAATTCGATTCTCTTTGGTCCGCACTAATCCGTGTTAATCCGTGGCCAGGTTTTTTGTGGCTTCCTTCAACACATCTACCGCGTAGATCGCGCCCTGCGGCGTCTCTTCATGTTTGAAATACGCGTAGGTGTCGCGGCCGGCGCTGAGATGTTCGCGCATTCGATCAACCATCGACCGTCGTTCATCCGCCGAATACTCAGGCTTGCGGTAGCGGTAATAACAAAAATCAGCAGTAATCACGTCCGGAGTGACCCGCTCCTCCGTCTCCGCGACGCACAGGGCGCGATTATGTTCCTTCAACAAGGAAAAAATTTCATCCCCGAACCACGATTGGTTGCGGAATTCAAAAGCTGCCCGCACCCCGCGCGGGACACCCGCCAGAAATGTTTTCATCACCTCGATATCAGCCTTCATATTCGGAGGCAGCTGAAAAAGCACGGGACCAATTTTTCCCGCCGCGGCCAGCGGTTCGATGGTCGTGAGAAAACGCTGCAGGAACTCATCCGTGTTCTTTAGTCGTTTTATATGTGTCAGCACCTGATGTGCCTTGATCGCGAACCGGAAATTATCCGGGGTTTGCGTGATCCACTTCTGCGCCGTGGTGTCTTTTAGCAACTGTCGGAAGGTCAGGTTCACCTCTACGGTATTCAGCTGCGTGGCGTAGTAAGGAAGGAATTTTGCCTGCGCCAGTTTTTCCGGATAAAAGCCCGGCTTCCAGTTCGGATACGCCCATCCTGAAGTGCCAACAAAAAGTTGCGCCATGAGTCGGTCTGCGTTCCTGAAGAAATTCCGTCGAATTATATCCGCTTGCGCGCCTTCTTCGGCAACGGGCGCTTTGCCGACGAGGACTTTTTCTTCGCAGGCCGTTCGTGGCTTTGCGCCTGCGCCGCCATTTGCAATCCGCTCGCGACCGCTTCGGCTTTTCCTTCCGCAATGCCCGGCAGCTTCGGCAGCTTTTGCTTCAGGCTCAACAAGGGCGCGAACAGGTCACCCATCTTCTCTACGCGTTCAAGCGTTTGCTTCGACTCGAAGACCAGCACGCCAGCGTCTTTTTTCTTCATCGCATGCTCGACTTCATCCCATGTGACCGGCGTTGAAACCGTGGGTCGCTCGCGTGCGCGCAACGAATATACGCTGATCGTGGTCTTATGTTCGTCGTTCTGGCTCCAGTCAACCAAAACCTTATTGGTGCGGATCGCCTTCTTCATGTCCGACACCACTAGATCGCGATGTTCGTTTTCCAGCAGTCGCGCCAAAGCGTGTGCCAGTGGCTTGGTTTCGTCGTAACTCGTTTTCGTATTCAGCGGCACATAAATCTGAAGTCCCTTAGACCCCGATGTCTTTGGGAAGCTCTGCAGTTTGAAATGCTCGAAAATTTCTCGCAGCCATAATCCCACCTGGCAGCATTGCACAATGTTCGCCGGCGGCCCCGGATCGAGATCGAACACCAGCGATCGCGGACACATGATGTCCTGCGCCAGCGAAAGCGACGGATGCAACTCGATCGCCGCGAGATTGGCGACCCAAACCAGCGTTGCCAGATCATTGCAGAGAATGTAGTTGACGTCGCGTTGATTGCCTTCGCTCCAAATGGGCGCAGTCTTCACCCAATCGGGACGGTGCTTGGTGGCGTTCTTTTCAAAAAATGGCAGCTCGTTGACGCCGTTAGGATAGCGCTTCAGGGTAAGTGGTTTATTCTTCAGGTGCGGAACCAGAACAGGAGCGATCCGCGCGTAGTAATCGATAACCTGGCCTTTAGTAAATCCGGCACCCGGGTAAAGCACCTTATCAAGGTTAGTCAGCTTGAGCTGCTTGCCTTCGATTTCGATAATTTGGTCCACGGCCATTGAATTTCCCAAGGCTTGGATGCGAAAGTATGCGCGCGCGAGCTTTCGCGATATCAGTTAAACCCTTCTAACCACGAACGACACGAAGTCACACGAAGGGCAAATCACGCGTTCGCTTTGATCATTTGTTCCGCGTGCTTCAGCGACGTGTCGGTTAATTTCGCGCCGCTCAGCATGCGAGCGATCTCTTCCGTGCGCTCCTCGCCTTTGATCTCGCTGACCGAGGTCCGAGTCCGGCCACTCACTTCCTTCTTTGAAATCAAATAATGATGATCGGCGAAGGTCGCAATCTGCGGCAGGTGAGTCACGCAGATAATCTGATGCGCCCGCGACAATTCCTTCAGCTTCTTGCCAACGGCTTCAGCAGCCCGGCCTCCAATGCCGGTGTCAATTTCATCAAACACAAGTGTTCGTTGGATGGCATTACGTTTCTTGGCCGAACCTGATTCCACGCTCGCCTTCAATGCCAGCATCACCCGCGAAAGTTCGCCGCCGGACGCAATCTGATCCAGAGCATGCAGCGGCTCGCCCGGATTCGTCGAAATCAGGTATTCCGCCTGGTCGAAGCCGGAGGCAGTCCAATTATTCTCTTCGTCGGTCCCGCCGAGCTCGATTCGGAATTGCGATTTCATCGCCAGCTGGTTGATTTCCGTTTCAACCAGCTTTCCTAATTTCTTCGCGGCTTCGTACCGTTTCTTCGAAATTGCACGAGCGGAATGCAGGTAAGTCTCAGCGGCCGCGCCGAGTTCGCCCTGCAACTGCTTCAGAATCTCATCCTTGTTTTCGATTTCGGAAAGCTTGCGTGTGACCTCTTCGCCAAGCTTGATTACGTCATCGAGCGTCGGTCCATATTTGCGCTTCAGCCGCTCCAGCAACGCCAGCCGGTCTTCAATCTCGGCCAGCCTTTCCGGCGAGGACTCAATCGCGCCCGCGTAGTCGCGCAGGCTCGCGCCCACGTCTTCAATGCTGATGCGCGCTGATTCGAGCGAAGCCAGCCCTTCCTGAAACTTGGGCTCGTAGCGGATCAGCTCTTCCAAATGCTTCTGCGCCGAACGAAGCGAAGCCGAGGTTGACGCCGTCCCCTCATAAAGCAGGTCGAAGGCGTGCATGGCCGCGCTGTAAATCTTTTCGGCATTAGCTAACACCCGTTTTTGGGCATCCAGGCGCTCGTCTTCGCCGGGTTGAATTTTCGCGTCCTCGATCTCGCGTTTTTGAAATGTCCACAAATCGACCAGCCGCAGCCGTTCCTGCTCCCCGTGCTGCAGTTCGTCAATGCGCGACTTGATCTGCTTCCATTGATCGAAAGCATGTTGAAGCGGTTCAAGCTGGGTGCCCACGAACTGATCGAGCAGTTCCAAGCGGACCCCAGCGTCGAACGAAACCAGCGACTCATTCTGCGCGTGGATGCTGGCGATGTGCGGCGCCAATTGTTTGAGCAGGGCAACCGTTGCCGGCTGATTGTTTACAAAGATCCGGCCTTTCGTAGAAATTTCGCGACGCAGGATTAGGCCGACGTCATCGGCGTCCATTCCGTTGTCTTCAAAGATTTTGGAGATTGCTTTTTCCGCACCGGCTTCGACTTCGAATACCGCGGCCACCACCGCACGTTCGGCGCCGAAGCGAACCACATCCGGAGAGGCCTTGCCGCCGAGGAGCAAAGCCAGGGCGTCGATCAGCATGGATTTGCCGGCGCCGGTTTCGCCGGTGAGAAGATTCAGTCCAGCCCCAAACTCGACCGCAACGTTTTCGATGACGGCGAAGTTTTCAAGGCGCAGTTCGACCAGCACGGCTGTCCTGGAAAGCAGAAGTTGAGCGCAGGATAGCACGAAAAAGCCGTGGCGAGTGGTTAGTTGTCAGGGAACACGAGGATTATTTGGAGTGGCGGGCGCCCTCGTCCGCACAAAATCGCCGCGACCTCTCCTTCGTGTACCTTTGTGTCCTTCGTGGTTAAATGGGTTTGAAAAAACGATAACCACGAAGTATCACGAAGGAAAGGCCACGAAGTATCACGAAGGAAAGGCCACGAAGTATCACGAAGGAAAGGCCACGAAGTATCACGAAGGAAAGGCCACGAAGTATCACGAAGGAAAAACAAAGAAACCATCGTTGTGGAGGTACGGGCGCCCCCGTCCGTACAGAGCCTCTTACGCTGACTTCTCGGCCGGCGTTTTCGCAAACAGAATTTCAAATACGAGCAGCCCCGCGCCCACCACGATCGCGCTGTCGGCCACATTGAATGCCGGCCACTGGTACGAGCCGATATAGACGAGCAGAAAATCGACTACCCGCCCGTTAAGCACGCGGTCCCACAAATTTCCCAGCGCGCCGCCCAGGATCAGCGACAATCCCACGCCGGTAGCGGTCATGGCGTGGCTGCTGCGCCACAACAGCGCCGACACGATCACCAGCGCCACAATCGAGAACAGCACCAGCAGCCCAATCTTCCATTCAGAGGGAGAATCGGCGAACAATCCGAAAGCCGCGCCCCGGTTTTCCACGTGAGTGATATAGAACACACGTTTTATGACCGTGACGCTGTCGTGGAGAGAAATATCTCGCGCTACCAGCCATTTCGTATAGCGGTCAAGCAGCAACACACCCAAGGCTATTAATAAATGGAATCTACGCATTACTCGCTGGCCACTCATTCAATTCTAAGAGTTAGATGATACCGGTGCGGCTGAGGCTTCGATCTCCCTAACCACCGGCGTGCACCGTTCGCACAGCGTTGGATATTTCGGGTCTTCACCGATGCGAGTCGAATAGTTCCAGCAGCGTTCGCATTCGGTGCCCGCAGCTTTTGCGACCTCAACCGCCAGATGTCCAGTACCGTTGCGCGATGGGCCACGCTCGAGCTCAACTTGCGAAACAATGAACGCATAACGAAGGTCTGGTTTGTAGCGCTCAAGCACAGAATAGGCAGGATCGGAAGCCGTCACTTTCACTTGCGCCTCTAAGCTCTTTCCAATCTGCTTTTGATTGCGGGCTTCCTCCAGCGACTTTAAAACCTGATCTCGAACCGTAAGCAACTGTGTCCAGTCTTCCTGCTGTCGAGAATCTTCTGTCGGCACTCCATCACCCAGCACATCTTTCGCTTCCGGAAACTTCGCCAGGTGAACGCTTATCAGTCGCGAGTCCATTTTCGGCAAATATTGCCAGACCTCATCGCAGGTGAAGCTCATGATCGGCGACAGCAGTCGCACCATGGCTTCGCCGATGCGCCACAATGCGGTTTGGGCTGAGCGCCGCCCGCGTGATTTAGGTGCATATGTATAAAGTCGATCTTTGACCACGTCCAGATAAAAGGCGCTTAACTCGGAAATCACAAACGCATTCACGCTTTGGTAGATCTTATGAAAGTCAAACTGCTTGTAGTCGCGGATTACGTCCGCCGATAAAGCCCAGGTTCTTCTCAGAATAAATTGGTCAACCGCTTCCATTTCTTGGAAAGGGACGGCGTCGACTTTCGGGTCAAAGTAAGTCTCGGGTTTGCCGGGATAGTAAAGGTTGCTGATAACAAATCGAAAAAGCTTATTGCGGATGTCCCGGTATGTTTCGGCAATACGTTGCATGAGCTTTTCCGAGCCCACCACGTCCTCACGAAAATCGACTGATGCAACCCATAGCCGTACGATCTCTGCGCCCATGCGGTTGGCAATATCTACTGGATCCACGTCGGTGCCGCGAGATTTGGACATTGCGCGGCCCTGCTCATCCAGCGTCCATCCTGGCGTCGCGACCATTTTGTAGGGAGCGCTGCCATTTGCGCCGAGTGAGCACAGCAGGGAAGACATGAACCATCCGCGATATTGGTCGCCCCCTTCGAGATAAAGATCGGATGGCCACGGCTGGTTTGGTTCGTTCGCGGTCTCGACCAAGTAGCTGCAGCCCGACTCAAACCACACGTCCAGAATGTCCGCTTCCTTTTGAAAAGAAGTCCCACCGCAGGGGCACTTCGCCCCGTCGGCCAGATGGTCGGCTTCAGGCGTGTACCAGGCATCGGCGCCGGATTTTGCGAACAACTCGACGACTTTTTTATTTACTTCCGGGTCATTGAGGGCCTTGTTGCAACTCGTACAGACGAATATCGCGATCGGCACACCCCAGACCCGTTGACGAGAAATCGTCCAATCCGGCCGGGTCGCGACCATATTCGAAATGCGCTCCTCACCCCAAGCCGGGTCCCATTTGACTTTTTTGATTTCGTCCAGCGCGCACGAACGAAACGTACCGCCCCCAGGCATCGGTGTCTCCATAGAGATGAACCATTGCTCGGTCGCGCGAAAGATCACCGGATTATGGCAGCGCCAGCAATGCGGATACGAATGTTCAACTTTTTCTTCGTGCAACAGCGCGCCGCGAGACTTCAGCAATTCGATAATCGGCTGATTGGCTTTGAAAACCTGCAAGCCATCGTATTCAGGCAGACCATTGTGGATTTTTCCCGCAGCGTCCACGTCGCAATCGACATTGAGTTTGTAGCGTTGGCCGGTCGCGAAGTCCTCCGCGCCGTGCGAAGGCGCCGTGTGCACCACTCCGGTTCCGGTGTCCATGGTTACGTAATCTGCGAGCACGCCCAGAATTTTTCTCCGCTCCCACGGTAGAAACGGATGGTAAAACCAGGTGTTCTCCATTACCCGTCCAGGAAAGCGAGCAATGGTCTTCGCGTCGGGGAAACCAGCTTTCTCAGCAACGGCCTTCGCAAGCCTCTCCGCAACGATGTAAATCCCATCGGCTGCCTCAAGCGCGACATATTCCTCGCTGGGATGAAATGCGACTGCCATGGATGCAGGCAGCGTCCATGGTGTCGTGGTCCAAATAATGGTGAAAACCGGCTTGTCGCTGTGAATTCTGGCATCAGCCAGCGCGGGATCGATGGTCCGCGGATCGGATTGCAAACGATATCGCACCCAAACCGTGGGGCTGGTATGGGGTTCGTATTCGACCTCCGCCTCGGCCAGCGCAGTGCGGTCGTACATACACCAGTAAACCGGCCGCAGGCCCTTGTAGACGAATTCGGTCTCAAAAAACTTGTAAAACGTTGCCAGCACGACTGACTCGTACTCGGGAGTCATTGTCGAATACGGCTTGTCGAACCGTCCCAGAACGCCAATACGTTCGAACTGTTCGCGCTGTAGATCCAGATATTTTTGTGCGTATTTGCGGCACTCCAGCCGGACGTCGATCGGCTTCATTTGCAGCTTCTTGCCGCCCAGTTGCTGGTCCACTTTGATTTCGATCGGTAGCCCGTGGCAGTCCCAACCTGGGATATAGGGCGCGTCGAAACCCGCCATATTCTTCGACTTAACTATGAAATCCTTCAGGCACTTGTTGAGCGCGTGTCCCAGATGGATCGGCCCATTGGCGTAAGGTGGCCCATCGTGCAAGACGTACCCAGGCGCGCCTTTTCTGGCATCGCGAATCCGCTCGTAGAGCCGCATTTCGGCCCAGCGCTCTAGAACCTTGGGCTCGTTCTGGGGCAGGTTGGCTTTCATGGGAAAGCCGGTTTTGGGCAGGTTAATAGTAGATTTCAGGTCCACGCGGTGGGAGCTCCAAACACTTGATCTAGTTCATTATAGGGAGCAATCCAGCGAACGTCTATTGAGCATCCTGAGTGGCTGGATACAGCGACTCCGCGCCTGTTTTACAGAGAATTAGACACTGGTGTGACAAATTTAATACGTACCATGCGGTAGAACTTTGGTGCGAAGCTGGAGCGGAAAAACTTCTTTGCAAGTGTACAATTTTCGCAAGTTACGTTTCGTGAGAAGCGGCATCTAATTTGGAGTGCTGGAAACGTCATTCGGGCGTGGGTAAGCCGACGATTTTCCAGTACGTTATGTGTGAGGTTACTGCAGGTGGCAACTTGTTCGGGACTCTCGTCACCTAAGGTATTAGCGGTTCGGGCAAAGTCTGGGTTCAAAATAACGTACCAAAGACTAGCCTCTTAACTTACGACTCGGGTAACATAATGGCAACCTTGGAATTCAAACCACCGCAAACGACGCCGGAACCCGAACTCAATTTGCTCATGCCGCAAGGCTCTGAGCCGGGGCTGTTGAAGTCGCTTATCCAAAACTTCGAGGACACCTTCTTCGCCAAGAAGTTGCCGCCTCTGGTGCTGACTTCGAAGCCTGTTCCTGTAAAAGACATTTGGGGTTTCTACGATCACAAGAAGAGTGGCGCCGCGCTCTCAACCGTGGTTCACATCATCGTCATCAGTCTGATTCTGATTGGAACCTACTACCTCGGCAAGAGGGTTGTGGAAAAGCCCAAGGAGAACGTGGTTTTACTCGCACCTGTCATGGACACGCCGATCATGAAGCCTTCGCCCAAAGAAGTCGCTGGCGGCGGCGGCGGCGGCGACCGCGACAAATTTCAAGCCCCGAAAGGCCGCATTCCTAAACAGTCTCTGGAGCAGATCACTCCTCCGGCAATTGTGGTGAGAAACGATCATCCCAAGCTCGCGGTCACGCCGACGGTTGTCGTCCCTCCTGAAGTTAAATTGCAGGCAAATAATACGTTGAATCTTGGAAATCCGACTGCCCCTATGCCTTCCGGCCCGCCTTCTAATGGGACAGGATCAGGCGGTGGCATCGGCTCTGGGAGCGGCGGCGGCATTGGCGTCGGCTCTGGTCCTGGCGTTGGCGAAGGGCGCGGGGGTGGTATTGGCGGCGGTGTGTTTCGTATTGGCGGCGGCGTGAGCGCTCCCAAAGCTATCTTCGCTCCCGATCCGGAATATTCGGAAGAAGCCCGCAAAGCCAAGTATCAAGGCACAGTGGTTCTCAGTCTTATCGTTGGCGCTGACGGCGTTCCTCGGGACATCAAAGTGGCCCGTAGTGTTGGCCTGGGCCTGGATGAGAAAGCCATCGAGACCGTTAAGACCTGGAAATTCGATGCAGGAACGAAAGATGGCAAACCGGTCGCGACATACGCAACTATCGAAGTCGCATTCCATCTCTACTGATTTTTCTTGCGCGCAAATAGTGCGGGGTCTGGCTTCGGCCAGGCCCTTAACTTTTTAGTCCTGCTTTTTATTCTTTAAGCTCGACATAGACGACGTCGCTCATCGTCTGTGCCAGGAACAGCTTTCCTAGGCGCTGGAATTTCTCCGCGGAATCCGTTACGAAGAATTTGATCTTGGCTGAATTGTGGGAAGTTGTGCCTCGGCTTTCGACATGGTCGGCTGATTTGTTCAGAAGTTTTGCCACTGCGTGCGCCGTCGATTCCGCTGAGTCAACCAGCGTCACGGCTTCAGGGACCAGTTTTTGCAGCACGGGCTTCAGCAGCGGATAGTGAGTGCAGCCGAGCAAAAGCACGTCGGCTGCACCGAAGCCGTCCGAGAAAGCCTCCTCAAGATAAATTCCTGCAATCTCTTTCGTCACGCTGTGATCGATCCATCCCTCCTCGACCAGCGGCACTAATAATGGGCATGCTTTCTCGTGAGACTCGATCTGCAATTTTGCCAGCGCATTCCGATATGCATGGCTGGAAATCGTAGCCTGAGTACCGATGACCACCACCTTTTTTGTCCGTGTCACGGCCGCGGCCTGCTGCGCGCCCGGCTCAATCACTCCGACAACTTCAACTGACGCGGTTTCGCGAATCTGCTCTAATGCCAGCGCGGTAGCCGTGTTGCAGGCAATTACCAGAAGTCCGGCGCCTTGTTGCTCAAGAAACCGCGCCGCCTCACACGCGTATCTGGCCACGGTGTCGGCAGATTTCGAGCCGTAGGGGAGTCGCGCGGTATCGCCAAAGTAGAGATAGTCGGCGTTCGGAACAGCCTCAAGTAACGCTTTAAGTACAGTGAGTCCGCCAAATCCGGAATCGAAAACGCCAATCGTGGGAGTACGACTCATTCCGTGCCGGAGCCTTTTTCATCCGCGGGACGCCGTTCGTTCATCTCGTCGCGACTGAACGGTCGACCGGAGACCGCCTTACTCTTCGTCCGCGCCACCAACTCGTCTAGATCTCGTAGTTCGCAGCACTTCCCGGGCGGAATTGGCGCCCCATGAGGACAAGTCTTGGGATGTCCCAGGAATGTGCAAATCTTATCGGTAGCTTCTGGCGAGAGAATGTGCTCGAACTTGCATGCCTGCTGTTCGATCTCGGTCTCACTGTCCATCGCCAGGCTGTCGGTGAATAAGCGTTCCGCAAGCCGGTGGCGACGAATGATATCCGCTGCTCGCTGCCGTCCCTTAGCGGTGAGATCGACAATCATGCTGCCATCCCCAATCGAAACTCCCGCAGGCTTGAGCGCATCATGACAAGGATTCACGAAGGTCTTGTGATCATGAACAATCGGCGGATGTGGCCTCGTCTCCAGCAGTCCCATTTCGCGCATCTTGTCGACCGCAATGCCGACCGGCAGCGCGCCATGCACTTCCATGTGTTCCAGTTCGGCAATCTGGTTGTGCTCATCGAGCACCCATAATTCTTCGAGCACCTCTTCGATCTGCTCTTCATCGGCCATGGCGAAAACTTCCTGCGCCGCAATCTTCCCGTGGTGCAATTCGATCCTGCGGTCGCCGAGTCTCGCCACCACTGGATCATGCGTGACCATCACAATCGTCCGGCCCTGACGATGCAGATCGCGCAACAGCTCCAGCACTATTTCCTCATTTTTCGCGTCCAGATTTCCGGTAGGCTCGTCGGCCAGAATGATCTTGGGATCGTTGATCAATGCGCGCGCAATGCACACTCGCTGCTGCTCGCCGCCTGAAAGCTGCGCCGGCAAGTGGTTCGGCCGATCGCGCAGACCCACTCGCGTCAGTGCCTCCAATGCTTCCTGCTCATCGGTCATGCTGTGGAAGTATTGCGCCAGCATGACGTTCTCAACCGCGGTGAGATAGGGAATCAAATGGAACTGCTGAAATATGAATCCGATTTTCTCGGCCCGCACCCGCGTCAAATCTTTGGTGCCCAAGTGGGCAACGTTTTCCCCATCCAACCAGATTTCGCCGGTGCTCGGACTGTCCAGACAGCCAATCAGATTTACCAGCGTGGATTTACCCGAACCCGAAGGTCCCATCACTGCGATCCACTCACCGGGCTCAACCCGCAGAGTGAAATCATCCAGCGCACGAATGGTGCCGCCCGCAGCTCCTGCCCGTGCCGGATAAAACCTGCTGACCCCATTCAGCCGGATCATCTATTCTCCCCTCAAGATCATAGCGGGCTGAATATGGCGCAGCAATCGCAAGGGAAGCAAAGTAGCAATCAGCGTAACCAGCAAGCACCCGATCAGAACCGGCGGAAGAACATCGAGTCGCGGAGAAACTGGCGCGTGAAAGTTGACTCGGCCGATCCATGCGGCGATGCCGGTTCCAGCCACGAATCCAAGCAGCGCTCCAGCGCACGCCAGCACCGCCGCCTCGCCCGCAACAAACGCCGCAATTAGCCAGTCTGATGCGCCAATGGCCTTCATGATCGCGAAGTCTCGCCGCCGGTCGAATATCCATCCCGTGAGTGTAGCCAGTACGCACAACGCCGCCGTGCAAACAATAAAGACTGCTGACCAGAGAAGCGTTGACCGGGTCTTCCCCAGAATGTTGGCTTCACCTTCGGTTACTTGTCGCACAGGATGAACATCGGCCCCAGGCAGGTCTCGCCTCAGCTTTAACAGAAGGGAATTAGTCTCAGCCGTAGATCCGTAGGCTGCAATTTCGACCACCGACGGCTGCAGTCCGGTCCACGACTGAAAATCTTGCATAGACAGGTAGACGCGACTGTCTTCGCCGGCCCCGGTGCGCACTGTACCCGCAGCCGAGAGATGAATTACACGTGCTTGACACGTGAGAGTGAACGCTCCGCCGTCGGGAGCGAGGATCTTCGCGGCGCGAACGCCTACCAGAGCCTGCGGCGCCCCTTGAGGCCACGATGAAACCTCCCACCAGGGATTTAACTTTCGCGCCAAATCAAAATCGGTTCCAACCACAACAACCGGATCGTCCTTTGTCGTATGCGCTACCGCATAAGCGAATGGGACCGCAAGCCCATGACCCATCACCGAAGATTCAATCCGCTTCAAATGATCCGGCGTAAAGCTCTGGCCCGGTCTGGCTTCCACCACAATATTTGCGCCGAATCCCCGAAACTCTTTTCGCAACTTGCTTTGAACATCTACAAATAGATTCAGCATGGCTGTGGAAGCGGCGGCGGCGACGATGATGGCGATAAGCGCCGAGAGCGCAGTCCACTTGCGCAGAATCGCTGCACGCGCCAGCATCCGTAGAAACATTGGGGTGCCTGTGCTGTGCCTGCGCGCTTTCATGCTTCTCCCTTGAGCGCATGGACAGGATCATATTTCACCGCGCGCCGAATGGCGGCCGCGCTCCCCGCGAAAGTGACCACAATCGCGATGGCCAGAATCAACGGCAGCAGAACTGGTTCCACTGCAATCGCAGATCCGAAAATTGTCTGCCCGAGTTCTCGCGCCAATAAGCTTCCTCCTACAAAGCCGACGAGGCCTCCGGCGCAAGCCAGCAGCGCAGACTCGGTAATGAAGATCGCCGACAGCGCGAACTGACCCGCACCTAAAGCCTTCATCAATCCAATTTCCTGACGACGCTCAAACATTGCGGTTGCCATCGCGGCTGAAACCGCCAACCCTGCGGTGAACAGCGCAGCCAGGGCGATCAGCAGCATCAGTCCTTCGATGCGAGTAAGTATGTTGCCTTCGTTCTGCGCAATCTGACGAATCTGCTCGGCATGAGAATGCGGAATCACTTCTTGCAACTGGTAAGCGATTGACTGCGGATAGGGTGAGCAATACCACCGGTCGCGGTCGGCCGGAGTGAGAGAATCCGGATTGCGCCGAGCAAAGGCGTCTTCGGGCTTGGTCACCGCGCTGACAAAAATCTTGCCCACCGCACCGGGTTGCTTTGCAATGGTCTGCGCAAGACTCAATGGGGCGATGATCTGGTCGTCTTCGACGCCTCCGGTGGAAACAATCCCGGCAACCGTATAATTCGCTTCATCCATCTGGATTTTCCCGCCCGGCGCTAGACCCCGTCGAGCCGCCAGCTTCTCACCAACCAGCACCTGAGCGGAATCGTCCGCCGGCCACGCGCCATCCACCTTCCACCATGGAAAAGTTTTTCGTGCTCCGGTCGTGAATTCCTGCTTTCCAAACTTCAGAGTCTTTGAGAAATAAGTTCCAACCAGGGTCGCATCTGTCGCGCCCACTTTGACATTCACATCAAGCTCAGGGGTGAAGCCAGTGATGTTGTTGCGCCAGAAAATTCCTTTGATCTTCGGGAGGTCAGTCTCGCTTAAAGTCGCGCCACCTGCTGGTTTCAAATTTACGCTGCCGATCTGCACATCCAGGCTGTCGTCGGCCGCCTTCACTACTAGATTCGCACCGTATCTGCGCAGTTCGTGGCTGATCTTGTCGCCAATGTCGATGGCAATGGCAATCATCGCAGTCGACACCGCCGCGCCCAGCGTGACCGCAGTCGCCATCAGCAGTTTGCGCCGCGTCTGTCGCCGGAATGATTCGTAAACGAGTCGCACAAACATAATTCGCTTCTGCTATGCAGGTTCTCTTTGCGAGCTTTGTGGCGGAGAAATCTTTCAGTGCGTTTTTCCGTGCGATCTCGGCTTATCTTTGCGATCTCTGTGGTTAAAAGCTTTCGACGTTGCTTAGGAGCTGCGCAAAGCAATTACTAAGGCAAACTAGCGCTGGAATACTTTAACCCTCGCCGCCAGGTCGGCTTCCTGAATCACGATCGCGTCCCCGTTCGTCGTTGAATGTAACGGGAGCGGATTGCAGCCGCCGGGAGTTCCAACCGATTGTGAATTAATCGGAGCAGCGCAGTTCTTGCACACCAATCCGTTTGGCCCCTTAAAAAATCCTACGGGCCCGCAGATCTCGCAGGCATCGAAAACCGCGACCACTTTTCCATCCGGCTTCTGGTAAAGCAGGAACCGCACCTTTGTTCCACCTTCCCGCACCTCATAACGATGCAGGTCTCCATCAGAAACTTGCGCCACCGGAATGCTCAAAGTGCCGTTTGTAAAGCTGACCGGTGTGGCAGTCGAAAGTGTGTTCACACTCTTCGCATAAATGAATTCTGCAGTCACGAGGACGATGAAAATAAACGAGCTGGCGAACACTGCAGTCATCCACATCCGCTCCCGCTGGGCGCTCCACGAAGCTTTACGCTTTTCAGCGGCGGACTCTGGCAACGGCTGAGGCTGCCGGCGACGGGCTTCGAAAAGCACCATCATTGCGGCCAAAGCCACGATAGTCACAAAAAAGAACCACTCGTTGCTGACGATGGGGCCAATCAGCGCCATCTCCCTTTTGGACGAAGGCAGCACCCCATATTCCGAAAGTTCGTGCAGTCCCGAGATCAGTAACTGCGCAGCAACAAAGAACAGAATCACCGTGGTCACGCGGAAAAACTTTTGCAGATTAATTTTTACCGTGCCCTTCACGAACATCACGCCGAACAGGATCGCGGCAAACACCCCGAGCAGCGTCCCCAGAAAGCTCTGCAATGCGCTCGATTCGAGCGAAACCGCCGACAAGATTAAGACCGTCTCAGCTCCCTCGCGCAAAACCATCAGGAATATGAAAAGAAAAACTCCCAATTGCGAGCCGCGTCCGGCCAGCGATCCGAGCTTGCTTTCGATCTCGCCCTTGAGTTTGCGCCCCGTTTTCATCATGAAAATAATCATGGTCACGACGAAGAACGCGGCCGCCAGCATTACCCAGCCTTCAAACAAGTCTTCACTGAATTGGAAGCGGGAGAGCAGAATCGCCACTCCAATGCTGGCGATAAATGCCGATACGAGGGCAACGAAAACCGATTTGCGCAGGTCCTGCCGCTGAATCTTATTCAGATAGGCCAGGGTAATGCCGATAATCAGCGCGGCTTCCACCCCCTCGCGCAGGGTGATAATGAACGCTTGCAGCAAAAAGGGTTCTCCGGTGAAAGATGAAGTTGCAACTCAGTTGCAACTAAGGATATGTATTAAGAATATCCGCCGCAGTGCGGGCCCGTCAAACTACAGAATCGCGAGAAACTTCTTCGCTGCATCGAGTTGTGGGAACTCGCGCTCTTCTGCCTGAAACTCCGCGGAGTGCACGCAACGCCGGCTGCCGCGCAACCGCACGGGATGTTTTAAATGCAGCATCTCGTGATAAACGATGTACTCGACCGCGCATTTCGGCACGCGCGGGTGGTCAAAAACCCGGCTGATCACAATCGCATTGTGCGCCGGGTCGTAGTGCCCCAGACGATTACGCGCCCTTTCCGAGCTCCAGGTCATCTGCGGCCGCGCCAGCAGCCCGTGGAAAAACTGGGTGTTCAACTTGTCGAACATTTCTTCCAGGTCATAAACTCGCCCGCGCGCCGGGCCGATGCGCTTGCGCCCGCGGATCTGCCGAACCAGGTGCGCTTTTCGCGACATGTGCTGCGATGACACATAGCGGCGATACCGCGAAGCGTGCTCACGGTCTACCGGTTTGCGAAACATTTTTGCCAGCAGGATGTGTGCGATTGCACGCAGCACATATTCGGGTGCGCCTTCCAGTAAGTCTGAGACCCGCACCAGCAGCCTTCCTTCTCGCAACCGGATTGTGCTGTTCACGTTGGCGAAGCTGAAGAATTCCGCGCGCAGGTCAGGCACCTCGGAACGGGGCCGAAGTTCACGATAGGTTTGCTGAAATACTGCTGTGAGGCCGTCGCGCATTTGGCATCAGACTAGCACGAGCCTCAATTGGAGCGGGGCGTATCCTCTTTATGGTCTTGCTTCTTCTTGTTCTTGAAGGTCACTTCCTGTTCGGCCAGCAGGTCGCGGTGGTCCTTAGCCCCGGCATCCACGCCGTCAATCGCGCTGCCGATCAGGAATTCGTCATCGCGCGCTTCCTGTGCATTGGAGAGGGACGCTCGGAAAGCGCGAAGTTTGGCTCCAAATTCGGTATCGGCCTCAATCACTGGCTTTAGCGCTTTACGCAAATCGGATCCGCGGTCGGCGAAAGTGTCCACGTTGGTATTCAACTCGTCATAAACGTCAAGAAAATCCTGAAGCGCATCGCGAGTTTGCTTTTCGCGGTCAGTTGCCTTGGTGTCGGAATGGATCTTCTGTATGTTTTCGAGACGTGCTCGCGCGAACTCGACGTAAAGCTTCAGCCGAACTTCCGGAAGTTGGGCCGAGTCGCGAATCTTGTCGACCTCGCGCTCCGTCAGCGGATCGCGGTGATTCGTCTGCGCAAACGCGGCGGTCGCCACCACGAGCGAGAGAACGAGCGGAAGCAATCCTCTAATCATTATTCTTGGATCCAAACATGTTCTTGAGTATTTCGGTGCGGAAGTCCTCTAGTTTATCAACCGTCGCCTGCACCAGGGGCTGGTCGTCCGCATCGACGTTGAACTTCAAATCGCGTAAGCGCAATGCGACCTGGCGCAACTTAATCTCTGTGTGCTTGAGGCGCTTGCCCGATTGGATTGCGGCAGAATGCCCTTTGTCCGCATATTTCACAATTTGCTGCAGCGAATCCCGGCCTTCGTCAATCTTGTCAGCCTTATAAGCCTCAATTCCCAGCTTTACTTCGCGCTCCGCAACCTCCATGCACAAATCAGCCTGTTGTCCGGAAGATGCTGCGTCGGCCTTCGCCATCAATTGCGGGAGCGTGTCCTCCTGCCGGGCAAAACAGAACAGCCCCGCAAACAGCGCAAACATCAGAATTGTCAGAACTTTCGTTTTCATCTGATCTGAATTACTTTTTGGGCTCGATAGCGATCAGGCGATGCTTGGCCTGCCACTCCTGATCGGGATATTTGCCTCCAGCTACTTCCAAAAATTGATGATAATACTTCGCCGCATCTTTCGCGTCACGCAGGTGGTCATAGGCTGTGGCCCGCAAAAAATAACTCATGGGATTTTCCGGAAGGTATTTCGCCCGCAGGTCGGCGGCCTTAATGGCTAGCGGATAATTTTTATTCTCATTTGCCGCCACCGCGAGCTCTCCGTAGATTTCCCCTGAACCCGGCTTGAGTTCGGCAGCTTTGATCAACTCTTGCTCGGCTTCGGCGAATTTCTTTTGTTTCATGAGCACGCGACCGAGCCCGGCGTGCAGATCGCCGTCGTTGGGAGTCGCGCTAATCAGCGCTGTATACCCCTGCGCTGCCTGATCATACTTTCCCAGGTCTGTGTCGAGGTCGGCCAGGTCGCGCTGAGCTTTGCGATCATACGGATCGAGTTTCAATCCCGTTTCCATCTCGCTGGCCGCGTCTTCATTTTTTCCGGCGATGGCCAGCATTCTCCCCAGCTGAAAATGCGCGCCCGCATCGTTGGGGTGAAGCGCAACCAGTTTTTTGAGGGCTGTCTGCGCATCAGCGAATCGCTTCTCCCGCATGTATAGATTGCTGAGCGCGATCAGCGCTTCGGAAGAATCGGGAGCAATGCCTAGCGCCCGCTGATATTCTTTTTCGGCGTCCCCAGTTTTCTGTTGCCTTTCGAGTAAAGCACCTGCGTCCAGATGCGGCTCAGGATTTTTCGGGTCCAAGTTCGACGCTTGCCGAAATGCGGCGATCGCCTCATCCGGCTTGGAAGGTTCGAGCACACGCCCCAGCGCTAGCCACGCGCGCAGGTGCCCCTGCGCGACATTCGACGTGGGATTCAGCTTGGTCGCCGTCTCCAAATAGTGTTCAGCTTGGGGGTCTCCTGCTTCTGCCAGTGCCAGCCCCAGATTCAGGTTCGACTCGAACACCTCGGGCTTAGCGGTCACCGATTTCCGATAAGCTGCAATCGAGTCGTCCCGCTTCCCCATCTGGTGATAAGCGAAGCCCAAATCGTACCATGCGACATAATTGTCAGCGTGCGCGTCAAGATATTTCTTGAGCGTTGCCTCCGCGCTCGCATAATCCTGCTTGTCGAGGTCGCTTTCTGCCTCGGCCAATATCGCAGCAGCGGGGTCCTGTTCTTCCACCTTGTGATGGCGAACGGTCTTCCCCGTACTTTGCGCCGCGGCGCCAAATGAGAAAGCGAATACGAATGCAAATAAAAAGATGAAAGCTCGCGTGAGTCCAGCTGGTCTACTTGTGTCCATTCGAACGCGAAGCCTCGTTCCCGTTCAACAATTGCGCCAGAAACTGCCCGGTATAGGAATTCTTGAGCCCGGCAATTTCTTCCGGAGTTCCTTCTCCGACCACGCGCCCGCCACGCTCGCCGCCTTCTGGTCCCAGATCGATCACCCAGTCGGCGGTCTTGATCACTTCAAGATTGTGCTCGATCAGCAGAATCGACCCCCCTGCTTCAATCAGACGCCGGAACGCCGAAAGTAGTTTACTGATGTCGTCAAAATGCAATCCCGTCGTCGGCTCGTCGAAAATGTAGAGGGTGCGCCGCCTCAGTTCCGGCCTGCGTTTTGCCGCGGTCGCCGGTTGCAGATGCGCTGCCAGCTTGACCCGCTGCGCCTCGCCGCCAGAGAGGGTTGTCGCCGACTGCCCCAGCCGCAAATATCCCAATCCAACTTCATCCAGCATGCGCAACTTGTCCGCAACCTTGGGAGCATTCGCGAAATGGTGCATGGCTTCTCGCACCGTCATGTCGAGCACTTCGTGAATATTTTTTCCCCGATACCGGACCTCAAGCACCTCGGATTTGAATCGCTGGCCTTTGCACTCTTCGCAAATCAGTTCCACGTCTGCCAGGAATTGCATTTCGACAACTACTGTCCCATCGCCCTGGCAGGTTTCGCAGCGCCCTCCCGGAACATTGAACGAAAAATGTCCGGCGGAGTATCCGCGCTTGTGCGCCTCCGGCGTCCCCGCAAACAAATCGCGGATCCCATCGAATGCCTTGATATACGTCACCGGATTTGATCTCGGAGTCCGTCCGATCGGCGATTGGTCAACCAGCACTACATCGTCGATGTATTCATCTCCGGTGATTTCCTCGAGAAAAGGAAACGTTAGCGGCGCTCCGTTAGTTTGGTTTTTCAGTCCCTTGAGTGCCTGATACAGAACGTCGTGCAACAGCGTTGATTTTCCCGAACCCGACACGCCCGTGATTGCCACCAGCATTCCCAACGGAACGCTGATATCGACACCTTTTAAGTTGTGGGCATGCGCTCCTCGAATCGTGATCTTCTGCCGTCCCGGTTTACGGCGATTGATTGGAGTTTGAATTCGGAGTTCATTCGAAAGATAACGCCCGGTAAGCGACCCAGGCGTGTGCGTAATCTGATCGTAGGTGCCGGTGGCGATGATCTTGCCCCCGTTTTCGCCCGCGCCTGGTCCGAGATCCAGAATGCGGTCGCTGGCGCGCATCACCTCGCGGTCGTGTTCCACCACAAGCACGGTGTTACCGAGATCGCGTAATCCGTGAAGAATGTGAATCAATCGTTGCGTGTCGCGGCTATGTAATCCAATCGACGGTTCATCCAGAACGTAAAGAGTGCCCACCAACCGCGAACCGAGCGAAGTGGCAAGCTGAATTCGTTGCGCCTCGCCGCCGGAAAGCGTGGAAGTTAGCCGGTCGAGCATCAGGTATTCCAGTCCCACGTCCATCAGAAACTGCAGCCGGGTGCGCATCTCCTCCAGCAGGCGCTCTGCTATATCAGATTCCTCCCGTGTTAATTTCACCTGCGCAAAAAACTTCGCAGCAGTTTCCACGGTCATCGCGCAGACCTCGCAGATATTTTTCCCTGCGACTTTCACCTGCCGCGCTTCCAGCCGCAGCCGCGCGCCCGCACATTCTGAGCAGACTGTGTAGCCGCGATACCGGCTCAGGAAGACCCGCACGTGCAGTTTGTATTTCTTGCGCTCCAGATATTCGAAAAAACCCCGCACTCCGGGAAATTTCTTATGTCCATCAATGATTGCCTGCTGCTGCTCTGCCTCCAGCTCCGCCCAAGGAATGTCGGTTGGAATGCCCGCCGCGCGCGCGAACCGCTTCATCTCCGTGGCGTAGGGCCGGTACTTGGGCTTGGTCCACGGTTCAATCGCACCTTCGTCGAGCGACTTTGACTTGTCAGGGATGACCAGATTGAGATCAAAATCGATGGTGTTGCCAAATCCCTGGCAGCGTGGACACGCGCCGAAGGGATTGTTGAACGAAAATAATCGTGGCTCCGGTTCGGCGTATCGCGTGCCGCAGTTCTTGCATTCAAAGCGTTGAGAAAATCGGAGCTGGTGCGCCTGATCTCCACCAACCGGAGTTTGAAAAACTACCTCGCCACTCTCGCGAAAGCTGATTTCGGTCGCGTCTACGATGCGTGCCCGTCCGCCGCTTGAAACCACTAGCCGATCGACCAGCACGAAAACAGGTTCAGCAAAATTGATGTTCAGCAACGACTCAGGAGTCGAAAACTCGAAGACCTCTCCGTTTTGAAACAGCCGGTTGAATCCACGTTGCCGAAGTTCAAACAATCGGGTCTTAACTGCGTCAGCCGGGCCGGCGGCAACAGTTTTCTTCTTTCGTCCCCTAACCGGCGTGGCGTTCACATCAGGTGCTGCAGCTTGCAGAGGAAACAGAACATTTAGTCGCGTGCCGTCCGGTAACGTCAGCACTCGCTCCGCTACTTCATCGACGGTATCCTTCTTGACCTCAGCACCGCACTGAATGCAATACGTCCTTCCCACGCGGGCAAACAATAACCGCAGGTAGTCGTAAATCTCAGTTGCGGTTCCTACGGTTGAGCGTGGGCTGCGGGTGGTGTTCTTCTGACGGATCGCCACTGCAGGAGCGATGCCCTCAATGTGGTCGGCATCTGGCTTTTCAATACGCTCTAAAAATTGCCGCGCGTACGCGGACAAGGACTCCACGTACCGCCGTTGTCCCTCGGCATAAATTGTGTTAAAGGCGAGCGAGGATTTACCCGATCCCGAAACCCCGGTCACGACCGTGAAGGCATTGTGCGGAATCTCGAAATCGATGTTCTTGAGGTTGTGAGTGCGCGCCCCACGCACCACAATGCTGTCATTGGAAATCTCAGGCATCAATTCAGGAGTGCTCACCAATATGATTTATGCACCAAAGCGCACTAACGGCTTTGATGAGGATTGCTGAATCTTTTATTGTAATTGAGGCGGCATCGGCCGCCGGAGGCAGGAGAAGCCCGGACAATGCCTAAGTCACGCTGCTATCCGCACCGCGCTCGACTTCGCTGAGGCTGACTTCCAGGTCGAAAAGTCGCGCCTCAAAATTGCTTCCAACTCCTCAATTTCAGGACGAAAAACTTCATACAGCCTCGTAACCCTGTCCGTCGATAAGAGCTATTCCGGTCGCCGTGCGGGTCAAAAAATAACTGCGCGGATGAGTCAATCCCTCTGACACAAAACTTTCATCCCACTAAATACAACAAGATAAAGATGTATACCCATAGAGCTCCCATGAAATGCCAGTACAAGGCAGCCACTTCAAGGACGACGCGGCGATTCTCAATGCTGCGACGTATAAGCGAAATCACACCCGCATAAAATAAAACAATGAGGCCCCCGGCTAGGTGGATCGCATGCGCCCCGGTCAAAATGAAAAAAAATGGGCTGGGCACGCCGGTGAACATGTGGAATCCACGGTCCTGCAATGCTCTCCACGCCGCCCACTGACCAAACAGAAACAGCAGCCCCAGAGCGACTGTGATACCCAGCCAGGGAATTCCGAATTCCCGGTCGAGAGCGATACCTGGAATCGAGCGCACCGGGGCTAACACCATTTCGCTTGCCACCGATCGTCTCGCCATTTCGATAGTGACACTGCTAGTCAGTAACACTAGTGTGTTCAGCATCAGCAGACCGATCGGCAGTTCTATCGGAATCCATTCCTGAATGAAATTTCCGCTGTGCGCATCCAGCATCCCTGCCCCATGCCGCATCAGTACGAATATCACCGTCAGTGTGACGAAGAGCACGCAAATGGAACTCAGGGCGAGCAGCAGCGCCAGCCGGGCACGGTGAAGACGACGGCCATAGTCGAATGAGCCGTCGCCCGGTCCATTATCCCCGCCACCGCCGTGTTCGGGGGGATGCACACCGCCCCCGCCATGCCGAGGCTTGGGCTTTTCAATCGGAACTGGTGGGACGATGACCGGCATACATCAACTTCGTTTGATGATTATTTCTTTCCTGACTTTCCGAATGTGCGCACGTACTTGATCACTTGGGTGATTTCGTCATCGCTCAATTGCTCCGCAAACGCAGGCATATTGGTCTGCCCATCGTGCACGATCTTGTGCAGTTCGGCGTTGCTGCGTTTCTGAACATCCGGAGAATGGAGATTGGCCGATTGCAATTGTTTTCCCAGCGGAGTGCTGCCGGTTCCATCGGCGCCGTGACAAAGCACGCACTTGGATTTAAAAATAGTCTCTCCTGGGCTGTCTGCACTCCAGGCAAGGTTCGAAACCGAGATCAGCATTACGCCACTGAAAACTACCGCCATCAGCGACCGCATACCTGGGACACGTTTCACCGTTCCTCCGTTGATATATTGCAGGACTCCGCCCTGCGGGGATGTGAGTTCTATAGCTCTAAAGCGTCTTAGATAATACTTGAGTGCATTAGGTTTCAGCCCGTCGGATAGAATTCGTCATCTATGCCCAGTAAGGCTCCTGCCGGCGGACACGGCAACAAATCGCATCCTGTGAAGAAGAACCTGTGTTTTGCCTGTGGCAAGGACAATCCGCATGGCATGCATCTGAAGTTCTCTCTGGACCGTGAGCGCAATCATTTCGTCTCTCATTTTCGGCTGAGTAAGCGCTACACCGGACCGCCCGGTCACTGCCACGGCGGGATCATTGCCACCATTCTTGACGATGCCATGAGCAAACTCAACAAACTTCGTGACGTCATCGCGGCCACCTCCCGTATGACCGTCGAATATCGCAGGCCAGTGCCGCTGAATAAGCCCTTACAGGTTGAATCGCGAGAGATCAACAAACGTGGTCGGCGTCTCACGCGTGTCGCCGAAATTATCGACGAAAAGGGGACGGTTCTCGCCCGCAGCCGCGGGGTGTTCGTAATCATCGATCCGCTGCGTGTTTTCAAGAACCGGACTTAAGTCAGAAGCCTTTAACCGCTGAGCGCGCAGAGAAACGCCAGAGCGGCGCAGAGAAAGCCAATGTAAGCAGTCACCTCACGAGATTTCTACCGTATAAGTTTTTCTCCGCGACCTCAGCGTTATCTCTGCGATCTCTGTGGTTAAACGCTTTGACTTCTACTAAGAAAGACACTCTTGCAATCACCCAAGGCGAAGCGCAGAATGCCACGGGCGTTCCATGAGTCAAAAGTCCGAATCGCGGCCGCTGGCGAAGTTTGTGCCGGCACTCTTCCTGCTGACCATCAGCTTCATCATCAACTACGTCGATCGCGGGAATATCTCGGTGGCCGGCCCGCTGATCAAGCGCGACTTTCACCTCTCCGACTCAGAACTCGGAATTCTCTTTTCAGCATTTTTTTGTACCTATACAGCGATGCAATTTCTGATCGGCTGGCTGGTCGATCGCTTCGACGCGAACTGGATTCTCGCCACCGGATTTCTCCTCTGGTCGCTAGCCACCGCTACCACTGGGCTGGTGCGTGGCTTCGCTTTTCTGCTGGTCATGAGGTTCATTCTTGGCATTGGCGAATCCGTGGCCTTGCCCTGTGGTTCGAAGATTCTGGCAGAAAATTTACCCGAGCACTATCGCGGCTTCGCCAGCGGTTGCTTGATGTCAGGGTTGAAGTGGGGAAACGTCATCGGCACAATTGGCGCCGGATTTCTGATGGCCGATTTTGGCTGGCGCCCGGTGTTCGTCGCCGTCGGCGTAATAAGCTTGTTGTGGCTTCCAGCGTGGGTCAGGTGGATGCCTCGCTGCGACCGCCCATCGCTTGACGCAATGAAGATTGGCCCCGGCTTCTGGGACATTCTTAGCCAGCGCTCTTTCTGGGGGACCAGCGCCGGGCACTTCGCCACCAATTACCTCTTTTATTTCTTGCTCACCTGGTTGCCCAACTACCTGGTGGTCGAACGCCATTTGTCAATCAAGAGCATGGCCTTGGTCGCCGGGCTGTGTTATGGCGTCGATGCTCTTTCGGCAATCAGCACTGGTTGGCTGCAGGATTTCGCAATTCTTCGCGGCCATACGCCTACGCTGGTGCGAAAGTCGGCGATGGTCATTGGTTTTTCCATGGCGGCTGTAGGTCTTCTCGGCTGCGCACTCGCCGGTGCAAGTTCGTACATTGCGTGGTTACTCGCTGCCGGCTTCGGTTGCGGGATGACCGGTCCCGGGCTCTACACCTTCCCGCAAACTCTGGCTGGATCGGCTGCTGTAGGGAAGTGGTACGGCTGGCAAAATGGTTTTGCTAATTTCGCCGGGATCACCGGCCCCGCGCTCACCGGATTCGTTCTGCAACACACCGGAAGGTTCTTCGCCCCGTTCGCCATTACCGCCGCCATCTGCGTGGGCGGATCATTGGCGTGGGTGCTGCTGGTCGGCCGCGTCGAAGAGGTGAAATGGGCCGAGAAGAAATCGCCGCTCTTACTGAGTCGAATGAACTCCGGCTTACTGCCGCGAAGCTGAAGCGCCCGAAGCCAAATCTCTCAGCACATTCAGAAAGGCCGCCGTGGCTTCTTCATCCGAAAGCGCCTCGAGCGGAATCGTCGCAGCCAAATTCGGAGAGTCAGGACGGAATCGCACGGTCAGCAGGCTGTGTCCGCGGGATGTCATTAGCGTATTCACCACCGGGGTCAGTTCGTGGGTCCATTCGGTGCGGGTGGTTAGCACCACCGGCCCTGGGCGTGAAATGGTCCAATTCCGCTCGGGATTCGAAATCTCTTTAGGCCTCTGCGTGAGCCAGCGATGACGCGAAATTTCCAGATGAAAATTGGGTGAGTAGTCGAGGTCGGCTTCGAAAGTCAGCGTCTCTTTTTGCCGCCGCCATAGGCAAAGCGCCCACTGGATCGGAATAGGGCGAGGAATGAGTTTTATCGTAATCCGTGCGTTTTCAAACCAATGCGTGGCAAAGCTGAAGTGTGCCTGTAAGCTGCTGGCGCTTAACCATCGGCTCTCCACCAGACGCCCTCGGGCAGCGCAGGCCGATTCCACCCAATGGAGAACTACCGTTCCTCGGCGCCGATTGTAGCGGGAGAACAGGAAGTACCAGGCGGCGACGATAGCGGTCGCGGCAACCACCGCTTCTATGGCGATGCGTAGCACCACAAACCCCTCAGATGCGAATGTTACGACTTGGGGTAGTCAGCGGGCAAGGCCTTCTACGCAGTTTTTTTTAATTTTTCTGCGCTCCTGCAAGTATCCGGCTTTCATGGGTTTCCGAGTAGAAGCTCGCGGCCCATCTAGAATGGATCTGTGCAATTCACAATTCGCGACTACCGGTCCGACGATTTCAACACCCTATGGGCGATTGACCAGTCGTGCTTCGATCCCGAAATCGCCTATAGCCGCTATGAGTTGCAGGTTTACTTACGCCGTCCTGGGGCATTTACCTTGGTTGCGGATCTAGATGGCCGAGCACGGGAATCGTTGAAAAGTGATCCGTCAGCCAAGGACATCCCGGCCAATCAGTCTTCGATCCTGGCCTTCGTCGTCGCCGAAAGCAGTCGTCGCGGCATGGGACACATCATCACCATCGATGTTCGCCCTACAGCCCGCCGCCACCACATTGGCTCGGCTTTGCTCGCGGCCGCGGAAAACCGATTGCGTGCCACGAAGTGCCAAGCCGTTCGTCTCGAGACCGCCGTCGACAATGCCTCTGCCATTTCTTTCTACAAACGCCACGAATACGACGTCATCAAAGTCATTCCGCATTATTATTCCAATGGAGTCGATGCGCTGCTGTTTGAGAAGAATTTGCTTTCCGTGGAGCCGTCCAGCTAACTTGCTCGAATGAAAATTGCCATCCAAGGAGAACCGGGATCGTTCAGCCACGAAGCTGCGCGGCGTATGGTCAAAGGTTGCACCATCGTCCCGTGCGCACGTTCTGTAGAAGTTTTCGATTTGATCGAGTCGGGCAAAGTCCCCATCGCGGTGATTCCTATTGAGAATTCGCTTGCGGGATCGGTGACCGAGAACCTCGATCTTCTTCTCGCCCGGGACGTTTTTATTCAGCGCGATTTCCACTTGCGGATCGTTCACAACTTGATCGCTCCCCGAGGCGTAAGAAAGTCGGGAGTTCGTCGCGTCTTCTCACATCCCGTTGCCCTCGATCAGTGCCGCGATTTTTTCCGCGCCAATCCTAAAATTCAGCCAAACCCTTTCTACGACACCGCGGGCGCCGTAAAGCATGTCATCGCCGAAAAAATGCCCGACGCCGCCGGCATCGCCAGCCGCCACGCTGCGTCGGTTTACAAAGGCCGCATTCTCGCGGAAGGGATTGAAGATGACAAGCGTAACTTCACCCGCTTCGTTTTGCTTCGCCGCCGCCGCCGCGTCCTCCCCGGCGCCAATAAGACCTCGATTGCCTTCGGACTAAAAAACATTCCCGGCGCGCTCCACAGAGCACTGCGCGTCTTCGCCGATCGCGATATCAGTCTCAGCAAGATCGAATCGCGCCCTATTCGTGGCCGCCCTTGGGAGTACGTTTTCTACGCTGATTTCCTGCGTGGCGATGACAAACTGGCCAAAGGGGCTTTACTGCAGCTCAAGGCCGTCGCCGATATGGTGAAGGTGTTGGGAGTTTATCGCGCAGCGTGAAGTATTGCTGCGAGCGTCAGGATTCGTGCTTCTGTGTTCCGTGGTAAATCGTGTTGATGGTCACGACTGAGCGGCGGACTTTATAGAGAACAACGTAAGGAGTTCTTCCAATGACCAATTCCCGAATTTCAGGATCAGCGCCAACTCGCCCAATGTAAGGATAGTTTCGAAGGGCTAGTACCGCAGCGACGATGCGGATTGCCAGTTTTTCCGCGGCGACCGGTTTGTCCCTTGCCACGTAATCTCGGATTTCCCGCAGTCGTCTGCGGGCTAACGGAGACCAGACAATCTCTACTGGCACAGTATTTCGTCGTCATGTTCCTTACCGCAAGCGCATTTGGGTGGCGGTAACTCCCGGTCTGTGCCCCAGGAGAGTAGCCATGCTTTCATGTCCTCATCCTTGACGTAGTGTCCCGACTTTATCTGGCGGTCGGCCTGGCGAGTCTCGGCCAGCATGCGTTCCTGGTCGGCAACCCATGACTCGACGGCATCGGAGATCAAGAAGTTGCAACTCCGACCGGAGTCCTTCGCCAGCTTTGTTAAACGCTTCTTGGTGTCAGGTTTCAAGCGGACGCTCAGGGTAGCACTGCGTGTGTTCGCCATGAACACACTATAACACGTCATCCCGCCACCAACTCCCTCTGCAACTCCTCCAGCGAAACACCCTTGGTCTCCGGATAAAGAAAGAGCACCACAAAAAATTGCAGCAGAGTAATCGCCGCGAAGAACACGAACGGCAGCGGTCGTGACCACTTGGCCAGCGTAGGAAATCCCAGCGAAATCAGCGCTGCACAAATCCAATGGGTGAAGCTCCCCAGGCTCTGTCCCTTGGCGCGCACCCGGTTCGGGAACACCTCGCTGATGTAAACCCAGATCACCGCGCCTTGCGAAAATGCGAAGAACGCAATGTAAAGAACCAGGAGCCAGATCAGCAGCTCGATATGTTTCCCGGTGGCAAAGATGGCCGCCACTCCGGCCAGGCACGCCGCCGTGCCTACCGCGCCAATGAGTAGAAGTTTCTTGCGCCCGAATTTGTCGATCACCGACATCGCAATCATAGTGAAAATCAAATTCGTCAGGCCGACGAATATCGCCTGTAGGCTGCCGGAAACTTTGCTGAATCCGGCGCTCGCAAAAATATCGTTTAGGTAATAAAGAATCGCGTTGATCCCGGCAAACTGGTTAAAAAACGCAATCGACACCGCGAGAAATATCGGTAGCCGATATTTCGCCGAAAACAGCGGCTCATCCGCGTGCCCGTGCTCGGCATCGATCGACGCAGAAATTTCCTGCAAATCTCTTTCGTAATTCTCGTCCCCCGTCATCTTCAAGACTTCGCGCGCTTCCGCGATGCGTTGTTTCTTCACCAGCCAGCGTGGGCTGCGCGGGATTGTAAACAGCATCACAAAAAAGAAAGCTGCGGGAATCGCGGTAACCCCGAGGTCCCATCGCCACTCGTTTACGCCAAAATGCTGCAAGCCGATCAGGAAATTTGAGAGATAAGCGACCAGAATTCCAAATACCACGTTGAATTGAAAAAATCCCACCAGCCGCCCGCGCCAGCTGGCCGGCGCAATCTCCGCAATGTACATCGGCCCCAGCACCGACGAACCGCCGATTCCCAGCCCGCCAATAAAACGAAAAATTACCAATGCTGCCCAACTCCAGGCCGCCGCGCAGCCGATCGCCGAAACCAGGTACAGCACGGCCATCATCCGCAGGCTGTCACGCCGCCCGAACCGGTCTCCTGGAATTCCCGCCAGCAGCGATCCCAGAACCGTTCCCCAAAGCGCCGCCGACACGGTGAAGCCCTTCATGAAAGGAGAAAGATGGTAGGCCGCGCTCAGCCCGCTGGTAGTTCCAGAAATCACGACCGTATCGAAGCCGAACAGCAGTCCGCCCAGTGCCGCCACCACCGTGCTCTTTACCAGGTAGCTATTCAGTTTCATAATTTCTCCCTAATGGGTGCGTGAGGCGAAACTCGCTCGACCGTGGAGCGCACCAGTATAAGCCTGAGCAGAGCACCTTGGTTCAGGTCAACCGGCAAACCTTCGTTTTTCACAAACATCTTGGCCGGGTTTAGAATCCAAGTGATTGATCCGTAGGCAGAAACTCACATCCGCAAAAGGCAAGTTGCATCTTTTGCGACTGCATCGCATCAAAGTTGAGTAAGATACACTCAACCCAAGAAGATCATTCATAACCGCGCCGGTTTGCGCAGCCTGAACACCGTTTCGCGTCGGCGCAGAGAGATATATGCCGCAAGATAAAGACAAATCACTACCAATATTGCCGGTTCGAGACACCGTACTTTTTCCTCATGCGGTCCTTCCCCTCACCGTCGGCCGTGAGAGCTCGGTTCAACTTATTAATTCTCTGGGAGAGGACAAGACCATTGTTGTAGTCGCGCAGCGGGAAGCCCGCGTCGACTCTCCTCAGCCGTCCGACCTTTACACCGTTGGCAGCCTGGCGGTCGTGCACAAAGTCGTCAAAATGCCGAACCAGAGCCTGTTCGTTTTCGCCGAAGGCTTGGAACGCGTGCGCCTGGTCGAATTCACCCAGCTCACGCCATTCATGACCGCTCGCGTAGAGACCGTGCCTGAATCAATTCCGCCGAAGTCTTCCGAAGTCGAAGCTCTGCAGCGCAACGTGCTGACTTTGTTCCAGCAGATCGTTGCCGGCTCGCCGACTTTGTCCGACGAGCTTTCGACCGTTGCGATGAACATTGAAGAGCCCGGTCGTCTGGTGGATTTCATCGCGTCCTCGCTGCCGTCGCTTTCCACGCCCGATAAACAGGACACGCTCGAAACCACCGACGTTCGCATTCGCCTGGAAAAGATTAACCAGCATCTGGCCAAGGAACTCGAAGTCCAGCAACTCCGCAACAAGATTCAGTCTGAAGTTCAGGACCGCGTACAGCAGAGCCAGCGTGAGTATTACCTCCGCGAACAGATGAAGGCCATCCAGAAAGAATTAGGCGAACAGGATGAAGGCCAGCGTGATACCGAAGATCTTCGCCAGAAAATAGAATCCGCCGGGATGCCGGACGATGTAAAGAAAGAAGCCTTGAAGGAACTCGGCCGTCTCTCACGCATGTCGCCGATGGCCGCCGATTACGGAGTCACCCGCAACTACATTGAGTGGTTAGCGGTCCTACCGTGGGCAAAAACCTCCGGCGGTGAAGTCGACATTCTGAAAGCTAAAGAGATTCTCGATACCGACCACTACGATTTACAGAAAGTCAAAGATCGCATTTTGGATTACCTCTCGGTCCGTCGCTTGAAGCCAACGATGAAGGGCCCAATCCTTTGCTTCGTCGGACCTCCCGGAGTCGGTAAGACTTCGCTCGGCCGTTCCATCGCGCGCGCCCTGGGTCGCAAATTCGTGCGCATTTCACTGGGCGGCGTTCACGATGAAGCCGAAATCCGCGGGCATCGTCGCACTTACATCGGCGCTCTGCCCGGACAGATTATTCAGGGCATACGTCGCGCCGAAACCAAAGACCCGGTTTTCATGCTCGACGAAATTGATAAGGTCGGTCGTGACTTTCGCGGAGATCCCGGGTCCGCTCTGCTCGAAGCGCTTGACCCCGAGCAGAACGCCACCTTCCGCGACAATTATCTCGACGTGCCTTTTGATCTTTCGAAGGTGCTCTTCATCACCACCGCAAACATGCTCGATCCTATCGCCGAGCCGTTGCGCGATCGCATGGAGATCATTGAGCTTCAGGGCTACACCGAGGAAGAAAAAGTCCACATCGCGTTTCAATACCTGGTGCCCCGACAGATTGAAGAAAATGGAATCGCGCCCGACACGATCGAATTCCCGCCCGAGTCCATGAGCTACCTGATCCGGCACTACACTCGCGAGGCCGGTGTGCGCAATCTCGAACGCAACATAGGCACCATTTGCCGCAAGCAGGCGCGCCGCATTGCTGAAGGTAAGAGCGAGAAGCTGGTGGTCACTCCTGAAATCATTCAGGAATTTCTGGGTGGAATTAAGGTTCGCAGCGAAGGCGAAATTGCCGAGCGCACCAAGCGTTCGGGGGTAGTGGTTGGCCTTGCCTGGACTCCATCCGGCGGCGACGTTCTGTTTGTCGAAGCCAATGTCATGAAGGGCAAAGGTGGCTTCACCATGACCGGACAAATTGGTCAGGTGATGCAGGAATCTATGCAGGCCGCGTTAACCTGGGTGCGCTCTAATGCCAAACAACTCGGCATAGCAGAGGGTTTCTTCGCCGATCATGATATTCACATTCACGTGCCGGCGGGCGCGATTCCGAAAGACGGTCCATCCGCTGGCGTTACCATGGCCACGGCTTTGGTTTCGCTCTTGAAAGATATTCCCGTCCGGCCGTTAACCGCCATGACTGGCGAAATCACGCTCAGCGGAAACGTCCTGCCCGTCGGCGGCATTAAAGAAAAAGTCTTGGCCGCAAAGCGTGCCGGCGTTCATGACGTGATCTTGCCGGCGGAAAACAAGACCAACGTGAATGAAGACCTCACGCCCGAGCAGCTCGAAAACCTGAATGTGCACTATGTGAAGACCATCAGCGAAGTCCTCGAACTCGCGCTCCCTACGTCTCCCAGAGAAGAGCAACACGACGCCGAGGAGCGCGAGAAAGTGCTCGCCGAGCAGGCTGTTAGCTAAGTGGCTTCCGCGAGCTGAACTGCGTAACTCATAAGCTTCCACCCGTCATACACTTAGCTATACCCTTCCGAACAGGGCTGAGTACGGACACAACCGTATAGAACTTGTGTTCGTGCTACGGGTTTAATCAACTAGCATTCGACCGAAATTCTGGGTGGCTTTTCCCGTGGTCGGGAACGCCACAGTGAGGCATTCCATGAATAAACGCGCAGGATTTTCCCTTGCAGTGCTTGCGACGGCGATTCTGTTGCTCTCCCAAAACGCCCCGCGTGCCTTCGCACAAGACTACCCGCCTGATCAGCAGTCCCAAGGCGACCAAGATCCGCCAACTCGCGCCGGGCGACTTAGCGTTATCGAAGGCTCCGTCTCTTTTCAGGCGGGGGGCGAAGGCGACTGGCTCGACGCCGTACGCAACCGCCCTTTAACCGTAGGCGACAATTTGTGGGTCGATAAAGACTCGCGTGCCGAAATTCAAATTGGGTCAACCTCCATTCGCCTGGGCCCTGAGACTAGCGTGACCTTCCTTGATCTTGGCAATAACGTGACCCAGCTGCGGCTCTCGCTCGGCTCACTCTATTTCCGCGTTCGCCGTTTTGACGGTGATGACGCATTCGAAGTCGATACGCCCAACCTTGCCTTCAACGTAAATCGCGCGGGTGCATTTCGCGTGGACACGAATGAGAACGGCGATCAGACCATCGCTTCTGTTTATCGCGGCGAAGCCGAGATCACCGGCTCCGGAAATTCTTATCGTTTGGACCAAGGCCAGGAAGGCACCTTCTCAGGCACCGACCAATTGAGCTACGACGTCTCCGACATTCAGTCGCTCGATGATTTCGGCCGGTGGGCGCAATCTCGCGATGAGCGTGAAGACCGCGCTCCCAGCCGCGAGTACGTCTCTCAAGATATGACCGGCTACGAGGACCTGGACGACTACGGCCGTTGGCGCAATGATCCTCAGTACGGAAATGTCTGGCAGCCTGCTGGCGTCCCGGGTGACTGGGCCCCTTATCGCTATGGTCATTGGGCTTATGTTGGCCCGTGGGGATGGACTTGGGTAGAAGATGAGCCTTGGGGCTTTGCACCCTTCCACTACGGTCGCTGGGCCTATGCTGGAGACAGCTGGTGCTGGGTCCCCGGACCGGTTGCGGTTGCCCCAATCTATGCACCTGCCCTGGTTGCATTCGTCGGTGGCGGAGGGTTTGCCGTCGGAATCGGCGTAGGTGTCGAGCCAGTCGGATGGTTTCCCCTTGGGCCACAGGAGGTTTTCGTCCCTTGGTATCGCACCAGTCCGCGCTACGTTCAAAACGTAAACGTGACCAATACCCGCGTCAGTGTCGTTCAGGTCACCAACGTTTACAACAACTACACCGTCAATCACGTCACCAACGTGACTTACGTCAATCAGCATGTGAACAATAGCATCACGGTGGTCAACCATGACACCTTCGTGAACGCGCGACCGGTGAACCAAAACATTCAGCATGTCGATGCGCGGCAGCTGGCCTCGGCGAAAGTCGGCCCTGCCTCGGTCGCTCAAGTGCAACCGAGCCGACAGAGTTACATGGGAACTGGACACGCGGTTCAATACCGGCCTCCGCAGCAAGCTATGAGTCGGCAGGTGGTCGCGACTCGTCAGCCGGTTGCTTATAATCGGCCGGCGAATCGTCCGAATGGGGGTTCCGGAGGTCCAGGCGGAGGTCGGCCTGCTCCGCCTCCAGTCAAGACAGTTCGCGCCGCCCCGCCAGCTCAGGTTCAACCTCTGCAACGCGGAGCACGTGGTGGCCCGAATCCGACTGGCCCTGGCGCACGTCCGGGACAGCCGAACAACGGACAAGCCAATCGTCCCGGACAACCAAATGGTACGGAGAATCGTCCAGGCCAGCCTAGCAACAACGCACGCCCCGGCGCTCCTGAGAACCGGAATGTACCGCGCCCTGGCGGTTCGAACAATGCCGGTCCGAACAATGGGGGCCCGAATAATAATGCTCCCGGCCGTCCTAATGACAATGCTCCTCGGCCCAGTGCCCCTGATAACCGGACTGCTCCTCCGGAAACTCGCAACGTTCCTGCGCCCAACAATCGCAATGTTCCCCGTCCGCCCTCGGCTGCTCCCCCGGAGCAACAACCCCGGCAGTATCCGGGCACGCGTCCAGAGAACAACCGTCCGCAGGAACAACCGGCGCCGCCGCAGAACAATCGCGCCCCCGAAACTCCGCAGACCAGGCCGGAGCAGCCTGCTCGTCCGCCAGACGCGCGCCAGGAAGCTCCGCCGCAGAATCGGCCCCAAGCTGCGCCGCCTGAAAACCAGCAGCGCAACAATCCGCCTCCGCAGGCCCGGCCCGCGGAGCCTCCTCCGCAGCGTGAGTCTCGCCCGGCGCCTCCACCGGAACGTGAGTCACGGCCCGCACCTCCGCCACAACGCGAGAGCCGCCCAGCTCCGCCCGATCGGAACGACAAGCCTCAGAAGGACGAGAAGCCTCCAAAAGATAAGCAACCGCCACAGGGTCGCTGAATCCAGCCAATCTGATTTATAGGCCAGCCGCCAAACGGCTGGCTTTTTCTTTCTAATAACGCTACCCCGTAACCTAACTCCTCCCTGTGTCACTCCGAGCGGGGTTCATTCTCCCGGCGCAAGGAGGCACATTTTATGCATTGCTATAAGCACTTGCGAGTCCCACACTGCATTAGAATTTGGCATATGGAACCGATCACCACTGTGGCAGCCGCAAGCTCCGTTCTCTCTAGCACCCTGAATACCCTAAAGGCTGTCAGGGAGCGAGCGCAAACTTCAAAGGACCGCGAACTAAAGGAAGCGATAAGTACGCTCTACGATAACGTGCTATCGCTCAAGGAGGCAGTGATGCTGGTCACCGATGAGAACGCACAGCTGAGGGCCAACAATAAGCAGCTCAAAGTCAGGATCGAGGAACTGGGACAGCCTGCGAAAGAAGCAATGCCGGAACTCCGACAAGTTGGAGATGTTAATTATTATTTTCAAAAAGACAAAGGTCCCTATTGCCAGCGTTGTTTTGACGGCGACGGAAAGCTCGTTATGTTGAGTCCACAAGAAAATTGGAACGGCGGCCAGCGTCGACATTGCTTGCTTTGTGGGATGTACTTTCAGGAGCACCGCGGAGTATCAAGAACTGGATCAATGGGCAGTCGACACCGCGGCCCAAACAGTTGGATGGAGTAGCGAGATTCGGAGTGTAGCGTTTTCAGGGTGAGTCTTTGTTTTATGCAGGTTCGTGTCTTATTTTTCGGCATATTAAAAGATCTCGCGGGGCGTAGCTCTGACACGCTTTCCTTAGCAGAAAATGCCAGCGCCGCCGACGTCATCAGCCACTACCAGCACCGGCTCTCGGCCGCGAAAGGAATCTTCAACTCGATCGCAATTTCAGTTAACCAGGAATATGCGGGGCCCGAGATGAAGCTTAAGTCCGGAGACGAAGTCGCGCTTCTTCCTCCAGTGAGCGGCGGCGCGGCTGAAACCCAGGGGCCTGACCAGTCCGGTAAAACCAATGCGCGCGCGCTCATCACCCGCGAACCCATCGATACAGCAGCGTTACTCGAAAAAATGAAACGTCCGGACGATGGCGCCGCAATCGTGTTCGAAGGCATTGTGCGCAATCACACTCGTGGGCGTCGCACGCTATTTCTGGATTACGAAGCTTACGAAGAAATGGCCGTCAAGGAAATGGAATCCCTGATCGTTCGTGCTCTCGATCAGTTCCAGGTTCGCGACGCCGTGATCATCCATCGCCTGGGCCGCATCGAGATCGGCGAAACCAGTGTCCTCATCGTCGTCGCTTCCGCCCATCGCGCCGCCGCATTCGACGCTTGCCGCTGGCTCATCGACACTCTCAAGCGCACCGTCCCTATCTGGAAAAAAGAGTACTTTGAAGACGGAGCAGTTTGGTCTGACGGCGAACCATTTCCCGAGCACATCAATTCTTCCAGCGACAAGCGGGCGCCTGCCCGGAGCGAAGTCGAAGGGTTCTCCCTCGTGCAACGGCCAAGTGGCGCGTCCGAAGGCAGCCAATCGAAGAACTCTGCATCCAACTCAATAGTCCACAAATGAAACTTCTGCCTCTTTTAGCACTGCTGGCCGCATCCGTGTGTCAGGCGCAAAGCTCCGGCAGCGTTCCGAAACCACCGTGGGCCAGGGCCGCAGCCGACGACGCCAGCGACATCAAAGTGGATGTCAAACTCGTCAACATCTTCGTTACCGTAACTGACGAGCATGGATCGCCTGTCGGCAGTCTGACCAAGGATAATTTTCAAATCTTTGAAGACGGCCATGCGCAAAAAATTTCCGTCTTCGGAAAAGAATCCGAACTGCCGCTCTCCATTGTGCTGGATATCGACACCAGCCTCAGCACTCGCAAAGATCTTCCGCTGGAGTTGGGCTCAGCCCGCCGCTTTGCCCACGCGATTATCCGCCCGGTCGACGCATTGTCGCTTTACGATTTCAGCGAAGTCGTCAGTCAGGACCTGCCGTTCACTGCGGACTTAAAAGCCATTGATCGCGCCGTGGATCGCGTCCACACTGGCGCTGCGACTGCTCTTTACGACGCAGTCTTTCTCGGCGCTCAGGCGCTCGAGACTCGGCAAGGAAGAAAGGTTCTGGTCGTGATCACCGACGGCGGAGACACCGCCAGCCAGATCAACTATCAGGGAGCGCTTCGGGCCGCGCAGCAGGCCGAAGCTATCGTGTACAGCATCATCGATGTGCCCATCGAAGCCAGCGCCGGCCGCGATACCGGCGGCGAGCATGCGTTGATTCAACTCTCCGAAGATACCGGCGGCAAATATTATTATGCGTCGTCGATCCAGCAACTCGATCAGGCATTCCGCGCCATCAGTGACGAGCTGCGCACGCAATACCTTCTCGCCTACTACCCCGCGCGACGACTCGCCGACTCGGACTTCCGCAGATTGGAGGTGAAGTTGACCGGCGTCCCCGAATCCGCTGACTACAAAGCCCGCCACCGCACCGGTTACTACACCTCGAAGTCCCGCTAGTCGTCGAAGCACGTTCGCTCCACATCAGATTTGAAGCGCCGCAGGGACACTCCCTTTCGTAACCTGCTTATACAGAATGTCCCGGATCGTACATAAGTGTGTGCTGCCGCTAGGATGGGCACATCTTGACCGGCGTTCGGGAGTTATCGGGTGCCGAAGAGTAGGAGATATTTATGACCAACGGGCACTGCAACGCCGAGCAAACCAATCGACCATTTTCTTTCCAGCCTAACGTGGCGACCGTTATTGCTTTGTGCCGAGCGCCCAATTTTTGGGACTCACCTACCGCTGAACTCGATATGTTTAGCCGATGGATCCGGGTTGCCGACAACGCGCTGGCTACCAGCGCCCGTCTTCGGAAGAAAGCCGCGAATCGTAGCCGGGCAAGGTTCCGAATTGTGTCGTCCCCAAAGCCGGCCTGATTGGATATTCAGCGTGGCCTTAGTCGGAAGCGCGGAAGAGGACCGCGGCGCGCAAAATCTTGTTCCAGGAAGAAAGTTGTTCATCAATGATGGGCCTGGCATGCGGCTCGATTTCTGGCTTGTCTTCTTCAAAGCCGTGGCGCTTCATTACCCGTTCAACCGTTCGTATCGTGCATGAAAGCCAGTCCTCGCCTGCCTCTTTCATTGGGTTTTAACCTCGCTGATAACTTGCCCACGACGCGAATGGAGATCCTGCGTTAAGGTTATGCACAATTAAAGGGAAGCGAAAGAGACCGCTCGTAATGCGGGCGTAATCGGGGCTACAGCGTATTACTTCCGTCGAATTGTTCGGCGTCGGACCATCTTCCATTTGTGGAATGTTGCGGTTACCGAAGGCCTAAGTTCTCTCTCTGCTTCTGTTACTTGCCTGGTTAACCCCCGCCGTCGAAGATTCCTCTAGCACCCGGGACAGGTTCCGGACTTCGGGATCCGTTTCAAGCTAAGGGAACGGACCCCGGCTGCGAGACAGGCCGGTATGAGGACGGAATTGGGTGCCACTTCAAATCATTAGGGGAGATGAATGAAAAAATTTATCGGCGTTGCGATTTTAATTTGCATGACTTCGTTGTTCGGTACGGCTGGGGAACTGCCCAAGCCTGAAGTGTTCGGTGGTTATCAGTTCACCAGCACCGACGGTGGATGGCACGCCAACGGCTTCAGCACCTCGGCGAACTTCTACGTCTGGAAATCGGTCGGCATTACCGGCGACCTGGGCTCGGGATTCAGTCAGGGCCAGAGCCTCTACACTTACACTGTCGGCCCGGTGCTTTCGCACCCCAAGGGCGTCTTCTCGCCATACGTCCACGCTTTGTTCGGTGGCGCGCATGTGGGAGCGGCTGGCGTCGGCGTGAGCGGATCCACGATCATGATCGGTGGCGGCATGGACTTCGGCAGACACAAAATGGTTTTCCGGGTCATCAATCTGGATTGGATGCGCTTGAGCTTCAACGGCCTCAGCGACAACAACAACGTCCGTATCAACACTGGTTTCCTGTACCGCTTCTAACAACCTGGAAGGATACAAGGGCGGCCCAAATTGGCCGCCCTTTTTTATTTACCACTAGCTGTGTGGGGCGGACACTCCTGTCCGCCGCCTTTGATCTTGTGTTTGCGCACGTGGAGCGACGGGCGCTTGCGCTGAGCGAGGTCGAAGGGCCCCACGGCCGCCCAGCAATGCCGCATGTCCCTCCTAACCCCTGTCATCCCGAGCGAAGTCGAGGGACCTTGAGTTTTATGGGGTACTTATTCCTCGCCGTCTTCACGAGAAAGCTGCCCTGAGCGTATTCGAAGGGTGGGGAATACCAACTTACCTCCCAACACTGTCATCCTGAGCGGAGAATGATCTTTCGCTGGCGAAGGATCATGCGCAGTCGAAGGACCCCGTGCTCGCTTGTAGCTGCAGAGGCTTGAAAGGGAATTCTCTGCAGTGCGCCGTGTGAGAATGCCTCGACGTGCCTTTGGTTCCGCAGGCAAGCGTGGGTCCTTCGACTCCAGAACTCAATTCGCAAGCGACTTGAGTTCCGTCGCTCAGGATAACAGTGCTGGGGCTGGCCCCAAGAAGCGGGCGTCCAGGCGGCCTGTGCAAAATTCTTGTCAATACCCCTTTTCAGCCAAAAAGATCGCGCTACGCGGAGTATCGCGATGCCTGGCGCCTGATGTCAGATCCCGACGCGCTTGGTCGCCAGCGATGAGAAGTTAGAGGTGAGAGCAAAAGCAATTTCAGATTGTAGATTGAAGATTTTAGATTTCACTATCCAATGTCAGCTTAAATCTGAAATCTACAATCTGAAATCTGCAATCCGATTTCTGCATTCTGACTTCTGCATTGTGAAGGGTTATACCGGCAAGGCCTGGCGATGGCTGGCGAGCAGAAGTTCAAAGGCCTTCACCGAATCCACTGGCGGCGAGTAAAGAAATCCCTGGACCATTTCGCATTTGAGGTGCTTGAGTTCGTTGACCTCGTCTTGAGTTTCGGTACCTTCAGCGACGACCTTGAGTCCCAGGCTGTGGGCCAAACTAATAATCAGTCGCACGATTTCGTGATTGTCGTGGTCGGTGGACATCTGCGAAATGAAGACGCGATCGATCTTCAGCGCGTCGATAGGGAAGCGGGGCAGGCGGCTAAGCGATGAATAGCCGGTGCCGAAATCGTCGATGCTCAAACCTACGCCGAGCGCCTTCAGATCAGACAGCACAGAGAATGCGTGGTCAGCGTCGCCCATGGCGATGGTTTCTGTGATCTCAAGATTCACAGCGCTTGGATTAATGCCGGATTGAGTAAGAATGTCTCCAATTTCCTTCGCCAGTTCGGGTTGCGCAAACTGCCGCGGCGTGATGTTCAAGCTCATGGTCAGCGGTGGCGTGCAACCGAGCTTTGCTTGCCACGACTTCAGTTGCCGGCAGGCTTCCAGGTAAAGCGCGTGGTTCATGGGAATGATCAGCCCAGTCTCGTCGGCGACCGGAATAAATTCAACTGGCGGGACCATTCCTTGCACTGTCTTCCAGCGGCTCAATGCTTCGAAGCCGATGATCTTGCCCGATTCGAGCGAGATGATGGGCTGGTAATAGACCAGCAGTTCGCCATGTTCGATGCCCCGTCGAAGGTCGGTTTCGAGCTTCAGCCGACGGACGGCGCTTGAGTGCATCGCGGGATCGAAAACTTCGCACCGCGCTTTGCCGGCCTGCTTGGCGCGGTACATGGCAATTTCGGCGTCGCGCAATAAGTCCTCGGCGCCTTCATAAGCATTGCTGCTGGCGGCGATACCGATGCTGGCGGAGATGACAATCTCCTGTCCGCCAATTTCAAAAGGAAGTGCGATCTTATCCAGAATGCGTCGTGCCGCGCGGATGGCGTCGCTGGGTTCGGAGACATCGTCGAGGAGCACGGTGAATTCATCACCGCCGAGGCGCGCCAGACCGTCGTTGGTAAGTTTCGAATTCAGGGCTGTGGCGGAACGGGAGACAGTGTCGGTTTCGCGAAAGCATGCAGTCAGGCGCTTGGCTACCTGAATGAGGAGTTCGTCGCCGGCAGAGTGGCCAAGACTATCGTTCGTCACCTTGAAGCCGTCGATATCGATGAAGAGCACTACGAATGTGTAATCGGAGTGGCGACGCGCCCGTATCAGCGAATGTTGCAGGCGGTCTACGAACAAGGCGCGATTCGGCAACTCGGTCAGCACGTCGTGCAGCGCGCGATGCTCGAGCATTTCCTCGGCGCGTTTGCGCTCGGTGATGTCGCGGTTGACGATGACCAGTCTATCCAGGTTCCCCTTCGCGTTTTGAATGGGGCTGGCAGTGGATTCCAGAATGCGCCAGTCACCGTTCTTGTGGCGCATGCGATATTCGAGCCTCTCCCCGTGGCCGCTGGCTCGCGCCTTCGCTGCGGCTTGCAGCACCCGCTCCCGATCCGAAGGATGTATCTGATCGATGGAAGAACTTGAGCTGAGTTCTTCTTCTGAATAGCCCAACACCTTTGAATACGCGGGACTGTTGTAGAGCCGGTTGCCCGCGCCATCCACCACAGCAATCATATCTGCGGCGTTTTCGGTGATCAGCTGGAAGAGTTCGTCGCGGTCGGCAAGTTGGCGACGCACCCGCTGCAATTGCATGTGCTGGTACATCGTGTATAGATCAAAAAGCAGGACCAGAGCGGCGAGTGCGCGAACCCAATCCTTGAGGTCGGTCCAATACTGCGCGCTGATTCCGGAGTCATGATCGAAAAAAGTAAGGAAGATGATGCCGGAGGTAAGTGCAAGAGTGACGATGACAGCGAATCCCCACAGCCACCATTCGCGGCCCTCAATCTGGTTGATTTTGAGCGAGGTTATCGCTGGGCTTCTGGGGGAAGCTTTTTTAGAGTCGGAAGTCATTCGGTAGAAGAACGATTCTAGGCCGCTGAAAACGTAAGCCAAAGTTACATAGGTTGGTTGAGCTTTGGTGCGAGAGAGGCGCTCTTTGAAGAATGTGCCGAAAACACGAGTTCCAAGATGATGCAAAGGCCAGCTATTCCCGAGAACGCAACGGAAGAAATAACTCTGGTGCTGGGCCGTCGGTTAACCGACCGAAAGTTATGATTTGCTGTTACTACCGCTTTTCAAAACGCTCAAGTTTGGCTTCCTTTGGTTGCCCCAGGGTGCCATACTTGTCACATCCCAATGAGTTCCGCGGCAGAAATCCGAGCTTTAGTAGTGACCCGGGATACGGGTTTGACTGCTGCGTTTACAGACATCTCCCGGGAGTTCGGGATCAGTGCGCAAAAAAGCAAGAGCAGCAATGGCGGAGTTCCCGACGAGTTGAGTCTCTCGAAGTACGAGGCGCTGCTGATCGATTTCGAGACGGTGCCTCAAACCGTGCCAATTTTCACAACCATCCGACAAAGCCCAGCGAACCGGAATGCAGTAGTGTTCGCGGTTGTGGGCAGCCCTGACAGCCGACAACGCGCACGTGACCAGGGGGCTACGTTTGTACTGGAGCGTCCGCTGGAAGGTGAGGGAATCAGGCGTGTGCTTCAGGCCGCTTACGGGCTGATGACAAGCGAGCGGCGGAGATACTTTCGCTGCGCGGTTGATGTTTCGGCGCAGATGGTGCGGGACAGCGGCGAGGAATTCAGCTGCAAGACAATCAACATCAGCAGCAATGGGATGGCAGTGAGCAGCCCAGTGGGATTTAATCTGGGGGAAAAGCTACAAGTTTCGCTGACACTGCAAGAGTCCGGCTTGCCCATTCGTGCGACCGCGACAGTGGTGTGGGATGACAAACATGGCAAGACGGGATTAAGCATCGAATGCGTAAATGCGCCGATGCAAAGGCGGCTTGATTCGTGGCTGGATGGACAGTTTCAGCCGGGCCTTAAGCAATAGTCTTTATCGTTCGGCCAACTCCAGAAGCCAAAATCCTCCGACCCGCGGTTAGAATATTCTCGGAATGCCCCCTTCCAATCTTGTGCTTCCGTTTACGCGAGAGACTGCGATCTTGAAAGTACGGACCGCAGAAAATAATTGGAACTCGCGCAATCCTGAACAGGTCGCGCGCGGCTATACGCCTGACAGCCGCTGGCGCAATCGCTCCGAATTTATTAACGGCAGAGATGAGATCATCGCTTTCCTTACCAGAAAATGGTCGAAGGAACTCGATTACCGGCTCATCAAAGAGCTGTGGGCTTTTGATGAAAAAAGGATCGCAGTCCGCTTTGCCTACGAGTCGCATGACTCGTCCGGGCAGTGGTTCCGTTCCTACGGAAATGAAATGTGGGAATTCGATGCCGGCGGACTGATGGTGCGACGCCATGCCAGCATCAATGATCTCGCCATTAAAGAGCAAGACCGGCATTATCTTTGGCCGCTGGGTCCGCGGCCTGATGGGCATCCGGGATTAACCGAGTTGGGACTGTAAGTGACGTTGTTGTCACACAAAGCGAAATCATGAGTGCCATTCGCATCGATAAATGGTTGTGGGCGGCACGATTTTTTAAAACGCGCAGTCTGGCGTCGCGTGCGTGCGACCTCGGCAGGATTCAGTGCAATCATCAGGCTGCTAAGCCGGCCCGCGAAGTCCACGTGGGCGACATGTTGAACGTCAAGACTGAAGGCGGCGATTTCGAAGTGGAAATCCTGCTTCTGAGCGAAGTTCGTGGTCCGGCGAGCGTTGCCCAGACGCTTTACCGCGAAACTGAATCGGGCCGCGAATTGCGAATTAAGGCTGCCCAGGAACGTAAGGCGGCCATGATTTTCAGCCCTGCCCCGCAAGGGAGACCATCTAAGCGCGACCGGCGAAAAATACACCAGTTCAGGGGCGAGAGATAAATCAATCCCACTTCTCCCAAAATCGGGGAGAAGTCGGGCACCCTGCACCCTCAGTTATTACATGGCCGAGAAGTGAGCGACTGTCAAAATAAATCAACAAACGGCAGGGTTGGGGAATCTAATTTGGTGTGAAGCGAAGAAGCATCATCCCTTTTGTCGTGATTGCGCAGTGCATTCTCTTTCTGGCGCATTTTCTGTTGTATGAGACGTGGACGTTCTCTAGCACAAACGGGCATATTGCCGGGGCGCTGTGGCTGAGGCTCGGTCTGGGTCTTCTATCCTTAGCATTTCTTCCCGCTTCAATCCTGGCTTTTCGTTACACCAGCGCGCCCGTGCGGGTGTTCTACCGGGTCGCCGCGGTATGGATGGGGTTGCTAAGTTTCCTTTTTGTCGCAGCGGTTTGCAGTTGGATTATTTACGGAGTAGCACTTTCCACCGGACTGCCCGCACACTTTCATCGTTTGGTCGAGCTGTTATTCGGAGTTGCGACGTTGGCTGGGATTTACGGCGTATTCAACGCCAGTTGGACACGCGTCACGCGAATCACGGTACGGCTCGCGAATTTGCCCGCAGCGTGGCAAGGACGAAGAGCGGCGCTGATCAGCGATTTGCATTTGGGTCCAGTGCGTAATGGGAATTTTCTCCGGCGCATGATCGCTACGATTTTGCGCGAAGAACCGCATGCAATTTTTATTGCCGGTGATTTGTATGACGGAACGGCCATTGACGCGGCAAAGGCGGCGGCGCCACTGAGCAAGCTAACCTCCGCGCCGAATGGGGTTTATTTCGTAGCTGGAAATCATGAGCAGTTCCGCGACGACAGCACATATCTGCGTGCGGTTGCAGCCGCCGGAGTGCGGGTGCTCAATAACGAAAAGGTTGAGGTCGATGGTCTGCAGATTGCGGGCGTGCATTACGGTGATGCCTCGCAGCCAAAGGGATTCGAAGCCACGCTTAACGGCATTGGTCTGGATCGCGATCGCGCGAGCATTTTGGTCACGCATGCACCCGACTATCCGGAAATTGCCGAGGCCGCGGGGGTATCACTGCAGCTTTCCGGTCACACCCATCTCGGCCAGTTCATTCCCTGGAGTTGGATCGCGCGTCGCATTTACCGGCAGTTCGTGTATGGCCTAAGTCGGATAGGGAAGATGCAGGTTTTTACTTCCAGCGGCGCCGGCACCTGGGGACCGCCACTGCGGCTGGGATCCAATCCCGAGATTGTGGTGCTGCAATTTGAGTGAGCGATTGAGTAAAGCACGAGACACCCATCCTCAGCCGACACGCGTTGGCAATTGGGCAGGCGCTCTGGTGAAACATGCCACCTATTGCCACGCCTAATTAAGCGAGGTTCATAGTTGCGGTCCACTTTTCGCGTTCTATCCAGCAACTTACTGAAATGCGTCTTTGCATCCCGTTCGTCCCATGAATTCACAATTCCTCCATCGGCTAATTCCAATCTAACGAATAGGGATTCGTCGACTACTTAATGCAAAAAAATGCCGCCCCTTTCGAGGCGGCATTCTGAGAAGGACTAAGTGTTTATCCCTGGGTCGGGTGCAACACGCGGAATGTAGTTCCACCGTTCGACCAGACCAGCACCAGTGCGTCTTCGCCTTTCGGCACGCTGGAGAGTTCCTTCTGCACATCCGCCGCCGAGTGCACCGGGTGACGGTTCACTTCCGTGATAATGTCACCGCGACGCAACCCTGCGTTATCGGCTGAGCTGCCGGGGCTAACTTTTTCAATCAGCGCCCCATGCACGTCGTTGCCGGCCTCAACCTGCTGCCGAACTTCTGGCGTCAGGTCCGCAAGCCCGATTCCCCAACGCGGCTTGCCATTCTCCGCGCTTGCAGCCTCGGTGCCTTTGTCGCGGGCGCCCATGGCTTCAAGACTCACCGGGATTTGCTGGCTCTTTCCATCACGCATGACGGTCAAGTCGAGTTTGGTGCCCGGCTGTTTTTGTCCAACCGCGACCTGCAGTTCTCCAGCGTCGTTTACGGTCTTGCCGTTGAGCTCGGTAATCACGTCACCAATTTTCAATCCCGCCTTGGCTGCCGGCGAGTCAGGTTCGACCTGGCTAACAACCGCGCCAATAGCAGTCTTTACGTTGAAGAACTTGGCTTCGTCAGGAGTGACGTCGCTGATTCCGACTCCCATGTAACCGTGCTCCACTTTACCGTTGCGGATCAGGCCATCGACGGTGGGCTTCACGATCTGGGTGGGAATTGCGAATCCCATCCCGGAGAATCCTCCCGAAGATGAAACCAGAAACGTATTGATGCCGATTACTTCGCCGTGCGCATCCACCAGCGGGCCGCCGGAGTTGCCCGGATTAATTGCGGCGTCGGTCTGGATGAACTCGCCAGGCGCGCGCCGGTCAGCCGCCGGATTCGGACGATTGAGCGCGCTAACGATTCCGCGAGTAACCGTGAATCGGTAGCCCATCGGATTGCCGAATGCGAGGACCGTCTGTCCGGGCCGCAGGGTTGTCGAATCGCCCATTGGAACGCTGGGCAGATCGGACGCATTCACCTTAATGACTGCCAGATCGGTGAGTTTGTCTCGTCCGATCAATTTTGCGGGAAGAATTCGACGGTCGTGCAGGGTGACGCGAATGTCGGTCGCGCCGTCGACGACGTGGTTGTTGGTGACGATGTAACCGTCAGGCGAGATAATCACACCGCTGCCGAGTCCATGCTCGATTTGCGGCTGCTGCGGTTGCATCTGGAAGAATCTCTTGTTGAACCCAAACGGACCGAAAAATTGCTGCAGGCCATTTGAATCATCATTTTCGTTGCCGTTGTCGCTGTTGTCCTGCACAGAGGCATCGCCGTTGTCGGGCGACGTCTTCGAGGTCACGGTCACGTTGACGATCGCAGGGGTGACTCGCGCCGCCACCGTTTCCATGGCGTGATCGAGCGCCAGCAGCGCGCTCACGCTGTTGTCATCGAGTGCCGCTGCCGCTGGTGCCGGCGTAGGTGCGGACGCGCTCGCCGGCTTGGCAAATTCGTAGGTCGCCAGCGAAATCGTTGCGCCGATTGCCACCACTGGCACTAACATGCGCCGAGCTGTTTTCTTTCTTAATTCATAGAACCAACTCATGTTTGTTTCTCCTTTTTTGCAACTAATTATTTAGTTAATGCTTGCAAAATTTTTTACTACCGCTCGATTGCGATCAAAGTGAATTCATCACGATGGTCTCTTGAAGTGTTTGCTGCTCGCCATCTGCCGTCGAAACTCTCCACAGGGTTAGTGTCCACATCACTGAACTAGATTCCGATTCGTCGACTTGAGATGAATGCCAAACCAGCAGCCGCGCAGTTAGAAGCGAATGGCCAGACGCTTTTGCCATCAGTACCTTCGGGACGTGATCATTTTTGCGCAGCGTCGCCTTAGCGGGAATGACCATCAGGTCAGGAACGCTCCGCGATTTTCTGATGGTTGAGCGACGCGCGATTGCCCTGAGCGAAGTCGAATGACCCGGGCTCACGTAGGGGCGGGTGCCATCACCCGCCCAACTCGCCGGCTGCTTGAACACGATCGGAGTAGCTTTGATCGGAAGGGAAGCGGCACCTTCAGACGCTGCGGAAAACACCGGCTGAGTCTTGTTTTGAAACGAGATTAGCTCGGGTGCATAGGGCATCGCTCCAACGGTGATAACTGCCAGCGTACCGATGATGGCCAGGGCCGGCCGCCAACCGCGAGTCGAACGTGGACGGTTGGTGTCGAGAATTTTCGCAATTCGCTCTGAAACTTCGCGAATCCGGCCCAGCGCGCTCTGCGCCAGAGCCAACGCTCTGCCCATGCGCATTTTTTCGGCGACCACTTTTTCCGCGACAGAGACTAAAGACGCTGCATATGTCTTCGCATTTGCGGTTCGCTCGAGCACCATGTCATCGCAAGCAATTTCACGTTCCAGCGCAAGCCGGCTGTCGATCCACCACACCGCAGGATGAAAGAAGAACAGCGCCTTCACAAATTTCTGCGCCAGGTTGGTCCAATCGTCCCAACGCCGCAGGTGCGCGAGTTCATGCAGCACGATCACGTTCAACTCATCCGCAGAGAGCTCACGCAACGTCCATTCCGGCAGAACCACGGCGGGGCGGAAAAATCCCAGTGCAGTGGGAATGCGAACGTCGTCTGAAACTAAAAGCTGTATACGTCGAAATCGCGCGTTGGAAAACTCATGCACAGTTTCCATGAGCGCGGGATGCGAATTAGCCGCGATCTGGCGGCAGTTTTGCCGCAACTCAATTACGTGGCGCAACGACAACCCGAGGCGCACCAAGAGTACGCTCGTGATCACGGCCCACGCGGCGAACAGTCCCACCGCCCAGTTGCCGGAAAGTGTTAGTTCCGGAATGTGCGATCCCGATGCGAGCAGTGGGGAAGTGGCTCGTGAAAGCAGCGGCAGCCCGGCAATCACCAAGAGAGTCGAGAACCAGACTGCGAAGCGCGTCATAGAGCTGCGCGTTCCAAAGCAACGCAAAGCGGCCCAGCTCAAACTTGCGAGCGCCAGTCCCTCTAGCAACGTATTCAGTCCGCGGCCGGCGGCAACCTGAGCAACGGTTTGGAAATCGGCGATGATCATTTCTTGCCGTCCTCGCCCTTTAATGGAGAACTCGCGCGCAGCATCTCTCGGAGGCGTTTTAATTCACGGTCGTTGATCTCGTCATCACGGAGAATGTTCAGGAGCAGGGCTTCGTGTGAATCTCTGAAGAATCGGCTGACCAAGTGGCGGATTTCCGAGCGGCTCGCTTCCTGCTGGCCAACCAGCGGCTGAAACACATGGGCGCGGCCATCTTTTAGGTGGCCGACGTAGCCCTTTTTTTCCAGAATGCGAATCGTGGTCAATACGGAGTTGTAAGCCAGCGCCGGCTTTTCTGGCAGCCAGTCGAGTACTTGCTGCACCGTCCCAGGGCCTTTTTGCCACAGGGTATTCATGATGCGCAGCTCGGCTTCAGTCAGGGTTGCGGATTGCTTTCGCGGCACTCAAATCCTCGCTATTCATTAGACTTAGTAGGCGCTAAAAAGGTAAACTAATTCTTTAGTTGCACGAGATTTCGAGATGGTTGCCTGCTGGGATTTCTCGCTCGGACCCGGTAATTCATTGGAAAATAACTAGTTTTTTATTTTGAATGGGAAGGGCGGCGCTCCCCGTGGCCCGGCGTTTGTCGAGCAAAAGCATCTTTGGCATATCAAGATCCGGATTCAATTATTGCAGCTTCCCCTTCACCACCATGATCGACGCTGCCGGAATCTCGTAAGTGGTTTCGGTCGACGCTTGCTTTGTTATATGCACGACTGGCCCGTCTGGATCTGCGTGCCCCTTGGTATTCGAGAAGACCGCTTGCTCGGCGGCTGAAGCCGAATGCGCCATGAATACCGTGGTCGCCGGATGCCACTTGTACTGCTCGCTGCCAAAAATCGAAATCGCCACAGGCCCAGCGAATGACTTGGCGTTGTGCGCCGCATCATCGTGAAAATTAATTCGAAACTGGTGGTGAGCGAACTGGTCACGGTTGACGATCAATAAGGACCATTCGCCATCCGGACGATCCAGCGCGTAGGCTGTGAGTAACGCCCGTCCCGCACCGTCGGAGAGATCGCTCTTCGCAGAAAAAACGTGGTGCTCACCGTTTCCCGGCTTGATCCATTCCAGATTGACCAGTTGCGAGGCAAAATATTGCGAGAGATATTGCTGCACCTGATAATCCTTGTCGATGGTGAACATGCCGAACGTTCCAGGAGAATCGTTGCAGCCATGTTCCATCTGCAGTGGCAGATAGTGAAAGTAGTAGAGTCCCTTCCCGCCGCTGTTTAAGAAAGCCCCGACATAGTCCGCCAGCCACAGGCCCGCGAAAATATCCTGATTAGCTTCGCTCGCAGCCGACGAAAGATTCGACTCCGTGATAAGCAACGGCATGTCCTGTGGAACGCCGTCTTCATGCCAGACCTGCATAATGTGGCTCACCAGCTCCGGTTCATCGTACAAACTGCCCCACGGAATGCGGCACGGATCATAGGGATAATGTTCGAACGAAAAAAATGCCAGCTCGTTCATGGCATGGTGCGACTTCAAATAATCGATGAAGCGCGCCGTCCATGACACTTTGCCATTCTCGTCAGGCCAGGTTTCAATATCTTGATTTTCTCCGGTGAACGAAGGCCCGCCCAGCTTAGCCGAAGGATCGACCTTATGAATCGCGCGCGCCGCTTGGATGTAAAGCTCGGCATAATCTTCCGGCAGCGTGAACTGCCCGTCGGCCTCTTCACCCAGTTCCACGTATGAAACTGGGTAGCCGCGCTTTTTGATGTACGCCATCTCAGCTGCTGCATTCTCCGGAGTGTCATAGAGCATCGCAACCGGAATGACCGCTGGAAGGTTTTGCGTAACGCCGCTGTTGAAAAACAAATCGAAGCCCAGTTGCGCCTGTCTTGTCGAACCCAAGTCCGATGGCTCGTGCCACGGATCAACCGACGAGCACTGTGTTGCGGTCTGCTCCTGGTCGGGCGTATGCCGCATGACATCGTGCAAGACTCCATCGGGAGTCATAGTGCCTAAATAAATTTCGCGGATCGCGTATCCTACGCAATTGCGCGGATCGCTCGATCCGTGCGTGTCGCAGGTGTTCGATGACGCTGTCATCCAAACGCGCAGAAACCGAACGGATGTCGGCGCGTTACTCAGCCGAATCATTTGCGTCCCGCCTTTTGCACCTCGCAATTCGCCAAACGGAAATGTCTTCCACACGCCGCGCGTGGGGTAGTGCATAGGCTCTTCGGTGCCGGTCCAGTACTGCACCAAGAAATCCGTCGCGTACGGGTCTGCCCACGCGATGCGAATCGTGTCGACCGGCTGATACTGCTGAAGGTCAGCCACCACCCACTGCGGATGCGCTGAATCGTTCTCGCCGGTCCATCGCTTGGTCAGATACGGATTGCTCTTCCAGTAAGTATTGAGATCGCCATCGGTCAGGCGCGAAAAGCCGCTGTTGCCAGTGCCGTCGTTACGAGTCATGCCGCGATGCGGCAAATCGTAGCCGTAAGAATAGCGAGCGTTGTCGGTGGAATCGGTCGCGCCGGTGAAGTATCCCTTGCCACTCGGATCGCTCCACGTGCCCTTGGGATTCCAATGCCACGCCTGTACGAACAGCTCAGTGTTCTGCCGAAAAGTGACCGGGCCCCAACCCGCTGTGAATACTGGCTTCAGCGCCTCAGGGGTCAAATCTTTATCAATGGCCTCAACCGAAATGCGGTCGATTCCCGCGCCCAGGGTTTGATTGGGAACGAAGCGGTTGGTTTCGTGCGCGGGAGTGATGTCAACGTCAATGGTTTGAGCCGAGCAGCAGGCGGCGATTAGCAAAGATGCAAACGCGAAATGCGATCCCAGTTTCATGCGAACCTCAACCAGTCTGATTAAAACGTTTTAATCCTACGCATACCTTACGAATGCCGCAACAAGGCTTGCTATTGGAAGACTTCGTAGTACCGCCCTTTTCGCACAAAACACAGAAAGGATGGGGCACTCTCACGAGAGAAGTTCACGCGGCAAAGCTTCAGAATCCCACCAGCGCACGGGCGCATCAACTGCCTGAGTGAAGCCGCCTTGTGATGACGCTGTAATCCGATCGCACGCTGGCATTTTGCGTAGCGCGACTGCTCGGGGTTGGATCCTTGCCGCAACCATTCTCGGTTCGAGCATGGCGTTCATCGACAGCACCGTCGTCAACGTCGCGCTGCCTGCGCTTCAATCAAGCTTGCACGCCAACATCGTCGATGTGCAGTGGGTGGTCGAATCCTACGGATTGTTTTTAGGAGCGCTGATTCTTGTCGGAGGTTCGTTCGGCGACGTATTTGGACGCCGATTGATGTTTGTGTTGGGAGTGGCACTTTTCGCGATAGCTTCTGCGGGCTGCGGTGTTGCCTTGAATATTCAGCAGTTGATTGTTGCGCGAAGTATTCAAGGTGTTGGGGCGGCATTTCTGGTGCCCGGCAGTCTGTCGATCATCAGCGCTTCGTTTGACGAAAAAACTCGGGGACAGGCAATAGGCACCTGGTCCGGGTTTACGGCGATCACCACTGCGATCGGACCGCTTCTTGGCGGGTGGTTGATTCAACACGCTTCGTGGCGCTGGGTCTTCTTTATCAACCTTCCCCTTGCGGTGGTGGTGATTGCGGTTTCGTTCTGGCATATTCCCGAGAGTCGTAGCGCCGCCGCTCGTCGAATCGACTGGCTGGGCGCGCTGGTGGGTACAGTTGGCCTGGGCGGGTTAGTGTTTGGATTTGTCGAATCCACTAACTTGGGTTGGCGCAACCCCCTGGTCTTCGGAAGCTTGATAGTTGGAATCGCCGGTGTTGTCGGTTTCATATTAGTCGAATCAAAAGTAAGTTCGCCGATGGTTCCGCTGACGCTGTTTCGGTCGCGCATTTTCACCGGCGCGAATCTGCTGACGCTGTTTCTCTATGCGGCCCTCGGAATTTTCTTTTTTCTGTTTCCGTTGGACCTGATTCAAGTGCAGGAATACTCGGCGTCCGCAACCGGCGCGGCTGTGCTCCCCTTAATTCTTCTGATGTTTGTGCTTTCGCGCTGGTCGGGAGGTCTGGTCGCGCGCTACGGTCCGCGGGCTCCGTTGATCATTGGGCCGCTCATTGCAGCGACTGGCTTCGCCTTATTCGCGGTGCCAGCAACCGGCGGCAGTTACTGGAAAGCATTCTTTCCCGCAATCGTGGTGCTCGGTTTCGGCATGGCAGTAACGGTGGCTCCTCTCACCACCGTAGTTATGAGTTCGGTCAATCAGGACCATGCCGGGACTGCATCAGGCATCAACAATGCAGTGGCTCGGGTTGCCAGCGTGCTGGCCATAGCAGTGTTCGGAGTAGTGATGGTCAGGGCCTTCGATTTCAGGCTGACACACAAGCTTGCGAATTTGGGCCTTCCTTCCGACGTGGTCCGAGAAATTCAATCGAGGGTGACGAAGCTAGCCGGCATGGAACTGCCCCCGAATCTGGATGCGAGGACCGCTGCGACGATTCGGAGCGCAATCAATCAAGCCTTCGTCTTCGGATTCCGCTTAATCATGCTGATCTGTGCTGGTTTAGCGGCGGTAAGCAGCGCGGTTGCGTTTTTGTTTCGGTGAATGCATCACGCCTTCCTGTTAGGAGCGAGCATTACCTTCTCATTGGCAAATGCGCATGGCCCCAAGTCCCGGGTTTTAGTTCTCGCAGTTCCGACACAAATTCATCAATCGCAGCAGCCTCAATGGAAATGGCAAACTCTGCGGTCCCGGCGCCCCCCGAGACACGATCGTCAGCCCTGATTCTTAATTCGACAGCCGCGTGGCCCGATGAATCCGTGCAATGAAAACGGAGTCCGACCGACCCGCCCGCGAATACAAGATCAGTTGGACCCAGCTGAAATTCTCGATTATCCTGCGTTGTTCTGGGGAAGCCATCCAACAATTCAGCCATTTTCGGCAATTCGTCAGGATTCATGTAAACGCGCGCCGTTCCGCAGAAAGACTCATTTGCACAGGAGATCACCGCTTCGGTGATGTCTTGGTCCCACCAAACTAGCTCAATGCGGAGGCCTCGTAAATTATCCATGGGACATTTCTTGCTTCTGATTCAGTCTAAGCAAAAATTTCCGGATCGGGATCAGAAAAAAAAGTTTTATGCAACCGCTGGACGATGCTCGGCACCTGCTCTTCATCGACCACGAAGGTAAGATTAATTTCCGAAGCGCCCTGCGAAATCATGCGGATTTTCACGTCCGTCAACTGGCCGAACACGTGAGCGGCGATGCCCGGCACCTCGCGCAAATTTTCACCGACCAAGCACACAATGGCTTTGCGGCCTTCATATTTAACGTCGGCCAGGCGGGAAAGGTCTTCCGCCAACGCGGGAATCGACTCATTCGAATCTACGGTAAGAGAAACACTGACCTCGGAAGTCGAGACCACGTCGATCGCTATGCGATGACGGTCGAAGGCGTCGAAAATGGCTTTCAGAAATCCATGTGCCAGCAACATGCGTGGCGCGGCAATGTCAATGATGGTGATGCGCTTTTTGGCCGCGATTGCTTTGAAGAAGTTTTTGCAGTGCGGCGCGCGCGCGGTTATACGCGTTCCTTCGCAAGTTGCGTTGCGCGAATTCAAAATATAAACCGGAATATTTTTCTGGATCGCCGGAAGGACGGTCGCGGGATGAAGGACCTTGGCGCCGAAATAAGCTAGTTCGGCAGCTTCATCGAAGCTGATTGTCTTGATCCGGCGCGCATCGGGACAAAGATTGGGATCAGTCGTCATCATGCCATCGACGTCAGTCCAAATTTCGATTTTCTCGGCACTTAGCCCGGCGCCGACAATGGCGGCCGAAAAATCGCCGCCGCCGCGACCGATCGTAGTCGTGATCCCGGCGCGATTGGCACCTATGAAGCCGCCCATCACCGGAACTCGCCCTAGCTTGATGAGCGGCTGAACCAGCTCACCAAGCTTGGCATTGGTTTCCTCAAATAAAGGGGCAGCGCGCGTGAAATTGCCATCGGTCACGATGCAGTCGCGCGAATCAACTAGGGTCGCTTGAATTCCGTGCGCCGACAGGGCCGCAGTGACCAGCTTGCTGGAAAGAACCTCGCCGAACGATGCGACGTTGTCGGTCGTCCTTGGAGTCAACTCGCCCACCGCGGAGATGCCACGCAATAGCTCTTCTAAATCCTCAAACTCGGTTCCGAGGTCGCTGTGAAATTGCGTGAAGAGCGCCGTGCCCAGAAGTTCGCCGGCGGTGTTGTAGTGGCGTTCACGGAGCTCGCGCGCGACAGTTAATGCCGTCTTGCGATCGCCATTCCCGGCGGCGCGTGCCATCTGCAATAGCTGGTCAGTCACCCGCGCCATAGCGCTGACCACGACCACTGGCCGCTGATTAAGCCGGCCTCGCACGATGTCCACGACGCGCCCGATGGCCTTAGCATCACCTACCGAGGTGCCGCCGAATTTCATCACTATGCAATTAGCCATTAGCTTTCGGAATCCCACCTTTCCCAAAGTCAGGGAAAGATAGGGGCACCCTCCGTGGGGAAGAGTGCAGGCGGGATCATTCCAAATATCCTTGCGATTTCAGCAACTCGGCATTGAGCAATGCCGCTCCGGCAGCGCCGCGGATGGTGTTGTGAGAGAGCAGGGTAAATTTCCAGTCGAACACCGCGCACGGGCGAAGTCGCCCCACGGTGGTGGTCATGCCGCCGCCGAACTCAACATCAAAACGTGGCTGCGGGCGATCGCTTGCGACGACGTACCGAACCGGAACTTCAGGAGCGGTAGGGAATTGCTGCTGCTGCGGAATGCCGCTGAATTCTTGCCATGCTTCGAGAATCTCAGCAGCTTCCGCTTTCTTTTTGAATTTCACCGAGACCGATTCGGTGTGACCATCTTCAACCGCGACTCGATTGCACTGCGCGCTCATCTTGAATGGAGCGAGGTTTATTCCGGATCCGTTAAGAGTTCCCAGCAGCTTGCGCGTCTCCTCTTCCATCTTTTCTTCTTCTTTGGCGATGTAGGGAATTACATTACCCAGAATATCCAGAGACGCGACCCCTGGATAACCCGCACCACTGACCGCTTGCATGGTTACAACCATGACGGTCTCAAGTTCGAAACGCTTGTGCAGGGGAGCGAGGGCCAAGACTAATCCCATGGCCGAGCAGTTTGAATTGGTCACCACGAAGCCGCCAGATTTGCGCCGCCAGGATTGGCATTCGATCAACTTGATGTGGTCGGGATTGACTTCCGGAATCACCAACGGAACATCTTTCGCCATGCGCAGCGCGCTGGAGTTTGTAATTACCGCACAGCCGGCGTCGGCAAAGCGGGGCTCGAGTTCCGCCGCGATGGAAGCGTCGAGCGCGGCGAAAATTATCTTCGGAGCGTCATCAGGTGTTGCCGGGGATAGGCGCATCTTGGCCACAGTCGCTGGAATCGGCGTTTTCAAACGCCAGCGTGCAGCATCGCCATAGTCGCGGCCTTCAGACCGGTCTGATGCCGCCAGCCACGCCACCTCAAACCACGGGTGCCGCTCCAACATTTGTATGAAGCGCTGCCCAACGATGCCAGTGGCACCGAGAATGCCTACAGGAATCTTCTTTTGCATAAGGAATGATTGAAATTCTACAACAGTGGAAGACAGGCGCTAAACGTTCTTCTTTTGGACTATCGCCCGCGTGGCCCCGGTGGATATTCCGCCATCCACCAGTAGGGTCTGGCCGGTCACGTAGCGGCTCGACTCTGAGGCGAGAAATACTACGGCGCCGTCCAGGTCATTCGGTTGCCCCGGACGTTTCAGCGGAATGCGATCGCAAATGTATTCCACCCATTCCTTGTCTTCATACATCACCTTGTTCTGTTCCGTGCGAAACCAGCCCGGGGCCAGGCAGTTGACCGTAATGCCGTGCTTGCCCCAGTCATCGGCCAGGCTCATCGTTAGCTGGCGAATGCCGCCGCGACTTGCGCCGTAGGGACCAAGGCCAGCGTATCCGGCGACGCTGGTCACAGATCCGATATTAATGATGCGGCCGTATCCACGCGGGACCATGCGCCGCGCCACACTTTGCGCCACAAAAAAGCTTCCGCGCAGATTGGTGTCGAGAATCAAATTCCAATCATCCCAGGTCACATCCAGTGCGGGTTTGCGGACATTACATCCCGCATTGTTGACCAGAATGTCGATGTGGCCGAAGGCGTCTGCGGCTTTCGCCACCATTTCCTCAATGCTTTGCTGATCGCGGACATCAAGTTCGAGAGCAACCGTTCGCCGTCCGAGCGCTTTGATTTCTGATTCGAAATCCACGAGTGAGTCTCGTCGGCGGCTGGTGAGCACCAGGTCTGCACCTGACTTAGCCAGAGCCCGCGCCAGATATTGTCCGAGTCCGCGGCTGGTTCCAGTGACGATTGCCACTTGGCCACTCAGATCGAAGAGCCCGCGTTCCTTGTTTTGTGCGCTCATTTGCCGCTGTTTGGTTGGAGAACTACTTTCATCAAGTTCGGCTCGCGCGCATAAAGTCGTTCAAACCATTCCGGACCTTGGGCAAGCGGCGCCACCGCGCTTATCAGCGGCTTCACATTAATTTTGCCGCTGCTCAAGAGTTCAATAGCGCGCGGATATTCACCTGCAGAGGCGCACGATCCTTGAAGTCTGATCTGGCGCGTGACCACCATCTGCAGCGGCAGTGTGACTTCGGGTGAAACATTTCCTACCAGAACTACGGTGCCCCCTTTGCGCGTGGCGCTGATCGCGGTGGTTACGGTTTCACTCAGGCCCACTGCTTCGACCGCAATATCGATTCCGGTTCCGCCGGTCAGCCGCTGAATCTCTTGCACCAGATTTGTTCCTGAAGCGAGGATCGCGGTGGCACCCAAACTCGCACTTAGTTTCAGCCGCGTGGCATCTATATCTGACACAAAAACCGGCGAGCACCCGGCAACCGCTAGTGCCTGTTGTACAAGAAGACCAATTGTTCCTGCGCCGACAACCAACGCCGTGCTTCCATCCCGGATCGGCGCCAGCGAAACCGCATGCAGCGCAACCGCAACCGCTTCCAGTAATGCCGCCTCTTGGAACGAAAGATTGTGCGGCAAGCGGTGAACGATTCGCGCTGGCACCGCAACGAATTCTGCGAATGCCCCGTTGCGCCGGTAGTCACCACAAGAGACCCCGAGAACCTGGCGCCGGTCGCAAAGGTTCACGTCCCCGCGTAGGCAGTTGTTGCATTCGCCGCAGTACACGGTGGAGTCAAAGGTAACGCGGTCGCCTTTCGCGAAGCTATTTACGCCCGTGCCGGTTTCGGCCACTGTCCCGGCGGCTTCGTGACCCATCACCAGCGGAGGGATGCGCCGTCCAGATGAGCCATCATAGCCGTGAACGTCGCTGCCGCAAATTCCACACGCCGCCACGCGCACCAATAATTCGTCGCGAGCGGGTGCTGGAATAGGAATGTCGGTAATTTCGAGATGGCGGTATTGCGAGAGCAGGAGAGCTTTCACTTAGGTCTCAGCGGAACTCCGTCAGATTTTACGGACGAGGTCCGGGCGAAATAGCCGCGCTGAAACCCCACCCTGGCTTTTCTCACCCGGGCAAAGGCCGCAGCCGCGCAACCCTCTTTTGTCAAGATATTTGGCAAATGGACGCTTTGCATGCTGAATTCTACCTTAGGGCATGAGCTGGAATTAGGGCTCAAATGCGGGGAACTGATCCTTCCACAGGTTCATGCGCTTAGGTTCGGGGCAATACAGTCTTTCCTGTATGTACTCCGCCAACAATTTCGAGAGATCATGAAGTCGGGTCGTGACTGTCCTTGGCTTCTCTTCCAACCCAAAGCGTATCACTGAGGCCGCTTGTCCTCTGTATCGAGGATAGCCCTACTTACCTTGTGCTTCGAAAAAAGGTTCTTGAGCGAGAAGGTTACGACATTGTGGGCGCAGCTACGGCAGATGAAGCCCTTAAAGCGCTTCGCGAATTGCCCGTTTGCGCAACCATCGCTGATCACATGCTTCAAGGAACACCAGGAGCGGAGTTGGCGCGAGAGATGAAAAAGATCAAGCCCAACGTTCCGATCATCCTGTTTTCGGGCACAGTTCCGCAAAATCTGAACGCTGTGGACGTTTACGTCAATAAAGGCGAACCGACCACCAAATTCCTCGGCATTGTCCGAGCGGTGGTCCAAAGGTATCGTTCATAACCCACGTGGGGCTCATTCACAAGCGCATTCTCTTCGTAGACGACGAACCCGCCATACGCGCAACTCTTGCCGTTATCTTGCGGCGATACGGCTTCCTCGTGACGGTTGCCTCCACCGTGGCTGAAGCCCTTGAGGAGATGCGGAAGCAGGAATTTGACCTGCTGCTGTCCGATTTGAATATCGAGGGAGAACGCGATGGGTACAACATAGTTCGAGCTATGCGCGAGCTTAATCCGAATTGCATCAACATTGTTCTTACGGGGTTTCCGGATGAGGAAAGCGCAGCCGAAGGCCTTGAGTTAGGGATCGATGATTACATCGCGAAGCCCGCGAATGCGGACGTCCTCGTGGCCATGTTGGCGGAAAAACTAGCGGCACGGACCAAAGCGGGAGCAAGGTAAAGTTCTAAGCCGGCTAGGTTCCCACACCAAATAATTCTCGTAGTAATGGCGGAGAGGGTGGGATTTGAACCCACGATACCCGTTAAGGTATGTCCGCTTTCGAGGCGGATCGTTTCAACCACTCACGCACCTCTCCGCGTCGGACAATTTGCGAGATCTTCGTCTGCCCGCATTTTATCAGCTCGTAATCCGCCATCGTTTCTCGGACAATAAATCGGCAAGATATGCCGATTAAGCTCTGCGGTTGCGGAAGAATTCCTGTAAGAGTTCTGCGCATTGTCCGGCCAGAACGCCGCGACGCACTTCAATTTTATGATTCAGCGCGGGGTGGTTCAGTACATGCATGGCGGAATGCACAGCTCCGGCTTTGGGGTCTTCGGCGCCGTACACCAAGGTTCGGACGCGGGCGTGCACCATGGCTCCTGCGCACATGGCGCATGGTTCGATGGTCACAAAGAGGTCGCAGTTTCCCAAGCGGTGATTGCCGACTGCAGACCCGGCTTCCCTCAAGGCGACAATTTCAGCGTGCGCCGTTGGATCTGAGTCAGCCAGATTGCGATTGAATCCGCGGCCAACGACTTTACCTTCATACACCACGACAGCGCCGACCGGCACTTCTCCTATGTCGAGCGCTCGTTGAGCGGCCCGCAGGGCATCATGCATCCAGAGTTCGTCGTGCTCGGGACTGCCGCTGTTTGGCACGAACAATATTGTATGAGACTGGTCGAGCCGACGCTCTCAGCCCTTGCGCAAATGGATTGACCCGTCCCCGGTGTGAATAGTCATCAGTTTGCCGCCGCCGTTGAGCTTACCGTGGATTTCGTTCTGTTTAAGCTTGCCCTCCGTCATCACCGGTAGATCGAGATCGATATGTCCGTCGCCGGTGTGCAGCGCGACGTCTGCTGCCAGATCTCCGGGAACTTCCATGGTCACGTTGCCGTCGCCGGTTTCAACTCTCCACTCGCCCGCCATAGCAGAGCCAGAGCTAGCCCGCGCATCAACATGACCATCCCCTGTCTTCAGATCGAGTTCATCAAAACGTCCGTCGGCGGCGATATGTCCGTCACCAGTGCTGGCGCGGAGTTTCCCATCTACCCCTTGAATGTTCTGCGAACCATCGCCGCTGCGCATGTTCATTTCGCCCTTGAAGTTGCTGATCTCAATCTTGCCGTCTCCGGTGTGCAGGTCGACTTTACCCTCGCGAGGCATATGAATGTTGATGTCCACACGGTGATTGCCAATGTCGAAGGTGATGCCGTGGTGGGGATAGCGCACGGTAATCTCAACGGTGTCGCCATTCTGGTGTTGCTCTATCTGCAGGCCGCCTTCGCCAATCTTGTACCGGGTGCTGATTACAGTGGCCTCGATGGTGTTCTGGTTCCAGGTGTCAACCCGGATATTCGCATCCGACGTCTCTACTCGCAGGTCAGGCCTGCCGGAAATGTTGTAAGTCTTTGACCATTGTTCCGCGCGCGCTGGAAGCGCGATCGCTAAAAGGCACAGCGCAATACTGATATTCAGAAGTTGTTTCATTAAAATTCCTCCAGGCGCTAGGCATGGTTGTACCAAGTCATAGACGTCTATACGAGTCGTTCGTGAGGTTAGTTCCTCAAGAGATCCCTCGCCCTTTGGATCGTTTCGATTCCGGAATCTTCAACCAGTCAAGCGCGATTCCAATTCCTCCAAGGACTCGACCCGGGGAAGGCCTCGGTCGCGGTAGGCTCCAGCAACATCGAACAAGATGGCCCGCATTCCGAAGCGGGTGGCACCGAGGTAGTCGACCGCATAGACGTCGCCAATGTAGATGCTCTCGGCGGGGGAAACTCCCAGGCTGCGAACAGCCGCGTCGAAGATCGCGGGATCCGGTTTTTCCTTACCGACAATCCCGGAATCGGTGATGGTTTCAAAGCAGTCGGCAATGCCGCAGCGGGCGAGGACATCCGCGATTTTTCCGTCCGCGTTGGAGATCACCGCCAGCCTGTAATGTTTGGCCAGACGCTGCAAAGCTTCGCGTGTGCGCGGTCGAATTTCGCACCAGTTTGCCGAGATGCGCGTGCGTGAAACCAGATCGGCGTGGACTGAATCGACCGGCAGTCCAAGCTCTTCCAGCAGATGGGAATAGTAGATATGCCAGAATCCATGATCGATCGCCGAGTGGCTTTCCAGCAAAGAATCGAACTCGCGCTTGGTTCGACGCTCGATTTCTTTCAACAAATCGTCAGAAGGAAAGATTTGCCTTTCGTGCAGAGCATGCAGCATCCGCTTATGATCGGGGAAGAGCAGTGTGTTTCCGACATCGAAGAAAAGCGCTTTGGCCGGCATCGATCAAAAGTATAAGGTCAGTGGGTAGTAGCTGGTGTTTAGAGGGCAGTACTGGCCACTCATCACTAATCGCCCACCGCCTTGGTTTGCGGTATGATTCATCCTGGAATGACAAAGAATTCCACCATCGAAGTGGCTTGCCCGTGTTGTGGGGCCGCGCTGAAAGTGGACGCCGGAAACGGAACCGTCATTTCACATGTGGCGCCGTTAAAGCCGAAGATGTTCAATGATTTGGATGAGGCTGCGCGGGCCATGAAAGAGCAAGACAATCGCCGCGACTCCATCTTCAGGCAGTCGGTGGAAGCTCAGAAAAATGCCTCGGATATTCTGGAGAAGAAGTTCCAGGAAGCCATCAGAAAAGCTAAAGAAACGCCTGATACGGGGAGGCCGATCCGAGACTTTGATCTGGATTGACCTGGGCAGAATTGGACCGGCGAGGACGCCGTCCCCCAAAAATCTAAACATTCTTGGCAAATGAAAAGGCCGCCGAGCGGCGGCCCTGCCTCAACTTTCAACACGATCACAAAGTCGATTCGATCTCGAAACCCCAGGCTTCCAGCAAAGGCTCAGGGATGTACTTGGAATTCTTGTTGCGGCGCGCCCATTCCCGCAGCCGGGTAGACCGCAAATACTGGTCAGGAGTGAGCTTGTACTCTTTCACCACCTGCTCAAACTCAGTGACAGTAGGGACAATCGGGCCGATCGGCTCGGGCTTGCCCCAGTTTGGATTTCCGCGTCTCTTAGCCATGAATGTTCCTTGGTCAGGATTTTACTGTTAAATAGCTTAGATTCCCGCGACTTGCAGAAGGATTCCAAAATCCTTGATCGGGGCACAGAATATAAAAAACCGAAAAAAACTGCAGGGCAGCACGCAGAATACCGAAAAATCAGCCCGGAAGACTGATTTTACGTTAACTCAATGCAAAGTCAATCAGATGGCGGCTCGGTGCAGTAACTCGATGAAAAAATGGAACTTAACGACCTGCGGACGACCTTTTCGGGAAAATCTAACCATCTGAATTACCGCCGTAACCTGTTTGCAAGTGTGTGTATTTCAACAACAATCGTCTTGCTGCTACATTCATTTGAGGCTGTTTGTGTCTTCTTACGCGCAACCCGGATTACAGTCGCTGCTGCTGTGCTCGGATGACACCGTTGTCCGCGTACTGCGCCGCGTGCTGACTGATTTGGAGATCGGGGTTGAACACTGCACGAACCTCGATAGCGCAGTCCAAAAGCTCACCCGTCAGCGCTTCGAAGCGGTCATAGTCGACTGCACAACCCAGGAAATAGCCGCCAAGATCTTGAAGGGCACCCACTCCGCGCCAGCTAATAAGCGGGCTATCGCTGTGGCCATCATCGACGGCCAATCTGGCCTTAAAAGCGCCTTTCAATTGGGTGCCCATTTTGTTCTTTTCAAGCCGATCTCTCTGGAACGCACCAAGGCGAGCTTCCGTTCCGTGCGGGCGTTGATGAAACGGGAACGCAGGCGCCACTCGCGTATTCCAGTCGAGCTCTCGGTCAAGCTGCACACGGAGACTCCTTCGCGAACCGTCGAAGTTGTGACCGCCGACATCAGTGAAAACGGCATTGCGATCAAGTCCAGATCGAAGTTGCCTCCGGCGTTCCGGGTGCGCTTTACATTGCCCGGAGCCGCGAACGAGATTGACTGCCGCGGCGAAGTGGCATGGCACGGCAATGATCTGCAAGGAGTTCGCTTCTGTGATCTTTCCGAAGGCCAAAGCGGGCAAATAAAATCCTGGATATTCCGCCAGTTGCAGGGTGGCGACGCCGACGATCCTCCGGTCAATTGTCGACTGACGGACCTGAGCTTGAACGCCTGCTATCTGGAGACCGAATCTCCCTTTCCGGTCCGTACCCGGTTGCAAATCGTGATGAAAGTTCGCGAGCTGGAATTACCGGTCGAAGGAATGGTTCGGGTGATGCATCCCGGAGCCGGAATTGGAGTTCAGTTCACTCGCCAGAATGGGGAAGAAAAAAAGAGAGTGGAAGATTTTATCCACACACTTGTGACCAGCGAAGGCGCTGTTCCTGAGATCGAAGTTCGTCCGGATGCGATCGACAATAGCCCCAGTGCATTTTCCGCGGCGCATGTCCACGGGGATCACGACCCGCTGCTCTCGCTGTTCCACGTAGGCAGTGAGCTTCCGCCGGATGAGTTCCACGCCGAACTGCGCAAGCAACGCGGCATTACTGAGCAAGTTGGTATTTAAATCCTGGTTCTCGACACAGCGCTCGCGGCATACCCCACCACAAACGTCACCGCGGTACCAATCGCCACCCACCACGTCCACGGCACTGACGTAAATTGCCATAGGTAGATCTCGGTCGCGAATCCGCAGAGCATGCCGGGAATCGCTCCATTCTGAGTTGCGCGGCGGGTGAGTACGCCCAGTAGGAAGACGCCGAGCATGGCACCATACGCGACAGATGCAATTTGCAACCCAACCTCGACTACCCGGCCGACGCTGCGCAAAGAAAGCACGGCAAGTATAAAGAGCACGGCGGCCCACATTACCGTCGACACTCGGGACAGGTACATCTTTCGGGTTTCGGGCGTTTGCGGGCGAAGCCTGAGATAAAAATCCATAATGGTACTGGACGAAAGGGAATTCAACGCAGCGCTCAAATTTGACATCGCCGCCGCGAGAATGGCCGCGATCAGCAGTCCGGAAATTCCGTGAGGCATCCGCGTCACAATGAAGGTGGGATAAATTCGGTCAGGTGTGCCAAAGTGCGAAGTCGGTACCAGGTAGTATGCGAAAAGCATCAAGCCGAGCAGCAGGAACAAAGCGAACATAAAGAAAATCGTGATACCGCTCAAGACCAACGCCAATGCAGACTGGCGCTGGTTCCTGGCAGCCAGCAAACGCTGCACAATCAGTTGATCTGTTCCATGGCTAGCAATAGTGAAGAACGTCCCGCCGATCAATCCTGACCAGAAGGTGTACGGTATCCAGAAGCTTGGGGTGAAATCAAGAACGCGCAGCTTTCCATGTGCTGCGGCAATCTGATGAATGTGCGCCCAGCCTCCCGGGACGTAGTGCAAGATCACGGCGACGCCGACGATCGTACCCCCGACATAAATGACGGTTTGCACCACATCAGTCCAGATGACCGCCGCTAGTCCGCCTTCGAAGGTATAGATCAGCGTCAAAACCGTGATGATGCTAATCGAGGTGATTTCGCCGGTTCCGAGAGCGATCGAGACCACGATCGAAACTGCGTAGACACGCACGCCTTCTGCCGCAGCGCGAGTCAGCAAAAATAATCCCGATGTCAGCGTTCGCAAGCGAGTCCCAAAGCGTTTTTCGATCAGCTCATAAGCCGTGAACAAATCCCCGCGAAAATAATGCGGCAGCAGCAAAAAGCTAATAATGACGCGGCCAGCGATATATCCCATGGCCACTTGCAAAAAGGTCATGTCGGTGCTGTAAGCAAGGCCGGGCACGCTGATGATGGTTAGCGTGCTGGTTTCGGCGGCCACAATCGAAAGCGTAATTGCCCACCAGGGAATGTCGCGTCCGGCTAAAAAGTAGTCGCGCAGGGTGCGCTGGCGTTTGCGGAAGCGCATGCCGAACAGCGTGATGCCGATCAGGTAGACAACGATGATCGCGAAATCGATGGAGTTCAGGCCCATGTCTCAGATTCAGCCTAGCCGCGAACCGAGCCGGACTTCACGAATTGACGAGTGAGGTACCAAGAAAGTGATCAGTCGGTTCGCCGCGAGGCGATATGTCACGGCGGTGTAGAATCCCGATTCTCCGGCCCACGGAAGCTACTTACCACATGACCCAGCGAATTCTAAGATTATCCCGGGGAGGAACATACATGACGATTTTAGACGGTCAACGAGGCCGGGTGGTTGACGTGAACGGCGGCACCATGATGCGGTTAATCGCGCTGGGCATTCTTGCCCTGGTGCTCATAATTGCGCTCTTCAATTCCATCACTCGCGTTGGCACCGGCCACGTCGGAGTGCTCACACTGTTCGGCCGAGTCACCGGCGAAACTCTGGCTGAGGGCATGCATGTCATCAATCCACTCAAAACTAACAATGAACTGTCCATTCAAACCCAGAGCGTGAAGGAATCGGCGAGCGTGCCTTCGAGCGAAGGCTTGATGATGAGCCTCGATACTTCGCTCATATATCACCTTAATCCCGACCGTGCTTCGGACGTGTTCCAGAAGACAGGCGCGGATTACGAAGATAAACTTGTCGAACCGATGCTGCGCGCAGCGATTCGCGAAGCGACAGCTTCACACACGGCAAACGCGCTATATACCGGCGAACGAGAGATGGTGGCCAAACAGATTTTCGATCAGCTGACCGTCGAGCTCAACCAGCGCGGGGTTACGGTCGAGAATGTTCTTCTGCGCGACATTCAGTTGCCGGCCACGCTGAAGGCTTCCATCGAAGCCAAGCAGCAAGCCGAGCAAGAGGCGCTGGCCATGAACTTCCGCCTGCAGAAAGAAACGCAAGAAGCTCAGCGCAAGCGAATCGAAGCCCAGGGCGTTCGCGATTTTCAGCAGATCGTGGCTCAAGGCATCAGCCCGCAGCTTTTGCAGTGGAAGGGAATTGAAGCCACAGAATTATTGGCCAAAAGTTCCAACACCAAGGTGGTAGTTATCGGGAATAGCAAAAATGGTCTGCCGCTGATACTGGGACAGTAGAACACTGACAAAATTGGTTAATTGATTTCCGAAGTCCGCTATCCGGCGACCGCTTCTTTTTCTTCGTCTTCGAGGATGCCGAAGGCCGCGTTCATCATCTCCTCGTCCACGGTGCGGTTCTTTGCCGTGGCTTCCGCCAAGGGGATGGAAATAATTTTGTTGGCGCGCAGGGCAGCCATTCTTCCGAACTCACCGCGGTGCACCATGTCGATCGCGCCCAATCCATAGCGGGTAGCCAGAACGCGGTCGAAGGCGGTTGGCGTGCCGCCGCGCTGAATGTGTCCAAGCACCACCGTACGCGTTTCGAATCCGGTGTGCCGTTCGAGTTCCTGGGCAAGCGTGTTGCCGATTCCACCCAAGCGCACGTGCCCGAACTCATCCTTTTCTCCGCCCTGCAGGACGGGGCTATTCTTGCCTTCGGCAAACTTTGCGCCTTCGGCCACCACGACGATGCTGAAGTAACGTCCGCGCTCGTGACGGCGCCGAATCTTCGCGGCGACCATTTCTACGTCGAAGGGCTGCTCCGGAATCAAAATCACATCGGCGCCGCCCGCGATACCGCTGTAGATAGCGATCCATCCCGCGTCGCGCCCCATGACCTCAACCACCATTACGCGGTTGTGCGCCTCAGCCGTGGTATGGACTCGGTCAATAGCTTCGGTGACGACGTTGACCGCAGTGTCGAAGCCGAAAGTAAAATCGGTTCCCGCCAGATCGTTATCAATGGTCTTGGGAACGCCGACGACTTTCACGCCTTTATCGAAAAGCTTGGTTGCCACTGATAACGTGTCATCCCCACCGATCGCGATCAGCGCATCCACGCCGTTCTTCTTCAAAGTGGCAATGCAGGTATCGAGTCCATCAGGTTTTTTGGCAGGATTGGTGCGCGACGTACGCAGGATGGTCCCACCGCGCGGGAGAATGCCAGCGACGCTTTGCAGGTCGAGCGGCATGGTCTGGTTTTCCATCACTCCGCGCCAGCCCTCGAGAAAACCCACGAACCGGTCCTCGTAATGAAAACTGCCTTTGCGAACGGCGGCACGAATAACTGCATTCAGTCCGGGGCAATCGCCACCGCCCGTCAGTATGCCGATCTTCATCGCCGGTTCCTCCGTCGCTGCAATATGGATTTTCCGCAACCTCGACGCCGAAAGACACTACCGGCACATTCACCACGGCACGGAAAGATTTAGATTATCATTCGGCAGACTCGGGTGAAAGGCGCGGAGGTATCGGAATTTCCAATCTGGATAATCGATTGCGCGGGTTGAGAGAGTAAACCTGATGCCGCTCTATCGATAGAGATTTCTAGTACACTCGTCGCAACATGCGCGTTCTGGGAATCGATTGCGGCACCGAGTGCACAGGCTACGGAGTTGTTGATCTCGACAGTCGTGATAAGTTAGGGTGTGTATCGTTCGGTGGCATCCGGCTTTCGCCGCGTGAGCCGTTGCCAATCCGGCTTTCGACGGTTTTTGATCGGCTCAGTTCGCTGATCCAGGAATTCCAGCCCGATCGAGTTGCGATTGAAGAAGTCTTCTATTCCGTGAATGCAAAGTCCGCACTTAAGTTGGGGCAGGTGCGAGGCGTAGCGATGCTGGCTGCGTCTTCGCAGAGACTTCAAATCGGCGAATACGCACCTTTGACCATTAAGGCGTCGGTTGTCGGGTACGGTCGCGCCGAAAAAGAGCAAGTGCAGATGATGGTTGCCAGGCTGCTTTGCCTGCAACAAATTCCCGAACCCGTCGACGCCGCAGACGCGCTGGCCATCGCCATTTGCGATCTGCACACCCAGGCCACGCTGACGCGCCAGAATGCAGCGGTGAGCATTAGGGTCTGATGAACGGCATTGCTAAAAGGGGTGTCCTCCCAGCTCAGGCCCGTTCGATGGTGACCGACTTCACCACCACATCTTTATTCGGACGATCATTGCGGCCGCGCGGAACGTTGACGATCTTATTGACAACGTCCTGACCTTCGACGACTTCGCCAAAAATTGTGTGCTTACCGGTCAACCATTGGGTTGGAGCCACTGTAATAAAGAACTGCGAGCCGTTGGTGTTCGGACCAGAGTTGGCCATAGCCAGCTTGCCCGGCATGTCGAACTTATGGGGAGAGCCCTTGGTCTCATCCTCAAACTGATATCCGGGGCCGCCGAAACCCGTGCCAGCCGGGTCGCCGCCTTGCACCATGAAATTGGGAATCACGCGATGGAAAATCGTGCCGTCATAAAGACGATCCGAGCTTTTCTTGCCTGTGCTCGGATGCTTCCACTCGCGCTTGCCCTCGGCGAGGTCGGTGAAATTCTGCACCGTCTTAGGAGCTTCTTTTTCGAACAGGCGACAAACGATCGTGCCTTCAGAAGTGTCGAGAGTTGCATAAGTGCCGGGCTGTCGTGCCATGTATGAATCCTTTCAGAAATAATATTCAGTCATTGAATCATCGGGTCATTGAGTCATTGAAAAAATTTCAATGATTCAATCCCTCAATGATTCAATGATTTAATTCTTCATCACTGCGGAGTACTGGTTTTCGGCGCAGCCGGTTTTGGCGCGGGTTTGTGCACAGGCTTGTGTACTGGCGCGTTCGTCCCGCCCGCATGAAGGATCGTAATCTTAGTGATCTTCGGCGGATCATTCGGCCGGTCTTTCTCGGGCCCCTCGTTCGTATTCCGCGGCAGGCGCGCGATCTTGTTGACCACCTCCACGCTCGGATCATCACATTGCCCGAAGATGGTGTAACCGCCATTCAAGCTCGGATACGGAACTTCGGTGATGAAGAATTGCGAGCCGTTGGTGTCCGGCCCGGCGTTGGCATAAGCCAGCCGTCCGGGGCGATCGAACTGCAAGTCCGGCGAAGTTTCGTTTTTAAATTTATATCCGGGATCGCCCGTGCCCGTACCCATCGGGTCGCCACCTTGAATCATGAAGTTCGGAATGACGCGATGGAAAATGGTACCGTTGTAGAGCGGAACGCCGTGCATTTTGCGACCGGTGGCGGGGTTGGTCCAATCTTTGGTGCCGCGGGCCAAGCCAATGAAGTTAGCGACTCCGATTGGCGCCTTGTCGGGGAAGAGCACGCAGGTCAGTTTGCCGGCCGTGGTGTCAATGATCGCCGTGGGCGGGAGCGTCGTGGCTGCGGTGGGTTTCTTGGCGACCGGTTTCTTCGCCGCCGGCGCTGTGGTTTGCGATACAAGTTGCAGGGAAGAAAAAGCAATCAGAATAATAAGCAGTTTGCGCATGGTTGCTCCTGGCATGGGTTGGCGTCGAGACAGAAATAGCATTGTACGACAGGGAAAGGCTCAACCACAGCACGGGGTTGCGCAGAGAAAAACGCGCCGAGAGCTACCGCGAAACCAGGGCTGCGGTCGCGAGCTGAATGCAGGCCTCGAGCGATTGGTCAGTATCGATTACTGTTTTCTGAAATGTGATCTCCTCGAAACGCGATTTGACCTTCAAATACAAATCGAAATTCCGATTCGCGGCGATGTGAGTGGAGTCGTCGCCCAGGCGTCGGCGCGCCGTGGATTCGTCGCACGTGCACTCCAGAATCCGCCATGGTTGGCCGATAGCATCGGCAAAGCCGAGGGCGCGTTTCAATTGGTAAGTCTGCGAGAAGGTCCGGCCATCCAGAAATACGACTCGTGCCGGATACTTGCGGAATAAATATCCAGCGACCTTGAGCATGACCGCCATGCAGAAGTCATCCTGCTCGGTCGAATACTCAATCTCCGGCGGGGAGAAAAGCGCGGCCCGAACCTGATCTTTATCGATGACTGTGCCGCCGATCTCGGTCGCGAGCGCACGGCTGAGCGTGCTTTTGCCGGTGCCGGGAAGGCCAGCCATCAGAATCAGCATGCAATGAGAATAGCCCAGGACGCAGCGGTAAATAAAAAAGCCCTGCAGAGCTCAAGTGAGCGCAGCAGGGCGTTGAGAAAAAGTTCTTACTGAAGGCCGATTCCTGGCAAGCCAACCGTCGTGAGATCAGAGAGCGTCTTGTTCACGTCCTGTTGGGCGGCGAACATGCGGGTCGCGCGCCAGTCGTCGTAGGCGCCGGCAACCATGATGTGGAAGCACCACTGGCGCCGCTCTTCTTCGGGCTCAACCAATCCCATTTCCTTCAGTGGGCGAAGATATTCTTCCATCCACTTTACTTGAGATTTGGTCATGCCGCGGCGTTGCAGATCGACAGTGAGCCCGGCAAGATGCGATGAAGCGGTTTCACCTTTTTCCGGAGCCGCATTGCGATTGTGGCGGCGGAGCTTTTTCTGTACCAGCACCGTGCGCACGGCCGAGTTCACCTGAATCTGTTCGTGAAATTCTTTGTAGTACGCCTCGCTCAGGTCATTTACAAAGTCGAGCGTCCAAGTGCGGCAGTAGCGCCGGTTAGGATCGAGAGACGGTTGAATGCGAAGCGTCTGACCGGGAACGATCGGAACCAAATCGCCGCTAGCCTTCAGCCTCTCCAGCTGCCTATCGTCATAAATGCGCGGAAGGTTTAGGCGGTCGATCTCTTCATTCTGTAAAAGCAAAGATTCGTGCGATGGTTTGAATGCTGGATTCCATGGAATGCGATGAATGCGATGCATCCGGTGATAGCGCGGCGGAACTATGGGCCGCACGGCAAATGCCTGGCAGCTCATGACCAGAGTGACGAAAAATGCGATGGCGTATTTCTGAATTCTCATCGGCGGACTTGGCAGAAGGCGCTCAAGGTGTTCATTCCAGGGCTTCATTCTATGACAGTTCCTGAAAAATCCAAGCACAAAAGTTAAAACTCCTGTATTACCTTGGACTCACCACTTGTAACTCCTGCTGGTTACCTCCTGTTACTCAGAGTGTCGAACACCTATTCAGATTGCAGCTGTGAGGCCGTTCCGGGTGGGCTAAGTGCCTGAGAACATCTTCTTTGGATTCAGTGACCTTGGGTAGGCATCTGGCGAAGGGCGCGTCCGCCGTGGCTTTCAAGAGATAGAAAGAACCAAAAAGTGGCAAACTTTTTCGGTCACGTTACGAAAAGTGTCAATGGTAACCGGGAGGCGGCCCTGGGCGCTTATCGCCTTTTCAGCGACGGAACAAATCACCGATGGCTTGCTTCATTACTGCGCCACCAACTTCAGAGATCGACCGCGTCAACGGAATGTCTTTCGGGCACGCCTCGACGCAATTTTGCGCGTAACCACACTCCTGGATCCCGCCATCGCCCATGAGCGCCGCCAATCGTTCGCGTTTCAAGGCTGCGCCCGTGGGATGAGTGTTGAACAGACGCACCTGTGAAATCGTAGCCGCGCCGACAAAGCCGGTTTCCTCGTTGAACTGTGGGCAAACTTCCATGCAGCAGCAGCACGAGATGCAGCGCGAAAGAGGATACGCTTCTTCCTGTTCCTGCATGGTGACGCGCGGACCAGCGCCCAGATCATATGTGCCATCCACTGGAACCCAGGCTTTTACGCGTTTCAGGTTTTCGAACAGCACGCTGCGATCAACTGCGAGGTCTCGCACTACGGGAAATTTCGACAGCGGTTCCAGGCGGATCGGTTTTTCAAGATTATCCACCAGCGCCGAGCATGCCATCCGCGCTTTGCCGTTGATCAGCATAGCGCACGATCCGCAAACTTCTTCCAGGCAATTCGAATCGTAGGTGATCGGCTTGGTCGCCTTGCCTTGGCGCGTGACCGGATTACGGGCGATTTCCATCATCGAGGAGATCACGTTCATGCCTGAATGCCAGGCCAGCTCGAACTCCTCCCAGCGCGGACTGGTGCTGGGCGAATCCTGGCGGCGGATTTTGAAGAGCACAGTTTGTTCAGCCATGATTTCTGTAAATATCTTACGTGATCTCATTCCTTGGCGGCTGCAAGCGCTCTCGGATCGGCAAATTTGGCATTTCTGCTGGCGGCTGTATATGCTGTCGATCAGTGGCTCGAATTATGGCTCGTTCTATTGCTCGACCTATCGCCCGCGAGGGCGCGCAGGGTTCCCGTCAGGAAATTCTGCGTGCCGCGGCCCGCTTGTTTCAACAGCAGGGCTATGACGCGACCTCGATGAACGACGTTGCCGCAGCCCTTAAACTCAGTAAGGGCGGACTTTATCACCACTTTCAGAGCAAGGAAGAAATCCTTTTTAACCTGATGAGTCACGCCATGGACATCACCGAGGAGCGTGTGATTGCCCCCGCAAAGCTGACGCCGGACCCGGAAGAGCGATTGCGGACTGTGATTCGCCGGCACATCGCTGTTGTGTTGAGCGAACGCGACCGCGAGATCACGGTCATGCTGCACGAAAACCATCCGCTCTCTCCGGGGCTGCGCAAACGAATTAACTCGCGCAAAAAGGATTACGTGCATTTTCTGGAGAACTTGATTGGTGAAGTGCAGCGGAGTCGCGGGTCCAGCGGCAAGGTCACGCCGCGTGCGGCAGCCTTCGCGTTGCTGGGAATGATCAACTGGATTTACCAGTGGTATCGTCCAGAAGGTAGTCTGCAGGAAGAGAGCCTGGCTCGGCAGTACACCGAGATATTTTTTCAAGGCGCGTTCGCGTGAGCCAGGTACTGCAATTTGCGGATTTGTTGCAGCATCTAGGTGACAAGCGTTATCACGAATTTCTTCGTGTCCCCGCGATGAGCGCCGGGATATATGTTCTGTCAGCAGGCGCGACCGACAAGCAAACTCCTCACCAGGAAGACGAGATTTATTACCTGGTTCGCGGCAAAGCGAAGATGCGGCTGGGCAGGGAAGAGCGTGCCATTCGCGAAGGTGATGTGATCTTTGTTGAGAAAGATTTAGAACACCGCTTCTTCAATATTGCGGAAGAACTGGTGTTGCTGGTGATCTTCGCTCCCGCAGAGAGCAGCTGAGTTACTCGGAACCCGTCACCGCGCAGGCGGCATCGCGTAGTAACCCTCTTTGGCAGTTACATCCACGCAAGGCCGTATCGATGATCGCTTGCAACTAGCGCGGTCGATCAGTACTTCGACATCATTATGCTGTCCTACGGTCGGCTCGTGTGAAACGTAGCCCAGGGTGTACTGATTGCGGGCGTCACCCATCAGGCGTGAATACGCGTCTTCAAGGCCGGTGCGGGTCAGCTCGTTGAATACTTCGCCGCCGGTTGCGCTGGCATATTTCGGGAGAATGTCGCTGTAGCCAAAGCGGGGAAGATGCAGCTTCTCAACTTTGCTGTAAACCGGAATCGCGCTGCCGCCTACACCAATCGCATAAACCATAATGTTGTTACTGAGAAGGACTTTCAGCACGTCGCGATAGCTGGCATTGCTGTGGTATTCGCGGCCATCGCTGATGATGAAAATCACCTTGCGGCGCTCCCGCGGCCGCTTCGCAAGATCAAGCGCAGCCTTCAGAATGGCGTCATTCAGTACATGCGATTCCTGTTGGGACGAAGCCGCCGTGATCCCAGGGTTTGGGTCTACGGGCATGTTATTTACGGTCGGGCCCTGCGGTCCGAAGGGCCCATCGACAACCGGCGGGCCGTTGTTTCTTCCGCTCGCGGTGGCCAGGGTTGCGAATCTCTCGGTCAGCTTTTCACCGACTGCGGTCCAGCTTGAGATCTCGCCCACAACATTGCTGTAGCTGTAAATCGAGACTTCGTCGAACGGGCTGAAAACTCCTTCGAGAGCGGGAAAGGTGTGGTTTACTTTCTGCACGTCCACATCTTTCATTCCAAGATCGAAGATGATCGCCGCCGAGAGCGCAAAAGGATCGCTGGTAAAGAAATTCAGCGTCTGTTTCTTACCGTTTTCCCGCACAGTAAAATCTTTGGAAAGCAGACCGCCGACCAGATGGCCCGATTCGTCCTTCACCGTCACGGGAATCATGACCTGGTTCACGTTGACCTGTATTTTGGCAAACTGCTCTTGCGTATCCGTATCAGTCCCTGAACTGGTAGCGCCGCCCTGGGGTACGGTTCTGATATTGATCGGAGACTGCGGACCGGCGGGCGGTTCATCGGACGATTCCCGAGGTGGAGGCTCATTTGCGGCGGGCTGCTGCGGAGCGGGCGCGGGCTGCTGCTCAGATTGAGGTGTCGGCGGCGGTTGCGGGAGGGCTGCCGGCGGTTGCACCGTGGATGGTGCATCCGGAATGCTTTGCTGCTGGTTTGAGTCCGGAGCGGCCTTTTGCTCAGGCGCTTGCGCTGGAGGGGAGGGCCGAGAGCCGCTGTCCGAATTTTGCACGGCCAGAATTGATGAAGGCGCTATGGTGACGGCTCCAACCACCAGAAACCACATTACCAATCGTCTTAGCAACGGATTCCCCCGTAAAAAGTTCTGGCTATTGGGATGCTTAGACCAACAGGTTTGGTGCATCTAACCGTTGAGAAGTAGACTACCAGAAACCACAGGAACTCAATTTATGCGGTCGGTGTTTCGCTTTAGGGTGTTTTGTCTCCAACTCGTGCTGCTTGCGTTAGCGGCGGCGCAGGTCGCCGTGGCCCAGGATGTCCAGATGGTGCCCGACCAGCAGGACCGCGAGGCTGCGGACAAGGCCCAGTCCCAGAAGGACAAAGACGCGGACGACCAGCCAGTCACCACCTTCAAGGCCAATACAAACGTGGTCCAGCTCTTCTTCAATGTGAAAGACAAGAAGGGCGGCATGATCGGCAACCTGCCAAAGGACGCTTTCGAAGTCGCTGAAGACGGCAAACCCCAGACGATTAAGTATTTTTCCGCGGAGTCACAATTGCCTCTGACCCTGGGAATTCTGATTGATTCCAGCGCCAGCCAGGAACGGGTTCTGAGCATGGAGCAGGAAGTGGGTGGCGCGTTCCTCACCCAAATCCTGCGCGAAAAAGACATAGCGTTTGTGATGGACTTCAATATCGGGGTCAGCCTGGTTCAGGACTTTACCAGCAGCCCGCGTCGCCTGAAGGCGGCTTTGAACAGCGTAAAAATTAACAGCGGTGGGCAGGCTGTGGTTTCCGGTCTACCTGGGCAGGGCGGTGGGCCGGTTCCGACCGTCGGACAGCCCAAGGGGACGCTGCTTTTCGATGCTGTTTATCTGGCCTCGCACGATCAAATGGGGCAGCAGGTTGATCGCAAGGCGATGATCCTGCTCACCGACGGTGAAGATCAGGGCAGCCAGTACAAGCTCAGGGATGCAATCGAGGCGGCGCAGAAGGCCGACACTATTGTTTATGTGCTGCTCTGCGCGGACCGCGGCTTTTATGGTTTTGGTGGCTATAGCGGCGATAGTGACATGAAGAAGCTGACCGCTGAAACCGGCGGACGTTTGATCGAAGTGGGGAACAAAACCGAGAAGCTGAAGCAGGCGTTTGATCAGATATCTGAAGAACTGCGCAGCCAGTACAACATCGGTTACGTGCCGACGAATTCGGTGAAGAACGGCGGCTTCCGTAGAGTGCAGATCAAGTCGAAGGATGGCTACAAAGTGCAGGCCCGTAGCGGATACTTCGCGACGCCGGAAAAAGATTAGGTTGGCTGTTCGAACCGGTCGGCGCGAGATTCTGGAATTTGTCTTTCCTTCGTGTAACTTCGTGTCCTTTGTGGTTGATGCTTTAGATTGGGCCTGGCGACTCTAATGTTTCGGCCGACATGCTTGAATCCAAAATCTTTGACCAGCAAGGACACGAAGTTTCACGAAGGAACCCGACCAGAAATCCTTGAAACATAAATGCCTGACTGGCTCAGCGTTCTTAACTCTGAAGTTGTCGCTTGTGTGCAATGCCCACGGTTGGTGGTGTACCGGGAGCGGATCGCGCGCGAGAAGCGACGAGCCTACAAAGACTGGGAATATTGGGGCAAGCCGGTGCCCGGTTTCGGTGATCCCGATGCGCAGGTGCTAGTGCTGGCCCTCGCCCCGGGAGCGCACGGGTCCAACCGCACTGGCCGACCCTTCACCGGAGATTCTTCGGGAAACTTTATGTATCCGGTGTTGCACGAAACCGGCTTTGCGAACCAGCCCACCGCTACCAATCGCAACGACGGTCTGGTGCTTGAAAACGTCTACATCACCGCGGCGGCGCGTTGTGCTCCGCCGGACAACAAACCGTTGCCGCAAGAGCTGGCCAACTGCACAACTTATCTGGATCGCGAACTGGAAGGATTAAAAAAAGTAAAGGTGGTGGTCGCGCTGGGCAGAATTGGATTTGATGCTTACCTCAATTATCTGAAGCGTCGCGGTGTACTCGACCATAAAACTGGATTTCTCTTCCAGCATGGCGCAAAATACACTACCCCCGATGGCCGCACGCTGCTGGTTTCGTACCATCCCTCCAACCAGAACACACAAACCGGCAAGCTTACACGCGGCATGTTCCTGGAAATTTTTAAAGAAGCGGCAAGAATTGCCGATCAGTGAATTGGTGGTTCTCGCATTGTCGGATCCTCATCATAGAGGGGTAAATTAATCGGAATCCGTGGCGGAGCCGCCATTTGCTCAGAACCCGACCAGCACCGGCTCCGGCTCGAGCTTGATGCCCCACTGTTGTTCCACGCGCTGCTGAATTTCGTCTCTGAGCGCCGTGATTTCGCCGGCTGTCGCGGCCCCACGGTTCACCAGCGCCAGCGCGTGCTTGCCGGAAATTCCCGCTCGGCCCTTTACATAGCCTTTTGTGAATCCGGAATTCTCCACTAACCACGCGGCAGAAATCTTTTTCCGTTGTGATGAGGCCGGATAACTGGGCACCTGCAAGTTCCGTTCCCGCGCTTTTTTCAGCAAGTCATCGAACTGCGCGGTCGTCAGCACAGGATTCTTAAAAAACGATCCGGCGCTGCGGCTGTCGGGGTCGCCGGGCGTGATCAGCATGCCTTTGCTGGCGCGTATTTCGAGGACTGCCTTCCGCACCTCGGCCAGTGCTGGCGCGTCACTTCGACCGGCGAAATATTTTTGCAAGTCCGCGTAACGCAAGCTTGGAGCGTCGCCGGCGCGGACCTCGTAAGTGACGCGGAGAATAATGTAGCGTCCGCGTTCTCGCGTGTTGAAGATGCTGCTGCGATATCCGAATTCGCAGTCTGCTGCGTCCATCTCACGCACTTCTTTGCCGTTGAGATCGAAGACCAGTACCGAGGCAATGGTCTGTGAAACTTCCTGGCCATAAGCTCCGACGTTCTGTACCGGAGTCGCCCCGACGCTTCCCGGAATTCCGCTCAGACATTCCACTCCTGCGCAGTGTCGGGTTACGCAAAACGCGACGAATGAGTCCCAATCTTCTCCGGCGCCGACGATGAGCCGGATCGTCTCCCGCTCGTGAGTGTGGTCAATCCCTGAAATCCCTATCTGCAGGACCAACCCGGGCCATCCGTTATCGGAGACTAAAACATTGCTGCCGCCGCCGAGCACGAACAACGAAAGGTTCTTGCCTTCCGCGAAACTGACGGCCGCCTCTACATCCTCGATGGATGCGGCGCGCACAAAATATCGGGCACTTCCGCCAACCCGCAAGGTAGTGAGGGGCGCAAGCGCGATGTTTTCCTGAATTTCCATGGTAGTTTCTGCGCACACAGCTCGAAGCGCGTCAGTTGAACCACAGATTGTAAATGGATCAGTGCGACAGGCTACGCCTGCGTGAACATGTCTTTCATTTTGCCGAGAATAGAAGTGCGCTGCGGCTTGTTCTCCACTTGCGCAATGCCCTGAAGTTCCTGCAAGAGTTCGCGCTGACGTTTGGACAGTTTGGTCGGGGTCTGTACCCGGACTTCGACGAAGAGATTTCCTTTGCCGTGTCCGTTCAGAACCGGAATGCCTTTTCCGCGCAACTTGAGGATGGTTCCCGATTGCGTGCCTTCGGGGATCTTCAGCATCTGCTCGCCTTCAAGTGTCGGCACTTGAATTTCCGCGCCAACGGCCGCCTGGGTAAAAGAAATCGGAACTACGCAGTAGATATCGTTCCCCTGACGTTCAAAGAAGGCATGTTCTTTGACGTTGAGCACAACATACAAATCTCCGGGAGGTCCGCCATGTACGCCGGCTTCTCCTACACCGGTGAAGCGAATACGCGTTCCATCCTCCACGCCGGCCGGGATCTTCGCATCAATCGTTTTCTGCTGGACGACGCGGCCTTCACCCCGGCAATTGGTGCAGGGGTCGCTGATCATGCTGCCCGCCCCGTGGCATGTGGGACAAGTGCGCGCAATACTGAAAAACCCCTGCTGATACCTGACCTGCCCGCGTCCGCCGCAGGTGCGGCAACTGGCGGGGGCTTTACCCTGCGCGCTTCCCGAGCCGTTACACTTTTCGCAAAGCTCATGCTTTCGGTAGGTAATCTGTTTTTCTGTCCCGAAGGCCGCTTCTTCAAACTCAATGGTGATGTCTTCCCGCAAATCGGCGCCGCGTTGCGAACGAGTGCGGCGGCCAGAACGATCTCCGCCAAACAGATCGCCGAATCCGAAAAATTCACCAAAGATGTCGCCGAAATCCTGGAAGACAGATGCGTCGAATCCGCCGCCGGGAGTGCCCGCGCCGACGCCGGCGTGACCGAAGCGGTTGTACATCTCGCGCTTCTCGGAATCTGCGAGCACGGCATAGGCCTCGCTGCACTCCTTAAATTTTTCTTCCGCGTCTGGATTATTGGGGTTGCGGTCGGGATGGTATTGCAGCGCGAGCTTGCGATAGGCGCTCTTTATCTCCTGATCAGTCGCCCCACGCTGCACACCCAAAATTTCGTAGTAATCTCGTTTTACGCTCGGCAATTTTCCCCTCTAGCCGTGAGCTATGAGCGACGAGCGAACGAGTCACATTTCAGGGGTACTCATTGCTCACCGCTCACCGCTAAGAATCTTGAAGTCCTAGGAACTCAGATTTATCTCCTGGAATTTCGGGCCACTTTCACCATGGCTGGACGCAGTAGGCGGTCTTTCAATCTATAGCCGCGCTGCAATTCTTCCAACACCTTATGGTCGTCGACGTCTTCAGTATCTACCATTTCGATCGCCTCATGATAACGAGGGTCGAACTGCTCTCCTTTGGCGGAAATCGGTTTCACTCCCAGCTTTGACAGAGCATCTACGAGTTGCTTGTGAATCAGCTCCATGCCTGAGTGAAACTCTGATTTCTCGGGAGAAGTTTGCAACGCGCGATCGAAACTGTCGAGCACCGGAATGATCGATTTAATCGTGTCCACCAGTGCGTAGTCGCGAAAATCCTGCTGCTCTTTTGCGGCGCGCTTGCGGGCATTGTCGAACTCAGCTTGCATCCGGGCCAGGCGATTCACTAGGGAATCGCGCTCGGCGCGCAGTTTTTCTACGTCTGACTCGCTGTCGGAAGCAATCTGAACCGGCGCACCGGTGTTCTCTCCCGCAGGCAGTTCATGATCGATGTCGAGATGTTGGTCTTCAACTTCGGTTTTTCCGTTTCTTGCCATAACTTTCACTCAGATTCGTTAAGAATTTTGTCGAACAACCGCGCTATGTATGAAACCGCGGTGATTGTACCCTGATAATCCATGCGCGTGGGACCCAGCACTGCCAACGATCCCATCACCTCGCCTCCGACCCGGGCCGGAGTGCCGATCAAAACCAGATTGCGCATCGAGGGCGTGGCTTCGTCCAGACCAATCACGACGCGCACTGCCTCCTGCTTGGCATCCAGATACGCTCCCAGCAGTTCGACCAGCTTTTGTTTCTCGTCGAGCGCCTGCAACAGCTCTTGCAACCGCTTGCGGTCCTGCTCGCCCGCAACCAGGTTGGCCGTGCCTTCGATGAATACGACCTGCGCAGATTCATCTCCCGAGAGCACTCCCTGCTTGTAGAGTTGCTCGACTGAAGCCATCATCCGGTCATATTCGCTGCGTTCTTTTTCCAGGCGTCGCGCAATCTCTTGCCGAACTTTCTCCAGAGTCCATCCCCGGAAATTATCGTTAATGTAACGTGCTGCAGCGTCGAGGTCCGCCTGGGGTAAATCCAGCCGCATCAGGCGGTCGCGCACTAGGCCGGATTTCGTCACCACCACCGCCAGCACCTTCTGATCGCCAAGCCGCGAGAAGTAAACATGCTCCAATGCATTCTTGGGACCGCTCGCAGCTACAGCTACTCCCACATTGCGAGAGATCAGTGAAAGTACATGCGACGTACGCTCCATGAATTCCTGAACGTCGGTCACGCCCTGCAGCGAATCCTGAATGATGCCAGCATCGGTCTTTGATATTTGTGTCTTACCACTAAGTTGCTCGACGTAATATCGGTAAGCTGCGGGACTAGGCACACGCCCGGCTGAGGTATGTGGCTGCTCCAGGTATCCGGCGTCGACGAGATCGGCCATCACATTCCGGATCGTTGCCGGACTGAGTCCCTCGCGGCTGCCGCGCGAAAGCATCCGTGACCCGACTGGCTCGCCCGTCGAGATAAATGTCTCAACGATGGCGGTCAGGATTTCGCGTTCGCGATCCCCGATATTTTGACCAGCCGACATATTCTTATTCTACCTGTGCTCCTGCTTGTTCCAACATACTGCGAAACGACAGTAACAACTTGGGAAACAGCGGGTTACAGCACTTTGGTAGTAACCTGGTGGTTCCGCTCCCGAGCCAGCATCGTAGCCTTTCCCGCGACCTTACTGATTAGATGAGGGATACTGCCTATTGGATTTGAATGACCCCTTCGGGCGCGGTCGACTTGATCTGTTCCACTCGATCCACGACGCGGTTTGCAAACTCGAACAGCGCCTTGGCATGCGGAGACGATTCCCCTTCGAGCACCGCCGGTCGACCTTCGTCGCCCGATTTTCTGATCTGTGGATCAAGTTGAATGCTGCCGAGAAAATCCACCCCGAACTGGCGAGCGGTCTTTTCCGCTCCCCCGCGAGAGAAGATATCGATCTCATTATGGCAGTGCGGGCACACAAAGTAGCTCATGTTCTCAACCATGCCGGCGATGTCCACTTTCATTTGGCGAAACATTTCAATGGCTTTGCGCGCGTCCTGCAATGAAACATCGGAGGGAGTGGAAACCACGATCGCGGCGGTGAGTGGAACGGTCTGGATCAACGACAGTGCCACATCTCCGGTTCCGGGAGGGAGATCAACGATCAAATATTCGAGCTTACCCCACTCCACCGAGCCTAAGAACTGACGAATGATGGAGTGCAGCATCGGCCCGCGCCAGATCAGAGGCTTGTCTCCGGGATTCAGCAGACCGACGGAGATCACTTTGAGTCCGTGCACGTCTAGGGGCACGATGCGGTTTTCGCCCATTACTTTGGGTTGGGCATTGGTGCCGAGCATGAGCGGCACGTTGGGTCCGTAGACATCAGCGTCCAGCAGTCCCGTCTTGTGTCCCAGTTTCGCCAAGGCAAGAGCGAGATTCACCGCCAGCGTGGTTTTGCCGACTCCACCTTTGCCGGAACCAACGGCAACGATGGCATCAACTCCGGGCAGCGGCTGTGGTCCCGGCGGTGGTTGTCCGGGACGAGGTGGCATATGTGCGCTCAAGAGATCCTCTGGAAGGAAGAGTCCAACCTCTGATTATACGGGGTAAGACTTACCCGGAGGCGGATTTGGCACAGGATTCGGCGGGTGAGGGCGAATAACCGCGTTCCCCGCAAAAAAAATCGGGCCACAACCCAGGTTCGAGTTTGTGGCCCCAAAAAAACTTTTGTCGTTGAATTTACTTGCTGGCGACGGCTGCCATAGCTTTCGGCGCTTCGGTTCGCGAGGATTTCTCCTGCTTCTCGGCGGGTGCAAGTTGCACGCTGCCGCGCAGCATGGCCCCATCTTCCACGCTGATGCGGCGGCTAATAATGTCGCCGGTGAGCGAGCCTTCGCTGCGAATATCCACGCGGTCGCTGCACTCGATATTGCCAGTCACTTTGCCCATGATCACTACTTCTCTGGCAGTAATGTTGGCTGCGACCACGCCGTTCCGACCCACGGTCACGCGGTGTTCCTTGAATGAGACCGTGCCTTCGATACGGCCATCCACGTAAAGCGATTCGCTGCCGCTAATCTCGCCCTTAATCACGAGCGAGCGGCCAATGGTCGCCTGCTCGATCGGCGATGTGATAGTTTTCACCGGCGCAACCGGGTTGAGAGTTGAGGGTGTAAAGTGCGGCTTGGGAGCGTTGTCCGTGGATTGCAGCATTAGAACCTTCCTTGATTTATTGTCCGCGCCTCGCGGATGGATTCGGTAACAGTGACTATGGCACAGGATTACCGAAGTAGGGCAGGTTACGGGAGGTGTGGTACGGCTGGGTTGGCCTTCGGGCGTTAAGTTTTGTGCAGGCTTTCGTGACTTGCAATCAAATTTTTTCGGCGCTGGCTTCCAATTCTTCTCCGATCTGTTCCCATTCCGCATTGCGTTCCTGCAACTCTGTTCGAGACTGATCGAGTGCTTGCGTGAGGCGAGCAGTCTCCTCGGCGCTCACAAAGGTTTGCAGGGAACTCTCGCTGGCCGTAATCGTGGATTCCAGAGCGGCTATTTCCTCTTCTAATTTCTTCGCGCGTTCCTCCATCTGCTTGCGTTTGATGGGATTGATGCGTTTTGCTTTATTCGCAGGAGGTGATGACCCGGCTCCGTTTCCATTCGCGGGGTGTGGCACATGCGTCGTGGTTGCGACCGACTCCTGCAATTTTTCTGCGCCGCCTTGTTTGCGCCATAGAAAGTCTTCGTAATTTCCGGGATAGATCTCCACATTGCCCCCGCCAATCTCGAATACGCGGGTGGCGAGCTTATCGATGAAGTAGCGATCGTGTGAGACGAAGACTACCGTCCCGGTGTAGGCGCTGAGCGCGTTCAGCAGGATATCTTTGGCGCGAATGTCGAGATGGTTGGTGGGTTCGTCGAGCAATAGAAAATTCGCAGGATGCAGCAACATTCGCAGCAGTGCATAACGGTTGCGCTCGCCGCCGGAGAGCACGCCGATGCGTTTGAATACGTCGTCTCCAGAAAACAGAAAGCAGCCCAGCAGGTTTCGCAAATCAGTTTCGCGAGACGACGGCGCGACCTTGCCGAGATCGTCAAGGATGCGTTGCTCGTGGTCCAATTCCTTGTACTGGTCCTGGGCGAAGTAATCCAGATGAACGTTGTGGCCCAGGTTGTATTGCCCCTGGGTCAGCGGCTCGACCCCTGACAGCAACTTGATCAGCGTAGACTTTCCGGCGCCGTTTACCCCGACCAGCGCAATGCGGTCACCGCGCTCGATCATGAAATCTACATTGCGAAAGACTTGTTTCTCACCATAGGATTTCGCGACTCCCTTGAAGTCCGCGACAATCCTACCGCTCGGCTTGGGCTGCGGAAAAGAGAAATGGATGGTCTTTTCTTCTTCCGGCAGCTGGATGCGCTCCATCTTTTCTAGTTCTTTGATCCGGCTCTGTACCTGCTTGGCCTTAGTCGCCTGGTAGCGAAAGCGATTGATGAAGACTTCGAGTTGCTCTATGCGCTCTTTCTGATTTCGGTAGGCTGCTTCCAATTGTTCTTGCCGTTGAGTTTTTTGCGAAAGATATTTTTCGTAATTGCCGCTGTAGGTCCAGATCTTCTTGTTCCAGATCTCGACGATGCGGTTCACCGTCACATCGAGAAAATAGCGGTCGTGCGAAATCAGGACCAGCGCAAATGGATATTCGGCGAGATACTGCTCCAGCCAATTGCGTGATTCAAGATCAAGGTGGTTAGTAGGCTCGTCAAGGAGCAGAAGATTAGGTTTCTGCAGCAGCAATTTCGCCAGCGAGATTCGCATTTGCCAGCCCCCAGAAAATTCGTCGGTCTGCCGGTTCCAGTCTTCTGGCCCAAAGCCCAAGCCGGCGAGCACAGCGCCCACTTGCGCATCGATCGCGTAACCATCGTGAATACGAAATTCATGCTCAATCTGGTGATAGCGTTCCGCGACTTGCTCGTACTCGGCTGAAGTATGGTCGATTTCGGCCATGCGGGAAGTCAGGTGCTCGAGCTCTTTTTCCATGTCTCGCAGGCGTGAAAACACCGACACGCATTCGGCGAAGACCGTGCGACCGGTAAGAGTGAGCCCATCCTGCGGGAGATAGCCGGCGCTGATTCCTTTCGCTACAGAGACACTGCCGTAATCCAGCGTCTCCAGGCCTGCAAGAATTTTCAAAAATGTCGATTTGCCGGTGCCATTCGCGCCGACCAGACCAACCCGGTCGCGCGGCGTGATCAGCAGATCAGCGCCGTCGAAGAGGAGTTTGTGCCCGTAGCGTTTTCCGGCAGCATTGAGTTGAATCATTTAGGTCGTTGATCGTGGGTCGTTGGCTTTATTTACACGCCGCATCGGAAAAACCACGACGTGTTATGTCTATTTTCTCACGGCTCGGCGAGGGTGCAGATATAGATGGCTTCTGAAAACCATCAACCACGAAGGGCACAAAGGTTCACTAAGGAAAATCAAAATCCATGGAGAGTGACATTCCTGTGAGGTGGTCCGCTGCCTTTGGGTTTCCTTCGTGTTACTTCGTGTCCTTCGTGGTTATTGCTTTGATGGCGACTTTAGCCGCGAATTCAACTCGCGTACTCGCGTTCGGTGGTGCGCATGCTGTGCAGGATAGTGGAGAGAACGTTTTCGTCGCCGACCGCAGTGTTAATCATCACGTGATATAGAGAGCGGGTGGGCCAGTCGGCGCCAAAATAATGCTTGACGAAAAGAATGCGCTCGCGGTCCACGGTATCGACCAGATCTTCGGCGTCCTTTAAGCTCTTGCCAAGGCTCTGAATGCGGCGGAGCTTTTCGGCCCGGGGCGCATATAAAAAGACGTGAAAGGTATCATCACGTTCACGCAAGAAATACGGAGCGCCGCGGCCCACGATCACGCAGTTGCCTTGCTCGGCAACGTTGCACATTACTTCTTCGCCGACCTCAACCATGCGGTCAGGGCCGAATGGTTGGTGCGAAAGATCGCCAGCGCTGCGTTCGTAGCTTCCGCGCCAGAAGACCTTCACTAATCGTTGAAATGTGCTGTCGACCCGCTCCTCGCACATTGAAACTGAAGCAGGATCAACATCCGCGACCCGGGCAATTTCTGCGGTCAACTCCCGGTCCCAGAGTTTCCAGCCTAGTTTAGAAGCCAGCTTGCGAGCAATTTCTGCGGCGCCGCACCCATACTCGCGTTCGATGGTGATGACCCGATACATGTCTTAACTCGAAATCTTGGATCCTGAGCGAACTTACGCGCCAACTTTATCGCAACCAGACCTTCGGTTCAACCGACATTCCCGGACGCAGATCGTGCGCTTTGGTTTCGCCCTGATCGAACGTGATCTTCACCGGGATGCGTTGGACGACTTTCACGAAATTCCCAGTCGCATTCTCCGGAGGCAACAAGCTGGTAATCGCGCCGCTTGCCCCAGCAAAGCTTTGCAGTCGCCCTTTGTAATCCTTCCCGGTGGTATCCACATGGACTGTCACTGGCTGGTTCACCCTCATATGACGCAACTGGGTTTCTTTGAAGTTGGCCGTGACCCATACGTCGTCCAGGTTGATGATGCGCATCAATTCCTGCCCCGGCTGCACGTTTTGCCCGGCTTCAACCGTGCGGTTGGTGACCACGCCATTCACAGGCGCAATAATGCTGGTGTATTGCAAATTCAATTTTGCCGCGTCCAGTTCGGCTTTCTTTTGTTCGACTAAGGCCTCGGCAGATTGCGCGCGGGAGCGGGTGACAGCCACTTGCTGGGGAGCTGTTTTCGCCGAACGCAGATTGGCTTGCGCTTGCAAAACCCGGCTCTGAGCGGCCTTTACCTGCTGTTGTGCTGCCGCCACACCAGCTCGAGCCGCGTCGACGCCCGCAGCGCCAGCTTGCGCGGCCGCATAGGCTTCATCGTATTGCTGCTGGGAGATCTCCTGTTTCGAGACTAATTGTTTGTAGCGTGCCAGGTCATTCTGCGCTTTAACGTTGTTGGCGTCCGCCTGCATCAGTTGAGCATTGGCTACATCAACCTGCTGTCTTGCGGCCAGCAAGTTGGCTTGAGCGGTTTCCACCTCGGCCTCTGCCGAGGAAAGCTCGCCCCCTGTACTCTCTGTGGTGATCGGAATGTCCACGCCCGCGCTTCTGGCTGCGGCCACTGCATTGTCGTAATCGGCTTGCGCGCGCGCTACCAAAACCTGGTAGTCCGACGGATCGATTTGCACCAACGGCTGGCCTGCCTGCACGTACTGATTATCGGTGACCAGAAGTTTTTCCACGTGTCCGGAGATCCGCGCGCTTACTGGATTGAGATGGCCATCAATCTGGGCATCATCGGTCGATTCGTAGCTGTTGAAATAACGCCACAGAAAGAAACCCGCAACCAGCAGCACCACGATTCCGATGATCAGGAACATACGAAAACGCGGATTGCGCGAGCGGAACTCACGCCACTTCATGTCTCGATCAGAAAGCGGAGGTCTGCCTTGAGACGTTTGCGGCGGTGGCACGGGAGTTGGTGATGCCACGCCCTGAGGACCTGGGGCTGGTGGCGCCTGTATTTGCGGTCGCTCTTGGGTCTCAGTTTGCTGTGCCATAACTCACTTGTCTTTACCTTCCAGATATTGTTTCACGCCTTGCTCGGCAAAGCCTATAGCCCGTGCCAGTAGCACCTTTGCCACGTTGTGGGCATAGAGGCTGCCGATGTAATTCTCGTTGGCTGAGGCCACCGAATCCTGGGCTTCAACCACCTCAAGATTGTCCGCGACCCCGGCAGTAAACCGGTCTCGCGCCTGGACCAGCGTCTGGCTGGCAAGGTCGAGCGCCGACCGCGCAACCTGCACCTGATCGTTTGCCGCCGACAGATCGAGCAGCGCGCTGCGAACATCGTAATCAATTTGCGCTCTTAGACTCTCCAGTTGCTGGCGGCTTTGCCGCAGAGTGGCTTCCGCCTGCAAAACGTCGGCGTGCGTGCGCCCGCCCGCAAATATCGGAATCGCAAGAGTGGCGCCGGCCAGGAACACGCCGTGCGAGTCGCCGACATTCACCCCGGCAGCGCCGTAGTTCCCGGAGATGTCGAGCGTGGGAAGATGTTCCGCCGTGGCCGCGCGCCGGAATTGCTCCGCGGCGCGCACCTCTAGTGCTGCTGCCTGATAATCAGCGCGTTCCATGTAAGCCCGTTGCAGCGCCTGATCCGCACTCATGGGAGTCAGTGGCTTGTACGGTGCTTCGTCGGTCAGATTAAATTCCTGTCCTGGCGGCAATCCTACAGTGCGGGCGAGAAGGAGTTTTTGTTTCGCATAATTATTGCGCGCGACAATGAGTTGCTGCTGGCGGGTTTGCAATTCCACCTGTGCGCGCAGGGTGTCAATCGCAGGAGAAACGCCGGCAGACTGCTGATCGTGCGCTTTATTAAATAGGGCTTGTGCGGTCTCCACTTCTGCCTGCGCGGCGTCGACGCGAGCGGCAGCAGAGAGTGTCACCAGGTATTCATTGCCTGCAGCCAGTACCACCATCTCGCGGGCATCGTTATATCTGTAGCGCGCCGCGACTTCGTACGCCTGGGCGCCGCGCTCCCGCTGGATGGAATGCCAGTCGAACAGCGGGGCGCTCAAATAAACGCGGGCATCGAAAGTCCCCACCGGGCCTATGACAGAAGGAATACCGGGAAAATTGAATCTGAATCCGAGAGCTGCCAAGTCGATTTGCTGCGCACTCTGGTTCGCTGATGCACTAATGTTAGGCAGAAGCCGGCTTAACTCCTCCCACTTCTTGCCTCGTGCTGTCATCGAACTGTCACTTGAAAGCAACAGCCCTAAGTTGCTGCGCAGCGCACGATCGATGGCCTCCTTGAATGACAATGGCAGAACGGTGCCCGTGGCCTTGCCCTCAGGCACGCTGCTCAGAAACGGATTCTGGGTTGAAGTGTAAGAAGGGGGCGACGCGGATTCGCTGGTAGAAGTCTCCGAAGAGTTAGCTTCTGGAACGGAAGTGTATGATCCTGGCGACCCCGCGGGCGCGCTGAGTCCACCTTGAGTCTGACCCAAAGCAACAGTGAGCCCGGTCAAGATCAACAATCCGCAACTCAAGGCTGCTAATGCAGCAGATTTTGCTCGCGTACATGTTCTTTTCATCGCGCTCGGGAGTTCAATGCCGAGCACTTGCTCGGCGGCAACCAGTATGGATTCACTTTGCCAAGTTATAGATGCAAATGATTGTACCCGCGGCGGGCCGGGTCAAAGCAAGCATCGCGGCTGACTTTAGGTACCGACGGGAAGGAAAACTGCAAAGCACGCGCCGTGCCGGGTGCCGGGCGCCGGTTTGATTTGAATCTTTGCCCTTGGTCGTGCAAATACTTGTCAAGAAAAAGGGCCGTACGGCCCTTTTCTCTGTTCTGATCTCACCAGCGGTCTCCCCGCCGTTCATTACCCCAGTCGCCCCGACCCCAGCCTCGAAACTGGGATCCGTCAACCAGGCTGTTTTCGCGAAACTCAAACATCCGTTCGCGCCCATCGGGGCCGCGAGTATAGATGCGCAGCACTTTCGCCCGCCCGTAATCAGGATCCGTGCCAAACGTATTGTTGCTCATCATGAAAGTTCGGTCCGAGCGGGCGAGATCTTTCAGGCGATCCGTGACATCGATGTGGTGCCTCTGGGTCCCATATGCAGCGCTCAGAATTACAAACTGACCCTCGTCATGATCGTCGTCGCGCCTGCCGCCCCCGCCACCTTCCCATCGGCCGCTCCAGCCTTGGCCTCCCCAATCTCCGCGACCCCAGCCTCGAAACTGCGATCCGTCGACCAGGCTGCCTTCACGAAACTCAAACATGCGTTCACCCCCATCCGGCCCACGAGCATAGATGCGCAGCACCTTTACGCGTCCGTAATCAGGATCGACGCCGAAAGTGTTGTTGTTCATCACAAATGTGCGGTCCTGCCGGGCCAGCTCTTTCAACCGATTAGTGACGTCCACATGCCGCTCTCCCGTTCCATACTGCGCGCTCAGGATGACGAATTGGCCTTCGTCACGATCGCGGTCTCGGTCGTTGTCGCCGCCACCTTCCCAACGTCCACTCCATCCCCCGCGCCCCCAATCTCCTCGGCCCCAGCCGCGGAACTGCGCTCCGTCGACTACGCTGCCCTCGCGGAATTCGAACATCCGCTCGCGTCCATCCGGACCCCGGGCATAAATGCGCAGGACTTTCACTCGTCCGTAATCGGGATCGACGCCGAAAGTATTGTTGCCCATCACGAAGCTACGATCCGAGCGGGCCAATTCCTTCAGACGATTAGTAACATCGACGTGGTTTTGGTCGGTTCCGTACTGAGCGCTAAGAATGAGGTATTGGCCGGCGTCAGGCGGATATTGCGCCTGCGCTGCCGTTCCTGGCAGAACTGCCACTGCGAATAGAAACAACGTGACTAGCCTGGTAGGAAACATGTAGAACCTCCTTTTACCCCGAATCAGTGTACCTGCAAGCGGTCTGATGGCGGTTCGTGACCTGACGGTCGCTCTCGAATAATACGAAAATTGTTGGGTTGGCGAAAACCGCGAATTGGTCGGCACTGGCAGACGATTTTCGAACTTTCGTTCTCCACGCCATATTTTTCTGACTAACCATTTCAGCAGTTCAAAGGTGATTTTCGCCAAATGGCTTACTGACCACCGGACGATCTTCGGTTACACAAGGATTCCGTACAAAAAGTTTACCCCGCCACCTTTATCGGTGAAGAAATTCGTCGAGACTTCGCATCGTACCATTGTGATCTGGAAGACAACTATGCGAGGCAGCTACAAATTTCTCTTACCACTATTTCTTCTTGTTTCCTTTGCCGGGGCCTTGGGGCAGCAACATGAGCATGAGTCGCATGACATGTCCTCAGAGAAACTCGGCAACGTTTCTTTTCCAACATCTTGTTCAGCGCAAGTGCAGTCGGAATTCGAGACTGGCGTAGCGTCGCTGCATTCGTTCGAGTACGACAAAGCAACCCAGCATTTTAGTGACGTATTGCAGCACGACCCAAATTGCGCGATTGCCTATTGGGGACAAGCGATGGCCCTATATCACCAGCTCTGGAATACTCCTTCGGAAAACGACCTCGCCGAGGGATGGCAATTCGTGCGAAAGGCGCAAGCAGCCAGCGAACAGAGTCCTCGTGAAAAAGAATACATCCAGGCAATGGCCGTCTTCTATGAGCCAGGAAAGCAAAGCGCAGAGGATCGGGCTACGGCTTATTCGCAAGCAATGAGGAAGCTTCACGAGGGTCATCCGTCCGATGAAGAAGCGACGGTATTTTATGCTCTGTCGTTGCTGGCTGCCGAGCCTCCGAACGACACTTCATTGCAGTACGCAAAAAAGGCAGTCGGCCTTCTGAATGGCGTGCTTGCAATTGATCCTCAGCATCCCGGCGTAGCTCATTACCTGATTCATGCTTGCGACAATCCCAGCATGGCCCAATACGGACTAGGGGCGGCTAAGCGGTATGCGACGATTGCTCCGTCGTCACCCCACGCTTTGCATATGCCGTCGCACATTTTCGCGCGGCTAGGTCTGTGGCAAGACGATATTTCTTCTAATCTTGCCGCAGTAGCCGCTGCGGAGCACGGCCCTTCCGGTACCGAAGCACGCCTTCATCCGATGGATTTCATCGAATATGCCTATTTGCAAACCGGCCAGGATGACAAAGCGCGAGCCGTCGAAGCGGAAGCGGTTGCACTCAAAAATGAGGGCTTCACGCGAGGCTTGGAACCATATTATTTCTACGTGCAAGCGCATTTCCCCGCGCTGCTTGCACTAGAAACGCACGATTGGAAAGGCGCGGAATTACTGCAGACGATTGTCGGCGCAAATCCCCGCATTCAATCGATTACCTATTGGGCGCAGGCGGTTGGCGCAGGCCACTTGGGGGACATTGCAGCGGCCCGCGCTGCGGTTCATAACTTGGACGAAGCACTTGAGGCCGACAAGAAGATGCACCCCGACTCGCCAGCCCCACCTGTAGACACAAACAAAAATGAGGCGCATGCGTGGCTTGCGTTTGCGGAGAAAGATAGTATCGGCGCATTCCAACTGCTAAAGCCCGTGATTCAGTTTCAGGACGAAGTGGGCAAAGGTGAGGTCGAACTGCCGGCCCGCGAGATGTACGCGGACATGTTGCTCGAACTGAATCGTCCCACGGAAGCTTTCGAACAATACCGCCTCTCATTGAAATCTGATCCTAACCGTTTCAATGGACTGTATGGTGCGGGCCGCTCTGCGGAACTCGCCGATCAAAAAACGCTCGCCGACACGTACTACAAGCAGCTGCTCGATAACTGCGATCAGGGCACAGGGTCGGATCGGCCAGAGCTGCAGCACGCCAGGAGATTCGTCGCCAAAACCGTGAGTTCGACAATTGAGTGATGCCGATCTGCAGCGCGGGCAAATCATTGGTCGGGGCGAGAGGATTTGAACCTCCGACCCCCTGCGCCCAAGGCAGGTGCGCTACCAGGCTGCGCTACGCCCCGACTGAAACGATATTAGCGATTCTAAACCAGTTTTGTTGATCGGGTTTTTCGCCAGTTATTTCGCCAACATAATTTTCTTGTAACCGCATATGGTGTGATTGGATTTCCGCGCTCTCTACGTCTGCCACGCTATCTGCGAGTCATTCAGACTCAGATTGGCATGGGTTCAGGTTGCATGGGCCCAGGAAAAGTATCCGGTTCGGGCGTCGGAGCCGGTGGATTGACCGGAGGAAAAACATCCGGGTCTGAACCCGGCTCGGGCTCTGGGTCCGGCGCAGGCCCTGGCGTCGGGCGCGGCGATGGAGTGCGGAAAAATCTCATAAGGTCCTTGTCATTTCTGACGATCTTGCGTGTGCCTGCGAATGTTCTAGGGCACAGTTCATGCGACTTTCTGCTCCGCGCCAGTTCCGGCTGACTTGGACTTGTCTTCAATGGCTTCTGGGCGGTCCCCATTCTTGTTATCGTTATCGTTAGGAGCGGGTTTATCAGCAGCGGTCTTTTTCGCTTCCATGTACTCGCGCATCGCCTTTACATTTTTGTCCTGGTCAGCGTTTTCGTTCGGGTTTTCTGGACCGGCTGACTTCGAGTTGTCCCGGCCTTCAGAGTCGGATTGATTTGTCTGGGATCCTTTGGTCTGTGCGGTTTCCGGCTTCTTTTCTTGCTTGTCAGTTTTTCGCTTTTCCTCAGAATCCTTTTCCGCTGAGGAAAGCAGGCGCTCGATTCTCACTCGGACCCCGCGCCATCGTACGTTGCTGGCGCTCGCCGCCTGTTCAAGATAGGGTGCGAGTTTCTCGTCGCTGGCGACGCCTTCGTGTTTCAGAAATTCCAGGACAGCCGTGCTCTTGGCTTCCAGCGCTTCAAGCGTTGGGATCAGGTCATCCAGCATTTCCTGGGTAATTTTGGGGTCCATAGGGCGCTCTCCTCGCGAGCACACCTTTGGATGCACAAAACCTGATACGAGAGAGTCGCCTCTTTGATTCAATACCGACCATTATTTCTTGTGGCGTTCTTGTGGCGCAAAATCGATGTGGTCACTCCAGCTATACTGTTCAATCACTCAGCCACGATTCGCAAGAATCAATGGGCGTGGAGAAGGCGGGGAATGGTCAGATCGATAATTCTCATCTATGCGGCGCTGGTGTCAGCTATGTTGATTGTGTGTTCGCCGAACGCAGTCGGCCAAAACCCGCAGCTGGAAACCCGTAACGGACGCCGGTTTCCCACGGTAGTTTTCAGTTCCGTGCTGTGGAATGCCAATCCAGCCTCGTATTCGATTGCCGTTGATGCAACCGGATCTGCCACTTATCAATCCACCCAAGACTCAGTGGACCGGTCGGGCGTTCCATACACTATCGAATTCCAGACCAGTGACGCCACGCGCCGCATAACCTTTAATGTCACGCGCGAGCTGAATTTGTTTAACGGTGATTTTCCAGTTTCGCTGGGTTCGCCAGAAACCACTCCGGTACGCACCCTCGTCTATCACGACATCACATTCAATAACCACATCACCTACAGCGATTCCACCGATTCTCAAATCCAGGAACTGACTTCCGTTTTTGAAGAAATTTCAGCGACCTTCGAATTCGCCCGCCGGCTCAGCTATCTTCACCAGCACGATAAGGAGAGACTTGAACCCGAGCTAACTCGCATGCAAGCCAGCGCTGAACGGCACATGTTGCGGGAGTTGCAAGCCGTCACTCCAGCGCTCAAGAGCGTTGCTTTGGACAAGACCCTGAGTGACAGTGTGCGCAAACAGGCCGAGGCAATCCTGGTTCTAGCGCACAAACCCAATGCGTCGCCGGATTTCCGGAGTGGAGTTATAAGCCCGCCAGCCTATTAGCGAACACAAATAGATGCTGCGCTAATCGCCCGTAGTGACGCCGCGTTCACGAACGTTAGAGCGGATGAATTTAACTATTTCATCCATCGAGGTTCCGGGCTGAAAGATGGCGGCAACCCCGCCCTTTTTTAACGCTTCCACATCTTGATCGGGAATAATGCCGCCGACTACGACTAAAACGTCGTCCATCTTATTTTGCTTTAGCAGGTCCATCACGCGCGGAACGATGGCGTTGTGCGCTCCCGAAAGAATAGATAGCCCGATCACGTGGACGTCTTCCTGCAGCGCCGCATTGACGATCATCTCCGGAGTTTGGCGTAGCCCGGTGTAGATGACTTCCATGCCGGCGTCGCGCAGCGCACGCGCAATCACCTTAGCGCCGCGGTCATGGCCGTCGAGGCCGGGTTTCGCCACCAATACGCGGATTTTTTGTTCAGGGGCCGCAGTCATTTTTCAGCCGATCGTTTTCGTGTCGAGACTTCTCCACAAATACCAGCACGCAATGCTGCGATACGGCTCCCAACGTTTGGCGATCTTTTCCATCTGCTCGGGAGTGGGTAGCGTGATTTTCACCTTTGGCGCTTTGGCAAGCGTCTTCTTGGTTTTCGTCTTGCCAGCGCCGTTCTTCTTTTTTGCCGCACGATCGAGATAATGCTTGTGCATCGCCATGCGAATGCCGAAGTCGCCGGTGGGCAGCACGTTTGCCCGTTGCAGGCTGAACATCAGAAACATGTGTGCCGTCCACACCCCCACGCCTTTCACCTGCGTAAGATGCTCGATTACTTCGTCGTCGGTCATTCCGTCGAGGCGCGAGAAATCCAGTTCGCCCCGCTGCGCGCGTTCCGCCATGTCAAAAAGATAGGAAGACTTCTGCTTGGAAAGTCCCACGCCGCGCAGTTGTTCGGCTGAAAGCTTCAAAATGCCTTCCGGTGTTACCGGATCTCCGGCCAGCGAGGTAAACCTTGCGAAAATTGTCCGGGCCGCCTTGCCGTTCAGTTGCTGATACACAATCGCTTCTGCCAAGTTGTGGAATGTGGGATCGTCAAATTCCATGCGGCATGGCCCGACGCGCTCAATAATGGCGCGCATTAACGGGTCGGATTTTTTCAGATGCAAAACTGCCTTACGCATATTTCATCCGAAACCAGCATCATCTTACCGCGTTTGTCGGCCCTCGGGAAAAACGTGCCAGTGGAACTCAATGGTCTCTCCCAGATGCGAAAGGAAGTATTCCGCATTGTGGCCCCCGGGATAAAGATGGAACTGGTGCGGGATTTGTTCGGCCAGAAGTTGCTTATGCATCTGGTCTGCCGAGGCTGCAAACCCGTACTCGTCCTGCTGACCGCAATTAATGTAAATGGCCTGAGTTCTAAGTTGTGCCTGGTTCTTACGTGCCAAAAGAAAGGGATTGTTCTGATTCCAATGCGCGACGTTGATGGGATTGCCGAACACATTGCCCAGCAGCTTGGCGAGCTGCCCGGCATCATAAAGGTCGGCGTCGAGTTCGCGCGGCGATTCTGTCATCAGCGCCGGACTCTGCGCACTGACCGATCCGAAAAGTTCGGGATGCGCGAATGCAAAACGTAACGCTCCGTATCCACCCATCGAAAGCCCGGTCACCCCACGCGACTTGCGTTCACGATTCGCTCGATACTTGGTTTCGATGAACGGTAGAAACTCGGTGAGAAAAAAATCGTTGTAGCGGTCGCGTCCGTCAGCAGAGTTAATGAAAAAACTGCCACGGCCTTCCGGCGCCACCATAAGGAAGTCGCCGACTTTGTGATCGCGTCGGAGGTCCTCGATCAATCCCCAGCCACCGCTCTGTAGCAGCGTCTGCTCGTTCTCTCCCAGCCCATGTAGAAAATAAAGAATGGGATACTTTACCTTGGTGTCCGTCTGATAATTCGTTGGCAGCATGACGCAATACCGCACGTCGCGGCGAAGAACGTGACTGTTGAAAGCGCTGCAGTCGATTCGTCCCTGAGCGAGGGCAAAAGTCGGCAGGATGACGGAGATGAAAACGACCGCAAAAACACACTTGATCCAGGTTGTACGCATTCGTTGTCGTAGCGACATTCGGCGATACAAGACTTCCTCTGTGGTGTACCTCTGTGGACCTCTGTGTTCTCTGTGGTTAAAGGTTTTTTTCTGGAATCACCCGCAGCCGGATTCGGCAAGAAACTCTATTCATATCGCAACGCTTGAACCGGATCGAGCCGCGCCGCCCGGGATGCGGGATACAGTCCAGAAAGCAGGCTCACCACGAATGCAACCCCGACAGCCAGCCCCACGAGCCACAGTGGGACGGCCCAAATCTTTTCCGGGGGAATTCCAATTCGCTGAAAATAAATATTCGCGCCAAAGTTGATTGTCCGTCCGATCACCCAACCCAGAACCGTGCCTGCGACTCCACCAATCAAGCCCATCGCTCCCGCTTCGGCGAAGAACAGCCCACGCACATCGTTATCGCTTGCGCCAATAGCTTTCATGATTCCGATCTCGCGCCTTCGTTCCAAAATCGCCATCACGAGCGTATTCACGATCCCGATACATGCAACAGTTAAAGCCAGACTTCCGAAGATCAAAAGAAAAGAGTCGACGATCTTGAAAAAGGTCTGCAAACCCTTGCTCGCATCAAGAATAGAAAACGTGTTGAAGCCCAGTTTCTTGATGGCCTGCTCGACTGCATCCACTTTGCCCGCGCCGCTGACTCGCGCCACTACATTGCTGTAAATCGGTTGATCCGAGGGCACCCCGCCCGAGGTCCGCATATCGTAAGCCTGCATCGGACGCATGCTCTCAATCAACTTTTGTGGGACAAAGAGACGGGCGCGCGCCGATCCGCGCATGCTGTCAGGATCGAGATCGGTTACGCCGACAACAGTCAGCGGCATTTCATGCGAGATCACGGAAAAAGAAGCTGCATCCTGCCCGGCTGTGGACTCGCGCTCCGAATAACGCATCACGATCTGCTTGCCAAGAAGCGGCCGCGCCACTTCAGCGACATTGATTTCCTGCGCTCCGCGGCTCGGCTTCCCCAGCAGTTCAGCTGCAAAACTTTTTTGCAGGATCACTTCGTGCGCGTCGGTGGATGAGAAGAACTTTCCCTGCATGCCTTCAAAACTGTCCCCGTCTTTAGAAGAAAAGGGCAGCCCGGCCACCATAGTGAGGTGCGGTTTCTCCTCGAATCGTACCTCGGTGATAAAACGCAAATCCGGATACGCCTCCACAACTCCCGCCACATTCGCAATTTTTAGCCGCGCCGCTTCATTCAGGTCGGGACTCTCCGCAGGTGCGGGGCCGCTTTCTTCTTGTTCACGGTCAAAGCTACGAAGATTGCGCCGCGATGTCACCACAATCGAATCAAATAGTCCAGATCGTTGTAGCCGGCGCGATGCCAACTGCTGCAATCCGATGCCAAGCGAAAGCATGGCCACCAGCGACGCAACTCCGACCGAAATGCCAAGCGTGGTCAGAGAATTTCGCAAGACCGATTCGCGCAGATTGCGCGCCGCAAGCTCGATGGAATCGTAGAGCTTCATGGTTGAACTCCGGCAGCAATTCTTGCTGCATTCGGCTGATCAGCTATCACTTTTCCGTCTGCCAGAAAAATCAGGCGTCGCGCATACTTTTCCGCCAGGTCGCGTTCATGCGTTACGAGGACCACGGTCATCTTCAATGATTCGTTCAGCCGCCGAATCAGCTCCATCACTTCGGTCCCGGTGCGGCTATCTAGATTTCCTGTGGGTTCATCGGCCAGCAGAATTCTCGGCTGGTTGATTAATGCCCGAGCGAGTGCAACTCTTTGTTGTTCGCCACCGGAAAGTTCGATCGGCCGGTGCTTTAGGCGTCCGCTCAGACCAACTTTTTCGAGAGCACTCATCGCCATCGCAGCGCGTTTGCTTCTATCAACCTCTGCGAATCGCAAAGGGAGTTCCACGTTCTCAAGAACACTCATGCTCGGAATCAGGTTGAAAGACTGGAAGACCATGCCCACGGTGTGGCGCCGGTATTTCGCGAGCTGCTCGCGGGACAGGCCCGAGAGACTCTGGTCTTCGACAATCACTGTGCCAACACTAGGCGAATCCAAACCGGCCAGCAGATTAAGCAGAGAAGATTTTCCTGAGCCGGATGCGCCGAGCAGCGCCACGAACTCTCCTGTAGCAATCTGTAAAGTGATTCCATCCACTGCACGAATCGTCGCGCTTCCCATCTGGTAATGGCGGCAGAGTTGCTCGGTGCGAATGGCGAAGGAGGAGGTCAAAGTAGAAGTTTATCAGGAGTTCGAAAGCCGATTGTTTGCTGCTGCCGCCATTATGCGCAATGCTTCCGAGTAGTTTTATCGCGGCAACTCTGTTCTTGCGCCGATCAGGTGAACTGGAATTGCTTCCGCTGGCGAGCAACGCCCTCTTATGACCTTGAATCGAAAGCCTACTGGAGGCAATCATGCGAGGACCATTTCTTCTCGGGCGTTTGATTTTTGGCGGTTACTTCATTATGAGCGGCATTAACCATTTCAAGAACAAAGGTCAGATGACACAGTACACTGCCGCGAAAAATGTTCCTAAGCCCGAGATAGCGGTCACGGCCACAGGCGCTGCTCTGATTGCCGGAGGCGCCAGCATTCTTTTAGGAGTCAAGCCTAAGTTGGGTACGGCCGGTCTGGTCGGTTTCCTCGCCGGCGTTTCTCCAATCATGCACGACTTCTGGAAGCAGGAAGACCCGCAGCAGCGCATGAACGAGACCATCAACTTTATGAAGAACCTGGCACTCGCGGGCGGTGCGTTGACGCTAATGGCGGTTGAAGAGCCGTGGCCAGCAAGCGTTCCAGTGATGAAGGCCAGCCGCGTTCATCGCGCAAAACGTTTCTTACGCGAGGTCGCAGCATGATGTTTAGTCGCTTTTTGGAATCGGCAGATCGGTCGGCTTTTCTCCAGCACTGGCTTGAATGAGTTTCTGCACTGGGCTCGCTACCAGCAGCAGCAATTGTGCTCGCGGCTGGATCGCTGACTGGGCAAGGGCGATCTGCTGTGTCTTCCATGCGTCCGGCGCCCTTTCTCCGCGATCAAGGTAGTCGAGCGCTTGTAATCCAGCAGCAGCTAACGCCGACAAATCGTGCGACAGCGGCACAACTTCGTGCACCAGTTCTGAATTCTGCGCTGCAGCTTCTAGCTGAACCTCATTATCTTTCCACTTGTTCAGCGTCGCTCGGATTTGGATTTCCATTCCTGGCCTGATTTTTCCCGCTAGAAATTCATTGACCAATTGGTCGAATTGTCGTGCCCTCGCGCTTTCCGGACGTGCCGCGTCGATTACGCGATTGAGTGGCGTTTGTGCGGTCGGCTCGGTTTTTGCCAGTTGTTCCCGCGCATACCCTTTGACCGGCTCGACCACGTCGGCGAGAGTTTTTAGGGCCGCAGTATCACCGCCATTGGTCATGCGCTGCAACATCGGAACATAATTCGTGTGATGTGTCAGACCATACGCATCCAGCCATTTGCCGGTATAATCCATCCGCGCATACATCGAATTTACGTCAGTCACATTTTGCGGAGACCACAACCGTTCGGCTATGGCTGCAGCGCGCGGCCAGATTCTTGAATCGATGTTTTCCGGCGAAACGTATTCCGCCCACATGCAGGCTTCGCCGCCGAGAATCTTTTGCTTGTCTTCATCGGACAAATTGGCAGCGCCATCCGCAAAAGGATCGACCGCGTAGTGCGATTCCGCTGAACCCATTAGATCCAGGTAATACCCCGACGAAAGCAGTCCACGATATCCCTGGCGCGCCGCATCGGCCAGCGACTGTTGTCCCCGCCACGACTGGATCACGATTGTCTTCGGCAAATCCGGCCGGAGAATTTCGTCCCAGCCTTCCATCGTCTTCCCATGTTTCGCGACGATTTTCTGAATACGCGTATTGAAATACGCTTGCAGGTCGGCGTTATTCTTCAGGCCATGCGCGTGCATAAACTCCTGAATTTTTGGGTTCGCGTCCCATTGCTTGCCATTTACTTCATCCCCGCCGATGTGGAAGAACTGGTCGGGGAACAGCTTTGCCATCTCGCCGATAAATACATCCAGAAATTTGTAAGTGCTCTCGCGCGTCGGATCCATCGCCGGATCGAATACTCCCCACTTGCGCTCAATCGCGTACGGGCCCGGTGCGCTGGCCAGATCGGGATAGCCAACGAACCATGCCGTACTGTGCCCCGGCATGTCGAACTCAGGAATCACCCGAATTCCACGGTCATGCGCGTAAGCGATCACTTCACGCACCTGATCCTGGGTGTAGTACAGACCGTCTGAGCCCATTTCCTGCAGCTTGGGGAAGCGCTTGCTTTCCACACGGAATCCCTGATTTTCAGAAAGGTGCCAGTGAAATACGTTCATCTTCACCGCTGCCATTCCATCCAGATTGCGCTCGATGACTTCGACAGGCATAAAGTGCCGGCCCACATCGATCATCAGTCCGCGCCATGGAAACCTCGGCTTGTCTTGAATTACGAATGCCGGAACGGCGAAACCTTGCGGCGTCATCTCAACTAGCTGCAGGAAGGTGTGCAATCCGCGCATGACTCCGAGAGTTGTCGCTGCGTTGAGTTGCGCGCCGGATGAGGTCACCTCGAGCGTATACGATTCGTCTTCGCCGAGTTCCTGCACGGGCTTGCTGGCGTGGTCGCTGTTCACCTTCAACTGCGCGCTGGCATTTTCGATAGTGAAATCAAGCGGGAGCGATCCCGTATGCCGACGCAAGTCGGTCAGAAAAATTTCCACCGCACGGCGAAGTAAGGGATCGGAGCCGTTACTTATCCCAACCGAAAAGGAAGTTTGAATCACCAACGGCTGGGACTGCGACGTCTTTATGTTCGCGGGCCACGGCATCAAGTGAAGGGCTGCGGTTTCTTGCGCCGATGTCGTCAGGGTCACGGCCACGACAAGCATTGGAACAACGAAGAGAAGTCGCATGGAATAATCCCTCGCGCGAGAAGAAGTCAGAACGAAGGATATTGAAAGGATTTAAAACAGGCAAACGGAAGTTGCTGGAGGTCCTTGAATCGTAATTCGGTTGAGCCAGTCAGCGGCGTGGCACATCGCGATTCAGCAGGCCGCTGCCGCCTGGGCACAGTGCGTGAGCACGGAATGTGCAACGAATGTATGCGAGGTCATCCGCTGCAGGCCGATTTCGCCATTGCCCTCGCTGACGACCCAGACAACGCGGAACTGGGCTTTGTCCTCGCCCATCTGGACATCGAGAATCTCACCCGTCCGAATCTTTCTTCTCACACCCTGTACTACCAACCCGCCAATGCTCATATTCGTCACGAGCGCAGAATTGGTAAACGGCTGGCCATGGGCATCCATTCCCCAAACTTGCACCGGAAGCTGGACTTCAATTCGTGGGCTCTGACGTCGATCCATGGACGCATTGTGCGACACAATCGGCGTGCTGAAAACTTACGCGGGTTACCACAACCTGAGGTACTGGAGTGTGAGGGAGACGCGTGTTAAATCAGCAGGTTGCAAGCAGTTCAGATGGTCAATCAGGCATAGAGCAGGAGCCCGGTCCGCGAGGGTCTCCACAGCTGCCGCACGCGCTTGATGGCATGGGAGTAGCCGAAGGCCCTTTGGCTTGGACTGCGAAGACTGATAGTTGCGAAGCTAGGTTCTGACCCTGGCATTTTGGGCAGCTAGCCTTCTGTTTCCCGAACACCAAGGCTTCGAAGGGATGGTTGCAGTCTCTGCAAGTGTATTCAAATATTGGCATTAGCAGCCTCTAAGATTACGTCTAAGGCAAACACCTGCACTTAGCGGGTTCTACAGCGCTAACCCGATTCCCGGCATCTCTAGCGGATGCTACATTCTACCTAACTGATTTGAGTTTCCCAACAGCTCTTAAGAAGCGCCTTACTCCAGCAAGGCGCTTCTTTTTTTGTCATGAATCGTGCAGTGCGGACATGAAAGCTCCCAGAAATCCAAACTCCGAAAAGCTAAACATGGATCTACTCTGAGTCAACAAGAATCGTAAGTGGCTGCTGGTTTTATCCCGTATTATGCAGACCCGCAGCGATGCCGTTAATGGTAGCGCCTAGAGCGTAATTCAATTCCTCGGAGTTGTCCCCTGATTGTTTCCGGCGCAACAGGTCGACTTGGATCAGGCTCATCGGGTCAACGTAGGGGTTACGCAGCCTTATGGATCGTGATAGAACGGGATTTTTCTCCAGTAGCTTTTCCTGCAACTTCACGACTAACAGCATCCGGCGAGTTCGTTCGAATTCGTCAGTGATGATCCGCCACACCCGCTCGCGCAAGGCTTCGTCGCGCACCAGAGAGGCGTAAAGCTTTGCGATCGCCAAATCTGCTTTCGACATTGCCAGTTCCACATTGCGGATCAGATCATTGAATAAGGCGAAGCGCGAGAACATCTCTCGCAGCAGTTGCTCATGGTTGCCGTCTCGGCCCGCAAAACGCTCCAGAGCGTGGCCTACGCCGAACCAGGCCGGAAGCGCGTGGCGGCTCTGCATCCAGCCAAAAACCCACGGAATTGCGCGTAATTCTTCGAGGTTCCGGCTGGCCGAACGTCGCGCGGGACGCGATCCCAGCCGGGCATTATCGAGTTCATTTACCGGTGTCGCCTGCTCGAAGTACGGAAGGATGTCAGGGTTGTCGGCGATGTTTTCTCGGTAAAAGTGAAACGCATCCGCAGACATCTGCTCCATCGCGCTTTGCCATTCCTCGTCAGCGCCAGCTGGAGTTTTTTCCGGGCGGGTGAGCGCCTCGAGAGAGGCGGCAATCACGATCTCTAAGTTCCACTCCGCTAGAATCGGGTCAGAATACTTCCAATTGAGGACTTCTCCCTGCTCAGTAATGCGAATCTCGCCGGAAAAATCTCCTGCTGGTTGCGACAGGATGGCGGCATGAGTTGGTCCGCCACCGCGTCCAACGGTCCCACCACGGCCGTGAAACAGTCTTAGCTTCACGTCGTGCTGGCGTGCGCACTCGTGCAGTCCGCGATGCGCTTTGTAGAGCTCCCAAATGCTGGTCAGCATGCCGCCATCTTTATTGGAATCGGAATAGCCGAGCATGACTTCCTGCCAGCCGCCCCAGGAATCGAGCAGGCGACGGTATTCCGGAGTACTCCACACACGGTCCATAACTTGCGCCGACGAACGCAGCGACTGAATCGACTCGAATAGCGGCACCGGCATGAGGCCCGGATCTTCGCCAGACGCGGCCAGCTGAGTTCCGCCCAGTCTTGCGAGTTCGATGACTGCGCTGATGTCGATCTCCGATTCAACGCCACTGATGATGTAATTTCGGATCGCCAGCGCCGGGAATGCCTTCTTCCATTCGGCGATGTGACGGAACAGGTCGACGGTCTCCGCCCTCTCGCTGGCTGGTGTCTTTGTGTCGAGCGCGCGTTGATGAATCTTCGCGTGTTGCCGGATATCAAGAGTCGCCAAATGAAAGCCGAAGGTGCACACCTTCCGCAATAACGGATCAAGAAAAAGCTGAGCGAGACTCTCGCCGTGATTTTCGCTCAGGCTTCGGTACAGAATTTCCAGATCTTCTTCAAATTCGTTCGCCGCAAGGTAGGCATTCTCTTTGCCTTCGCGGGTGTGCCGCAGTCGCACCATGATGAATGTAAGAAAGCTCCGGTAAAGTTCCGTCGAAGAGATTCGTCCGAGGCGCGCCGGTTCTTCTCCCATGCGTTTTGCATATTCTTTGAGCCTTCGCTGAAATTCTCTTGAAACCGGAACCTGACGACGGGATGAGCTCAACGGCTCCAGCAAGCGTTCCATCTCTGCGATGTAGTGTCCGAGGACAGTGTTTCGTGCGCGTTCCAACGCCTCCCGCGTGGTTTCCGGCGTTACAAAGGGATTGCCGTCGCGGTCGCCTCCGATCCACGAACCAAACGACAACACCTGCGGCACTTGCCCGGCGCACAATTCCATGTCGTACACGTCTTTGAAAGATTCACGGATTTCCGCGTAGAGGCGCGGCAAGCTCTCAAAAATCGACATTGGGTAATGGTCAAGCCCCATGCGAATTTCATCGGTGACCTGCGGCTTCTGCACCCGCACTTCGTCGGTTTGCCACAAGGCGGTGATCTCGGCCGCGATGGCGTTTTCCATCTCCATCGCTTCCGAGCCGGACAGCGGAAGACGATCGAGCAGCTCGAGGCATTTTGCAATTCGCCGGCGCTTGATCAGAACTGTGCGGCGCGCCACCTCGGTAGGATGAGCGGTAAAAACCGGCACTACCTTTACCTGCCGTAACGCGGCGAGCGCCTGCTCCCCGCTTATACCCGCATTCCTCATTCTGAGCAGGGTCCCGCGGAACGATCCCGGCAACGGCGTTTGGTTGGCATTCAGGTTTCCCGCTCGGCGACGGCGCTTGCGGTGATTGGTCTCAGCCAAGTTGGTCAGCTCGAAATAAATCGCGAATGCTTTTGTGACCCGGTGAGCCTGCTCGATACTGAGCGCTTGAACAACACTCCCAGCCTGTTGCATCTCATCGCTGCTCGATTGCGACCTGGCGGTGTGTGCGCGGGACTGAATAAGCAATCGCCGCAGTTGTTCTACGGTCTTAAAAACTGACTCACCAACCTGGTCCACTAAAACTCTGCCCAGCAGTACGCCCAGGGAACGAACGTCGCGTCGCAAGGGGGCTTCCTTAGCGCGATCGTCGGTCGGCGCAGTCAGTTCCGCCAGTCGCAAAGACTGGTCTTCTGCACCCCACAGTGACGTTTTAGGCATGTTTGTGCATCCATACTAAATTATGGCGGTCGCAAGGCTTTTGCCCTGCAGAGTTGGCGAAAGTCTTCTTGCCGCTTGCTAGGCTGACTCCTACCTTGAATAATGAATACTTAAACATGAGCCAGGAAAAAGTACTGATCGTAGAGGACGAAGAGAACGAACGAACCGGGCTGGCCGAACTGATCTCGTCGTGGGGCTATGTTGCCGAAACCGCCCGCGACGGACAGGAAGGCTACGAAAAGGTCACATCCTGGTCGCCGCACATCGTTATCACTGACTTGAAGATGCCGCGCCTCAGTGGTCTCGAACTGCTGGAAAAAATTTCCAGCGATAGCCAGAGCATGGCCGTAATCGTGGTGACCGCGCAAGGCAGCATCGATAGCGCGGTGCAGGCGATGCGCATCGGCGCATACGATTACATCACTAAGCCCATCGATACCAGTCGCCTGCGCACGATCCTGCAGAATGCGTCAGCTCTGCTCGGCGCCCGGGTTGAACTCGAAGCTACCCGTCGCAAACTGCGCGACGCTGGTTCTCTCGGATCGCTCATCGGCCCCTCCAAAAAGATGCAGGAGATCTTCCGGCTGATAGAAATGGTTGCGCCCAGCACCGCGTCTGTCCTCATTACCGGGGCGAGTGGAACTGGCAAAGAGCTCGTCGCACGAACCATTCATGAGTTAAGCCCCCGGCGTCTGCGTCCATTTGTCGCGATTAACTGTGCCGCCATTCCAGAGACGCTAATTGAGAGCGAAATCTTCGGACATGAGAAGGGCGCGTTTACCGGAGCTTTAGAACGTCGAACCGGATGTTTTGAACTTGCCGAAGGTGGAACGCTCCTGCTGGACGAAATCGGCGAAATGCCCATTGCCACGCAAGCCAAATTGTTGCGCGTGCTTGAAGACCGCAAGTTGCGGCGCTTGGGAAGCAAAACCGAAACCACCGTGGACGTGCGGGTGCTCGCCGCCACCAACAAAGTGCCTGACGAGGCCGTGGCGCGCGGCGAACTGCGGAACGATCTTTATTACCGGCTGAATGTGTTCAACATTCACATGCCGGTCCTGCGCGAACATCGTGAAGATATTCAAGACCTGGTGCAAACTCTGCTTGCCGACATGAGCGCGAAACATAACCGGCGGGTTGCCACGGTGAGCGAGGCTGTGCTCAACGCGTTTCGAAACTACGGGTGGCCGGGAAACGTTCGCGAATTGCGCAACACGCTGGAGCGCGCCGTTATTGTTTGCGAAGGGCCAGTTATCGAAACCAAGCATTTGCCGCCCGGCTTCGGCCATTCGCCCATTCGCGTCTCAGTCGACGACGCCGATTCCATTCGAGTTGGTGTTGGTACCACTGTCGGTGAAGCTGAGCGCATGCTAATTCTCAAAACCTTGGAATCGACCAACAATAACAAGACCAAGGCCGCAGAAATTCTCGGCATCAGCCTTAAGACGTTGCACAATAAGTTGAAAGAATATGGCAGCGCAGGGGCGGATGGCGCAGGCCGCGACAAAGACGAAAAAGAAGAGAGGGAAGAAGCCGAGGAAGTGAAGGAACCGTAGGTATTTTTCACGTCAGCCTTGACTGCCGCGGGCTGACCGCTGACCGTTGAATCACATGCGCCGCAGGACTCAAATCGTACTGGCCATCACCTTCATGGTGGCTGCGCTCGTCACCGGCGCTTCGTATCTCTACATCTCGCAAATTCTGCGCCAGGGAATCAACACCGCGCATGACACCGCTTCATATCTAACTTCACAACTGGCATTCCTGGCCAGCAACGCTGCTCCTGACTTGAGTAGCACTCGGATCGACACCAATAATCCTGAGGCTCTGCGGCGCGGCATTTCCTATTATCTTGGGACTGATCGAGACCTGAACACTATGCTGGAATCCGTGGTGGGAAGCTGGCCTACCATTTATGACGCTGCCATTCTCGACGCAGACGGCAAAGCTTTACTCGATACCGATCCAAAGTTAGTTGGCAAAACAATCGAAGACCGGCCGGACTTTTCGACCCTGCAAACCGCCGGATTTCGGAGGAAGTTGAGGCTGGTATATCACGCGCCTACCGTCTACGACGTGCATATCCCATTGCAGCTGAACGGAGAGGCCTTTGGCAGCATCCATGTCGGTGTCTCGACCGTTTTTCTTCGCAACGAGCTCACGCCACGTTTGCAGCGCGCCCTCACGCTTTCCGCGGTGGCCGTACTGTGTTCGCTGATGTTGGCCGCGTTGCTGTCGCACATTGCGCTCGGACCACTGGAGCACATTAATCGCAGTCTGGATAGCTTTGCGGCGGCGGACGGTAGCGCATTAAAAGACTCGGACAGCGGGGCTGACGAATACGGCCAGGTCAGTATGAAGATTGCCACCCTCGGCCGGCAGATGCGCGACACCAGGGAAATCTTTTCTGCGCTCAAGAGCAACGTGGACCAAATCATGTCCAGCTTGCAGGACGGGTTGATGTTGTTTACTCGCGATTCGCGCGTGGTTCTGGTCAGCGCCGCGATTGAGGGTTTTCTTGGCCGCTCCCGCGGCGAACTATTGGGTCGTACGGCGAATGAGATCTTTTCGCCGGAGTCGACGCTCGGCTCGGTTATGCTCGACGCGTTTCGCCTGCGGCACAATGTGGCCCAGCGCGAAATGGAGGCGTCGAATGGCCGCCGGGTGCAAGTTTCATTGGACTTTATTCAGGAGAAGGGCACGCAGATTGGCGCCTTGTTAACCATGCGCGATGCGGAGTCGGTCCGCCGGATCGAGGATGAAATCGAACTATCTCGCAGGATTTCCGCCAGCGGTCGGGTCACCCGTGGTGTTGCCCACGAAGTCAAGAACCCGATTAACGCGATTGTCCTGCACCTGCAACTGCTGCGCAACAAATTGCAGGATGTCGATCCCGCGACCAGCCGTCACGTGGACATCATCGACAGTGAAATTCATCGCCTGGATCGAGTGGTGCAGATTCTCGTGGATTTCACCCGGCCTCGCGATCTGCGCCTGGAAGAAACCGATCTGAGGTCAGTACTTGAAGAAGTTGCGCTGCTGGCCGCACCCGATGCGGAACAGCATGGCGTCAACCTGGTGCGCGAACTTCCTCTTGATCCGGTCCCTGTCAAAATTGACGCCGACTTTATCAAGCAGGCGATCCTGAATGTTGTTCTGAACGGCGTGCAGTCGATGCCCAATGGCGGGAATCTTGCTATTACCGCGCATCGGAATGAAGACGCAGTCATCACTGAAGTGCGTGACCAGGGCACCGGTATCCCGGTTGCCGTGCAGGATAAAATTTTTGAGTTGTATTTCACTACCAAGAAAACCGGCAGTGGAATCGGCTTGGCCCAGACTTATCAGATCATGATGTGGCACTATGGATCGGTTGATTTCGAATCGGAAGAAGGGAAGGGTACAACTTTTCGTTTGCGCCTGCCTTTAGCCGAGACTCGGTCGTCTTCACTGGAGGAAGCCGCAGCCCGCACCTAAGCCTATTCTCGGGAACCTGAAATGAGATCGTCCCTTCGTCTGACATTTGCTGTAATGCTGGTGTGCAGTGCCTCGGCTTGGTCGTCATCGCTACGACAAGAACAGCCGCCGCCGGCCACAGCTCCGGATCAGAAGATCCAGGAACAAAGCCAGCCGACGGTTAATCCGCCGGCTGAACCTGTCCCACCAGCTGCGGATAACCCAGTTGCGCCCGCCACCACTACAGGAGAAAAAGCTTCCCCTCCACCGAAGCCGCCGGTTCTCAAGCATCGGAAGCGTAAAGTCCATCACAGTTCGTCAGCTCATGAAAAAACACTGGCTCCCAATACAAACGGCGACACCGGCAAAGTAGTAGTTCGAAATGGAGGGGCGAAGGAAGGCTCTGCGCAACTCACCCCCGCTGTGAATCCCGCTCAGGCAAAGACTCAGCTCGCGAACACCGCCAGCTTACTGGCTGCAACGGACGCAAACCTGAAGCGGGTAGCGGGCCGTCCGCTTACACCGGCACAGCAGAGCATGGTTAATGAGATAAACACTTACATGCAGCAGGCCAAGGCAGCGGCGGCTTCGGCGGACACTAATCGTGCTCAGACCCTGGCCTATAAAGCTCATCTTCTTTCTAACGAGCTCGCGCGCAAGTAATTTTATTTTCCTGCGGCGCGCGCTGTGTTCACCTTGGTTAACAGTTCTTTTGCCGGTTGCTGCACCGGTCCAGGGATTCCCGCAGCCTCGTTCAAGACCGCTCGCGCTTCGGTAAGTTTATTAATCTTCGCGTAATCCCATCCCAAATAATAGGCCGCAATCGCATATTGCTGTTCGTCGTTTCCTTTTAGCAATGCTGTTGCTGACTTGAGCTCGCTGATCGAAGACAGCGTCTTTGACTGTTTGGCATAGGCGCGGCCCACAACGGAATGCGCGACGCCGGCTGAAATCTTCTGCGACTTGTCCGCCGCCGGGTCGTCGGCCTTGGCGGCCACAACAGCCTTCTGTGCGTACGTCACGGCTTTAGCCAACGCACCCGGTTCCGAGCTGTCGACGTAGTTGTTGGCGAGAAGAAGTAACGCCGGCAAATTATTCGGATTGGCGGCCAATGCCTTCTCGGCGTAGCCGACCAGGCGGCGATTGTCCTGTAATTGCGAAAGGCTGAGCATCGCGTACGAGGTCACTTGTTCGTCCATTTTCGATTTTGGGAAAGTGACGGTGAATTTGTCGATGTAATCCATTCGCGTTTTTGCATCATTCTCGCCCGCGATCCCATTAAAGGCTGCGCCTTCAAAGAAATCGTATGCGTTCTTGTTGGCATCCTTTTGCGACGCGACCGTTGACGCGAACTGCTCATCCGTCATGTCAGTTGGCTTGGCCTGTTTCTCGATCGAATTAAAAGCCTCGCCGCCTTGAATGGAATAGTTGAATATGCGGGCGTTATCTTTGAGCTGCTGCGCGATGGTGACTTGTGAAGTCAAAATATCCAGATTGTGTGGAGACCCCGCAACCGCTTTATCGCCGCATTCAAGCGCTTTCTGCAGGTCTCCAGTGCTTTGGTAGTACTGCGAGAGCTGCCAGTTGGCATAAGCGACGGCGGCCTGATTCGAAGCGTACTTCTGGAGAAAATCCTGATACATCGAGACTTTTTTCTGCGCGTCATGCTCGTTGGCAATCGTGTTCAGATCGTTGTCTTCTGGCGTGCCCGCCGGAATCACGATGGTATCTACCTGCGCAGATAACGTTTGGGGGAGAAAGTTAAAGGTGAACAAACTCGCAAACGAAAAGAGAAACGCCAGAGCCCAACCGGGCTTGTGTGTCATGGAGTGACCTCCTGGCCTGCGTGCGGAATCCTAGCTCTGAAAAGCTCGATGCGCAAGCTTTTCTAGGGCGCAGTCCGCCATCCCGCTGACGTTCTGAAACTCTGGAGATTCCAGGCTTAGGTCGTTTTTGCCGCGTGGCTCTTTTGGATGGGTTTCCTTGCGATCTCCTCGATGGCGGGAAACGACTTGGGAACAGTGAGCGTATTCGCGGCCGGTAAGGTTCCTGTGTTGAGCGCATGGGTCAGCATCTCGAGTGCTTTTCCCGTATTGGTTGGAACAATAACTGTGGCTGCGAGCAGCCCTTGCTGCACCCAAGATTGTCCAGTCTTGCGCACTCCGTCTATACCAAGAAACGGAACTTTAAGCCAGCGGGACCGCAGGTTCATGTCGGTCAAGTCCTGGAAAGCCTTTCGAGCGCCGATAGCCATGGAATCATCGTGCGCGGCGATCACATCGATCAGGGCCTGCTGAGATGTTGAAAGCTTCAACCACGAACTGAGCGCTTTGTATGCGCTCGCTTCGGTCCAGTTCGCTTTCATGAGTTTCACTTGAACGTCAGTGGGCTTGGTCTCATACATTCCCGAAGTTCGCTGTCTCGCTGCCAAACTTTCTGCAGGTCCTTGAATTAACAGTACCGAGCCGCTTTTCGGGAGCATAGCTGAGATTTGGCTTCCCTGAATGCGCCCGATTTGCTCATGATCAGAACTGATGGAAAAGATGGGGACTTTGTAGGTGCTGCGCAGTTCGGCAATATATTCCACTTCGCGGTTTAGCACTACCCATGCAATTCCCGCCGCCGCAGCTGCTCTGGCGACCTGTGGCATGGCTGTTCCACCGACCGGTTCGAAGATGATTCCGTCGGGGTGAGGCTCGGTATTAGATTGAATGATTTTCAGAAGCTGTTGGCTTTGCAAAATCGCATCATTCTCTGCATCGAGAATCTGCAAATTGGCGCCGAGCCGCTGTGCGGCCTCTTCTGCGTCTGCTGCTTGCTCCATCTGGTAGTCATTGTCGCGAGTCGTCAGCGAAACGACGAATTTCAGCTTTTTCACGAATCCCCCTGGTCACCAACGTCCTGCAGAATTTGGAGATGCAGAATGCTGAGTAAATCCTAACTTGGATTTTGCGAAATCGCCGGTAACCATAGTAACCGCCATTCCGGCGAAATCGCGCGAGTGCATGTGACGGCTCACGGTGCTAGAATTCGCCGCTGAGGAGCACCGATGTTACGACGCATGCTAAGCATAGTCGCGCTTACCTGTTTGCCATTGTTTATTCATGCTCAAGACAAACTTTCCGTTCATTGGGAGGAACTCACCGGCCCCGATTTCATAAAAGCGATTGCGAAGTCAGAAGGCACTTGCGTGCTTCCATTTGGAATTCTGGAAAAGCACGGCGCCCATTTGCCGCTTGGCACCGATCTGCTGGACGTTCGTTATGCGGCGCTGCACGCAGCCGAAGAGGAATACGCCGTGGTTTACCCCGAATATTATTTCGGGCAGATCTTCGAAGCTCGCCACGAACCCGGCACGGTCGCCTACAGCTCGAAAATACAGCTCGAACTGCTGCAAGAGACCACGGATGAAATGGCACGCAACGGCTGCAAGAAGATCGTCATCGTCAACGGCCATGGCGGCAACGAGCACCTGTTGCCGTTCTTCGCACAGAGCCAACTGGAGAACCGCCACGACTACGTGGTTTACGTTTTCGACGAGAGAACGCCTTCAACCGGTGGCCCGCCCAGGACGGACAAGCTCGACATGCACGCTGGCCAGAGCGAGACCTCAAAAATGTTGATCTCGCGTCCAGATCTTGTACACATGGACCGTGCGTCGAATGAATCGGGCGCGGATCAGCACCATATTGATCTGCCGGATGGTGTCTATACCGGCATTTGGTGGTACGGTCGCTTCCCTGATCATTATTCCGGTAATGGCGCACTCGCTACCCGCGAGCTCGGCGAATTTCAGATGAACTGGTGGATTAAGTCCGTCGCGGATGTCATTCGCGCGGTGAAGGCCGATCAGAACAGCTTGCGTCTGCAAAACGAGTTTTACGACAAGGCCCAGCATCCGCTCGACACTAAACAATAACCGGAATCGCGCCAATCCGTGCAGCTCCTAACCGGACGTACATGTTCGTTCGGTGCGGACTCTGCCCGCCCAATAACTTGAGTAATATCGGCCCTGGCCATCCTTCGTAGTACGCTGGTTCAGGCGCCGCTGTGTGGTCGTTTCACAGTGGTTGAGCTATTTCCTCGCCAACCTGAATATGCCTCGGATTCCGATTTTTAAGCTTGGGTCTTCGCAGGACTTTCCGCCTCCGCGGCTCAGCAGCTATACCCCCGCGCTCTCGTTGGAGGGTTTGCATCTAGGCATCGACAACGTCCGGCATGACGTCTGGTTGAGTTCGGAGTTTATCAAGGTCGCCGGCGATCACATTGCGAGACTGATTGCGAAGTACGGCAACATTGAGAGCCTCGCCCAAAGCGAGGCAACGCCAAAGAGCATGTTCTCGAAATTCGTGCCTGGCGCGGCAAAGAAGACTCCAGACCTGAAGCCGCTTCTTTTGGAACTTCACAAAGCCGCGCTCAATCGCGCTAAGGCCGAAAATAATCCTCTGATCGATCTTCTGGCGCACGCCTCGGTCATAAAATTCTTTCGCGTTGAACTGAGCGCGCAGTACGCCAAAGCTTTGGAGCGATGCCGAGGAACTCTTAAGGGTTATGAGGGCGTGCGCCAGCAGAAGGCGCTGGAATATCGCGAGACCGTCGCCAGTTTTCAGATCGCCAAGAAACGCATTCTACGCCAGGTCGGACAGGAGCTATTCCGTATTTTGCGAGAGATTGAGCGCGAAGCTCTGGTCAATATGCGCCGTTCCCTTTTCGGAGAGCAGCGCGATGCCGACTACCAGCTTTTTCTACATCAATTCATTTTTCTCGAGGAAAGCCGCGACTCTTACCTGGCCGCCGAGCACTATGTCCTGATCGGGGGCTTTGAAAATGATCCTGACTCATTTGGCAATATTCGCGCTCTTGCCTGCGAATTCTTGAAGTCTGCTGGGACCGAAAGTGAAAGCAGTGATGAGTCACTGCTGGATGGATGGCTGAACGCTCCCGAGAATGCGCATGAGCTGGTTGGAACTGGCGAAACTTCAGAGCGCGCGCACAAGGCGCGGCTGCAGATTTGGATTGAACTTCTGGAACGCGAGAAACTTTTGGACCTTGCAGTCGCTGCCTACGAGGTCGTGCAATTGCTGCCCGAGTTCACCCCGCTCCTCGATCCCCAGCAGCTCAAATATGCCCTGGTATTCCGCAAAGAGCGTGATCGCGTGGAGAAATTGATCGAAGAACACGGCAAGCTTTCGCGGCGCAGCCTGGAGTCAGCTGCCGACCGCGTGGCGCAGTGCACCGGAACACCGCGGGCTAAAGTTGCCGCACGTCTTCTGAGAGATTTCATGCTTTATCACCGCGATCTGCGGCGGCTTGAAGTACTGAATCGCGCACTCGAAAAAGTGAACCTCATCACCAACCAGAAATTGCGCGATCTCTCCAGCCTGAACGGAACGCTTTACGAATTCCTGCTCACGGAAGAGGCGAAAGATGCTCAGGAAAATCCCATCGTCAGGCACGTCATCCTGAAAGCCGACGTGCGCGACTCTTCTCGCTTGACGCGTTCATTGCTGCAGCGCGATATGAATCCCGCGTCTTACTTCAGCTTGAATTTTTACGATCCGGTCAACAAGCTGCTGTCGAAATATGGCGCTCACAAAGTGTTCGTGGAAGGCGATGCCATTATTCTGGCAATCTTAGAGCGTCAGGGCGATCCGGCCTTGTCGGTTGCCCGGGCCTGTGTGCTGGCGCGCGAGATGGTCGAGATTGTTGGTGGGTACAACCACCTGCTGCAACGTGCAGGATTGCCACCACTCGAATTGGGCGTGGGCATTTCTTTCCAAGACTCCTCGCCGATGTACCTGCTGGACGGCGATCACCGCATCATGATCTCCGACGCTCTTAACGAGAGCGATCGCCTGTCTTCGTGCGACAAGCGTGTACGCAAGGCGATGGAGGGCATGGCCGTTCCCTTCAACGTCTACGAATTCCGCACTTCGGCGCCTGCAGATGCCGACCCCATGAAATATAACGTCGGAGGAATTCGTATTAGCGAGGCCGCGTTCAATCGCCTGCGCGGTGAAATTTCTCTCGAGGAATGTAAGTTGGACTTTCCCCGGCTCTGGGGCAGTGAGAACATTCGCTATTGGAATGCATTGGTTCCGGTCGGAGCAGATATCTTCCGCCGCCTGCTGATACGTGTCAGCCAGGCGCCGGTCGTGCAATCCGCTGATATGCGGCTGGTCCGCTGGACCGAAGCTTCAGTGTATGAAGTCTGCACCAATCCCGCGGTTTACGCTGCTCTCGAAAAGACTGTGGGCCAAACGAAATCCTAGCTCACCGTTCCTCCCGTCCCATCCTGAGTTCCTGATCAATAACTAGCATTCATCAGCCATTCATGCGCTTTTCATCAAGTTGTAAGTATTCATGGGTAAAACTAAAAGTGGGTAAATACGGCTATGAGTTAATCCTTGCTATCGAGGAGAGCGAGATTCCGAAATGGTTCGAAAACTCACGATCGTATTCTTCGACGCCGGCGGAGGGCATCGTAGCGCGGCTGAAGCTCTCAAGATTGTTCTTGAATCCCAACGTCATCCGTGGCAAGTCCATCTTCTAAATTTACAAGATGAATTAGATCGGCTCGATTTGCTGCGGCAGACTACCGGCATTCGCATTCAGGATGCTTACAACCTGATTCTCCGCAAGGGATGGACTCGGCTTACGCCGCAGCTACTTCCGGTACTGCAATCGGTCATTCGCTGTTACCACGGCGCTACCGTGAATCTGCTTCGCAAGTATTGGGCCCGGAACCCGGCCGATATGGTGCTCTCGGTAATCCCGCACTTTAACCGCGCACTGGCCGAAAGCGTTCGTGCGACCATGCCCGGCGTGCCATTTGTCACCTTGCTCACCGATCTCGCCGATTACCCTCCGCATTTCTGGATGGAGCGAGAATCCGAATACCTCATCTGTGGGACGGAACGTGCCGAGCAACAGGCGCTGAAACTTGGGCACGATCGCGATCATGTATTTCTCGCTTCCGGCATGGTGATGAAGCCTCGATTCTATGAGAAACGCAGCTCAAACCGCGATCAGGAGAGAAAGAAGTTAGCGCTCGATCCCAACCTTCCAACTGGAATCGTGCTTTTCGGCGGACATGGATCGAGCACCATGCTCGACATTGTTAAACGCCTGGATCGCGGCAAGAGCAATCTGCAATTGATTCTGATCTGCGGAAAGAACCCGAAATTGCTGGCAAAGCTCAGAAGTCTGGAAACGGAGACTCGTTTTCCAATCTTCGCCGAAGGATTCACTCAAGAGATCGACTATTACATGGCGCTTTCGGATTTCTTCATCGGCAAGCCGGGACCGGGCAGTATCAGCGAAGCTTTGCAATTTCATTTGCCAGTAATCGTCGAGTGCAACGGACGCACCTTGCCGCAGGAGCGCTACAACGCGCAATGGGTCACCGAAAATCGTCTGGGTATTGTTCTGAAAAATTTTCGGGACCTCGCGAACGGGGTGGAAAAGTTGCTTGATCCCGCCACGTTCGATGAGCTGCGGACTAACGCCATGGCTTATTCGAACCGTGCGCTGCTGGAAATTCCCGGCTTTCTGGACCAGATTGTCGAACGTTCAAGCTCGTCTGATCTGGTTCCTACTTCTCCGGTTCATATCAAGGATGCCTTCGAGCTCGCCGCCCGGGAGTCGATTATGTCGCGCGCGGAATTGGGGTCGCCCAAATGATATTTGCCGACACGATTATTCTCTCTGACCTGCATTTAGGTTCTGAAGTAAGCCGCGCCTCAGATGCGGTGCGCATGCTTAAATCGGCGTCTTTCAACCGGCTGATCTTGCTCGGCGATATTTTCTCTGACCTCAATTTCCGGCGTCTCAAAAAAGAGCACTGGCAATTTCTTGGATACATTCGGAAATTGTCCAATCCCAAGCGCGAAATCGAAGTTGTTTGGGTTGAAGGCAACCACGATCATGGTCTCTCTGATGTGATGTCTCATCTCGTGGGGATCCGCGTTTATGACGAATATGTCTGGGAATATTGCGGGGTGAAGCATCTCGCCATCCACGGCCATCAATTCGACCGCTTCGTCTCCCGCAATCGTGTGCTTAGCACATTTCTGTCGAGCATTCATCTAGGCCTGCAAAAATTCGCGTTCGGCAAAAAACGAATGATTGGTTTTCTTGAACGCTTCGATACGGCATGGCTTCGGCTTTCATCCAAGGTAGCCGGTGGAGCGCTTGCCCATGGGAGGACAAAAAATGTTCAGCGGATCTTTTGCGGCCACACCCACGAAGCTTTGAACGTCATTCGGGATGGCGTCGAGTATTACAACAGCGGCAGTTGGACCCAGGACAGCGCGACCTACGTGGCCATCGATAATCAAGGCGTGCGAATCTGCGAATACAAAGAGATTTCGTCCGACGCTCCGCAGAACGACCTGCCCGAGGGGTTTGAGTTTGATTTTGATGACCTGGCGACGGCGCAACCGTCGGATTAGGCAGGCAGGGGCTACAATCCCGCTTCAATCCTCGATCGCGGATCAAGTAAATCTCGCAGCGCGTCCCCGATAAAATTGAATGACAGCACGGCGAGCATGACCGCCAGAGCAGGGAAGATCACCAGGTGAGGTGCGTCGAAGAGATGTCCGCGGCCATCATTCAGCATGCTGCCCCAGGATGCCGTCGGCGGCGGTACGCCCAGGCCAAGGAAACTCATTGTGGCTTCGGCAAGGATTGCGCCCGCCATTCCGATCGCGGCTTGCACAATCACCGGCTGAATGATATTCGGCAGAATGTGCCGCGCCAGAATCCTCAGGTCGGTCGCGCCTAGAGCTCGCGCGGCTTCGACGTATTCTTTTTCTCGCGCTGCCAGGACCTGGGCCCGAACCAATCGCGCATAACCCACCCATCCGCCGAGTGAGAGCGCAAACACCAGATTAAAAATTCCCGGCCCGCGAAAGGCCACAAACGCAATCGCAATCAGGATTCCGGGAAAGGATAGGAAGGCATTCATCAACACAACGTTCACGAAGCGATCGATGCGGCCGCCATAATATCCCGCAATCGAGCCGATGATCAGCCCAATGCCCAGCGACGCCGCGACCACGCAACTTCCCACGAGCATGGAAATTCTCGCGCCATAAATGAGCCGCGAAAGGATGTCACGACCCAACTCGTCCGATCCGCACATTTGCCGGAGCGAAGGAGGCGCCAGCCGAGTCGCCAAACTAATCTGTGCGGGGTCCTGAGGGGCAATCCAGGGCGCGAAGACAGCGAACACAATAAAACACGCCACAAAAACGCAGCCCATCGCCGCCAGGGGATTCCGCTTTGCCAGTCGGGGTAGGGATATAACAGTTGTCGCCATTGCCGAGATCGCCGACGCCAGTCTAGCAAACTACGGCAGTTTTGCTGGCAGCTTCCGTGTTCTGCCTGAAGGCACCGGGAGCGCTACGCGTTGACGCCGCGAATTACCCCCGAAGAGCCGCGTCATTCCGGCAATTCTATAAACCATAACCCCTTACCTTTGTGCACAATAACAACACTTTTGGGTCATTGACCTTCCGCGCACTCGCCGATAAGTTGAGAGTAGATGTTCTCCGCTGTGGCAGGCGAATGTAGGCGTGCTTCGGGGGGTGTGATATGAGATTGCTTTACGTCTGCTACGCGGCTGTCGGTTATGCAGTGGCACGTTGGCTATTTAAGCGTGAACGCATGCCAGCGAATGATCCTGTCTCCCGACTCCGAACCTCTGGCCTGCTCTGAGCGATGGCGTGCCCTTCTTCGTCTGGGCACGCGTCGCTTCGGGCAAAACTTCATTACTTTGGTGTCCCCTCGTAATCGTTACCCACCAACAACTCTCGCTAAAATTGCGGTAGACGCTTTCCACTAGAGTTTTCGACCGGCGCATGGTCGCAGGCGGGAATGTGTCTCTTTGTGATGCCTCGATTTTGTCTCATCACGTTCGCAATGTTTCTGTGCTGCGCTCCGGCATGGATGAAGGTGAGCGCGCAGGAAGACGATATTCCTTTGGGCGATCTGGCCCGCGAACTCCGACATTCCAAACCTCCCGACCATGCGGATGTGATCGACAACGACAACTTCAGCCTGAAGATGGATAAAGCCGAAAGTGAGCGGCTTGACGGCCAGCCAGTTTTCGCCATCAGCCCATCGGGTAGAACCTTTACCGCGGTTTCGCCTGACGGAACCTGTAGCCTTTCGTTCGTTGCAACCTCCGCCAATCGCACCCCAGCTGCATACATCGCCAGCGACCTGCCGCAGGATGAATTGCTGAAGCTCGAAGGTCCAGCGTCCATCCAGGATGGTTCGCTTGCGATTTCGGTTCACAACGGAACACCTTGGGAAGTCAATGAGATCGTGGTTGGCGTTACGGTTCTGCAGAATCAAGCCGCTGCAGAATACCGCCCCGCGATCATGGGCCCAGTTCCAGTGAATCCTGAAAAATCGCCGGACCTCACCATGCTTTATCACCTCAAGGGAAGCAGCTCTCCTGACAGCACTACCGTCTTTCGTGGGCCACTGGGAGGCAATTTTAGCGAATCCAAAGACTGGCATTGGGCGATCGTCGGAGCGCGCGGCATTCCCCCGGCCGCTCCACCCTCGACAATTCCTCAGTCGTTGACGAAGCCGCCCGATGCCTCATCGCAGCTGGTCGCACCCGCTCAAATTCCAGCCAATTCCGACGTTGAAAAAACACTAACCACGAAGGACACGAAGTAACACGAGGGAAACCATACGAAATTTAGAGTCGCTAAGAAGGGAATTATTTTTGTCAAAGGGAAGTTGTTTTCCTTCGAATTACTTCGTGCCCTTTTGTGGTTAGTGCTTCTGGTTTGAAACTCGCGGGACCGTCTCTGCTCTTCCGCTCTTGATACTCCGCAGTGCCGCATCCAGAATCTCCTGGTTTTGCCATCCCTCTTCGCCGGGAGCAGGGAACTGCGCTTTTCCCTCCATCCAATCGGCAAACGCGTCCACCTGTAGCGCATACGCGAGGTGGTTGGAGACTTCATCCCGTTGGACTACGTCGTTGCCTCGCCGCAACTCGATCTGAATTGGATTCTCGACATTCAGCGCATTGTCCGCCCATAGAACGCCCGCATCACCGACAATTTCCAGTGGCGTGCGATATTCAGCGCGATACGAAACCAATACTGTCGCCAATGTTCCTCGCGAAAACCCCAGCGTCAGCGCAGCTACTGATTCCACATCTCCGGAGCGGTTGTCTGAGTTAGCCGTTGCGCTCACCCGCACGACTTCATCCTGCAAAATAAACCGCAACGTATCAATGCAGTGCACGCCGATATCGAAGATCGGGCCTGCGCCGGCTACGCTCGCGTCGTACAACCACTTTCGAGGATGCGAAGGATCAGCCAGGAAAGAAAATTCCGAGCGCGCGAAAATCGGTCGCCCGATCGCGCCCGCTGCGATATGTTCCCGGAATTTCCGAACACTCTCATCGAAGCGAAACACATGCGCCACTCCGAACTTCACGTTCTTCCGCCTCGCGGCCTCGACCATCTCTCTCGCTTCGTTCGCATTCATGGCCAGCGGCTTCTCGCACAGCACTGCTTTTCCGGCTTCTATGGCGGTGAGCACATCTTTCAAGTGGAGCGAATTCGGTGTGGTCACCAGAACAGCATCTACTTCCGGCGAACTGCACAGGTCCGCCACTGAATCGAAGGCCAGTGGGATTTCGTACTGTCGAGCCGATTCCCGTGCTTGAGTAATGTCGCGCCGCGAGAGCGCCGTCACTTTGCAGTTCTTTGAGAGCGCAAACCCCGACATCAGGCGTTTCACCGCGTGGAGTCCGAAGCCAACGATGCCGAAGCGAACCATTTTGTGTTCTACCGTGTGAGCGAGAAGGATCGCGGGACTACAGTGAGTTGCAGCGCATTGCCGGTGGTGGCCAGGGTCCCGTTGGTGTTGATGGTAAATTCGGTGATGGAATCTGATTGCTCGTTAATCACGAAAATGAATTTCGCATCCGGGTCGACGACAATCGACTCAGGATTGGTTCCCGTGCCGGCGACTGAGGTGGTCAGCGCAGTAAGGGCCCCAGTCGTCGTGTCTACTTGGAATTGAGAAAGGTTGGTCGAAGCGGAATTTGCCACATACACAAACGCCCCGGTAGCATTTGTCGCAGCCGCTACCGGCGAGATTCCGGTCCCGAACAAGCCGGGCCCCGGAACCAGGCTGCCATCAGACTGAATCAGCAATACCGTTACTGTATTCAGAGATGGGTTCGGAACGTATAAAAATTTTCCGGCGGGATCAATTCCCAAATGTCCAACCCCGCCATTGACGATGATCGGCGCTCCCACCTGGGTCAACACTCCGGCGCTCACGCTGAAAACGTAAACTGCCGAAAATGTGGGCACCGGCACATACAAAAATCCATTCGAAGCCGACAACGTAAAGCTTGCGGGGCTCGCTCCCACCTGCGCGCTGGAGACAAAAGTTAAAGCTCCGGATGAGCCGATCGAGTAGACCCAAATGTCATTCGTTACCTGGTTGCCGACGAACAGATATTTTCCGCCATTGTCCATGGCCATCACTGCCGGCGAAAGTCCGACCCCGCCGGATGACGTGACCAATGCGGTCCGTGGCAGCACTTCATCCAACGCGCCCGTAGTCGAATTGATCTTGAACAACGAGATCGTACTCGTGTCCTGATTAGCGGCGTAAAGAAAATGATTCGAAGGATGAACTACCACGCTGGAATTTGAAGCAGCGGTGCTGGGCGCGAGTTCGGTAAGAAACGGCGAACCAAACACGATTGTGCCCTCGCCCGTCTTGCTGTTCATGCGGAAGGCATAGATTCCCTGGCCGGTCGCAACATAGGCAAACCGCACCGCCGCCGACGACGAGCAACCTACCGCCGCTAATGAAAGCATGATCGCGGCTGCCACGGAGAATGTCCGCAGCCACGAGGCAGCGCGGTGGCGAGAAACTTCGTCGACTCTCTGATTCGCGCCGATGTTAAAGGATTGCTTCAATGTTTGCCGGACCCGATGTTTTCGTTCTAGTGCTTGCCAAACTTATAGATCAGCCCAGTCGAAAATCGAAAACTGTTTCGATTCGAGCCAAAAGCAGACGCCGCCAGATAATCCGCTTGCACTGCACGGACGGAAAATCTGTCACTGATGGGTACATCTATTTCGCCCCCAAACGCGATCACCCGTTGCCGGTCAGAAGGTTCGATGAATGTACTACCAGGTTGGCGTACCCTCGTCTGCGCGCGCCCATAAAGCCCGTGCGCAATAAACCGGAACCTGCTGAACTCCCACTTATATTGCGGGCCGATCATGTAATTGTACTGTTCGAGAGCGGTTGAATAATCGCCGCTGGCGTCGGCCGTGATCCCCAGGCCCTGGTAAATGTGCGGTATTGTGAGCGCGACATCCCAGCCATTCATTTGCGTCCAATTAGAGAAGCCGAGCCCGCTGCTCGAAAAACTAAGGTGGGAATAGCCGCCAAAAACTTCAATGCCAGGAATTAATTTGCTCTGGGCAGAAGCGAGCGAGGAAAAGAAAAGAACCACCAGCGCACAAATGGAAAGATTCCAAACGGAAAACTTGCTGGAGACTGCAATTTTCTGGATCGAGAACATCCGGCGGGTTGCCATCAGCTTCGCTTCAAGTCTCCTCAAGTTTATGGAACAAGTACTATAGCAGTTCGGCTGGGTGGTGTTGTGCAGTCGCAGCAGGAACTTTCAGGATAGATGCAGGCTTCGAATCCAGAGATGCCGAAAGGATGAAGATCAGAAAGGATTACTTTTCCGCCAGCACACCCGCGTCAACGCCGGCGCGGACCATGCTTTCAAAAATCTTCACGCCGTCGGTGCAGCCTAGTTCGGGTTCACTGGCACGTTCCGGGTGTGGCATCATTCCCAGGACATTCCGTCCGGGACTGCAGATTCCGGCAATGTTGTCCAGCGATCCATTTGGATTAGCTTCTGGCGTGATTTCGCCCGATGGATTGCAATACCGAAAAACAATGCGATCGTCGCGTTGCAGTTCTTGGTGCGTGGCCTCGTCGCAGAAATAATTTCCTTCCATGTGACCGATCGGGATGCAGAGAACATCACCTTGTCGGCTTGTATTTGTGAACGGAGTATCGGCATTCTCGACGCGCACGTTTACCGGCTTGCACACATATTTCAGTCTGGCATTTCTCATCAACGCACCTGGCAGCAGTCCTGCTTCGCATAGAATTTGAAATCCATTACAAATTCCGAGAACCAGCCCGCCGCTGTCCGCAAATTTGCGGACCGATTCCATCACCGGAGAGAACTTCGCAATCGCACCGGTACGCAGATAGTCGCCGTATGCGAAGCCGCCCGGAACAATAATGGCGTCGCAGTTTTCAAGATCATGCGATTCGTGCCACAAAAAAGTTACCGGTCGCTTGAGGACTTGCTTCAGTGTCCAGAAAGCATCGTGGTCGCAGTTCGATCCAGGGAAAATGATGACGCCAAATTTCATGGATTTTCCTCAGAGATGGATTCTGTTTTGAGTTTAGCACGCACCGGACAGGCAGGATTTTGGAGCAAGAGTTAAGTTCCAGGGTTCGTTGACAAAGCCGCGTTGCCCGTTGAAATATTAGTGCATGCGTGACGAACCCCTTACCATTGAAGACCTCGGGCAGCAAAACCAGAGACGAATTCTTAAACTTGCGGGTCCTCTTACCATCAGTACGCTCTATGAATTTCAAAACCTGGTGCGAACTAACAATTCGGCCGACCTCGTTCTCGATTTCACTAGAGTCCCTTATGTAGATTCGGCCGGAGTTGGAGCCATGGTGGGAGCTTATGTCCGGCACCAGAGGGAAGGGCGTTCCGTCACTTTGGCGGGAGCAAGCGAGCGCGTTCGCAATACTTTGAAGGTTACACAGGTCGATAAGTTCTTTGTATATACGGAAAGCGTTCCGCAGCCGGCCTGAGCCACAAGAGTCTAGTAGGGAGCTTCCGAGGTTGGCTGGTGCTCAGTTTTTTCATAATCGTCCGACGTGGTGCGATAACAACGCAGCCGCGCTTGCCTGCGATCCAGGTCCGCTATCGGACTTTCCTCCGCGTACTTCCAACCTGAATTCGGCTGCTCGGCTCGGCGTCGCTGTTCCATCAAGCTTCGCATCTGCCACAAGCTGTCGTCGCAGGTGGTATCGCGCACTGCCTGGACTTTATGTACCAACGAATAATTCAGGCCGGAGTCAGATAGCGGAGGCTCATAGGGAAGAAAGTCATACACCAACTTGATGAATCTCGATTCCTCTTTGCTGAGCTCCTGTTCGGCCACAAACACTTCATCATTGGCGAAGACTGAAGATCGCGGGTAAGCCTCAGCCAGCGCGATCAGCCGGACTTCGATCTCCTGTTTTCGCTGCCGCGGCCAGCGCAATTGTCCATCCGCCACAGGGATCTCGCTTAACAGCAGAAACACGACTCCTGCAGCGGTAAGAAACGGGATGCGGAAAGACTTCATGAGCTGGCGCTCTGGGTTTTTATGTAAGACCTGGGAGCAGGTCGGCTACTCAGCCCACCGGCAACTGGGGCTGAGAACTCAATCATTATAGCCAGTAAGAAACTGGCGGTTACGCAATCTATGTTAAAGATTTGTACTCAGAAGTGCAGAATTTAATCGTCTATCAATGTAATTATTAGTAACCAAATCGGCGAGCACTGCACCTAAAGAACCGCCTGCATCCGCAACGGCGAGGATACCAATGCAAACCAAGCAAGTAGAGAAGCGTAAGCTGGGAAATTCGAATCTAGAGGTTGCGCCACTGGTCTTTGGCGGAAACGTTTTTGGCTGGACGGTAAAGGACGAAAAGTCCGCATCCGAGTTGCTCGATCGCTTTGTCGATGCCGGGTTCAATATGATCGACACCGCCGACATTTATTCCAACTGGATTCCCGGCAATCACGGCGGCGAATCAGAAACCATCATCGGCAAGTGGCTGAAGCAGAGTGGCAAGCGCGATCGTGTGCTGATTGCCACCAAATCCGGCCTGGATATGGGCGACGGGCGCAAAGGACTTTCAAAAAAACACATCCTGACGTCAGCTGACGAATCGCTGTCCCGCTTGCGGACCGACTACATCGATCTTTACCAGTCGCACACCGAAGATAAAGAGACTCCATTGGAGGAGACGCTCGAAGCCTATGCCGAATTGATCAAGGCCGGTAAGGTTCGCGCAATCGGTGCTTCTAATTTTCAGCCTGCGACGCTCCAGGCTGCGCTTAAAATCAGCCGTCAGAAAAGTCTGCCGCGCTACGAAAGCCTGCAGCCCGAGTACAACCTTTATGTCCGCAACAAATTCGAGGGTGACCTGGAGACAGTGTGTGCTGAAAACCACATCGGCGTGATTCCGTATTTTTCTCTGGCCAGCGGATTCCTGACAGGCAAGTATCGGTCGGAGAAAGATCTTGAAAAGCGCAGCCGCGGATCGCACGTGCAAAAATATCTCAATCCGCGCGGATTGCGAATTCTTGCGGCGCTCGATGAAGTTTCGAAGGAGTACAGCGCGACTCCTGCCCAGGTTTCTCTTGCCTGGCTATTGGCCAAGCCAACGATAACTGCTCCCATCGCTAGCGCTACTAGCGTGAAGCAGTTGGATGAGCTGCTCGGGGCAACACGGGTGAAATTAGATCCCGCAGCCGTTCAGAAGTTAGACCAGGCCAGTGCATACTCTGAACAGGAGCGCAACGTGGCCTAATCAAAGCCGGGACAGGTCCGACTCAGAGAACTTCGTGGGGACAGCCGCCCTCGGCTGTCCAGGCAACCGCTACAAATACCGCTCCCGCAGAATTTTCAAATGATGCGCCAAATGTCCCGCGGTGATGAAAGCCATGGCACGGACCGTAAACCGATTGTCGCTGGCGACCCCGCTTCGCATCCAGGCATCGTTCGGCATGTTCCTGAACAGCGCAATGTTGGCCCGGCGGACGTGCCCAAATTCCTCGACATGCGCCGCCCACGGGATCCCATCGGCGGCAGCCCCGGCTGCGGCGATATTTTGATCATAGCTAGGCAGAGGTGTATCGAGTCCTCGAGCAAACCATAGCGCCCGAACCGCAAAGACTCGTTCCGTATCGGTTACGTGGTTGAGCGTTTGCCGGATGCTCCACTTGTCAGGTGCGTAACGATAAAGAGATTTCTCTTCTGTGATACCAGTCAGAATTGGCAAAGCCTCGTCCAGCTGGGCTTCGATGACGCGAACTGGATTATCGGCCTGAACCTGGTTGATGTAAGTGAAGTAGTAAGGGGCGGCTTCGGAAGTTTCGGGTCTGCCAATCATGTGAAGATTATCCCGCTAAGATTTGCCCGCGGCAATGAGGGCCACCACCTAACGTTTCAAATCGCCGCTGCGCTCGTACAGTGGCCTCCGCAGAGTTGCAGAATCAAGGCGCCACGCCTCAAGCAGCAACGAGAATAGCCAGAAGTACTCAGCAGATTTCAGGACGCCTTGGATACGTTTGCGGCCTGCGGTCCTTTCTGGCCTTGCACGATCTCGAATTCAACCGCATCGCCCTCCTGCAGGCTCTTGTAGCCTTCGCTGGTAATGGCGCTGTAGTGAACGAATACATCGGGCCCGTCGTCGCGTCCAATGAACCCGTATCCTTTGGCATTATTGAACCACTTCACAGTTCCTTTCAGTCGATCCACGAACCTCTCCTTGGAGCAGCAGGTCCAAGCTTCCCGCTGGCACCGACCTTGATTGCCATTTTGCGTCCGCTAGCGCACAGTGTCAAGAAATGTAAATGAGCCCAGCTGAGTTTGCTATTTTCTCGTCTGCTGGTCCAGCCAAAGCACCCCGGCAATCGTCTTCGCGTCTTGGATGGTTCCTTGTAGGACCATGGACACCGCTTTTTCGATAGGGACCAACTTTAATTCGATGACTTCATCATCTTCGGGCTGAGCTTCCCCGGCTTTGAGGTTGCGGGCCAGGTAAATCGACATGGATTCGGCCACAAATCCCGGGCTGGCCCAGAAGCGCAGTACGCGTTTCCAGCTCCGGGCTGAGTAGCCGGTCTCCTCCAACAGCTCGCGTTTCGCGGCATGCAGCTCGTTTTCGCCCTCGTCAATCCGGCCGGCTGGCAGCTCGAGCAAAAAACGGCCGGCGGCATGGCGATACTGTCTTTCCAGCAGTACGCGCGGAGTGCCGGAATTCTCCTCCACGGCCAGCACGACTATCGACCCCGAATGACGCACCACATCGCGGCGGGCGCGAATCCCGGTGGGTTCGAGAACGTCGTCTGTAGTCACCCAGAACACCGGGCCGCGGTACGAGACCCTCGAGGAGATCACGCGAGCTTTCTTCTTAGAGGCTGTTGGCATAGACGTAATATACAAGCGATTTCGGGGATCTTGTCTGACCTGCCGATGAGCGCCGGTCAAGTCCGAGCTGGGGGTTTCCTTCGTGTAACTTCGTGTCTTTCGTGGTTTATGGTTTCGGTTTTGCGTGCGCGCAAAATGTTGCCGTTTGAACCGAATGCAACCAGCGTGTTAGCCTCATACGTTTCCCACCTGCGGCCCAGCTACCGCCGGTGATCAAGGCCCATTGCCCATCGTCGAAACCATACCCGCCGTCCGCAAAACTGCGCTTAACACCGCTCACCGCGAGTTGGGCGCGAAGATGGTCGACTTCAACGGCTGGGATATGCCTGTTGAATACCCTAAATCTGGCGGCATTATTGCCGAGCACATGGCGGTGCGGAACGGCGTTGGCATCTTCGACGTCAGCCACATGGGCGACATTCGCCTTGCCGGCCCTGATGCCCTCGCCGCCGTGCAGCATATTTCGATGAACGACGCGTCACGCCTTGCCATTGGCCAAGCGCAGTATTCGGCTCTTCTTTATCCACAGGGAACGTTCGTTGATGACGTCATCGTGCACCGGCTTGGCGAAAATGAATATCTGCTGGTCATCAATGCCGGTACCCGCGAGAAGGACTTCAATTGGGTGCGCGATAACACCCGCAGCTTCGATTGCGAGGTTGAGAATTTGTCCGACGATTTCACGCAGATTGCGATTCAAGGTCCGAAAGGCGTGGACCTGCTCAGCAAACTTACAGATGCCGATCTGCGCAGCGTGAAATTTTATTGGGTCACGCGCGGCACAGTTTGCGGATTGCAAAATATCCTAATTGCTCGCACCGGCTACACCGCGGAAGACGGCTTCGAGATTTACGTTCCCAGCGATGAGCAAACTAGCGTGCGAGTATGGAAAGAAGTGCTCGCTGCTGGCAAAGAATTCGGCGCCGTCCCTTGCGGCCTTGGGTCGCGCAATACCCTCCGCCTCGAGGGCAAGCTGCCTCTGTATGGACACGAAATTTCCGATACCATCAATGTGTGGGAAGCTGGGCTCGACCGCTTTTGCAAGATGGAAAAGCCGGAGTTCGTCGGTCGCCAGGCTCTGGAGAAGGCACGGGCCGGGGAAATCAAGCGAACGCTGATTGGCCTGGAGATGATCGACCGCGGAATCGCGCGCGACGGTTACCGCATCTTGAATAGTGAGGGTGAGCAGATCGGGTACGTCACCAGCGGGTCCTATGCTCCATTTTTGAAGAAGAACATTGCACTGGCCTATGTGCCGCCGGAATTTTCGGGGCTAGGGACTGAACTGCAGGTCGAGATTCGAAATCAAGGCGTGAAAGCAAAAGTGGTGCCTACGCCGTTTTACAAGAAGCCGAAGAAGAATTGAACCCGTAGAAGAGCGGCCCTTGAGGCGCCACGCTTCCACGAATTCGAAAAGAATTGTTTAAGGGGGCAAGCAAGAGGATGGCATTTCCCGCTGATTACAAATACACCAAAGAACACGAATGGCTGAAATCTGACGGAAAGACTGCCACCATTGGCATCACCAGCTATGCCCAGGATTCTCTCGGGGACATCGTCTTTGTCGAACTGCCGAAAGTCGGCTCAGAACTTTCAGCAGGGAAGACCTTCGGCAGCGTCGAATCCGTGAAGGCGGTTTCGGATTTGTATGCTCCCGCATCCGGCACGGTGACCGAGGTGAACGGCGAACTCACAACCGCGCCTGAAAAAATTAACAAAGACGCGCACGCTTCCTGGATGATTAAAATCGCTTTGAAAAATCCAAACGATCTAAACTCGCTGCTCTCGGCCGCCGACTACGAAAAATTCGTCGCCGAAGAAGGCGGACATTGAAGGAATTGAATCATTGAATCATCGGGGAATTGAATCATTTGGAACGGTCTGTCCCGATTTTCAAATGACTCAATCGCTGAATGACTCAATGATTCAATCTCTCTATGCGTTATCTTCCCAAATCACCTGCTGACCGTGAAACCATGCTCAAGAGCATGGGCGCGCGCTCCATCGACGAATTATTCAAGTCGATCCCGGCCGAATACCGCCTGAATCGCGATCTGAAAGTTCCGCGGCAAATGGCGGAATCGGAAATCGTTGATTGGTTCCGCGAACGCTCGCGTGAGAACGGTGACGGCCATGCCACTTTTCTTGGCGCCGGCGCTTACCATCACTATCGCCCGGTCATTATCGACTCACTGATTTCTCGCGGCGAATTTCTCACCGCCTACACGCCGTATCAGGCTGAGATTTCGCAAGGCACGCTGCAATCCATTTTTGAATTCCAAACCATGATTTGCGAACTTACCGGCATGGAGGTCGCGAACGCCTCCATGTATGACGGCTCGACAGCCGCTGCCGAAGCCGTCATGATGGCAGTCCGCCTTACCGGCCGCCGTTCGGTTGTGGTGGCGCGAAGCGTTCATCCTGAATATCGCGAAGTGCTGGCGACTTACGCATTTCATCAGGGCATGCCACTGGCGACTTTGCCATTTGCCGAGACCGGCCGACTGGATCCGAACACAGTCGAGAAAGCCGTTACCGCCGATACGGCTTGCATTCTCGTCCAGTCGCCGAATTTCTTCGGCAGCATTGAGGACATCGACGCGCTTGCCGAAATCGCGCACAGCAAAGGCGCGATGCTCGTGGTTTCCATTGCTGAAGCCATCTCGCTCGGAATTGTCGAGCCGCCGCGTGCCGCCGATATCATTGCCATGGAAGCGCAATCGTTTGGCGTTCCACTAACCTTCGGCGGTCCCTATTGCGGCGTCATCGCCACCCGCGAAGCTTATGTGCGCCAGATGCCCGGGCGATTGGTTGGTCAAACCACCGACCGCAACGGAAAACGCGGTTTCGTGCTCACACTGGCGACCCGCGAACAGCACATCCGCCGCGAAAAGGCGACCTCCAACATTTGTACAAACCAAGCCCTCATCGCCTTGATGGCAAATATCTTCATGACTATCTACGGCAAAGTTGGTTTGAAGGAACTTGCCAAGCAGAATCTCGCAAAGACTGATTACGCCGCGCGGCAGTTCGGAAAACACGCGACCGTGCTGTTCCATAGCACACCGCGATTCAACGAATTCGTGGTTCGCACCAATGAAGATCCGCATGCCATCAACTCACGCCTGCTCGGCCACAAAATTGTCGGCGGGTTTCCGCTGCAAAAGTTCTATCCCGAGCTAGGTAATGCGTCACTATGGTGCTGCACTGAGCTGACTACGCGCAGTATGATCGACACCGCTGTGGGTGTAGTTGCGGCGAGCGAAGCTTCCGATACCGCTGCCGGCGACGAAGCCAGCATGGAAGAGGTGGCAAAGTAATGTCGAAGCACATGACCCGCAAAGCCACTCGCCACGTAAACCAGAACGAAGGCCTCATCTTCGAGAAATCGTCGCCTGGAAAAGCTGCATGGAAGCTTCCGCCGCTTGACGTGCCCGAGGTTGATGCTTCCAAGCTTCTGGGTAAGTCGGAACGAAAAAATCTCGGCGAGATGCCAGAAGTGAGCGAGATCGAAATTATTCGTCACTTCACTCGGCTTTCGACATGGAACTACGCCATCGATCTCGGCATGTATCCGCTCGGCTCCTGCACCATGAAGTACAACCCGCGGGTGAACGAAGTGGTTTCGCGGCTCGAAGGAATTGCCAATGGCCATCCCTACCAGCCGGAGAAGATTTCGCAAGGTGCACTGCGGATCATTAAAACCCTGAGCGATTGTCTGACCGAAATCACCGGGATGGACGCGATCACGCTGCAGCCCGCGGCTGGCGCTCACGGTGAATTGACCGGGCTGCTAATGGTTCGTGCTTACCACGATTCCAATGGCAAGCCGCGCAAGAAGGTTCTTATCCCCGATTCCGCTCACGGCACCAATCCGGCCACCGCGGCCATGGTTGGCTATGCCATCGAGAATCTAAAGTCGAACTCGAACGGCATCGTCGATACCGGCATGCTCGAAGCGCAGATGACCGAAGATGTCGCCGCTCTGATGCTCACTAATCCCAATACCCTCGGCGTCTTCGAGCAGGAGATTCACAAGATCGCCGACATTCTGCACGCCAAGGGCGGCCTGCTTTATATGGACGGCGCTAACATGAACGCGTTGGTCGGCAAAGTCCGCCCTGGCGATTTCGGCGTCGATCTCATGCACCTGAACCTGCACAAGACTTTTTCCACTCCGCATGGCGGCGGTGGCCCGGGTTCGGGTCCGGTCGCGATCAAGAAATTCCTAGAGCCATTTCTTCCCAAGCCGGTTTTGATTTCAGAATCTGATGGCACCCTTGGCTTCGAGTATCAGCGCCCGCAATCCATCGGCAGGGTGCGTTCGTTCTACGGAAATTTTGGAATGTTTGTCCGTGCCCTCGCTTACATTCTCGCGAACGGACCAGACGGTTTACGCCAAACTACCGAAGACGCGGTGCTCAATGCGAACTATATTCGCAAAGGACTCGAAGGAACTTACGAGCTTCCGTATCAGAGCCCGAGCATGCACGAGGTGGTTTTCAGCGACAAGCTACAGGCGAAAAAAGGCGTGCGCACCATGGACATCGCCAAGCGCCTTATCGACTACGGTTTCCATCCCTACACTACAGCGTTTCCGTTGATCGTCCCCGGCGCCATGATGATTGAGCCGACCGAGAGCGAATCAAAAGAGGAGCTGGATCTTTTCGTTGAAGCGATGCAATCGATTGCACAAGAAGTCGAAGAAGACGCAGACATGGTCCGCAGCGCGCCGCACTCAACCCGGGTGTCGCGGCTCGATGAAACCGCCGCCGCCCGAAACCCCGTGCTCCGCTGGAAACCTCAGGGTGACAGCGCGAAACCTAAATCTGGAATCTGAAAATCTGAGTATCAGATCAGGCGCTTTTCTTCGAAGTCACAGCGTAGAAAGCTGCGGCCTCCTGTTGTACATTTTTTCCGCCACAATGCGGACATCGTATCTGTCCATCGTGTTGCCGCAGGGTGAGAGTTTACTCGAACGTTTTCTGGCAGTCGTTGCAGACGTAGTCGTACACGGGCATGGAACACCTCCCGACGAATTCAGGAGAATTTTAGTCCCTCCTCGAACATCCAGAGCTGTGATTATTTCTTCTCATTTCAATAGGTTCGATTTCAGTGCTGTAATGGCAAGTCGGTGTTCTTTTCTCCGAATTCCACGGAGGCTTGCGTATTCTCCCAGCTCAAGTGCATAGTGCAGCTCCCGCCGGTGTGGTCGAATCGAATGGTGAAATTCTCGACTGGCGCAGAGGTCTTCGAAACCGACATCGGAATCCGCGCCAACTCTTCTGATTCATACTTGTAAGGAATTCCCCACTCCCCAGTTTTTTTGTTGACAATCAGTGTCCACTTGTTCTGGTCGGGGACGGTGAAGATGGTGTAGTTGCCAGCAGGAATGTCTCGGCCTTCAGCCGATACCGAAGTGTTGGTTACGAACGTCGTCGCCTCATTTGCTCCGGTGCGCCATACCTGTCCGTAGGGAACCAGGTCGCCGAAGATCTTGCGGCCTTTGGCGCGCGGACTCGAGTAATCCACGGTAATGGTTTTTCCGTCAGAGAATTTGCACTGTGCTTGTTCTGGCGGGCTGGGACGTTTGCTCTTGTCCTGCGCGGATGAGATAAGACAGAGCGCGAAAACGAATAAAACAGAAATAGCAATTTTCTTCATGATGACGGCTCCTTTGAGGGTGCTCAACGTATTCAAGGTTGATGCTGACCCTGTTCGTTCAACATTCCAGTGCACCGCTTAGACTATCTCCGGATGCGAAGGTTAGCAATTCGGGAGTGCAATTAATTGTTGAATCCTGGGTGGTTTTTTCTCTGCGCCCTCTGTCATCGAAGCCTGCCCTGAGCGAAGTCGAAGGGTGGTTAAGGTTTCGCCTTATGCCAGCCGCGAAGCATAAATCAGCACCAGCGCGCCCACGATGATTCGATAAACGGCGAAAGGTGCGAATCCCCGCTTGCGCACCCACGCCATAAACCAAGCGACGGCAGCGTAAGCTACGAAGAACGAAACTATGAAACCAATGGCAAGAACGATCCAGCCATGAGCATCAATCTGCGAAACTCCAATCGGATTGGTGCCCTTGCCGCGCAGCGACTTCAGCAAGTCGTAACAGGTAGCGACGACCATGGTCGGGATCGAAAGAAAAAATGAAAACTCCAGCGCCGATGCTCTCGACATCCCAGCGATCTGTCCTGCGGCAATAGTAGACATCGACCGCGACGTTCCTGGAAATACCGCCGAAAGAATCTGGCAAGCGCCGATCCAGATCGCCTGACCCATGCTCATCGCCTCCATGCTCCAGGTATGAATGCGGCTCGGCGCATTTGGCCCAAGCTTTTCCGCGGGCGCATTGATCGCATCGACAATCCACATGACGACACCGCCGATCAGTAGTGACATCCCCATGATGTACAGACTTTCAAGGTGCTTGCCGATCACTTTCGTCAACAGAAACGCGGGAATGGCCGTCACCACAAACGCGATAAGCGTGAGACCAAGCGGATGGGTTAGCGCATTGCGGTCGCCATTTTCCCCTTGCGGAAACGTGCTCAGGAATTTCGCGATCCGTGCACGGAAATAAATCGGAAGGCACAAGATCGCGCCCAATTGAATAACGATGGTGTACATCTTCCAATATCCATCGGCCAAATTAATGTGCAGCAGAGATTCAGCGATTCGCAGATGGGCGGTGGAACTCACTGGCAGAAATTCCGTGAGGCCTTCAATAATTCCCAGTACGACGGAAAGCAGGTAGTCGTTCAAAGATCCTCCGCGCCTCGACTTCAAAGAAGAAGTGAGCTCGCTGAACCGATACTAAAGCAAGAAGGCCGCAGACCTGGGCGCGTCGAAGAAAAGGTGCTTGAATGGTTAATTACAGCCAGGAGAACGCTAGAGCGGGCGTCGAGGTCAGTTCAACTACCTCTGTGGCATTTCCTCTGTGAACCTCTGTGTCCTCTGTGGTTACAGGTTTTCCGACGCTTCTTCTTTCACCTCAGGCTTGGCACTTGCGTCCACCTTTCTTGAATGAAACCAACTCATGTGCGGCAGGGGCCGCTCCACGCGTCTGCGGACGGCAATCAATTCGGCGGTGATTGCAACCGCAATTTCTTCTGGCGTGATTGCGCCAATATCGAGGCCCACAGGAGCGTGAACGCGCTCGAACCGCTGTTCCGCAATGCCTTCTTCCACCAGTTCGCGAAAGATTGTAATCGTCTTGCGCTTCGATCCAATCATGCCGATGTAACGGGCCTGAGTCTGAACCGCCCATCGCAGAACGCGCATGTCATCATGATGCCCGCGAGTCACAATCACGAGGTAGGAAGTTTCATTAGGAGTGATTCTCGCCATCGCTCGGTCGAAATCTTCCGCGATCACTTCTTTCGCGTCGGGAAAACGTTCGCGATTCGCGTAGCTCTCGCGGTCGTCAACTACATTCACGTCGAAGCCTGCCGTTTTCGCAGTCTTGTACAGACTTAGCGCCACATGGCCCGCGCCGAAAATGTAGAGCGACGCCGGGGGCAGCACCGGTTCAATAAAAATATCCAGAGTTCCGCCGCATACCAGCCCAGTGTCGTATTTCGGATTTTGATTCAGATTGAAGGTCAGCGTTCGCGGTCGCTCGCTTTCCATCACCTCGCGGGCCGCCTGCCAGACTTCGGCTTCCACGCATCCGCCGCCGACTGTCCCCAAGATCGAGCCATCATCGCGAATCAGCATCTTGGCAGTTTCAAACGAAGGAATCGATCCGCGCACGTTCACAATGGTGGCCACGGCCCCGCGACGTCCAGCCTGACGCAGTTGCACGATCTCTTCGTAAATATCCACGGATCAAATTATTTGGCGCGGAGGAAGAGAAGTCAAACGCTAAAGCAAAAGCCCCGGATCATCACTCCGGGGCTATGGCGTAAACCAGAAAGTTGCTTCGGACACGACCTGTCAAAATCATGCTCTCGCGATACCAAGCTGAAGTCAAGCAAACAATGGCGAGTGACACCGCGGAGGGCGGCGGACTCGAACTTGAGGCGTCCAGCGGGCGTCTGAGCCCGCTGCCGAAATCCCGAGCGAAGTCGAGGGACCCTGTTCGATAGAATATCTGCGTGATCCCGGCTGGCTACATGGCGAAACGTGTGCGGAAACCAAAAGGCTTCGACATAGATCAGGTTACGGATGTGTACTCCGTCAGCAATTGCCTCAATAACGACTTTGCGGACTACATTAATTTCTGGAAACACAACGCATATTGGCTTTTCGATTCGCCAGACATAATTCGGAGTCTCGCCCAAGAAAACTCGATCAGTCTCGACCGAACTCTGCTGTTTTATTACGAAGTGTATGAAATGGAGTTTGACGGCGCGTCATGGATTGGGTATGAACCGGAGAAATCGTTCGGAATAGATGTGCAGCAACCATTGACCAAAGCCCTAGAAGGATTCGACGTGGTTACCTTCTACGCCAGAAATTCTCCCGAACACTCACCGCTTTCGTGCAACGGCCTAGCGAATGAGATCCACGCTAACACGCACTGCCTCCTCGATTCGTTCGACGTCGCTTACACCACCCTAACGCAGGGCAAGTTCCGTAATTGCGAGCCGGGTCCTTATCGCATTTTTGCTGTATATTCCACGCCCTGGCCGGTTCAGGAGTTCCCATGAAAGCTATCCGCATTCACGGATTCGGCGGGCCGAAAGTGCTCCGCTACGAAGACGTTTCTGACCCGCAGCCCCGCAGAGATCAAGTTCTCGTTCGCGTAAAAGCCTGCGCCATGAACCACCTCGACATCTGGGTGCGCAAAGGCCTGCCTGGCGTAAAACTGCCGCACATTCTGGGCAGCGACGTTGCCGGAGAAATCGTCGAAGTCGGCGAGTACGTCACCGGCTTCAAAGTCGGCCAGCGGGTGCTGCTCGCGCCCATGCACTTCTGCAATCACTGTGCGAAGTGCGTCGCTGGCTTGCAGAACCAGTGCCCCGAATTTACCGTGCTCGGCAATGGAGTAGACGGCGGCAACTGTGAGTTGATCGCGGTCCCTGCTGTCAACGTCATTCCAATTCCTGATTCCCTCGACTTTAATCAGGCGTCCAGTGTCCCGCTGGTGTTTCTGACTGCGTGGCACATGCTGGTAGGGCGAGCCGGGATTCGTCCCGGCCAAACCGTTCTGGTGCTGGGGGCGAATTCAGGGGTCGGCATCGCAGGCATTCAGGTTGCGAAATTTTTCAATTGCCAGGTGATCACCACAGCCGGCGACGACCGCAAAATCGGTAAGGCCCGCGAACTCGGTGCCGATCACGTAATCAATCACTACCAGCAGAAAATCTCAGACGAAGTTCGCAAAATTACAAACAAGCAAGGCGTTGATATTGTCCTCGAACACGTCGGCCCAGCCACATGGGACGAAAGCCTGCGTTCTCTGAAACCCGCCGGCACGCTGGTGACTTGCGGCGCAACTACCGGACCTCAGGTCACCATCGATCTGCGATTCGTCTATTCTCGCCAACTGTCGGTTCTCGGTTCTTACATGGGAACCATGGGCGAACTACACGAAGTTTTGAAGCACGTTTTCAGCGGACGATTTAAGCCGGTTGTAGACCGCACGTTTCCTTTGAAAGAGGCCCGTGCCGCTCACGAATACATGGAAGAGAGTCAGATGTTCGGCAAAATCGTGCTCAATCCGTGAAAAAGGTCTCAAAGTTTCAATGTTTCAGAGTTTCAAGGTTTGAAACTTCGAAACCTTGAAACTTGGTCGTTTTCGACTTTGAGCTAAAATAGATCCAATGGCAAACGGACTCGACTTCGGACCTTACGTAGAAATCGAAAATGGCAAGCGTGTGGTTAAAGAGCTTACCTACGGCAACCCCACGCCTGAGGGTGTCGTGCTTACCACCGTCGATAACGTCGTCAACTGGATGCGCAAGAACTCGATCTGGCCGATGACCTTCGGTCTCGCCTGCTGCGCCATCGAAATGATGTCCATGGGCGCATCGCGCTTCGATATTGCGCGTTTCGGCGCGGAAGTTTTCCGTCCATCGCCCCGCCAATCTGACCTGATGATCATCGCCGGTCGGGTCGCCAACAAAATGGCGCCGGTGATCCGCCAACTTTGGGAGCAAATGCCCGAGCCCAAGTGGGTGATCTCGATGGGCGCATGTGCGACCTCGGGCGGCGTGTTCAACAATTACGCGCTGGTGCAAAGCGTGAATCAAGTTATACCAGTCGACATTTACGTGCCCGGCTGCCCGCCCCGTCCCGAGCAATTGATCTATTCCATCACTCTTCTTCAGCAGAAAATTCAGGCGGAGCGAGGCACCATTAAACGCGCATTGAATCTGACGAGCTAATCAGGCAACGGACCGGATAGCTGAGAGGCGTCCCACGCACGTTTTCCTCAGCTGCAGGCCCATCTTTACTCTCAGACTTGTGACATCCGTCACATAAAAAACACTGCTAAACAAATACGGTAAGGCTGGATTGCCCTCCCCCGCGATCCCTCGTGAATGCTCTACAAAACTCTCAGCGCTGCCGTGTACGGCATCGACGCCAGCATTATTGAAGTGGAAGTGGACGTCTCTGGCATCAAGTGCGACGAAGACCACTTTCACACGGTCGGTTTGCCGGACGCGGCGGTGCGCGAGAGTCGCGATCGCGTCAGGGCTGCGCTGAAGAATTGCGGGTACGACATTCCACCGACCCACATCGTCATCAATCTCGCACCAGCGGATATTAAGAAAGAAGGCTCTGGGTTTGATTTGCCCATGGCGCTCGGCATCCTCGGCGCATACGGCGGCTTAAACAAGAAGGAAATCTCAGACTGCTTATTCGTAGGCGAGCTTTCCCTCGATGGCGGAATTCGCGCTGTTCGCGGTGCGTTGCCGATTGCCATCGAAGCCCGCGGGCGCAAAATTTCGCGCCTCGTCGTCCCCGAGCTAAATGCCCGAGAAGCCGCTATGGTTAGCGGCGTGACGGTTTATCCAGTCAAGTCTCTGCTCGACGTTATCCACTTTGTGAACACCGGTAACGGAATCGCGCCAGTTGCGGTCAATCAGGAAGCCCTGCTGAACGAAGCCCAGCATTTCCCCGTCGATTTCAAAGACGTTCGCGGGCAGCAGACTGCCAAGCGCGCCCTCGAAGTTGCTTGCGCCGGAGGCCACAACATTCTGATGATCGGCCCGCCCGGCTCCGGCAAGACCATGCTGGCCAAGCGCATTCCGACTATCCTGCCGCCGTTCACGTTTGAGGAAGCCCTGGAAACCACGAAGATCCACAGTGTGGCTGGTGTGCTCGACCACGGGGCCGGTCTGGTTGGCATACGTCCATTTCGAAATCCGCACCACACCATTTCCGACGCCGGTTTGATCGGCGGAGGCGTCATTCCGCGGCCCGGGGAAGTTTCACTCTCCCATAACGGCGTCCTTTTTCTGGATGAACTCCCTGAATTCCCCCGCAACGTGCTCGAAGTCATGCGCCAGCCGTTGGAAGATGGAACGGTATGTATTGCGCGGGCATCAATGTCTCTCACGTTTCCCGCCCGCTTCATGCTAGCTGCCGCTATGAACCCGTGTCCGTGCGGTTTTTTCAATGATCGTTCCCGCGACTGCCACTGCACTCAGCCCATGATCCAGCGTTACATGCAGAAGATTTCGGGGCCTTTGATGGACCGTATCGATATTCACATTGATGTTCCGGCAGTGAACTACAAGGAAATGCGTTCGGGTACGGAACCAGAATCTTCGGGCCGGATCCGCGATCGCGTCATAAAGGCCCGCGCTCTCCAGCACGAAAGGTTCTCCTCCGTCACACGGACCCGGGTCTACTCCAATGCCCAAATGACGGCACAAAACATTCGAGCATTTTGTGACTTGTCACCCGATTGCGAACGGCTGCTGGAGCGTGCTATGAACCAGCAGGGACTTACCGCACGGGCCCACGATCGGATTTTGAAAGTGGCACGAACCATCTCCGACCTTGAAGGTGCTAAAGCCATAGGGCCCAAGCACATAGCCGAGGCGATCCAATATCGTAGTCTTGATCGGGTTTTTTGGGCCTGAATTTTGCAAATTGGGCCGGTTCCCAATCCGGCTTGGGAGTCCAGGTTATTAACAGGCAGCTCACAAATTCTCTTGACGCACTTACCGTTCGCCCTGTAACTTAAAGCGTTCTGAAGGCCTTGGCCAGATTCCTGATGAACCTCCGCTCGGATGGTTCTGGTCAAATGTATCCGAGAAACTTTCGGCCACTTCGGAGCATCTATTTGAATAGCCAGAGCTTTTTCCTGTAGAAATCATCTGTTTTCAGTATCTTACAGTTCTGGTGGGTAGGCGTTCGCCCCGGTTCCCGCAATACCGAGCCGGTGTCTTGTCGCAAACTCTTAAAGGGAAAGGATTTCACCATGCGCTCTGATCGTGTCTTCGACGCTTTACATACTTTGCGGAACCGTTACATGCTTTGTCAGCTGGCCTCTAAGGCTACCCGCAAGTTTCATAAACCTAATACCCGTATTCAGGAAACCATGAATGAAGTCCTGGATCGAATCGCAGGCTCTGAGCGGCAGACGGTTTTGTCTGAACCAGAGCATTTTGTTGAGGCACAACGGCGGGCTGCTTAACTTAGCAGCCCAGCCCTCCTGCCTCAGTTAACCTGAATCTCCCTGAAAATACCCTCCTATTTCAATTCTCCTCGCAGGTGAGCTAATGACCATTGCTGAACTCAAAGAAAAAAACATAACTGAATTAACCAAGATCGCCCGCACCCTCGATCTCCCAGGGGCCAGCGGCATGCGCAAGCAGGACCTGATTTTCAAGATCTTACAGGCGCAGAGTGAAAAAGAAGGGCATATCTTCGCCGAAGGCGTTCTCGAAATCCTTCCCGATGGTTACGGCTTCTTGCGCTCACCGGATTACAACTATCTGCCCGGCCCGGACGATATTTATGTCTCGCCCTCCCAGATTCGCAAATTCGACCTGAAGACCGGAGACACCATCAGCGGTCAGGTGCGCCCGCCGCATGAAGGCGAGAAATATTTTGCTCTAGTGAAGATCGAAGCCGTCAACTTCGAGTCTCCCGAAGAAGCGCGCAACAAGATCCTGTTCGACAACTTAACGCCGCTGTATCCGCAGGAACGCCTGAAGCTCGAGACTGTCCGCGAAAATATCAGCGCCCGGGTCATGGATTTACTCACCCCTCTCGGCAAGGGTCAGCGCGGCCTGATAGTCTCGCCTCCGCGCGCCGGCAAAACCATGCTGCTGCAGAACGTGGCCAATTCGATCACCACCAACCATCCCGAAGTAGTTCTGATAGTTCTGCTGATCGACGAGCGCCCGGAAGAAGTTACCGACATGCAGCGTTCGGTGAAAGGCGAAGTGATCTCATCGACCTTCGACGAACCGGCAGCGCGTCACGTGCAAGTTGCTGAAATGGTGATCGAGAAAGCCAAGCGCCTGGTCGAGCACAAGCGCGATGTCGTGATCCTGCTTGACTCCATCACCCGTTTAGCTCGTGCATACAACACCATCGTTCCGCCATCGGGCAAAGTTCTCTCTGGCGGTGTGGATTCGAACGCTCTCCAGCGCCCCAAGCGTTTCTTCGGCTCGGCACGAAACATTGAAGAAGGCGGTTCGCTGACCATTATTGCCACCGCGCTGATCGACACCGGTTCGCGCATGGACGACGTGATTTTCGAAGAATTCAAAGGCACCGGCAACTGCGAAATAATTCTCGACCGCAAGCTGGTCGACAAACGCACCTTCCCGGCCATTGATATTCAGCGCTCTGGCACCCGTAAAGAAGAACTGCTGATTCCGAAGGATGATCTGGCTCGCATCTGGGTGCTGCGCAAAGTGTTGAACCCGCTGTCGCCTGTGGAAGCGATGGAGCTTCTTATCGAGCGTCTTGCCAAAGCGCAAACCAATACTGAGTTCTTGGCCAAAATGAGCCAACTGTAACCGCGAGTCTGGCCAGGATCTTCGACTTCCGGCCTTCGCCAAAACTCGCGCGGGAAATTCCTGCGCGCTTTCTGTATTATGTCGCAACCTGAGCGGTTTCGGTTCCAGGCACGCAGCCTGATCTTGGCGCCGAACTCACGAAATGACTGCGACTGCCCAACTTCAAGAGAGATCCTTTGTTGATCGCTACTTCCGCCTCGCTGAAAACCAGACGACGGTAAAGCACGAGCTTTTGGGCGGACTCACTACATTCGTCACCATGGCCTACATCGTGGTGGTGAACCCGCAGATTCTGGCGCAAGCGGGCATGCCTCCCGACGGCGTGGTGTTCGCAACTTGCGTCTCCGCTGCTGTAGCCACGCTTGTCATGGGCCTTTACGCCAACTATCCCATTGCGCTCGCGCCCGGCATGTCTCTCAACGCCTATTTCACTTATTCAGTTTGCTTGAATATGCACGTGCCGTGGCGAACGGCCCTGGGAGTAGTGTTCTTCTCGGGAGCAATTTTTCTGGTGCTGACGGTCACTCGATTGCGGGAGCAGATCGTCAACGGCATTCCCGAATGCCTGAAGCATTCAACCGCCGCGGGAATCGGTATGTTTATCGCCTTCGTCGGCTTACGCAATGCCAAGCTGGTAGTGGCCAATTCCGCAACCTTCGTCGGCCTTGGCAATTTTTCTGATAAAGAGGTTCAGACCGCTTGCATCGGCATTGCGCTCACGGTTGTGCTGATGGCACGACGAGTTCATGCCGCGATTTTGATCGGCGTGTTTGCCACGACGTTGCTCGGGATCTTGCGAGGCATCTCGAATTGGCCCTCGGCGATTTTTTCACTGCCCCATCCGTCATCCACGTTCTTGCAGCTTGATTTTCGCGGCGCCAGGCATCTCGGCTTGCTGGAAATTACATTTGCGTTTTTGTTCGTCGACCTTTTCGACAACGTAGGCACGCTGGTCGGGGTATGCGAGCAGGGCGGCTTTGTAAAGGGCGGCAGGATTCCACGCGTGGGGAAAGCGCTGGTGGCCGATGCTGTCGGCACTATGTTCGGCGCTGTAACTGGGACATCCACGGTAACCAGCTATATCGAGAGCGCCGCTGGAGTGGCGGCGGGTGCGCGCACCGGACTTGGCAATATACTGATTGCCGGCCTTTTCCTGCTGGCCACCTTTTGTTCGCCGCTGGCGACGGCAATACCCGCTTTTGCCACTGCCCCGGCACTTATCCTCGTAGGCGCACTGATGACGCAGTCTATTGCGCGCATAGAGTGGCGCGAATTCAGCGAAGCCCTACCCGCGTTTATTACAACTTTAGCCACTCCGCTGACATTCAGTATCGCCACCGGCCTGAGTCTTGGCATGATCTGCTACACCATCGTGAAAATTGCGGCAGGAAGATTCCGCGAAGTCAGTGTGCTGATCTGGGTGCTCACGGGGTTGTTTATATTGCGCTACATCTATCTTGCGGCGGCGTGATACGGTCACGGCGTTCCTCAGACCTTCAGCCAGGATTATTGCGAATCCGTGACCAAGTCTGCGGAAATCACTATCGCTGGTCACCAGCGTAGCCTTGTACTCAATGGCCAGCGCCGCTGCAAAACTGTCGACGTAATAAAGCCTATATTTCGATTTGACTTCGGCGGCGTAAAACGCTCTCTCCGGTGTGACATCCATCAGTCGAATGGGCAAAGACTGCAAGGCGCTCATGATTGTCACCGCACGCTCCCGCCCGTGCTCGCGCAGAATGACGCAATAGACCTCCCCGAAGTTCACAGCTGACATCAGTATCTCGGCGCGGCCATCGAGTGCTTGTTTTAGTAGTTCGTTGACTCTATTAGCGGAGGGTTTCTTTTGCAGATATGTGAACAATGCGCTGGCATCCAAAACATAGGTTTTCACGCGGGCCTATTTCTCTTGGCGATGTTCTTTTTCCCAATTGGCGAGCAGATCCGCTCCCTCAGCCAGACACCCCATCAGACGATCGATGTACTGGTCGGTCACAGGCTGCAGAACGATTCGTCCAAATTGGTCCTCTAAAAAATTGACTCGGGTCCCTGGCTCAATCCCGTGCTTGCGTCGGAGCTCCACTGGCACAACGAGTTGTCCCTTGGAGGTGAATGTCCCACTTAACTCTGTCATGTCTTACATAATACTACAAAGTAAGATACCAGAAACTATTGGCTTGGGAATAGGCTATTCGCCAAAGAAGAGGCCCGTGGAACTGTTCAGGTGTTACTTCGCGTGACTTTGCAGGGCGCGCTCCACATCAGCCGGAAATAACCGAATCAGGTTGCGAGGTTCGTCCCAGCCGCTTTCTGCAGTCCTCCAAGATTTGCGCCGTGGAAGACGATCCCACGCGCGTTGCGCCCACAGCGCGGAATTCCAGCAGGGCGTCCAGAGTTCGCACTCCGCCCGCTGCTTTCACTTGCACCTGAGCTGGAGAATGGGTTCGCATCAGCTTGACATCATCCACGGTTGCTCCTGTTGCAGCAAAACCGGTCGAAGTCTTCACCCAGTCCACGCCTATCTCTCCGCAAATATCACACAGCTGGATTTTCGCTGCATCATCCAAGTAGGCATTTTCGAAGATCACTTTAATCTTCGCTCCGCCGTCATGCGTCGCCTCGGTTAGCAACTTAATTTCACTGCGCACATAATCCCAATCACCACTGCGCGCTTTGCCGATATTGATCACTGCATCGAGTTCCGTACCGCCATCCCTCAGGGCCTGTTTTATTTCAGCAAATTTGACCGCCGTAGTGTTCGCCCCGTGCGGAAACCCAATCGTGGTGCTGGGCTGCACCCCGCTACCATGCAGCAGTTCAGCGCAGCGCGCCAGGTAATACGGCAGAATGCACGCGCTCGCCACTTCGTATTCACGCGCCAGCTTGCAACCTGCGTCGAGTTCCTGAGTGGTCAGGGCAGGATTCAGCAACGAATGGTCGATCATCTTCGCAATTTCGCGGTAGGAATATTCTGGGCCCATGTTTTCCTCACACTGAATGATAGTCTCTCGCTCCGCACACTTTTTACACCGCTTTACTCAGCTTGACTACTCTTTACGCAAGTTCTGCAACTCTCTCCACCGCGCATCGCATCAGTGCCGATATACCAATCCCTTTTAAGGAGAGCTTCGTGATTCGTTCGTGGAAACCGGCACCCCTCAGTATTGCTTTGTGCGCGTTGAGCGCTATTGCTCTGACCACCGGATGTGGTTCGAGCAGCACCCAAGTACGGTTGGTGAATGCAATGGACGGACAGACCAGCATCAACATGGTGGTGGACAACAGCACGCTCGCAACCGGTGTTGCTTTCGGCGCCGCGTCTAGCTATGCATCCGTGGGTTCGGGTTCGCACACTTTCGAAATTCAAGCCAACGGCGCGACTCTTTTCAATCAAACTGTCAGCGTGGCTTCCGGAAACAACACGGTCCTCGCAACCAACTCCGGCCCAACCATTTTTACCGATAACAAAACCACTCCGTCCTCGGGCGACATTCAGATACGCGCCATCAACGCGTCCACCTCGTTGGGGACAGCCGACGTGTATGTTGTCGCCCCTGGTATCGACATTTCAACCGTGAATCCGACTTTTTCCGCGCTTGCCTACCAATCAGCATCCAGCTACGCAACGGTGGCAGCGGGAAGTTACCAGATTGAGTTTGCTCAAGCTGGATCCAAGAATGTGCTGATCAACAGCAACGCAATCTCATTCAGCGCCGGTCAGATTCGCACAGTTGTCGCTTTGGATAATCCCAGCGGCGGTTTCACGACCGCGGTACTTTCGGACCTGAACTGACTGCCCGCGCCCAAGAACTGTTATGGTTTTGGACGCGCAATCTCCAGCGCGGCTGGCGGCTTGACTCGGTATGTCGAAGCAAAACTTCCCTGATTGACCGCCAGGCCGACCCGTCCACGTGAATCGATGTATAAGAGCGGTGCGTTCAACGGTGCGTCACTGAAAGTGCGCACAAAAGGCAACTCAAGAGCTGCAGTGCCAATAGTGACGTGGACCTTGTCGCCGTGGTGATAACCAAGTTTCAGGAATTCGCTGCCATCGATATTCGTCACCAGGTTCCCAAAGGGGCCATCGGTTGCGATTACCGCGCCACGGATCCCGCTGTCGTCGGTCCGTACTGGCTCCAAATTCAAGCGGACTAATTTGTCCGGCGGGAGTTCGGGTCCCACTTGCATCCAATCATCACCACGTGCCAGATGTGCTCCAACAGGAGAAAAGATATCTCGACCATGGAACGTTGACGAGAGCGCCGACCCGATCATCCAATCGCGGTTGGTAATTTCTCTCGCGCCTTCTAGTCCGTCATGGTCCGCAACCAGCGTGATCAGGCCATTATCAGGCAGGACAAAATACTGTCCCCGTTTCGACTTCACAATAACAGCTTTGCGTGTGCTCCCGACGGTGGGATCGACTACTACAACAAAAACCGTTCCCGCCGGATAGTAAGGGGTTGCGCCAAAAAGATAGCGTGCCCCATCGAGAATTGAAAACGGCGTAACCTGGTGCGTAAGATCGACGATGCGCAGGTCTGGATCGATTGAGTACATCACCCCTTTGCAGATGGCGACCGAATCGTCGAGCACACCAAAGTCAGTCATGAATACCAGTCGTGGAGCTTGCGCTCCTGAGGCTTCTGCGGCGCCGCTGGGAAGGTTTACCAGCAGCAGTGAAAACAGCAGTACAACGATCGCCAACGATTTGTTGCCCGCAAAGCCAAACGGAAGACCTGCACGGCCAGCTCGAATCCTCATTCTCGTATTCATCTCCTGTTTTTGATTATCAGCATAAGAGAATTTCTCGATCCAGCCAAGAAGAAATCAATTTGCTCGGCTATATTGAAGCGGCGAGACAAACCCATGAACTGGAAAGAACAGGCGGGCAAGCTCTACGCGATTCTCGATGCCTCATGTTTTTCTGCTCCATCACTTCTTTTTGACGCGGCGGACGAGCTGGCCAGTGCGGGAGTAAAGATCATTCAGTACCGCAACAAATCTGCCGACGCTCGCACCATGCTGACGCAGGCCAAAGAATTGAAGAGCCGAATTGCCTCGCGCCCGAAGCTGATCATAAACGACCGCGCGGATCTTTGCCTGGCTGCAGACTTCGACGGCGTTCATGTCGGTCAGGACGATCTATTGCCGGAGAGTGCGCGGCTGATCATAGGCGCGCATCGCTGGCTGGGCGTGTCCACGCACAACGCTGAGCAAGTAGCCGAAGCTGATCGAACCTCCGCCGACTACGTCGCCATCGGCCCGGTTTTCGCAACTGTGAACAAAGCAAATCCCGATCCGATAGTTGGGCTGGCTGGCGTAAGACGCACCCGTGAACTCACGTCCAAACCTTTGGTAGCCATCGGCGGAATAACACGGCAAAACTGTTCGTCGGTCCTCGAAGCCGGAGCCGACTCAATCGCGGTAATATCCGATCTGGTGCGCGATCCCCGCAAATCAGCAGAGGAATTTTTGCGCATTCTAGGGTAGAGTCTAGGGACGGCGGGTGATTGTTAGCCATGATCCGCTGAACATCAGCGTTTATCGGGAGACACGACTGACAGTGGAAACCAAACCGGCGCAAAGCATTCACTTAACGCCATCAGCCGACCGTGACTTCGTGAAATGCCTCGGCCTAACCAGTTCGACCATGCTGGTGATGGGCTCGATGATCGGCTCGGGAATCTTTCTGGTATCGGCAGAAATTTCCCGCGAAGTTGGTTCGCCCGCGTTGCTGATCGGCGCCTGGTTGATCACCGGATTCCTTACTATCACCGCCGCCCTCAGTTACGGCGAGCTCGCGGCGATGATGCCCCACGCTGGCGGCCAATACGTTTACCTGCGTGAAGCGCTGGGCCCGCTCTGGGGCTTCCTTTACGGCTGGACTTTTTTTCTCGTCATCCAGACCGGCACCATCGCGGCCGTGGGTGTGGCCTTCGGCAAATTTTTTGGCGTCTTCTTTCCCTGGATTTCTTCCACGCATTGGCTGCTTCATCTGTTCAAGGTCCCACCCATTCACATTGGATCATCGATTGTTGTGGGCAATATGGACGTCGGAATTAGCACGCAAAATCTAATGGCCATCCTCATGGTCGTTGCGCTCTCGGTGATCAATATTTTCGGCGTGAAGACCGGCGCGCTCATTCAGAATGTGTTTACCTTCGCCAAAGTCGCTGGCTTGCTGGGATTGGTGATCGTAGGGCTTTTCATTGGACGCAATGCCGCAGCCCTCGCCGCGAATTTTGGCGCGAACTTCTGGGAGGGCGTGAAGGCATTGCATCCCATTCAGGTTGGCGCAAGCGGTCGGATGGTATTCGTGAGCACCCTGACCATTCTCGCTGTCGCGCAAGTCGGTTCGCTCTTCTCGGCTGACGCATGGAACAACGTGACCTTCACGGCCGGCGAGGTCATCAATCCCAAGCGCAACCTTCCGCTTTCGTTGGCTCTAGGCACTGGGGTTGTGATCGCGTTGTACGTCGCATGCAACGTGATTTATTTGAATATTCTGCCGCTGCACGGTTCGGCGGATGGAGCGACCATTCTGCAGCGCGGAATTCAGCATGCCACCGAAGATCGTGTTGCCACCGCTGCCCTTACCCAAATGTTCGGAGCGATCGGCGGGTATCTCATGGCCGCTGCAATCATGGTCTCCAGTTTTGGCTGCAACAATGGGCTGATTCTCTCCGGCGCTCGCGTGTACTACGCGATGGCCAAAGATGGTCTGTTCTTTCGTAGCGCGGCCAAATTGCATCCCACTTACAAGACGCCGGCCGTCTCGCTGATGGTGCAGATGGTCTGGATTTGCATTCTTTGCGTTTCCGGAAGCTACGGGCAGCTGTTGGATTACGTGGTCTTTGCCGTACTGGTGTTTTACATTTTGACGATTGCAGGTTTGTTCGTGTTGCGTTTCAAGCGTCCGAATGTCGAGCGGCCTTATCGGGCCATCGGATACCCGGTGCTACCAGCCATTTACATAGTGATGGCAATTTTCATCGATATCGTGTTATTGCTCTATAAACCGCAATTTACTTGGCCGGGGCTGATCATCGTGTTGCTTGGAATTCCGGTCTACTACATCTGGCGCTCACGTCGGCCCGTTGCCGAACCGTCCGCCGTTTGAGGAGAACTTACATTAATGGCTAATCTGCTAGCCAAAAAACCATTGAGTTTGCTGTGCGCGGAAGCCGAAAACACTGGCGAGCACAGTTTGAAACGCACGCTGGGTCCGTTTCAACTTACAGCCCTAGGTGTCGGAGCCGTTATTGGAGCTGGCATTTTCGTGTTCTCCGGGTTGGGGGCTCACTATGCCGGACCCGGTTTGATGCTGTCTTTCGTCTTGTCCGGACTGGGCTGTGCATTCGCCGGCCTATGCTACGCAGAGTTCGCGGCGATGATTCCGCTCGCGGGCAGCGCGTACACGTATGCCTATGCCACCTTGGGAGAAATTTTCGCGTGGATCATTGGCTGGGACTTGACCCTTGAATATGCGATGGGCGCCAGCACTGTTTCCTCGGGTTGGTCAAACCACTTCATCGAACTGTTAAATATTTTCCACCTGAAAATGCCCCTGTGGCTTGCCTACGATCACTGGACAGGCTTACGCCAAGCAGAAGGAGTGATCGCCAGGCAAATGGCTCAGGCCGCGGATCCGACGTTAGTTCCCGGTACCCAGGCTTTCTTGACGAAAGTTACCGAGATCATGGGCGCGCAATCGGCAGAGTTGCTACAACGGGCCCATGCACTGCTTGGCGCTCCTGTTATCTTCGGACACGAAATTGGAATTAATGTGCCGGCGTTCATCATCGCGATGATCATTACCGCGGTTCTGGCGATCGGGATTAAAGAGAGCGCGCGCTTCAACTCCACCATCGTCATGATTAAAGTCTCGGTGGTACTTTTCGTGATAGGTTTGGGTTTCGCATACGTGAACCGAGGCAATTGGGGATCAGATTGGTCGACCTTCGCTCCCTACGGATTCTCCGGAATAGGAGCTGGGGCGGCTTACATCTTTTTTGCGTATATCGGATTCGACGCGGTCTCGACTACCGCGCAGGAAGCAAAGAATCCGCAACGCGATCTTCCCATCGGAATTATCGCTTCATTGGTTGTGTGCACGCTCTTGTACATACTTGTTGCCGCCGTGCTGACCGGTATGGTGCCGTGGCAAGACGTCAATATTGAAGCCCCCATCGCAAGAGCATTTTTGGATCGCGGTTTGGTGACGGCCTCTCACATCATCACTCTGGGTGCATTGGCTGGACTGACCAGCGTGATGCTGGTGATGTTGCTCGGGCAAACCCGTGTACTGTATGCGATGGCCAACGATGGGTTGCTGCCGAGAAAATTCTTTGCTGACGTTCACCCGAAGTTCCGCACACCATGGAAGAACACGATTTTGGTAGGCTTACTGGCGGCGGTCGTCGGAAGCCTTACTCCAATTGACGATATTGGAAAGATGGTGAATATAGGCACACTGCTGGCTTTTGTTATCGTGTGTTTAGCGGTTTTAGTATTGCGGCGTACCAATCCCGAGCAGCCTCGCCCGTTCCGCACGCCCTGGGTTCCGTTGATCCCGATTCTTGGCGTTGTATCTAACGGCTTCATGATGTACAAGCTTGGATGGATCAATTGGGCCCGACTTCTTATCTGGCTGGCGATCGGACTGGTTATCTATTTCACCTATAGCCGCAAGCACAGCAAGGTGCAGTTAGCGAACCAGGCTGCATTGAATGCGAAACCCACGCCCACCATGGCCGATTGAGACACCGTCGGGTCGCGCGGGCGAGGACGCCCGCGCCCCACAAATATGTCTTTGGGGGTACGGGTGTCCTCGCCCGTACTACACTAAACTCGTCTTCCGTGATCCTGGCTTAAGCTGTCGTTGATTGCTGATAGCCAATCGATACCATGAAAATTGTTACCTCGGCCGAAATGCGCGTCATCGATCGCGTGACCAGCGAGCGTTTCGGCGTACCTTCAGTCACGCTGATGGAAAACGCTGGTTCGGCAGTTGCTGAGTTCGCACTCGATTCCTATCCTCACGCCAAAACATTCGGAATAATTTGCGGTAAAGGCAATAATGGCGGCGATGGCTTTGTGGCCGCACGCAAGTTGGGACAGGCGGGAAGGGAAGTGCGGCTGCTGCTCTTGGCCGATCCCGCCGAATTGCATGGCGATGCTGCGACAAATTTCGCCCGTCTGCAAAAGAATTCGGTTTCACGCGAAACTGCTCCCGAGAAGCCCAATGGTGGTTCGCTAGCCATCTTCAACGCGTGGGGCGAGCCGGCTTTCAGAGAGACTTTCGGTTGCGATGTGCTGATCGATGCAATTCTCGGCAGCGGCTTTCGTCCGCCGGTGGGAGGTGTGTATGCGGAGGCAATCGCAAAAATAAATGCCGCGATTACACCGGTTGTCGCGGTGGATGTCCCTTCTGGCGCCGACGCCGATGTCATGGGCGATCAGACCGGGTCGGTGGCACGTGCTGACGCAATTGTGACTTTTACTGCACCCCGACCGACGCATGTTTTCGGAAACTTGACCACAGGGCCAACTGTAATCGCACCCATCGGCACGCCGCCCGAGGCAATCGAATCCTCGCTGAATCTGTCGGTGATCATTCCGAAAGATATTGCCGACCTGGTTGGTCCTCGTCCGCGTGACTCCAATAAGGGCATGTATGGCCATGTGCTCGTCGCTGGCGGCTCACTCGGCAAAACCGGTGCTGCCGCCATGTCCGGATTCTCGGCGCTCCGGTCCGGTGCCGGACTCGTAACCGTTGCGACGCCCCGATCTGCGCTCGGAACAGTCGCCGCGTATCATCCCGAGCTGATGACTGAGCCGCTCAGCGAAACGGACCTTGGCAGCATTTCTATAGAAGCGCTCGAAGAATTCAATCGCATTGCGGAAAACAAAAGCGTGCTCGCGATCGGGCCGGGAATCTCGCGCCATCCCAGCACCGCGGAATTTGTTCGCGCAATCGTGACTAACTCGCGAACGCCCATTGTGCTCGATGCCGACGGGCTGAATGCATTTGAAGGCCGGCCCCAAGAACTGAATGGTCACGATCGAACTCTCGTGCTGACGCCGCATCCCGGCGAAATGGCGCGGCTGACGGGACTAAGCACCGCCGCCATTCAGCGCGACCGCGTCAATGTCGCGCGCACATTCGCGGAAGATCATCAGCTGGTCTTGGTTTTAAAAGGCGACCGCACTATCGTCGCCAGCCCTGACGGCGAAACTTGGGTTAACACAACGGGCAATCCTGGCATGGCAACCGGCGGAACTGGCGACATTCTCACCGGCATAGTCGCTGGAATGATTGCGCAAAGTCCCAAGCGCGCTTTCCTGGCGGTGCTCGCCGCAGTTTACCTGCACGGTCTGGCGGGCGACGTCGCCAAGGAATCGACTGGCGGGCAGTCTCTCGTGGCCACCGACCTCATTACCGCGCTGCCCGAGGCTTTCCGGCGACTTCGTGCTCTAGCGGCAGAAAAGTGGGTAAAAATCGGAGATTGGCCAAACCCGACCGCGTGAGTTTGGCCACTGCGCTTCAGTAATCTCGCTTGCTTTTCCTGTCGATGCGATAGTGGTGGTGATGACACACTATCCCCAAAGTAATTCCACTCACCGTGCTGTTCGTATAAAACTCCAGACCACGCCGGCCTTAGTTAAGTTGAGCGACGGTGTCCGCGCCAAGGGCCGCCTTCAGGTCATTTCCGCAACCGGAGGACTGTTGCAGTTGCCGGTGGCGATCTCCGAAGGCGATTTCGTCGAAGTCGAATTTCAAACCCATTCTGGCGGCGTCAACGGCATGGCCGAAATGCTGAATCCGTTGCGTGCAGGCTCGGGCAGCGTCTTTCAACCGTTCCGGTTTATTGCGCTTGAGGATGACGCTCACCAGCATTTGCGTATGATGGTCGAATCCGTCGGGGACCAGACCTTCTCCGGCATGCGTTCCAGTCAGTGGAATTCGCCCAAATCATAAGATTCGCGCACCCCGCTATACTGGTGTTTCATCGGCAGCTGCATGGCGCGCGACTTCACCACAAATTCTTCTGAGGAGACAATTGCGCTCGGGCGAGAGCTTGCGCCGCTGTTGGCTCCGCCAAAAATTGTCGTCCTGCGGGGCGATCTTGGAGCGGGGAAAACGACACTGGTGAAGGGAATTGCCGAAGGCTTTAACGCCGCCTCCCACGACGACGTCACCAGCCCTACCTTTACCCTCATCCATGAATATCGCGGCCCGGCGGCAACTCTCTATCACATCGATTTGTATCGCATCGATACTCAGCGCGAGCTGGAAACGCTCGGGCTCGATGATCTTATGACCGACAACAGCGTGCTGCTGATCGAGTGGGGAGAAAAGTTCGCACGCTTCCAGAGAGAGAGGGATGTGGAGATCGCGATAGAGCGAGTCTCGGAGGACCAGCGGAAGATCGAGCTGATTGTAGATTGATGATTGTAGATTTCAGATTGAAAAAACCACTAGCTTATTTACCTACGGTTTGAACGTTTTTTAAATTCTCAATTTTCAATCTAAAATCTGCGATCACCTTTCAAAATCCCATGATGTTGTAGCCGCAATCCACGTAGATCACTTCGCCTGTGATTCCGGAACTCGCGTCCGACGCCAGGAACACTCCTGTCGAACCGACCTCGTTTACGTCCACATTGCGTTTGAGCGGGGCCCGTTCGGCGTGAGATTTCAGCATATCGCTTAAACCTGAGATTCCTCGCGCCGCCAGGGTTTTGATTGGGCCGGCTGAAATCGCATTCACCCGAATCTTTTTCGGGCCCAGATCGCTCGCGAGATACCGCACCGTACACTCGAGTGCCGCCTTGGCCACTGCCATCACGTTGTAGTGTGGCACAACCTTTTCCGCTCCGAAGTAGGTCATGGTGATTATGCTGCCGCCGTCTTCCATCAGCGGAGCGGCAGCGCGCGCAACCGCGATTAACGAATAAACGCTGACATCATGGGCAATGCGGAACCCTTCACGGGTTGTATTTATAAATTCGCCTTTAAGTTCCTCGGCCGGGGCAAAGGCGACGCTGTGTACGGCAACGTGCAACTTTCCGTAGTGCTTCTTCAACTCTGCAAACACTCGCTCGATATCTTCGTCTTTGGATACGTCGCACATGAACGCTTCGGCGCCGGGAAGAGACAGAATCAGGTCTTTGGCTTCCTGCTCCAAGCGTTCGTTCTGATAGGTAATTGCGAGTTTGGCCCCGGCCTGATGCAGTCCCTGCGCGATTGACCAAGCAATGCTGCGCTTATTGGCCACTCCAAAGACGACGGCCACCCGGCCGTCAAGGCTGAAAGACATGAGTCCTCCTGTGAGAACAAAGAGGATATCAGCGCCGTCGAGTAGACGCTAGGCGCGGCAGGGTTGGTTTTGGTGCGGTGGATAAAAACAAGCCCTAACCGGCCGCGCTGCTTGGGGCGTGCTCGGGTCGGCGGCCGGCGGGCATGTGTGCTACTGGAAAAATGAAACCCGGCGTCTTGGCAGGAGTTTCGCGGAAATTTGTGGAAATTTCAGCTTGCGTTCCTGATCTCTGTCAGAGCAATGTCAATGGCGAACAGTCCACGTGCCCAAAACGCGAGAGGAGTAGTAACAAGCGTTTGATCCACTACAAGCCTCTGTGTACTGTCTTTCCCGTAACGGGTCTTCGCCGCGAACTTTGCGTTGCCTCTGCGATCTCTGCGGTTAAAATCTTTCGAATGCAGTTGACACACGAAATCATCGGAGCGGCCATCAAAATCCATCGCAAGTTGGGGCCTGGATTGCTGGAATCGGCCTACGAAGCCTGTCTTGCTTATGAATTGCAAAAACTAGACAAGAGAGTCGATAGACAAAAAGCAGTTCCTCTGTTCTATGAAGATGTGAAGCTTGATTGTGGTTTTCGGGCAGATCTGATCGTCGAAGGCGGAGTAGCGGTTGAGCTCAAGTGTAAAGAAGCTCTCCACCCGGTCGATGAGGCGCAACTGTTGTCGCATATGCGCCTTCTGAATCTGCCGCTAGGGTTGCTGATAAATTTCCAGGTGATGTTGCTGAAAGACGGCATCAGGCGGCTGGCAAATAACTACCGCGAGTCTGAGGCAACCGGTGTCGAAAGCCAAAGCTTTTAACCGCAGAGAACGCCGAGACAAAACTAGAGAAAGCAGAGAAACCCAAACCTACATATCGGAAATTAACGCGCGGACTGATACTGCGAGAATTGTTTTTCTCCGCGATCTTTGCTTTAACTCTGCGACCTCTGCGGTTAAAGGCTTTAGGATAACTACTCCGGAATGGCCACCGGCTTCATCTTCATCAGCTCAGCAAAGCGAGAATCTTTGCGCAGATCCGCAAATTCCGGATCGGTATAAACGTCCTTCACATCTTTGTAACCCTCTTCCATGGATTTGCGAAGAAACTGCAGCGAGTGGTCGCGGTCGCCCATTTTTGCGTAAAGCTTCGCCAGCACAAAGTCGTAATGCGCACGGTCTTCTAACGAGGCTATCTGCGCCGATATGCCCGAACGCGATGTCCGGTAAAAAATGTCCGGATCGAGCTGTACGGCTCTCGCATATGCCTCCGTCGCGTGCTGAAATTCTTTGCGGGAGAAATATGCCGCGCCAAGATTCGAATAAAACGAAGCCGAGTCCGGTTGTAACTCAAGCGCCTTTTTGTATTGCTTGACCGCCGCGCCATATTTGTGCCGTTCGTATTCGGTCACGCCGAGATTATTTACCGGCTCAGCGAAGGATCGGTCATTCTTGATCGCTTGTTCAAATTCTTTGCCTGCTTGCCTGTATCGCTGCAGCATAAGTTCCGTAATGCCCAGCTTATTAAGCACGGGCGCGCTTTGTGGAGCTTTCTCAAGTGCGGCATGAAAGTAATCCCGCGCGTCCAGGTAGTGTCTTTCGGTTCGCAAAATGTCGCCTTGTCTTTCAAGTTCTGCCGCGGATGCATCCTTCGATGGAGGCGGGACCTGCCTCATAGGAGGAGCAATCTGGATTTGATCTGTCGGCGAATTTTGCGTAAAGGCGAGTGGGGTTAGAAAGCCTAGCAGCGCTATTGGCAGCGCTCGGTGGAAGGACGTACGAAACATAGGACGCCTCCTGAGTAGGAAATCCCCATCTCAGAGACACCGGCCAGGCCCGCCAAGTTCCCGATGGAGTTCCCCGTTTGTGCCCGAGGCAACTCAATGAGGGTTAGCGGTCACATCCGGCGGCTTGGGCGGAGGATCCGGCTTCTTGTCGTCTTTAAACATACCAGCAATTTTGCCCAATAATCCCTTTTTCTTTTCGGCCGATTGGTCCGAGGCTTGGGCGGAGGGAGGCTCGGGTTGAGGGTTCCCAAGGCCCAAAATCTTGGATAGGATTCCGTGAATGCCGTTGCCCTGATCGCAAGTACTGGTAGGCTCAGTCCCTACAATAAATGCCGCACTATAGGTCTGCGGGCAGGAAGGTGTCGCCAGCAGGTTCGTGATCCGGTCGAGCTGCACATCGACCACACCGGTTGGCTGCGAGAAAGGCTTCATGTCGGAGTAGCGTGGCAACTCTGCGGCCTTCTTCATCAATTCGGTCCAGATCGGCGCGGCGGTCTGCGCTCCGCTCAATCGTAGATCGCTGTAATCATCGAATCCGACCCAGACAATACACAACAGATTGCTGGTGTAGCCTGCGAACCACCCGTCATGTGAGCTACCGGTTTTCCCGGCCGCCGGCTGCTGGAATCCGTGGGCGCGAACCGCCGAAAAACCCAGGCCATTGTTGATTACGCCTTCCAGCATGTCGGTCATGACGTAAGCCACGCGAGGGTCGAGCACTTGCCGCGTCTCCGGACTAAAGCTCATCACCGGATCGCCTTCTGCAGATCGCACCGATTTCACCATCACCGGTGAAAGGCGCATGCCATTATTTGCAAACACAGTGTAAGCGGCGGCCATATCCATCGGCGTGGCATCGTATGCGCCCAAAGCCATGGCTGGAGTCGGTTTCACTGATGTGATCCCTGCGGATTTGGCCAAATCCACTACCTTGTCGTATCCCACCTCTTCAGCCATCTTGACCGTGGCGTTGTTCAATGACATCGCCAGCGCATAACGGGCAGTTACGTCGCCGTGGTATTCCTCTTTGTAATTGCGCGGCTCGTAAATCTGGTCGCCATAAGAGAACGTACTCGGCTCGTCAGGCAGAATCGACGCCGGAGTGTAAACCGGATTACTGCCGTCGATTGCCGTGTTCATGGCAGCAGCATAGACGAACGGTTTAAAAATCGATCCCGTGGGTCGCTTGGCAACCGCATGATTGAGCTGGCTTAACCCGTAATTACGTCCGCCCACCAGCGCTAAAACCTCGCCTGTGTGAGGATCCATCGCGATCAGCGCCACTTGCGCTTGCGGTCCGGGTGAGATTTGGGTTTCGTACTTACCTTTGCCGATCTTGACCCGCTTGGTGCGGTGCTTGAGCACCTGATCATCGACCAGCTTGATGCCGCTCTCGACCGCCTGCGCCGCCGCCCGCTGCAGGTCAGGATCGAGCGTCGTATAGATCCGGTACGCCTGCTCGTTCATTTCGCGCTCAGGCAGCTTGGGAATCAGCGACTCTCGCACCAGGTCGACAAAATACGGCGCCTGGCTGGCTTCCACGTTAGGTGGAGCAAGTTTCAGGGGCGTGGCTTTGGCTTTGTCTGCTTGTTCCCGGGTGATGGCATGAGTTTCGACCATGCTGTCGAGTACCAGATTTCGGCGTTCCTGCGCGCGCTCGGGATGGCGATACGGCGATAGATAACTTGGCCGCTGAATAATTCCTGCCAGCAACGCGGCCTCCGGCAGCGTTATGTCCTTAAGGTCCTTGTTGAAATAAGCATGCGAAGCTTCCGCAAACCCGCTGATCTCAAACGAACCGCGTTGCCCGAGGTCGACCCAGTTGCCATAAAACTCGAATATCTCCTGCTTGCTGAATCTTTGCTCGAGCTCCATGGCGATGAGCATTTCGGTCAGCTTGCGTTTGATCGTCTTCTCTGGGGTCAGGAAGAAGCCGCGAGCCAGCTGCATGGTGAGCGTTGATCCGCCCTGCTCGTGACGTTGTCGCGTGAAGTCAATCCATGCAGCCTCGGCGAAGCGCAGAAAATTGACCCCATTATGCTGGAAGAATCGCCGGTCTTCGATCGCCAACACCGCATCGACCAGTGTCTTGGGCATTTCGTTGTAGTGCACCACCTCGCGCTTCGAACGCTGGTCGCCAAATAATGAAGTGATCATCTCCGGCTCTAATTCATATGCCTCCAGCTGGCTTCCCCCATTGCCGGTGATGCTTGCCACTTCTCCGTCGCGGACGCGTATGGTGGCCGGTTCAGGGCTGTGATAGGAGTTCGGACCGGGTTCGATCTGTATGCTGCCCGTGGTCAGGCGATAGCTGCCCATAGACGACTGTCCGCTCTTTTCCGTATAGCCGGTGTGTCTTAAGGCAGCCGCAATTTCTTTAACCTCGGCCTTTTCTCCAACGCCGATCGAAACTGGCCGGGCATAGATCTTGGCCGAATTAGCGAATACCGATCCTTCAAAGCGCTGAGCGATGATGCGTTCGTAATGGACGTAGTAGTAGGAGAAGAAAACCGCGAATACGACCGCCAGAATGAGGAAGGCACCGAGAGCAAAGCGCAGCACGGGATCGCGACCGGGTTTTCCCGACCGGTTTCTTCGACGCGGAATTCTGATTTTTATGGCCACGTGTTGGGCAGTAACCCCTGGGTTCAAGCCAAATCATGTCACTGCTGGTGAGATGCGCGGCGCGAGCAATCATTACCAGAGCATACCCGGCCGTGGGCCGGAGTAGTCCCCATTCTAATAGATTTCGAGTCTAAATCGATCACAACGGTGGGTGAACGTACCTCTAGAGTACGCCCCGGTTTTCCGTGGATGCGTCGAAATGCAGATCCATGGGATATCCCGGCAGGTCAACATGGACTACGTAGGGCGCACGAATGATGATAAGCCCGCTGCCTTGCATGCCCTGGCGCTGCACGTGGATCTGTTCTTCCGTGATCGGTATGTCGAGGTCTTGCGCCTTTCGAAAAACAGCAGTGCGAATATCGGTTTCATTTTTGCTGCTGTAGGTGTCCAGGGTAGCTTCGTTCTTCACCGCATCCTGGAATTGGTAATTCTCGAAAAAAGGAGGAATGATCTTTGCGGCGACGTAAACTGCACCGCCGATCGCAAATAACGCAAGGAACATTTTTATTGTGCTCATCTGCCCGCTCCGCAGGAGGCAAGCACATTGGCATTACTTGTGCGCTTGCTCCAGAACTTCCTGAAAATACTCAACTATGGCGGCGATGCTAACATCCTGGGATTGGCGAGTCGAGCGTTGAACCACCTCCACCCTATCTTCGGTAACTTTTTTGCCTACATTAACCCGAAAGGGAATGCCCACTAGGTCAGCATCCTTGAACTTCACCCCTGGCCTTTCGTCCCTGTCGTCTAGTAACACGTCGAATCCGGCCGATTCCAGGCGGTTGGCAATGCTTTCCGCTGTGGTCTTCAGCTTTTCGTCAGCGACGTTTGTCGGCGTGACAATGATGTCAAAAGGAGCAATCGACCGCGGCAGCCAGAAGCCGTTTTCGTCGTTACTTTGTTCGACAGCCGCCGTCAGAATGCGCTCGATTCCGATGCCATAACTACCCATGATCGGAGTCACTTCTTTGCCGTTTTTGTCGAGAACGCGCGCATTCATCGAAATCGTGTACTTCTGGCCAAGTTTAAAAATGTGACCGATTTCGACGGCGGTATCCATGCGTAGCGGCGAGCCGCAATTCGGACAGGCATCGCCGGTCGCGACGGCACGCAAATCGGCATAGGCCGTTGGTTCGAAATTTTTCCCCGGCGTTATGTTCTTGATGTGATAATCCTGCTTGTTGGCTCCGGCGATAAGACTTGTTCGGCCTTCGAGCGCCTTATCGACGAGAAGAATCGGGCCTTTGTTGTCGGCAAGATTTTTCGCCCAATTGATGCCCAGCGGCCCCAGAAATCCCGCCGGCGATCCAAAAAGCTGCTGGATTTCTTCTTCTTCCATCGGCCGAGTCTCTTTACCGCCCAGTGCCGTCGAAAGCTTAGCTTCATTCAGTTGATGATCGCCGCGCATGAGGACAACCACCGACTGAGGGCCGATTTTGTCCGTGGAACCGCCATGGTTCTTGGGGGCGCGGGCGTCCCCGCCCGTGCTTTCAGCCGCATCGATCATCAATGCCAGCGTCTTGATTTTGTTCTTCGGCGACACTCCCAGAAACCGCGCCACATCTTCAATCGTCTTCATTCCCGGCGTGTGAACTTCCAGCGGTTTGCCATCGCCCTCGGGCTTGAGTTCCTCGACCACCTCGAGCTTCGATGTTGCCTTTTCCAGGTTCGCCACGTACTTACAATTCGCGCAGCTCACCACCTGGTCTTCGCCGGCCGGTGTGTAAACCATGAACTCTTCCGATTGCGTTCCGCCCATTGCCCCCGAATGTGCGTCGATGATCAAATAATTCAACCCGCAACGGTCGAAAATTCTTTGATAGGCCTCGCGGTGCTTCTGATACGAAACATCCAACCCCGCAGCATCGATGTCGAATGAGTACGAATCTTTCATCAGGAATTGCCGTACTCGCAGCAGCCCACCCTTTGGCCGGGGTTCATCGCGAAATTTCGTTTGGATCTGATACCAGATTTGTGGCAGCTGCTTGTAGCTGCGCAGTTCCTTACGCGCGATTTCGGTCATATTCTCTTCGTGCGTCATGGCCAGGCAAAGTTCAGCTCCCTTACGGTCTTTGAGACGAAAAAGATTATCGCCCATCACCGACCAGCGCCCGCTCGCTTCCCAAAGCTCCCGCGGATGCAGCGCCGGCAAATAGAACTCCTGCCCTATACGGTCCATTTCCTCACGCACGATGGCGGTGATTTTGTTAAACGATCTTTGCCCGAGAAAGAGATAAGAGTAGATCCCGGCAGCTAATTGCCGAACATACCCGGCGCGGACCAGGAATTTATGGCTGGCGACCTCGGCATCCGCAGGAGCCTCTCGCAATGTGGGAATAAAAAGCTGTGACCAGCGGTGCATAGGATCATTGCTCCTCAATGACAAGGGAATCGGTATTGTAATCGATGCTTATAACCGCGAAAATCCGCGCCGCTAAAGCCTTGGAAAACGTGCATGAGTAATAAAATGTATGTAATATATATATATGTAAGAAACAATTGACAATTCGTAATAACCATGTAACAATCATTTTAGAAATGGAGACCAGCCGGTGACCACTGCAATAAATACACGGGTGAAATTAGCGGACGAGGTCTGGGTTGCAACAGCGTTGTTACATCGCAAGCATCAGGACCGCTTTGATTTCAGCATTGAGGAAATCATGGAGAGCGCTAGACAGATGTGGCGCGAGTCCATCGGACCGCTTCGTCCCGGGTTTTACGTCCACGTGGTTCAGCATTGTGTCGCGAACCGTCCGCCCAATCCTGGTCGCCACCGAATACTTGTTGAAACTGGCCCCGGTCGACGACGTCTGTTTCGTCGGGGTGATTATTATCACCCGGAGCGTGAAGGTGCTAAGACAACTCCGAAGAGAGAAGACTTGCCCCATGGCTACAACGGCTTACTGGGCTGGTATCGCGATTGGTGTACGGTAGCAGCTAATACGGCGCACGAACGTGATCCGCTACTCGCACTACGGGGTTCGGGTAAGGATCTTTGGGCGGATGAGCACGCTGATGAATATGTCCGTCGCATACGAGAGGGGTGGGAATGAGCCGTATATTTTGGGATACCAATATTTTCATCTACTTGTTCGAAGACTATGGAAAGTTTTCCCAAAAGGCAGCGGAGTTGCGCGAGAAAATGCTCAGAAGGGGCGACCAGTTGCTGACATCCACGCTGACCGTCGGAGAGATTCTTGTGAAGCCGATGCAGGCTGATGACCAGGAGCTCTGTCAGAAATACGAAACATCCATCAGCAACACCGCAATTGTGCTCCCGTTCGATTTGCAAGCTGCTCGGCTCTACGCCTCCCTCAGAACTGATAAGACTTTGCGTGCGCCGGACGTCGTGCAACTCTCATGTGCGAGCGTCGGGGGGGCAGATTTGTTTGTCACTAATGACAATCGTTTGCATGGAAAAGACGTTCCCGGAATCCAATTCATCGTCCCGCTTGATCGGGTACCAATCTGATTTCCCCCTCCGATCAACTTCCTCCCCCGTGGATCGGGGGCACGCCTTTGTTGAGTCCAGAAACAACAAATTGTTCGGTGGGCCAGGTCACGTTCTCCTCAGCCTAGCCAGCCCCACGCCCGCGCCGATCAGCAACGATCCCGCAACTCGATTCGTCAACTTCTCAAATCGCGGACTGCGCGCCGTCCTCAACGCCCGCCCGGCAAGCTGTCCATAGATAAACAAGATTACGAACTCCACCAGGATCGAGCTGATACCCAGCACGAGAATCTGAAACGCAACGTTATGATGAGCATCGATAAACTGCGGCAGTATTGCCGTAAAGAATAGCAACGCCTTGGGATTTGCCGCCTGCAGAAAAAATCCGTCGCGCAGAATGCGCGGGCCGCTATGTAGCTCGCCGCTCGACTCTGGCAATGACAGTACGGACATCTTTGCAAAAAAACTGCCCAGTCCCAAATAGATGAGATACGCCGCACCCAGCCACTTGATCAGAAAAAATAATTTGTACGAAGCAACGATTACCGCTCCCAGGCTGGTTGCCGAAAGTGTGAAGTAAAGTGCGTTCGCGCTCAAAATTCCCCAACTCGCCCAAACGGATTTCGCCGCACCACGCCGGATGGCCTGCGACAACACGTAAAGCACCGCCGGGCCGGGCGTGACGCTGAGAACTGCTTCGGTCGTCACGAACAGCAACCATATTTGCCACGTCATAAAATCGTTGTTAGTTGTTCATCGTCGGTCATCAGGACGGATCTCGCAAATCACAAAGCTGAACTCTGCAATCTCAAATTTGCAATCTGGAAATCCTCAGACCATCTCTGTTCCCCACAAATCATGCAGGTGAACGATACCCTCGGGTTTCATGTTTTCATCGACGACTACCAGGGAGGTGATCTTGCGCTCCTCCATGATCGCCAGAGCGGTGGCGGCGAACTCCTCGCCTGACACCGTCTTCGGATCGCGGGTCATACATTCCTCGGCGCTCATATCGAGAACATCCTTTCCTTTGCGCTCCAACAATCGCCGTAAATCTCCATCGCTGATGATCCCCACCAAGCGTTCGCCTTCTACCACTGCGGTCACGCCCAATTTCTTGCGCGACATTTCGTAGATCACGTCAGGCATCTTAGTTTTCGGCGAAACCTTGGGCACCGAGTCGCCAGTGTGCATCAACGTCTCGACGCGTGCCAATCGCTTGCCCAGCTTTCCACCCGGATGCAGTCGCGCAAAATCTTCTTCCTTGAATCCTTTTTTCTCGGCCACCGCGACTGCCAGCGCGTCGCCCAGCGCGAGCATGGCGGTCGTCGAAGCCGTCGGCGCCAGTCCCATCGTGCATCCTTCTTCTGCCACCGCACAGCTCAGAAATACTTCCGCCGCAGAAGCCAGTGTGGATTGCGTCGCGTCCGACTTCTTTCTTGCATCACCCTCGATCTCATCGCACGTAACCGCAATCAGCGGCAGCCGGAGGCGCTTTATCGTCGCCAGCAGTTGCAGAATCTCATCAGTCTCGCCGCTCGCCGAAAGCGCAATCACTACGTCCCCATGCGCCAGCATTCCCAGATCGCCATGCAGTGCTTCTACTGGATGCATGAACAACGCGGGCGTTCCCGTCGAACTCAGCGTGGCCGCGATCTTGCGCGCGATAAGGCCACTCTTGCCCATTCCTGTCACGACAACTCGACCGGGGCAGCAATAAAGCAGCTCGACTCCGCGGTTGAATGCATCCGCCATCCGCCCGGCGATCCGATCTGCCAGATCGGACAGCGCCTGGGCCTCGATGCGCACCACATTTTCGCCAATGTGATTCATGGTCAGAGCAGGGAAGTAAGGATGTTAGCAAAAAGAAAGGTTGTTAATCAGAAAGATGAAAAGATAGGTTGTGGGGGCACGGGCGTCCCCGCCCGTGCTCTGGCCGCAGTGGGTTTTTGCGCTCTACCACACCCTGCAGGCGTTCTGGCTGACCATGGCATCTCCGGCCTTGCAGCTGAAGGCATGCTCGAAGTCATCCACGTTCTGGACCACGCCATCCACTCTCCACTTTCCCGGCGAATGCGGGTTGGTGGTGACCATCGCGCGCACCAGCTCAGGCCGCCGCAGTTCACACCAGATGCGTGCGTATCCAAGATAGAACCGCTGCTCGGGAGTGTAGCCTTCAATCGTTTGTGAGGCCTTGCCGGTCTTGTCCTCCGCCATGTAGTGGTGTAGCGCCGCCAGCGCAATGCGTGCGCCCCCGTTATCTGCCGTGTTCTCGCCCAGCGTGAGCCGGCCGTTTAATTTGAGGTCATCGATCGCGGTAAAGCCGCTGTACTCATTCGCAACACAGCTGGCGCGTTCTTCGAATTTCTTTCCGTCTTCTGGTGTCCACCAGTCGCGCAAATTTCCTTGCGGATCGTACTTGCGCCCCTGATCGTCAAAACCGTGCGTGAGTTCATGCCCGATTACCACGCCGATACTGCCAAAGTTGGTCGCGTCATCCGCATTCTTATCGAAAAACGGAGGCTGCAGGATTCCCGCCGGAAACACAATCTCATTCCGCGGCGGCGAATAGTATGCGTTCACCGTCGGCGGAGTCATACCCCACTCGTTGCGGTCGAGCGGTTTGCCGATCTTGTTGACGTCGCGTTTGGCTTCGAATTCATTGGCTCGCAGAAAATTTCCCAGCAGATCACCGCGCACAATTTTCACCGAGCTGTAATCGCGCCACACATCGGGGTATCCAATTTTGTTTCGGATGGCGCTCAACTTCACGTGCGCCTGCTTTTTGGTCTCATCCGACATCCAGGGGAGGTCTTGAATGTCTTCTGACAGAGACTTCTCCAGCGCATTCACCATTTTCAACATGCGCTGTTTGCCTTCCGCTCCAAACGTCACATCCACATAACGCTGGCCGAGGGCCTCGCCCAGTTCATCGTCCACCGCGGCCACACAGCGTTTCCAGCGTGGCTTGATCTCGGACTGCCCGGTCAGCGCCTGCTCCATCTTGAAGTTGGAATCCACGAACGGCTTTGAAAGCCACGGCGAGGTTCCGTCCAGCAGATGCCAGCTCACATACGTCCTCCACGCATCCAGCGATTCTGATTCAAGCAGCTGATTCACCTGTTTGAAAAAGTCGGGATTACTCACGTTCAACTCAGAGATCTTCGGCGCGTTCACATCGCTGAAGAATCTTGCTAGCTGGAAATTCGCCGCCAACTGCGAGGCCTCGTCACTGCTCATCTTGTGATCCCGGGTCTTGGGATCGCGGCGGGCCGTGCGGTCCATAGCGGCCTTGGCCAGGGCGGTTTCAATGCGCAACACTGTTTTTGCTGACTCCGTGGCCTGGTCCGACGTCTGCCCGGCTAGAGTGAATAACTGCGTTGCATACTCAACATATTGCCCACGGATCTTGGTCATGTGGGCATCGTTTTTAAGGTAATAATCGCGATCAGGAAGCGTGAGCCCACCCTGGTCAATGTAGGCGATGACCATATCCGCATTGTGCAAGTCAGGCTGGCTGTAAAAATTAAACAGAGGGTTCGGTCCAATCATGTGCACCCGCGCTATCGCGTCGATCAAGCCTTGTTTGTCCTTCACGCCGGCGATGCGGTCGAGTTCAGGCTTCAGCGGCTCGAGCCCTTTGGCATCCACCGCTTTCTCGTCCATACACGATTCGTAGTAGTCGCCGATCTTTTGGTCGATCGAGTCGCGTTGCGGATTGTCAGCCGCGGATTTCTCCAGAATCCCCTTCATGATCGTCTGATTGCGTTCGGATAACTCGGGGAACGTTCCCCATGAGGCCTGGTCTGGCGGGATCTTGGCCGCTTTGATCCAGTTCCCGCATGAGTACTGATAAAAATCGGTGCACGGATTGGCGGTTTTATCCACTGCGCTGAACCGCGCGCTGGATTCCGGTTGCGAGCTGTTTGACTGCGCAAAAGTAAGGCAGGGAGCGATTGAGAGCAGGAGGAACGGAATTAAATGTCGGCGCACGGTTGACCTCATGTCAGACTGTCGAACTGGCGATTTTAGGCTTAGCAGCATTGGACGGGCAAGGGGAAGGAAGGTTAGGTATACGTGTCTCCGCTGTAGAGACGTAGTTCGCTACGTCTCAGACGTTGCAAGCAACGTCGCTACGGAGTGGAAGCTCTCGCTCACTGACTCCCCGGGCTTCGCTCCCCAATATATTGCTCAACAACTTTCTTCCACTTGCCCTGGGCTTTCAGGATGAATTCGATCGCATCCCGCAGCGCGCCGTCTCCGCCACTATGTTTCGTGACATAATGCGCGTCCCGTTTTACTTCATCACGCGCATTGGCAACGGCTACGGCCAACCCGCAATTCCACATCACCGGTAGATCGATCACGTCGTCGCCCACGTAACAGGCCTCGGCTGCAGTCATCTTCTCCTGCTTCAAGATTTCTTTAAACACGCCAAGTTTGTCATTGATTCCCTGCTGCACATGGTCGAGCTTTAAGTCGCGTGCGCGCAGGGCCACTGTCTCAGAGATTCGTTTGGTAATCAGCCCGGTCTTCATTCCGCCCAGCCGCGCCATCGATATTCCGGCGCCGTCATGTGCGTTGTAGCCCTTGGCTTCGACAAAACTTTCGCTATGCAGGCCGAACCCGCCCTGGCCGCCATGTTTGGCCGCCTGATCTCGAATGCTTTGTTGCGCTCCGGCGGGAGCAGGGAAGAAATACAGTTTCCCGTCGGTCAACACTCCGTCCACATCGAAGAGCAGCAGTTTGATTTTTTTGGCGCGCGTCTTGCTGTCTGGCATGACGCGGATTTTAGCAGAGCGCCCGCGCTGGGCTGCCCTTTTCGGAACTGCTCCGATCAGTGCGTTACCGACGCGGAAGTCTTCTCGACGTTGCCAAGTGCGAGGACCATTGACATATCCTTCGGATAAACCACGTTGCGTCCGCGCGCCAGAAAATGTGCGTATACCGATCGCGCAGCTCCGTATGCTCCGAAGCCCGCAGTCAGAACTTGTGAATGAGCGAAGGCTCCCACCAACGTGCCCACCAGCTTGAATCCCGAAGCGCCATTGAGCGCGCCTCCACCCCCGCCACCCCCCGCGCCGCCATGTACTCCATCGTGATCTCCATCCGGCCTTGTGGAACTAGCAGCCAACATCACTGCGATGCCTGTGGTTAAGTATCGCGTCTTCGGAGCTTTCACTTGAGCGCCGCCCTCCGAGTCGAGCGCCAGGTTTTCGCCTTGGGCGACCTCGAGGCCTTCGAGTGTGGCCTCAACTTGCTGCTTAGTTCCATTCGGAGGGACAACCTCGTGGAAGGTAATACGTAACTGCCCGTTGCGGGCGAACCGCCGCGCCGGCCTGACTTGCAGTACGGTTCCCTTGAGTTCACTTCCTTCGGGTAGATATAATTTGTTCGCGATCACCAAAGGCTGACTCACTATCGCAACCACAGGATCGCCCTTCTTACTCGTGGCCGAATCCAGAGGCGTAGTCAACCACGCATGCACTGAGCCTCCGGATGGAGGCAATGTGCCGATCTCCGATACCGTTTCCGGTTTTAACTGCTCAGATCCGAAGTCCAGAGGTTCCTGCACGTCAGCATTGAAGCTGGTTCCCGAATCCATGTATTGCGGACGATACGGCGACTGCGTAAGCGCGAACCGCTCCAGCCGGTGCATCTTGTCCGGTCCGGAGACTTGCTTCTTCATTTCTGCGATCTGCTGCTTTACGTCTTGCCTTGCCTGACTCAGTTTTCCTTTCGCTGCCGCTTTGCCTTCTGCAACCTTGCTTTCCTTCGTTTGTTTCGCAGGGACGAATTGCAACACTCCCGCTCCCGGCGTAACCACGGTATGGATCGGCACCCGTCGTCCATCGGGCATCAGCAACTGGTCGAACTCGACGCGTACTTTGCGCTCCGGCGAGAAATCCGCGTCCATCGCCGAGAGGGTCCGCATCCCGGCCGAAACGTCATCTATCTCGGCGATCTTGCCGGTCACTTCCGAGCCTACGGGAACCAGCAGCTTGTCGAACGCATAGATCGGTTCAGTAGTTTTGCCTTGGATCGGTTGGCCGACCCGGCGAATCCGAACTTCCTTGTCGAGTGCCACCTTCAATGGTGTGCCGGTCGGAACCGTGAGGGGAATGGAAGGCGCCTCGGGCCGCGCGGGAACTGGCGTTTCCGTCGGCTTCTCCGGACGACGCTTGAGAGTTTGACCTCTCATGCCAATTGCTGTAACGAAAATCAAAAGAGGCGCACAGAGAGAGGGGAAAAGAAAATGACGCATATGACTGGTTCCTGAGGTTAACTTCTAATAAATACCCGCCTGCAGGTGCACGGGTTTAGTTTGGCAAGTTTACCGGAAATTTCGAAGGCTGGCTTGACCGAATTACCTAAGCTGATGGATGTGAGCCGGAGAATGAAAGGTTGTCCTGATGCAACCAGAACATTGAGTGGAAGCCTATTTTCCGCGTGATTTAAAATGAACTCAGGCCGGGATGGCGGAATTGGCAGACGCGCTGGACTTAGGATCCAGTGCCGTAAAAGGCGTGCAGGTTCAAGTCCTGTTCCCGGCACCAAACCTCACGCGCGCTGCCTTGTCCTCTTAGCGGCCTTCCGCTGCGCTTTCAACATTTTCTTGTTCGCTTTCCGCTGGTTCTTGGTCGCCTTTTTTTGGTCCTTTCTGGCTGCCTTCTGTGCCTGTTGCGCGCTGTTCGGACCGCGGTAGATTTGAGCTTGACTCGGAATGGACCACATAAAACTCAAGACAAGCAACGTGAAAACCGGAATTCGTTTCATCATGCCTCTAAACTCCCAAAGCTGCGCTGCCCGCTTGCGCCTCTTCTCCCAAGTGTATTCCATAACGTGTTTAAGACCGCCTCTGCCGCAATCCGGGGCAGGCTGTCATACACGCTCTTGCGCAAATCCGAATACTCCTGCGCCCCCGAGAAGAGATCCCGCATAATCTCGCGAAACCGAGCACTGCGCTGCGTCAGCTGGATCATTCTCTCGAGAACTGGTCCGCCCATCCATTTGCCGTCATAGAAGCGGCCGGCGATCCGGGCCGCGCGCTCAAGCTCCGGCAGAAAATCTTTTTTAACCAGCGCAGAATACTGTTCCGGTGTCCGCGCCAGCAGCGCCTCGGTTAGCAGTTCTGCCGACCGCAAGGCGTAGTACAAGCCTTCGCCGGTGATCGCATCCACGAACCCGGCTGCATCGCCGATCATGGCCCAGCCGTCTCCAGCAAAAGAACTATTGCGCAACGCATCCGGCGTAAGCGACGGAATGATATGTGCATAAAAACTCGCTCCATCCAGGCTCAACCCAAATTCGGGCAGGGAATCTTCTAGAATTCGTCGCAGCTCCGCCGTGCTCTTTCCCTGCATTCGTCCGCAGATGCCTGCCGAAAAATGATCGGCCCGGGGAAAAATCCAGACGTATCCGTGAAGGTCTTTCAGGAATTTGATTTGAACCGTGTGGTGATTGCCGGGGATGTAATAGCCCGCCGCGACCATAAAATTCTCTGGCCCGAGCGGCGTGGTAAATCGAGTGCGCAATGAGTTTCGCGCGCCAGCGGCGATCACGACAAAATCGGCGGCATAAGAGTCGGCAGCCGTGCGAATCGCCCAACTGCCAGCGTTCCCGTCAATCTGAAGCACTCTTTCCCGCAGCAGCCGAGCACCATTGTCCCGCGCACGATCGAGCAGCAATCCATTCAACGCCAAACGAGAGAAAATCGCGATCTGTCGTTCCAGAGGGAACCGGACGCGCCGTCCAGATGGAGCAATAAGTTCGCAGTCGCTGACCCAGTTACGCTCGACCTGGGCATCGCGAAGAAACGGCCATCGCGCCAGGGCTTTGTCGGTCAGGCCGCCGCCGCAAGGTTTTTCCCACGCCAGTTTTTCGTCGAAGAGAAGGACTTCGCGTCCAGAGCGTGCAAGATCCCCTGCCGCCAAAGCTCCCGCTGGCCCGCCGCCGACAATCGCAACTCGCTCAAAAGTTCGCATGCGCAGACACAGCCACTGTGTTTTGTGTCTGATGCTACTGGAGCGATTCGGAACACACAAACACCTTAGCGTTGGTTCCGTGCTACCACGGGCCGCGAGTTACTGGGCGGCTTGCTCCAGTATTTTCTGGTAGAGCGCGACCCCAGCTATGGTCAGGATCAGCACCGCCGAAGCTGCGCCTAGGATCTTCACGAACGGGGCGAGTTTGTTCACCCGGTTCATAATTTCCATTTGTTCCCGCGCCATATGGGATTCCGATTCGCCGAGAAAAAGTTGGTCATCCTCTTGCATTGTGAGAGTGCCGCGATAAATCAGCAGAGCGATCAGGGCAGCTGTGAGCACTCCCCATACGATCAGAAGCTCGAACAGAGTCGACATACAACACCTCGTTACAGGCGAGCTGTTCTGGCCTCCGTCAAGGGCCGTTGACCTTGGTTTCAACCTGAGAGGTTGATCTGGTTCAGCTCCGGGCAGAGTTGTTATGGACGATTATAGTCCCGGATGGTTAGCTTGAAAGGGATTTTCCAGAGTAGAAGCGGCGTTCGGTTGTTGCCGAGGACTGATTTTGCTGTTGGAATCACCGCACCAGCGGCGCTGTCGCAGCGACCACGATTCCGACGACTCCGAGTACCATGCCTGCCTTCCAAAATATTCGTCGTCCGGATAATAGCGTGATCGAAGTCACGACTAGCCCGATCTCCAGAAACACTTCCGCCAGATCATAACGATCAGCGCGGTCGCGCTCGTGTCCGGTTTCCTGTTCCAATTTCCTGGCCTCGGCATCGATATCCTTCTGCTGGTCGCGATAGGCGTTCGCTTCGGCTTGATATTTCTCTCGCAACTGGGCGGTTTTTGCGGCATCGGCCGTAGAGATCACCGACGCGAAATCGGCGAACAGCTCGTCTGTGTGCCGCCGAATGTTCTTTGCCTGGTAATAGGCCCACTGGTCGGTGGATTTATTTTGCAGAATCACTTCTTCCGTATGCGCCCTATGCCCCAGCAGAGAAGCCACCGCCACCAGCACCGCCAGGACCGCCATGGTCAACGAGACCGGCGCCATGGAGCGATCGTGCGCCGCGTGCTCGGCGTGCTCTTGCAATTCCTGAAGTTCGTCACTCATATGGCTCCCTTCACTCACCCATCACTTTGACGATCACGCGCTTATCTCTCTGCCCGTCGAACTCTGCGTAGAAAATCCGCTGCCACGGACCGAAGTCAAGCCGTCCTCCGGTAATCGGCACAATCACCTCGTGATGGATCAGCAACGCCTTTAAATGTGAGTCGCCATTGGTCTCGCCGGTGCCGTGATGCTGGTAATCTTCGCGAAATGGCGCCAGTTGTTCCAGCCACTGATCGATGTCTTCGATCAGCCCCGATTCGTTGTCGTTGACATAAACTCCGGCGGTAATATGCATCGCCGAGACCAGCACCATGCCTTCTTTGATCCCGCTCTTCTTCACGATCGCCTCGATCTGCGGCGTGATGTGAATGTACTCGCGGTGCTTGCGAGTGTGAAATTTCAGGTACTCGGTGTGGAATTTCAACGCAGATTCCTCAGTGGCTCCCTGTGTCCTCTGTGGTTTGCTTTTTTTCCGGCCGCAGCAGCGGAAACAAAATCACATCGCGAATGGATTGCGAATTGGTTAGTAGCATGGTCAGCCGGTCAATTCCCACGCCTACGCCGCCCGCTGGAGGCATGCCGTACGAGAGTGCCCGGATGTAGTCTTCGTCCATCTGGTGGGCCTCTTCGTCTCCGCGTTCGCGCGCTTGAAGTTGCTGCTCGAAACGCCGTCTCTGATCTTCGGGGTCGTTGAGTTCGCTGAAGCCGTTCGAGATTTCCATCTGTCCGATATAGATTTCCCAGCGCTCGGTCCAGTCGGGCTCGTCGGCTTTCTGTTTCGACAGGGGCGAGACCGCTGTAGGGAACTCATAAATGATCGTCGGCTGCATCAGGTGTTCTTCAGCGACGGCTTCAAACAAACTCGCAATCGTTTTTCCTGGGGGCTCGTTTGGATCGTACGCCATGTGAGCATGCGCTGAGTTGAAACTTGCAACCAAGGCTTTAACAGAATCGTGCGACGCGAAGTCTGCCATGCCAGGTTTGGAGCCTGCGCTCTCCGGCCAATATTCAACGATCGCCCCGCGCATGGTCATACGCCGCCAGTTGCTCTCCGACCAATCGATCTCCTGCTCTCCCCATTTCGTCTTCGTCCCGCCGGTCACGTCGTTCGCGGCCTGAGTGATCAGCGCCTGCGTCAAATCCATCACCCCGCGATAATCCGTGTACGCCTGGTAAAACTCCAGCATGGTGAACTCGGGGTTATGCCGCGTCGAAATTCCTTCATTGCGGAAGTTGCGATTGATCTCATAGACCCGGTCGAATCCGCCCACGGTGAGTCGCTTGAGATAAAGTTCCGGCGCGATCCGCAGAAAAAGATCAACATCAAGCGTGTTGTGGTGGGTGATGAACGGTTTGGCCACCGCGCCGCCAGCGATGGGCTGCATCATCGGCGTCTCGACTTCCACAAATCCCCTGGCGTCGAGGAAATTCCGCATCGACTGCACCAGTTTGGCGCGCTTCAAAAAAACTTCGCGCACCTCGGGATTCATGAACAAGTCCACATAGCGCTGGCGGTAGCGAAGTTCCACGTCGGTCAAGCCGTGCCATTTCTCCGGCAGCGGCAGCAGGTCTTTCGAGAGGAAAGTGATCTCTTCAACGTGTATAGATAATTCGCCGGTGCGAGTGCGGAATAGATATCCGCTGACACCGACGTGGTCACCGAGATCGAGCAGCTTGTAAAGTTCAAATCCTTTTTCGCCGACCGCATCTTTCTTTACGTAGATCTGCAGGCGCTGTCCATCCTGCTGCAGGTGGGCGAATCCCGCCTTGCCCATGAGTCGGATGGCCATAATCCGGCCGGCGACCCGCACGTTTACTCGCGAAGCTTCCAGTTGCTCCGCATTTTTCGGCGAGTGCTCTGCCAGGATTTGCGGAATCGTATGCGTAAATTCGTACTTCGTCGGATAAACACGCTGGCCCAGAGCTTCAATCTGCTTGAGCTTATCGAGGCGCAATTGGTAGATGTTCTCGTCGAGTGCCAAGAGTTGTCCTAAGACTAAAAGCGAAAGCCGATTATAACCAACGTCCGGCGGGTGGCATTCGCGCGGTTGTATCTGAATCCCGTACCGTGGTACCATGGTACCAGTGAGCGACGATCAGGAATTTCTAGTAGAGCGGGTGCAGACCGGCGTGCGGATGGAGAAGCGCCTGCTCAAAGTGCTGAAAGCTTTCGCCGAATTTCATGACATGACCCTTGGCGATCTGTTAGAGGGGATTGTGCTGCACGCCTTCGATGGCAAGACGCCGTTCTCCGCGTCGTCGCTAGAGCGCATTCAGCAGTTAAAGAAATTCTACGGGTTAGAGCTCGACTCTGCCGCCAGCCATCGCCTGAAAGAAATCCGTGGTAAGAGCGCACGCGGCAAACGAGGCACATAGATCATGACGGCGCACAACATAGAAGAGCGCATGAGGCTGGCCTTGACTGGCTTGCGGTGGTGTCTAGGCATTGTCATTCTGATTGAGGCAGCGCTGTTTCTCTTTCAACCAGGTTCGCGGCATCAGTTCGCAGCCACTCACATGCCGAATGCAGTCCACCTGCTATTGGGATGGGGTGAGGTGATTGGAGCGCTGCTGCTTTTGATTCCTCGAACCGCCGCGCGAGGAGGATGGGCTCTGCTGTTTATCTTTCTGTCCGCCATGGTAATTCATCTCCTGCATGGCACGCCGAATGTCGGTTCTCTTGTCGTTTATGCTGCTGCGGCGTGGGCAATTGCGTGGAGCAAAGGATGAAAGCACCCCAAAGGCTTCAGATGACAGATCAGGAAGTGATTACCAGCTTTGAATCCGGTGCGGTTCCCGAAAGTGATTTTCATCACTCCGATCACGTCCGATTGGCCTTTGCATACCTGAAAAACCACCCCATACTCGCGGCGCTGGAAAAATTCTCCGCCGCGCTTAAGCAATTCGCCGCAGGCCACGGCAAGACCCAGCTCTATCACGAAACGATTACCTGGGCATATATTTTTCTCATCGCCGAGCGCATTGCGCGATCTGGCACAGAACCACTTGAGTGGAATCACTTCGCCGAAAAAAATCCGGACTTGCTGGTTTGGAAGGATGGAATTCTTACGCGCTACTATGAAGATGCCACCTTAAAATCAGACCTCGCCCGCCGCACCTTCATTTTTCCCGACAAGTGCGGCTAGCCCAAGTGGAATGCTTGTCTGCTGACTCAGCCGTGAAGTACGATGGTCGAACCGCGCGGTCTTGCGGAGCCTGAGAGGAGTTCGATGTCCACCATTCCCGCATCGGCCGGCGAAACCTTCAGCGCCAGCCGCTGGACCCGTGGCAATGTGTTTTTTCCCACGCGAATCGTGGTGACCCCGCTGCACGTTAGCCGTGTCAAACGCCACCTTTTTGGTCGCACCGAAGAGAGCATCGCCATTTCGCAAGTGGCCTCGGTAGAGATTTCGACGGGCATCATCTGGTCAGAGATCACTATTGAATCGACCGGCGGAGCGGACCCGATCACCAGCCACGGTCATCGCAAGCGTGATGCTATCCGCATACGCGAGTTGATCGAGACTTACCAAGCCGGCCGCGCCAACGTCTCTACTATCGCCCGAAGCTAATTCGCAGCGACGCGATGGTTTCGCGGGGTCCCGGCTTGCAGGGCTGCTGCTGGCCAGGGGGTCGTTTTCGCGATGTTATAGAGATACGCCGCCTTGGGCGGCTACTCGCCGGTAGTTTGTTACGCGCCGGCAATCGCTGACAAGGGCAGGACGACGAAGCAGGCGTCGATTCCTTGCTGGAAGGTGTGCATAGACAAGAGTCCTGTTATTCTTCGGCTGGACTGGGCGGTTTGTTTAGCTATGGCGACCGATCCGCAAGAACCGAGAAAAAAGAATTACTGGGTACAAATGGCCAACTATGCCCAACTAGCCATTGTCTTTCCGGCAGCCACGGTGATCGGATGGCTTATCGGCTTGGCGCTCGATCGCTGGCTGCACACCACCTGGCTTTACATCGTGGGTTTGCTTTTGGGCATTGTCGCCGGATTCGTGGAGTTGATTCGGACCGCAACCAAAAACAGCTAGACCCTCGAGCAGCCCACCGGCGACTTCTTTGCGCGCTCGCCGGAGTCTTCGTGAACTCTGCGGTTAAAATCTCTCCGTGTCTCAGCCACCACTTCAGACCGCCGCCGATTTTTACTCCGGCGCTCTTGAGCGAATTCAAAAATTCATGCTGGTGATCGGGATCGCTGCGCTGGTCGTGGCATGGGTGTTCTTCGGATGGCGAATCGGTGTCGGCTTCATGCTAGGTGCGGCGATTGCCTACCTGAATTTTTACTGGCTCAAGAAAGTCGTGGCTGGACTGGCCGAGCTGACAACCGCATCTGGACTCGCCTCCGGCCGCAAAGTCGCGCATCGTTTCCTGCTGCGTTATGTTTTGATGGCCATAGTGGCCTTTGTTATACTCACTGTTTCCCGCGAGAGCCTCTATGGATTGTTTGCGGGCTTATTTCTGCCGGTAACGGCGATGCTGTGCGAGGCGGTATACGAAGGGTACACAGCTCTGATACGCGGAATGTGACGTCATCAGGATTGAGCTCCGACAAAAATTGTTTAGTTAAGTCCTTAGAGGTAACAGCTGACAACTAATTTTCCATGCCTGAACAACTCTGGTTTACTAAGATTCTGAATCACGCCTTCGCCGGCCCGGTCACTGCGCTCCTGGACGCACTGCACATTCAGCCGCACTACCCGCAGGCGCCGATCACAAATGCGGTGTCCATGGAAGTGTTCGTAGTAGGAGTGCTTCTGTTTTTTTTTATTGTTGTGCGCAGCCGGCTTTCGGTTGAGAGTCCAGGCGGCCTGCAACACGTTTTCGAGAGTTTCGAGGGCTTCATTGAAGGTGAGAGCCACAACATCATCGGCCATGGCAGCGAGAGATTCACTCCGTACTTAGTTGTGCTCTTCCTATTTATTCTGATCGCAAATCTGTTCGGGGTCATTCCCGGCCTAGAATCACCGACAGCGTCTCCGGTTGTTCCTTTAGGGCTTGCCCTCTGCACTTTTGCTTATTACCAAGTGCAAGGTTTGCGGCAGAATGGAATTAGATATCTAAAGCAGTTCCTAGGGCCGGTTTGGTGGCTTGCGCCTCTGATGCTTCCGCTGGAGATCATCAGTCACCTGGCCCGTCTACTCTCACTCACTATTCGTCTTTACGCCAATATGTTCGCCGGTGAATTAGTAACGCTGGTCTTCCTGTCGCTGGTTCCTATTTTCGTGCCGATTATCTTTCTCGGACTGCACATCTTTGTCGCGTTACTGCAGGCGTATATCTTTGTTCTGCTGGCGATGGTCTATTTAGCGGGAGCGGTGGCGGAAGAACACTAGTTCATTGACGTTCCTCTCGTCACGTTTTTGATTATCCTATGTCAAAGGTTTTATTTAGTCGTTAGGACTTATCGCCGTTCAGCGTGAGGGCGTTTGCACGGTAACGTCAACCACCCACTGGCGGCAATTCATAACCAGGAGAAACAAATGCGCGGTCTAACCTACATCTTTATGGCAATGGCAGCGATGTGCTTCGCCGTACCTGCTCTTGCCCAAACTGCTGGCGGTGCCGCAGCCAATCCCACAAATTGGGTTGCCGCAGCCGCTGTTATCGCAATGGCAATCGCATCTGCGGGCTGCGGTGTTGGGCAGGGCAGAGCAACAGCCTCCGCAGCAGAGGCCATGGCGCGGAACCCTTCAGCGCGTCCGGCAATTCAATTTGCATTGATTTTCGGTCTCGCCTTGATCGAATCGCTGGCACTTTACACGCTGGTGATCATCTTCTTGAAGGCGAAGTAAGAGATCCGAACCGGTATTCTGATCTGACAACCTGGCCGCTCGCTCTGCGAGCGGCCAAGTTTGTCGTACGATGATTCTCATCCGACATGTCGTTTGCCCTTGACCATCTCGGCATCGCCGTAAGGTCGCTCGCCGACGCAAGGACTATCTACGAAAAGCTCGGACTGTCGCTGTCTCCCGAAGAAGTTGTCCCAGGCGAAAGTGTTCGGGTGGTGATGGTCTCGGTCGGAGAAACCCGGCTGGAACTTCTCGAACCCACCTCCGAAGATTCGGTCATCGCGAAATTTATTGCCAAACGCGGTGAGGGTCTGCACCATGTTTCCATTCGCGTGCCTGACCTGAATGCAGCTATACAGAAATTGAAATCCGGCGGTACACGTCTCGTCTCGAATGAAATAAAGATTGGCGCCGGCGGTCATCGTTATGTTTTTATTCATCCCTCTAGCACCTCTGGCGTACTGATTGAACTGGTGGAATCTGCGGGCTAACGGGTGCAATCGTGGAAGAACGGCTCTTTTAGAGCCGCGTCAAGAATCCCGATTTGATTTGCCCTTCAGGGCTGGCGAAGCTGAAGCTCGCTTTGTTCCGTGTTGAGGTAATGCGGCTATAAATGGCCGCGCTACCACGACGCGGAACACATTAGCAGAGGCCAACCGCAACTTTAGTATCCTGATTCACCATGCTCATCCTGGGAGTGGACACCTCCGGTAAAGACGGCAGCATCGCCCTCGTGAAATTCGAGCAGGGGAATGCGCACACTCTCGAAGTAGTGCCGCTCGAAGGCGGAACTTTCTCCGCCCAGTTGGTGCCGCAAATTTCCGACGCGCTCAATCGCCACGGTCTCACCAAGCGTGACATTGATGGCTTTGCGGTCGTCTCCGGCCCTGGTTCGTTTACCGGCCTGCGTGTGGGATTGGCTGCGATCAAGGCCCTGGCCGAAGTTCTACAGAAGCCGATCGCAGCCGTGTCGCTGCTGGAAGCTGTTGCGCGGGTCTGCGGAAGAGACGGCGAATTGACCGTCGCGCTCGACGCTGGTCGTAGCGAAGTTTATGCTGCAGACTTTCAAATATCGGGATCGCAAACCACCATTGGCAATCAGCAACTTCTTACGCTCGCGGAATTTGCTTCTGCAAACAGCAACCGCCAAATCGTGACGCCGGATGCCAAGATCGCAGATTTCGTTCGCGAAAAAGGGCTGCGCGTTATTCAGATCGGTCGTCCGCGCGCTGATGTGGTCGCCCGCCTCGGCTTTGAAATGATCCAAGCTGGGGAAGTAATTTCGCCCGAAGCGCTCGACGCCAATTACATTCGCCGCAGCGACGCAGAAGTCAAGAAATCCGCTGAGATTCATTAATTGAGCAGGACGGTTTAAGACAAAAGAAATGTGCATTCCGCTGCGCTCTCGGCGTGACCGCAGCGGTCTCTGCGGTTAAAGTTTTTAAAGGCCTAAGATTTCCACGGATGCAACGTGCTCACACCTAGTCACCGCAGTCAAATCGAACGCCAGTCAGCTTTCGTGATCATCTGGGAATTTCGCATCAATCCGCGCAAACGCCGCGCCTTCGAACGCGCTTATGGACCTTATGGCGATTGGGCAGAGTTCTTTCGAGAAGGAAAAGGTTATCTGGGCACCGAATTAATCCAGGATAAGCAACAACCGGATCGCTATCTGACGATGGATTACTGGAAATCTCGGGCGAACTACGAGACGTTCAAGAAGCAGAATCGCAAGATGTACGAAATCATCGACCAGAAATGCGAAGCTTTGACTACTAAAGAAGTCGAGATTGGCAAGTTCTCCCGTCGAGGACCAAGTGTCGCGAGCCGCCGCTCGAAAGACTGAGAACTCAGAAAGGAATCAACCACGCCTCCGCGCCTCGCCACTCCCGCCGACATACCTTCTATCGTCGCTCTCGAAAGGAGCGTTCCCGGTCTCGCGCATTGGTCCGCGCAGACCTATCTGACCGTGTTTCAGCCGGCGGCTCCCGAACGCGGTCTTTGGGTTATCGAAGACGATAGCAAGCTGCAAGCTTTCCTGGTCGCTCGGTTCGGCGCGACCGAATGTGAGCTGGAAAATCTCGTTGTCTCAGAGTCAGAGCGTCATCGCGGCCTGGCGTCAGAGTTATTACTCTCGTTGATCGCATCCGCCCGCGAACGCAACCTGGAGCGCATTCTGCTCGAGGTTCGTGAATCGAATGAAGCTGCCCGCGCGCTCTACGGCAAGCTCGGCTTTCAGGAAAACGGCAGGCGCAAAGCGTATTACCGCCAGCCCCCGGAAGATGCGGTTCTCCTCGCTTTAACTCTGAATTGCACTTCCGCCGGTGCACCAAATCGTTAATGTGAGGTCACTGAGAGATCAATTTTTGTTTAAAATCTTCGTTGAACCAGTTCTGGTCCTGTGCTAGTTTGAAGACACAATTCAACGTAGGAGGTCTGCAGGATGCTAGCCTCTAGAGATCACCTCCTGGCCACGCACGAGCAGTTCCGCAAGCTGGCACAGGAGCATTCGCAATACGAGCAACGCCTCTCATCCCTCACCCACAAACGCTACCTCACCGACGATGAAAAGGTTGAGGAAGTCCGCTTAAAAAAACTAAAGCTCCGGCTCAAGGACCAGATGGAGTCGATCGAGCGCCAGTATCGTGAGCACGTCTCGCGCGGCCAAGTAGCCTAAAATTTGTCCAATTGAGCTGCCGTCTCAAGCGGCACAGGATAAATGTATCCAGCGGCAACGCGAACATTTATTGCAAATCATATAACCGGAATCCGTGTTCCCCGGTGCAATATAATCCCTTGCAATGGTTCGTGATGGCTATTATTACGGGGGGGTGTTGATTGCTGCGGCGGGCCTGGTAGCATGGCTGACGCGGCCTTCGTGGGCGATAGTTCCGCTGGTGTTGGCGGTTTTTTTCTTGTGGTTTTTCCGTGATCCTGAGCGCGCCATTCCTTCTGAAGCCGGGGCTGTGGTCTCGCCCGCGGATGGTAAGGTCACGAGCGTTGCGACCGTCAAGGTGGATGGCGAAGCATTCAAGAGCATCAGCATTTTTCTTAACGTATTCAATGTTCACGTGAACCGTGCTCCGGTTTCCGGCATCGTCCGCGGAGCGCGCTACGAACCCGGTAAGTACCTGAACGCTATGAATCCCGCTAGCGCCGAACAGAATGAGCGGAATACGGTTACGATTGAAGGCGACGGCCATCGCGTGATCTTCAAGCAGATTGCGGGATTGCTGGCCCGGCGGATCGTATTCACGAAACAAGTGGGAGACAGCGTGCGCCGCGGTGAACGCGTGGGCCTGATCAAATTCGGATCGAGGACCGATGTACTGCTCGATCCCTCGGCCGAAGTTGCAGTCAACGTTGGCGACAACGTGAAAGGCGGTTCCAGCATACTGGCTTTTCTCAAGCAGGAAAAAGAACTCGCAGGGGCCGCTACTACGCGCGAGCGAGAGAGGAACTCCTGATGGATGAACCGCTACCACATCCCCTGCGCAGAAAGGAAGACCAGCGTCCCCGGCGCCTTCGCAAAGGTCTTTACATTCTGCCTTCGCTGTTCACCGCCGCGAATGTGCTGCTTGGTTACTATGCCATCCTGCAGGTGATTCACGGCGCAGTTTCTTACGCGGTCGCGCACGCTCTGCAGGTTCCGGTTACGGCCCAGCAATCGTGGCATTTCGACAATGCCGCCAAAGCCATCGGGTTCGCGGTTCTGTTCGATGGACTCGATGGCCGCATTGCGCGCATGACCAAAACCACAAGTGACTTCGGCCGCGAGCTCGATTCTCTTGCTGACGTCATTACCTTCGGCATTGCGCCCGCTCTACTCGCCTGGGGCTGGGGATTTCACCAGGTTTCCGCTGAAATTTCGCGTGCTGATATGGCAAGCCTTCTTCCGCGCCTTGGAGCAATTGCCAGTTTTCTCTTTCTGATTGCGGGTGCCAGCCGTCTGGCGCGATTTAATATCTCCGCCAATCCGCAGCCATCAAATCCCGGACGCCCTGGCAAGAAATATTTTGTCGGCATGCCCATTCCAGCCGGGGCCGGTGTGGTCGCGGCGGTGGTGCATTTCACACATGGAGATCCGTTACTGTGGTGGGGATCGGCATTGACTTGGCTGATTGTGGTTGTTCTTGCCGGTTATCTGATGGTGAGCACCTGGCGCTTTTATAGTTTCAAGGACATCGATATGGGTGCACGACAGCCTTATCGGCTGATCGTGATTTTCGGACTGCTGATTGCCTCAATTATCTATTTCTCAGGGCCGGTGCTTTTTGTTATTGCCCTTACCTACATGTTCTCAGGAATTTTCTGGCGTTTACACTGGCTCTTCCGGCGCAAGCGAAACAATCCGCCACCTCCGACGTACACACAAGCGTCAGAAATTTCATGAATTCGAATATCAAATCAGCAACCGTTGCTAACCTCGAAGCCATACCCGGTTTTTATCGGGTGGCGATTGTGGGTGCAGGATCGCTGAAGGGTAAGGATGTCGCGGAAGTGCTGGAGCAGCGCAATTTTCCCTCTTCGGAAATCAAGCTGCTCGACGATGACGAGGCGACCGGCAAGCTCGAAGCCCTCAAAGATGAAATAACTTTCATTCAGAGCATCCGCGGCGAGCAATTCGATAAAGTTGATTTCACCTTCTTCGCGTCCGACGCTGATTCCACGCGTCGAAATTGGAAACAGGTTTCGAAGGCCGGCAGTTCGATTGTTGATCTCTCTTACGCATTGGAGAACGAACCCGGCGCCGTGGTCCGCGCCCCATGGGTCGAGCGCCAGTTGGGCCAGACCATTACCCCAGAACTCGCACCCGTCCCAGTCGTCGCCGCCGATCCCATTGCGGTGGCCCTCGCCCTGCTGGTGCTTCGAGTGAAAGCTGTCGTTCCGGTGAAGCGCGCAGTGGCGACGGTTTTCCTCCCGGTCTCCGAATACGGTCAAAAAGGCATGGACGAACTGCACGAGCAGACCATCAATTTGCTCTCCTTCCAGCAGTTGCCCAAAGACATTTTCGACGTGCAGGTCGCGTTCAACCTGGTCTCGCGTTATGGCGAGAAGGCTATCACCACACTGTCATCCGTCAGCGATCGTATTTTGCGTCATTACAAGAAAATTACCGCTGGTCAGGCGAACGTTCCGTCGGTGCAGATCGTGCAGCCGCCCATTTTCCATGGGAATGCGGTTTCACTCAATCTGCAATTGGAACACGCCGCCGACATAGCGCAGATTTCCAGCGCCCTCGCGGGTGAACATATTTCGCTGACGCCATCCACCGAAGACGCGCCCAGCAACGTTAACGCGGCTGGTCAGGGAGACATTCTGGTTGCGTTGACTCCCGACGCTTCGGATCCGAACAGTGTTTGGCTCTGGGCGACTTCTGACAACCTGCGGGTTGCGGCTTCCATAGGGGTCGAGTTGGCTGAGAGCATGGCTGCTGCGCGCCCACGAGGAAAAATTCAGTGATTCGTGTTGCCGGTCTTCTCGCGCTACTGTGCGCCTTCAGCACTGGATGCGGCTACCACACCGCCGGCCGCGCCAACCTGCTCCCTTCGGATCTGCGCGTGCTCGCGGTTCCGGCATTCGTCAATCAGACCCAGACTTATAAAATCGAGCAGATGCTCACCGCTGCGGTCGTCCAGGAATTCACCACCCGCACTAACTACCACGTCATCTCTGACCCGCACGCGGCTGACGCAACATTGCGCGGGACCGTCACAGCGGCCGCCACTACCCCGCTCACTTATGACTCGACCACCGGCCGCGCTTCCACGGTGTTAGTGATTGTCAGCATGAGCGTAGTGCTCACCGACGGGAAGGGAAGGATTCTCTATCAGAACCCTTCTTATGTTTTTCGCGAGCAATATCAGGTGTCGCAGGAACTAAGCACTTTCTTTGACGAAGGCTCGCCGGCGTTTCGGCGACTATCATCTGAGTTTGCCCGCACCCTGGTTTCAAATATCCTGGAGCAGTTTTAGTGCGCGCCTTTGCCCAAGCCGAGCGTTTCGTCTCCGAAGTGGAAGGCAAAAAGCTGCGTCCAGCTTACATTTTCGTGGGAGACGAGGTGTTTTTCCGCAAGAAATGCCGCGACGCGATTTTGCAGCACCTGGTTCCACCCGATCTGCGGGAATTCAGTTTTTTTGAATTTGATTTAGCCGAAACCGATCTCGCGGAAGTTCTTGACCGTGTCCGCACCCCCTCATTGATGGCGCCTTTTCAGATATTTTTTGTACGCGGCGTCAAAACCCTCTTCGGTCGCGGATCAAACGAAGAAAAACTTAATGCCATCGAGCAGTACTGTAGCGATCCAAATCCTGATGCCGTGCTGATCTTCGTTGCCGACCATATCAGCATTCCGGTTGACGCCCGCCGCATGGATCTCACCGACAAAGAGCGTTACGAGCGCATTCGCGAAACCCTCGGCCGCTATTGCGCAATCGTGGAACTGGGGCGAGTGGAAGAAGGCGACGCCGTCCGCTGGATCCAGGAATATTGTGTTACTCGCGAAGTGAAGATCGATCTCGACGCCGCTCGTGAATTGGTCGATTCCCTCGGCGGCGACATGATGATGATTTCAAACGAACTGGAAAAGCTCATCCTCTATGTCGGCGAGAAAAAGCGTATTGCCCTCGGCGATGTGGAAACCATGGTACTTGCCGCCAAACAGCGCTCTCTCTATGAACTCACCGACGCAATCTCAGCCCGCGACCGTACCCGCGCTCTAGAAATGCTCGATGCCATTCTTTCCAGCGGCGAGGGCGATGACGCATCTATCGGGCATCTTTACATGCTTGCCAAAACCTTTCGCCAGATGCTCGTGATACTCGAACGCAACGTTCGCGATCAGCGAATGTTGTGGGCCGCTCTATGGCAGGGGTTTCGTGTTCCGCCCTTCGCCGCCGATGACATTATTCGCCAGGCCCGCCGCTATAAATCCAAACGCGAACTCACTCGCGCGATTCGTCTGGTGGCTAAGTCCGATCTGGCTTTGCGTTCCAATCCTCCCAGCAAGCGCCTGGTGCTCGAAAAGCTTGTGCTGGACCTTACCGCCGAACCTAAGCCCGACCCCGAATGGATGCAGGAAGAACTGGGAGTTTAGGATATCTGTCTTCTCAAATTGGAAGAGAACCCAAGCTGATGTGACAAATGACCTTGTAACCTCCCGATCGGAACCGTACCCTGCGCTTGGGCCCGTGGTGTAATGGAAGCACATCAGCCTGTCCAGCTGTGAGGTGCGGGTTCGAGTCCCGTCGGGTCCACAGCGTTCTTGGCGAGTTTGGGCGCTGGCGGGGAGTTTTTGGACAGGCAAACTCCCTAAGTAACGTTGACTTTCGTTTCTTCAAGCGCCATAATCAGTTTGCAGCTGGACAGGTTGTGTGCCCTGAGCCGTTGAAATGGCTCGGGGCTTTCGCTTTTTACGGGGTTCTTTGTTACAGAAATCAGTTCATTGTAATCACAACTCTAAACCTTGCTTTCCCGCTCATCATCCGCTCGTAACCTTCCGCCGCTTTCGCCAGCGGAAAGGTTTCAATCATGGGACGCACGCCAGTCAACGCGCTGAACTGCATGGTATCTTCCGAATCCTTTGCTGAGCCCGACGGCCAGCCTGCCACTGTTCTCCGTTTCCCAATCAACTGAAGTGGTGTGACCGATAACGAATCCTGGCTGGCGCCAATGACCATCAATTTGCCGTCCGGGCCCAGTCCATCGACTAACGCTGAAATGGATTTCGAGTCCGGCGCGGTGGCAACGATTACGTTCGCTCCGCCTAACTTCTGCAAAGCCTCAGCCGGCGCGCCGGCATCGGTATCGATATATTCATGCGCGCCCAGTTTCTGTGCCAGAGCTTTCTTGTCCGCTCCACGGCCAATGGCTACAGTTCGAAATCCCATTTGTCTCGCATACTGAACTCCCAGATGACCCAGGCCGCCAATCCCTTGAACAGCGACTAACTGTCCCGCCGTCGCTCCGGAATGGCGCAGCGAATTAAAGATGGTGATGCCCGCGCAAAGCAGTGGCGCAGCTTCTTCCGCCTTCAACCCTTCCGGGATCGCGGCAACCGCTTCCGCTGGCGCAATTACGTATTCTGCATAGCCGCCGTCGAAGCTGATGCCAGTGATCTTTTCAAAATTGCATAGGATGAACTCGCCCCGCCGGCAGGGATCACAAACAAAACAATGCCCGCCATGCCAGCCCACACCCACGCGTTGCCCGGATTTCCAGTTCGTCACACCTTCGCCGACAGCGTCAATCCGCCCGGCAATTTCGTGTCCTGGAACGCGCGGGTACTGAATTCCCGGCCAGTAGCCTTCTTTTACCAGCAAGTCACTGTGGCAAATTCCGCAGGCCTCGACCTTGATGCGCACTTGTCCGCGGCTTGGCTGCGGCGTGGGGCGCTCAACAGTTTCGAAATTCCCGCCTGCCTTGTTAACTTGAACAACTTTCATGAGGACGCTCCTATTGGCGAAAGAAGTTCCGCAATTCCCTGAAACGGTTCAGATTAAAGAAGCGTCAGTTTGGTCGCAGAGATTCGCTCTGGGGTGGAGATGAAGGGAAGCCCGCTTCTACAGCAGAGAAACCCAATTCAACTGCCGCCGAGAGGAGTGCGAGGTCGCCAGGGCTGCCCGCTCCCTCCACGCGAAACCACGGGTGGCAACGAGTACTTAGTCTCATTACCAGAAAACCACAGTTGAAAAAGGAGGCACTTACCCCTTACTCTACAAGGGAAGTAGTGTTAAGCCGGTTCGCACATTTCGAACGGGCCAGCAGATTGCTCGTGGGACCACTGGGTATACAAGGAGATCGGCAAAATGGAAACCAAGCCGGCGACGCAGAACATTCAGGACACCTTCCTCAACACCGCGCGCAAAGAGCGCAGCAGCATCACTATTTATCTGATGAGCGGGGTAAAACTGACGGGCCGAATTCGCTCGTTTGATAAATACTCGGTTGTCCTTGAAACCAACAACCAGGAGCAGCTGATTTTCAAGCACGCGATTTCGACGGTTGCGGTCGCCAAGGGCCACGGTTTCTCCGACCGCCCCCGGGTCGTCCCGTCGCCTGCGGTCAGCAGTGATGCCGATCAAGCTCCCGCCGCCTCCGGTACCGAAGGATAAGGCTGTTTGAGCTTGCGCAGTACGGAATCCAGAGCGTCGCGTCGCAGCGGGCGTTCCGCCCAGCAAAATCTTCCTCCCGGAATGCGCAAGGAGCGCGCGTTTCTAGTCGGGCTCGACTACCGCACCCGGAAGCGGTCTCCGGCACAAAATCTGACCAGCGGAGCCCAGGCGGCTCGCGATACCGCGACGGCAGCCAAATCCAGACCGGTTTCCGATCCGCAATTTAGCGCCGAAGAATCTCTTGCCGAACTGCGCGATCTCGCGATCAGCGCGGGCGCTGAAATTGCCGGCGAAATCCTGCAGCGCCGCGACCGTCCCGATCCCGCGACTTTAATCGGTCGTGGCAAACTCGAAGAAATCGCGGGAGCTGCAGCTTCGGTCTCCGCTGACTTGCTTCTGTTTGATCACGACCTTACCGCCTCGCAGCAGCGCAACATTGAAAATGTCGTCCAAGCCCGTGTCATCGATCGGACCCAGCTCATTCTGGACATATTCGCGACTCACGCCCGCACCCGCGAAGGCCAGTTGCAGGTTGAGCTCGCGCAGCTGGATTATCTGCTGCCTCGCCTCACCGGGCGCGGCGCCGAAATGTCGCAGCTAGGTGGTGGAATCGGCACTCGAGGCCCTGGCGAAACCCAACTGGAAACCGACCGCCGAAAAATATATCGCCGCATTCGTCACGTTAAAGAGCAAATTGAAAATGTCCGCCGCATCCGCGCCCAGCAGCGCCAGCGCCGCGAATCCGTCCCGGTTGCGACCGTCGCGCTGGTCGGCTACACCAACGCCGGCAAATCGACTCTCTTCAATGCCCTGACCAATGCCACCGTGCTCGAATCCCCGCGCATGTTCGCTACACTCGATCCCACGTTGCGCTCGGTTACTCTGCCATCGAAGCGGAAAATCCTGCTATCCGATACAGTCGGCTTCATTCGCAATTTGCCGCACGCGCTGGTGTCATCGTTTCGGGCGACGCTCGAAGAAGTGCAGCGCGCGGCTCTAATTCTGCACGTTTCCGACGCCAGCAGCCCGCTTTCAGCCGAGCAGGACGCGCAAGTCGATCGCGTGCTCACTGAACTCGAAGCCGGTCAGAAGCCTGCTTTACACGTCAAAAACAAGATTGATCTGCTCCCTGCAAAGCAGCGCGACAGCCTGCGCGACGATGCCCGCGCCGTCCACGTTTCGGCCGCTAAGGGAATTGGATTAACCACGCTGCTTGACCGTATCGACCTGATGCTCTCCGAAGATTCACTCAGCCGCGTGCGCCTGCGCATTCCGCAAAAAGAGGGCAAGGCCCTGGCGATGCTCGAGGCCCGCTCGCGAATCTATTCCCGCAAATACAGAGACTGCGCAGTTGAGCTTGAGGCCGAAGTTCCAGAGTCGCTGGCCAGAAAACTAAAAGAGTGGGTCGTGGTCTAACTGCAGGGTGAAAGCTGATAGCTAATTAAACGGGCCGACTACCAAGAAGCGGTGACTTTCCTTGGCTGCCGGCCCATTCGATCCTGAAGTGGATCGGAGGTGATATCTCCATGCTAGACCCCTCATCGAGGATGTCAAGCTTCAATTCAGAGCGGCTGAATTTATTTTGTCAGCCTCTTTTCTCGATGTGATACGGCTCCTAGGTGGACATTCAAAAACTGGAACTCTGACTCATAAGTCGGTAACTGAAGTAATACGTAATTTATTTGACATCAATAAGTTACAACCATCTGCGACTCCGTGCCCATCTCAGGGTTTAAGTCGGAAGGAGAACAGATGGACCCGAACTGCAACACGCATTTTGAAAATTCGCCCGTTTCCCAGGTAGGTCCTCAAGACACTGACATGGACGTGTGGGAACCACCGTTCGAACGCTGGCTCCGGCTAGCTGATTCAGTGCTCGGCAATGTGCCACCCGTCCGCCCCAGCGTTCCTCGAAAAAATTAAGCCTGCGTCGAAGTCTCGGGAATTTTTCCCGGGACTTCGATTCCCCACCGAAAATTCTCCTCACTTGCTGAATCCCGCACCGCTGGCCCGTTACCACCGTAACTCTCTGTGTCTTGCTATTACACAAGTATTACAGCTGAACTCAAGCTCCACGGTTAATCTACCGATAGGGCCATCAGTAGGGAACCCCGGGAGAATTCACTTGGAAATCGAAGCGCTCGAACGTAACCGCCAGGACGACAAAATCAATTGGGTCACCGCCATTTTCATGGGTGCCTTTCACGTAGGCGCAATCGCGGCATTGTTCTTCTTTACCTGGAAAGCATTTTTCGTTGCCTGCTTCCTATGGTGGGTGTCGGGCAGCCTCGGCATCGGCATGGGCTACCATCGCCTGCTCACTCATCGGGGATACAAAACTCCGAAGTGGGTGGAATATTTCCTGACCGTCTGCGCCACTCTTGCGCTCGAAGGTGGACCGATTTTCTGGGTTGCGACACATCGCATTCATCATCAGTTTTCGGACAAAGAAGGCGATCCACACACCCCACTCGATGGCAAATGGTGGGCCCACATGGGATGGATTCTGATGGGCAAGAGTCTCCATCAGGACACCAGCACGCTTTCGCGCTACGTTCCCGATCTCACCAAATCCAAGTTTCATATCTGGATTACGAAATACCACTACGTCCCCGTGATTCTCTCCGGCGTTCTGCTTTTCGCCGTCGGTGGCCTTCCGTTCCTGATGTGGGGACTTTTCATGCGCACGGTGGTTGGCCTGCATTCAACCTGGTTGGTTAATTCCGCGACTCACACCTGGGGATCACGCCGCTTCCGTACGCGCGACATGTCCACCAACAACTGGTTTGTGGCGCTGTTAACCTTCGGCGAAGGCTGGCACAACAATCACCACGCTCACCCGGTCTCAGCCCGTCATGGTCTCAAGTGGTATGAAATCGATGTCAACTGGTATGGGATCTGGACGCTTAAAAAGCTCGGCCTGGCGAGGCACATCTATCGCGTGAAGCTTTCAGAGTTGCGCGAAGACGAAGCCAAACTGATGAAGGAATCGCGCCCGGAACTGGTTTCGGTCTAGGCGTTAATCGATTCGTTTGATTGAAAGGGCGCAGAGATTTTCTTTGCGCCTTTCTTCTCTTCTCCATCTGCGGTCAGAAGCTTTTTCGCTCCAGTCGCTTACTACGGGGTCGGCGTCGGTTTCTCAAATCTGCTCTCCGGGATTGCAACATTCGGCTGCGCGCTGTCCAACTGGATCGCGAAGCGCCCCGTCGGCGTAGATGACATCCAGTGAAAGGGCAGCTTCACTCCCGCCACATCCCGATAATCCGAATAATCAATCTGGGTCGGATTCTGTCCCAGGGGGGACGGTGCGTAGCGCACTATTCGGATCGGCAATCCGGTCTGCTTCTCGAAGTACATTTCTACCGGCGGCAACCCCGGCCGCTGTCCAGAGATCATTAGCGCATCACGATCGCCAACTTTTGCCTCTTTCTCTACCCGCAATTCCTTAAACAGCTTGCTCACGTCGATCGGAAAGTGCAGGTCGGCGTCCATTCGGGAAGCTTCCGTGTCTGCCAGTGACATCGGTCGCTGCGGGCGTCCCGGAAATGTGATCCATCCTTCATGCCCGTCAAATGTAGTGCTGCTGTCGCCGTTCGGCCAATGAGTGACGACCGCAATGCGGTCAGGCGATTGCACGAATATCTCGACCGGAAACTGCCGTCCTCCCGCTTCGAAAGTTCCTTTTTCTTCCAGGCTCTTAAGTTTTTCGATACCTGCTTCTCCCCCGATCGTCGCCACATATTTCGCAACAATCTCCTTCGCATCCGGCAAATTCGGAGGATTCGTCTGGTTCGGCGGTTCTGCTTCAGATAACAAATGCGGCTGCGATTCCGGGATCCACGGAGTCGCCAACGGCTTCGGGCTCCCCCGATGGCAAGTGTTACATGTGACCAGCTGCTTGCCTTCGAAATTGGCAGAGTCGATATCCAGCATCATGCGCATCATTTTTCGCGCCGTCACCTTAGTCATCTTGTCATCTTTATCGAATGCATTTTCCACATGACAATAGGAGCACTGCACCCCCAAAGAAGAAGTAACGAACTGCATCGCCGGAATTAGTTGATCAGAGGGCACGTCCTTCAGGACTTGCACGTTCTTGAACACCTCGCTCGCCTTCTTATCGGGGCTGGGCACTGCATGCTCCATCGGCGTTTGACTGAATGCGGCGACCGGGAATAAAAGCTTCACGAAAATAACTGCCCACCCACAATCACGGTTAATCGCGAATAACATTGATTTCTCTTTCCTCAATCTGGAAACGATGTCGGATCATGCACCACTCGAATCCGGTGGTCCGTAAAAAGCGTGCGCATCTTAGGAATCTCATATCTTGGCATGTGGCAACTCGCGCAATTGCTTGTTGCCACCGGGCATGCCGCTCCAGGATGGTCTGCGGATTTTCTTGCCGTTGACGTCACATGGCAACTTAAGCATTTTCCGTCATAAGCGGCAAGATCCTTCACCAGCGGCTGGTGGGGATCATGACACGCAAAACAGGTCAGCCGCGCGTCTCCCTTGCCCCAGCAGCGGCTGCCTTCCAGCCGATAAGCGGGAAAACGCGCATTGTCAACTCCGCGATATGGGAGTTGATTGATGTCCCACCACGTGCGGTGACACGAGCCGCAAAAATCCACGGCAGTGCTGGGACCCAGATTGCGGGGATTGGTGATCATTCCTGGGTTTCCGACGCCCGCGCTGGCCGCCGCCACATGGGCAGCGCCCGGCCCATGGCAGCCTTCACATGAAATCCCTGGCATGGAATGCGCAGGGTCAAAGTGATTGCTAACGTTCGCAGCTGTCGTGTGACAACCGAAACAGGCCGGAGCTTCTTCTGCTGGAATTTCGCGCCCCAACGAGTGTTCCAACGAATCCGGCACGCCCGCAGGATGGTCCGGCGTTATGGCAATGCCCAGATTGCGGAAAAAACTTATGCGGGCTTCCTCGAAGTTTCCCTTGTGTTCAAAGAGAAAACTTTGCCCGCGGCTGCCGCTGCCAAAAACCCAAGTTATCGGCGCCGAAAATGTCTCTCCGTTTCCAGTGACCGTGTACGTCATCGCACTATTTTGTTTTGTCAGGTTGTAATGAAATGGGCCGATGTCGTATGCGGCTTTTCCGCCAGGGAGTTCCGCTTTTGACGCGGGAATCGCGGTATGCGCCATGGCGTGTTGCTGTTGCCCGGCTGCGAGAGCGGCATGGCATTGGGCGCAGACCTCCGCGCCTACGTAATCATTTCGGGAAGCGTCACCTTTGCGCGGCCACCATCCGGGTTTGGCCAGATGTTCGTCGCTACTGAACTGCTCGCCTATGGTCGCCGGCACCTGAGCCGTTGCCACAGACACTGAGAGCAATACCAGAAGCAGTTCGCCAACATATCGCACAATGCAAGCCAGACCTGAGGTTTGTGACATTAGTATGAGGCTGCTTCCAGCAAGTGTAAAGAACTGATCTCGGTATTGTTGAAGCTCAGGTTCTTTTCTGTCCCGTCCCCTCCCGCGCTAGAATCTCTGCATGCGTGTTAGCCGTCGCGGAAAAAAAGTGTTCTTTCTTGCGTTCGGCGTGGTCCTTGCCTCAGTCGCGGTCGCTGTCGGTTTCGGCTGGATCATCCTGAACTGGCAGCATGATGTCAAAGTTCTTCTCGGGATCATCTTTTTTGGTGCCATCGCTACCGGTCTGATACTCAACACCAGTTTTCTCGTTCGTGAAATTCGCCGCAACGAACAGCACGATAGCTTTATCAATGCCGTTACTCACGAACTGAAAACGCCCATCGCCTCCATCCGCCTTCACCTGCAAACCCTTGAGCGCCGCCAAACCCACATCGATGACGCGCAGCGCAGCGACTTCTACCGGCTCATGCTCGAAGACACCGACCGCCTGATGGGCACTGTCGAGAAGGTATTGAAGGCAGGGGTGGCCGGCAGGAAGGGGCAAAACGTCAACCTGGATTTTGCCCAGCTGGTTGAAGAATGCGTGCAAAGCGCCCGCACCAGCCATCATCTCCAGCCCAGCGCGCTTCGTTATCAGTCGGCGCTGAACGGCAGTAGTTCTGAGGTCAGTGGTGATCCCGAAGATTTGCGCACTGCGGTGTCGAACATTCTCGACAATGCGGTGAAGTATTCGCGCAACCACGTTGATATATCCGTCCAGCTCGCGATAGAAGAGCAGAAGCGGCTGGTTTTGCGGGTGCAGGACCGCGGTGTCGGCATTCCTCGCACCGAGTTGAAAACCATCTTCAAGCGTTTTTATCGTGTGCCCAGCCGCGCCCTCGGGCAAATTCGCGGCACCGGCCTTGGCCTTTTCCTGGTGCGCACCATCGCTAAACGCCACGGTGGTAGAGTCCTCGCTGAGAGCGCTGGCGAAGGCAAAGGCGCTACCGTCATCTTCGAATTGCCGCGGAGAGTCTCATGAGCCGCGTATTAATTGTTGAAGACGAAGCCCACATTGCCACCGGTCTGCAATTCAACCTGCAAGCCGAAGGTCACTCCGCAAGCATCGCAGGCGATGGCGAGACCGCGCTTGATCTGCTCCTCGCCAGGCACGAAGACTTCGACGCGATGGTGCTCGATATAATGCTTCCCGGCAAAGACGGCTTCGAGGTCGCGAACCAGTTACGTGCTGCTCGTAACTTCATTCCTATTCTTATGCTCACTGCCCGTGCCCGCCCTGAAGACGTACTCAAGGGATTCGCCTCTGGCGCGGATGATTACGTTGCTAAACCGTTCGAGCTGCCGATATTCCTTGCGCGTTTGCAGGGTTTGCTACGTCGCCGCGAGTGGATGCAGCAAACTCCCGCAGGCCACCATCCACCGCCAGCTGCCGGTCAAGGCGCGGACAGCAGCAGTCAGGAGTTCGGCACCTTCTCTTTCAATGGCAGGACGATCGACTTCGGCAATCTCGAACTGCGCAACGACGGCGACACCACACACCTCACCGTGATGGAAGCCGAGCTGTTGCGCTATTTAATCCGCCATCGCGGCCAAGTCGTCTCCCGCAAATCAATTCTCGAGGAAGTCTGGGACCTCCGTGAAGACACTGACACCCGCGCGATCGATAATTTCATCGTGCGTCTGCGTCGCTACATTGAAGACGATCCCGAGCGGCCGCAGCACCTGCTTACCGTTCGTGGCGTGGGCTATCGTTTCGAAGCCGAGCCGGACTGATGCGGCATGTATCGAGCCAGCGTGCGGAATAAAGTCCCGAAAGAGAATCAGCGTACGCCGCCCGTCACATGGTTGTAAAATAGAAAGAGGCGTCCCCGCGCCCATTCTTCGCGATCGCGACAGCACCTAAAGGATTTAAACATGTCTCAACACAATGGCAATTCCACCAGCCTCCGCTTAAAGACCGGCCTCGCCGAAATGCTCAAAGGCGGCGTCATTATGGACGTCACCAACGCCGAGCAGGCCGTCATCGCTGAGAACGCCGGCGCCGTCTCTGTGATGGCGCTGGAGCGCGTGCCCGCACAGATTCGTGCCGAGGGTGGTGTCGCCCGCATGGCTTCGCCGAAAAAGATTCGCGAGATCATGGCCGCAGTTTCGATCCCCGTAATGGCCAAATGCCGCATCGGCCATTTCGCGGAAGCCCAGATTCTCCAGGAACTGGGCGTGGATTATATCGATGAAAGCGAAGTGCTCACTCCTGCTGACGAAGCCCATCATGTCGACAAGCATGCCTTCAAAGTTCCATTTGTGTGTGGAGCACGCAATCTGGGCGAAGCTCTCCGTCGTATCGCTGAAGGCGCGGCCATGATTCGCACCAAGGGTGAAGCTGGAACCGGCGACGTCGTACACGCGGTCAAGCACATTCGCCAGATTGTGCAGGAGATGAAAATCCTCACCGTGCTGAGCGAAGAAGAACTCTACGCCAAAGCCAAAGAGCACCAGGCGCCATATGAGCTGGTCAAGATGGTTGCGAAGACCGGCAAGCTGCCGGTGCCGAATTTTTCCGCCGGAGGCATTGCCACCCCCGCCGATGCGTCCCTCGTGATGCAGCTTGGCGCCGAAGCCGTGTTCGTCGGCTCCGGAATTTTCATGAATGATTCGACTTCCTTCGCGGAACCTGCCGAAGCCGAGAAGCGCGCCCGCGCCATCGTCAAGGCCGCCACCCACTTCAACGACCCTAAAGTGTTACTTGAAGTCAGCGAAGACCTGGTGGGTGCGATGAAGGGGCTGGCGGTCTCTGCGCTGGATGAAGCCAACATGCTGCAGACCAGGGGCTGGTAACAGCCACATCTCGAACTGCAGGATAGGTCACCGTGGCGTCATCCCGAAGGCCCCGCGCTTTTACCAGCGGGGCGAGGGATCCGGCGTGGACCAGCACAAGCACTTCTTTGCCACAGTATATTCGTCAATCGAATGTTCACTCATCACATACTCGATCACGAAATAGTGTTCTCATGATCCGCGCTAGATCCCTCCCTCGGCTGAAGTACGCCGAGGTTCGGGATGACGCATTCCAAAAGGCATCGTTCGTCGGAGGAGCGGATAATGAGAAAGCCCAAGCGGTTTCACGTTTACATCATGACGAATCGACCGCGCTCGCATGTGTTGTACACGGGCATCACTGGAAATCTGAGTCGTCGCGTCTTTCTGCACAAGAACAAGCTCGTGCCTGGATTCACCAGCCGTTATAACCTCACACGTTTGGTTTATTACGAGTGCTTCGTTTATCCGGACGCAGCAATCGCCCGGGAAAAAGAGATTAAAGGATGGCGGCGAAGTAAGAAAATTCGATTGGTCGAATCGATGAATCCCCATTGGCACGATCTGGCGGAGTCATGGATGGACGTGTATAAGCCTGCGGCTTCGAATTCTACTAATGCACCAATGTGATGCACGCAGGATCCTCGCTGCGAGTTATACTGCTGCGCGACCTCTGGCCGCTACTAACCTCGTAAGAAAGGGGAGGTGGTCATGCCCGTGAAACAAGGGGATCTGTCTCTGTTGCAGCATCCCGCGGCGCAAGAACTTCTGCAGTCAAACATTCCGGCGCGCCTGGCGTACGTCTGGATGGACGGCACTCCGAGGGTTGTTCCCATCTGGTTTCACTGGAACGGAAGCCAGTTTGTGATGGCAACGCCGACGAAAGCGCCGAAGCTCAAGGCATTGGCGAAAAACCCGAAAGTTTCCTTGACCATCGATGACAATACCTTTCCTCACAAAGTGCTGCTGATACGCGGCACCGCGCAATTGAAAACAGTAGCGGGAGTCGTGCCGGAATACGCGGCCGCGGCCGAGCGTTACTTCGGCCGCGAACAGGGGCAAGCGTGGGTGGCACAAATGGGAAAGATGGTCTCGTCGATGGTCCGCGTCGCGATCACGCCGGAGTGGGTGGGACTGCTGGATTTTCAAACGCGGTTTCCCAGCGCTCTGCCGCTTTGAGCGAGCTGAATTCGAGCGCAACTTTTGTGTGACAACCGCATCTTATCGCCAGGAATAGAATCCAGAAATCCCAATTTCCAGGAGATAAAGATGCCTGATACAGCAAAGCTCGCACTCTTCGTTCGTCTAGAAGCAAAGCCCGGCAAAGAAGCTGAAGTGGAGAAATTCCTACGTGGCGGACTGGAACTGGTCCAGCAGGAACCAGGCACCAGTTTGTGGTTTGGGCTTCGGTTGTCAGCGACAACGTTTGGAATTTTCGATACCTTTCCCAACGAAGCAGGACGGCAGGCGCATCTGTCAGGAGAAGTTGCCAAGGCGTTAATGGCAAAGGCGCCGGAGTTGTTCGCGCAGCCTCCGAGCATTGAAAAGGCAGAGATACTAGCAGCGAAATTGCCCGGTGGTGTGAACAAAGCAGCGTAGGTTGGCGGTTTTGGGGAGCCGCAGCGCTGAAGCCGTCGGCTCCCTAAAAAATTCGCATCTGGTTCAACTTAAGTGCGAAAGTTAGGCGGCTTCGAGAACCGACAAAATATTTCGCGCGGGGTCTTTGAACCATGCGATCGTCGGCCCGTTGCCGCGAGAAATTCCGCGGGCGTCGGTCTTCAAATTAGGTTCGTTGTAGACTTCAAATCGCACGCCACGCCCGCTTAGCTCGTTCACGGTTTTTTTTCCACGCTCTCCACGGGGAAATTCAGGACGGTAAAAGTAGCGGGCTGGTGATTAGGTTTCGGGTACATCACAGCTTTGTTGCTGCCGGCCATGTTTAGAACCAGCGTGCCTTCAGGTCCAGGGTTAACTTCAATTCCGAGCGTCTTGCCGTAAAAGTCTTTGGCTTTCTGAATGTCGTTTACCGACAAGCTGCTGAATGCTTTGTTGGGTTTAGCATTTTGTGCTCCTGTAATGTTGTTGAGTTTTTAATTTCGATGCGAGATTGTGGTTCGGGTCGCCTGCATTCTGGACTAAAATCCAGTGCACACGAGAGTTAACCATTACCTCGGTTGACAGGGAGGCACAATGCATCGAGAGCGCGTGCTGCACGTTGTCTTAGTCATGGTGGGATTGCTGTTCACGGCGGGGATTATTCCGCTGACAATGTTTTTTTCGCGAGACCCAGCGGCGGCGATGATCATGAGTATCTATGTCACGCTGGGGATTTGTTTGCTGCTGGCGGCGCGGAACCCGGAGGCGAACCGGAGCCTGATCGCCTTCGCAGGGTGGGCGAATGTTGCTCACGCCGGAGTCATGGCGGGGCAGGAATTCCAGCATGTCATTCAACGCCAGGAACTGCTGGGAGTGATCCTGTTTGGAGTTGTTGGAGTAGCGCTGATCGTGCTGACTCCGGCGAAGCAACCAGTCGAGCGGGTGACAACAGTCGGTGCGTAGGGTCTGACCGCGCGGTCAATTTCCCTGCGCTTTCAAAACTCCGCTTGCGTGGGCCGTTAATTAGTATTAAAAGTTGAGAAGTGAGCAAGAATAAGCCAGCTCTGCCGAATCTTGGTTCAGCCAAATCGCCCATCGGTTTAGGTAACGGTAGCTTCGCATATAAGCAAAATGGGCGCTGGCGTTATCGCAACTCTGTTACCATGCGGCTGTTCGGACATAAGTTTGTCGCTGCGACCGATCATGACCTGATCCGGGAATTGAGTCGCGCGGTTACCAGATACTCTATCCCGCGCATGAGTGCGTGGATCGGCCACACTTGCCGTGCCCGGCGTGCGACAGGGTCGCGCTGCGTGCAATTCGAACCGCGTAATGCATGCGGACTAAGGTATTTCGTCAAACTTCGGGCTAGAGTTTCAAACTCAAGCTTCGGTTCGCCTCCCAGATAGTACACGACTTGACAATTCTTTACGCTTAACCCTCTTTGTCTCAGCGCCTTGGCGAAACTTTCGCAGTGATACTGTGTTTGCATTTATGTAGGTCGGAGGTGACGAAATGAAGAAAACGAGCTTATTGATGATATTGGGGTTGGCGCTGGTGCTGGGTTCCGCGGCCGCGCCCAAAGCCAGTGCGGGGGTGGTGTTCGGAGTGGGAGTAGGAGCTCCGATTTATCCTGTGCGCGCTTACGGTTATGTCGGACCACGATATTACGCGCCGGCTTATTACGATCGGGGTTACGTTGCCGGTCCCTATGTAGCGCCAGGGCCTTATGTTGATTACGGCTATGCCCCAGTGTATCGGCGATATTACGCGCCTTACCGCTACGGTCGTGACTACGACCGTCACTACGACCGCCGATTTGAGCATCGCGAGTTTCGCGGCGATCGCCGGTAACAGTCAATTAATCACGAGTTAGTTGAACGGGCTGTTCGTGGCGCGGAACCAGGCTGCGAGCGGCCCTTGTTGTCTCAGTTGAGGGGCTGGAACGAGATTAGAGATGGAAGAAAGGTTGACTATGAAACTACGAACACTAGCACTTAGTTTAGGAATGATTGCATCGACGCTTTCATTCTCCGCGCAGAGCGCAATGGCTTCGCTGCGGGGAACGGAAGCAATCGAGAAACAAGTGAGACATGAGTTGAACATGCTGCCTTACGTGAATGCCTTCGACTACATGACATTCACGGTGGATGACAATGGCAAGGTCACGCTGAGTGGCCAGGTCACGAACCCAGTACTGCGGAGCGACGCCAATAATGTGGTGAAGCGCATTGAAGGCGTGGAGCGCGTGGATAATCAAATCCAGGTGCTGCCGCTTTCGCCGATGGATGACGGCTTGCGCATCCGTTTATTCCGCACCATCTACGGCTATCCGGCTCTGCAGAAATACGAGCTGGGTCTGAACAAGTCGATCCGCATTATTGTGGCTAACGGACACGTCACGCTAATGGGCGTGGTCGATAGCGAAATGGACAAGAACATTGCCGGTATGCGCGCTAATGGCGTCCCCGGAATTTTCTCTGTCGATAATCAGTTGAAAGTCGTAAAAGGCTAATGAAAATCCCGTCCAGGCGATGGCTTGGACGGGACACTTTTTTACTTCTCAAAAGATCTCATTTGTAAAATCCTCCATAATGCTCCAGCCCGAAATTGTTCGCGGGTCTGCTATTCTCCAGGGCGGATTGATTTCGCATGAAACGCCCTTCGGTGGCCATTGTCGGTGCAGGCAGACTGGGAAAAGCGTTGGCACAGCGTCTGTCCCAAGCGCAGTATGTTAGGCAAATTTTGCTTCGTAGTGAGCGGCCGAGGAGGTTGCGCGCAGAAGTTATTTGGTTCTGCGTTCCTGACGCAAAGATTGCGAGTGTGGCGAATACTTTTTCGAAGGCCGAATGGAAGGGAAAGTATGCATTTCACTCCAGTGGTGTGCTCTCCAGCGACGCTCTGATTTCCTTGCGAAACGTGGGAGCCCGTGTCGCATCCGTCCATCCCTTGATGACATTCGTCAAAGGCTCAGTACCGGAGTTGACCGGCGTCCCGTTCGCGATCGAAGGCGATGCTTCGGCAGTTCGCGTGGCGAGAGGCATCGTCCGCGATTTGGGTGGACAGGCGGTCGGGATTAAAAAGCAGGACAAAGTTGCTTATCACGCATTTGCGACCATGATTTGCCCGCTGCTGGTTTCACTGCTGGCCGTCTCGGAGAAGGCTGCACGACTCGCCGGAATGTCGGCGGCAGAATCACGGCGCCGCATGTTGCCGATCATCCGCCAGACACTCTGCAACTATGAGAAGCGTGGCCCGGCGGGTGCATTCAGCGGTCCGATTGTTCGCGGCGATGTGGAAACGATTAGCGCGCATGTGAAGGCCCTGGCAAAGGTCCCTGCAGCGAAGAATGCATACGCAGCGCTCGCCCGAGCTGCGCTGGATTTGCTGCCCAATCGCAATCGCCGTCAGATTGCGCGCTTGCTCGACTAGTATTTTCTCAGGGAACTCGGAGAAACCTCCGCGAACTCCGCGGTTAAATGCAAAGAAACAATTCGCCGCAATGAGACACGCACAAATCCGGCGAGCAGGTGTTTAACTCGTCAAAGGTGAATGTCCCCGATGCAACCGCCAGTATCTGCCCGCCGGCTTGCTTGGCGGCCTCGACATCTGACGGCGTGTCTCCAATAAAGCAAACGCGTGCGGCGGGACCGAGTTGTTCCTTCACGAAGTTCAGTGCGTTGCCAAAAACCGCACCCCGGCTCTCGTGGCGATCACTGAAAAATCCAAAACTGAAGAATTGTCTAAGCTTCGCAGCTTCGATCTTGTGCCAGCCCACGATCTCGAGATTTCCCGAAGCCACGCCGATCAGCTTTCCGCTAGCCTTGAGCGATTCCAGCAGCTGCACGATACCCTGACAAATTTCGGGCGCGAGTTGAAGATGATTGGCTTCGACCTCGCGACAGACGACATCCAGCGCAACCGGAAGTCCCGCCTCAAAATCAGAATCCGAAACGCCCGCGCGCTCAACTGCGGCCCGAAGAATCGAGAGATCGGTTTTTCCGTGATAGGGAATGCCTTCGATAGTCGTATCGACGCCATAGGCCTCGGTCATCGCCTGATGCAGTGCGTTCCAGTGCACCAGGTCTTTAGTCACCAGCAGCGTGCCATCGATGTCGAAGATGTAAGCGTCGGCGGCCGGGAGTGCAGCTTTTACTTTCGATTGTTCAGATGTGATGGGAAGAGGTTGCATTCGGATCGTAGAAGGGGTGTCTTCGTGAACCTTCGTGCCCTTTGTGGTTAATGCTTTTACCTATCAGCTCAGCATAATTCTTTCGATCGAACGCGCCTTGCCGCTGGCCTCGTCGCCGTCAATCACCACGGCGCACAACCGCGGATCGCCGGTCGCAGCCTCGAAGCGCATCGGCATGTTGTGCAGAAAGCGATCGATGATCATTTCCTTCTTTACTCCGATCACGCCGTCGTAGGGGCCGGTCATGCCGACATCGGTGATGTAGGCCGTCCCGCCGGGCAGCACCCGCTCATCGGCGGTGGGAATGTGGGTGTGGGTGCCGACCACTGCCGTAACGCGGCCGTCGAGATACCAGCCGAGTGCAACTTTTTCCGATGTGGCTTCGGCGTGCAAATCCACAAAAATAATTTTCGCTTTCACTTGCTTCAGGATATCGTCGGCTTTGCGAAATGGGTCATCGTTCGAAGTCATGAACACCCGCCCTTGCAGATTGATGACCGCATACGGAACGCCGTTCTTTTTCCCTTCGTAAACTCCCCAGCCGGGAAGATCGGGCGCATAGTTGGCCGGACGCAGAATACGCCGCGCTGGGCTGTGCAGGTCGCCGTCGGCCGCCGCGTAGTAATCAAAGAGCTCGCGCTTATCCCAAACGTGGTTGCCGGTGGTGATTACATCAATGCCAAGATCAAATAAATCTTCGGCCAGCGAAGGAGTGATGCCAAAGCCGGCGGCAGAATTTTCGCCGTTGGCGAGCACCAGGTCGATGCGCTGTTCACGCACCAGATTTTTAAGGCGATCGCGGACGATGGTGCGTCCGGGGCGCCCAAAAATATCGCCGATGAAGAGAATGCGCATCTGTTTTCGATGTTAACAGGAAACGATAAATTTGCTCGGCGGTCTCTGGTGGGTTCTCTGCGAACTCTGCGGTTAAATTCTTTAAAAAGCCTTTAACCCCCGAGAAAATCTTTCGCGAACGCAGAGAAGTTCAAAAGCATGAACCACAGAGGACACTGAGGAGCACAGAGAAAAACACAGAGGAAAAAACCTCAGCGAGCGGAGCGTTATTTCTTCAGCTACTCCGCATCACTACTTTGCCAGCTCGGCTGTCCGTAGAAAATCATAATTGCCGGAAGGGTTCATATCCAACCCTCGCACCCGCTTCGAATAGACCATCACATTATCGAAGTACCACAAATTGATGTACGGCAAGTCTTGGGCCAGGATTCGCTGGATCTCCGCATAGTCCTGCTTGCGGGCATTTTGGTCGAGCTCGGTGCTGGCTTTCGCGATCAACGCGTCGACCCGCGGATTGCTGTAATACTGGCGATTGGCGCCGTTGGGAATAATGCGCGCAGTGTCGAAGGCATACTCAAAAATGTCCGGATCTTCATTGCCCCCGATCCAGCGCAGCGAATAAACCTGGAACTCGCCATGAGTGATGTCGGAGAAAAAGGTGGCGAACTCGAAGCTGCGAATCTCGAGTGCGATGCCAACATCCCTGAGTTGTTGCTGAAATACCGAGGCCATCGCCCGTGAAGCTTCTTCGGTCGAAGTTTTCATCACCAAGTGAAAGCGTATACCGTTTTTCTCTGAATATCCGGCGTCGTCTAATAAGCGCCGGGCTTTCGCAGGATCGAAAGCATATTTTGCAACTCCCGAATCGTAGGCCCAACTCTCGGGAGGTAGCACACTGTCTGCCGGCCGTGCCTCTCCACCGAGAAGAAAACGAATCAGCGGGCGGCGATCGAGGGCGTGAGCCATGGCTTGGCGGACGCGGACGTCTTTCAAAATCGGATCGCGCAGATTGAAAGCCATGTACGCCAGACGTGTTCCTGGGCCGCGCATCAACGCAAGAGGAGGTTCACGCTTCAACGTCGACTCCATATCCGGCGTCAGCGCGTTGATTTCAAGATCGGCGCTGCCCTTGCGCAACTCAAGCGCGCGCGTGGTGGTGTCGGGGACGACCGCAAAACGTACGCGAGTGACCATCGCTTCTTCACCCCAATAGTTGTCATTGCGTTCGATGACGACTTCTTTGTCCTGCTCGGCGCTCACGAAGCGAAACGGCCCCGAGCCCACCGGATGCTGACTGGCTTCGGCTCCGCTGCCATAAGGAACGATGCCCATGCCGCCTCCTCCAGCGACATTCCACAACAGCGCCGCCCAGGGCTGTTTCAGATGAAAGATCACGGTGTAATCGTCGGGGGTGTCGATGTGGTCAACTGGACGATAGGTTGCCGCTTTGGTGCTGCGAACTTTTCCCTGCAGCAGGGAATCGAAGCTCCACTTGACATCGCGAGAAGTGAGCGGGCCGCCGTCTGAAAAGCGCAGGCCTTTGCGCAGATGGAATATATAAGTCTTAGGATCGGGAATCTCCCAGCGCTCGGCTAAGCCTGGTTTCACGCTTAGGTGCTCATCGCGCGACAGAAGATTGTCGAACAAGAGTCCGTCGATTCGCTCCGACTGCGCGTCCAGCCCAACCCGCGGGTCGAGGTTCGCAGGACTCGACTCGATGATCATGACCAGCGTGTCTGGCTCGGGCTTGCGGCCGCAGGAAGCGAATACAAGCGCCAAAATGATCACAGACCATATAGGCACGGACGTCCACGTCCGTGCTTTCGTCCCGGTGGGACGAAACCTTGCGAAGTTCCTTTTTGGCGGACGGGCGTGGATGCCCGCCACTAGACTTTCATCGGGGACAGAATAGACGTTGGCGCTCCCGATCGTCATTCGACTTCCATCGCCATCTGATGAAGGGTTGTCACCGTCTTCCAGTTGCGCATGGTTACTGGAAGTGAGAGCACGCGGTCGAGCGGGTGCTTCCAGAGGCTGCTGCCGGAGACGCCATTCGGAAAATAAAAATAAATTTCTTTGCCGGAGCTATGGGTTCGGTCGGGTGCGAGCGTCAGCTCCCGCAACTTTTTCAAGGCCGCTACCGAAGCTGACTCCGAGAGAAACAACACGTGCAGCTTGGACAGATCGATGCCGCGTTCTTTCGTGTACGGATTGTCGTCGATGATCGCTTTCATTTCTTCCCGTGTGCGCGAGATTACCTCGGCGGAGAAGCCGAAATCTTTCACGATGCACTCGCCCAGTTTTTTCGACAACGCAGCAGGCGAAAGCTTCGGTGCTTTAAAGATCACATTGCCGCTCTGAATGTAGGTTTTGACATCTGAAAAGCCCAGCCGTTCGCAGGAAGCGCGCAGCTTCTCCATCTTCATCCGCTTGTGCGGACCGATGTTGATCCCGCGCAACATAGCAATGTAAATCGGCATAGAACCGAGCTTTCAGCTGTTAGCTTTTAGCTGTTAGCCGAACCGGGTGTTGAAAAGCTGAAGACTAATAGCTAAAAGCTCTTTTACGGAAACGAAATCTTCCCCAGCACCACCGCCCGTTTGGCGCCCGTGGCCGCAGGCACATTCGACGGCCGGCGGTTCCAGGTCTCATAAGCCATGACCGCGAAGGCCACCGCTTCTTTTGCGCTTGAGGGAATTCCAAACTCGTCGGAAGAGCGCAGATTCAATCCCAATCGGCGGACTTCTTTCGTCAGCCAGGCTACCAGCGTCGGGTTCCTCGCCCCACCTCCTGAAATAATCAGCTCGCTGAAATCGCCTTTGGGTAGAACAAAGCGCCCGATGGCGAGGGCCACCGAACGCGCGGTGAGCGCAGTGGCGGTCGCGATCACGTCGCGTTTTTCGACTGCACCGGGCGTCAGGCCCGAAGAAGATTTAGCTCGCACTCGCGCCGCGCCCAGTGGCCTGCAGGCGTGCAGGAACTCGCGCGCGAACTCGCGGCCGAATTGTTCGCGGCCCGCGGTCTTCGGCGGCGGCTCGCGAAAAAAACCATGGTTCAGAAAGCGCTTGAGCGCTTCTTCGACGACGCGTCCGGAGGCGGCGACCAGGCCATCGCGGTCGCAGGGTAGGCCAAACAATTGTTCGGCCAGCGCGTCAATCAGCATATTTCCCGGCCCGGTATCGAAGGCCACGATTTGATTGAGCAATGCGGCAGCGGGCATCGCGGTCAGGTTGGCGATGCCGCCCAGGTTCAGCGCAATACGCCCCACCTTGGGGTCGCGATAAAGAAGATAGTCGAGGTAGGGAACCAGCGGCGCGCCTTTACCGCCTGCGGCCATGTCGGCGGGCCGAAAATCCGAAACCACCGGCAGGCCGGTCCGCGCCGCAACCACGGCGCCTTCGCCAGTTTGCCAGGTGACCGCCAGCTTGTGTCCTAGAAACGGTGCCGCGACGCCCTGGTGATAGAGCGTCTGGCCATGACAGCCGACGAGTTCCGCCTTAAGGCGCATTTTTTTTTGGGCGGCGATCATTGCCTCGGCATAGAGCTCGCCCAGCAAAAAATTCAGCCGCGCCAGGTCGGCGACGCTCACCCGCGGCGAGTTCATGGAGAGCAAAATTCGCCGCCGCACATCGGCGGGGTAGGGAAATTCGGCGTGGCCGAGAAACTTCATGCGCGGGCGCCGGGTGGTCTTTTTTTGACGAGGCTTTCTCCTATTATTTTTGCCTGGGCCGTGGTTTGTGCCCACATCCGCATCTTCCATGCGCACCAGCGCCACATCGATGCCATCCGCCGAGGTCCCACTCATTACCCCGGCCACGATCATGGTCATCGCCGCGCCCCTGCCACCGCCGCTAACGACAACGCCTGCAACCGCACCTGCTCGCTGAACTCCCAGAGTTGGGTCGATAAGCGGCTGATCTTCTCGGGCGAAGGCGCGGGCGAGCGGCGCTTGAGCTCCTTCGATTTTTTCTTGAAGGCCGCTATTCTTCGCGCAGACTCGAGCACTCGCCGCCTGAAGCGCGCGTCCTGTTCGGTCTTCCGCAGCAGGGTTTCATAGGTCTGCTCGATGAGCGCCTGCTGGTGGCAGATCAAGCAAAGGTCGCCGCCGGCGGCGATGAAGCGCGCAGCCGCCTCGTCGATTGGCGCCGCCGCCAGTACTCCGCCCATTTCAAGGTCGTCCGAGACCACCAGGCCACGATAGCCGATCTTCCGCCGCAAGACGTCGGTGATCCAATATTTTGACAGCGACGCCGGCAACGGATCGCGGGTAATCACGGGGTAATTCGCGTGATTCACCAGCACCATGGGCAACTCGCGCTTCATCAGGCGGTAGGGGGCGAGGTCCTCCTCCCATAGCCGGGCGAAAGATTTCTTGATCACCGGCAGATCGTGGTGGGAGTCGAGACTGCCTTCGCCGAGTCCGGGAAAGTGCTTGCCGGAGCCGATCACCCCGGCAGACTTCAGTCCAGCGAGAAATTCGCGGGCAAAAAACGCCACTGCCTTCGGGTCGGTCGAAAATGCCCGCGAGCTCATGACCTTGCGCGACGCTTCGAACCCGAGGTCGAGCACCGGGGCGAAATCGAGGTTGAAGCCGAGCGCGGCGCAGATCTTGCCGATGAGCTGGCCATGCTTGCGAAATAGCTTGCGGTCGCCGCTGGCGAATACCTCGGCCGCCGACGGCGCGGGACCGGTCACATGACGGAAGCGGTCAACCCGCCCACCCTCAAGGTCCACGCAGGTGAAGAGCCGCTCATTAACTTGGGCCTGGCAGTCTTTGAGCAACTGGTGGGTTTGTTGGGCATTGATGATGTTGCGGGCGAAAAGAATTACGCCTGCGGGCTGAATGCGGGCAAGCATCGCGGAGAGTACGGGCGTAACTTCGGTGCCGTCGAATCCAACCACCAGCAGCTGGCCGACTGGCGTTGCCGCTGAATTTGATTTTTGTGCAGGGCTCATCCGGGGTGCGATTTCAGAAGCATATCAAGATTGCGAGGTGAAAGCGCCGGATGACCTGCCTACTGAACCTGCTTCTTCAACTCCGCCAGCAGATTGAGCGCGGCCAGCGGGGTAAGCGAGTTCAGATCCAGCTCGCGGATCTTTTCCACCACCGGTTGCGATAGCGGGGTGAAGATGGTCAGCTGGGCGCGTCGTTCCGCCGAATCTCCACCGGCGATGTGGGCGGTCAGCCGAGATTCTGCGTTTTCGTGCTCGGCCAGGACTTCACGCGCCCGCTGGATTACTTGGTCGGGCAAACCCGCGAGCTTGGCTACTTCAATGCCGTAGCTGCGGTCGGCCGGGCCGGGTGATACCTGGCGCAAGAAAACTATGCCGCTTGGGGTTTCTTTGACCGCCACGTGATAGTTCTTGACCCCAGAAAGCTGTTCCGCCAACCCCGTCAGCTCAAAATAATGGGTGGCAAAGAGCGTTTTGGCTTTGGTGTGCGCCTGCAAATACTCGATGGCCGCCCAAGCGATGGCCAGGCCATCGTAGGTAGCGGTGCCCCGGCCCACCTCGTCTAAAAGAATCAGGGATTTTGCGGTTGCGGTATTCAGAATGGCGGCAGTCTCGGTCATCTCCACCATAAAAGTCGAGCGTCCTCGGGCCAGGTTGTCGCTGGCGCCGATGCGGGTGAAGACCCGGTCGACCACGCCCAGCCTGGCTTTGCTTGCCGGGACAAAGCTGCCCATCTGCGCCATGATCACGATCAGCGCGGTCTGCCGCAGGTAAGTGGACTTGCCGCCCATGTTCGGCCCGGTCACCAGAAGCAAAGTATGCGTGGTCGAGTTGAGGTAAAGATCGTTGGGCACGAAGCGGGAGTTTTTCTGAGAGTCGAAATCGCCTTTGTAAGAATCGTAAGCCGATACATTCTGCCCCGGCAGGTCCTGCTGCTCGATCACCGGGTGGCGCCCGGCGACGATTTCGATTTCGCCAGTTTGGTCGAATTCCGGCCGCGAGTAGCCGCGTTCGGCCGCGAGCTGAGCGAAGTTTGCCAGCACGTCGATTTCGGCGAGCGCCAGGGCACTCTGGCGGATGCGCCGGGCCTCGCCGGCAATCATCGACCGCAGCCCGGCAAAGATCCGGCGCTCGATCTCGACGATCTTCTGTTCTGCGTCAAGAATTTTCGATTCGTATTCTTTCAGCTCGGGGGTCGAGAAGCGCTCGGCGTTTGCCAGGGTCTGCCGGCGCTCGTAGTCGGGCGGCACCAGGTGCAGATTGGACTTTGAAATTTCTAGGTAATAGCCGAAGACCGAGTTGAAGCGCACTTTCAGCGAGCTGATGCCGGTGCGCTGGCGCTCACGCTCCTCCATTTGGGCAAGAAACTGCTTGCCGTTACGACTGAGGCCGCGCAGCTCATCGAGCTCGCGGTCGACCCCGGTTGCGATGACCCCGCCGTTGTTGAGCGCGATCGGCGGCTCAGGCACTAGAGTGCGCTCGATCTCGCCGCGGACGTCGGCTAGTTCATCCAGGTTCTGATGCAGCGACTCCAATCGCGGCGAATTCGAGCTCGCCAGCACGGCCTTTGCCGCGGGAATGCGACCGAGCGATGCCGCCAGAGCCAAAAGATCGCGCGGGTTGGCGGCCTCAAGCGTGACCCGGCTGAGCAGTCGCTCGAGATCGAGAATGCCGGAGAGCGCCCGCCGCAGCTCCTCCCGGGCAATAGTATTCCTCAGCAGGGCTTCCACGGCATCGAGCCGCTGCCCGATTTCGCCTGTATCAATCGAGGGCCGCAACATCCACGCCCGCAGCAGGCGCCTGCCCATAGGGGTTGAGGTGGTATCCAGCGCCCGGAAAAGGGTGACCGCATCGCCGCCCGAGAACAGCGGCTCCAGCAGCTCGAGATTCCGCACCGTGACCGCGTCGAGCACCAGCGCGCTCTGCCGCTCGTAAAACCCGATGCGGTCGATGTGGTCAAGCCCGCCCCGCTGGGTCGAGATCACGTAGTGCAGGATGGCACCTGCCGCCGCCGCCGCCGCCGGTTTTCCCGCCAGGCCAAAGCCCTCGAGCGAGAGCACGCCAAAGTGATTTTCGAGCAGCGGGATGGCATGGTCCGGAGCAAAGATCCAGTCTTCGACCGGGGTCAGGGCCCAGGGATTCGAGCTTCGCTCGGCAGGACGGACGGGAACGCCCGTCCCCGCATGGCCTGAGCCATCAAACAACGGGGCAGAACTTGCATAGAGCAACTCTTTGGGGCGCAGCTGCTCGAGCTCGTCTTTAATTTTCTTTTCCGCGCCTTCGCCGGAAAATTCGGTGGCGCGGAACTCTCCGGTTGAGAGATCGAGCGCGGCGAAGCCGGCGCGCATGTGGTTGCCATCGGTATTTCCCGAAGTGCGATGGCCTGCGAGGTCAGGGAATGACACTGCCGCCGCCAGAAAATTGTTCTCTTCCGATCCGAGCGACGAGTCGGCCGCGGTTCCCGGGGTGACCACCCGCCTGACCTCGCGCCGCACCAACGTTTTAGCCAGTCGCGGGTCTTCGACCTGCTCGCAGATGGCCACCCGGTATCCCCGGCGGACGAGCTTCGAAATATAACTTTCCGCCGCGTGGTAGGGCACCCCGCACATGGGGATGGCCAGGCCCTTTTCCTTATTGCGCGAGGTGAGCGTGATCTCGAGCTCTTTGGCCGCCACTACTGCGTCTTCAAAAAACATTTCGTAGAAGTCGCCCAGGCGGAAAAACAGCAGCGCTGCGGGATGTTCTTTCTTAATCGCGGAGTATTGCCGCATCAGCGGGGTCGAAGGCTCGGTCATAAGAAAGCTTTTAGCCCTTAGCTTTGAGCTTCGAGCTTTAAGCTATGAGCTTCGGGCTCACCGCTCATAACTCACAGCTACTGGCATCACGTTCGAAGCTAAAAGCTAGTGGCTAGGAGCTAATAGCTCGCTCTTGCGCGAATTATAAAACCGCGCCCGCCTGTGCTTATTGTGGAAAACCCGTCCCTAGGACCACAGTGCGGTCATTCTGGCGGCAGGTTCAGAAAAGATCAAATTCATCAACCACCAATGACACGAAGTTCCACGAAGGAAATCTTGACTTTACTTCGTGTACCTTCGTGTCCTTTGTGGTCATGGCTCTCGCCTGCGCGACCATAAAAGCCCGCATGCGATAATTCTCCACCAACGAAATCTAAAAAAAAATGGAACTGCGCAAAGACCCCCTGACCCGTTCCTGGGTGCTCACCGGCGATGATTCCCCTGAGTCCACGCCTCGCCCTGCCACCGAGTGCGGTTTGTGTCCGGGGGCAAGCGAGCGCCTGCAGCAGGTGTCAAGCCGCCCCGCCGTCATTGGACTGGGAGGCCCGTGGTCGGCGCGCTCGATCGTGCATCCGGGCGCGGTCTATCACATTGAGGGCGCGCCCGAGCGCCGTGGCGAAGGTCTTTACGACCGCATGCCGACGGTAGGAGCGCACGAGGTGCTGGTCGAAAATCCCCGCCACGACCGCCCCTTATGGAAGGCCGACGACGCCGAGATCGAGCAGTTTCTGCTGCTGGCGGCGCAACGTATCCAGGACTTGAAGGGCGACGCCCGCTTCCGCTACGTCAGCGTATTCAAAAATTACGGGGTGGGTTCGGGCCAGGAGTTCGAGCATCCTAACTCGGAGCTGGCAGCCACGACTTTCATTCCCCGGCGGGTGCTTTACGAGTTGCGCGCCGGCCTCGACTACTTCAAGCAGAAAGAGCGCTGCGTCTTCTGTGACATCCTCGCCCAGGAGATGCGGGGCGGCCAGCGCATCGTCGAAATTCGCGGGGACTATGTCGCCCTCTGCCCCTACGCCACCCGCGTGCCTTATGAGACCTGGATACTGCCTCGCACCCACGACTCGGCCTTTGAGCGCGCCGCGCTGTCGCCAGCGGCCAAATTGCGCGATCTCGGAGGCCTGATTCGCCGCAGCCTGCAGCGCCTGCGCACCCTGACCGAGTCTTTTCACCTGGTGCTGCACACCGCGCCCAACGATCTGCACCAGTCGTCCAGCCTGGGATATTGGAAGACCCTCGATCAGGATTACCACTGGCACATCGAGATTCTGCCGATCCTCGCCGCCAAGGCCAAGTCCTATACCTTCAAAGAGGTCTATTACTCGCCTGTGTCGCCAGAGAGCGCGGCCCAGCGATTGCGGGAAGCTCCAGTTGAACTTTAAGTGGGCAACTGTGGCGGGCGTATCTCTTCTGCTGGCTGCCTTCTCGGTGGGAGGCGATACCGCGCAACCAACGCCAAGCTTTTATCGCGAAGTGCTGCCGATTCTTGAACAGCACTGCCAGGTATGTCATCGTGCTGGCGAGATCGCGCCCTTTTCGCTGGCCACTTATAAAGACATCAAACCCTGGGCGCAGCCCATTCTGCAAGCCATCGAACAGCGCAAAATGCCGCCCTGGTTTGCCGATCCCTGCTGCGGGCGCTTTGCCAACGACCCTTCACTGACCGACCGCGAAGTCGAGACGATTAAGAATTGGGTAAACGCCGGCGCACCGGAAGGCGAAATTAAAGATGCCGCACCGCCGCCGCGCTGGACCGCGGGCTGGAACATCGCGCCGCCGGACCTGATATTGAAGATGCCGCTGCCGGTGAAAATTCCCGCCACCGGCGACGTCGAATACACCTACGAGATCGTGCGCACAAACTTCGCGGAAGGGAAGTGGGTTCGCATGTCAGAGTTGCGCCCCTCGGCAAGAAATCACGTGCATCATGCGGTGGTTTATGTACGCCCGCCGGAATCGAGCTGGTTGCGCGGAGCACCGGTGGGCGTGCCATTTACGGCGTCAAGCCTGCACGATCCTCAGCTGATGCACCAGGCCCACGCGACCACCAGCGACCTGCTTCTCGTCTATGCCCCGGGCAGTTCACCCGAAAGCTTTCCCGATGGCATGGCGAAATTCGTTCCCGCGCACTCGGACTTGATTTTTCAAATGCACTACACCACCAATGGCCGCGTCGCCAGCGACCAGTCGAGCCTGGGACTGGTGTTTTCGAAGCACTCGCCGAAGCAGCGGGTGCTGACCCTGCAGTTGGCCAACGATCATGACACCATCCCCATTCCGCCGAATGCCGATAACTACCGCGTGGAAGTGTCAGGCACTTTGCCCAATGACGCCCTGCTGCTCAGCTTTTTTCCCCACATGCATTTGCGCGGAAAGAAATTCGAATACAACATTGTCCGTCCTGATGGCAGCCGAGAGATTTTGTTGCGGGTGAACTACGATTTTTACTGGCAGCTGAGTTATGTGCTGGCTGAACCGCGTCTATTGCCCGCCGGGACCAAGCTCGAAGCCATCGCCTGGTATGACAATTCAAAAAACAACCTGCATAATCCCGACCCCAATAGTGCGGTGGAGTGGGGCGACCAGACCTACAACGAAATGATGGTGGGATTTTTCGACGTGGCGGTCCCGGCAACAATGGACAAAGAGCATTTTTTCATTCGATCGGCGACTCGGTAAGAGTCTCTTCAAAAAGCTTTTAACCGCAGAGCCCGCAGAGAACCGCGCGCGGAGATCGCAGAGAGCACAAATATCTCTGTGTTTTTTTCTTTCTGATCTCTGTGTCCTCTGTGGTTAAAGTTTGAGGTTTTGGTTTCCCTGCGCTCTCAGGTTCTTCTCTGTGTTCTCTGCCGTTAAAGGCTTTCTTTTTTTACTCGCCGCCCAGTCGCTCAAAAAAAAGGCAGATCGACTCAATCCCGCGATAGAAGTTGGGAATGTGGAATTTTTCGTTAGGTGCGTGCAGGTTGTCGTCGGGTAGCCCAAAACCCATCATTACCGAGGGCGTCTTTAGCACATCTTGGAAATCGGTCACGATGGGAATCGATCCTCCGGAACGAATGAAGACGGTTTTCTTGTGGAACACATCGTGTAGCGCCTCGGTCGCGGCCTGAATGTATTGATTGTCGGTCCCCACTACGCAGGCCGGGCCCTTGCTCCAGACTTTAATTTTGGTTTCGATCCCTTTGGGCGTGAGTTTCTTCATGTAGGCCTGGTAACGCTTCAGAATGTCGTCTGGGTCTTGGTTGGGCACCAGGCGCATGGAGACTTTGGCCGAGGCGCGTGCCGGAATTACCGTCTTCGCACCCGCCGCGACAAAGCCTCCGGGCATGCCATGCACTTCAAGAGTCGGCCGTGCCCAGGTGCGGTAAAGGACCGAATACCCCGGCTCGCCGGTGAGCTTCAACGATCCCACTTCGGTTTTACGGTAGTGCTCTTCGTTGAAAGGCAGCCGCTTCCAGGCTTTGAGTTCGGCTGCGGTCGGCGGTTTTACTTTGCGATAGAAGCCGGGAATCTGGATGCGTCCTTTGGCGTCTTTTAATTTGCTGATGATCTCAACCAATGCGAACAATGGATTGGGTGCCGCCCCGCCGTACATGCCGGAGTGCAGATCGGTCTTTGCGCCGACCGCTTCGATTTCGGTATAAATCAGCCCGCGCAGGCCCACGCATAACGTCGGCAAATCCGCGGCAAACAATTCGGTGTCGCAGACCAGCGCGAAGTCAGCTTTTAATTTTGCCTTCTGCTTGCGCACATATTCGGCGATCGACTCGCCGCCCACTTCTTCTTCGCCTTCGATGATGACCTTTACATTGATCGGCAGCTTGCCTCCGTGCCCGCGCATCAGGGCTTCGAGAGCCTTGACCTCCATCCACAGCTGGCCTTTGTCGTCGACGGCCCCACGCGCATAGAGGTTGTTGTTGCGCTCGGCTGGCTCGAAGGGCGGCGAGATCCATTCGTTCAGCGGGTCGGGGGGTTGCACGTCGTAATGGGCATAGCACAGTGCAGTGGGTTTGCCGGCGGCATGCAGCCAGTCGGCGTAAATCAGCGGGTGACCCTTGGTGGGGATGACCTCAACGTTCTCCATGCCGATGCGGCGCAGCTCTCCGGCGACGTAATCCGCTGCTTTCTGCACGTCAGATTTGTGTTCGGGGGCGGTGCTGACGCTGGGAATGCGCAGCAGAGCTTTCAATTCGCTTAAAAATCGTTGCTGGTTCTGGCGGGCGTAGGCGACAGCGGGAGAGGCCATGAAGAATTCCTTTCGACGAAAACGTTTCAGTATAACGAAAAAACTATTTCACCACGGAGACAGGGAGGCACGGAGATTGAATCATCGGATCATTGAGGGATTGAATCATGCAGATTCCAAGCACAACAGCTCTGGAATGATTCAATGATCGGATGATTCAATGACTAAATGTGATTTTTCTCCGTGCCTCCGTGTCTCCGTGGTGAAAAGGTGTCAGCCAAATCGTGCGGGCGAGAATGATGAGAGATCAAACGCCGAAGGCTTGCCCAGAATCAATTCGGTCATGACCTGCGCCGTAATTGGAGCGAGCAGAATGCCGTCGCGATAGTGACCGCTGGCGACGAAATATCCCGGGATCGAAGTTTCACCGAGGATCGGCAACTGGTCGGGCGTGACGGGCCGCAGTCCCGCCCAATCGTCGTGCACTTTGGCATTTGCCAGGACCGGCACCAATTCGCGCGCCGCATGGAGCAGTCGCTGGATGGTCTCCACATCGGTCTGCTTGTTGTATCCGGCATCTTCGAGAGTCGAGCCGATGACGATCCTTCCATCGCTGCGCGGTACCAGATAAACCTCGTCGCCTCGTATGACGTGCTGCAATGCCGGTCCGCCCACTACCGCCAGCATCTGCCCTTTTACCGGGCCCACCGGAAATTTGTGCGGGGCAATGCACCCCGCCCACGGCCCCGCGCAGTTGACCACGATTGCGGCCGAGTAAGAGGTCTTATCGGTTTGAACTCCGCCGACGCGCTGGCCAGAGATCAGCAAAGCGCGTACCTCGTTTCCTGACGAAATATCCACTCCGCGATGTCGCGCCGCTTTTACCGCGGCGGCAACCAGTGCCCGCGGATCAACTGAACGCTCTGGTATGAACGCTGCCTGATATCTATTTTGATTTTGGAGCGGCGGGCGTCCTCGCGCGCCAGAACTGGAATCTGAACTCTCGAACGGCGCTACGCTGGGCTCGAGCGAAAGCAGTTTGTCGGCTGAAAGCATCTCCGTGCCGGAAGGAAAATCTCCGCTTGCGGAGACCAGAATCGTCCCTTGCTCGCGCAAATCAATTTTCAGTCCCGACTCGTCCTCGAGTTCATGCGCGAACTCCGGGTACATGCGCGCGCTCTCGGCAGCTAAGGCCTTCAGCGGCGATGGAATTTCCGTACCTGACCCGACCAGCATTCCCGCAGCCGCGGATGAGGCCTCTCGTCCCGGCTCGCCGCGTTCCACTACCAGTACCCGCAGCCCTTGTTTACGGAGAGAAATCGCGAGTGACAGTCCGATGATGCCCGCGCCAATGACGATGATGTCCCAACTCTTCACTCTTGCATTGTACGTTTGCATCATTGACTCATTCGACTGCTGCTTGGCCTGTTCCGCGAAACCGAAGGCGGGTCGATCCACACCGGATTTCTTTCACCCGTCAGTTCCAGCCCCGAACTTCAGTAATTATTGCGCGCGGCCATTTTTTCAACGACACTACTACTCAAGCTTATCTATGATTTTCGGCTTCAATACCGATATTAAGCATGATGACGTCGTGTACCACGTTCAAAGCGAGGCGCGCGAAGGCGAGACCCTGCTGCAAACCCAAGTCTTCGTAAAGGGACGTTGTATCGGCAAGCATGCCACTTCGTATGCTGAACAGGCATCAAGTCAAGGATTCACAGATCAGCAGAAAGAGCAGATGTTGCGCGAGCAACATCGTCAGGTGCTGGACGCAATCCGCGAAGGCCGTCTGGAAGAGGTGTTTGATAAGCGTGATAATCCAGACGCACTGGGCGCGATCAAAGAGCTCGACATTCAGTGGATAAATTCACATTCCATTCATTCCGAAGAACAGCTATCGATGAAGTTGCGGGCCACCGAGTCTGGCCAGCCAGTTCCGGGAGCGCGGCTTACTGTCCGCTTCGCCCGAACCAATGCCGCTCCGTTTTACGCGCAGATGGTCACCGACGGCGCTGGTGAGGCCGTGATGGTGCTGGCAGTTGAGGAAGGCTCGCTTTCTGAGTCGTCCGTGTTGGTGCAAATGAATGCGCAGGGTCGCACCGCCACCCGGAAGTTCCAACTGAGACGAGCGCAGTCTTAGTCGCGGAGCCTTGTCGCGCCGAGATGAAATCTCCACCGCTCAAACCGCTTCATCCTGAAACTTCTTTAGTGCCATCTAAGCTGGAATATTTCAAACGCCAGTCCAGCGACCACATAAAAGATACTTTGCAACCGAGACAAACGGATTGCCTCAAGGCTCGACCCGACGGAACGATCCTCGACGGTCATCATCGGATCGCAATTCTGCGGCTGAGAGGTATCGATGTCGACGTTTTACCGCGTGAGATAATTACGAAAGAGCAGGAATAATCGAATGAATCACTTCAATCCCAAGCTATATTGGATCGAAACTCCCACCGATGGGCGCTTGGCAATTTCGGCGCGCCCTCGAGGTGGCGACTGGCTTGAAGATGAAGTCGAGGGATGGCGCGAACAAGGGGTGGACATTGTAGTCTCCCTTCTGACCGCATCCGAGAACGAAGAACTGGGATTGAAAGATGAAGGGCAGTTTTCAAAGGCCAAGGGTTTGCGGTTTGTTTCTTTTCCGATTGAAGATCGCAATGTTCCAGGGTCTGCAGCCAAACTGCAAGAGTTGGCTGCTCGGATGGGTTCAGAAATCCAGCAAGGTAAGAACGTAGCTGTGCATTGTCGGCAGGGAATTGGCCGTTCCTCGTTGGTCTCAGCTGCCGTGCTTGTCTTTGCGGGAGAAGACCTCGATAAAGCGCTCAAGTCAATACGTAATGCCAGGGGCTTGGAAGTTCCCGAAACAAGCGAACAACGAAGATGGTTGGAGCAATTTGCCAAGACTTATGAATCCGAAAGTGTGGCGCGCCGTAGCCGCTAAATGAACCTCATCATCAACGGCGAAGATCGCCAATTCGATTCTGCGTTAACCATATCCTCTCTTCTTGAGCGCCTCGGCATGAAGCCGGACCGCGTGGCCGTCGAACTCAACCGTGAACTGGTCCCGCGCGAGCGCTGGACGGAAACCCAGCTTGCTGATGATGACAAGTTGGAGATTGTGCATTTCGTCGGCGGCGGTATTTGAATTCTGACTACGTCCAATTCTAAAAGACTGCGTTTGACCACTTCCGCTGCTCTCCTCCGCAGAGCTGAGGTAACTCGGTTAGTTACTCTCTCTTCACTATTTCCACACTGGTTTGCGCCCATTCATGCTTACAATGTTTGAAACATTTTCGAAGTAGAACGTTTGAAACATTTACAGGTTGATATGCAGGATTCATTTACATCGCACGATGTGATACGCCTGACCGGCATCACCGCGCGCCAGCTGCAGTGGTGGGACGAGCGCGGCATCGTCGTACCCGCCCGGCAGGGACACCGGCGCGTCTACTCGTTCGAAGATTTAACTGAGGTAGCTGTCATCTGCGAACTCCGACGCAAGGGCTTTTCGCTGCAAAGAATGCGCAATGTGGTTCGTTTTCTGCAGAAGGAATTCAGTAAGCGCCTGGCCGAGACCGTCGGCGGATCGTCCAGTTATCACCTGCTGAGCGACGGCCATTCGTTGTATCTCGAAACCTCACCCCAGCAGATTGTGGACATACTGAAAAATTCCCGGCAGCCGATGTTGGCCATATGCCTGAGCGATACCGTCCGGCAGGTCAAGGCAATAGTCAGCGGGCGCAAGCGCCCCGGGCGCTGTGCTCCGGATAAATCTCGTTCCATACGCAAGGCGAAATTGGGTTCGTAGCAGATTGCCCGTCAGGAGGGGAAATGGTTGCTGAACTCGAAGTGCTCAACGAATGGATCCCGGAGCAGATGCAGCCCGGCACAATTTTTGTGCTGGAAAACGCCGGACGAATCGGCGAAAAGGAAGATCCCTATTGGGCGGTGCTCTCCTGCCCAAACTGCGGCATTCTGGGCCTGATCACGCGCAAGCAAATTGCCGGATTAATCGCGGTGATCTGCGGCTCGGGAAAATGCTCCGCGCAATTTTTTATCCGCGACAATGACCTCGAAATCCGCAAGCCGTTTTGAAGCAGTGGCAAGTGGTCAGTGAAAAAGAAACTGACCACTGACGACTGGCCACTGCTTACTGAACTTTCCGTTCCAGCGACACCGGCACCTGCTCCACAATCTCGATATCGAAACCCTCGAGCGCCGCCACCTTGCGTGGATGGTTCGTGAGCAGGCGTATGCGGTGCAGGTTCAAGTCCGACAAAATCTGCGCTCCAATACCGATTTCCCGCTGCGTTTTCCGCTGGGATTCGGAGGCAGTCTGCGGTGTACGTTCGTGATGAAACGAAATTGCCGTCTTGTCGCCGACCCGCTCAACCGAGAATCCCTTCGACGATTGGTGGAGGTAAATCAACGCTCCGCGGCCTTCATAGGCGATGGCTGACAGGGAACCGTCGAGCGTGTCCCGACAATCGCAGCCCTCCGAACCGAAAACATCGCCGATCAAGCAATGCGAGTGCATTCTCACCAGCACCGGCTCGCCGGTTTCTATATTGCCGCGGACCAAGGCCAGGTGCGAGTCGCCACCATCGACTTCGCTCTCGTAGGCAATCACACGAAACTCCCCGTACTGAGTATTTACCAGAGCCTCTCCGACACGATGCACATAGCGCTCGTGTTGCATGCGATAGCGGATCAACTCGGCAACCGTGAGCATCTTCAGCCCATGCGTATTGCAGAACTCAATCAGATCGGGCACGCGCGCCATGGTGCCGTCTTCGCGCATAATCTCGCAGATGATCCCTGCCGGAACCAAACCAGCCATTCGCGCCAGGTCGACGGATGCTTCGGTTTGTCCGGCACGCACCAGCACTCCGCCTTTGCGAGCACGCAATGGAAAGACGTGTCCTGGTCGCGCCAAATCCGACGGCCTGGTCGTGGGATCGATGGCGACGCGAATCGTGTGCGCCCGGTCGTAAGCCGAAATGCCTGTGGTCACGCCTTCGCGGGCATCAATGGCCTCGCAAAAAGCTGTGCCGTAGTTCGAAGTATTTTCCGCGCTCATCGGCCCGATGCGCAGATGCTCCAGGCGCTCTTCGGTCAGGGTGAGGCAGACCAGGCCGCGGCCATATTTGGCCATAAAGTTGATTGCCTCCGGCGTGACTTTTTCCGCCGCCAGCATCAGGTCGCCTTCGTTCTCGCGGTCTTCGTCGTCCACAATCACAATCATCCGGCCAGCGCGAATTTCTTCGATTGCGGCGGGAACATCAGTGAATGGCGATTTTTCGGGCATACTGAAATTGTAGCAAGAACGGTGCAATCCGGATCATCCCGCGTCAGTTTGCGATCGCTGCCGTTGAGGCAAGAGAATGGCGAAAAGCCTTTAACCGCAGAGAGCGCCGAGAAAGACAGAGGGCGCAGAGGAACACACAAAGTCATCAAAGTTCAGTCTTTCTCTGCGAACTCTGCGTTTCCTCTGCGCTCTCTGCGGTTAAAGGCTTTTTTGGGAAGTGATTACGACCCTAGTTTGCGCTCCAACTCGCCCTTCACCCCTGGCCACTCCGTGTCCAGAATGCTGAAGTAAACGGAGTCCCGCTGGCGGCCGTTCCAGGTGAGCAAATGTTTGCGCAACGTGCCTTCTTCTTTGGCGCCGAGTCGAAGAATGGCCTGCCGTGATCGCTGGTTCATGGCGTCGGTTTTAAGCTCCACCCGCAGGCACTTCCAGACTTCGAATGCGTGACGCAACATCAGGTACTTGGCTTCGGTGTTAATTACCGTCCTTTGCCATGGCGGTGCAATCCAGGTTGATCCGATCTCGACTTTGCGGTTGGCCAAATCCATATTCATGTAGCGGGTGGTCCCGACGACTTTGCCTGAACCGCGCTCAACCGTCGCGAACGGCAGCGAAAGCCCGCGCTCTTGCTCGTCGAGGACATGGCGGTTGAAGGCCTCGAAATCCTGCAACGATTCCAGCCGGTAGGGAATCCAGCGAAACATGTCATCCAAATGCTCTTTCACGATTTCCCAAAGCAACGGTGCGTGTTCGGAACCAAGCGGCTCCAGGCGTACGTGCGCGCCCTCAAGCGGAAACGGTGTAATAAAAGAATGTGTGTTCAAGCAGCAACTCCTCCGCCAGTAATACGTCTATATACTTTGACAGAGTATCTTTGCATCCGGTCGACGGTTTCGTCATCTGATCGGAAGGAGCGCCCAGAACTTGCGCTGCCTCCGGACTCTGACACGCGAAGCGGATAGAGCTCAATAATCTGCCCCACATGAAATCGCATTGTTTCCCATTTCGTCAGGTTCCCCACAGCAGCAAGATATTCCTTGATTATCTGGACTTTTCTCCTCCGGTGCAGCCGTTCTATTCGCGGTCGCCGCGTTTTCTCGAGTGGGCAGAGGACGAACGCGGCCGCATTCAGTATCCGGTCGATCGCAGAAGCGCGGTTGCAGCGATTCTCGAACGGCAGAACCGCGGTTGGGGAGGGTCAGCAAGCACGCTCGAAAACATAGAGCGACTGCGATTGGGGGCATGTGCGATTGTCACGGGCCAGCAGGTCGGACTGTTTGGCGGGCCGGTCTTTTCAATTTACAAGGCGTTGAGTACGGTGAAACTCGCCCAAGAGGCGCGGAAGCTGGGAATCGACGCGGTTCCGATCTTCTGGCTCGCCACCGAAGACCACGACTTCGAAGAGGTGAACCAGGTTCAGATGCCTGGAGCCGATGGCAAACTGGAAACTTTGGTCAGCGGCGCGCAAACAAAGCCAGATGCGCCGGTCGGTACTATCAGCTTCGGACCTGAAGTCGCGCAAGTTGTGGCGCGCGCCACGGAACTGTTAGGCGATTCCGACGTGGCGAAGTTACTCGGCGACTGTTACCGCTCCGGAGAAAATTTCGGGTCGGCATTTGCCAAACTCTTCGCGCGCCTTTTTTCTGACTTCGGAGTAATTCTGCTAGATGGATCGGATCCCGATCTCGACCGTATCGCGGCCCCGCTGTATTCCGCAGCTCTTGAACGCGCTCCGGAGATCACGCAGGCTTTACTCGACCGTGATGCAAAACTGCACGCCGCGGGATATCACCAGCAGGTGAAGGTCACGAGTTCTTCCACACTTTTGTTCGCGATGCGCGATGGCGCGCGAGTCCCGATTCATCAGGTGAAAACTGGAGAATTCCTGGTTGGCGAAGAAAAACTTTCGCGCCAGCAGTTGCTGGATACTGCCTTGAAGTCGCCTCAATCGTTCAGCCCCAACGTGCTGCTGCGCCCCGTCGTACAAGATTACTTGTTGCCGACATTCGCCTACGTGGGCGGGGCCGCGGAAGTGGCTTACTTTGCGCAGGCGGGGGCCGTGTACGCAACTCTCGTCGGGCGTATTACGCCAGTCGTACCACGCTTTTCTGCAACCCTGATCGAGCCGAAACTTAAAGCTTTACTTGATAAATACGATTTGACGGTTCCAGAGATATTTGAAGGCCCTGAAGTATTGCGCGAAACCATCGGCGGCCGCAGGCTTTCGCCAAATCTTCAGAATTCATTCGAGAAAGCCACCGCCGCGGTTGAGAATTCAATGAAGGCGGTTCGCGAGTCACTTGCCGAACTCGACAAGACGCTGATCGAGTCGGCGGAGAATGCAGAATCCAAAATGCTTTACCAGATCAATAATCTTCGCGCCCGGGCTGCCCGTGCAGAGTTGCGACACAGCGAAGTAATTCTGCGCCATGCCGAAACCATCAGCAATTCTCTTTATCCAGGAAAAGAGCTTCAGGAGCGTAGCTTCGCAGGCATTTATTTTCTGGCGAAGCATGGCAAGCAATTAATGGATGGCCTGCTGGATGCCATGCACCCCGACTGCCTCGATCACCAGATCATTGAGTTGTAGCCTTAGATAACCGAGGCACGCTATGAACGGAATCGTTGCACTACATCGCGCACGATGCCGAGGAAGAACGCTGTTGGCTCGCCCTTATTAACGTAAACATCTACATCATTCAAGTGCTGCGGGGCGGTGCCGGAAAACAAAATGATGGGGACATGCGGTTTGATTGTTTTCATTTCTTTAGCAAGCTCTGTGCCGGTGGTTCCCCGAAGCATGTGGTCGGCTATTACGGCGCACACCGGGGCTTCAGCCAGAGTTTTCAGCGCATCAGTTGCTGTGGTAGCGCCGATCACGTTGTACCCGTCCCGCTCAAGCACTTTTTTGCGCAATATAAGATGAATAGGTTCGTCTTCAATGCAAAGTATCAGGGGCCTCGCAAAGTCGGCTTGCAATGCGGTTGATGACAGCTTCGACAAAGTGACGACCCCCTGGCCAGAGGAGTAAAGCAGACGAAGATGACACGAGTTTCCGCTCCCGAACTTTATTTTCGCCCGCTCGCAGCTGCAAGGTAAATACAGGAGAAACTGTACGGCATCGAACAAAACCTGTTAGCTCTTGTGGAAACCTTCCCGCCACTTGGGAAGGAAAACTCTTTTGTTGCCTTCGTGCTACCGACCGGAAGATAACATTGCCGGCTGCTGCTGGGTCATACAGTGGATCGCGCCGAATCCCCAGATTAAATCTCCGCAGTAAATTCCCACGACTTCACGATCGGGGAAAATATCGCCAAGAATGTCGAGTGCAATCCTGTCATTGGGATCGTTGAAGACCGGGACCAGCACGGTGCGATTTGCGATGTAGAAATTGGCGTAACTGGCTGGCAAGCGGCGGCCTTCGAAATAAACCGGCGCCGGCATAGGGAGATCAATCGTGGCCAGCGGTTTGCCATCCTTGACGGTTGCATCCCGCAGCCGCCGCACATTCTCTCGCAGAGGTTCGTAGTTCTCGCTGGCCGGATCGGCGTCCACGCAGGTCACCACTGTGTCGGGCGAAACGAAGCGGGTGATGTCGTCCACGTGGCCGTGAGTATCGTCGCCAACAATCCCCGAACCAAGCCAAATTATGTTTGACGCTCCCAGATATTCGGCGAAAACTTTTTCGTAATCCCGTTTCTTCATTCCCGGATTACGCTGCTGTACCCGACTGAGCAGGCATTCCTCGGTAGTGATGAGCGTACCTTGGCCGTTGACATCGATGGATCCACCTTCCAGCACTACTCGTTTTTTCCCGAAGGCCGCTTGAATTTCATTCGCGCCTGCAGCCTGCGCCATCCGGCTGCCAATCTTTTCGTCGCGCTTCCAGTTGGGATATTTGGCCCAGGCGTTGAACCGCCATTTGATGGCGGCTAATTGTGTCTCACGGGTGGGGTCACCCGTCCCCCCATGCTCTTCTTCCGGTAGGGGCACGGGCGTCCCCGCCCGCGCAGAATCAACCTCAAACACGAATGCGCAGCCCGAATCCCGCGTCCAGATGCGGTCTGTCGGCCAGCGATGAAACCGAACGTTCTCATTCAGCGCGTGTGCACGTTGCAAAGTCTTGCGGGCTAACTTCTCCGTGGGAGCATCTTTGACGATCAGTTCGACTCGCTCATCGCGGTTCAGGTAACGAATAATTTCCGCGAAAACCCATGGAATCGGCTCAAACTTGCCCGGCCAATCGAGCTTGTAATGCGGCCAAGCCAGCCAGGTGGCGGCATGGGGTTCCCATTCCGCTGGCATGCGATATCGGTTTTTAGCAGATGAGCGCGCCATGCAAGCTTGCCTCAGTCAATATAGCAATGCTTACAATTTCGGGTAACGGTCCACAGGGCTAGGCGCCGAAAGCCCCTCAAATTTGCCCTTGCCTGCATAACTTTCCTGAGGTAAGTTGCATCGTACTTTCAATAGCCGTTCTGTTTGCTAAGGAGGCGCCCCGTGCGCATTCTGCTTACCTTGATATTTCTTTCCAGCTTCGCATCGGCGCAAGAGAGCGTCCAGCCCGAGATAACGCCGCAGACGCAACCGAAGAGTAAGTCCGCGCCAACTCTCACTCAGGGTCCGCACCGGAGCGCCAGTGAGCTCATCATTCCTTCGGGCACTCGCATTCCCATTGCCCTGAAAAATACGATTTCCACCAAAGCCAATCACGAAGGCGATCCTATCTACGCGCAGTCCACGTTCCCAGTTGCGGTTAATGATCGCATCATTGTTCCCGCCGGAACCTACGTTCAAGGGAAGATAATTTCCATCAAACCTGCCGGACACATTAAAGGCCGCGCCGAGGTGCTCATTCACTTCACGAGCTTGATTTATCCCAGCGGCTACACTGTCATGCTGCCGGGATCGATTGAAAATGCACCGGGAGTGGATAACGCCAAGGTCAAAGACCAGGAGGGCACAATTCAGGGCGACGGCAACAAAGGCAAGACCGCTGCGACGATTGCCGGACCTGCGGCCAATGGTGCTCTAATCGGTGCGGTCGCTCGCGGCGGTGAGGGTGCTTTGATCGGAGCAGGAATCGGCGGGGCCATCGGAACCACCATTGCGGCTCTCACTCACGGCAACGAAGTGAAGATGATGCCCGGCACAACCCTGGAGGTCGTTTTACAACGCGACGTGCCCGTGGACGGGTCCCGCATTTCGCGGGCGTTTGCAGAACGTTACTAACCTCGGTTTCGAAAGCCTGCTTCTGCGGGTCTGGATTTTCGACCCCGCCCGGATCGCCTAGCTCACTCCGCAGTCGTCGGTTCAATGATGGTGGCAACTTCAGAAATCTTGTTTGCCGGGAATCCGCCCTGCTTGGCATGTTCGCGAATCAACGCTTCACTCGGAGCGCGATAGATACAGTAGATCTTATCGGCCGTGACGTAGCTGTGAATCCACTGAATGTCCGGCCCTAATTTGTTCAGCACACTGCACGACTTCTGGGAAACGCCGCGAAGTTGATCGGGAGTGAGCTTCCCGGCGCCTGGAAGGTCGCGCTCAATGACATATTTCGGCATGGATTGGGCTCCAAACGAGAGTAGTAGCGGCAGAAGCCTATCAGGCTTGGGGTAAATGTCGCAAGGCCTAAACCTTGGCGGCGGTTGAATACGAAACGGGATAGATCTGTGTATCGATGTCCTTGCGAAGGTCAGCCCAAATGTTCTCCGGCATACTGATGAACACTTTCACCATCTCGGGATCAAACTGCCGCCCCGACCACTGAACGATCTCATCCCGCGCCACTGAATGCGGCAACCGCGCACGGTAAGGACGGTCCGAGGTCATGGCATCCAAAGTGTCGGCGATGGAGAAGATGCGAGCTCCTAGCGGAATTTGGTCGCCCTTAAGCCCACGAGGGTAGCCGGTGCCGTCGTACTTCTCCTGGTGGGCGTAAACGATTTCGGCGGCTTCCGAGAGAAATGGAATGCGGCGCACAATCTGGTAGCCGCGATAGCAATGCTCGCGCATGATCGCGGTTTCTTCGGCATCTAACTTTCCCGGTTTTTTGAGAATCTGGTCGGGAATAGCCATCTTGCCAATGTCATGCAAAAAGGCCCCGCGCGCGATGATTCGAATCTGGTCAGAGCTGAGGCCCATCGCTCGGGCAATCGCGATGGTGTAGGCGGTCACGCGCTTTGAATGGCCCTCCGTCTCGGCGTCTTTCAAATCGAGCGCGTTTCCTAAGGCCTCAAGCGTAATGTCATAAGATTTTTCGAGGGTTGTAACCGCTTGCCGCAATTGCTCGGTCCGCGCTGTAACCAGGGCTTCCAGGTTCGTCTGGTACTCGCGATTTTCCATCTTCAACCGGCGGTTTTCCATGGCTCGCCGCACCGTCGCCAGCAGCTGGTCGCGCTCGAAGGGCTTAAGCAGGTAATCGTAGGCGCCGTTCCGTATTGCGCCCAAGGCAACTGAAACGTCAGTGACCGCGGTCACCATGATCACCGGCATGTCCGGAAATCGTTCTTTAGCAGCTTCAAGCAACGCAATCCCGTCCATGCCAGGCATCATCAGGTCGGAAAGCATCAGCTCAAACTGTTCCCCGGAATTGAGCAAGCTCAACGCTTCTTTGCCGGATTCCGTCGGAGTGCAAACATAGTTCGCAGATACGAGCATGGCGGCTACAAGATCGCGGATGGGTTCTTCGTCGTCGACTATGAGGATTCGCTCTGCTGGCATAAGAAGGGGCCCTTGGCTGCTAAGTGTATTGCAAATTGTACCCTTAGGTGTGAGGTATCCAAAGTAACCAAGGGTCACCCGAAATCCGAATAGTTACTATCTTGCCTATGCTAAAACTGAGACGGCTAACTACGGTCAAACTACATGAGCACCATCGCATGGCGGGCCTGGGAGATTCTTGGAGGATTGGCCGCACCCAAATTCGTGACTCGCGAGACTGTTGTGCTGCTGATTCTCGCCGCCAGTCTGCTGGTCTTTCGCACTCTGCGCGAACGCTGTTTGATGGTTTGGATTGTAGGCTGGCTTGCCTATTTCTGGTCGCATCACGCCTTAATTTCAGCCTCAGGCCAGGCCAATCCATTTGCAACACCTGTAGGGCACGCTGAATTTGTTTTAGCCCTGGCACTGTTTACCGCTGGTGCTTTCATTTACGCGGGCGCTGCCGAGTTCCTAGTGCCCTTGCTCATCCTAAGCCTGGGGCTCATTACATTCGCACTTCTGCAAGGGATCTACTGGTCGACCTCGGTCACGGCGCGCTTTGGCGTGGAGGTCTCATACCGGGTGCTTGCCCTGGCTGCCGTTTCCCAAGTGCTGCGTTTTCAGCGCGCCCGAAAAGAAATTGGGACCTGGTTCCTTGCCGCCGGACTATTGCTCTTGCACTTGGACTGGCCGCCTCTGACCGCTCATTTGCCTCCGGATACCGGTGTGATATTCGACATGCTGCTGGGGTTGGGTATGCTCCTGGTGGTCTTCGATGAGTCGCGCATACATACCCGCCGCCTGGCCACCCTGAACGCACTAACCACCAGCATCGCTCGCGCTGGCGAACAGGGCCCCATGACCGCGACAGCTTTACAAAAACTGAAGGAACTCATGGACGCCGACGCAGCTTGGTTCCGTCTGGCCGATGGCCGCCGCTTGACGATATTCCAGCATATCGGCCTGTCGCCGGAATTCTTGCGTCATCGAACTTCGATTCCGGTGGGCGATCCCCTGGAGCCGATACCCGACGAGCATCACCCAGTGGTTCTGACGGCCAAAAAGTTAGATCCGCCTTCGGCTGCAGTTCTCAAACATCAAAGGCTGAAGCAAGTTGTGATCACCGCTGTCCCCGGCAAGAAATCCGTGGTCGGCAACCTGATTTTGGCCAGCCGGAAGTCAAGATCCTATGCGCCAGATGAATTTGATTTTCTGGCAACTTGCGGCCAGCAGCTTGGCTTGGCACTCGAAAATCTTCACCTGGTGGAAGAAATATTGCGCTCTCACCGGCAGTGGAGCAATACCTTCGAATCAATCCAGGACCTGGTGCTGTTGCATGATGCCGACTTTCACATTCTGAAAGCCAATCCAGCGCTGCTGGAAAAGCTTGAGAAATCTCAGTCCGATGTCGTGGGCCAGTTTTGCGAAACAGTCCTGCCAAAAGGCACGCTGCAGTGGACGAAGTGCCCTTATTGCCGCGGACAGGAAGACGGGTTTTTCGAAGGCCCAGACCCGTTTGGTGGATTCTCGGTCGCGTCGACTTCCACCTACCAGGACCAGGGCACCAAACAGAAAGGCACGATTCACGTAGTTCGCGACATCACCGAGCGCCGCGCCGCCGAGCAGAAATATCGCTCGTTGTTCGAGCAGGTGCAGGAAGGTGCGTTCGTGGCCAGCCCTACGGGCACACTGCTGGACTGCAATGACGCTTTCGTTCGCATGCTGGGTTATTCCTCACGCGAAGAACTGCTGGGCCGAAACGTCGACGCTGAGTTTTACGCTTCCCCCGAGCAACGTGCCAACTTTCGGCGCGAAGTTGAAGCGCATAATTTCGTGCGCAATTTTGAAGTCAATCTGCGCCGCAAGGGCGGCAGCCTGCTGACTGCCCTCGAGAGCAGCTTTGCCACCCGCGACGACAAGGGCCAGATCGATTGCTACCAGGGCTTTCTGCTGGATATTACAGAAAAGAAGCACGCGGAAGATGAGATCCGCCGCCGCAACCGCGAACTGAACGCGCTGAATGCCATGGCGGTGATTGCAACTCAAAGCTTCGATCAGGATGAAATTCTCAATCTCACGCTGCGTCAGGTGATTTCGGTTTTAGGAGCCGAGTCCGGCTCGGTGTATCTGGCTGAATCGCAGAATAATTTCAGGCGGCGCGCTAACTGGGGCCAGCGCCTTACCGATCGCAAGCGGCTGGCTGAAGTTATTTTTCCCAACGGTCTAGGTGATCTGGTCATGCGCTCGCGCGCCGAGGTGCTGACCTCGGAATACTTGCCGCATCTTCCGCAAGCCGTCGCTGAGTTTGTGCGCGCCGCTAATTTCGGTTCGACCATATGGGTGGTGCTGTGGGGAAAAGATGCTCCCCTCGGTTTGATGGGAATCAGTCGCGGCGAGGGATCTGAGTACACAGCCGAGGACGAAAATCTTCTAGTGGCGATTGGGCGTCAGCTATCCACCACGGTCGAGAAGGTGCGGCTCTACGAAGAGACCTGCAAGGCTTATGAGGACCTTCGTCACGCGCAGGAACAACTGCTGCAGAGCGAGAAAATGTCGGCCATCGGCCAGCTCATCGCCGGCGTTGCCCACGAATTGAATAATCCCTTGACCGCGATTCTTGGTTACGCGCAGTTGCTGGAAACCGAAACTCTCGAAGCCCGCGCCAAAGAATACGCCGGAAAAATTTTCAAGCAGGCGCAGCGCACCCACCGCGTGGTGCAGAACCTGCTTTCATTCGCTCGCCAGCGCAAGCCTGAAAAGCATCAGTTTGACGTCGTCAAGGTCTTGGAAGAGTCTTTGCTGCTTCGCGACTATGACATGAAAGTGGGCAGCATTAAACTGGAGCGCGAGATCGGCCCTGGAATTCCCGCAGTTACTGGGGATCCGCACCAGCTTGAACAAGTCTTCCTTAACATCGTCAACAACGCTGTCGACGCGATGATTGAAGAGGGCAAGGCAGACTCTGAGCGCCGCCTCAAAGTCACGGTCACGGCGCAGGACAATTCCGTCACTATCACGTTCCAGGATTCGGGACCCGGAATCAAAGAGCCGCATCGCATCTTCGAACCGTTCTACACGACGAAGAGTATAGGCAAGGGAACCGGGCTTGGTCTGAGCATCTGCTACGGACTGGTCAAAGAACATGGCGGAGAAATTTCCGCCCGGAATGCTGAGGGAGGCGGCGCGATCATTGAGGTCAAGTTGCCTTCAGCGGGTCACGCCGCTGCGGTTGCTCAACCAGCGGCGCGGCCGCAGAAACACGAAGCCGCTCTTCAGGGCAGAATTCTTGTGGTCGAAGACGAAGAATCCGTCTTGGAATTCGAGCGCGATGTTCTCGAAGGCGCTGGAGCCAAAGTCGTAACCGCGTCCACGTTCGATAAAATGAAATCAGCGCTGGCGAGTGACTCGTTCGATGCCGTCATTGTGAACGGCAACCTGCCCGGCGCGAGCGATATTCAGGAACTATGCCATTGGACTTCAGAGAAATATCCTTCGCTTTCGCACCACTTCCTATTTACTTTTTCCAGCCTGGCCAAGCCTGAAGTTCGAAGCTATCTCGAAGAAAAGAACGTTCCGTTTCTGGTGAAGCCATTCGAAGTCAGCGATCTCATTGCCAACACTCGCAAATTGCTGGTGAAGACCCACGCTGCCGCCGCCCGCTAGCTCCCTACGTCACAAATACTCTGCCTCTCGTTTCGAATCTGCTTCACAATTCTCATGTTATGTTCAAGGGCGAATGGTCCTGATTGTCATGGGTGTCGTCGGGGCAGGTAAGACCACGGTGGGCAGCTTGCTCGCGCAGAAACTCGGTTGGCAGTTCGCCGATGCCGACGATTTTCATCCAGCTGTGAACGTTGAGAAGATACGCCGCGGCATTCCGCTTGACGACTCCGATCGTGCGCCCTGGCTGGCAGCGCTGCGCAATGCCATCCTGCACTGGAATGCCGAGGGACAGAATGCGGTACTCACCTGCTCGGCACTCAAACGCAAATATCGCGACCAGTTAAGCGTCGAGGGAGTTCGCTTCGTCTACTTGGAAGGCGATTTAGAACTCGTCGAGCAACGATTGCGGAGCCGCACCGGACACTTTGCTTCCGACTCGATACTCAAGAGTCAATTCGAGGATCTGGAAAAGCCAGACGATGCAATCACGGTCGAAATCGACAAAAGTCCCGAAGCTATCGTGTCTGAAATTGTTGCCAAGCTGAAATCGACGCCGCTCGCGTATTCTGATCCCGCACAGAAATGACCGCAACCGCGCCCGTCTCCGAGCTGGAATCCAGCACCATACGCAAACTCTTCCTGCGTCTGCTGCCGTTTCTGTTTCTGCTTTACATCGTCGCTTACCTCGACCGTATTAATGTAGGCTTTGCCGCTTTGCAGATGCGAGGGCAACTTCACCTGACCGACCGCATGTACGGACGCGCGGCGGGAATGTTCTTTGCCGGATATTTCTTCTTTCAGCTTCCTAGCAACCTGGTGCTCGAACGCTTCGGCGTACGCAAGTGGATTTCAGCGCTCATGGTGGTATGGGGCGTAGTTTCATGCTGCACCATCTTCGTTCGCGGGCCGGTAAGCTTTTACGTTTTGCGTTTTCTTCTAGGCGCCGCTGAAGCTGGGTTTTTTCCGGGAATGATTCTCTATATGAAGCGCTGGTTTCCGGCGAGTTCAAGGGCACGCGCGGTGGCCTGGTTCATGACCGCCAATCCTCTGGCCGGCGTCTTCGGAAGTCCGATCTCAGGAGCTTTGCTTGGACTGCACGGCTTCGGTCTTCAAGGTTGGCAATGGTTGTTCGTAATGGAAGCCGTGCCCGCAGTGGCGCTTGGTATTGCCGTGTATTGGATATTGCCCGAGAACCCACAGCGCGCGAGGTGGCTGACCGATGCCGAACGCACCTACCTCTCCGGCGTGCTTGAGCAGGAACATTCAGGAGATCACGGCTTGAACAAAGGAGATCTCTTGGCAGTGGTCTTCAGTCCGAGCGTGTGGGTGCTGGCACTTATTTATTTTGCTCTGCCGGCTTGTATGTATGGGGTGACCCTGTGGCTACCTATCGCCATACGTAGCTTGTCAGGCCTCAGTTATTTCGCCACCGGCGTCGTTGCGACTATTCCATTCATCGCGACCGCTATAGCTATGGTGCTGGTGGGGATGCATTCTGATCGAGCTAACGAGCGACGCTGGCACATTGCCATTCCGTCATTCGTAGGCGCAATCGCCCTCGCCGCTGCTTCGCATAGCCGACTGCCGTTGTTAGTAGTCGGCGGAATGACCCTGGGAATGATGGGTGCCGAGTCCATGACCGGTCCGTTCTGGGCGATGGCCACTGTCCAGGTCGGCGCTAATGCTGCTGCCGCCATCGCGGTCATTAATTCCATTGCTAACCTCGGTGGCTACTTCGGCCCGGACATTATTGGCTTTCTGCGCTCCGGCAACGGGCAGTTCCGAGGACTGCTGGCGATTGGGATCACTTTGGCGATCAGCGGAACGTTGAGTCTGGTGGCGGGAGTAAAGCCAGAGAAGCGTGTTGGCAAAGTGCCGCCAAGCTAATGATTTTTCGCAATCAGGAATTCGTCTTTTATCTCGCGTAAGCGGCGCGATGCTTGGCTTTTTCTTCGGTCGTAACTATTTCACCTAACCCCCCAATTGCAATATGCTCTTTGTCTGGAAATTGAGCTACAAGAGTTAAAACGTTTCTCACTGCCACAGTCTTTAACCAGGCATATCCGAAACATTTCTCTGATTTCGCCTAATCTTTTACAATAGAGAGCTTTGCAGCGCCTCCGGCATGCCGCCTGAGGTGGTCACACCGCTGTAACTGGATTCGACAATTGCAACAATCTGAGCCAAAAACTTCGGGGCGATACCTGTACTGGCGCGTCGAAGGCAGCCTGCTGGAGCTGACCACGGTGCGCCCGGTAGCGTTCTTTACCTGGAATGCGCAGAAGTTCACCGAGCGCTGGCTGCGCCGAGGAACGGTCTTGCTGATGGCGGCGCTCCGGCCATTTCTCTACGTGCTGAACCGTACTTTCGCCACGCGGGTGGTTTATTCCATTCTGCGGGGCATCAGCCGCGACCGGCTTGATCTGCTGGGCAATGAATATTTTGAGTACAAGCTCAAGCCGCAGTTGAAGCCCGAGGGCGTCGAGCAACTGAAAAAGGCGGTGGCCTCGGGTGCCGACGTTGTCCTGGTAAGTCAGGGACTGGAATACGTGATGCGTCCTCTGGCGCAGCATCTCGGCGCGAAGTGGATAGTCGCTAATCGCCTGGACTTTCGCGACGGCATTGCCACCGGGCGCCTACTCGGTCCGGTTATTCGTCCCCGCGGAATGTTTGCTCGCGTCTCATCGGCCGGCCCGGACGGTACCCGTTCGGCGGAGCGCCTTGCGCATGATCTCGGCGTTCGCCCTGAGGTGATTGAGCGGGCGGTGGTTCCGGCACAGCGAACCGTGCCAGCAGTGGAACGGCCCATCGTGCAATTCGAACGCGATCGCCCCGAGGCTCCGTTATCAGTGCGCGCGGCTTTCCGGGGCAAGCACGTCATGCTCATCGGAGTCACCGGATTCATCGGCAAAGTCTGGCTCGCGAATACGCTGATGGATTTGCCTGAAGTTGGACAGATTTATCTGCTTATACGGCGGCAGAAATCGAATCCCGCGCAAAGCCGCTTCGAAAAGCTCATCGACGAATCTCCGGTCTTCGACCCGCTGTACGCAAAATATGGCCACCAGCTTCTGCAATTTATTAACGAACGGGTGCAGGTAATTGAAGGCGACGTCTCGCAACCTGCCTTCGGAGTTGATCCCGCTGTCGCTGCCGAATTGCGAGGCAAGCTGGATCTCATCATCAACAGCTCGGGGCTTACTGACTTTAATCCTGATCTGCGTGAGGCGGTTAGTTCAAACGTCGACGCGGTAGTGAACGTTCTGCAATTCGTCCGCGAGTCGGACCACGCCGGACTGCTTCATCTTTCGACCTGCTATGCCGCCGGAAGATGCGATGGCCGGGTCGACGAGAATCCGCGACCGGATTACACGCCGATTGGCCTGCCGGGCTTCGATGCAGAACAGGAATGGAAATCGCTGCATCGCCAGATCGATGCAATCCAAGCCAGCGCCGAAGGTCCGATAGTCACGGAAGAACTGCGTCGTCAGGCGATTGGCAAGGAACACGCCGCGAAAGATCTGCATGGCGCGGCGCTCGAAAATCAGATTCGCAAGAACCGGGTGCGCTGGCTCCGGAATGAACTAACCGAGGCAGGGAAGCGGCGCGCGCATGAACTAGGTTGGCCCAACACTTACACCTTCACCAAAAGTTTGGCCGAGTCGCTGCTGACTAAATACGGGCCCGACCTTCCAGTCGCAATTGTTCGCCCGGCGATTGTCGAAAGTTCACTGGCTCAGCCGTTTCGCGGATGGAATGAAGGCATTAACACTTCGGCGGCGTTGTCGTATCTGCTGGGAACGTTTTTCCGCCAACTGCCGACCAACGAACGCAAGCGCCTCGACGTTATTCCGGTGGATTCGGTTTGCCGCGGCATGACCTTGATTGCTGCGGCGGTGATTGAGCGCCGGCACGAACACGTTTATCAGCTCGCGACCTCGGTCACTAATCCCTGCGATATGCGCCGGTCGATCGAACTCACTTCGCTGGCGCATCGCAAGCACTATCGCGCGCTCGAGGGAATGGAATATTGGTTGCGCTTACGCTTTGACGCTATTCCGGTTTCGAAGGAACGCTACAACCGCATGTCGGCACCGGCGCAAAGGGCGATCATCAAATCTATTCAGCGTGTGGCCGCGCCGCTACCCTTCAAGAAGACGCCGCTGGCCAAAGCCGATCGCAACCTGGAGAAAGTTGAAAAGCTGATCGAACTGTTCGAGCCTTTTATTCTCCTCAATGAGCATGATTTCGTGGCTGAGAACGTCGAAAAACTTTCCTTCGCGCTGGTGCCGGAAGAAAAACAGCTCTTCGGATACGACACCACCTCCATTGACTGGTGGGACTACTGGATCAATATTCACATTCCCGCACTGCGCAAGTGGACGTATCCTCTCATCGAAGGGCGTCCGCTTGAAGCACGGCCGGCGCGCAACCTGCAGGCCGCGAACGACGCAGCGGCTGAAACCGTAAGAACAGGGACCAACGGAGCAACGTGGCGATATTCCTGACCGGATCCACCGGCTACATCGGCGCATACATCGCCGCTAATTTGGTACATGATCACGGCGCCTCGCTGAACCTGCTGGTGCGTGCGCGCGATCCTCATGAGGCCGAAAAGCGCCTCTGGCATGCACTTCAGCTGCATTTCGATTTCAGATCTTTCTACGAATATCTGCAGACGCGGATACGTGTCTTTCGCGGCGATCTGACCGATGAGCGTTTTGGCTTGTCCCGCGATGACTATGATCGCCTGGTTCACACTACAGATTCTGTAATTCACTGCGCGGCTTCGTTGAATCGCAAGTCCGAGAAGAGTTGTTTGAATGTGAACCTGCGCGGCACGCTTGAGGTCGTGAAGCTTGGAATGCAGGTGGACCATTATCACGGACTTCGGCGCTTCAGCCACGTGAGCACGGTAGCGGTGGCTGGCAAACGCCAGGACGAGGTCGTGAGCGAAGACAAATCTGTCGATTGGAACCGGTCCGATTACGATCCTTACGCGCGCACCAAAAAATTCAGCGAGCACATGATTCGCGAACTTCTGCCCGATGTGCCCAAGACAATTTTTCGTCCCAGCATTGTTCTTGGCGACAGCCGGCGCGCGGAGACCACTCAGTTCGACATGGTGAGAGCGTTTGTTTTTCTTGCGGGATTGCCGGCACTGCCCTTGAGAGCGCGCGATCGCGTGGATATCGTGAACGTAGATTTCGTGGCGGACGCGATTGCGGGTTTGCATATTAAAGAGCGCACGCAATACGACACTTATCACTTGTCTTCGGGGCGCGACTCGCAAACCTTTCGCCAGATCACCGAATCACTGGCCGCCGCGCAAGACAAGCGCGGGCCTATTTATATGCCGTTTCTGCAAGGACTGTTTAGTTCTTCGCTCAATCTGGCGGCGCATCGCAAAAGCCCGGTCGGCCAAATTGCCTCGCTGATGAAAGTTTTTATGCCGTACTTGACTTTCAATACCGTGTTCGACAACACGCGCGTTACTTCTGAGTTGGGGCGCAAGCCGGTGCCGTTCTCGCAATACAGTTACCCGCTGCTAAAGTTCAGCCGCGAAACGAATTTCACTTATCCTTACCAGAGTTGGCCGGCAAAGGTGGGAGGTTCCGCCGCATGATGGATTATGTTCTCGAGGCTTGGGTCAGCGGTAACATCGAGCGCGCTAAAGCCGCCTGGATCCTGGGTGGGGGCGAACGCTGGCATCCCGGCAAGAAGCTCAAACTGCTGTTGGCCGGCTACAACGGCACGCGCAACACAGGTTCTGATGTGCGTCCGCAAGAGACAGTCCGCCAACTCCGCCATATTCTTGGCGCGGGCAACGTTGAGTTCAGCGTGATGAGCCAGAACTTTGAACTGACTCGCGGCTATTTCGAAGGCGCCGAGCAGGTTCATCTTCCTGATATTTTTCCGCCGTTTCTGGCTCGCGAAATTCCCAAGCATCATGGCGTGATCGTGGTCGAGGGATCGGCGTTCAAAAGCAAGTTTGCCAACGCGCTGACGACGATGATCATTGGCTCGCTCGGGACGGCGGCGGCGCAGAACAAACTCGCCGTCGGATATGGGTCAGAAGCCGGTCACATGGATTCGTTTATTGCGAAGATGTGCGGCCGCTATTGCAAAGACGCGCTGGTCATCACGCGCAACGAAGAGTCGCGCACCATACTTCGCAAACTCGGCGTGCCGACGGAATTGGGAACCGACACAGCTTGGACATTCGAACCGCTCCCGCCCGAGTATGGCCGCAAGGTTTTGCTCAACGCCGGTTGGGACGGCAAAATGCCGGTGTTGATCGTTTGTCCCATCAATCCCTTCTGGTGGCCGGTCAAGCCCTCGCTGGTGAAGTATGCGGCGCACGCGATCGGCGGCGCTTACAAAGACAGTCACTATCGCACCGTCTATTTTCACAAGGACGGCGCTGACGTGGAAAATGCCTTCGAACGCTACCTCACGGCCATTGCGAAAGCCGTGGACGCGTTCCGGCAACGGCATCGTGTCTTTATTGCTCTATGTGCCACGGAGCAGCTCGATACTCGCGCCTGCCGCCGAGTTTCCGAGAAGCTGGGCGGAGTGGCGGTTTTCAGCTCCGAAAATTACGACATGTTTCAGATGGTGAGCATTCTTCGCGCCGGACATCTGATGGCGTCGTCGCGCTTTCACGGCATTGTTACTTCCATGCCCGCGCTGGTCCCTTCCGCGGGAATTACCATGGACGAACGCATCCGCAACTTGATGCGCGAGCGCGGCCACGAAGATTTACTGATGAATGTCGACGATCCCGACCTTGAGCCGAAGTTGCTGCTTGCGCTTGAGAAACTTGCAACCGAGGGCGACAGAATCGCGGACGGAATCGGGCGGACGGTGGTCAGGAACTTGAAGACCATGGCGCGCATGGGTGTGTATTTTGAAGAAGAGTTGCGCCGCCGCTACCCCGAGTTCCCCACCCGCAAAGGCGAATGGAGCTGGCAAGAGTATTTGCCTCCGCTTGATGAAGGCTTGCGCCGGTTGATCGGAATGTACAGAGAGAGCAAAATTTCCGCGTGAAGCATTTCGGCTTCTCTGGTTCAATGATCGCTTTTCGGCTGTCAGCTGCGAAGCAGCGATAGCATGCAGCCCATGGCGAAAGCCATGGTAGCAAACATCCCAATGACCCAGCCCTGAAAGAGCGAAAGAACGTGACGTTCCTCGACAACATTTTCGGAAAGCTTGATGGGGTAGAGGACACCGTTCTATGGGAGCTGCACGATCAGTCTGAAACCAATAAAGTAAGTTGGGGTGTCACTGGCCCTGGCTTATTGAAGCGCATTTCGCAAGTGCGTTCTTATCTTGTTTCCAGAAATTTTAAGCGTGGTGATCGGTGTGCCCTTCTCGCGGCGAACGGCATTGACTGGATCGCCGTTGACCTCGCCATTATGGCCGAAGGCTTGATCGTCGTTCCGCTTTATTCTCGTCAGGCACCTGGGGAATTGGTGGCGATGATGAAGGATTGCTCGCCATCTTTGATTTGCTGTGGCGATGCCTCGCTGCGTGATTCGATTGTCCAGATCTGGCCGGAAGCCCCGCCACAAGCCCTGTTTGAGGATATCTTCGCCTCCTCCGTCTCAATACTAAGAAAGCCTAAAGTTCACGATTCAGACGTCGTGGCAATCATCTACACCTCGGGCACCTCGGGCGAAGCCAAAGGCGTGATGCTCACCGCGGGAAATGTTGCTCATATCCTGCAGTGTACGTCAGGACAGCTCGACATCTTGATGAATCATCGCCCCGGTCAAGATCGCATCTACCAATGGGCGCCGCTGAATTTTGCCGCCGCATGGATCACCACTCTGACCAGCCTGTTGCGCGGTAGTTCGGTCTTCATGAATACCGATCTGACCAAGCTCGCAGGAGAGCTGCGGACCGTCGCACCAGATTATTTTGTGAATGTGCCGGCACTGCTCGAACGGGTTCGCAAAGCAGTCGACGAGCAGTTATGGAAAACGGCAGGGGTTGTGCGCACGATTTATCTCAAAGCCAAAGTCGCTTACATGCGGAAGCAGGAAGGCAAGGCAACGTTTTCAGATTCCATTTGGCTGGCGGCGGCAAATGCCGGTGTGTTTCCGACTATCCGCAAAAAAATGATCGGCGCAAATTTGAAAGCTCTTATCTGCGGATCAGCTCCGCTTAGCATCGAAACTCAGCTTTTCTTCATGATGCTGGGAATCCCGGTGCTACAGGTTTACGGGCTCACCGAAACCACGGGAATTTGCACCTTGGATGATCCGCATCACGTGGAACCCGGCCGCGTGGGCCCCGCCATCAGCGGGATTGAGATGAAGGTTGCGGAGAACAACGAAATCGTCGTCCGCGGGCCGAACATTTTCCCCGGATATTGGAACCGTCCGGACGAAACCGCGAAAGTCTTGCGCGACGGCTGGTTCCACACCGGCGATCAGGGCGAGGTGAACGCAGCGGGAAATTGGAAAATTGTCGGCCGAATTAAGAACCTTATCATCCTCAACTCCGGCCATAACATTGCGCCAGAGCCGATTGAGGAAGAGATTCTGGCGCGTCTGCCTGCCGCGCAACTTGCGGTGGTGGTCGGTAATGGCCGCAGTTTTCTGACCCTGCTCATAACTGGCGACGTGACATCAGGACAGGTGCAGTCTGCTCTCGACGCGGTCAATCCAACGCTGCCGCATTACAAGCAATTGCGAGCATTCCGAATCATCGCAGAGCCATTCACTGTCGAAAATGGCTTGCTCACCGTCAATGGCAAACTCAAGCGAGATCTCATTGCGCACCGATTCCAGCCACAGATCGAAGAGATGTACACGGTAAAGCAGAGCAGTACTGCATAAAAGCCTGCCTTTCGCCCGCCCACACCTGGAGTTCCTGCACTCCGGTTACTTGCGGCCCGGCCGTTCTCACGATGGAATGTAGGTTCGAGGAATCTCTATGGGGCGCATTCTCGGTTTTGTCGGCGTGCTTATATCCGCCGGTCTGGTTTTTTACCTGTACACCAAGCAGGCGCAGAGCATTGCGACAATGGGTGGCGGCACCACCATTCAGGCCGCCGAAAACATGACCGGCGTGAGGGGCGATCTGCTTGGCATCGCCAATGCGGAGCGCAATTTTAATGCGACCGAAGGACATTACGGTTCACTCGACGACCTCGTCTCCGGCCACTATTTGCCGCCAAAGGGCGACCGTCCTCCGTTTTCCTACGACATCCAAACCACTGCCAGCGGCTTTCGTGTGACCGCTACCCGCTCCGGGCCCGGCTCACCGAGCCAGATGTGGATTGACGAGACGATGGAGATTCAAAGCTCTAACTAATCCGCTCGAATCGCAGCCACAGTCTCAAGCATCAGTCACGTGTGACTTCAGCCGCTCGCCCCGCTGCGTGGAAACTTCTACTCGCGTTCGCCATCATTTATCTGGTCTGGGGATCGACGTATTTGGCAATTCGCATCGGGGTGCGCGAAATTCCGCCTTTCCTAATGGCGGGATTGCGCTTCACCATCGCTGGCCTGGTCATGTGGGCGTGGATGCGCGTGACAGGAACGCCTTCGCCAACCTTGCGCGAGTGGGGAGGCGCAACGGTCCTCGGAACATTAATGTTCCTCATTGACTACGCGTGCTTGTTTTGGGCAGAGCAGCGCGTCCCATCGGGCATTGCGGCGGTGATTCTGGCAATGATTCCGGTTTGCATAACGCTGCTGGAGATCACATTTCTGCGCACGCAGCGGTTGACGCTGCGACTTGGGATGGGTCTGGCAATCGGGATTGTCGGAGTGGTAGTGCTCGTGAATCCTTCGGCCTCGCTTGGAGAAGCGCCGCTGGATCATCGCGGGGTGATTGCGCTGCTGGTCTCGTGCTGCGGGTGGTCAATCGGAACCATCGTTACCAAACGCCTTACGTTGCCCGCGTCGAAGCCCATGAGCGCGGCCGCACAAATGCTCTCCGGTGGCCTGCAATTATTGGCGCTGGCTACGATCACCGGAGAATTCACGCATTTTCGTGCCCAGGATGTTTCTTCCGGCGCCTGGTTTTCGCTGATCTATCTGATCATCGCCGGTTCGATCATTGGGTTCACCGCCTACGTCTGGCTTCTTCACTACGAGTCGCCAACCCGAGTGGGAACTTATGCATATGTTAATCCTGTGGTCGCAGTGATTTTGGGAGCCACCCTGGGCGGCGAAGTCGTAGGCCGAAGAACGATTTTGGGAGCCGCACTAATTATGATCAGCGTGGCCGCGATTACCACGATGAAGCGGAAGCCCATTTCAAAAGCGGTGGCAAACAGGGAAGCGGGACTGGAAGCCGTTGCGGACAACTAACCGCCAGTTCGCCTGCCTTTGATAATAGCAACCGTGCTGAGCGCCAGCTCGATAGAGATCAGTCCCAACGAAGTTAAACAAAGAATGCACCAGACGCCCAGCACAAACTTCTCAACGTAAGCCAGATAAAGCGCAAACCCCAGTCCAATCATCGAAGCGAGGAGTAATAGCACCGGCGTCTGCGCCTGATTGCGATAAACCGTCGCCAATGTTGCCACCAGCAGATACCCAACGATTCCAATCAGAGCTACCGGCATCCCGAGCACAGTTGAGTAAGCGCTACGGTTCACCAAGTCGCAATTGAACGATTCGCTGAAATTGCAGAACGACGCGGTGGCAGTCGCAAAGTGCTCATAAAGCGCAACCGAGGAAATCGCAACCCCGGCAACGGCGACGAGCGCGATGGCGGTCATCAGCTGCGCGCGCGTTTCTGGTGCAGTTTTCCGAGAGTAGTGAGGCTCACTCACGGCAGTTTGCATCCCGTTTTGTCGGCGAGCGCTTGAAGATGCAGCGTGCCCTCGACACGAGTTCCGTCGAAAAATTGCCAGGTAGGAAAATTCTTTACGCCTTGCTGCTTGCAAGTGTCATTTTCTGTGCGTTGTCCTGGCGCGCTGCACTCGACGTAATTGACATACTGGAACGCGTAACCGAAGAGTTCTTTCTGATCTGCGCAGTGTGGGCACCACCATGCGCCATACATTTTCGCGCCGCTTTTATTTACGCATTTGGCGAACCCATCCAGTGTGCTGACCGGCTTGCGATAGTAGGCAAAGTAATAAATTGCCCAGGCAACGACTGCGAAAGCGACGGCAATCCCAAGCCAAATTAGTCGCGGCCCCGGCTGGGCAGCAGCCGGTTGCTTGTGGTCCAGGTCAGACATCGTGAATTCTTATACCACGACATTGAGGGCGCCAGGCAGCACGTCAAGGCTTTCGCAATGTACGGTGATGACTTCGCCGTCCACCATAACGTCGACCGGATCTTCGAGATGAAAATCCACCCGGCGGACCTTGCGCACTTCGGCAAGCGGATGCCGGGTGTGCGTGCCGTCATAAAGCGTGGGCAGGTTGCGGATCAAACCTACGCGGCCGATTGGTCCCCAGCGGACATATTCGATCAGGCCGTCATCGGTTGCGGCGTCGGGCGCGATCATCATGGTCCCGCCGGTGAATTTACTGTTGTTGAAAGTTAGAAACAGGCACGGGCGACGATCGATTTTCTTCTCGTTGTCGATGCTCAAGGGAAACGGGCGGCGTCGAAACCGTGCCAGGCAGATAAAGATTGACGTTTGATATCCCGCTTCTCCCCAGCCGCTGAAGCTGCGCGAACGCATAGTCGCGACGTCGGCAGTGAAACCTACGCTCAGAAGATTGATGTAGTGCAGAATGCCGTCCCGATGGCGCAAACGCAACACGTCGCATTTGCGCGAGCGTCCGGCGATCAGCGACTCCATCGCGTATTCCACGCCCTGGTCGCTGAAGTCACGCAGAAACGAATTTCCCGTTCCCAGCGGAAGGAAACCTAAAGTCGGAGTTTCCGCGCTATCGGCCAGAGGGAACAAGCCGTTCACAATTTCATAGGAAGTTCCGTCGCCGCCCACTGAAATAAATTTGCGGTATCCCTGCGACCAGCCCTGCCGTGCGATTTCGGTGGCATGTCCCAGCGCAGTGGTCTCGCGAACCTCCACTTGAACGTTGGCGGCCCGCAAACGTTCCAGCGCAGCAGGAAGAAGTTGGCGCGACCGCCCGCCGCCTGCCGCCGGATTCACGATCGCCAGGTACTTGTTTGTTCCGATCAAAGCTGTTTGACCGCAGACCGATCGAGTGAAGTTCTAATTTCCTCGGCCAGTTCGTTGCGTTTGATCTTCAACGAAGCCGTGCGCAGAAAATCTTTCCCCCAGACGACATAACCTTTGACCCGTTTGAAATCCGGCAGTCGCCGGTTGCGCGCGACTAGTTCACTCTTCAACGAATCGGTGAACTCCTGGTTCTGCTCCAGGCGCACGACCAGAACGAGCGTTTCTCCGCCGAGTTCTTTTTTCGGCCAGACATAATTCGCCGCAAATACGCAGTACTCTTTCACCGCGAGACCGTCGAACGCGGTCTCAATGTCCTCGGGATAAATATTCTTGCCGCCCTCGGTGACGATCATGTTTTTTTTGCGCCCCAGCAACTGCAGATGCCCGGAAACTTCCAGCCGTCCCAGATCTCCGGTGAGCAACCAGCCATCGACGATCGTCTGTGCCGTGAGTTCGGAATCATCGAGGTAATGCGACATGATGGTCTTGCTGTGTGCCGCGACCTCGCCAACCCCGTCGGTGTCTGGGTTCAGAATGCGAAGATCAACTCCTGGTAGCGGCTTGCCAACGGTGTCCGCGCGAAACGGCTTCAGATCGTTCAAAGTGAGCACAGTGCAGGCCTCGGTAAGACCGTATCCGTTTGCTACCGGAATTCCCAGCTCATAAAAAAACTGGAGCGTCTGCGGGTCGATAAACGCTCCTCCGGTAAACATGGCCAGCAGTTGTCCACCGAACGCTTTGTGTACCTGGCCCAGAAGTTTGCGGCTCAGTTCCACGTTGGGGCGTTTTCGAGTCAGCGCCTTATTGATCGAGATCATCAGATTCAGCACAAACCGCTTGACTCCAGGCAGTCCCTCAAAATTCGATCTGATCCCGTGTTCCAGGTTCTTGAGGACCATCGGCACCAGGCTGACGTACGTAATCCGATAGCGAACAAACGCATCGCGCACAAACTCCGGCCGCAGGGTGCGAAGGTGCACCACGCATGCGCCGCACACGAATGGGCCAATAAATCCGACCATGAAATCGATGGCATGATTGGTGGGAAGAATGCTCAGGTAGCGCACTCCCGGCCAGAACGGATACCATGCAGTGAGCGATTTGCATTGCTCAAGATAGTTTTCATGTGTGAGGACGCAGCCTTTCGGACGGCCGCCGGTTCCCGAAGAATAGACGATGCAGGCAGCATCATGGCGTTCGCGGGAGATAAGAGTAGGCTCGCCCTTGCGGCGAAACTCCTCCCAACGATAGCCACCCCGCAAATCCGCGCTGGGCGGAGCTTCCGTGACCAGAACAATCTTCACCTTGTGGTCCTTGAATTCGGTTTCCTGCGTAATTGCGCGCCACAGGTGATATTCGATCACCATGAACTTCGCCTTAGAGTGCGCCAACAATTGCAGATGCTCGGCGGCGGTCAGCTTGCAATCGAGCGGTACCAGTACGCCACCACTCTGCAGGATTGCAAAAGCCGAGATCAGCCACTTCGACTGATTGGTCATGATGATCGCGGCACGATCTCCGGCACCCAGCTCCGCGTCTTGCAGGGCACGCGCCAGCGGCGACGCCAGCAGTTTGAAATCGGAATAAGTGAGGCGAGTGCGTTCCCGTTCGCGGTCGGCCTCGATCAGGCAAGTCTCATTCGGCCAGCGGTCTAATGCATCGCTGAGCGCCGCACCAAGGGATGAGTATCGATCTAGATCGAGCATGAAGGTCTATTTCACCACGGACACACGGCGACGCATAGAGAAAGTACGGGCTTTTCGGGTTTCCTGCTTGTGATTCAATGTGCGCAGTGGACGGCTAATCTCTCTTTTTGTGTCTCGATGCTGGGCGCCTAAAGCCTGGATTGGATCCGCTCCGCCAACGTCCTGAAGTCCGAGACTCCCTGCATTTCGTAATCCGGCAGTTCTATGTTGAAGTGCTGTTCCAGACGGGTGAGCAAACTGAGCGCCTGCAGGCTGTCTATGCCAAGTTTTTTGAAGAAGTCGTCATCCGGTGACAGGCTTTGCCGCGGGACCTTGAACTGCGCGGCTGCCAGCTCCAGAACTTCATCCAAAGTTTGTTGTTGCGTCTGCACTGTCATCTCCTCGGGTGTCCCTTCCAACCCAGACTTTCCAGTTTATGGAAGATAAGGCTGAGCGTTCGTGCTCTCGACAAATTTCTTCAGTCCAGCTTCAACTGTGGGTTGCGCGAACAACTCACAGAAAATTTCGATCTCCCGCCTTAGCTCATCGTACGGTATCGGCTTGATAAATTTCTTCGCCGCCGCGGCGGTATCACGATCAAACTTGCCCATTTGTGCGGCTGTGACCCTCGCTACCCGCAAAGCTTCTCCCTCGCCCACCACCTGACTGACCAACCCGATTTGCTGCGCTTTGTTGGCGTTGAAGCTCCGGCCGGTGAGCAGCAAATCACGAACTACCGCATTCCCCAAATCCCGTTTCAACCGTGGGATTCCACCAAAGCCGGGAATCAGCCCCAGCCGCAGCTCGGGAAAACAGAAGCGCGCGCTCTTGTCGGCGATGATCAGGTCACAAGTCAGCGCCAGCTCCAGGCCGCCCCCGAAAACAATTCCGTGCACTGCCGCGATAGTCGGCAGCGGGGAAGCATCCAGCGTATTCATCACGTGATGAATGCGCTCCAAAAACTCTCGCACGCGCGCTACCGCGTCCTTCTTCTGCATCTCCTGCGAGCGTTGATACAGTTCTCGCAGATCAGCGCCAGCCGAGAATCCGCACGGCAGATCGCTATACAAAATTAGCGAATGCGCGCCTTGCTCGAGCTCCGGCAGAACGGAGGTGAATTGCTCCAGTTCTTCCAGGCACAAGGAGCCGATTTCATTGCATGGCTCGCGCTGCAACGCTAGTTCAATGACTCCGTCTTTGATGGCCCACGATAAGGCTTGCCCACGAAACTGTTTCATGCTGTAGAAACGACAGCATACTAGAAACACCGCTTATCTGCGCGGGTTCCAGCCCTTTGGATTCTCCGTCACCCTCACGCCTTGCACTAAACTAGATTCAATGGACCTGTTCATATCCCATCTGCGGCGTTGGTTCGCGGTCGCAGCGGTCGCAATCTGCCTGTTTGTGATGCTGGTCTATTTCCACGCGCGGCACAGTGTGCAGAATGCGTTGACACAAGTCCCGGATAAATTGGGCATTCAGGTCCAGCAAAGCGCTCAGGATTTCACCATATCCAAATCCGACCAGGGTCGGACGCTCTTCAAATTGCAGGCCAACAAAGCTGTGCAATACAAGAGCGGCGGTCGTGCTGAATTACACGACGTGACCATTACGATTTACGGCCGAGATTCATCCCGATTCGACCAAGTTTACGGAAAGGATTTCGAATACGACCAGCTATCTGGCGATGTGACCAGCAAAGGTGAGGTATCGATCGACCTTCAGGCCAATCCGCAGGGTGCGGCGAATCCCGATCAGACCGCTCCCATGGAGCTCAAGAATCCAATCCACATAAAAACCACGAACCTTGTTTTTAATCAGAAGACGGGAGATGCCTGGACGCCTTCCTTGGTTGAGTTTTATGTCCCGCAGACCAGTGGCTCGGCGGTAGGAGCAAAATATTCCGCTCACGACAATCTGCTTACCCTGCAGTCACAGGTCCGCATGACCGTAGGCGAGGCGGCGCCTTTGAAAATTCTGGCGCAACATGCCGTCTTGGGTAAGACCCCGCGGCAAATCGTATTACAGTACCCGCAGACAGAGTCGCGACAGGGGAAAGGTCAAGCCGATGACGCGACACTATTCCTGCGCGAAGACAATACGCTCGATCATGCAGTTGCGGTTGGCGATGTGATTATCGACTCGGTTGAGGCGCGTCCATCAAAGGATCAGCGATCTTCTGCGAAGCCCAGCTCTCGCCCGAACCCCTCGCCCGCAGCGTCCCACGTTACCGCACAGAAATTAGAAGTCGAGATGGGCGTGCGAAACCAGGTCAAGAATGCAGTTTTTTCTGGCGACGTCCACCTGAAGACTGAAGGCGCGCAGCCGACCGAGAGCACCGCCGGTCGAGCCGCACTTACTTTTAAGGGACGCAATGTTCTCACCAAGATCCACGCCGATCAGCAGGTCAAGCTAATGCAGCATCAAGGCTCAGCGGCAAACGCGCAAGATGTCGCTGTGTCTGCGCCGATCATCGACATGTCCGTTGCGGGCGGCAACCGGCTGACTCGCGCCGAGACTACTGGCCCCCCCGAAATCACTTTGCTTCCCCCTGACGGAAAATCAGGAGCGCAAACTCGCGTTACCGCCGACAAGTTCATCGCACGGTTCGATTCCATGGGTCAGATTTCGCATGTTCATGGCGAAGCTCACGCACACGTGGTTACTAGCGAACCGCCGCAAAATAATATTGCCCGGCCAGAACGCGTGAGCACCAGCGACAGCATTGACGGCTATTTTCGTCCGGGCACCGGGATCGAAGCGCTTTTGCAAAGCGGACATTTCACTTATCAGGCAGGAACGCAGCAGGCATTTGCCGATCGCGCGCGTTACACTCCGGCGGACCAGATTTTGGTCCTTAACGGCGCTCCGCGAATCCTAGACTCCGGCATGGCAACTACGGCGCGCAGCGTGAAGCTCAATCGTGCAACTGGCGATGGATTCGCCGAGGGCGGCGTCAAGACCACATACAGCGACCTTAAAGCTCAACCTAACGGAGCACTTTTGGCTTCGTCCGATCCGATTCATGTCACGGCGGAGAGCATGACGGCGCACAACTCACCCTCGACTGCCACGTACAAGGGTAATGCTCGTCTTTGGCAGGATGAGAACATGGTCGAGGCGCCGACGATTCTATTTCAAAAGGACCAGCGGATCATCGTGGCTGATTCAAGCTCACAACAAAAAGTCTCGACCGCGCTGACGTCGACCGACAAGAGCGGTAAATCGACCCCGGTCCACGTTACGTCGAACCATCTCGTCTACCACGACTCAGAGAGGGAAGCGAACTATCAGGGCGACGTCGTGGCGCGAGGCCAGGATATGACTCTCACCTCCACTCAGATGGACGTTTTTTTTGCGCCTGCAAATCAATCTGCGGAGTCGCGAGCACCCGCGGGGACGCCTGCAAAACTTGAGAAAATTATCGCTTCCGGATCGGTCGTAGTTACTCAACCTACTCGCCACGCCACGGGAGACAAACTCACCTATACCTCTGAAGATGATAGGTTTATCCTTACTGGAGGACCGCCTAGCATTTTTGATGCCGAACGAGGGAAGATTACCGGGGTTTCGTTGACTTTGTTTAGACGCGATGATAGGGTCATCGTTGATGGCAGCAGCAGTTTGCCTGCCGTTACGAACACCCGAGTGGTACGGTAAATGCAAACCCTGGTCGCCGACGAAATATGTAAGTCCTATCGTGGTCGCCGGGTTGTAAGTGGGGTCAGCCTTAGCGTTCGGCAGGGCGAAGTTGTCGGGTTACTTGGGCCTAACGGCGCTGGCAAGACCACCAGTTTTTACATGATTGTGGGCCTGATACCCCCTGACACAGGCCGGATCCTCATAGACGAGGACGAGATCACCGAGACGCCCATGTACCGGAGGGCGCGGCAGTTCGGGATCAGTTATCTCCCCCAAGAAGCGTCAGTTTTTAGGAAGCTTACTGTCGAGGAGAACATTTTGGCCGTGCTGGAAGCCCAGCCGGTTTCCTGGCATGAGCGCCGGGAGACGATGGAAAGGCTGATCGACCAGTTGGGCTTGGAACATATAAGACTGAACCGTGGTTACGCGCTTTCTGGCGGAGAACGGCGTAGGGTTGAGATAGCAAGGGCGCTTTCGATTAAGCCGAAGTTCATCCTGCTGGATGAGCCTTTTTCGGGAATCGATCCCATTGCCGTACTCGATCTGCAGAAAATCATCAGCAATATGAAATCTGCTGGCATTGGCGTTCTGATTACGGACCACAATGTACGCGAGACGCTTTCGGTTACCGACCGGGCTTACATCATTAACGACGGCAAGATATTCCGTCACGGTTCGCCCGAAGAGTTGGGAAGCGATCCGGAAGTGCGAAGAGTTTATTTAGGGGAAAGTTTTAGTTTGGTATGAAAAGCGGCGTTGGTCGTTTGTCGTTGGTCGTTGGCAAAATCGACTGGCAAGCGGCGAGTTACGCAGTAAAAATTTGTGGAGCGACGGGCGTCTCGCCCGTCCGCCAATGACGAACGACCAACGACGCGGTTAAGATTTTTTATGGTGCTTCTCCAGCCAAGGCTACATTTAAAAGTCTCGCAGAGGCAGATTCTCACGCCCGGCCTCGTGCAGATGGTCAGTGTTCTTGCGCTCAACAAACTTGAGCTGAAGGACATGATCACTGCCGAGATGGTCGAGAATCCTGTGCTCGAGGAACTCGAAGATGCAGTTCCGCTCATCGATGACGTGGGCCGCCGCGAAGAAGAGCGCGAACGCGCTTCGGCTGCAGAAGAAGCCGCACCCACTCCCGATAAGAAAGATCCCTTTGAAGAAATTGATTTCGGCTCATTCTTCAAAGACTATCTTGATCCCGGCTTCCGCAGTCCGGGTGACTTTGAAGAGATTGAGCGTCCGTCATTTGAGAATTTCCTCTCCAAACCGAGCACACTGACTGATCATTTGGTCTGGCAACTTGGTTCTATTCCTATGCGTCCCGCGGTCCGCGAGGCTGCAGACGTGGTGATTGGCAACCTGAATGAGGATGGTTACCTCATTGCCAGCGATGAAGAACTGCTGGGAATTGCGCCCGCAGCTCCGCCGGAGGTTGACGCCGCGAAATCCGAGAACCTTGTGAAGGAAGCCGCAGCGCTCGGACTGGCCGCGTTAGCAGAGGAAGCTGCCGAAGGAACAGAATCTTCTGCTGGTGATCCCTGGGACGCTTCGGGAGCATCCGATAGTTTCCCAACCACCTCGAATGGCGCTGCTGCTGGCATCGCTCCTGCGGTTGACGTAAACCCGACTTTGCCGCCGGCAAAGAACGGATGCCGGCCGGTCCCGAAAGTAAATTTCAATCAGGAAGACCTGAAGGAAGCAATAGAGATCGTTCGACAGTTGGATCCTCCGGGTGTGGCCAGCCGCGATCTTCGCGAATGCCTGCTCTCCCAATTGCGTTATCACCAAATGCAACTCGGCAAGAACGGCGACGGCACAGCCCAGGTGCTCACTGACGCCATTGCACTTGTCGATCAGCATCTGCGAGCGCTGCAGAACAAGCAATACAAGGAAATTTCGCGCGCCATCGGGCGCCCGCTCGAGGCTGTGCAAGCCGCGTTCGATTACCTTCGCACTCTCGATCCGCGCCCCGGTCTGCGCTACAACATTGTGCAGCCGCGCCTAATCGAACCTGATGTTGCGCTGGTCAAACACGGTGATGAGTGGCTGGTCATGATGAATGATGACGACGTGCCCACCCTGCGCCTTAATCCCGCGTACCGGAAATTGCTGACTCGGGATGGTAACGACCGTGACACGCGTAATTACGTCAAAGAGCGCTTCAAGAGCGCCATCCAGCTCATCAAGAATATTGAGCAACGCAAACAGACAATCCTGAAAGTTTGCTATTCCATCATCGACCGGCAGCGCGACTTTCTTGAAAGAGGCATCGACGAACTCAAGCCGATGATGATTAAAGAAGTCGCGGAGGAAATCGGCGTCCACCCTTCCACCGTCAGTCGCGCCGTTGCCAACAAATATGCGCACACTCCCCAGGGGGTTTTTGAACTGCGTTATTTTTTCAGCGAAAGCGTTAATGGCCCCGAGGGCGGAAACACATCTCTGCTGATCCTAAAGCGCCGCGTTAAAAAACTCATTGAAGACGAAGACACCAGCAAGCCGCTTACCGACGAACAGATCACCCGCATTCTGCAGTCTCAAGGCATTCAGGTAACTCGCCGCACTGTTGCCAAGTACCGTGAAGACATGAAAATTCCCAGCACCCACCAGAGAAGAGTGAAAAAATAAGTCGGAAGTGAGAATTCAGAATGCAGAAGTAAGATTGCAGATTTTAGATTACTTCTGAACTTTCCATCGAGACAACGCATGAATGTGGAATATACCGGCAGGCACTATGAAGTGACCGCTGCTGACCGCAAGGAAATTGAATCCGGCCTTAGCAAGATCAAGAAAATTCTGCGCGGCAGCTTTGAAAGCAAGGTGGTGCTCGCGGTTGAGAAGCATCGCCACAAAGCCGAAATCGCCATCAATTCGCGTGTCGGCGATTTAGTCGCGCTTTCCCAAGCAAAAGATATGAAGGCGGCCATCGGCAATGCGCTAGAGCATCTGGAAAAACAAGCGCTCAAGAATAAGACCCGTATCATCGCAAAGAAGCGGCGCAATCATAAAGACAAAACCCGCGACGGCGAACAAGCGGTGCAAGCTTCTCCGGCCCAGCAATGTTCCGCGGCTGCTGGTTCTTCCACCGTGTCGATGGTGGTTCACAAATTCCCGGCATTCGCGAAATCCACCGATGTTCACCTGATCCGCTCTGAGGGTGCTGTCGCACTTCGACCCATGACTCTTGAAGAGGCGATCAAAGAGGCACACTTTCGCGATCGCGATGTTTTCGTCTTCCGCGACCCCAAGGGCAAGTTGATGATCCTTCACCGCACCCGCGACGGCAAAATGGAGCTGATTGAGGCCCCGTAGATTGCGATGTTTAATCATTGCGATGTTTAGTTAAAGAGTTCGGGCTTGCCGTCACAATATGGCGAAGCCGTCGCGCTGTGGGATAGTCTGATCCCAGTGGAATCCGCAATTCCTCACGCCAGAGATACTGCGCAAAACAGCCTTCGCATTCCCTCGCTCAAACGGCCCTTCAGTCACTCCATTTTGTTTGTTGTGACAGTCGCTTTTGCGTTACGGCTCGCCGTGATTGTGATCGGCCACACCTATCGTATCAATCCACTGCGCGATCATTTTCAGTTTGGCTGGGAGATGGGACGGATCGCGCGCTCGATTGTTCGCGGGCAGGGATTCAGTTCTCCCACGGATCTGGACACCGGGCCCACCGCCTGGGCGGCGCCGGTTTATCCTTACTTCATAGCAGGGGCTTTCAGGTTATTTGGCCTATATACACGGGCCGCCGCGTTTGCCATGCTCGCATTCAACAGCCTTTTCGCGTCTCTTACCTGCTGGACTATCTACCTGATCGGCACCCGCGTTTATAACGAACAGGTAGGGCGAGCCTCGGCTTGGACCTGGGCGGTTTTCCCGTATGTCATTTACTGGCCGGTACGGATCATTTGGGAGGTCAGCTTTTCGACATTTCTGCTCAGCTTAGTCCTGTGGCTTACGATCCGCATGGCGGACAGCGCGCGCCGCCGCGACTGGATCATCTATGGATTGCTGTGGGGACTGATTCTACTCACCAACACTACACTGGTGATCCTGCTGCCTTTTTTCCTGGCGTGGATTATTTATCGCGCGCCGCAATCGTCGCGGCAATACTCTGGTGCGGCTCTTGCCCTGTTGGTCGCGGCCCTTTGCATCACGCCTTGGACGATTCGCAATTACCAGGTTTTTGGCCGCTTCATTTTCATTCGCGACAATCTCCCGCTCGAACTGCACGAATCCAACAACAACGACTCGTCAGGCCTTTGGACGCGCAATGAACATCCCGGCAACGATCCCGTGGCTATGCGCCGCTTTCAGGAGCTGGGCGAAATTCGTTTCATGGACGCGGAAAAAGTTCAGGTCCACGAGTTCATCCAGCAGAATCTGGGCATGTTTCTGCAGTTTACCTTGAAACGCATCTGGTATTTCTGGGCTGCGCCGCCGCAGACCGTGATCGTGGCCGGCTACGAAATGTGGGTCGCTCGCCATGTGGAATTTCTACTGGAAGCCTTGTTCGCCTTCGCAGGACTCATTCTCACATTGTGGCGGCGGCGAAATCTCTATGGCTGGCTCTTGGCGCCGTTCTTGCTTGTCTACCCGCTCCCGTATTACCTGGTGAATCCTTTCCAGCGCTACAAACACCCCATTGAATCAGTAATGCTGATTCTGATCGTGTATGTGTTGTGGGAAGCGAGAGCGATCAGAATCGACTGGCGACGCAAGAGCCGGGCATAACGTTCGCTCCCGATTTTGCACGACTTAATTCTCCCAGAGCACAAGACACAGATTTATTGTTTTCCAGCGTTCCCTCTCTCACTTAAAGTAACTTATGCGTTCGATTCTGCAGAAGAAGGGCCTGCGATTCATCTTTGCCGCCAACGTCATCTCTATGATTGGCAGCGGGATGAACTCGGCTGCGGTTGCCTGGTACATTCTGCAGGCCACGCACTCGGAAATTGCGCTGGGCACGTTTGCCGTGGTGCAAACCCTGCCGGCAATTCTTCTGCTCCCATTCACCGGCGTAATTATCGATCGTGAAGACCGTCGCCGCCTGGTGATGGCTCTCGACGTGATTCGCGCAGTTGTCATCGCTGTTGTCGCCGCACTCGCCTTCGAAGGGAAAGCCAAAGTCTGGGAACTTTACGCCATGAACATGCTGGTGGCCGCCGGTTTCTGGATGTTCTGGCCGACGATTACTGCGCTGATTCAGGAGATGACGCCCGGGGATGAATTCGTCCACGCCAATACTTTTCTGCTGGCGGGTGTGCAGGGAGGCTGGCTGATCGCCGGCGCGCTTGTCGGATTCGTATACAACAAGATCGGTCTCGGCGGGGTGCTGCTGCTCGACGTCAGCAGTTACGTGCTTTCATTTCTCTGCTATTTCGCAGTGCGCAAGGGACGTCACGTGGTACCGCGACCGGCCGAGTTGCATAACGATATAGTCGCCGCGGAAAGCGCGGTGCAAAAATTCTTCCGCGAGTTGCGCGACGGCGTCCACTTTCTTCGCGGACATCGCGAGATTGTTCTCCTGGGCATCAGCTGGGCGCTGTTTCTCTCTGCCATGATGACCGGAGTTGTGGTCACGCCACCCTTGAGCGACAACGTCTATCACAAGGGCGCCGTCGGATATGGTTGGCTGAATGGCGGCTGGGGTGTAGGCGCGTTTGTCAGTGCGTTCTATGCGCCTATGTTTATCAAAAAATTCGGAGCGCGAAGGTCGATAGCAATTTCGCTCGGAGTACTGGCCGTGTTGATGACCTCGGCGCCGACTATGCCCGTCCTCGCCCTCGCGGTTATGGTGTATGCGCTCATGGGTTCAGGCCGCGGCATCACCGGCGTGGCCATGAATACCAGCATGATGGAGCAGATTCCTCAGCACTTCATGGGACGGGTGCAGAACACTTTCTATTTCCTGGGGACGCTGTTGCAGGTGCTGCAATCGTACTTAGTCGGAGCGGTAGCACAGAGAAACTTGATCGCCGGCTTTTCGGTGATTGGCTTCGTTTATGCGGTTGGCTTCGCCACCGCCACCTGGCCGGTGCGCATAAATCGGCCCGTGGAACTCACGCAGGCAGAGTAGCTCGATTCAGAGCAGCTCTTATCGAGCCGCGTATAATGAGTACTTCAGGAAAAATTCAGAGGACTTATTCATGCCTTCTCCCAATGGCAACAGCGGTAATGGTCACAACGGAAACGGACATAACGGAAACGGTTCGCCTAAGCTGCGCGCCGAGTGGATCGCGAAACGCAAATCACAGAACACCGACGGCAATTTCTCGCAGATGCGTTACGCGCGCCAGGGCGTGGTCACGGAAGAGATGCATTACGTCGCCGAACGCGAGAAGCTGGCGCCAGAATTAGTCCGCGATGAAGTTGCCCGTGGACGCATGATCATCCCCGCGAACATCAATCATCCTGAGCTCGAGCCGATGGCCATTGGCGTGGAATCGCTCTGCAAAATCAATGCGAACATTGGCAACAGCGCCGTGACCTCGAACATTGGCGAGGAGCTGAACAAACTGCATACGGCTGTCCACTACGGAGCTGACACTGTGATGGATCTTTCCACCGGCGGAGACATTCACCAGATCCGCGGAGCCATCCTACGCCATTCCCCGGTTCCTATCGGCACCGTACCCATCTACGAAGCGGTCTCGCGGGTGAAGCGGATTGAAGATCTGAATGCTAATGTAATGCTTGAAGTAATCGAAGAGCAGGCTGAGCAGGGCGTGGATTATATGACCATTCACGCTGGGGTACTGGTCCAGTATTTGCCCCTGATCTCGAAACGTATTACCGGTATCGTGAGCCGTGGCGGCGCGATTCTCGCGCAATGGATGGCGCACCATCACAAGCAGAATTTTCTTTACGAGTGCTTTGACGATATCTGCAAGATTTTCGCCAAGCACGATGTTTCGTTCTCACTAGGGGACGGCCTTCGTCCCGGCTGCATTGCCGATGCCAGCGACGCGGCCCAGTTTGCCGAACTCAAAACTCTCGGCGAGTTGACGAAAAAAGCGTGGGAGTACGACGTGCAGGTGATGATCGAAGGGCCCGGCCACGTTCCGCTCGACAAGATAAAAGAGCAAGTGGATAAGGAACGCGAGCTCTGCTACGAGGCTCCTTTTTACACGCTCGGCCCGCTGGTCACCGATATTGCACCGGGTTACGACCACATTACGTCGGCTATCGGCGCAGCCATGATCGGGTGGCACGGTGCGGCGATGCTCTGCTACGTCACGCCCAAAGAGCACCTCGGCCTTCCAAATGAAAAAGACGTGAAAGATGGAATCATTGCGTACAAGATTGCAGCTCATGCTGCCGATCTGGCGCGGCACCGTCCCGGCGTGCAGGACCGCGATGATGCGCTCAGCTATGCGCGTTATAAATTCGATTGGGAGAAGCAGTTCGCTTTGTCGCTAGATCCCGAGACCGCCCGCGCCATGCACGATGAAACGCTTCCCGATGATTACTACAAAGAAGCGGCGTTCTGCTCGATGTGCGGACCGAAATTTTGCTCGATGAATTATTCGTCGAAGGTTGATGACTACAACCGCGAAGTCCATGGTCTGGAGAAGAAAGATTATTCAGAGCTGGTGGATCGGTTGGTGCCGCTGAAATAAGCGCGTGCTCGGTAGCGCAAACGGCTTAGTGCGAGGTCTTCGACCCGCTTCCGTAATACTTGTAGGTATTCGGGGCGACGTAGTCGTCGTGCGCGACATGCTTCGGTTTCGGATTCATAGCTGACTTCGCGGAATTCGCTTTCACCGAGTCAGTTTTTGCCGCCGTAGTTTGTGTGCTGGTCACAGTTGTCGTTTTTCGAACGGGCGTAACCGTCTTTTGGAGTGGCGCTGTGGCAACCGGAGCAGAAACATTCGCGTCCACTGACGGATTCGTGTTCAGGATCCGGCTGGGAAGCGACTTCGCCGCGTAATGCGGCACCACTGAAACGATCACCAGAGCGATGACCGCCACGATCGCAGCCATGGTCATTGACGCCCACAAGCGCGAATCGATAGCCGCCCGCTCGCGCCGAATTTTCCACGCTGACAATTGCTGCGTAGTGATGATTTTGGCTCGCAAAGCCGAAGCCGACAGCAGCATCCGCGAAGGAGTGGACGGTCGCGGGTTCGCGGGTCGGACCATGTCCTCGGTTGCCACCGTAGAGGCTGTGCGCCGTCTAGCCGACAATTGCTGTACGCGCGAAACTCCGGCGCGAGCCAGTCCCTCACCGAGTTCCAGAGAGCGGACGGTTTGCCGTCCACGTTCAAGTGCCTTGCCGCTAACTGAAGCCAAACTCAGCCATGCGGTTTTACCAGCTGAGCGAAGTCGCGAGAGGACTAAAACAAGCGCCTCCGTAATTTCGCTGGACTTTGGGACCAGCCGCTCTTCGACCTGCGGCTTAGGATCTGGCGGATTGTAAAGTTTCTGCTCAGAAATTGGCGACGCCTGGACTTGAACCGATGTGGCCAGCGACCCTTCTACCTGGGGCGCAGAAACTTGAATAATCTGAGCTGAAGGAACCACGGGAGTCGCAGTCGAGATGGCCTGAATCGGCTGCACGGCAGCAGGTGGAACCGCGACGGGCTGAACTTCAACGGTATGAACCGGCGTTGGCCGAATCTGCATAGGCTGGATTCGAGACGGCCGCGGAGCCTCAACCGCAGGTTCAATTGGAGTAGGAACATAAGCCGACAGCGGCATCGGGGTCAACTTGGATATCGGGCGCTCGACGGGGGTCTCAGGCTGTGCGATCCGCCACCAAGGAATTACTGCAGGCTTTGCGGGAGGGGCCTGGGAAGCAATAACTGGCGCTGGCTCAATTGGCTGCGCGGATTGCTCGTGCCGCACGCGCTCAATCTCTTGAGCGTAGTTGACGGTATAGCCCAGCGCTTCTTCGCTTTTCGCAACTTCTTCAGGGGTGGGTTCCTCGGTTGCATGCCAGATTAGGCCATGCGGAACCAGAGACTCTTCGTCGTCTTGCAGCTTGCGCTTATGATTCCCGAACATGACATTCTTTGATGCTGGTTTTCCGAGCCTAAGTTAGCTCGCAAAAGTTTGCATATGTGGCTCGTGCGGGGGCATCCATTTTCGGCCCCTCAATTCACCCGTTGCAACCGGCTCACTAGCTTTTGCGCCAGGTTTTCTTCCGATTCCGACCACAACAGCCGAGTCTTCGCGCCTGAATTCTTCTCCACCAGTGCAGTGAAGTCAACCAGTTTCTGCACGTTGTTCCGCACTTTTGACTCTAGCTCTGCAGAAAGTTGCAGTTCTTCGTACAGAAAAGGCGCGTCCAATCCAAAATCGACCTGTAACTGTCCTTGAATATCGGATTCGGCATCCTCGAACTCATCGCCGCGCACAATAAATTTCACCGGCGATGGCCTCAGTGTCCACTCCCCCTGAGGGATCAACGGCGACCACAGGTTCCAATTGGCCTCAAAAACGTACGCGTAATCCTCGTGCGGCAACCCCGCCGCAATCGTGACCACCTCTTCCGGTGAAATCCCCGGGCGAAAGCTCTCCTCCAGGATCGTGGGCTCGCTCCACGAGATAGGGTGAACGGCGACTCCGGAGACCCCTGGAAGCTGCGCCGAGAAAGGCAGTTGCTGCATGACTGCGGCAGCATGGGCAAGAGTTTCTACCAGTTCAGAGTCACTGAACCAGAGATTCAGATAAAGATTGTCGGGCATCCAGGTAGTTAGAGTGATACGAGCACTATTTTGATGCCCATTACCGCCGGGGGCGATACAAATCCGTACTGGTTCCGAAAAATACTTCGGCCGACTGCATCACCGTCTCTGAAAGCGTGGGATGGGGATGAATGGTGAGTGCAATATCCTTGGCCAATGCTGCCATTTCGATTGCCAACGTGCCTTCCGCGATCAGCTCACCAGCGCCTGCTCCAACGATACCCACTCCCAGCACACGTTCGTTCGCTGGATCCAGAATCAGCTTCGTCAGCCCTTCGGTACGGTCTACAGTCAGAGCACGACCCGAGGCTGCCCAAGGGAACTTCGCGACCTTGATCTCGCGGCCCTCTTTTTCGGCCTGAGTCTCGGTTAATCCGGTCCACGCGATTTCAGGATCGGTGAAAACCACCGCGGGAATGGCATTCGGCTCGAATGCCACTTTATGTCCGGCGATGTGCTCGACCGCGATGCGTCCCTCGTGCGATGCCTTGTGCGCCAGCATGGGTTCGCCAACAACATCACCGATCGCGTAAATCGCGGGATCGTCAGTTTGCAGATGCTTATTGACCTGAATGAATCCACGTTCGCCAACTCGCACCTGAGTACGATCAAGGCCGGGAATTTGGGAATTCGGTTTGCGTCCCACCGACACCAGCACCTTATCGAAGACCTTCTCGCGTTCCTTTACGTCTTTGCCATCGAAGCATACGCGAATTTCGTTGGCTTCTTCTTTTACCGCGGTCACGGTGGTGTTGAGGAGAATGGCGTCGAACATCTTTTCCAGACGCTTGTGCAGCGGCAGCACCAAATCGCGATCAGCTCCAGGCAGCAAACCGCCGGTCATTTCCACAACCGAAACTTTGGATCCCAGTGCCGCGTAAACCGTTCCCAGTTCCAGCCCGATGTATCCGCCACCAATCACCAGCAGCGTGCCGGGAACATCTTTCAAATCGAGGGCTGAAGTTGAATCCAGCATACGCGGGCTGTCGAGTTTCAGCGTGGGAACCACCGCGGGCCGCGAGCCGGTGGCGATAATGATCCGGTCGAAGCTGAGGGTATCTTCGCCACCGTCGGCCCTGTTTACTTTGACGGTATTTGAATTCTCGAAGCTCGCGTCTCCGCGAATGTACTGAACTTTTCTGGCCTTCGATATCTGCCCCAGACCGCCGGTCAGTTTGTTCACTACTCCTTCTTTGAACGATCGCAGACGCGCAACGTCGATTCGCGGTTCGCCAAACTCAATGCCCCAATTTTTTGCGTGTCGCGACTCACCGATCAGCTTGGCCACGTGCAGCAAGGCTTTCGAGGGGATGCATCCGCGATAGAGACACACACCGCCCGGGTTCTGCTCGCGATCAATTAGCGTGACCTTCATGCCAAGGTCGGCCGCGAGAAATGCAGCCGCGTATCCGCCCGGGCCGCCGCCGATGACCGCAATATTTTGCTGTGAATTTTCCGTCATTTGCTTAAATCTCTAACCACGAAGGACACGAAGCTACACGAAGGAAATTCTGATGTGATGAATAGTTTTCCTCGCCGAAGCTTCGTGTCCTTCGTGGTTGATGCCTTTTCTTTACCCCTGCACCGACAACAAGAACGGCTGTTCGAAAGCCTCAGCAATCCAGCGCAGAAACCGCGCCGCATCAGCGCCATCGATCAACCGGTGATCGTAGGAAAGCGACAGCGGCAGCACCATGCGCGGCTCAAATTTGTTTTCCATCCAAACCGGCTCCGTGCTCGACCGAGACAGTCCAAGAATCGCGACCTCGGGGTAATTTACGATCGGCGAGAATCCCGTTCCGCCGATCCCGCCCAGATTGGTGATCGTAAACGTCCCGCCTTCCATGTCTGCCGGGCTGAGTTTCTTATCGCGCGCTTTCTTGGAAAGTCCCGTCAACTCCGCCGCCAACTCCACAATATTTTTCTTATCCACGTCACGGAGCACTGGCACCAGCAGTCCGCGATCGGTATCAACTGCAACGCCGATGTTGATGAACTGCTTATATACGATCTCTTCCTTCTCCATATCGATGGAGGAGTTGAATTGCGGAAAAATCTTGAGCGCCGAAGCACAAACTTTTAACGCGATGGCTGTCACCGTCATCTTGCCACCGGCTTCAGCTGCCTTGGGACCGAACTTTGTCCGTAGCTGCTCCAGTTCGGTGATGTCGGCTTTGTCCTGCTGGGTCACGTGCGGGATCGCGCTCCACGCCTCCCACATGTGCTCGGCAGTTTTGCGCCTCACGCCGCGCATGGAAACGCGCTCGATCTTGCCCCACTTGCCGAAATCAGGCAGCGCAGGCTGTTTCAAGTGGGTTGCCGAAGGGCCTGCTCCGGACGCCGCCGCTGCGATCACGCCCTTCGCGTAAAGCTTTACATCGTTTTCGCTGATGCGGCCGCCAGGGCCGTTACCGGGCACATTGTGAATATCGATTCCCAACTCACGCGCCAAACGCCGTACGTGCGGTGCCGCCGGCACCGGTCCGCGATGTTCAACTCCGGCTGCGCGATCCAAATGCAACGGCATGCTGAATGTCGCCATCGCCGGGGCTTGCGGCTGATCCGGAGGCAGCGCCTGCTCTTCGGTCTTGCCTTCCGATTGGATGACCGCCTGAAATGCCGCTCGCGCATGATCGTGTATCTCTTCGGCGCGTGAAGGTTTCTGCGAAGTCGATTGCGAAGTTGCGCCCGGCTCAAGGGTAAATATCACCTGCCCGACTTTGATTGTGTCTCCCTGAGATACGTGAACATCTTTCACGATCCCGGTCAATGAAGATGGAACTTCGACCACAGCCTTATCGGTTTCGAGTTCCATTACCGGCTGGCCTTCGGAAATCTGAGCGCCGGGAGAAATCATGAGGCGAACCAGATCGCCTTGATGAATGTTTTCGCCAAGTTCCGGCAACTTGAATTCAGGGGCCTCGCTGGTTTCAGAGGGAACAATCGGCACGGCAGCTACCGGCGCTGATGCCGTGGGCTTTGCCGATGAAGGCTTTTCTGTCGAGACTGCGGCGGGCTTCGCTTCGGAATTTGGCGTGGCCGCAGGAGCGCTCGATGTTTTTGCGTCCGCACGCTTTCCGCCTGCACCGTTCTCCACCGTGAAGATCACTTGACCGACTTTGATTTTTTCACCCTGCTTGACCAGAACGTCTTTCACCGTGCCGCTGACAGACGATGGCACCTCGACTACCGCTTTGTCGGTTTCGAGTTCCATGACCGCCTGGCCTTCGGCAATGGTCGCGCCGGGCGCAATCATCAGCCGTACCAAGTCGCCCTGATGAACGTTTTCCCCAAGTTCTGGAAGCTTGAATTCAGTCACTCATTTCTCCGTGGCTTTTCCTCTGTGCAACTCTGTGTCCTCTGTGGTTAAAGGTTTTGCCCGGTAAGCAGAGAGAACACAGCTATTCGATCGGCCTAACTTATCGCTGGATTTGCTTTCTCAGGATTGACTCCCAAGTCTTTGATGGCCTGGCTGACGGTTTTCGACTCGATCTTTTTCTCCCGTGCCAGAGCGTGCAGGGTCGCCAGCACAATGTGTTTCGCATCGACTTCAAAGAAATCGCGCAGGGAGGCACGGCCCTCGCTGCGCCCAAAGCCGTCGGTGCCGAGAGAAAGCAATGGCCGCGGCATCCATTGCGAAATGGATTCCGGCAAAATTTTCATATAGTCAGAAGCCGCCACCAACACCCCTTGCGTGTTTTTCAATTGCTGCGCGACGAATGGCACCCTCGGAGTGTCTCCGGGATGCAGCATGTTCCAGCGCTCGCAATCGTTGGCGTCCCGGTACAGTTCCTTGTAGCTGGTCACGCTCCACACATCTGCGGCCACGCCGTATTTTTCCAGCAACGCTTGCGCCTTGAGGACTTCAAACATGATTGCGCCGCTGCCAAAAAGTTGCGCCTTCAACTGCGCGTCCTTCTTTTGCGAGGGCTTAAACAGATACATCCCCTTCAGAATGCCCTGGCGCACCCCGTCGCCTTCCGGCATCGCCGGCATAGGTAGCGGCTCGTTCCCGATGGTCAGGTAATAGAAGATGGATTCCTGGTTCACGTACATGCGCCGGATTCCATCCTGAATAATCACGCCAATTTCAAACGCGAACGCCGGATCATAAGCGAGCAGATTGGGAACGCTCAGCGCCAGCACATGGCTGTGTCCGTCCTGATGCTGCAAGCCTTCGCCTGCAAGCGTCGTTCTGCCCGCGGTTCCACCCAGCAGGAAGCCGCGCACCCGCATGTCTGCCGCGGCCCAGATCAGATCTCCGATGCGCTGGAATCCGAACATCGAGTAGTAAATAAAGAATGGGATGGTATTGATCCCATGATTTGAATAAGAGGTTCCAGCCGCGATGAACGAGCTGATCGATCCGGCTTCGGTGATACCTTCTTCGAGAATCTGCCCGTCTTTCGCTTCTTTGTAATAGAGCAGTGTGTCCATATCGACCGGCTCGTATAGCTGGCCGACACTCGAATAAATTCCCACCTGGCGGAATAGCGCTTCCATACCAAAGGTGCGAGCTTCATCGGGAATGATGGGAACGATGAGCTTTCCGATCTCTGGATCGCGCAATAATTTCGCCAGCAGCCGCACGAACACCATGGTGGTAGAAACTTCGCGACCGTCGGTGCCTTTGTAAAATTCCTCGAAGTGAGCTTCATTAACCGGCTTGATTGGCTTGGAGCGCACTTTGCGCTCCGGCATGTAACCACCCAGTTGTTTGCGCCGCTCCTGCATATAGCGGATCTCAGCGCTGTCGTCCGGCGGCCGATAAAACGGCGCGTTGTGCAATTCTTCGTCCGGAACCGGAATTCCAAAGCGCGAACGGAACATGCGCAACTCGTCTTCGTTCAGCTTTTTCTGCTGGTGGGTGATGTTCTTGCCTTCACCGGCTTCGCCAAGTCCGTAACCCTTAATGGTTTTGGCGAGTATCACCGTCGGCGCGCCTTTGTGCTCCACCGCCGATTTATAGGCGGCATGCACTTTGATTGGATCGTGACCGCCAAGGCGCATGCGCGCCATCTGCTCATCGGAGAGGTGATCTACCATGCGCAGCAACCGGGGATCGGTTCCAAACAAATTCTGGCGGAAGTAAGCTCCACTCTCCACGAAAAATTTCTGGTACTGGCCGTCGGTGATTTCTCCCAAACGCCGTACCAGCAGGCCGTCACGATCGTTCGCGATCAGACTGTCCCAATCGCTGCCCCAAATGACTTTGATTACGTTCCAACCGGCGCCGCGGAAAATGGCTTCGAGTTCCTGAATGATCTTTCCGTTGCCGCGGACGGGGCCGTCGAGTCGCTGCAAATTGCAGTTGATGACCCAGATTAAGTTGTCAAGCTTCTCGCGTGAGGCCAGGGTGATCGAGCCCAAAGATTCCGGTTCGTCCATTTCGCCGTCGCCGAGGAATGCCCAAACCTTGCCGCCGGTCGAAGTTTTCAGCCCGCGATTTTCCAGGTACTTAATGAAGCGCGCGTGATAAATGGATTGGATCGGCCCCAATCCCATGCTGACGGTGGGGAACTCCCAGAAATCAGGCATGAGCCAAGGATGCGGATAGGAAGAAAGTCCGCCGCCGGGTTTCAGTTCGCGACGGAAATTCTCAAGTTTTTCTTTCGGAAGGCGTCCTTCCAGAAAAGCCCGCGAATACATTCCAGGTGCTGCGTGGCCCTGGAAATAAACGATGTCGCGATCGCCGTTCTCGGTTCGCGCGTGCAGGAAATGGTTGAACGCAACCTCGTACAAAGTGGCCGCCGAGGCAAAGGTGGAGATGTGTCCGCCGATGCCGTTCTCTAGCTTATTGGCACGGACGACCATTGCCATCGCGTTCCACCGAACCAGACTCTTGATACGGCGCTCCATCTCCTGGCTTCCGGGGAATGGTGCCTGTTGGCGGACCGAAATCGTATTTTGATAAGGAGTCGTGGCGGTGAAGGGAAGATTGACGCCCGCAGCCCGTCGAGCGTGAAGTTGCAGCTGCTGCAGAAGCCGGCCCGCGCGCTCCGGGCCGCCCGTAGCCAGGACGTAATCGAGCGAATCCAGCCACTCGCGGGTTTCGAGTACTTCCAAGCCATCATTGTTATTATTATTCCGCGACGCGGTCGGGGGTTGCTGCGGTTCTGCCAATACCGGAGTCTGTGCCAACTCTGACTTCTCCACGTTGTGAATGAGAACATTCCATGATAGAAGATTCCGTGAAATTTTGCTGCGCAGCGCTTTCGCGTCTTATCATTCAGTTCCCAGAAACTTTGTTGTGCCGAACTGATAAATCCATCATCTAACGCGAATAAAAGGAGGATATATATGGCAAAGAAGATCCCGTCTGGAAATCGTCCGAGTGCAGATCCCCGAGTTCATCAGCGCGGCCCTGAACTTCAACAGTTCGGAACCGTCACCCACGCATTTAATCTCGAGTTGGAAGAGCCGGTACGTCTGGAAATGACCGAGCAGCTCAACCAGTTGCTAGCTGATTCCATGACCCTCCGCGATCTCTACAAGAAGTCGCATTGGCAAGTTGCTGGACCAACTTTTTACCAGCTCCACCTTCTGTTCGATAAGCACTTCGACGAGCAGGTCGAAATCGTCGATGCCATCGCCGAGCGAATACAGCTTCTCGGCGGATTAGCCATCGCCATGGCACATGACGTTGCTGAAACCACTCGTATTGAGCGTCCGCCGAAGGGTAGAGAAGAAGTACCCGTGCAGATTTCCAGGTTGCTGGATGCGCACCTGGTTATCATTGGCCACTGCCGCAAGCTTGCGGACCGGGCCGACAAACTCGGTGACCAGGGCACCAACGACTTGGTGGTCAGTGACGTCCTCCGCACGAACGAACTCCAGTCCTGGTTTTTGAGTGAGCACCTGGTTAACGAACCGCTGGTTCACGCCGACCAGGACACATCGAAAGCTGCTGACTAATGGAGATACAGGTCTCGGATTGGATTTAGGAGCAATTTGCTGAAGAATTGCTCCTAAACCGAGCTGAGATTTGGCTTTATTCAGATATACCCCTTGTTGGATCGGGCATCCAAGTAAACCACCGAGACCGTTTCAGGAGGGGTGAACATGGCACATCAGAGCACCACTGTTCCGATTAGGAACACCAGGAGTCAGCCGATATCCTGGCCGAATCCGGAGCGGGCCACGCCGCGAACTCTCCCCCCTCGAACTCCTGCAATCGCGAATGATATCTATCGATCCTCTTTGGCCGCTGCGAAAGACTCTCTCCACGCCGCCCGGCGCAAGGTTTCCGGCGCTGCGAACTCGCTGACCCGTACGGTTCGTCGTTTCGCCGACGAGCGCCCTTTGGATTTTGTCAAGGTGGTTGCCGGGGTTGCTTTCGTGACCGGAGTGGCTCTACGAATCTGGAGGTCTAAACGTTATGCACAACATACGACTTGATAACGGCTCGCGTAGCTTGGGCGCGATTCTGGCCGACATCGTTGATGAATTGCAGGAATTCGTGAACACCCGCATACAGATGGTTAAATCCGAACTGCACGAAACCCTCTCGGCGGTGAGCGTCGCAGTACCCTTGGGATTGCTGGCACTCATTCTGGCAGCGACGGGTTTTCTCCTGCTTACGGCTGCGGGTGTGTTCCTGGTGGCTTTGGCTTTTGCCGGTAGTGCCTATGCCTGGTTTTATGCATTTGTCATGGTTGGCGTCGTATGGATCGCGTTCGCGAGCATAACAGCGTTTTTTGCCTATAACGGATTTCGCGCAAGAGCCAAGTTTCCCAAACACACAGTTGAAGTCTTGAAAGCCGATAAGGTTTGGATCGAATCAGAAGCGAGGACCAAATATGGCCGAGTTGCCTAGCTACGATCTGGAATTAAAAGCTGCCGAGGAACGGCGCCGCCTGCACGCTACTCTTGCGGAGCTACGCTCGCGAGTCCACGCGGAACTCGATATGAAGAAGCGAGTACGCCAGCACTTAGGAATTGTGTGCGGGGTCGCCGCCGTCTTAGGTTTGGGTCTGGGCTACTCGGTTGCCGGATTGTTCCTCCGCCATTAACTTCAACCGAATCAATAGCCTCGACGGATTCCGGCAGCTGCCCATGCTGAGAGTTTGCATCTCTCATAGAACTCTTTTGTTGCTCTTATGAGATTGTTTAGGGAGGTATTTTCATCCACTAGCCTTAATTTTGTTACAAATTTGGAACAACATCAGCTACACTGGCGCGGATGTCTTACATCCGCAGCTTGACTATTAAGATCGGTTTCTGGAACGCGCGTTCGGGTTTTTTGAAGATGCGCCTTGCGAAGTTTTATGATTGACCTGGGCACCAGAGGTTGCCGCCCATGGTGACAGCAGGCTCGACTCTGCGCAGTTTGCGCGAGAAGCTAGGTCTCACGATGCGCGACGTGGAAACCGCAAGCGAAAAGCTTGCCCGCAAACGCGGCAACGTCGGTTACTTTGTACCCATTAGCCGTCTTTCCGATGTCGAGACCAAGGGAATTACTCCCAGCATTTATCGCCTTTACGCTCTCGCCATCATCTATCACAGTGATTTTCGCTACCTGCTCCGTTTATACGGAGTCGAATTAGACCTCGAAGTTTCCGATCTGGAAATCAGCTCTCCCCCAAAGTCCCATCTCTCGCAAGCGCTCTCGACAGTCGAGTTGGTGCATGTGCCCGTACGCATGGATCCCAGCTTCGATCTTCGCAAGACTCTGAATTTTGGTCGGATGATCGAACAGTGGGGAACTGTTCCGCTCAAATATCTCGAGCAATTATCGAAGAGTGGATTTACCTATGGTTATGTCGGCAGCGACGATCTGACTATGTATCCCATTCTGCCTCCCGGCAGCTTCATTCAGGTGGACGAATCGAAGAACCGGGTGTCGGAAGGCGGATGGAATTCCGAATACGAGCGTCCGATTTATTTCGTTGAGACCCGTGACAGTCACATCTGCTGCTGGTGCACACTTACCGGCGATAGCATTATTCTTCAGCCTCACCCTCTGTCACCGGTGGCGCCGCGGATCCAGCAGTATCCCCAGGATGCCGAAGTGATTGGTCAAGTGGTGGGCGTGGCGTTAAGGCTCGGTGAGTGGCGTTCAACTTCCGATTTCGTTCCAGCCCCAAAAGAGCGTGCAGCACTGAATTAAGATGACGCGCCGATCCCGCCCCGGGGTCGTCCGGAAGCAACTCCGCTTTTCCCAGATTCTCCAGGTACCCTTCAGGATTGACCCCGGCATTGTTGCTGCTCGACTCAGCGTTTTCAAGCAGCGTCCGCAAGGGAGTACGGAGTACTTCAGAAACAGCTGCACGATGGGCTTCATGAAATGCTTTCCTGGCGGGAGCCTCCCCATGCAATTTGCTGAAGCCCCAATGCCAGTACCCACCACGCAACTTACGCAATCCTCCTAAGTACTCGAGCCGTCTCAAACAATCGCCCAGAGCTTCCAAAGTTGTTTGCGATAAGTCTTCAAATGCGGATTTGAGCGTCATTTTGTTCGGCTTTTCATAAATGTGAATAATTCGCGCGGTCTGATCAGGAGCCTGCTAATCGGCACATTATCACGGCGAAATCCCAACTTCAACCAAGGAGTTCGTCGTGAAAAAAACATTATTGCTTCTTGCTGCTGCTTTACTCGCCATGTGCGTAACCGTTCCTCCAGCTACGGCGGGCGGTAACCCGCTGTGCCCTCCGGGAACAACGTGTGAGTAAGCGGACCTCAAAACAAGTTTGATTGTGGGCTACCGCCAAAAAGAGCTAGTATTTGCGGTAGCCCATGTTTATTGCCAGTTACTATCTCTGGATAGCGCCCCATATCCTGTTAGCTATTTTTCTAATTTGGCTGTTCCGTCGGGGATGGCAAAGGCAACTTCCCATTTTTGTAGGCTATGTAGTGTTCGAGTTAGTGCAATTCATTGTCCTGTTCACAATTTTTCGTCATTATTCTCCGTTTCCGGCGGCAATTTACAAGTGGACCCTGGTTGTTGGAGAAGGGATTGGTTCCATTTTGGAACTCGGAGTTATCTACGAATTGGCCAACGAATTGCTCTTATCTCGTTCATCACTTGGATCGGCGTTGCGTCCGGCTTTGCAGATAATTCTGGCGTTGCTTCTGTTGGGAGCGGCGATCGGTTCTGGCGCTTTCTCCGGCATCAGCGTTCAAAGGGTTACTAACGTTTTTGAGATGATCAACTTCTCTTCGAATCTAATTGAAGCAGGCATGGTGCTTTCTCTGTTCATCTTTGCCCGTGCGTTGCGCGTTTCATGGCATAGTTGGGTCGCTGGAGTGGCGTTGGGTTTTGGGGTTTCGGCATCTATCGACCTGGTTAGTGCCGCCCTACGGGCAGAATGGGGGAAGCGCGCCTTCGTTGCAGCTGACTTAACTCAAATGGCCGCGTTTCACGTATGCGTGGTCATCTGGCTCGTATCCCTTTTTCTGGCCGATCGCACTCCGCCTTTCACAAACGCGAAATTAAAGGTTTCAGATTTGGAACTATGGGACCAGGAATTGCAAAGGATGGTTCAGCGATGACCATTGCCATAGTATTCATTTTTCTTGGCCTGCTTGCCTTGGCCCTGACTACTTATCTGGCCAGGGGGCACCTCAGTAAGCGCAACGATTTGCAAATACTTGCTACCCAGTTGCGCCCGGTCGATGTCAGCGCGTTTTGCAATTTGATTTCTGCAAGTGAGCAGCAATACCTGCGGGAGCATCTGCCTCCACGCGAATTTCGCAGCATCCATCGCGAACGCATGGGCGCAGCAGTCGAGTACGTGCGCTGCGCTGCCCACAATGCCTCCATATTGATGCGATTGGGAGAGTCGGCCCGGCAACATTCGGATCCCTCGGTGCGAGAGGCTGGGGCGAAATTGTTAGAGAATGGGCTCCGCTTGCGACTGTATGCGATTCAGGTGGTTCCGCGGCTTTACCTGTCAATGGCGTTTCCCAAGGCATGGCCGTTCCCTGACACTCTGGCCGATACTTATGACGAGATGAGCCGCCAGGTTGTGACCCTGAGCTGTCTGCAATTTCCCACTCACGGGATGTCTTCGGCGCTTTGAGCATGGGAACGATACGACGTCTCATAACCGTAAGTCTGTTTTGTATCGTCGGGTTTCTGACAGAAGCGGCGAGCGCGCAAATTCAAGCAAAAACTTCGATGAAGCGCTCCGACCTTTTCCGTTCACTGCCTCTCACCAAGTTTTACGATACCCCTGATCCGCTGCCGCCCGGCAATCCTGGAGATTTGATCCGCTCAACCTCGTTTGACGAATACGATTTGCCTCCAGAAGTGAACGCAATCCGTTTTATTTATCATTCGCAAACTGCGGCTGGCGCAGACGTCGCGGTATCAGGTGTGATCTTGTTTCCAGACCTCAAACCGCCCGTTGAAGGCTGGCCAATCATTGCGTGGGCGCACAGTTGGACGGGCGTTGCGCGTTCATGCGCTCCCTCGCTGGCCAGAAATCTGCAGCACGGGCCGTTTCTTGCGATGTATGTGCATCTCGGCTATGCCGTAGTCGCCACCGACTACGCCGGCCTAGGCACGGCGTCTCGAAGCGCGTTTGCGGACATTTCGTCCAATGCATCGGACGTAATTTATTCGGTTGCTGCCGCACGTCGCGCCTTGCCGCAACTCGGTTCGCACTGGATCGCTATGGGTACGGACGAAGGCGGAATGGCGGTGGTGGGTGTGGCCGAATTGGAGAGCGGTCTTCACGATCCCAATTATCTCGGCAGTATCGCGATCTCACGTTTGGGCGACATGCAGAATCTGTACGCTTCCGAAAGCACCCTTACTTACAAAATGCCGCTTTTTCTGGCTTACGGCATCAAGACGGCTTTTCCGCAGTTCGATGTGAGTGACATGTTGACGCCAGAATCAACTTCGCTTTATGACAAGATCAGTCAAAGCTGCGATGAAAGCGGAAACCAATCAGAAGCTTCTGCCAACGCAATTCTCAAGCCAGGCTGGAAAACCAATTCGTTCGTTCAGAAATATTTTGAGCGCAACCGCCTCGGCCTGCGGCCTGCCAGCGCTCCGTTGCTGGTTATCGGCAGCGAAGATGATCCCAGCATTGCTGAGACCGCCAAGATTGTTACTCGCTTGTGCAAAGAGGGAGCGCGAGTGCAATTCGAAGAATTACCGGAATCAGATCCCGGCCGCGTGATTGGAGATTCGGCTCGTGACCAAATGGCTTGGATTCAGTCCAGGTTTGCAAATGCGGCGCCGCGTGACAACTGTTCAGCGCAACATTGATCACAGCGGGGGACGGTCAGTGTTTGTAAACGATCATTATCCCAAGCACAACCGGTAGGTAGAGAACAGAAGCATGGAGCAGTCGGCTGGCTAGAACCGTCGAAGCCGAGCGGGTCAGTTTCATAACGTGGTAGATCAAGAACGCTCCAGCTAATCCCATGGCGATCAGGTACCCGGGCCTGCTGGCCATGGGCAGAATAGTCATCGCCACCAGAACGACAGCAAACCCCAAAATCTCTGCGCGGGTGAAACGGGAATCACGATCGAAGCTCGGCAACATGTGATAGCCGGCGCTCGCGTAATCCTGGCGATACATCAGTGCGATAGCCAGGAAATGTGGGAACTGCCACAGGAAAAGAATCGCAAACAGGAACCAGGCTTGCGGGTCGATTGTCCCGGATCCCCCAGCCCAGCCAATCAGCGTTGGCATAGCGCCTGGAATCGCTCCTAGCAATGTGCACAACGCCGTCTTGCGTTTGAGCGGCGTGTAGATCAAAAGATAAGAAAGTAGAGTCGAGACCGCCAGCAGGGAAGCCAGCAGATTCACTGTGGCTGCGAGATATACTCCGCCAGCCACGCTGAGAAGTATCCCAAACTGAAATGCTTCACGACTGCTCATTCTGCCTGAAGGCAAAGGCCGAGTCGCGGTACGCCGCATCTGCCCGTCGTAGACCCGCTCCATCCATTGGTTAAGAGTTGCCGTGCCGCTGGCCACCAGCAATGTCCCCACCAGCGTGTTGACCAGGCCGAGGATCCGCATTGGGCCGCGACAGCCGAGGTAATACCCAGCCGACGTGGTCATCAGGATGAGCAGATTCACTTCGGGCTTGGTCAGAATGTAGTAGTCCCGCAGCTTGGACCTGAGGTTTTGCGTAGTAGTAAGGCTCTCGGGCATTCCTGCGATCGCGATGTTACCACTCCTGGCCAGGTTCGACCCCCTGTTCGCTGCGTCTGATCTGATTACGCTTTTTGTGTACCAGAAAAACCATACCGATAGAGCCGAGTGTGGGAGGAACAACCAGAATCAGAATTCCGCTTTTCAGCGCTTCAATCATTCGAGCCCCAGCCGAAGCCGCTTGAGTGTAGCAGAGCGCGCAGCTTTGCGAAAAAGCCGGTGGCGCTGTGAGCAACACAACCACTGCCGCCAACGCAAACCATGCGAACTGGAGACGCGATGCTTTCATTCGAATTATCTCGATTTTAGCTAGGGCCTATTTTTGTGAGCCGGAAAACGAGCACCCGAAAACTGTCAGTCCAGATGTAGTTCATGGCAGCGAGAACGAAGATCATCGTAAAAACTACGTATTGGATGAAAATCTTTTTCTCCGAGCCCAGGTTCATCCAGAATAACATCACCAGCACGGTTTCGATGATGGCGAAGGAGAACATGCGAACCACCAATTGGCCTCCTTCGGCCCCGCGATAACCGATTAGGAACTGCAGCGCAGTGATTACTAACAACAAGACGTATACCGCCACGTATTTCTTCATGCTGTGCGTTTTCGCTGTCGCCATATTTGTTGGCTCCTGATTTCCCATCTAGCGCGCTAGATTCATCAGATAAACGACGGGAACGATAAACAGCCATACCAGGCCTACGAACTGCCAGAAAAGATTGACGATTTCAATATCATCGGCGTTGTAGCGCCCACCGCGATAGCGCAGGTCGACGATGATAAGAGCTATTGTGCCGCCGGAGATGTGCAGCAGGCTGAATCCTGTAATTACGTAAAACGATGCCCCAAAAACCGCGGTTCCCCAAGGATTGTGAAACAATCCGACGCCCTGCTGGATCATCGCCATCCACTCGCGGATGTGCAGCAAGGTGAAGAGAATGCCCGCTACCGCAGTGATCATCATCCAGTTAAAAGCTTTCGCCTTGTCGCCCGCTTGAGCGGCAGTGAGCGCCATCAGCATCGTCAAGCTGCTGGTGAGCATGATGAACGTCATGATTGCGACACTGGTGACCCCATGGAACGGCCTTGGCCAGTCAGGGGTAGCGTTGCGCAAGAATGCGTAAGCTGCGACACATGCAGCGAATGTCATTATGTCCGCCATAATGAACAGCCACATGGCCAGCTTTTTGGAAGGAATCGCAAACGGCCGGTCTTCCATCGGCGGAGTGCTATGTGCTGGAGCTGCGTGTGACCCCATCGTCAAGTGTGCTTCGCTCACGGTGCCTCCTGTCGTGACTGCACTAAAGCTTCATCCAAAGCAGCAAAAGCAAATACACCCATAGAATGCCCATGAAATGCCAATAATAAGAAAACGTATCCAGTGTGCTGCGTCGTAACGAAACCCGGCGCAGTTTACGGATGACGTATGTCAGTCCGATTAGACCGCCCAGCACATGTATGGCATGCACTGCAGTAAGCAAATAGAAGAACGAGCTGTTTGGATTAGTAGCGAGATATAGTCCTTCCGACTGCAACTGCATCCACGCCATGTACTGTCCGACTACAAAAACCACACCTAACAGCATGGTGAAGTACAACCACCGTGCGGGTTTCAGATCGGCATTCCTTGCGCCACCCATGAACACTGCAATCCTGCGGCGTGACATTTCTAGGGTTACGCTGCTGGCAAGCAATACCAGGGTATTGAAATAAAGAATGCGTGGCAGGGTAAGGTGGTGCCAATCCATTGCCGCACCCTGGCGCACGACCAAAGCGCTGGTGAAAGCCGCAAAGCTCATGGAAATTGCAGCCAATACCACCCAGATCCCGGTCTTTGATGGAGGCGGGGCATACTCTTGGACCGCCCGTAGGCTGCCGTCGCCCGGAATCAGGTTTCCGAAGCCTGCGTCGCCGGAACTTCTCCTTCCCGTTGAGCCAGGTTCTCTAATTTGTGGCGGTTCGGGAACTGTGGTTGCCATGGATACTGAACTCCTCAATTTACTGCGTGACCATTGAATCGACATCAGTTTTATGGCTCGTCGTGCGCGCCCTTCACCTGCTCAGGTGAGTCTTGCATGACGTAATCACCGGTTGAGCTCTGCACGCCGTATTGATACGGGTCGTGATAAACCACTACATGCTTGCCCCCGAAATTATCAAACGGAGGCGGGGAAGGTACAGACCACTCCAGCGAGGTGCCCTCCCACGGATTGGCAGGAGCAGGCTCTCCCCAGAACCGGCTGTGAATCAGGTTGTAAAGGAAAATTAATTGGACGGCGCCAGTAAAGAGTGCTGCGATCGTAATGAAGCGGTGAACGCCGATCAGCGGCTGCATGTAATCCACCACAAATGCCTGATAGCGGCGCACATTGCCGGCCAGTCCCAAGTAGTGCATTGGCATAAAAATGCAGTACACGCCGATAAAGGTGAGCCAAAAATGAAGCTTGCCTAGATTGTCGTTCATCATCCGCCCAAACATTTTGGGGAACCAAAAGTAAGTTCCAGAGAAAATGCCGAAGATCGCTGCGATAGCCATAGTGAAGTGGAAATGAGCCACCACAAAGTAGGTCGCGTGCAGCAATATCTGGATGGCCGGCTGAGCCAGGAAAAATCCGCTTACCCCTCCAGTGATAAACATCGAAATAAAGCCCAGCGCGAACAGCGAAGCTGAGTTAATTCGCAACTTCGCTCCGTAAAGGCTGCCAATCCAAATCAGCACAATGATTGTGGAAGGGATCGTGATCAACAGCGTCGGAAAAGAAAACAGAAGCGACGAGAGCGGATTCATTCCGCTCACAAACATATGGTGTCCATACACCATATAGCTGAGGACAGCTAAGGCGCCCATGGAGTAGACCAATACGCGATGGCTCAGCATCGGCTTGCGCATGTTGGTGATAAGAACGTGCGATACGATGCCCATCCCAGGCACGATGGCGATGTATACCTCAGGATGTCCGAAGAACCAGAACAGGTGCTGCCATAGAAGAGTCGATCCCCCCGAGTGTGGCTGCAACTGATCATTGATAACCAAATTGGATGGCACGAAGAAACTCGTCCCGGCCACATGATCGAGAATGAGCATGACGCAGGCTGGCATCAGTACGGAGAAAGCCGTCAGACCCATACAGGAGGTAATGAACCATGCCCAGGTAGGCATGGGCAGCCGCCACATGCTCATCCCTTTACAACGGAGGTCGAGCACGTTGGGGATGAAATTTAAGGCCCCGAACAATTGACCGACGCAGAAGATGGCAATGGATATTGCCCAAATAATTACGCCTGAACCCTGGCCAGGACCGGCCACGGATCCGACCGCGCTGAGTGGGGCGTATTGGGTCCACCCGCCTAGGGTAGGGCCATCACCCACGAAAAAGGACAACAGCATGACGCAGAACGCCACGAATGTAGTCCAGAAGGACATCATATTAAAATGCGGGAACGGCATATCCTCGGCGCCAGTGTGGATGGGCAGGAAGAAATTACCAAAAGCCGCGAAGGGTACAACCGTTAGCACAAAGAAGACCATGAAAGTGGCATGCATGGTCATCAATTGCAGGTAGAAATCTGGCGTCATAATGTCGCCAGGAGCCCCATTGCTGGAAAGGTAGTGCAACCCTGGGATCGCCGCATTTGTCCATCCCAGGTGGATGCGCATGAGCCAGGAAAGCACCATCCCTATAATCACGGCGGCCAGGCCAAGGCCATAGTATTGCTTCCCGATTACTTTGTGATCCAGACTAAAAACGTGCTTCCGGATGAAACTCGTCGGTGGGCCATGGTGTGCTGCCGCATGTGTCGATGCATCGTGCATATGCTCGCCTCGCTATTGCAAACTTGCTTGCTTTTTCAACCAACTATCAAAATCTTCCTTGGAGAGCACACTCAGGTATGCCCTCATGTTGTAGTGTCCCAAACCGCACAACTGGCTACACACAATTTCGTACCTGCCGACTTTCGTGGCAGTGAAGTGAAGCTGCAGATCTAGTCCGGGTACAAAGTCTTGGTGAATTCGCAACGCGGGGACATAAAACGAATGGCTGACGTCTTTGGAGTGCATCAGCAGGCGGATCTCCTGGTTAACCGGAACCGCCATTTCTGCGGTCACAACATCGTCCTTGGAGTCAGGATCGTGGTCTGTATCCAGCCCGAAGAAATTCTGGTTGGCCTCGTTGATGAGATCCGGATGTAAGGGGCCGAATTTTCCATCCTGTCCTGGATAACGAAAATAGAACGCGAACTGACCGGCCTGGACTTGCACCGGCATAGAATCGGCGGCAGGCGGAGTGAAGTAGATGTTTGCCCACGCCTTTATTCCAAAAGCTCCTAACGCCAACACTTCTGCCCCTACCAGCACAAAGGCCGCGATCACAAGACCTGTGGCGCCGCCGGGAAAACTCTTCGATTCAAGAACCACCGTTTCCGCCGGAGCAGTTTTCAGCCCCTTTGATTTGGAGACAGAGAACTTCCAAATGAACCAAGCTAATATGAACTGCGAGGCAAGGAATGAAATGCCGGCCTCAATCATGGTTTCAGACATCTGGTCGTCGATGGCTTGACCATGGGTCGAGATGTCGGGCACCGGGTGCCAGGTATTCCGCACAATGGGAATGGCGGAAAGTATCATGATCACGACGATGGTAACTGCAAAGAGTTTTGCCATTGCGCCCTCGCCTTAAGCTGGGTTTGACCGTCTTAAATTGACGCCTACTTTGCTTTGAAAGTGAAATCAGCTTTCGCTGGCGCCCCAGCCGCCACCGTTACTTTCGCAGTCTGAGTTCCCAAATCTTCCTGCCACGCCGTCACGGTATAGCTGCCCGGCGGCACGCCATGAATTGTGTAAGCGCCGCTCTCATCTGTGGTCGCGTAGGGACCTTTAACTACTACAAACCATCCGTGCATCCAGGGATGAATGTTGCACTTAACCTGAATCGCAACTTCCTCTGACTTCCAGCTCTGAACGATCGGCGGCGCACCGGGGGGCTGCGACCGATTCCACGGAATATTTCCCGTCATTGGATTTGGTTCCGGATGGATGTTATGCGCCGTTTGATCGCTGGTCGTAACTTTATATTCTTGCCCAGCATCCATCGCCAGTACGTGGGGGGTGTACATACATCCCTTTTGGTCGAATGTCGGGGTGCCGGAGGCCTTCTGGCTGGCTGCGTCTCCAGATAAACCTTGAGATAGATAGAGGACTACATTCTGCAGGCCATCATCTTTGCCGACAATAACATTTTCCATTTTTGCCGGGTTGTTTTCGTGCTGCTTGACACAATAAGGATCCTTCGACATGTCGATGCCCCGCATGTGGGGAGGAGTGCCGCTCAATTTCACGGTTCCGGTAATGGAGCCTTCCCCTGCGGCATTTACCTTTTTATTGAGGCTGACGGCACAAAGGCCAACAATCACGACCGCGGTTAGCGTTGCAGCGAATAGGGAATAGCGTTGTTTGCTCATAAACGTTCTCCTATAAAAACTGGTGTGCCGAATTATTGTTGACTGACCGGCTTTAAATTCAGCTGTTTCGCAATTTGCTTTTCTTTTGCGTTGTATGGGTTCTTTGGCTGCAAGGTGCGCAGGTAGAAGACCAAGTCCCAAGCTTCATCAGGTTTGATGTTATCTGCAAACGACGGCATCGGCGTACCGTCCAGCCCGGTCATAAAAATTCGATAAAGGTCGCGATCGGTGCTTCCGCACAGTGGCCTCGAGCCTTCAGTAAAGTTGTAGGGTAAAATCGGCCGTCCCAGATCGTCGGTGAGGGTGGAAGCGGATGGGCCGTTGGCCATACCTTGAACGCCGTGGCATTTCCAGCACTGAACCTTTCCGAAGATTTCTTGCCCGGCCTTTACCCTGTCAGCAGTAACGTCTGGCTCTGCCGGGATTTGAATCGGAGTGCCCGCCTTCTCGTTCTGCCAACGCGGAGAATAATGCTTGATCCACGCGACCAGATTTGCCCGCTCCTGCCCGGTTAGGGTGTTCCATGAAGGCATGTTGGAGCGATCCAAACCGCGCCCGATAGTGTCATACAGATCCTGGTCGGTAGGCAAAGTTCCAGTCGGAGTAGAGCGGCATTTGAAAGTGGCAAGTTGGAAGTCACGCGGCTTTGGCATAAGCCATTGCGCGTTCTCTCCGTTACCGTCGCCCAACGGCCCGTGACAGCCCACGCAGTAGCGGCGATAATCTCCGGCGGCGGCTTTCCCACTACCCGTGAATTTACCCACGTGACTCGTAGCTACGGGCGAGTTCAACCACTCTTCCTCTTGATTCGTGCTGAGTTGTGCGAAGGAGGCGCCGGCGAATGCCAGCACTGCCACTGCGCACGCGGCGAGTTTTAACTTTTGTGTACGCATATGCTCCTCCTTAGAAATCGAAGTCAAAGCCTGACATCAAGCTGCTGCTGGTTACATCGCTAAAGGTGACCGGCGAGGTGCCACGTTGCCGCAGCCAGGAATATTCGTTATGCCACGCGAAGCCGGCGCGGCTGGTCATGATCGGCATATAACGAAACCCAAATGTGTACATGTCGATGTTTCCAAGATTCTTTGGTGAAGCAGGATCAGCCTGCTGTGACATTCGCTCCCACTCTGAGCGTTGAATGAAGATCAGTTGTGGGCTGTAAACGTAGTGAGTTTCCAGCAGGTAACCGTTCCAGCTCGGGGCTCGAAATCCAGCCGGAAGTGTGGTCCCAGGAGTATTGTTTGCGCCCGCGCCACCGCCAGGGAAATCACCATAACCGGCGCCAAACCAGGCACTGTCCCAGCCGTGTTGGGTCACGACTTGGAAGTCGAGCTTGCCGAAGTAGAACAGGCCAACAAAGCCCTCGCGATTAAATGGCCGGTTTGAGCGGCCAGAACCCGGGATTACAGATGCGGGGTCTTGGGTGCCGCCATTGGTGAGATAACCGGTCGGCGCTTCTCCGATCATGGCGTAGAAACCGACCCGGTCCGTGCCCAACTTGCCCACATCGAAAGCCTGGCTGGCCGCAAAGTAGCCGCTATAGGAGTTGCCGTATGCCAAATTCACATTGCCGTCATTAGAACTCAGCAGCGCAACCGAATAACGGGTGCGATCGTTCGGCGAGTGGCCCATCACTTCCATTCCGAGCTGGTTGTCACCGATTTGCCCGAAAATGTTACCGTCGCCGACCGGTATAAAGTGATATGTCTGATACACGCCGGAGATTGGTGTCAACGTCAATATCCGTTTTTCGGAGACCAAATTGTCTAATTCGAACTTGCCAAGTTTGAAGTTCAGCCAAGAACTTCCGAACAAGTTGTCGAATCGGCCCATGACCGTCTCAAAGTGGAATGAGGCTGTGGGATCAGAAGAAGGCAATACGTAGAAAGAAATATTCTTGTCGATGGTGCCGCCGGTGTGAAAATCAAGACCACTTAGGTCAAAGCCGTGAGTGGTAAGCTGAACTTCGCCAGTCCCCACTCCGGCCGGGGTATCAACCTGAACCTTATTGTTGCTTTCGCGATGCCAATATGGCGTGATGCGAAAGGTGACCGGCCAATACGAGGGATTCTGCCAGATCGGAGCGTCGCGGTCATTCATCAGCTGATAGCCGTTGTCTTTGAACTTTTGTCCAAAATAATTCAGCATTGGCCAAGCTTCATGGCAGGCTGAACATCGCAAACCATATTTTCTGGCGAATGCAGGAAGGGCATGAGCACTACTGGAAAAGGCGAGGACAAAGGTTGTGGCCAAGATCCAGCCCGCAACCGTCCTTCGGGAAGAAGCCATTGCGATCCTCCTAGGATGACAACATCCACCCCACAGCAGACTTCTATTTCGACCCAAAAGAAGGAAAATTAAGAAACGTTGACAGCTGCTGTTTGTAGCATCTCTTTTAGGAAGATGTCAAGAATGTGTAAAAAATTTGTCACCGGCTTGTCTCGACGGCTCCCTTCGAGAAGAACGATTGTCTTCCGCCTGGATTTGACTTTGCCACCTCGCACGCGATATGAGAGTGGTAAAGCTGTGTGTCGCCGACAATTAGCGCTTCACGATGTATTCTGCTCGCTTCATCGGGCGCATTCGCGCCTGTTGTTGCTGTGTTTATTTTCGGCATTGATCGCGGCAGCCTTTAGTGTTCCTCTCGATGCGAAGTCTAAGCAGGCAGTCGATTATGGCACGGGGCTCATCGTGAAGGTGCCGTTATCAGAGCAGCAATTGCTTCAGGCAGTTCAAGATGTCGTGGCCGACGGCATTATTCAGGGCAGCAAGGAATATAACAAAGACGAATACATATCCGGCGCCGAGGCGGCCGACTCAACTCATGTATTTCCCAGGTGGACCGGTCCCGGCCAAGTGTTTTACAAAATCAAGAAAAATGCGCTCGACCCCCGAAACTTCAAAGATACTAATGACTCCGGAACCCTCGCAGTCCGGTACGTGTTAACCCCCGTCGACGCCGCCAACACCCTACTTAGAATCGATGCCATTTTCACCGACGACTTTCATCATCGAGATCACCTTTCGAACGGCTCAGTCGAAGGCGCCGAGTATAAGGACATTCAGGACCACATCGCTGCTATCGAGCTCAGGAAAAAAGAAGCAACTGATGAAGAGCAACGCCGTCAACAGCAGTTGGCAGCAAAGGAGCTGAAGCGCAAACAAGAGCAGCAGCAAATTGAGCAGACTATTGCGCGCGGTCCAGACGAAACTTTGCAGCAACACGTCGACCGGCTCCGACACGATGTCGAGCGCCAGGTGAGATCTCCCGGAAGCCAGTTGAAGTCCGCGCCATTTAAGAGCGCTTCCAGCTTGCAGACCTTACCAGCGGGTACGCATGTGGCCATCCTGATTTCCACCCCATACTGGTACGGCGTCGAAACCGAAAATGGCCAGCATGGCTGGATTCATCGTAGCCAATTGGAGGAGTTGCCTTGAACGCACGCGGTGGCTGGGCGTTCATCGCTTTGTTTGCGTCCATGGTTTGCTACGCGCAGAGTTCGCCGCAACAAAAACTCTTTTCTGCGCCGATGTCGAAGATTCAGGCAGCGCTGAAAAACCTTCCCGGCGGAACTTCTGGTTCATTGCCCGTCCTTGACGGCTTCGTGGTCGCCGGCGCGCGAAAGCTGGACGCCTACCGTCGCCCCTACTATCAGTGTTCCGTGAGGGTCGTGCCGGTTCCGTCGGGCGGTTCGTTGGTTCGGGTTACGGCGAAGATCACCGCATGGAACAGCGATCCCGCGCACTCCGGTTACGAAGTCCTGCAATCCAATGGTCGCGTGGAATCTGATCTTCTCGATCGCTTACAGGATCGCTTGGTAGCGACTTCGGACGGGAACACGACAACGGCTGCAAGTTCTTCGCCCGCCGACACCGAGACAACCCACGCTCCGACCTCGCCGGCTCCTGAGATCTCCGCTCCCATGCCGCAATTTCCCGGGTCGTCGGGGGTGAGCATACCTTCGAATTCACGCGACAAAGAGAACGTAGACGCTGGACTTGATCAGGAGGCCCGAAGCCTGGAACAGCTCGTACAAAACCAATCGCGTCCCACAAACTTGATCGCGGTCCGGCAAGACCAAACGCCTGTCCTGCAGGACCCAAGTTCGAATGCGAAAGTGCTGTTCCTGGCCAGTGCGGAAGATGAGTTCGAAGTCCTCGACATTAACCCGGAGTGGGTGCACGTGCGAATTTCCGGTCTCTCGCGCGGCTGGCTGCGACGGGCGAGTGTCGAAATGCTGGACGGCTCTGAAAGCGTTGCTGATGCGCCAAAGGTTGCGGCTGCACCTGAACAGCCGTCCGCGAAAGCGCAATCGCTGTCTTCCGCGCTGTTTTCCGTGAGTGGCGAGGAAGATGGAAGTTTTCCCGGCGACTGGGGGCCGTTAAAGGGCAAGAACGTAAAAATAATTTCCATTCAGCAGGCAGTTGGCACCGGCAGGATCACCAGCCCTCAGGACAAAATGCGCTTTGCGGAGGATCTTTTTAAGAATGAATCCACCAGCGAATCGTCCGCAGGTCTGGTGCTGATTTTCGACGCGGAAGATGGAGGGATGGTGGCGGCCACGCAGGCCATTCTTGATCAATGGAAGAAGGGATCACTCACCGAACAAGCATTGTGGAAGCAGTGCTACCTCGATCCGCCGGAAATTCTCGGCACGAACAATTAATGCTTCCAGTTCCAAACCGGATTGCCTTTTTCATCGCGTAGCACCAGCGTATCGGTGCCTTTCACCACTTCGCGCGCAAGAACCATGTCGGCGTCGCCTTGCTTTACTTTAGACCCAGTGAATGCGATCTCATCTCCCTTGGCAAAAATCACGCCCATGTCGTCAATAAAAGACTTTGGGCACAGGTAAATGTCGAAAGTGTCGGCGCCGCTTTTGATGGTGAGGTAGGCGATGTCCTTGGCTTTCGGCGGCATCTTCAGTTCTTCGATGGTGCCTTTGAATTTCGCTTCGGTAGATGTGTCGTATTTGGGGGCTGCTTGCGCCAGCGAGAACACGCTACACAGAAGGAGCGTCAACGAAGTGAGAAGCGTGGTACGGAAATTGAGCTTACTAGAACACATCGCTAGACCTCCTCGCACTAGAGGACGGTAGCGAGTCTGGTTAAAGGAGTGCAGACGACGCAGTCCGTTCGCCGTGCCGGTTTTCGCGAAGGTATCAGAAAACCGAATTCATGATACTCCTGCCGGACCGGCGAGAGTAGCGGAAATTATGGCCAGAGCTTCGCTGTGCAACTACCTGAGAGGACAGCACATCTCAATTTGCCGGCGTTAACCCGCCACGAACTCCACAGGTTTTTGGAGGCGCGGGTCGGAATCGAACCGACGCATAAAGGTTTTGCAGACCTCTCCCTTACCACTTGGGTACCGCGCCCTGTCGAATATTAAAGTAGCGTTCCGAGCCGAAAAAGTCCACTGGCGGGGCAGATGGAAATTTGGAGCGGGAGACGGGATTTGAACCCGCGACTTCGACCTTGGCAAGGTCGCACTCTACCACTGAGTTACTCCCGCTCGGTAGGCAGATTATAAACTAGCCCGCGACTTGACGGCCCGTGCGAGGATCGAATCTGAATCGGCAGTTAAGGTTTCCTTTGTGAATCTTCGTGTCCCTCGTGGTCGCAGATTTTGCTTTTTGATCCTCAATGGCCCGCGGGCCACTGCGGGTCTTTTTCTGCCGCGACAATCTCTCCATCCCGCATGTGAATGATGCGGTCGCCATAAGCCGCAGCTGCGGGATTATGGGTGATCATCAGCACCGTCTGTCCTAATTCCTGGTTCGAATGGCGTAACATCTTCAGCACGATTTCTGAGTTCTTCGAGTCCAGATTGCCGGTGGGTTCGTCGGCCAGCACGATTGCCGGACGATTGATCAGGGCGCGCGCCAGCGCTACTCTTTGCTGCTCGCCACCTGAAAGTTCTGACGGACGGTGATCGAGACGTTTGTCCACTCCTAGCAGTTCGACAATCTTACTGAAGTAAGCGGGATCGCGGTCGCCATTTTTCCCCGCGATGTCAATCGCGACTTCAATGTTCGATCGTGCGTCGAGCGTTGGCAAGAGATTGAATTTCTGAAACACGAATCCGATTTTCGATTTGCGCATGCGAGTGCGCGCGGCATCGGAAAGCTTGGTGAAATTCACCCCGTCAATAATTACATCGCCGGAGTCGGTCCCAGCCAATCCCCCCAGGACGTAGAACAGCGTCGACTTGCCGCTGCCGGACGGGCCGACAATGCTGACGAATTCTCCGCGCGGCACAGCTAAGGAAATTCCGCGCAGGGCCGGCACTTCGATCTTGCCGATGTGATAGGTCTTGTGGAGATCAACTGCTTCGATAATCGGAGGCATTCAAACCATTGATCTTACAACAAGAGCTGCGATCAAGCCGCATCCTCGCAAGCAGCCACGGATTTCACGAATGTGCACGGATCAATCTAAGAATTCTTATATCCGCTAAATCCGTGCGAATCCGTGGCTGATGTCTTGAGGACAATTAAGCGGACGCGATGTGACGTGGTGGTACTTGCGCGTGCGTCCGGAGATGGGCGCGCTTCGGTCCCCGCTTGCGCACGAGCAGGAGGCGTATGCGCTCCAGCAGTTCGGCCGGCGCGTACATTCCCTTGGCCAGGAAAACGTCGGCGCCAGTTTCGCGCTCGTAAATTTTTACTTTGCCAGAGAGAAGAATCGCCGGAGTTTCCGGGGAGATATCTTTCACTCCTTCGATCAGCTTGGAACCGTCGATGCCGGGCATGATCAGGTCAGTGAGCACCAGATCTACTCCGCCCTGCGCGAACCGTTGCAGCGCCTGTTGGGCGTCGGTATACGCCAGCACGCGGTAGCCTCGGGTTTCCAGCATTACTTTTCGGATGGAGAGGGACTGCTCATTATCGTCAACACAGAGGATTGTACGTTTTGGTTTCATAGACCTTTCCAGACAGCGCGGGAAAAACTGTCCCGCGAAAAATTTAAGAATGTTGATGAAGATTTCGACTAGAGCGGAATGAATCCTATCGTCAGGAGCGACGCGTGTAAAGTAACGCGGACGCCAATGCGAAATTTTCAGCTTGAACGAAAAGCTCGTATGTGCCGGGATAGATTTGTCGCGGGATTCGCGACCTGTGAATTCAAAAGGAAAGTTCTCCGCGTAAAACTTCAACAACATTTCCACCGACCCGTACATTAACCACTCTGTCATTGCTGCGCGAGGCACGAACAAAAATCTTGCTGGGACGTTTCATTTCCACGCCCTGTTCGATCAGTACGCGCTCGTCCGGCTTGGCAACTCCGTGCTGCACCATCCACGCTGCGGCGCAGCCGGAAGCGGACCCCGTGGCCGCGTCTTCGCCGTTGTAAAACAGCATGCGGGCGTGCAAACGGGCCGCCGGATCGACGGTTTCGCGGCTCACACAAAAAAAGAATTTTCCGCCCGATGCGCTGAGATATTCCAATGAACGCGACTGATTAATTTCCAGCCGGCGCATCGGTTCCAGTCCACGCAGGGGAAGAATAGTGAATGGAAACCCGGTCGAAACCGTCTGTACTGGAAGTTCAGAATCAATATCGCCCGCCGGAATCCCCGTCACCTCGGCGATCTTCTTTACATCGTGGATCTGGCCGAAGACGGGATCGTTCTGCCTCATCTCTCCGAAGGTAGATTGCCCGGGCTTCTCCTCGAATCGCACCGGAATAGTCCCGACGTTCAACTCCAGTTTGATCTCCTCCGCTCCGCTGTTTCCACGCAACGCAAAAGCGGTGCCCAGCGTGGGATGTCCGGCAAACGGCAACTCTTCTTGTACCGTAAATATCCGCACTCGAACGCCGCGTTCTTTTTCGGTTGCGGCGTCGCGCGGCAGAATGTAGGTCGTCTCCGAAAGATTCATCTCTTTCGCGATGCCTTGCATCTCGTCATCGCTCAAACCTCGTCCATCGGGGAAAACCGCCAGGGGATTGCCCTCGAGGGCGCGCGAGGTGAAGACATCGAATTGGGTGAAGGGAAGCCGTCGCAGAGAACTCATAAGCATTGGACTGAGGCTCCTCCACTTGTGTCGCAAAATTTTCGTGCTTCGGCTGCTGGAATGTTGCGGCCCCGCGTTTGACGCTGAGTTTCACGCTGCGTATGCTAGTTCCATGCGAATCAACCCGGCATCGGCCTGCATCTGTTGTTGTGTAAGGCCGCCGGGGTGCGTTTAGCGCAACAGGCTTGCGAACCCATCCGGCGAATGCGGATGGGTTTTGCTTTTGTCGGACCCGGTCCGGCTTCAAACCGAGGGTATTCAGACGGGCAGACCAGATCTCTTACCAAGGAGGAACCATGAGCACAGCAACTTTACCCCCAGTCACATCCAGCGTTCCCCGTATCAATGACACCGCTCCCGATTTCACCGCCGACACTACCCAAGGCGCAATTCAGTTTCACGATTGGATCGGCGACGGTTGGGCGGTTCTGTTTTCGCACCCGAAGGATTTCACGCCCGTCTGCACCACGGAACTCGGCGCCATGGCCAAGCTGCAACCCGAGTTTGCCAAGCGCAATACTAAGATCCTCGCGCTCAGCGTCGATCCGGTCAGCGATCACCAGAAGTGGCAATCGGACATCGAAGAGACCCAGGGCGCGAAGGTGAACTATCCCATGATCGGCGATCCGCAGCTGAAGATCGCCAAACTTTACGGCATGCTGCCTGCCGCTGCCGGCGACAGCTCACAAGGCCGCACGCCCAATGACAATGCCACCGTGCGCACGGTGTTCGTTATTGGCCCGGACAAAAAGATCAAAATGCAGCTAAGCTATCCCATGAGCACCGGCCGCAATTTCGACGAGATTCTGCGTGTCATCGATTCGCTGCAGTTAACCGCCAAGCATCAGGTTGCGACGCCGGCTAACTGGAAGCAGGGCGACGACGTCATCATCAGCGGCGCGGTCTCAAATGAGCAAGCGAAAGAGAAATTTCCCGAGGGCTGGAAGACGCCGAAGCCCTATATGCGAGTGGTGCATCAGCCGAAATAACCCGTCGCAAGAAAATTTGGGCCACGGATTCACACGGATTTTCACCGATCTTTTAAGAACGAACTCTTTTATGAAAAAAGATCAGTGAGATCTGTGTTAATCCGTGGCTAAAGCTTTAGACCTGGAAGGTACGTTCGCTTCAAGGACTTCTCTGCGATCTCTGCGGTTAAAAGCTTTACAGTCCTCAGTGCACCGGATTCAGAATCAGCTTCTGCACCCGCCAGTTCAGTAACTCAGCAACATAGAGTTCGTTTTCCGACGGGCACGCGATCTCATGGATCCAGCCAAACTGCTTCAGCTGTTTGCCGGATTCGCCGAGCACGCCTAAAACTTTTCCCTCCAGCGTCATTTTGTAAATCCTGCCGGGATAGGCGTCGGCGGCGAACAAAACCTGGTTCGGCCCCGGCGTGATGCAGATCGCCCACGGCGCTCCCGGCGCCATCAGCTGATTGCCGGTGATCGGCAGCTTGGGCTTGTTACCGATCGGCGGCTGCGCATTAACATCGAACGGGACATCAATCGTGATCTGCCGAATAAATTTGCCGTCGGCGTCAAACACTTGTATGCGTCGGTTGCCGCGATCGGCGACATAGACGTGGTCCGCCGCGTCCACCGCAATGCTGTGCGGCTGCAGAAATTGCCCCGGCTGGTCTCCGGGCTCGCCCCACGACTTCACCCAGTTGCCGTTTTTGTCGTACTTGGCCACGCGCGAGTTGATGTACCCGTCGCTGACATAACTGTTGCCGGCCGAGTCCCACGCAATATCGGTAACCTGGCGGAACAATCCATCGATCGCGGGCAGCGGGGGATGCGGATGCTTCAAGGGCCCGGTTTCTTCGTCTGAGGCCTCCTGCTTGCGCCCGAACACCATTACAACCCGGCCGTCGTGGTTGAACTTCACCACCACATCAGAGCCTTTGTCTGCCACCCAGATGTTGTCTTCGCGATCGATTTTTACCGCGTGCGCATACGACCAGCCATAAAGGTTGTGGCCGATCTCGCGAAAGTAACCTCCATTGGGATAGAACTCCAGTAGCTGCGCCGCCGCCGCGCCATAGGCCGGCCCGGTGGTGTTTCCGCGGGAGAAGACAAAGATATGTTTGTGCGAATTGACTGCCACGCCCGCGACTTCGCCGAAACTCATGTCAGGTGGCAAATGAAAAAAGCCGGGCACCGAGCTGTATTCAATCTTCGGGACAGGCGCTTCCTGCGCGAAAGCACAGCTTGTCAGCAACAGCAGCAACGCGGCACAACGTTTCATGGGATCTCCCTGAGCACTGATTTTTTGTTCTTGCTGACACTATCACGATGAGGGTGCCCCATCCTTCCCGCGTTCTGTGCGGGAGGGTGGGGAATTGTGACTGTCGCGCAGGCATTCACATCGGCGTACGAATTCAGGGAAAAGGAGTTGAGGATGCTGACGGTGCAACATCTCACGGGCAAGCGTTCGAGGTCCCCACCTTTGAAAACCGCAAAGAGTGGGGCAGCCTCAGTTATGGCGATGCGGCACGGAAAGGGTGGGCCAGTCTCCAGTGTCGGTGTATTCTGTTTCTTTGATGATTGACCTCTTCACCGCGGATCTGAACAACCTTCCTAACGACGACCTCTATGCGGCCATCTCAGACTTCGCGAGAGCTCAGCCGAACGAGAGTAATCGGCACGACTTCAAGATCGAATGGAATGATGAAGCTCTAAAGGATGTGGCTGCATTCGCAAACACCTTCGGCGGCCTTCTAATTATCGGCGTTCGCAAAGGGAAGACTGATACTGAAGCGACATTGGTCGGGGTGCAAACTACTTCCGAACTGACCACTCGACTCGCGAGCGCGATAGCGACGAACGTGTCTCCAATTCCATCGTTCAACGTCGTTGAGTGTCACAAACCAGGATTATCGAATCAGCGTTTTGCGATCATTAGCATAAGGAGCGATTCGAGTTTGCACTTGGTTACGAAGAAAGGTGTCGGAAATCCAGTATTGTTTCGGAATATTGATGAGACGAAACCCGCGGATGCGGCGCAGCTTCGCATGATGATCGAGCGTGAGCAACGAACCAAGGGCAACTCGGACACGGCTTTGTGGGGACGTGCACGTAACGTGCTTGGAGATATGAAGGTTGGACGAGGATATAGTGCATCCCAGAAAAACTGGTTTCAAACCGCGCATCATGGTTCCGACACATTCTTCAAGCTTGTTCTGATTCCGAACGAGAGTAGACGCATACGGCTCGACCTTCGCAGCGAAAGACAGTTTCTCCGGCTCATCCATAGCCATTATCGAAGAGTGAATTCCAATTTAGGTGTTTCGCCGTCGGTTGCCGTCGATACCGAAAACCGCAGCTATGATTTTTATGAGTATCGTTGGTATCACAAGAACATGGACTATGAGGGACTATGGCGCGTTACTAACCGCCTTGAGATCGCACATGCGACTCAGATTGCCGATGCCGGCGCTGACGATTGGAGTGTTGTCGATATTGTGGCCTACACCGGATTGCTGTTGAAAATAGGGGCGACGTGGTGGGAATCGGTGAAGTATTTTGGCGACGGCATCTTAATGGCTGAGCTGAGTGTGACCAATCTTAAACTTCTGCGAGGGCGAGCACATCAGTTTTTGTCAATGTTTGGCCCGTGTGAAGCCGACGAGTGCTTGTCGGGTAAGGTTCTACTCGAAGCGCCTTTTAGCGAGACGACAGCCAAAGGCTGGATCGATTTGAATTTCCATAGCATGCGAAATGAGATTCCAGAGCTGATTTCAAATTTAATGAACACCATGCTGCGCTCACTGGGTCACGCTCTTCTTATGCCAGAATTCAAGGATGAGGTAACTGACATTGTGCGAAGTTGTGGCGCTTTGACCTAGTTACCGACAAAGCGGTCGAAATCGATGCCTATCCTGACCGCCAGGATTTGAGTCTCGACCTGCTAAAGCTCGCAAAAAAGTCTGGCTGCCGGATTTCGCTCGGCACCGATCGCGCTTGATTCCCGCCAGCAGTGCGGCGGCGAGAGCGTAGTCCATATTTTAAACTTCATGCCTCGGGACGAACTGCTGACTTGGGTGGCAACGGTTCGCGACCGCCGTTAACTGGCGTCAGTAATCGACGCCGCAATTTTCCGTTAATCTGTTACAGACGTGGAAGCGCAAGGGGTCCGGTGACTCTCGCGGTCTTCAAAACCGTAGATCGTTATCTCTGATGGCGATGGTGGGTTCGACTCCCACTCGCTTCCGCCACTTAAAAGCTGATTTTCTCAGCGGTGGCACCCCGGGAAGCAGTGCGGAATGGCAACTGAGTTTGTTCTGATGGCTGGCGGCTAAAGGGCAGCCGTATCCCGCCTTCGCAGAACCACAAAAATCACAATCTGCGCTATCAACGCCGCCGTGCTGTCGAGGACTACGTCCCGAACATTTCCCGTCCGCGATGGCAAGAAACTCTGATGGAATTCGTCGAGGGCCGCCACCAGCGCCGTGCATGCAAACCCCAACGTGGCCCATTGCAGGCACCATCGCGTACTCAGTCTAGGGAAGGTGCCGCGCCACGACCGGAATAGAAGAACACTCAGCGTGGCGTAGCCGACGAAGTGGCCAGTCTTGCGGAGCACGATATGCAATACCGCGAACCGCTGGGGGCCAATTCCGAACAGGTAATGAAGAATTGGATAGAGAATGCGCTGAGTGTGTTCCGAAGAGCCGAGGTTCGTGGATTCCGTCGCGATGACCGCCAGCCAGATGACTGACGGCAACCACACTTTCAGGACTCGCTTGGTAGAGGAAGTCAATCGCGAGATTGTATTTTACCGCGTGCGTCTCTGATCGCAATCAAGTGAGGCCTAAAAATGTCCGATCTATTTCTCAGCAGGCTCTGCGTTTTGTCTGTTAGAAATATACCTGGCATGGGAGGCACTATGGATTACATGACGGTGGAAGCTTGACGAGAGTTACTTGCCGGATCCTTTTGCTTGCCGCTCTAATGCCGGCGGCCGCACTGTATGCGCAGTCCGCAAAGGACAGCGATTCCGCCCGCGTTCTGGCCCTTGAAACCCTCTGGAACCAAGCTGAAGTCGCGAAAGACGCAGCCGCGCTCGATCATTTGCTGGCCGACGACTTCATTTATGTCGATATCGACGGCAGTCTGGAGAATAAGGCCGAGTTTCTTGAAGGGGTCAAGCATCCCGTTGAGCGCATCGAAATCATCGGCAACGATTCGCTTAAGACCCACGTTTACCGCGACACCGTAATCGTCAGTGGCACCTACCACGAAAAGGGAACGCTGAACGGAAAACCCTACATCCATCACGGGCGATTTACCGACACCTGGGTCAGGCAGGGCAGTAGTTGGATGTGCGTGGCCAGCCACTCAACATTGATGCAGCGTTAGCTGGTTGTCGGCCAGTAGATCGTCCAGTGCTTCTCTTGCGCCAGCTTTTCCAGGTCAGGATTCGGGTTCACTGCAAACCTGTGCTTGGACAACGAGAGCATGTCGGCGTCCCAGCGAGAGTTGCCGAAGGCGGCGTCGGGGACCCGCTTTATCACTTCAAGTATCGCTTTAGGTTTTCCCGGGCCGGATGGCAGGCGTGTCAGGTTGCCGGTGATCACTCCATTCTTCACCTCAGCCGATGCGGCGAGAATTTTTTGAGGATCGATGCCCGTGTGGTGCATCGCTTCGCGAATCACCCACTGATTGGTAGATGAGACCGCCCACACATCGCACCCAGCTTCCTGAAGTCGCGCGATCAGTTCACGCATCTCGGGAAAAATCCGGCGCACAAAGTTTTCTTCGAAGAATTGCCGTGCCAGGGCAAGAACGTCACTTTCTTTCAAGCCTTGATGCATGGTCACCATCTCGCCGCACATCTCATCTTCGCTGACTTTGCCGGCACGATAGTCGACGTATCTGGCTCGCGCCCAGCGGACGATTTCGTCCGAAACCACACCGCGCTTGAGTTCCCAGTCAAAGAAGCCCTCGCCGGCGTCGCCCGACCATAGTGTGCCGTCACAGTCAAAGACCGCCAGCTGGGGATTCAAGCTGACCACTGAATCGATAAACGAAGAAGCTTGCGCTGCTGAAGCCTGTTTCATCGTGATTTTCTGTTCCTTCGAGAACCTTCGTGTCCTTTGTGGTTTATGAACTTTTGCAGTTTAATATCCGGCCTGAAAAGGCATAAACCACAAAGGGCACGAAGGTTCACGAAGGAGACCCAATCGCACTTAACTCAATTTAGCATTTTCAAATTGCTTCCCAGATGATCGCAGGGATGCGTTCAATTCATATCTGGAAAGACGATCCCAGCCGCGCGTAATCGTCGGGCGTATTGATGTTCACTGTCACCCGAGGGTCATCGACCGAAAGATAAGAAATGTGCTTTTGATTCGCATGCTCAACGTCGCGAGCGTTCGCGGTCGCCGGAGATCTGAGAAAAAGTTCGATCATCTCTCTTCCGATCAAAATAGGATGACCGTGCTTGCCTTCAAATTCCGGAATCACCGCCCAGGTGTTACGGTTGCGCGCCTCAAATGCTTTGAGCAACTTTGAAAACGTCGCTGCTTTGGCTGGAGGTCGATCCACCAGGGTAATCATTGCCGCGTCACGTCCTCGGTTCAGGACCTCATGCAGACCGGCTTGAAGCGAGCTGAACTGGCCTCGTTCCGGCTCTGGATTGCGCGCGAAAAACGCTCCGCCCGCATACGCCACCGGACGCACCGTTGCTTCATTGTTTCCCCCGACCACGATCACCATGTCGCAATAGCGTCCGAGGGCTTCAATGGCTGCAGAGAGCAGGGTCCCGGATGTGAGCAATCCAGCTTGCGGCAGGATGCGGGCAGATTCCGGGGGCCAAGGCAGCATAGCCTTGTCCCAGCCCATGCGCGAGGATTCCCCCGCCGCGAGAATGACACCCCCTAGCCCCATTGCTATTCCGGCACGTCGCCCGTTAACAACTCTCCCAGCTGGTCCGCCACGCAGCGTACGCCAATATAAAAGTGGCCGAACTGCGCGTAGACGGCGCTCACTTCATCGAAACGCATTTCGTAAATCAACTTCTTGAACACCAAAGGATCGTCGGCAAATAGATCGACGCCCCATTCCCAGTCGTCGAATCCGATCGAGCCGGTGATGATCTGCTTGACGTCGCCGGCATAGCGCCGCCCCACCAACCCGTGTTCATTCATCTGGCGTGCGCGTTCTTCCATGGGCAAGGTGTACCAGTTCTTCTCCTCGCCGCGCCGGCGATCCATGGGATAAAAGCTGACGTAACGCGCTTTCGGGATCTCCGGAAACAGCCGGGGCCGCATGGCTTCACGCTGGCGATCCAGCGTGTCATTGATTGCGCGCTTCCACTCGTCCGAATGCGGCTCGATGCCTTGTTCAACCAGTTCGCGATAAGTTTTCAAGCTCGACTCGTACAGGCCGAGCTCAATCACAGATAAATAAGACGTTGTGGGTTCCAGATAATCGCTCAACCGCAACTGCGCCAACTGCATTTCAAGCCGGTTCAGATCGTCGAACGAGTTGCGAAAGTGCACTAGCATCAGGTCGCCCTTGTGCCCAAGGAGCGAATACACGGCGGATTGCCCGGATTTTCCTTGTTCCCATTGGCCGAGAAGATGACTAGCTTCCCGCGCGATCTCTTTTTTTTGCGAAGAACTAAGCTGCCGCCAGGCTGACCAGCGAAATCGCATCATCTGATGCAGCACGCTGTAGCCTTCAATGGTCAGCGGTACCTGTGGCATTTCGGCGGATACGACTTGTGGACGTGCACTGCGACTAGCGGTCATGAGCGTTTCGGATCAAGTGAAAACATATCACGTTGCCGCAGCGCTTGCCCAAAACCCGCAAGCTTAAATGGATTCCGAAATAAGAAGAAGCGCCGCCCTTAAAGGGTTCGTGGGTGACTTCAAAGGCGGCTTGTTGGGGCTTAGGTGAGTCAGATTCTAGTTCGCAGAGATGTTCATCGCTGCCAAGAATTGTTAAGAATTGTGAAGCTTTGTAGCGATGCAGAAATCCGAGTGAATCCAACCGCCGCGCTGTCTCGCAATCGTTCTCGCCGCATTTACCGGCACACCGAAAAAAATTTTCTGCGAGAAAACATTGACAACATTTCCACTCTCGGCCCATGCTCACAATGTGAGCATCATCGCGCTAACGGAACTGCTTGGCGCCTCGGTATTGGACTCCTCGGGGACCCACGGCGGACGTGTGCGTGAGGTGGCTCTCACTCCTGCCGAAGATTCGGCTCTGGTTTCCACGCTGATTGTCCATACCAAGCATGGCGACAGGCATCTGCCCTTTTCTGCGGTATCGTCAATCAACGGCGGCATCCGCACTGCTTCTGTGGCCTCCAAATGGGCTTCCGTGGAAGGGGAGGGCCTTTTTCTTCTCGAACGCGACTTATTAGATCAGCAGATTATCGACGTGCATGGCCGCAAAGTGGTTCGCGTAAATGACGTAGACCTGCACAGCGAGACCACCGATGGGCTTGTCATCCTCAAAGTGGCCTCAGTCGACGTGGGGGTTCGCGGCGCCGTGCGACGCCTGCTCAAGGGTATCGTGCCCATGGCTGCCTTGAAGCCCATTCTGCAAAAGCTGCCGCCGCGCCTGATCCCATGGGAGTTCGTGGATCTTATCGAGACTGATCCCGCCCGCCGGGTGAAGTTGAAAATTTCTCACGAGCGGTTGGCCAAGCTCCATCCGGCCGACATCGCCGACATTATTGAAGAGCTCACGCCCAGTGAGCGGCATGCAGTATTTCAGTCTTTGGACGAGGAAGTGGCGGCCGGGGCGCTCGAAGAAGTTCGTCCGAAAGTTCAGAAATCGATTGTCGAGTCGCTCGATTCCGAACGCGCCGCCGACATCGTTGAGGAGATGAATCCCGACGCCGCCGCGGATCTTCTGGCCGATTTACCGGAAGAACGCACCTCCGAAATTCTGCAGGAGATGGAGCCGGATGAGCGGGATGAGATGACCGAGCTGCTGGAATTCCGCGAAAACACTGCCGCCGGCCGCATGAATACGGAATATCTGGCGCTCGATTCTAAAGCCACAGTTAGCGACGCCATTGAGACCCTCCGCAATTTTGAGGGTGGCGTTGAGACCGTTCATACCATATTTCTGGTGGACGACCAGTGGCAACTGGCTGGAGCGGTACCGCTTGCCAAATTAATACTCGCCAAACCCGAGGACAAGCTGCTGTCTCTGGTGGTCGAGCCGCTGATTTCCGTCCATGCGGGCGCGCGGGAGAAAGAAGTATCCGAACTGTTCGACAAATACAATCTCGTGATTCTTCCAGTTTTGGACGACAAAGGCGTGCTTACCGGCGTGATCACTTCCGATGACATAATCAGTCTGTTGCGCGCGAAGCTGTAAATCGAGATCCCCGTAGCTTTCGAGCACATTCAGCGAAAATTAATTCTCGCGATGGCACTTTCACCTGTTCAAATTCCACTGTATGCGTTTATCCTGATTTTCGCGGTGAGCTCATTGTTTATGTCTGCGAAGCGCGTAAAAGCAATTTCTGGGAAGCTGGAAGATTTGGAGCCTGACCCCGGCTCCATGTGGCACGGGTCGCGAAATGAATCAGATAGTCTCGACAAAAACGGCCTCGCGAGCTCCCCGCGAAAAGAAACGCCGGCGTATGCCCCTGCGCTCGGTCAAGTTTCGCCTGCTGGCATTTCTTGCCATCTTTGGTCCGGGCTTCATTACCGCCAACGTTGACAACGATCCCGGCGGAATTCTCACTTATTCCCAGGCAGGCGCGAAGTTCGGCTACGCACTGCTGTGGACTCTTATCCCCACCACCATCGCGCTGATCATTGTCCAGGAAATGGCTGCCCGGATGGGCGCCGTTACTGGCAAAGGCTTGTCGGATCTCATTCGAGAAGAGTTCGGTTTCCGGGCCACATTTTTCACCATGCTCGTGCTGGGGCTGGCGGATTTTGGCAACATCATGGCCGAGTTCGCCGGAGTCGCATCCGGGATGGGGCTGTTTGGGGTCAGCAAGTATATCGCTGTCCCGTTTGCCGCCGCACTGGTGTGGTTCATGGTGGTAAAAAATTCCTATAAGCCGGTGGAGAGAATTCTCATTATTTTCTCCATGATCTATTTTTCTTACGTAATTTCGGCCTTCCTCGCGCATCCGGATTGGAAGGCTGCTATTCACAACACAATTGTTCCGACGGTGAGTAAGAGTTCCGAGTATCTGGTCATGGTGATCGGTCTCATCGGAACCACGATCACCCCCTGGATGCAGTTTTACTTGCAGGCCTCGATCGTAGAAAAGGGAATCGGCAAGAAACAATACGGCCTCAGCCGCTGGGACGTAATTCTGGGCTGCATCATCACTGACGTGATCGCATTTTTCATAGTGCTGGCTTGCGCAGCGACCTTGTACGTCTCTGGAATTCACAATATCAGCGATGCCGCCGATGCCGCTGCCGCACTGAAGCCTCTCGCCGGCCAATGGGCATTCCTGCTCTTTGCCATCGGTCTGGTGAACGCCTCGCTATTGTCTGCGGCGATCCTACCGCTTGCCACTGCATACAACATTTGCGAGGGGCTGGGATTCGAGTCCGGGCTAAATAAAAAATTCTCTGAAGCTCCGGCCTTCTATTGGCTCTATACGCTGCTCATCGCGTGCGGCGCGGGCGTGGTGCTTTTGCCGGGAATCCCGCTTCTTAAGGTCCTTCTTTATTCGCAGGTGGTGAACGGAATCCTTCTGCCATTTCTGTTGATCTTCATGCTTATCCTGATCAACAAGAAAGAGCTGATGGGTGAGTACCGCAATTCAAGGATTGTGAATGTGATGGCCTGGTCCACCAGCGGCATTCTGATTGTTTTGTCGCTGGCGTGGTTCTGGACCACGGTTACAGGGCAATGATTTTGGAAGCTTCGAACCCGAAGATCAGAATGCCATCAGCACGACGCCCGCAGCCACGAATAGTGCGGCCGCCCAGCGCCGGCGATCGACCCGCTCGTGAAGAAACATTTTTGCTGCGAACGCATTGGCCACAAAGGTAAGTGAAGCTGCGGCTGGTCCGATCAGGCTCACCTCATTCCACGAAAGCCCGAACAGTAGGCTATAGAAGGAAATGGCCATGCAGGCAACTCCGATAAGGAAGTAGCGATTGCGCAAAACCTGCACCATTACAAAATTAAATCCGTGCTTTCGCCGCACATTGCCAAGATCGCCGATCTGCTTCATTCCTCGCGATAGCAGCACATCTCCGGCGCTCGAGGAGATCACGATCGCCAGAATTGCCAGCCAGCCATTCAGGTTGCTGATTGCGTGCCGGATCACGAGTGCTCCGCAGCCACGCTGCCGCCATTGGAGAGATGCGGCGGTGGCCTGTGGGTCACTTCCGGTCCGCTGGTGACAAAACCCACTCCGCCAGAAACCAGAGCGATTCCCAGCCAACGCATCAGGCTAACCTGTTCGTGCAGGGCAAATCGTGCGATCAGAGCCAGCAATACATAGCCGAGTGAACTGGCGGGAAGCACGTAGGTCAGATCCGCCCAGGAAAGGGCGGTCATGTAAGACGCAAAGAATCCCAGCAGAAGAATAATTCCCAGGCCTACCCAAGGATTGGCGATGGCGAGCAGGAGATCGGGAATATTCTTGAGAGAAATATTCCCCACCTGCTTCATACCGTATGAGAGCAGGGAATCGCCGACCGGCGCAAACACACTTACGCCCGCCAGCACTAGATACTTGCGAAAATTCACGGGCCTTTAGACCTGGACAGTTTCCGGCGGTGGCGGAGCGGTAGCCTTTGGCTTGCCGTTAGCGGCATCATTGGCGTTGTCTTTCACCAGTTTGTTCCGCATCGACCGCACCTTCAGGAAAGTCTTGGCTTCCCTGTAGAGGCGCTTGCGATCCCCAGAATGGAATGCTGCCTTCCGCAAGATACGGAAAACCGCTTTTGGCCGGAAATAATATTCGTCGTAAAATTGATGTACTGAATGCAGAATTTCATCCGCCGGCAACCCAGGATATTCAATGTGCGCCAGTTGATGTCCACCGGCATCCACCATGTTGCCTTTCACTATGAAGTTGTTTTTCACAGCGAAATCGTACAACTCCGTGCCAGGGTAGGCGTGGGCGACTGAGACCTGAATCGTCTCAACATCCAACTCCTTCGCAAACGCAATGGTGTTCCGAATGGTTTCGCGGGTTTCTCCGGGCAGGCCGAGAATGAAATCCCCGTGAATCACCAATCCGAGCTTGTGAGCGTCTTTGGTGAACTGGCGGGCGCGTTCGAGGGTTGCGCCTTTCTTAATGTTCTTTAGGATCTGCGCGTCGCCGGATTCGTAGCCAACGATCAGAAGGCGGCAACCCGCTTCGCGCATGGCTTTCAGGGTTTCGTAATCCGTAGTGACTCGAGAGGTGCAGGACCAGGTCAGCTTCAGCGGCTTAAGCTTGGCGCACAGCTCAACCGTCCGCGCCTTTTGAATGTTAAAGGTGTCGTCGTCAAAGAAAAATTCCCTGACGTAGGGCCAGTACTCCTTGGCCTTGGCCATCTCACGGGCCACGTCATCAGTGGAACGTTTGCGCCAGGCGTGTCCGCTGGTAGTCTGCGGCCACAAACAGAACGTACATTGTGCCGGACATCCGCGGGTAGTGTAAAGCGAGACGTACGGGTGGAGAAGAAACGGCACGTTATAGTTGCGAACGTCGAGATCGCGATGATAAATATCGGTCACGTGAGGCAGGGAATCGAGATCTTGCAATTGCGGTCGGTCGGCGTTGTGCGTGATCGATCCGTTCTTGCGGTACGAGGCCCCCAGAATCTCATCCACGGGCTTGCCCTCGGCGAATTCCTTTACCGCGTAATCGAATTCCTTGCGCACCACAAAATCAACGGCGCGTCCTTCGTTCAGCGATTCCTCCGGCAACACCGTCACATGCGGGCCGACGAAGGCAATTTTGATCTTCGGGTTCGCTTCTTTAATTCGCTCAGCCAGGCGAATGTCGCCCGGGAATCCCGGAGTGCTGGTATAGAGCACCAGAAACTCATATTGCTTGGCAGTATTGATGGTCTCTTCGGCGGAGATGTGGTGTGGCGGGGCGTCAATCAGCCGGGCACCATCAATCATGCCTGCCGGGTAAGCCAGCCAGACCGGATACCAGTAAGACTCAATTTCGCGAGTAGCCGGCCAGCGTGAGCCAGCTCCTCCATCAAAGTTTTCAAAAGAGGGAGGGTTCAAGAACAGTGTTTTTAAGGGCATAAGTGTATTTATTTATAGTAACATTCGCGCCTATAAATCATCGCCTTGCGTACCCAACAGGTCACCAGCGGGCGGCGGCGTGCAGCTTAGGGACTTTCCTTTCTTGGATGCTTTCAGCCTAATGGCCGCATACCCCCGGCGCAATGAGATTCGCCCTGAACGGCGTGTGGGAGCACTGAATAGGGCAAAAAGCTTGTTCGCCAGAAGCTGTCCTACTTAGCTTGATCTACCCAGGATTGCAGTTCTCCCGTCGCCCGGAGAAGGCCAATACGGGCCCGCACCAGTTCAAAGTTGGCGTCCTCTAGTGCATTGTATTTTGCGGACAGTTCTGCGCGAGCCTGGTCGCCCTCGTTCAAAGTTGCTGTTCCAGACTTTATTTTGATCTGCATCGCTTCCACATTCGACTGCGCGATCTCATATTCCAACTGTGAAACCTCTTGCGCCGCCTGCAACTGTTCGACTGAACGGCGAAGCTTCAACGTCTGCTGGGATACTTGATTCTTAGTTGATTCCACTTCTTTATTTGCGCGCACCGCTTCCGCGTCTGCGGCCTCGGCGTGAGCACGTTGCGAGGGACTGAAGAAGGGGAAGCGGATTACTACTCCGACCGTGGCATTATTTCTTTCAAACACATTATTGGGAAAGAACTGCGTCCAGTTGTTGAACTTCGCAAGCACGGCATACTGCGTGGCAAAATCCACCGAAGGCCATAGTGAACGATGCTCGCCGCGTGCCCGAAACTGTTGCGCGAAAGCATGCTGTTGCGCGAACAGCACTGCCGGATTCGATTCCGATTCCTTCGCCGCCTCGGTGCCTTCGTGTTTTATCTCAGGAAGAGCAGGCACCGACTCCGGAGCGATTCGTAACGAATTCACGGGTACTCCCGTAAGCTGCGACAAATTCGTCCGCAGTACATCGACTGCGCCTTCGGCCTGGGTTATTCGAAGATGCGCGCGTGCGGTGGCTAGCCGTGCCTCTTTGCCTGCCTGTTGGCTATCCACTCCGGCCTGCACGCGTTGATCTTCGATCTCCTGGGCTTTGCCGGCATTGTCGTATTCCTCCCGCAATTGGTCCATCTGCTGCTCCCACTTTGCCAGCTCCATGTAAGTGAGGACGGTGTCCTGCGCAATCTGGTCGCGCCGGTCTTTGGTCCCTTCCTCGACAGCTTTGTATTCCAGGCGGGCAGCATGGATAAAATCCCGCAGTGCGGGATTCACCAGCGTCGATTGCGCGGTGATATTTACCAGCGACGGCGCCGATCCTTCGAGGCTCAAAGGATATCCCCAGGAGTCTCCCAAGCCCGAGCCTACGATGAGTTGCGGCAGATATTGGTCTTTTGCTTCCCGATATGAGGCGAATGCCCTCTGGTTGTCCGCGCTCGCCTGCGCCGCCGCTGGACTAAGCGCCAACGCCAGCTCAACTGCCCGCTTCAAGGAGAGCGTCTGCTCCGACTCCACGGAGAACGCGACGCCCTGCGCCAGCAGCGGAATCATCAGCAGATACAGGCACAGCCGGACCAGGCCAAGGGCAGGTTTCATAGCGTCCACCTTCGGTGTGAAATAGAAATTAATTTTACTGAGATGTGGCTTTTGAAACAGCCTTCGCGCAAAACTACTGACTCACGCGATGCAATGCTTGCTGGGCCGGACGAAATTCCTTAGCCATGGATAATGCCGCCCGGTATTCGGAGACTGCGTCTTTTTTGCGGCCCAGTTCCTCGTTGGCCGTGCCCAGAAGAAAGTGGACTTTGAATGCCGGCGCTTGCTCGACTTTGGCATTCGACGTTAGATAAGCGCGCAGCAACTGAGTGGCCTCCGGCAGATTTCTTTGAGTGTGGATGAGAATCTCCGCAGCATCTACCAACGCCTCAGGTCGATCGAGCGGCGCTGAGCGAACGTGTTGCAATGCCTTATCCATCTGGTCAAATTGCTGCCGGTGTTTGTAAAAAAGTCCCAGGTTAAGCCATGCGCTGGCGCTCCCGTGGCTGGCACTTATTGCCGCACGGAGTTCCTGCTCGGCAGCGGTGAAGTCTTTACGCTTTTCCGCGATGCGGGCTTTCACAGCGTGAGCGCTGATTGGGTCGATGGTAGCCAGCGAGCTCGCTTGCGCCTCGGCTTTGTCTCGACCTCCACCGACAACTCCCGGCGCTTCCAGGTAGAACTCAGCCAGATCGCTGCGCGCGTCGACGTTGCCGGGGTTCAGGCGCACCGCAGTTTCAAACTCGCTGCGCACTCTGCGCGCAAGTCCCGCCGCCGTAACGAAGCTGGATCCATCTGCCTTCTCGCCGTAAATTCTTCCCAGCCACAAGTGAAACTGGCTGTTGCCGGGCGCCAGAGCAACCGCCTTCTCGCAGTCGGAAATTCCGCGGTCCCAGTCACCCAGGCTGAAATAGGCGCGGCACAAAAGGTTATGAGCCTGCGCGTCGTTGGGCGAGGCGGTGATCTGCCCGTGCAAATTGGCAATGGCCTCATCCACGCGGCCATCCGCGATCAGGGAAGGGGCAGTTTCATCAGCCCCGGCAGTAGCGATCGAAACGCTGAAGAAAAAAATGACCGCAATTGACAGCAGACAACGCATTTCTATTGCATCACTTTCACTGAGAGATGATCGTGCAAAGGCTTGGAATTCACTGAACTGAGCGCCACCCGCGCGCCGTCTGACAATCCAAGCGTAATTTCGGCTCGCGTCAGATCTGAGATGGCTGTTTCTACCGTGCGACGCTCGAGTTGACTATTTGCGATTAGGTACACGTATGGCTTGCCGCCTTCCATGTGAAGAGCTTCGCGCGGGATGGTGAGCACATGATCATCTTCGGCGGTGACTATAGTGACGCCAACATTAATATTTGGGAGAAGCTTGAGATCTTCATTGGGGACGGTGCAGGTTGTCTCGCCAACGTTGCGTGTGCCGTGCAGCTTAACCGAAGCTGGGATCGTGCTTACCAACCCGGTCCAAATCCTGCCGGGTATCGCATCCCAGGACACTTCTATTTTTTCTCCCCGCGTCAGCCGCGCAACATCGGGCTCATCGACATAGGCGCGTACCAGGACACTCGATAAATCCGCTTCCTGCAATATCAGATCTCCCGGATTCACATACATCCCTTGCTTTACCGGCAGCGAATAAACCACACCCGAAAATGGCGCCCGAATCAAAAGCTGCCGGAGCACATCTTCTGCTGCGGAGTAGGCGCTCTGTGCCTCCGACTGCTTGGCCTGAACGCTTGTGATCTCTGGCGCTGAATAGCGACTACTTTGTTTCGACTGCAACAATTTCACCTGTGCTTCCGCGGTCGCGACTTGCGCCTGAGATGCCCGTACTTCACCTGGTGACGCAGCTCCGGTTTGTTGCAGTCGCTGTAGTGCGTCCAGATTGCGTTGCGCAGCGTCGCGATCGGCCGTTGCCTTCACCAGTTGCGCCTGCAGGGTGAGCAGTTCTTCCTGTGTCCCGCCATGCTGAATGGAATTTACATCCGCTTCGGAGGCACGGATTTGCGCCAAGGCCTGAGCCGCCTGACTTTCTGCGGTAGCTGCATCCAGCTCTACAAGCAACTGTCCCTTTTTAACGTGATCGCCTTCCTTCACCAGAACTCTTTTGACCACGGTCCCGGCAGGCGCGTGGGCCTCAAAGTTATTGATCGGCTCAATTTTTCCGTTCGTTGAGATCAGGCTTCGAATGTTGCTGCGCGTAACCGTCGCGGTCACGATTGGAACCGAGTCATCGCGGGATGCAAACGACGCCAGTAGAATGACGGCGGCTATAGCTCCGGCGGTCCACAAGATCCATCGACGTTGGGCGAAAAAGCCCGATTTTCGGCCATTTTGAGCCATTAGATGATCAGAGATCAATGTAACACTTGCCACGATCGGCCAGTCGGGCCGTACTTAACGGTTTAGATGCATCGCCTTCCGGAAAAGACCAAGAAAATGCTCGCTGGCAGCTTTCATGGCCGACGACGACGCTTGGTTACAATAAAACGTTATGCCGAAACCGCCACGCTATACGTCAGAAGACGCGCAGGCCGGACTCGATGCTAAGTTCCCCGAGATCGAAACCTGGGCCAACCAGTTTCCCGGATATGAAATCGTCATCGACGATCCCGAGTTCACTTCAGTTTGCCCGAAGACCGGCCTGCCTGATTTCGGCGTGATCATCCTCCGTTATATGCCGGACAAGCTCTGCCTCGAGTTGAAATCGTACAAAGAATATTTGCAGTCTTACCGGAATCTCGGAATTTTCCAGGAGAACATCGTCAACCAGGTGCTCGAAGATGTGGTGCGTTGGGCCAAACCAGTTTGGGCCGAAGTGAAAGGTGATTTCCGTCCCCGCGGTGGAATTTCGACGGTTGTAATCGCGCGCTGGCCGCGTCCGAAAGGGAATAGGGCGTGACCTATTTGTGTTTGTGTCTAGAGCTTCGACCGCGGGCTGACAGCCTCAAATCGTAGATGAGCGGTTCGGTTTCCCTAATCGTAATCTTGCGAAACTCGTCGCGCAACGGATTGATGAGCCAATTACTCTCGCTCGGAACCAGGGCCGATGGAACGATGAGTAGGCAACCCTCACCTAACTGAACAAATTCATCTCCCAGGCGGGCCAGTTCGGTCGGTGCGGGGGTCTCGCGCCAATTTGCCTGTAATTTAGCTATGTCAATTCGTTGTCGGGGTAGGTCATCCGGAACGTCGGCGCATGCCAGCACCAGATCGGGCGGCGAATCGCTAGCCTCAAGGTGTACGAAATATTCGAGCATCGCCAGAGACTGGTGCTCTGAGGCATAGCTGAGCCGGGTGCCGGGACTCGACCAGCGCCCTCCATATTGATAGGAACCTTCGCCGTCGAATGGGCTGCGCGCATACGGTTTGCGCAGCACGCGATACACTCGCGTCAACTGATTCCGCCGAAAGCGATTCGCCCCAAAACGTTTTCCACTTGTCTCGCGCCCAATTCGGTATCGATGAATGAAACCGGGGCTGAACCAGCCAAGGCCCGGTTGGGCCGCTTGAGCCACCGTGTAGCCAACTCGGTTCCGCCGAGCGCTTGGTGGGCGAAAGCCAGAATACGCGCCAACCGAAACAAGCGATCTGACTCGAAGCGCGCCAGCCGTCCGCTGCGCCGTCTGCGCTGTAGGCTTCGCGGAGACAAATCAAGAGCCTCGGCCAATTCTTTCAGCGTCAGCCCGGAAGAACTCATAAGCTGTTCGACCACGGCGGGCGGGAAGCCCTCGCGAATCGCCTCTTTCAATTCGCCCATCGTCGTCAGCTTACGGCCCAGGGTTTGCCGTCCGCCGAGTTCCTTAACTACCGCGTGCAGTTCGTTTACCATTTGTCGCCCATTATAGCGACATTTGTCGCCGCTAGCAAAAGTACCTTCTGCCCATGGACGTGCTAATCGGGCGTGCTATATTTCGTAATCTCCTGTGACACAGACCAAACTTTATCCTTGGACCGCGCTGATTCTTCTCACGGCGCTTAACCTGCTCAACTACATTGACCGGTCGGTGTTATTTGCGGTGCAGCCGCTGGTGCAGAACGAGTTTCACGTCAGCAACGCGCAAATCGGATACCTTACCAGCGCATTCCTCGGCTTTTACATGATTGCCGCCCCTTTCACTGGACCCCTGGCCGACCGTTATTCGCGGCGCCTCATCATTTTCTTTGGCGCAACTTTTTGGAGTGCCCTCACGCTGTTCACTGCCGTCACCCATACATACTGGGAGCTGCTGGTACGGCACACTCTGGTCGGAATTGGCGAAGCAACTTTTGTCACTATCGCGCCCACGTTTGTTGCCGATCTTTTCCCCGAACAAAAGCGCGGACGCATCTTCGGGATCTTTTATCTCGCCATTCCTGTGGGCACCGCAGCCGGATACATATTAGGTGGCAAACTCGGCGCCGCGCACGGATGGAGATTTCCCTTTTACATCGCGGCTGCGCCGGGATTCTTGCTCGCGTTGGCGATGTTATTTATCCCCGAACCTGAACGCGGAAGGCTGGACACAGTTCCCGAACAACTCTACGAAGCATCTGTTCCACAAGATGTGTCGCTGTTGAAAAGAATTCCGCTAACCGGTTTTTCTTATCTGAAAAGGCTATACCTTGCAGTATTTAGAAATCCTGCTTTCTGGACCGCGACCCTCGGGATGGCGGCTATGACATTCGCTCTGGGCGGCATTCAAGTGTGGATGCCGACCTTCCTCTCCCGCGTCCGAGGCTATACGCTCGAATCCGCCAACTTCACCTTCGGCCTAATCGTAGTCGTGGATGGCATTGTGGCCTCCCTGGCGGGGGGATGGCTGGGCGACTATTTGCTGCCGAGAATGAAAGGCGCGTACTACTTTGTGTCGGCGGTTAGCATGGCGCTGGGTATACCGTTCATGATTGTTGCGTTGTTCAATCCAGGGCGATTGATGCTGCCGGCTATCGCCATCGCGGCTTTCCTGCTCCTGTTCAACACCTCGCCGCTGAATGCTGCCGTAGTGAATTCGGTTGGGGCCCACATTCGGGCCACCGCTATCGCATTCAATATTTTTATTCTGCACTTTCTGGGTGACGTTCCTTCGCCCACAATGATGGGCTGGGTGGCCGACAAGCATTCGCTGCAGTTGGCTTTCATTCTGCCCGTGATCGCAATGGGCGTGTCCGCGCTCATCCTGTTTCTTGGCGCACGCTACGCACCAGCGGTCGCAGTCGAAACACGGCCCCAGCAGGTCCACGCCGGATGATTTATTTCCATTGGATCGCTGGCACTCTGCTGGCTGCCATTTGGCTCTCCCGCGTTATCGATACTTCGCTCGGCGTACGCCGTCTGGTGAACATCACTCGCCCTGAATGGGACCGCAAGCCTGCGACTCCGGCAGGAAATCCGCGTGTGACGATTGTTGTTCCTGCTCGAAACGAAGAAGCCTCAATCCGTCAGGCGCTTTCTCAATTGCTTGCGCTCGATTACGACAACTACGAAGTCATAGTGGTTGACGACCGATCTACCGATCGCACCGGCGACATCATGGACGATCTCGCAACACGTAGCGATGGGCGTCCACGCCCATCGGATGCAAACCTCCGGGTTGTGCATATCAAGGAGCTTCCTCCCCGCTGGATGGGCAAGGCCCACGCCATGTGGACGGCGGCCAGGCAATCCACCGCCGACTGGATTCTATTCACCGACGCGGACGTGATGTTTCGTCCAGACTGCCTTCGCCGCGCGATTACGTACGCCGAGGCCGAAGGCGCCGACCATCTGGTTCTTTTTCCGCGCACCATCATGAAGCGTCCAGGTGAAAAAATGATGCTGGCGTTTTTTCAATTGATGTTTGTCTTCGGACATCGCCCCTGGAAAGTTGCCGACCCCAAAGCCAAAGATCACATCGGCGTCGGCGCATTCAACCTGGTTCGCCGTAACGTCTATGAGGCAGTCGGAACCTACGAAGCCCTGCGCTTCGAAGTTGTCGACGACATGAAACTCGGCAAAGTAATCAAGAATGCCGGTTTCCGCCAGCGCAATGTCCTCGGAGGCGATCTCCTTGAACTTCACTGGGCCCGGGGCGCGCTCGGCGTAGTCCGCAATCTGACAAAAAACCTCTTTGCCGTAATGTCGTTTCAGGCGTGGCGAGCGATTGGCTTCTGCGTGGCCGCAGCGTTTCTCAACATCATGCCCTTCGCCGGAATATTGTTAGCTCACGGGTGGGCGCGGATTCCATATGCGGTCGCGCTGGCGTGTCTGTTTTTTCTCTATTTCGGAATGTCACTCTTTTCTGAAGTACGCCCCTGGTATGTTCTGTTGCATCCCCTTGGCACTCTACTTTTTATTTACACCATGCTGCGGTCGATGTTCTTTGCGCTGCGCAATCGCGGCGTAGAGTGGCGGGGCACTGTTTATCCGCTGGACGAGTTGAGGCGCGGTCTGGTCTAGCCTTTGCTTGGGATTAGTCGGACTCTGCGTCCGAAACTTCGGCGGGCAGAGTCGGAACCCCTTTCTTCGTCCGGGTGCTGCGTTTTCGCGGAGGCCGCGATGTTCCCGCGCTGAAATGACCTCGCTCTTCAACGTCGAAGCTTTTGGGCAGAGGGGAAAGTCGCATGAGTCCATTACCCAGCTGCTTGGAACTCTGAAGGACAATCTCGGCGCGGTCGTCGTAGTCTTTTATCTCGCCCTTGATCTCAACCACTTTGCCGGCCAGTTGCCGTATATCGCCGATCTTTTGCAGGTCGTGCTGGAACACCACCACGGTGAATGAACACAAGCGGTAATCCTCACAAAAATCGAGATAGCGCACACCCCGATCGCCTTCCTGAACGCGGATCACTTTTCCGGTGACGCACTGAGTTTCATCCAGATGATTGCGCGCCTGATCGAAGGGAATGCAGCCGGCCATAGCGAGGGGAGGGAAAAGCGCTCCCAGCGCTTGAAGAAGCAAGCCAGTCGATGTCCTGTTGCATTTGTTCATAGGCACGGCAACGCTTCAGCGCTGGACTTGGATTTCGCGCCGCGACTCAAGCGATTTTTCATGGGTGGAGCAGCGCTTCAGCGCTGCGTCTGAATTGCTGATCCGACATCGGCTTTAGCCACTGAGGTGCCGGATCCAGCAGCACTTTTCCAGAAGCGGAACTGTGACCATATTGTTCTGTACTGAATACCAAACCTCGCTTGACCGGGTTCCAATGGATGTACCGTCTGAAAGATTCATATTCAGTCGAGTCCCTTACACGACGATCATAGAAACTTGGCTGCCAAATGTTTCCGCGAACGCGAAATATCTTTCCAGCACGGAATGAGAATCCACCTTTTATCAATTGAACTGCTCTCTCCAGGGTCACAATCGGCGTTATCAGCAGATGAAAATGATCAGGCATTACGACAAACTCGTGAAGTTTGTACTTATCTTGATTCCGATACTCAAGCAGCGTCTCGACGAAGAGTGTTGCCGTTCGCTCTGATTGGAAAAGAGCCTTCTTTTGGAATGTGGAAGAAGTCACGAAATAAGTGCCGTGTCCGGTTGTCCCGCGGTATGGAATTGTCATAACGTTTTTTCGCGCTAAAGCGCGTTCATGAGAAGGTCATCTCAACGCAGCGCTGAAGCGCTGCTCCACCCATGAAGAATCGGGTGATTCGCTTCAAGCCATTTGAATCCAGCGCTGAAGCTCCCCCGCTTCGAATCATGAGGTTCACCAAATGACTGGGAATGAATCAGCAGAATTGTAAAGCGAATAAAGGGATCGAGGGCGAACTTCAGAGAAAAATTACAGAGCTAGTTCCAAAATGAAATTGAAGGGAAAAGAAAAGTGAAGGCAAATACAAAATTATGATCTGGGAGAGGCGGGCATGCGCCCGCCCATGCCCCAGAATTTATCTAAAAGATTTCACCGCGGCCGCTTCGTCGTCTTTGACCTCGAAGACGGTATATAACTTGGTGATCTGCAGCAGGTCATGCACTTTCTTGGTCAGCTTGAGCAGCTTCAGTTCGCCGCCTTGGTTCTTTGCGGTGGTGTATGCGCTGACTAACTCTCCGATGCCGGAGCTGTCGATGTAATTGACATCGCCAAGGTTCAGCAAAATCTTTTTGTGGCCCTTACTGAGCAGGTCCTTCACCGTGTCGCGAAGGACTACGCTGCCTTCGCCGAGCGTTATGCGTCCACTGCAATCGACAATGCTGACTCCATCCACCTGGCGCGTGCTGACTCTCAAATTCACTGGGAAGCCTCCTTGCCGCCCTCGGTCATGCCGTGGACGTGCTTGATTAGTTTGATTTCTGTTCCCGTACTCGACGGGTGAATCTCTACATCATCCATAAACGAACGAATTAAAAAAATTCCTCGCCCGGAAGTCTTTAGGAGATTTTCCGGCGCCAGCGGATCAGGAATTCTGGTCAGGTCCATCCCCTTACCCTGATCGCGAATCGTGATCACTAGGTCGCTGCTGGTCCGCTCAAATTCTAATGCAACCTTTTTGCCCGGATCATAAGCATTGCCGTGCAGCACCGCGTTCACCGCCGCTTCACGCACCGCCATGGCAATCTGCATGACCTCATCTTCGTCGAACCCATTTTCGCTCGCAATGCGGCTGGCAGTCTGCTCCGCTCGATCCACGGTCTCCAGCGTCGAATCCAGGTTGTAGGAGAACCGGTCACCGGCCATAAGCAAAAGTTTCAAATGAATTCGCGTCAACGGCGGGTACCGCTTAATTTGCCTGCTCGCGGGCGAAACAACCTCGCCTGTCAGAGTGGGTAGTTTGAACCTTCCCCTGTGGAAATGTCAACGGGCGAGGTGAATCATCCGAACCGCGTCAGAGTGCTGTGCGCCGGTCTATCCGTGCATGCCGGCCCAACGCTGCAGATTCTCAAATACAGGCTCAATAATCCTAAGTCCTCGGTCGAGTCCATCCTGCGAATCCGCTGCCGCTGTGTGAATAGCCATGGCATAGCGTTGCTCTCCGATATTCCGATACACACAACTGCCGCTTTGTCCCACTTGTGTTTCAAGATAATAGTAAACAAATGAGTCGTCGACATTAGCGACATTGCCGGCGTCATACCATTGGGTACCGAGAGCAGGGGTGCCGTTCGGTTTGTTTTCTGGGTAGCCCGCAACATTCGCAACCGTTGCGAGAAGGTCAGCGTCCGGATAGGTTGCATAGCCATACGTACCCACTTGAGATCCGACGCCTTGACCGAGCAGGATTACCCCATAATCAAGCCGCGGGTCACCGTCCGATTGCCAACCATCCGGACAATAGAACTCATTTGAGGAGAAGGCTCCGAACGGGGGAGTATTGGAGCTGCCATTCAGGCCAGGAATAACCTCGATTTGCGACGCCCATCCGCTGTAAACTCCGGGCTCCCTGGGATATACGACGTGCGCCGCCGTGATAAGGGCATACGGACCAATGAACCAACCCGAACCAAGGAAAACATCCTCTTTGCCAGGGACTGTGATCTGCAGCATTGCGTTTGCTCGCCATGGATACAGGGTCGTATCGGCAACTTGGGTTTGAGTCGGAGCGCTCTCTCCCGTTTGAACATTGAATGTACGAGGGCCGTAGGTGAGCTCGGTTACGTTTCGATATCGCGGCGCTTTTCGCTCTCGCTCCCTTATTCGATATCCGGGTATAGCTTCAAATCCCTCGCGGTGAACCGGATGCAGTTTTCCATGGCCGACGTTCGGATCCTCCGACAAAAAACGGGCGTGAGCGGATATATGATCGCGGCTCGATGTCGCGCTGTGGATGGCTTTGGGCGGCAAATGCATAAGTTCTCGTTATTGTGGCTGTGGATTAGAGGTTTGAGGTGGCGAACCCGATTGGCGAACCGGTTGGTTTGGCAACTGAGTCTGACTTCCCGACGCTGGCTGTTGCGGAGACGGTTGGCTGGTAGTGTCGACAGACGTGGCGCCCCCGCTGCCGCCGTTAGTGTTTCCAGTACTGCCAGGATTGGACGGATGTTGTCCACCTGAGCCGGTTTGACCAGGTTGACCTTGGTTACCGGAAATGCCTTGTTGCCCCGGAACTTTGTTCGGCACGTTCGGACTTGAGCCGTTGCCGGGGTTTTGTGACGACTTTTTGAATGACGTGGTCTTAAACGTAATGCCTATGGCAAAGTGCGCTGTGTTGCGAGTTACGGGAGTGAGGCTGCCAAAGCCTGACGGAATAACTGACCCTGAGTGGAAGCCTGCCGGGAAATCCGCAAATTCACCAATGTGAACTCCGGGGGTAACAAAGAAGCTGCCGTACAAATGCAAAGAGCCCCCAACAAATAAGCCCAGCTTGGAAACACTTGGAGCATTCCCAAGCGTGTAAACGGGTCCGACCGAAAGGGCGGCCCAGTCCCGAAGCCACGGAAACGTCACCGGATGGACGTTTATCAGCGCAGCGCCGAGCACATTCACGTTTGTCGAGCCACTGACGACCAACTCATTCTTCGTACCTGACGCCGTAGGAACCTGTTGTTGATTGTAAGTGCGGTATGGCAGAGTCGTAATTAGCGGCCCAACTGATAATGTGAAAACGTCACTCTCACCACATGGCCAGCTCACTGACTTGAGCGTGTGATTATGCCACCTCTCCTGAAGTTTGAATTCATAATTCTCGCCGGGTTCGAGATTAACGTTTAGGATGTCTTGTGAGTGCAAGGGTGCGCCGGAATTTTGTGTGCCGCCTTGGTCGGCGGCGGCGACTCGCCCCACCCAAGCGATTGCCAAGTCGTCCCTATGTTCGTCAACAAATGTTTTGCACACGGGGTTGCCCTTAGCGAGTGTTAGTGCCGCTTCGATGTCACTAACTCCAGTGGTCTCATGTGCTGCCTCCAAACTTTCCTGCCAAGAAACAGCATTCCCCTTCGACGGCGAGAGTCGCGGGTTTTGGGAAGCACTAGCTTTTATATCCGCCAAATCCTTCTCTAAATCGCTTTGAAGCTTACCGTTACACGTGGCGGCCTTGGTCTCTGTCCCCTTCTCTCCAATTTCATTGACGAAAGGGTTTTCCGCTGGCGCTGAACTTTCTGGCCTGCTTTTGACGGTTACTCGATATTCGGCAGGGTCAGGGTAAAGCAAATCGTTAGTATTGGTCACTCGCACTGTGAACGTCGTGGGCTGGGTGATCTTCGCAGGGCACAGGTGCGTGCCCGATTGCCAGTCAATCTCTATGATGTTCTGATCTGCGCCGAAACTGTTGAGCGTTGCGGCAAAGCAAAGCACTATTGTGGCAATTATCCTCACGTTCTTGACTCCTTTGCATCCATCCGACCAACTGCGAGACCCCCATTACTTTCTCTTCTGCTCCTTTTCATCCGGCGCAGCGCCTGCCAATCTCAAGTTCACAGCTTTTTGCAGCACATCAAACCAGAACGGTGCTCCTTGTGAGATCGCCAGCGCGGTAACGGTGATCCCAAAAAGCTTCAAAAGCCACCAAGACCAGTTCTTCCATGTCAGCGCCATGCGAAGTCGGGGGTCATTAACGGGTCGCGTTCTCCCGCTGCTAGAACTGTCGGTCGTCCCGTTCGAGGAAGCGCTAGGGACGGGGCTTGAGGAGCCCTTGTCGTTTGCCGACTGCTGGGCTCGTTCGAAATCAGGCCAGCATTTGAGCGGTGCTTTCGGCTCCCGTCGGGCAACATGACACCAGCCGAGTGGGATGTTAACTTCGGCCAATTCCTGCCGGACTTTATCGAGACGTCGGAAAGAGTCATCGTCAGTGACAGGCTGAGTGCCCGTTGCGTTGCTTCCCGTTGAGGTTCCACCGCCGGCAGCCGCATTCCTCGCCGGAGGTGGCGTCTGGGTCGTCGGCCTGGCGAGATTGCTGCCTGTTGACGCGAGTGCACCTCCAGAAGCGGCAGGGTTTGCGGGCGCAGTCGACGGGGTCGACGCTTTCTCCCTTACTTTTTCGGTGGCTGCCGCGGTGATGGCGGCACGCATTGTCGGATCGTTCCAAAAAGCGTTCGCCAGGGAAATCGAGTCGGCATTAACAAATATGCAGAGGACAACACTGATGATCCAAAGAACGAGGTTCACCTTGCGTTTGTACCATCCCGAGATCCGGTCCATCGACCCATTAAACCAGTCCTCGATTATCTTCTTTTGGTCGTCTATGCTGTTTGTTCCGAGAAGCAGGGACTGAAGCACCCGAGTGCTCGGATCGACTGATGCAGGAGGTCTGGTCACAACTCCTGGTGGCGAAGCTACTGGAGTACTGGAAAGATCGATGCCTTTTTCGGCGGCCAAGTGTACAACAGCGAGCGCAAAGGTTGCGGACGGAATGTATGACGGCCTGCGCGTAAGCTTGCCGAACGCGTTCGGACTGCACAGGCCGGAAATAAGTGGACTCTTATATAAGTCCTCTTTGAAGCCTTGGTCTAGTAGACCGGCTATGCCTTTTTCCAGAGTCTTGGCACGCCAGCGGAACGTGTTGGCAATGATCTCTTGTATCGCAGAGCACGCAGCGCTCAACATCAGATACAGAAAAATCATGCTGATTGCCAGCTCTAACATATTCGAGTACATGCAGTAATCCTTCCTCGTTTGCCGACAATTGCCTTGGCATTCGGCTTGCGCATCGTTAATTAGACTGTTAAACCGCCATGGTTAAGTTACAAATCCTGACCGAGTGGCCCCCACCCCAATTCCGCAGGGAGGTTTCGCGTTTTCTCCCACACGTCACCTCTGGGCTGCCCCTCGGGCTCGTGGAATTTCGTCAATACGGGAAAGCATCGCCCCGAGCCGCAACTACGATGTGGCCAACGTAACAACAACGCTGCACCCGCGCGAGCGCGGACGACGACACTAGTTCCTGGCATTGAGCCAGCCAATTTTCGGTTTTCTATCGAGAACTAAGTAGGGAACCCAGATTCAAAACGCAAACGTGCGAGGAAGGAGACGAAGTGCGTTGAAAATCGCACGAATTATGATTGACTTCAAAAGTGCTGTCAAGGTTTTTCTGAGAAATTATTGAAAAAATGTTGCAGCTGTCACGGAGCGACAGTTTCCAGACTCTGAACCAAGATATTTCGTCCTCATGAAATAAACTTTCGGTACGACCCGAAACAGATTCGGTCACGGTTCGCATTCTGTGATACAAACCTGCGGTGCCCGAACCGCGCCAGCCCTCCCTAGTCCGCGCCATTGGCCGCTGGAGTCTAGCCGCGCTGATGATCAACTGCATCATCGGCAGCGGTGTCTTCGGCCTGCCTTCGGTCATCGCGGGAGTGTTAGGGAATGCCAGTCCGTTTGCCTGGTTATTTGCTGCGGCTGCGACTGGGCTGGTAATGGCGTGCTTCGCCGAAGTTGCTTCGCGCTTTGATCAGAGCGGCGGGGTTTATCTCTACACTTGGACCGCGTTTGGTCGCAGCTTCGGAATTGCCATCGTATGGATTGGCTGGCTGACCCGTCTGACGGCAGCCGCGGCCAGCGCAAACTTATTTCTCATTTACCTGGCGGAATTCTGGCCCGGAGCAAACGCCTCAATCCCGCGTCTCATTATTCTGACATTGCTTTTGGGTGTCCTAACCGCGGTAAATTACGTCGGCGTCAAAAAGGGAGCGACCCAGAGCAACGTCTTCACCGTCGCCAAGCTTGTGACACTGGTTGCTTTTATCGTCGCGGGTTTATTTTTCGTGACGTTCAAACACTTGCCCCTGGTGATTTCGTTACCCAGCGGTTCGCCAAAGCTCTGGCTACATCCGGTACTACTGTTGATGTTCGCGTACGGCGGTTACGAAACTGCGCTGATGGTCGGGGGAGAGGCCAGGGACCCACGTCGTGACTACCCTTTCGCCCTGGCAGTCGCGTTAATCGTTTGTGCGCTTATTTACACCATGACGCAATGGGTGATTATTTCGCTGCTGCCCGGCCGGCTGATGACGGATCGTCCCATGGCCACTGCAGCGCAATTGATGTTCGGGTTATGGGGAGCGCGCCTGGTGAGCGTCGGCGTTCTGGTCTCCTGCTACGGCTATCTCAGCGCTAACATTCTTGGTTTCCCGCGCATCCTGTTTGCCCAAGCGGAACACGGGGACATGCCGGAATGGGTGGCGGCGGTGCACGATAAGTTTCGAACTCCCCATGTCGCGATTGTTATTTTCGCGATCTGCCTTTGGCTTTTTTCTTTGATCGGAAACTTTCAGTGGAACGTGGCTATCTCAGCCATGGCCCGGCTGATCTACTACGCCTCGGTTTGTGCTGCGCTGCCGGTGTTGCGCCGCAAGAAGGGAGTACCCGAGACCCAATTCCGTCTTCCGATGGGAAATGTTTTTGCCCTGCTCGCAGTCGCGGTCTCCTTGTTGTTATTCCCGAAGCTTGACAGTCGAGGTTTGCTGGTAATGGGAGTTCTGGCGGTGTGCATCATTGTGAATAGCATTTGGGCGGCGCGGCGGGGACGGGCAGACGCAGCGCGATTGCAGACCACTGCTGCGAAGCGCTGATGTGAATCCAAAATCGCCTTCCTCAAATAAATAACTACATCGGGCCCCATCCTCCTCGCGTTCTCTGCGGGAGAGGCTATCCCGAGCGGAGTCGAAGGGGTGGGGATTTTGATTTCCACGACGGGCCAGGTCTCGTAAAAGTCAAAATCCCCGACCTGTCTTTCACAAGAACACGAAAGACAAGGACCTGGCCCCCTTGTGGGTCTTTCCTCAGACGTGCGAACCTCGATAACTGGTCACTTCTGCTTGCCCTTGCTGGAAAGAGCGAACTGATTCCCGTCTTGATCCTTAAAAATGGCAGTTGATCCCCAAACCTCAGTCTTCGGCTCCTGTGCGAAAGTGGCGCCTTTCGCTTTTAGGGCCTTGGCAGTGGCGAAGACATCGTCGCACCAGAATGCGATGGACTGGAATTGACCGATGCGATTTTCATGGCCTTCCGGGGTGTAGAGCGCCAACCCGGTCTCGGAACCTGGAATAAGCAGTTCAATCCATCTTTGGGTGGGGGTGAAAGGTTGGTCAGTGACCACCTTGAACCCCATTGTTGTCGTGTAAAAATTCAGGGCTGCGTCCTGGTTACGAACTGGAATGCCAACAAACGTGATCCCTCGAATCATTGTTGATCCCCTTTCGATTCCGGAGCATAGCTGTGCAGATTCCGCGTTGCAATGTGGTATCCAATGCTATATTGATGGTCGGTATAGCTATGATTTCTTTCGATGACTATGTGATTGACGTTCTGATGCGCGACCTGGTGGGTCACGACCGTAGGCCGACTAGCTTTCTCCTGTATCTTTGGCTCGATGCCGAACAATCTCGAAAAGAAGGGCCAGTGCAGATGAGCTATGTGGAATTGGCGGAATCTGCCGGCGTGTCTAAGAGCTCGGCACAGGTTGCGGTGAACTGGCTGGTTCGACGGAAGTTGGTTTCTGTCAGCAAAGACAGTGTTACCGCGACTCCCTGTTACAGGGTACAAAGGCCGTGGAGAGATCGCGTTCGCTCTGTGCCCGCCCGCCGTCGCTGAATTTTCGAGAATGGCGCGCACCGGCCGAGCGTTTTGCGAAAGGGGAACATCAGAGGCCTTCCTTATTTTTTCCTCGTTTTGTTTTCGCCCAGCCCTCTTTCACGACTTGTTTCGCCCGGCCCAATGCGAGCGAATCCGGTGGAACGTCTTCCGTGATGCACGAAGCCGCTGCGACATAGGAGCCTTTGCCTACTCTTACCGGCGCGACCAGAGTCGCATCGCTGCCGATGAATGCGCCATCTTCGATTATTGTTTTATGTTTGTTCACCCCGTCGTAGTTGCAGGTGATAGTTCCAGCGCCGATGTTTACGCCTTCGCCGATCTCGGCATCGCCGAGATAAGTGAGGTGATTGGCCTTCGATTTTTTCCCCAGGCGGATTTTCTTGGTCTCGACAAAATTACCGACATGCGCGCCTTCTCCAATTTCGCTTCCTGGGCGCAAGTGCGAATACGGCCCAAGAATCGCGCCTTTCGCGATGATCGCCTCATCGAGCACGCATCCCGGCTTGATAAGCACCTCGTCATCAATCTGCGAATTTTGGATTACGGAATAAGAACGGATCCGGCAATCGCTCCCGATGCGGGTCTTGCCGAGCAACTGCACGAACGGTTCAATGGTCGTGTCCGCGCCCACTTCCACATCCCAATCGATCACGCAGGTGTCGGGATAAAAGATCGTCACCCCTTCGGACATTAGCTTCAGGCATTTCTCAAGCCGCATCTTGCGGTCCAGATCAACCATTTCGGCGCGGGTGTTGCTTCCTAAAATTTCCGACGGGTCGGCGGTTTCGATCGCCGCCACCCGCTGCTTCGCCTTCCGCAACAGCTCCGCCATATCTGTGAGGTAGTACTCGCCGTGAGGATTGTCGGTTTTCAGCCGTTCGATATTTTCAAACAACGGTTTGCTAGAAAAAGCATAGAAACCAGAATTAATCTCGCGAATTTTTCTTTGGGCGGGTGTGGTCGATTTTTCTTCGACGACTGCTTTAACATCGCCGGAGCGTCCGCCATCGCGAATGACTCGTCCATAATTGGTCGGATCTTCCAGCTTCGCGCTCAGAATCGTCATCGCGGCTTTTTTTTGTTGGTGGAAATCTCGCAACTTAGCGATGGTCTCCGCCGTTATCAGCGGTGCATCGCCGGACAGCACGATCACCTGGTCGTATTTCTTAAGCGCCGGCGCGGCGCACATGAGCGCATGGCCCGTCCCGCGCTGCGGTTCCTGCACAACGAATTGCACTCCCGTCTGCTTGACCGACTCGCGCACTCGATCCGCTTCATGGCCGACGATCACATAGATATCTTTTGCCTGAACCACCTGCTGGGCGGCTGCAATCACATGCGCTAGAAGCGGTTTGCCGCCGATCTGATGCAGAACTTTAGGGTGTTTCGATTTGAGCCGGGTGCCTTTGCCGGCCGCCATAATCGCAATCGCGGTCCGTGTATTTTGAGCGGTCAGGTTAGGCGATGATTTCATCGAGTTCCAATATAACGCGTGGCCTGGTGGGATGGCGCGAAGGTGCCATACAGGAGTCGAATATTCACAGCCATCTAGCGCGTCTAAGTTGCTGGATTTAATGTCACTTACGGTTCATGCAATCCGCATCAGAACCTGAAATATCAACAGATTATTATTGTGCAATGCTTTTCCTACTCTGCTAGCATCGCGTGAAATCGCAGTTTTTTACTCTCACCATTTCATGCATTTACACGGTTGTGCTTGGGGCGTACTGGCATTGCGATTGCAACAAGATCCCCGTTGCACTTTCCGTCGAATCGCGTAGGGAGAAGATTTGAATTACTCGCGTCGCCGGGCTAGTAGGGGACTAGCCAGGAACAGAGCAGATTTAGCCTCATTAATTTTTCGCGCGACCGCATTTCTGGTGCTGGTTGCCATTTGCGTGGCCGGCATTCACTTGTTTTCGAATCGCCTCCGTGCTTCACAAGAAGAAGGGAATTCGCCGCTCTTCGCTGCTTCGAACACCGCTTACATTGGCGAATCTCAACGGGTTCCAAAAATTCAGGCGCGAAACCGTCGTTTGGTCTACCCGTACTCGATAGTTCCGGGCGGCGTATCGTCGGCCGATGAGTTGCGCCAAGCCGCCGCTCATGATTCCGTAGTAGCCAGTCATTACGCGGGCTTTAACTATCGACGCGCGCACTTGGTTGAGGTTAAGCAGGCGCAAAAGGTCTACCTGTCTTACCGGCTCCACAACAAGGTCTATTGGACAGTTCGGCAGGCCAGTTTGCATCCTGGCGAAAAACTGCTCACCGATGGGAACCTGACCGCGCGGGCACGCTGCGGAAATCAAGTTTCGGTTCTGCCGCAAGTCACCACCTCTCCCGAGGAGCCCACACTGGCGGAACTCGATCGCCCAGACGCGATTGCCAGCGGTATTGAGGGTTTGCCTGGGTCGCCTGACTCCAAGTTGTTGGCCGTTGACCCCGCGTTGCCATTCGGTCCTTCACATACCGGCCCAACCGGGATTGTTGGCGGCGGAGGCCCGCCGGGCGTTTTTGTGCCCCCTCCGATTGGCGGTGGCGGAGGCAATGGTGGAGGAGGAAATGGGGGTGGAGGAGGAGGTGGCGGAGGCCACCCACCTGAAACTCCCGAGCCGGGAACCATCGTGCTGGTGCTCTCCGGGGCGGGAATTATTTTCGCTCGTTACCGCAAACACTGATTTCTGCGCGCCTTTAACCGCCCAGAAAGCAGGTCACGCAAAACCGTACAGAGATTTCGGGCTTTTCTCGGCGACCTCAGCGTTCTGATTTGGGCGTTCTCGGCGGTTACAAGCTTTGACGCCAAATAAATGACGATTGTCTGTGAGGTACTAGTACCTCAGTGCAAATTGGCACGCCGTGGGCGCTGTTAGAATTTGCTGAGGGTCATGCGATTCCCCCACAAACTTAGGCTGATTTCGGCGTTGACGCTGCTGACACTGCCTGCGTACTCCCAAGCGTCGCGGGCCAAGGTGCAAAAAATATCTGTCAGCCCGCAGGATCCAATCCAGTTACAAGTTCAAACCAGCGTTCCAGTTGTTCCTCAAGCCCAGGTCATTTCAGATCCAGAGCGGCTGATAATTGATATTCCGGGCGCGGTGCCGGGATCAGCTTTGCGCGGTTTCTCGGTGAATCGAAATGAAGTGAAGCGCATTCGCGTAGGACTTTTTTCGACTTCGCCGATGGTCACGCGAATCGTTTTAGATTTGAATTCACCGACACCGTACCGCATTACGCCGCTAGCTTCGGGATTTACCGTGAGTCTTGGCGTCGAACCGCCGAATACCGTATCCGACGCCGATTCGCAACCGACGGTTGGCTGGGTGTTGCAGAGAGTCGCCGCGACTCGGACGAGCGATCCATCTCGTGCGCCAGTTGTGAAAACAATTGCCGCCAACGCTCAAGTCCGGATTAAAGGGGTGCGTGTGCAGTTCGCCAACGGCCAGCTTGAAATTCACGCGCACGATTCAACTCTGTCAGAAGTCTTGTTCCAAATCCAGAAGCAGACCGGCGCGGAGATTGCCATTCCTGCTGGGACCGAGCAAGAGCGCGTGTTCGTTGATGCCGGTCCGGCGCCCGCCAGCGAGGTTCTAGCAGAGTTACTGAACGGCTCGAGTTTAAACTTTGTGACGGTTGGATCAGAATCCGATCCAAATGTTCTCCGCAGTGTGATCCTGAGCCGCAGAAACGATTCTTCCGAGTTCGTGCCCAGCTATACCCCGGCTCCTACAGCTAGGAACTTTGCCCCCAAGATCAATGTTCCCGCGGAGGAGAATCCGCCGGACATGACTCAACCCCCGGATGAAAATATTCCGCCGCCACCCATTGACGAGACTGCGCCACAACCGCAGCCCAATTAATCCGACCAGCTAAAACGCTATCCAAGGCTGCGCGGCAACATAGAGTAGAGTTGCAATTGCTGCCGCAATCCCAAAAGGGACTTTCTCGGCATTCGAGCTATCGATACTAAGATCCGGCCCTGGCGTGCGGAACTTAAACATCGCGACGGTGATGCGTCCGACGTTACGAGCCGTCTGCCCGACGCGCTTCTTCCACAAGACCAGCGTGAGGGCCATGATGCCGTTGATCATGAAAGTGAGGATTAATACCGGCACCAGCCTTCGCGGCTCGAAGAAAGCGCCAAGCGCTCCCACCAGCTTCCAATCGCCGCCGCCCAAACCGCCCAGCAGGACAAATGGCAGCAGGACCCCAAAACCGATTGCCGCCCCGGCCAGCGATAGCAGCGCCGCATGGCCGCCCGCAAAGATCCAGTGAAGAAGAACTGCGACGGGAATTGCAGGATAGGTCAGCCAGTTCGGAATCTTCCGGTAGCGGAAGTCGGTGGTTCCAGCCGTCAACGCGAAGGCAGCGGCCAATATCCAGAGGGTTCTAGCCAAGGCAGTTCTGGAATTCTACAGCCCGCAGGCGGGCAAGACAAAAAAGCCTTTAACCGCAGAGTACGCCGAGAACGAAGCAAAGATCGTTGAGGAAATCAAAACGACGAATACTCCACTCGGCGCGTTATTTATTTTTTCTGCGCACTCTGGGTTTTCTCTGCGTTCTCTGCGGTTAAAAGCTTTCGGTGTTGCAGAGTAGGGGCCCAAAAATAAAAGCGGCCCGCTTTTACGCAGGCCGCTACGCTTTAATAGAGCTAATTATCGGTTCAAACTGCCGCTGTTTCGTTGAGCGATGACCTTCCTGGCATTTTCCGCCAGAGCCCGCGCCTGCGGCAGCAGATCGAGTCCTTTGAGCACCTCAGGGTCGGTCTCCGCTTTTACCTTCAGGCCTTCTTCCTGGCCGAAAGCATCTACGAAAATTTCGCTCTTCAGATTCGATTTGACCCATTCATCATTCTGAAGCAGATCAGCTTCCGTATAGGGAACCTTGTCCGCGTCGAGCGATTTGCGGAATTCCTGCATCACCGCATCATCCACCTGGAAGCTCTTGGTGATGTGGTGCGCCACGATATAGTGCTTCGCGAAGTTAAAGAATGCGTAGTGCTGCAGTAGCGTGTCCTGGAAATGATTGCTCTTGACCGGATCAACTTTCACATCCGGCGTGATCCCGCCGCCGCCGTACACCGTGCGTCCGCTGTCGGTGAGCTTTACTTCTTTATTGGTGGTGTCGCCGACGCTATCGCGATCGAAATAATAATCGTACAGCGATACATTGCTGTAGTCGCGCTGGATCAGTCGGCCACTCGGCGTGTAGTACTTCGCCGTGGTTAACGCAAGGCCGGTGTCATTTGAAAGCGGATATACCGTCTGCACCAAACCCTTGCCGAAGGTGATCTCACCTACTACCAGCCCGCGGTCATGGTCCTGAATCGCTCCCGCGACAATTTCTGCCGCTGAAGCCGTGCCACGATTCACCAGAACAACGAGCGGGTAATCCCGGCCACCGTCGCCATGCATTGCGGTGTAACGACGTTCCGGTGACGAGCGCCCGTGGTGCGAAACGATAAGCTGGCCTTTGTGCAAGAATTTATCCGCCACGCCGACGCCTTCATTCAGCAAGCCGCCCGGATTCTGGCGGAGATCGAGAATTAATCCCTTCATGTCGCCGGATTGCGAAAAGCTGTCGAGCGCTTCCTGCACTTCTTTTTCCGTGGTTTCGTTGAACTGCGCAATGTGCATGTAGCCGACGCCAGGACGAATCAGGAAATGGAGGTCGACGCTGTAACGTGGAATCTCATCGCGCACCACTGCAAACTCGAGGGGCTTTTCCGCTCCTTCACGAAGAACGGTGATATGAACGGTTGTGCCCTTCGGCCCCTTCAACAAGTCAGCCACGTCGCTGGTGTTCATGTTGTCTGTAGGCTTGCCGTCGACTGCAGCGATAATGTCGCCGGGATGAATTCCAGCCCGGTACGCCGGCGTTCCGGCAAAGGGCGCAATCACGATAACTTTGTTGTTGCGCGGCCCCACCGTCATTCCCACGCCGTAATATTTGCCGCGTTGATCTTCGCGGAGCAACGAATACGACTTGGGATCAAAGAAGTTCGAGTGCGGATCGAGCACGTGCAGCATGCCCGGAATTGCGCCGTTGTAAATTGCTTTGTCGGGATTCACCGGCTCGGCATAATTCTGCTCGACGATGTCATAGACCTCGGTGAACTGCTTGAGGCTCTGATTTACATCAGAGTCGCTGTCATGCGTGGCCGCGGGACTCTTCTGGGCGGAAACCATCCCCAGGAAGCCGCAAACTGCAAGAAATAAAACTACGAGAAAGGATGCGCGGTGAGAACTACGGGCCATCTTTAGTTGTCCTTAAGCCCGGACGGGAAGCCGTCCTAACAGGCTGATTTGGTGCAGTATAACATGCGAAAAAACAGAAACTTAGATGACTGCGGTACCGCACGTCACCTTACTGGCACCACAGTCTTAGGATGCGCCAAGCGGAACAAATGATGCGTTTTTGTACCCAGGCGGGATGAATAGAACAATCGAAGTTTGGATCGCTAGAAGGGTCTAACTGGCTAGTTTCTTCAGGAATTCCTGTTCATCCAGCCGGTATTTGAAGGCTTTTCTGCCGTCGATGAAGACTACGGGGACTTCGTCAGTGAATTGGCGCTTGAGCTGGTCGTCGGTTTCGACATCCACTTCGCGCCAGCGAAATCCGCCCCGCCGCTCCAGCTTCGAGAGCTTTTCCTTCACGATCTCGCAAAGGTGGCATCCCTTGCGGGAATACACAATAACTTCGCGTAGGATGGACATCGCGGCGAGTGTAGCAAACCAGAAAACAGTTTTCCAGCAAAAGTCTTGTTACGAAGACGCTCGATGTACCAAACGGGTAGATCGAGCCCCTTTTGGGCTTTTCATCAAGCGGAAGACGGTACAATCCTGCCATGGCGATTGCCAAGCCCCTATCGGGAAAAGTTGCGCTGGTCACAGGCGGAGCCAAACGCCTGGGCAAGGCGGCGTCCCTCGCGCTGGCCCAAGCCGGGGCTGATGTCGCGGTTAGTTATCTCAGCTCTGAGAAAGAAGTCCAGCGGACTGTAAAAGAACTGGAAAAGCTCGGCGCCCGGGTTTTGGCGATCCGTTGCGATGTCACCGACCCCAAGAGCGTCAGTGCCGCGGTGAAGCGGACAGTGGCCGAATTGGGCGGCCTCGACATTCTGGTAAACAACGCCGGCGCGTATGAAACAGTTTCCTTCGAAGATCTTACCCTTCAACAATGGGATTCCATTTTTGGTGTGAATGTTCGCGGCCCATTCCTTGTATCGCACACGGCGCAATCCCACTTGCGCCAGAGCAACGGTAGGATCATCAATCTGGGATCGCTAGGCGGGCTGCGGGCCTGGTCAAGCCACGTGCACTACTGTTCGTCGAAAGCCGCGCTGCATATGCTTACCAAAGCCATGGCCAAAGCAGTCGCCCCCGAAATTGCCGTAAACTGTGTGGCCCCGGGCATGATCGACCTCGGAGAAAAGTCGGCGGCCACGTTCATGAGCCGTATGGCCAAGCAGACCCCTATGCAGCGTAATGGCACTGGCGACGACGTGGCGGCTGCGATATTGTTTTTTGCGACTGCTCCGAGCTTCATTACCGGTCAGGTGTTGTACATAGATGGAGGTTTAGGACTTTGATCAACTGCCGCACGCGGTTCCCCCAATCCTCTTACCGAGGGCCTTCGTGAGGATTGCGCCGATTTTTCTGGTTCTTCTCCTTTCCAATCCGGCCGCTCTCACTCAGCAGGAAAACCCACATGCGCAACCGGCTAATGCGGAGGCGCAGGCGGAAAATCCGAAGCCAGCCGGGGCCGCACGAAATCTTTTCGCCGAACCTCGTTCCTTTCCGTTATGGGAACACAATGTTCCCGGCGCTTTGGGTAGCCGCGAGGAGGACAACCCGACTCTCACGCTCTATCCCTCGGTAAATCCCCGGTCCTCCGGCACAGCAGTGATAGTTGCGCCCGGGGGCGCCTATGTTGTGCTCGCCATTAATCATGAGGGTCGGCAAGTCGCGAACTGGCTGAATTCACTGGGCGTGACTGCTTTCGTCCTCAAGTATCGGCTCGGCCCTAAATATCATCACCCGATTGAACTGGGTGACGCTCAACGCGCCATCCGTCTGGTCCGCTCGCGCGCCAAAGAGTTCGGCATTCGGCCTGATCGTATCGGAATGATGGGCTTCTCCGCGGGCGGACACCTGGCCGCGACCTTGGGCACTCATTACGATCATGGCGACCCAGCGGCGTCCGACCCTATTGACCGGCTAAGTTGCCGGCCAGATTTTCTGGTCCTTGCCTACCCCGTGGTTTCATTCGTTGCGCCTTATTCACACTCGGCTTCTGCCCGGCATCTGCTGGGCGACAATCCGGACATGAAGGTGCGCGAGGAGCTTTCGAACGAACTGCATGTTACGCCGGACACTCCCCCGACATTTCTTTTCAGCACCACCACAGACAAAGTCGTTCCACCGGAAAACTCGGTGGCTTTCTATCTGGCGTTGCACAATGCCGGCGTGCCTGCGGAACTCCACATCTTCCAAAAAGGCCCTCATGGGGTGGGGCTGGATTCTGCTGATCCTGTGCTCGGTGTCTGGCCGACTCTACTCGCGAACTGGATGCGGGAGCGAGGGCTGCTCGCGAGATGAGGACCGCGTTTTCGTATTCCCGACTTAAACGGGCGGTGATTCGAAGAAGTTCCAGTATCGCTTGGTTGGCGACGATTCTTCTGCTGTGCGCGCCAAGCACGTTCGCCCAAGTCGGACCCCAGCAGGGCGGAAGCGAAATTCAAGTGTGGACCGCCGGCGGCCATTCGGTTTCAGGTGGTCGCGGCAATACCGGAATCTTCGACGCCGGTCTGCGCTACGGTTGGGTTTTACTGAACTCCCATGGGCCGAGTTTCCTGAAAGGCCGTTTCGAATACGCGATCGATGCCGTGCCGCTGTATCTGATTTTCCAACCGCGCAACACTGCGTACGGCATCGGAGTGAATCCGCTGAACTTGAAATGGAATTTCGAGCGTCACGGTAGAGTCGTGCCGTATGCGGAACTCAGCGGCGGTTTGTTGTTCACCACTTACGATGTGCCTGCCAATACATCGCAGGTAAATTTCGCGCCCTCGGCCGCATTTGGCTTCCACTACCTTACCGACAAGTTCGCCTGGACGTTAGAGGGGCGATATCTGCATATCTCCGATGCGGGGCTGAGTCGCTTGAATCCGGGAGTAAATACCTTTGAGGTACGGATCGGGGTAGGAAAGTTCCGCAAGTGAGAATGCAACGTCTCCCGATCGCGGGCGAGGGCGCCCGCGCCACACAACTCAATCGTAATACTCCAGCCCCAAATGCGTGATCAATTCCTCGCCCTTCAAATGCCGCAACGTATTCTTCAGCTTCATCAGTTGAATAAATAAGTCGTGCTCCGGATACAGTCCTGGCACTGTCATCGGCGATTTGAAATAGAAGCTGAGCCACTCCTGGATCCCAATTCCGCGCAACTCAGAAGTCCGCTTCGCCAGGTCAAGGAACAGCACAAGATCCAGTACGATGGGCGCTGCCAGAATCGAATCGCGGCAGAGGAAATCGACTTTAATCTGCATGGGATATCCCAGCCAGCCAAAAATATCGATGTTGTCCCAACCCTCTTTGTTATCGCCACGCGGCGGATAGTAATTGATACGCACCACGTGACTCATCTTGCCGTAAAGCTCGGGATACAAATCCGGTTGCAGAATGTGTTCCAGCACCGAAAGCTTCGATTCTTCCTTGGTCTTGAACGACCCTGGATCGTCCAGCACTTCGCCGTCGCGATTGCCCAGAATATTGGTGGAGAACCAGCCGTTAAGCCCCAGCAGGCGCGCTTTGAATCCCGGCGCGAGAATTGTTTTCATTAGCGTCTGGCCGGTCTTGAAATCCTTGCCGCAGATCGGCGCTTCGTTCTTGCGCGACAGCTCCAGCATTACCGGCAGATCGACGGTCAAGTTCGGGGCCCCATTCGCAAAGGGAACGCCCTCCATCAACGACGCATAGGCGTAGATCATCGACGGCGCGATAGCTTCATCGTTCGATTGCATTGCCTTCTCAAATGCCTTCACCGATTGGTGCGCCGCCGTTGGCTTAAGAAAAATTTCCGTAGAGCCGCACCAGATCGTGATCAACCGCGAAGCGCCGGATGTCTTTTTAAAATCGCGGATGTCCGCCCGGAGCTGCTCGGCCAAGTCCATCTTGTTCTTGCCCTTCTTAACGTGGTGCCCGTCGAGTTTCTTCACATAATTGCGATCGAAAACTGCTGGCCGCGGCTTGATCGAGCTCAGGAAGGGCTTCACTTTATCCAGTAGTTCGCGCTCCAGCACGCCGGCTTTGCGCGCGGCGGTGTACATGTCGTCTTCAAAGGGGTCCCACCCAGTGAAAACGAGATCGGGAAGGGAAGCCAGGGGCATGAATTCCTTGACCAGGGGCGACCGACCCTCGGTACGCTTGCCCAGGCGAATGGTTCCCATTTGCGTGAGCGATCCAATGGGGCTGGCAAAACCCTTGCGGATGGCCTCGACTCCGGCAACAAAGGTCGTTGCTACGGCTCCCATGCCGGGAATCATGACCCCAAGTTTGCCCTTTGCGGGCTGGATTTCAGAGGTGTTGGTCTTGTTCGGAACGGACTTTGGGCGTGCAGCCATTGAGGGCATCTTCCTTATGACATTAGGTGATTGTGGGCAAACGGGTATGTTCTCGTATTAACCCAGCTTTTGCAACTTGCTGAGGCTGAATGGCAAAGCTGAACGCTGAAAGTGTCACATCTGGCAGCAGGCGGGTAACTTTGCAGGGAGAAGCTGCGTCCAATGTATTAGAGAATCATGGGTTTTCTGCCTACCCGATTCCTTGGAACCCGGGACTATAATTGTGACTAAGGGTCAGAGGCCTGGGCGGATCCGGAGATGCTTATGAAAAACTTGCTGTCACTCACCGCGGCTTTCGTAGTAGCAGTTTGCCTTGCCTTGCCGTCATTCGCGGCCGACAAGAATGCGGACCAGTCAACGCCAACCACTACCAAACCCGCACCCACTCCGGCTGAGCCGTCCGCAACCAAGGCCGCGCACGATGGCAGCATTAATGACATCGACGCGATCGGCAACCGCAATGTCGGTTGCGCCCGCGGCATGGGCAACTGGTACAGTTTGGAACGGCAGATTGCTCTCGGCAAACAGGTATCAATGCAGGTGGAGACCCAATCGAAGATCATCAATGATCCGGTGGTGTCCGAGTACATTAACCGACTGGGCCAGAACATCGTCCGGAACTCGGATTCGCAGGTGCCCTTCACCATCAAGGTCATTGATTCTGACGACATCAACGCCTTTGCGCTTCCGGGTGGATTTTTCTATGTAAACTCGGGCCTCATTCTGGCCGCGGATGAAGAAGCGGAGCTGGCCGGCGTCATGGCGCATGAGATTGGACACGTTGCTGCCTGCCACGCTGCACGCGAAAATACCCGCGCCAACCTGATGCAGATGATGACCATTCCGCTGATCTTCATGGGCGGTCCGATCGGTTACGCCGCTTATGAAGGCGCCGGTCTTGCGGTGCCGTTGACATTTCTGAAGTTCTCGCGCGGCTTCGAAGCCCAGGCTGACTACCTCGGCGTGCAGTACATGTACAAGGCAGGGTACGATCCTCAGGCGTTTATATCGTTCTTTGAAAAAGTGCAGGCGCAGGAAAAGAAAAAGCCTGGCACAATTTCCAAGGCCTTCGAAACTCATCCGCAGACGCCCGATCGCATTCAGGCTTCGCAAGCGGAGATCGCCAAGATACTTCCAGCAAAGTCGGAATACGTGGTCACGACCTCTGAGTTCGATGATGTCAAATCGCGGCTGGCATCGATCGAAAATCGTCACAAGCTGAACGATGAAAAAGACGGGAAGAAGCCCTCGTTACGGCGCGCTTCCTCCACCGACAAAAACGGGACGGATGACAAAACGTCAGACGACGGCCGTCCGACTCTGAAGCGCCGTCCCGACGACAACAACTAGCTTCGTCGTCACGGTAAGGTTTTCTTTCGTGTACCTTTGTGCCCTTTGTGATTCAGGCCTTTGAACTGAAAGTACACGGATAAAGAAAAACGGCGGGCCCCGAAGCCCGCCGTTTTTCATCGCAGCAGCAGGAGAGTTTACGCCGCTTCTTTTGTCGCCAGTGACCTGACCGGAGAGCGGTTAGCCTGGGCGCTCACAATTTTCATTTGCTTCCAGTCATAGGGAAGTTCTTTCCCGCAGTCCAGGCACACTACATAAGTCCCGGTCGCAAATGCGGCGCGACTACGCGGGCCCTTTTTGATCGTGATAGGGAAACTATAGCGCTGGTGCCAGCAGCCGAAGAGCGCATCAACGACTCGAGCAAACATCCTTCTACCTCCCACAGAATGCCGCAAAGGCTGGGAAGCCCGACGAAGTGGCATTCAACTGTTTAGATTCAGCTTCTCTGGAAAGGGTTCGTCGAAGGCACCGCAAAATTACGGCTTTGTGCAACTCTGGGAATTGAAAGGGCTTAGCGTGCCGAGCCTTCTGGGCCGGTTTTCTTATGGGATTTGCAACGGCTGGCTATCGCCGATCTGAGCTTGGTTTCGAGGTCTTCTGGGAGTTCATAGAGCTTGGAATCACGGTAGATTTCGATGGTCTTCTTGGTAGTATCGCAGACTACATAGCAGTTGTGGCACCAAGCCAGGTGCTCATCTAATTCGGCCTTTGTGCTGGCGTCGATCACGCCATCCAGGTAATCGGTTAGTTCGTGGAGAAACTCAGAGCATTTCACCGTGTGCCATCTCCACTGCTTGGTTTTGACTGCGATCCATTCGGTCTATCTCTTTTTTGAAAATATTTATTCAGCCGTTCCCGCAATTGCAACCGTGCCCGCAATAACCTTGACTTCACTGCCGGCACGCTCAAATCCAGCGCTTCGGCTGTCTCTTCCGTCGAAAGACCCTCAACGTCCCGTAGCACAAACACCGTACGGAACGTCGCCGGCAATCCATGAATGGTCCGGTCTAAAATGTCTCGCAACTCAGCTTGCGTGTATTGCTGCTCCGGATTTGGCGACCAGTCCGCCACTTCCCGCGGAACTGAATCGTCTTCCGTCTTTACTTCTTCATCCAGAGAAATCGTGCGTTCTGGACGGCGCCGCCGTAACTTCATCAGCGCTTCGTTGACTGCAATCCGCACCAGCCAGGTGTAAAACTTCGACTGCCCCTGAAACTGGGCCAGATTGTTGTACGCCTTTAAAAAGGCGTCCTGAACAACGTCTTCCGCGTCCTCGCGGTTCTGCGTAATGTGCTGCGCGATGCGAAAAACGTTCCGATCGTAGCGCCGGACGAGTTCCTCAAAAGCGCTGACATCGCCGCCTTTGGCGCGTTGCACTAGAACCAGTTCATCACTGACCGGCTCACTTACCTTTGGTTGGATTGCACCCATTCGTCATTCGATGCAGGATTTTTCACATTAAATCGAAGGGACCTGGATCGCTTTTTCATTCTAATGTGTAAGACCTAGTTTGTGCCAACGGTAGCCTCGGACCCCCATAAACTAGCCCCCGAAGGAGAGTCACTGTTGCTCTTCTCCGCGTGCTCGGCGAATCCTCGGCGTTCTCTGCGGTTTAAAGGCTCTTGCTTTTTGCCGAGGAGAAAGAGCCTTTATTCGCAGAGTCCGCTCAGAACCGATGCAGAACATTCCCGCAATAGCAACCGTACCGTTACGTTGGTTATCTTTCACCCGATTACCTACGCAAGTCACAATATTCCGCAGATGTCGCACCCGCGTACATTACTGCTTTTACTGTGGATGATCGCTGCACCGTGTCTGCTTCATGCCAAGCAGTTGGCCGTCATCACCGACACTGCCAACAAGACCACGAACCTAACCGCCGCCGAACTGATCAAGCTTTTCAATGCGCATGTTCGTAGCTGGGCCGATGGCAAGCCGGTCATCATTGTTGTTCGCGATCCGGCGTCGGCAGACATGGAATTGGTACTGCGCAAGATCTTCAACATGACCCCCGCTCAGACGCGTTCATTCATTGAGTCCCACAAGCCTTCAATAATTGTCGCGGGTTCTGACGACGCCGTTCTCCGATTTGTGTCTACCAATCGCGGCGCGGTAGGAATTGTCGATCTTTACTCTCTGACTAAAGATGTGAACGTGCTCAAGATTAATGGAAAGTTGCCCGTTGAGCAGGGGTACTTACTGCGAGGAAATTAACAATGAAATCGGTCTCGACTGTCATCGCCGCCGGCCTGCTGTTTTCGCTGAGTGCATTCGCCCAGAAGGCCCCGCAGGCCAACGAAATGCCGCTCAGCGCAAAATCCGCACAGGTACGCCGGTTGCTTGATCAGGCTTGGATTCTGGACTCCGACCAGGTTGAACAGGCGGAGGCAATCGAGGTCATGAAGCAGGTGGTGAAGATCGAGCCTGAATTCGCCATGGGCCACGAAATTCTGGCGCGGATAAGTCTCGATCCCGCGGAGCAGATCGGCGAGCAGAAACAGGCTTTCGCCAATCGAGGACACGCCAACGACGCCGAGCAAATCGTGATTCAGTGGTTCCAGGATGCCGCCGACCACCAGCTGATTCCTGCCATCACCAGTATGAATGACGTACTCCACAAGTACCCGCATGACCGATGGTTGGTGTTTTTGGCCAATTCCTGGCTCATGGCGCAGACGCAGTACGAACGCGCCGCGGCAGTTTACGAGAATTCCGGAATCACAAATTCGCCAGGGTTGATTAATAACGCAGCCTACACCTATGCCAACATGCGCGATTTCAGCAAGGCGTTCTCCCTGATGGACAAGTACATTGCCTTGATGCCCAAGGACCCCAATCCTCAAGACTCCTATGCGGAAATTCTGCGCATGGCAGGTCACTATGTGATCGCCATCGACCATTACCGGGTCGCACTTACCATCGATCCGAAGTTCTACTCATCACAATTTGGCATCGCAGATACGTACATGCTGATGGGCGACGAAACTCGGGCCCGCCAGGAATACGATGCCGCCTTCAAGAAATTTCCTTCTTTGCCTGAACTGGATCGCATCAGCTGGATGACGCGCCAGGCGACTACTTACATCTACGAAGCTGACACAGTTGGAGCGGATAAGGCCTTCCAATCACTCGCCGATTATGCGCATGGCAAGCACTTGAGCCAGGTAGAAGCCGACACCTATCGGCAAATGGCCATGTATCAAACGCAGAGTGATCGGGCGCTGGCCTTATTGGCCAAAGCCGAAAGCGCGGTTCGCGAAGGCAACAATGTCTCCGCAATTAACGCTCACCAGGAGGCCGCTCAGATTCTACGCACCCGCGTAGAAGTAGCGATCAAGGCAGGCGATTCCTTAGCCGCGGATTCGGCGGTGGCAAAACTGGCTCAATTGGCGTTGAACTCTGACGACAAAGTCATTGACTCTGCTTTTAACGGCGCGTTGGGCGCGCACTTATCTTCTGAACAAAAATACAAACAGGCCATTCCGCATCTGGAAGAGGACGGCCACAGCCCGCTTTCTCTAGAGCGGCTGGCGACTGCTTATCGCATGACCGGATATTTCTCCGGAGCCCGGCACACCGAGCAAGTGCTCGCCCGGCTTAATGATCCTACGGTGGAGCAAGCCTTGGTAGTCCCCGCCTTCCGCAAATGTCTGCACAATCCTACTTGCAACGTTAGCGTGAAGGATGCAGCGATCGAAATTAAGCATTAGGCTGTTTCTCTGAGAACGCTGTCATCTCTGAACGTCACCGTGTTCTATAATTCAGCGTTTTCCAAAACAATTTCTGTCCGAGGATCCCATGAGGCTCGTCCGCAGCATCATCGCTTTGATCTGGTGCTTGTCTGTACTCGCTGCGTTGTCCTCTCTGTCCGTTGCTCAGTCCACTCAATCTCAGTATCCTGACTACCCCAGCGAGACCCCGGAGCACTTTCAGCCCAATTCATCTTCTTGGGATTACACTCGCCGCGCAGTGATGGTTCCCATGCGTGATGGGGTTAAGTTGCATACGGTCATTCTTGTGCCCAAAGGCGCAAACCATGCGCCCATTCTGCTGACGCGGACGCCCTACGACGCCGACGCGCTCACCAACCATAGCCCCAGCTCCCATCTCGGGCCGGAACTTTGGGGATACGACAACGCGACTGAAGTGATCGTGAAGGGCGGCTACATCCGCGTGGTGCAGGACGTGCGCGGCAAATACAACTCCGAGGGTGATTACGTAATGAATCGCCCGTTGCACGGGCCACTCAACCCCACACCCGTCGATCATGCCACCGATACTTACGACACCATCGATTGGCTCGTCAAAAATATTCCCGAAAGCAATGGCAAGGTCGGCATACTTGGCATTTCCTATGACGGATTTCTGCCTCTGATGGCCTTGATCAATCCTCATCCGGCGCTAAAAGTGTCGGTTCCGATGAATCCCATGGTTGATGGCTGGATGGGCGACGACTGGTTTCACAACGGCGCCTTCCGTGAACAGAACATGCCCTACATCTACGAACAAGTCATGACCCGTAAAAATGATGAGAAGTGGTGGACCGATCATTTCGACGACTACGACTTATATATAGAAGGCTCAGCCGGCGACATCGGCCGCACTCACGGACTGGAGCAAAGTGGTTTTTGGAGAAAGGTGATCGCGCATCCGGCGTACGATTCGTTCTGGCAAGACCAGGCAATGGACAAGATCCTGGCGGATCAGCCATTGAAGGTTCCGGTCATGCTGGTTCACAGTCTATGGGATCAGGAAGACATCTATGGAGCGCCAGCTGTCTACAAGGCCATCAAGCCTAAAGATGTAAACAATGACAAAGTATTTTTGGTTCTCGGTCCATGGCACCACGGTCAAGAGATCGAAGACGGCAGCACGCTCGGCGCGCTCAAGTTCAATGGAGACAGCGGGCTGTACTTCCGCGAGAAAATTCTGCTTCCGTTCCTGGATCACTTCCTCAAGGACGACGCTCCCAAACTCGATGTTGCTCCCGTTAGCGCGTTTGAGACCGGAACCAATGTCTGGCGGCGATTGCCATCCTGGCCGGCAGGGTGCGAAAGCGGCTGTCCTCCGAAGGCTACGCCTCTCTATCTCAATGGCAATTTGAAATTAAGTTTCTCTGAACCCAAGCGCGGTGACTCTGCCTACGACGAATACGTTTCCGATCCGGCAAAGCCGGTTCCGTTCCGTGCTCGGCCCAGCCAGCCCGTGGGATACAGCGGACGCCTGACTTGGCCAGAATGGCTGGTTGATGATCAGCGCGAAGCTTCCGGCAGGCCGGACGTCGCGGTGTTCACCTCCGAAGTCTTGAGCGAGCCGGTCAAGATCAGCGGCCAGCCGATGGCCAATCTGATTGCTTCAACCAGCGGTACCGACTCCGACTGGGTCGTGAAACTAATCGATGTCTATCCCGATGAGGTGGCCGGGGATGAGGAAATGGGAGGCTATCAGCTTATGGTGTCAGCCGATATCTTCCGGGGCCGTTACCGCGAAAGTTTGGAAAATCCGAAAGCGATCACCGCCGACAAACCATTGTTATACCGATTTGCCCTGCCCACCGCGGACCATGTCTTCCTACCCGGACACCGGATTATGGTGCAGGTGCAGTCGAGTTGGTTCCCGCTCTACGACCGCAACCCCCAGACCTTTGTGCCCTCAATTTTCTGGGCCAAGCCGGAAAACTACCGAAAAGCCGTGCAGCGGGTCTACCACACTCCTGGACAGGAAAGCTTTATTGAGCTGCCGCTAGTAAAGGAATAATCCAGGTTTTCCTTGGTGAACCTTCGTGTCCTTCGTGGTTGATGCTTTTGAATTGAAGGTCGGTAACCACGAAGGACACGAAGTCCCACGAAGGAAAGCCAGCCAAGATCACATCACATCACTTCGCGGTGCTCTTCGTAGATCTTCCTTTATGAACCTTCGTGCCCTTTGTGGTTAACGATCTTCGACCGAAGGCCCCGAAGTGACTAAAGTGACCTGCTGCCCGCACCATACCTCGCCCTATAATCGAAACACGAATCCGTCTTGATTTAGCGAACGTATGCCGCAAAACTCCGCTGAAGAAATCGTCCGCACCGCTGTGGCCCAGGCGCTGGAGCGCCAACTGGCTTCATTTCGCGAAAGTGTTGTTCAAGAGGTTCTGCGAGAGGTCGGATCCACGCTCGTCGCCAAACCGGCACCAGGCGGAAGCAATGCGGCAGGTTTGCAAAAGGCGGTTGCGCGGATCCAGGCCGGAACCACGCAAAAAGAAATCCTGCGCGCGCTGCTCGACAACACGGTTCTCTACTGCGGCCGAGCGGCACTATTCGTGGTGAAGAACGGCACGGCGACCGGTTGGCAGGGAACAGCCTTTTCTAATAACGACGCCATCAAGGATTTCGCGCTGGAGATGAACTCAGGAATTGCGGGGCGAGTAATGCAGTCGCGCACTGCGCAAAACGGCCCGACCTCCGACTTTGATCAAAACTTTACTTCCAAATTCGGGGCGCCCGCCGACGGCAACATCGCCCTGTTGCCGCTGCTTTTGAAAGATAAAATTTCTGCTCTGATCTACGCCGACGGGGGATCGCAAGCTGGCGCCCTTGACTCGGATGCACTTGACGTTTTGGTGCACGCCACGGGCGCTTGGCTGGAAGTGATTTCCCAGCGTAAACAAGCGCAAAAAGATGGTCCGCCAGAGCCAGAGATGCATGCCGCGCCGCCGGCCAACGATCCTTTCGCCTCGCACGCGCCTCTGCACAAGGCTCAGCCTTTGCCGGAAAGCGAACCTGCAATCGCAATGTCGGCCGCAGCAGCTTCGGGCGGACCGTCCGCGGCAGCCGCACCCGCTCTCAGCGACGAAGATGCCGAAGTGCATCGTAAGGCACAGCGTTTCGCCCGCCTGCTCATGGACGAAATCAAACTCTACAATCAAGCGAAAGTCTCTGAGGGCCGCAAGCACAAAGATCTATACGATCGCTTAAAGGAAGATATCGACAAGAGCCGTGCCACGTATCTAAAGCGTTATGGAAATACAGCCGCCGCAACTGGAGACTATTTCAGTCAGGAAATGATTCGCAGTCTCGCCGAAGATGACATCTCTCTGTTGGGTAAGAACTTTCAGCGGTAGCCTTTAGCGTTAACTTTTCGCCCGGAAAATCAACGCTGATGTATGTGATCAGCATCTTACTAAGCGATAATCATAGAGACGTGTTGGGGAATTATTCTAAGTTACTTTTTCTTGCGGCAATCTTGTTTGGGGTTGTGTGCCCGATTGCGTCGCCGCAATCTACCGATCCGCAAGCCGCCTCCAAATCCACCGACTCGAAAGCTGCTCCCGGCCATGTAGACCCGGGCGTCCACGTCCAGGCAGCCCAGGCTGAATCAGCCAAGCCTGCGCCGAAGAAAAAGTCGCGTAAGGCCAAATCTCGGAGGCCACGGTCTTCGGTCAGGTCGCGCCGCGATACGATTCGCTTCCGCAAAATGCGTCAGGCTTTCGTCGGCTCGTCTACTTTGAAGCCGATGGCGTTGCAGTTGCTGCAAAATCGCGTTCCAGCAGCCTATGCCGGCGTCGAGGTATTTGCCCGCCGCCACAATGGCGAAGATGCAGGATCGCTGGCCTGGCTCGCCGTTGGGTACGCGTACTTTCTAGATCACCAATACGCAAGATCTATCGAGTCACTCGATCACGCCAAGCCACACGCCGGCGAGATCGGCGATTATGTGGCGTTTTATCTGGCAAGCTCGCAGCTGCAAGGCGGCCGATCAGCCGAAGCGCTGGCATCGCTCGGTAAATTTGACGACAATTTCCCCGAATCTCTGCTGATTCGCGATGCGCACTTGCTTTATGCCGACGCTCTGATCTCCGCCAATCGTGCGAAAGAAGCTGCGGCCCTGCTGGAAAAAGATCGCGAGCCCATCCGCGCTGATCTTGAACTCACTCTGGGTCGCGCATATCAGGCGTCTGGTGATCCAGCAAAGGCTTATGCGGTAATGCGGCATCTTTATTCCGGACTGCCCCTTAGCTTCGAAGCCACCGTCGCCGAACAGGAGTTGCAGAAATTATCGTCGACGCCTGGAATCACGCCGCTCACTTTCGGCGAGCAAAAGAGCCGCGCCGATGCGCTCGCCCATGCCAAACGTTTCACCGAAGCTGCAGACGAGTACCGAAACCTGATGCGTACGGCCACGCCAACCGACAAGCCTGAAATTCAACTCGCATTTGCCGAAGCCCTGCATCACTCCGGCCAAGATCGCGAGGTCAAAGCGCTGCTGAATTCGGTGGACACCACGTCACCAGAAATCGCGGCCCGCCGCTTCTGGGACATTGGCGAACTGCAGCGCGCGGCCAACGACGATGACGCATTTCTGCGCACGGTGGACGAGATGCGGCAGGTCGCTCCCACCAGTCCGTGGCTTGAGCAGGCGCTGCTTTATGTCGGCAATATTTATCTTTTACGCAAAGACTACGACAAGGCCATTGACGCCTACCGCGAAATCGAGACTCGTTTTCCGGGCGGCGCGCGCGCTCCGTACTCCCACTGGAAAGCGGCATGGCTTAGTTTGCGGCAAGGGCGCGACGCTGACGCGAAGGCCGGATTCGAGAAACAGATTGAAACTTATCCTGACTCGACCGAGATTCCGGCGGCGCTCTACTGGCGGGGACGCCTGGCTGAAGAAGAAGGCGATGCGGCCATGGCCAGCGCGTATTACCAGAAGGTTTCCGATCGCTTTCGTAATTATTATTACGGACCTCTGGCACGCGAGCGCCTGAGCAAGTTGAACATAAACGCCCCGCCGCACTACGCGATTCTGGACCACGTTCCACCCATCAACGGAATTGAAGCGATCACCGATGATCCTCCGCCGGAAGATGACTTGCGAGTGGAAAAGGCGCGTCTGCTTGAGAACGGCGGCTTGCTGGATTTTGCGATCCGCGAACTGAAGGCTGCTGCCGAAGAGGACAAAGGTACCTGGCTGCCCGCCGAAACCGCGCGCATGTATCAGGACGCCGGTCGCTACGATGTCGCCGTCGAGACATTAAAGCGCGCTGTGCCCAACTATTTTGCGGTCGATCTCAGCGCCTTGCCTCGATCTTATTGGGAAGCGCTTTTCCCTAAACCTTATTGGCCGGACCTGAAACGCTTCTCCGATGCCAACGGTCTTGATCCCTATCTGGTCGCGTCGCTGGTGCGCCAGGAATCGGAATTTAATCCCAACGCGGTGTCCAATAAGAATGCTCTCGGCCTGATGCAGCTTTTGCCGCGCGTAGGAAAAGGCGTCGCCAAACAAGTGAAGCTGAAACACTTTTCTGCGCCCCAACTATTCACTCCCGCCATCAACTTGCAACTGGGCACACGCTACTTCCGCTCCATGGTCGATCAGTTCGGCGGGTTCGAATATGCACTTGCGGCCTACAACGCCGGCGATGATCGCGTCAAAGACTGGCAGTCGGCAGGAAAGTATCGCGACATTCAGGAATTTGTGGAATCCATTCCATTCACCGAAACCCGCGAATATGTGCAAGCGATCATGCGCAATGCGAATGTCTATCGCCAGCTGTACGGGACGCCGTAGCACCCGAGCCGTGTGAGTCGGACATTTGTCCGACGATCCCTTAAGTTGTTAATGTGGCCCGGCCGTCACGTCCGCCGCTACACGGTCTCATCATGGGTGGAGCAGGCCTTCAGGCCTGTGTTAGGAGCCAAAGAGAAACGGGCTTTAGCCCCTGAGGGGGAGCGGGCATGGACGCCCGCCGCTACATCGGGATCTTCGGTAGCTTGAGCCCGCAAAGCGGGCGGTATTCAACTAGCCCCCCGCGTAAGCGGTGGGTAACCAGCAGCACCGACCGAGTCCCGCAGGGACGGCACCCATTATCATGATCCTCTATGTTTTCCCGCCGCACGGAGTGGAACCTCACACCCAATCGCCTCACGCTCGCACATCGGGCAGCCCTCGCATCCGGCAAAAAAATAATCGACCTAACCATTTCCAATCCGACGCGCGCGGAAATTCAATACAACGAAACTGCCATCCTTGATGCTCTCCGTAATCCGCGATCCCTCGATTACGATCCACAACCCAAGGGTCTACTTAGCGCCAGAGACTCGGTGGCCGCGTACTACGCCCCAACCATCGATCCCGAATCTCTCATCCTCACTACCAGCACCAGCGAAGGATATTCTTTCGTCTTCCGGCTGTTGTGCAACCCCGGCGACGAAATCCTCGTTCCCAAACCCAGCTACCCGCTGCTCGATTTTCTCGCCGAGCTGCAGGACGTAAATCTCGTCCCATATTCATTGATCTACGATCACGGTTGGCAGATCGACTTCCATTCACTGGAAAACGCAATCACGCACAAATCGCGCGCCGTTGTTTTGGTTCATCCCAATAATCCGACAGGCTCTTACGTAGCCGCGCAGGAACGCCAATGTCTTAACGAAATATGCCAGAAACACAAACTTGCCTTGATCGTCGATGAAGTCTTTCTGGATTACGCTCACGGCAAGCCTGAAGCGAGCTTTGCAGCGAACCGCGATGTTCTTACTTTCACTCTCAGTGGGATTTCAAAAATTTCTGCTCTGCCGCAAATGAAGCTGGCATGGATTGCAGTGAGTGGCCCATCAACAGGCGCTGCCGCAGCAATGCAACGACTCGAAGTGATCGCCGACACTTATTTGTCGCTCAATGCTCCCGTCCAGCTCGCCGCTCCGGCTCTGCTCGATCAAAGGAAAACAATTCAGCCGCAATTGATGTCCCGTGTGCGCACCAACTTAACGGAACTCGATCGCCAACTTGCCCGCCAAAAATCCTGCTGTCGCCTGGAAGTTCAAGGCGGATGGTATGCGGTGCTGCGAATCCCTGTGACTCGATCCGACGAAGACTTCGCCATCGAATTACTGCAGCGCTCAGGCGTGCTCGTCCATCCCGGCCATTTTTACGATTTTCCCAGTGATGGTTATCTGGTGTTGAGCTTGATCGCCATCGAAGACGAATTTCGCAACGGCATTGCGGAAGTGCTGGAATCCGCCAATTCGCTTTAATTCCACAGCTCAAAGCTTTTAACCGCAGAGAACGCAGAGACAAACGCAGAGAAAATCTTCGGTTAGCGCAACTCTGCAACACTCCCTGCCCATTACTCTATTTTGCTTTTCTCTGCGTACTCTGGATCTTCTCTGCGATCTCTGCGGTTAAAAGCTCTTGAAGGTCGCCCAGCAGACAATCTCGGCCCGTCGCAGTAAAATGCAGTGCGGCGAACCAATCTGAATCCCGAGGGCTTGCATGGCAGACAAGGCAACCGTTCCAGCTCCCAGCACCAACATCGATTCCGTGCTGCAGGAACAGCGTAAATTTGAACCCTCGGACGAATTCCGCCGGACCGCGCACATTAAAAGTGCAGAAGAGTACGAGCGCATCTATCGTGAATCGGTTGAGCAGCCGGAGAAGTTTTGGGGGCACATTGCTTCCGAGCTGCACTGGTTCAAACCGTGGGACAAGGTCCTCGAATGGAAAAACCCCTGGGCGAAGTGGTTTGTCGGCGGCCAAATGAATCTTTCATACAACTGCCTCGACCGCCATGTGCAAACTTCCCGCAAAAATAAAACCGCAATAATTTGGGAGAGCGAACCCGGTGAAGTGCGCACGCTCACCTACCAGCAGCTGCATCGTGAAGTCCAGAAATTCGCCAATGTGATCAAGTCGCTAGGCGTGAAGAAAGGTGATCGTATAGCCATCTACATGGGTATGACCCCTGAGCTGCCCATCGCGATGTTGGCTTGCGCGCGCATCGGCGCCCCGCACACGGTTATCTTCGGCGGATTCGCGGCAAACGCTCTCGTCGATCGCATTCACGATTCCCAGGCCACGATGGTCATTACGCAGGATGGCTCATTCCGCCGTGGAAGTGAAGTCAAGTTATTCCCGGCCGTAGAAGAAGCGCTCAAGTCATGTCCGACAGTCAAGAACGTCGTGGTTTACAAGCGCACCGGGACTGCGATCAACATGCAGTCCGGACGTGATCACTGGTGGCATGAGCTGATGGCCAAAGCCTCTGACGATTGTCCCGCCGAGCCGCTGGACGCCGAGCATCCGCTGTATATCCTTTACACCTCGGGCACCACGGGAAAACCTAAAGGTGTGGTGCATACCACCGGCGGCTATTCTGTTGGCACCTACATCACCACCAAGTGGGTCTTCGATCTTCATGAGGAAGACATCTATTGGTGCACTGCCGACATCGGCTGGGTTACCGGTCACAGCTACATCGTTTACGGTCCGCTGCAGAACGGCGCCTCCACTCTCATGTACGAAGGCGCACCAAATTTTCCCGAGCCAGACCGTTTCTGGAGCATCATTGATCGCCACAAGGTAAACATCTTCTACACCGCGCCCACTGCGATCCGCACTTTCCTGCGTTGGGGAGATCAGTGGCCGAAGAAGCACAAACTCGATAGTTTGCGTCTCCTCGGCACGGTAGGTGAGCCGATCAATCCCGAGGCATGGATGTGGTATCGCGAAATGATCGGCCATAACCGTTGCCCGATCGTTGACACCTGGTGGCAGACCGAGACCGGACACATTATGATCTCGCCCATTCCCGGTGCCATCGCAACCAAACCAGGCTCCGGAACCAAGCCGTTTCCTGGTGTCGTGCCCGAGGTCGTGACCATGGACGGCGAACCCGTCCCGGCCGGCTCCGGCGGATTCCTTGTTCTGAAGCAGCCCTGGCCGGGAATGCTACGCACCATCTACGGCGATCCCGATCGTTATGTGAAGCAATACTGGTCGCAGATTCCCGGCATGTATTTCACTGGCGACGGCGCCCGCAAAGACAAAGACGGCTACTTCTGGATCATGGGCCGAGTCGATGACGTGATTAACGTCTCCGGCCATCGCCTGAGCACAATGGAAGTGGAATCCGCTCTGGTTGCGCACGCGTGGGTTGCCGAAGCTGCGGTAGTTGGGCGCCCGGACGAGGTCAAGGGGCAGGCGATTTCGGCATTCGTGACCCTTGAAGGCGGTCGTATCCCTACGCCGGACCTGAAAGAGGAACTCCGTAAATGGGTGGCCAAGGAGATCGGGTCCCTGGCCAAACCCGACGATATTCGCTTCACCGATTCCTTACCTAAAACCCGTAGCGGCAAGATCATGCGCCGCTTGCTGAGGGAACTGGCTACGAACGGCGAAGTGAAGGGCGATACCACTACCCTTGAAGATTTCACAGTAATCGCAAAGCTAAAAGAACAGGAAGAGGCTTAGGAACTTTCCTCGTTGCGGTAATCCCTTGCTGAGTGTTTGTCATCAAATACCTACGCTTGCATGACGCAGAGGAGGACTTGATGAAAGCTAAACTGCTCGTGTTTCCAACCGTATTGCTACTGGCTTCCGCCGCTTGGGGACAGGGCAACCAGACCCCGGTACCCGCGAAAGCCGAAGAGCGTCTACAAAGGGAGGTGCGGCATCAACTGTTGCTGCTGCCTCGTTTGAGCGTGTTCGACAACCTGGCTTACAAAGTGGATGGCTATACCGTTACCTTGATCGGGCAGGTCACAGATCCGGTGGAGAAATCGGACGCAGAAAATGCCGTGAAGCACGTTGAAGGCGTCGAAAAAGTTGATAACCAAATCGAGGTCCTCCCGCTTTCGCCCATGGACAACGATATAAGACGCCAACTCTTCGTCGCCATTTACGGATACCCGTCCCTTCAGAAATATGCCATGCCCGTCATCAAGCCCATCCGGATCATCGTTAAGAATGGCCACGTCACCCTGGAAGGTGTGGTGGATAGCGAAGCCGACAAAAACACCGCTGACATCCGGGCCAAGGGCGTACCTGGAGTTTTTTCGGTTACTGATAATTTGCAGGTGGTGAAGAATTAATCTGCGAAACGCGGCTGCGGATATTTATCGCTCTTAAGCCACACAGCCGCGCCACTCTTCTAATCAAGGCTGAGATTTAAACCTTTGGTTCTGCCGCTGGAGATCCCATCCCGCAGCGCGCTCTCATCCCCGCCCGGAACTTCTCCCGCTCTTCCGGAGTCATCTTCTCCCAGCGGCCCCGCATGTAGCGGCCGCGTCCCATGTGTGGCCTCATCCACCCTCTTTGGCCGCCAAACAAAATCCAGCACAGGCCCAGCAATCCCACCGCCTGCCAGTAGGTTATTTGGCGAAGTCCGAAGAGCGCTGGCATCAGCCAGTTCCACAGGTGCAGGACGGCCTCGCCGAACCCTATAACAAAAATCGAAATAAAAATAATCCCGATAACCAGAAATTTCACAATTCGCACCGCTCTGTTTGCCGCCATATGCTTCTCCTTTTACATCACAAATTCGTCGTAAACCGACTGCAGCCTTTGCCGCAGGTGCAGCACCGCGTATCGCTTCCGCGAGAGCAGGGTGTTGATACTCACTCCGGTCTCGGCCGCCAATTCTTTGAAACTACGCCCCTCAATTTCGTGCCCGATGAATACGCTGCGCTGTTCCTCTGGCAACTCGTCCAGCGCGGCCTCGAGTTCTTCAATTAACACTGTCTGCGTGTAAGCCGCTTCCGGCCCGGCATCTGGGGAAGGCAGAAATTCCTCGATGGAAAGCATCTCGCCTTCCTCAGATTCCACGTTCAAGTCCGCTAGTGGCTCTGGCTTCTTCTTGCGGAACCCGTCGATGATCCGGTTCCGTGCCACCTGGAACAGCCATGCGCCTACCATCTCGATCGGCTTCATGAGGCGGTACGCCTCGACCAGTTCGAAGAAAACTTCCTGCACAATGTCTTCAACGTCGCGGGGATCAGCGACCCGACGGCTGATGAAACCGCGCAGCCGAGACCGCTGTTGCTCGACCGCTTCAGAGATCTGCCGGTCCTGTTCGCGCGTCATGTCGATGGCCAGCGCCTTCATCTAGAAGTGAAGACGATTGAGAAGCTCGAATATTGTAGAAAATCGAAAGCAGAACGAAATTAGCAGCTTGGCGGGGTCAAGCTGAGGCGAGTCAGCGCGATTCGGCGGTGTGGTTTCGCCAATCTTTGAACTCCGAGCCGTTCTTCAGATGTTCGGGGAAGTGTTTTTCGTAAGGTCCGAGCCTTGGACAAACCAAACGATGGAAGCCGAATTTTTCCATCTCCTTGCGGGCTTCATCGGGCGTCCAGCCTTCATCCGCCATACGATAGGCGGCGATCATCATCCCCGTGCGGTCATCGCCGTAGCGACAATGTACGAAGATTTTCTTGTCGCGGTTTTCGCGCAGTAACTTCAGGAATCTCGCAAACACTCCGTCGTTGGGAAACATGCAGTGCCATTTTAGAGACACGAATTTCATGCCAGCTTTGGTGACTTCCCGCTTTTCGTTGTCTCGGCCGCTCAGCCGTAAATCAACCACCATGTCGATTCCCATCTCCTTCAAATGGGCATATCCCGCCGCTTTGGGCTGTCCACCGCGAAACAGGTGTGGAGTTACCTCCCCGAAGTTGCCCACGCCGATGACGGTGATTCTGCGTGCCGGAATGTGACTAGCGGCCGCATGAGGAGCGATGGCGGCAGGTTGGTCGGACGCGGTGGCAATGCACGCAGCAAATAGAAATATTACGGCGCACTTACGACGCCAGAACATGGTCAATAACAGTCTATCCCGAGCTGTTGTTATTTCAGAAAAACGGGAACCAGCGTACGCACAGGTCCTCTAGCACATGTTGATGATCGGCCTTCGGTCCGTCGCAGATCCCAGATAGCGTGTGATCCTTATTGGCCGCGGTTGGTCGCCAGCTGTTTTTCTTGCGGCGTCATCTGTCGCCACAGGACCTGCAGGTCAGCGGAGATGCGGCTGTTCTGTGGCTCCTCGTGCAGCGCTCGCGCAAACCATCGATACGCGGAAGGCAGATCGCGCCCGACGCAATGTCCCGTGGCATACATGGTACCAAGAACAGTTTCAGCTTTGGAATTTCCATGCATCGCCGCGGTGCGCAAACTGCTCTCTGCGCGTGCGCAATTTTGCGGCACGCCATTCCCGTAGAGAAATTTTTCACCGGCAAGTTCGAGGTCGGCGTCCGGTGAAGTACCCGCCGCCGCAGCCCCTGCCGCACGTGCAGGCGTAGGCTTGGGCTCACGCGTTCGCGCCGGTTCCTTAGCTACTCGTGAAGCCTTAGCCACACCCGGAGGCGGAGTCGCATTCGCCTCTTCGGTTGCATTCTCATCCGAAGTGGCGTTCTGCTTATCGGCCGCGTTGTCGTTCTTAGCAGGAGTTGCTGCTGCGTTCTGCTGCGGTGCGGGTGGGTTCTGCTGCTGGCCATTCTGCTCAGTGGCGTCGTTCTGAGGCGGAATATCCTTTTCGACCGGCCCCTTCGCGGTTTGATTTTGCGCATTCTGGTCCGGCTGCGTGGGCAGCACGTCTCCCGCGCCAGTCATGGGCTTGTCGATATGAGTTTGCTGGTCATTATTCGAAGCCGGCGCAACTTCCGAAGGCGAGGCCGACGCCTGCTGTCCCGCGCCCCCACCAAGCCGGTTAAAAGGGAATCCATTGTGCTTCCACTGCCACCCCAGGTAACCAGCAGCGCCGAGGGCAATGAACAACATGAGGATCAATCCCACATGGCTCTTTGGCTGATCGTCCTCGTAGAGATAATGAAACTCAACTTTAGGGTCTTCGGCGAGCCCGAGGAATGACGGACCGTGGACATTTTCTGTGTGTCCATTACCACTCTTTGGCGCGCGGGGCGCCTCTTTCGCGGTCGCAGGCTCAACCGCAGGCGGATGCGCTAACGAAGCCCCGCACATCCCGCAGAAGCGATACTCAGGGCTATTGTCGTACCCGCAATGGGTACATCTCACGTACATGGTCTCAAGCATATCGTAATACTGTGATGGCAGAAAGTGCTCTGCTGTTGGAAGCTGCTGGAGTAGGGAGTACAGGCGCCTAATCGCCACAAATCGAAGATCTTAAGGCAAGCCTTGCAGGCTCAGATGGTTAATTCACGCAGGTAAAGTCGTTATTGGCACGAGCTTCCATCCTGGGGGCGGTCGGCCCACCGTTTTTGGTACAGCATAAATTGGTACAGCATAAATTGGTACAGCATAAAAAGGGGTGCCCCATCCTTGATCGCCGCTCGGGTGCCCCACTCAAGCTCGGGTGCCCCACTCAAGCTCCGCTTGGGTGGGGATTTTCGGTTGACCTCACTCGTGCCGTCGGAAAGATTCCAGCTCTCTCCCTGATCCGCGCCGTCCAGTGGGACTCAATCTCAACGGGCCCTCGATCACCGGTCAGATAATGAGCGAAGCTGCTCCAATCCCAATCTTCGGCACGCTCAACCAAACCCCGCCGCACCGGATTGCGATGAATGTACTTCAATTTCTCGACGAACTTCCGTTCAGACCAGACGTTGAAATCGTAGTAGCGTGCCTGCCAGAAGGAATCTTTCTCCCGCAGCGCCAGCCTTCGCGCGACTCCCTGTTTCAATGACTGAATGGCTTGTGCCAGCGTGCCGCATTCCGGTTCGCTGATCAAAAGGTGTACATGTTCGGGCATAACCACGTATCCATACACACAGATCCGGTGCTGCTCTCGAACACGTTCCAGCGCCGACTGAAAGGTGCAGCGAGACTCGGCTGTTCCAAGATTCGGTCTGCGCCTATAACAGCTAAAAGTGACGAAGTGAGAATCGCGAGTTTCTTGAAAACGCTTTAGTCCCCAGGGCACAGGGAGAATGTAGTTTCTTGTCGAGCACGAAGTATGTGACGGATGAACATCCATCCTGAGGAAATAATTCAACGAAATTCACAAAGATGCCCGACTCAAACTCGGGTGCCCCACTCAAACTCGGGCCGGGTGCCCCACTCGAGCTCGGGCACCCCAGTCAAGCTCGGGTGGCCCACTCAAGCTCCGCTTGGGTGGGGTATTCCAGTTCATCACCTGTAATTGAAGAGATCCGCTCCCGTTTCCAATTGGGAGCCTCTAACTAGGACACCAGGATTTAAGCAGGACACCAGGACTCAAAACCCCGCCCAAGCCGGGCACCCCAGTCAAGCTCGGGTGCCCCACTCAAGCTCGGGTGCCCCACTCAAGCTCGGGTGCCCCACTCAAGCTCGGCTTGGGTGGGATATTCCAATTCATCACCTCGTGATTGAATAGATCCGCTCCGTTTCCAATTGGGAACCTCTAAACCAGGACACCAGGATTTAATCAGGACACCAGGACTCAAAACCCCCGCCCAAGCGAAGCTTGGACGGGGCACCCGATTGAGTTAGCATGGGCCACCGGTCCGAAGGAGGAAAAGTTGGGCCAGCATGTTAGTGGACGGATTCAGGCAATTGACGAAATCAATCGCTGATCTTATAGATAGGTAACTTCCCCTAGTCCTGCAGTAAATTATTCCAACTGCGGAGGCTGGTGTATAGCCGGCCCGAGAATATTGATAGGAATTCTTCCCCCGTCGCAAAGAACGCTCCGGGGGTCGCTCAAAGTAGGGGAAATGAGTACCTGGCTCGCTCATCCGCGTTATGTTCCACTTCGCGAAGGGCTGATCAACCATCTTCGCAGCAGCCGTTACCGCTTCCGCAAACTTGACCCTGTTGTTTTCCTTTGCGGTGCGGCAGAGAGCAAGAGCCGTGAGGCTGTTCGGAACTACCTAGGGAAGCACAGTCCTGACCTCGACATTTTTTACGCCGAAAAGGTTTGGTCTGAAATAGTAAACCTCGGTGAGCGCGACGCTCTGCAGATGGAAGAGGATCTGGCAAAGCTAGCTGATCTCATAGTTGTCATTGTCGAGAGTGCAGGCACGCTGACCGAACTTGGGGCATTTTCACTAAGCCCGAGCCTTCGTCAGAAACTCCTTCCGATTGTGGACAAGAACTACCAGGGCGACTCGTCGTTTATAACTAACGGCCCACTTCATTGGATTGATGCGGAATCCACTTTCAGGCCGACGATTTACACAAACCTGGCGATCGTCTTATCAGCGGCTGATCAGATCGAAGAGCGAATAAAGCGCATTCCGGAATCTCACAGCGTAAAGATTGAGGACTTATCGACCAGTCCGAAACACCTGCTCTTCTTTACCTACGATCTAATTTTCGTCATCTACCCGGCATCCATTTCGATGATCAACTATTACGTCTCCGCGATTGTTCCTTCGCTCGCGGCTAGCGCAATCAATGTTCCGACGCTAGTTGGATTGGCGGTAGCAATGGGACTGCTCCGCTCCGTAACAACTAAGGATCATCATTCTAGTGAGGTCTTCTACGCACCTGTCGACGTAAACCGGATCGGTAGGCCATTCCACCACAGTCGTTTGCTGTATCTCGAGGCAAGGCGTGTGGAGCATTCTTCCGTGTTGCTCGCAATACCCCAGGCAAAGGCCGTGCTCGACGAGTTCAGGGAAGCGGCGTGATTAAACAGATGGCCCATGATTTGGGCGTGACGACTCGTTTCATAGTAGGTTTGCCAACGGCGCATCGCATGCTTATAAGAGGTACTACGTTGCAAAAAAGCCTGGCTCCTTCAGAGCGATTGATCAGCCCTCAAAGCAACTCAAAGCAATGCAGCGTTGGCTACTTGCCTATATTTTGAAAGGCCTTCCGGTACATCCGGCCGCGATGGCGTACATAACGGGTAAATCCATCTTCCAAAATGCTAGCTTGCATGCCGATTCGCGTTACCTACTTCGCATGGACTGCAAGGATTTCTTTCCATCGATAACTGACAGCGACTTAAAGCTGCTTATCGCGGCTCGACCGGTCACTTTCTCGATGTGGCAGCCCTTTGAGATTGAACTTTTCTGCAAGCTTGTCTGCAAGGATGGCCACCTAACCATAGGTGCACCCACGTCTCCTGCGTTGTCGAATGCCGTTTGCTACGAACTGGATTCACAGCTGTCCGAGATATCGAAGAAGCTGGATATTACGTACAGCCGCTATGCAGATGACCTCTTCTTTTCTTCGCAAATTCCTGGCGTTCTCGCAACGATTGAGCCGATTGTTTACGCTACGATTTCGAAGGTCCCATTCCCGCGTGGGATTTCGATCAATCCCGATAAAACTCGACACTCCTCAAAACGGGGTACCCGCAGGGTCACTGGTATAACGCTCGGGAGCGATGGGAAGCCCTACGTTGGCCGGCATACGAAGAGGAAGATACGGGCATTGGTTCATCGTTTCGACTCTCTTGACGCAAAAAGCCGCACATCTTTAGCCGGCCTCATCGCGTATGTCAGTGGTTTCGATCCCGATTTTGTAAACAGCCTGATCACCAAATACGGTCACGGAGTGGTAAGCAGCGCGCGAGGCGGTACTCCTTGAAGTCACCCCCAACTTGCCGCCTTCCGTCCCACGTGTTAGCCTGATTATGACAACTAAACGTTGAAAATCAGAAGGAGTGCATCAGGTTAGTGCTAGCCAGAGAGCAAAAGAAATCAGTCATTGATCAGTACGGTACGCATGCTACCGATACCGGCAGCCCGGAAGTTCAAGTCGCTCTGTTGAGCGAGCGCATTGGTCAATTGACGGACCACTTCAAAATGCACCAGAAAGATCATGGCTCACGCCGCGGTCTTCTCATGCTGGTCAGCAAACGTCGCCGTTTGCTTGACTACCTCAAACAATACGATTCCGAGCGCTACAAGACGGTTGTTCAAAGACTCGGCCTCCGCAAGTAGGAGGCTGTTTCTATTTGGACGTTCGTTCCTATGTCTCCGGAACCGTGCCGTATCTCGTCCGGCGGCTTGAGATTGAAGGTTACTTTCCTTTTCGTCTGGCAATTAGCTTCGAGCGATGAGCTCTGAGCAGCGAGCAATCCAAGCTGCGAAAGCTTCGTCATCGGTACTCATGAGCTTGCTCGAAGCTCACAGCTCATAGCTGATTTCGTGCCCTCCTCAAAGGACAAATAATGAAACAAGAAATTTCTGTTGATCTCTCCGGCGGTAAACGACTCTCATTTGAAACCGGAAAATTGGCCAAGCAGGCCCACGGCTCCGTCGTGGTAAGAATGGGCGACAACGTCGTTCTCGCCACCGCCACCGCAAATCCCGAGCCGCGGGAAGGAATCGACTTCTTCCCCCTGACCGTTGACTATCGCGAATACACCTACGCCGGCGGACGCATTCCCGGCGGCTTTATCAAGCGTGAAGGCCGGCCAAGCGAGCGCGAGATCCTCACCAGCCGCCAAATCGACCGCCCAGTGCGGCCGCTTTTTCAAGAAGGCTTTCGTTGCGAAACCCAGGTGATTGCATTCGTGCTTTCCGCCGACACGGAGAATGACCCTGATGTTGCCGGCATCAACGGAGCCTCTGCTGCGCTCACCATTTCAGACATTCCGTTTCTCGGCCCGATTGGCGCAGTGCGCGTCGGCCTGGTTGATGGCCAGTTCATCATCAATCCCACCTACAGCGAGATGCGCGACAGCCTCCTGAACATCATGGTAGTCGGCACTTCCGAAGGCATCGTGATGATTGAATCCGGCGCCAAAGAAGTCAAAGAAGAAACGGTGGTTGATGCGATTGAGTTCGCTCACACCGAGATCAAAAAAATCTGTGCCGCGATCAATCAGTTGCGCGAAAAGGCCGGCAAGCCAAAGAGGGCAGTGACCCCGCCGGAATTCGATCAGAAGTATTACGACACCTTGAAATCGAAAATTGGAGCTGATCTCACTGATCGCCTGGACACCGAGAAGCACCCCAAGGCGGAAAGCTACAACCTGGTTCGAGAGCTAAAAAAAGAATTGCAGGCCGCAATTCCCGAGGACGACGAAGAAGCCAAAGCCAAGCTCAAGACTTATTACGAAACTTTGCGCGAGCGAATTTTCCGCGAGGCCGTGATCAAGCAGAAGCGCCGTCCCGATGGCCGCGCCTTCGATCAGATTCGCGATATTTGGATTGAAGTCGGTGTGTTGCCCCGCACTCACGGGTCAGCAATCTTTACCCGTGGCGAAACTCAAGCGTTGGTCACCACTACTCTCGGCACCAGCGACGATATGCAGCGCCTAGAAGTCTTCGAAGGCGAAGCCAAAAAACGTTTCATGCTTCACTATAACTTTCCGCCGTTTTCCGTTGGAGAGGTGTCATTTCTGCGTGGCGCCGGCCGCCGTGAAATCGGTCACGGCGCACTCGCCGAGCGGGCAGTTTCAGCCGTTCTCCCCAGCGAAGAGAAGTGGCCTTACGCCATGCGCGTTGTTTCCGACATTCTCGAGTCGAACGGTTCGTCTTCGATGGCCACGGTTTGCGGCGCAGCGCTTTCGTTAATGGATGCAGGCGTTCCGCTTAAAGCCCCAGTCGCAGGCGTTGCTATGGGTCTGGTAAAGGAAGGCGACGATTACGCCATCCTGACCGACATAGCCGGCGCCGAAGATCATTACGGCGATATGGATTTCAAAGTCGCTGGCACCAAGGACGGAATCACCGCCCTGCAAATGGACATCAAGGTCGGCGGCATCACCGCGCAAATCATGCGTGAAGCTCTTGCCCAGGCGCAGCGCGGCCGCATGTTCATTCTCGGCAAGATGGATGAAGTCATCTCCACCCATCGCGAAAAGGTGTCCTCATTCGCCCCGCGAATCTACACCCTGCAGATTCCGGTTGATAAGATTCGCGACGTGATTGGGCCCGGCGGCAAAATGATTCGCTCCATCATCGAGCAGACCGGAGTGAAGATCGACGTCGAAGACACCGGCAAAATCAACGTGGCTTCGAACGACGAGGCTTCCGCGAACAAAGCTCTGCAGATCATTCGCGATCTGACCGCAACTGCCGAAGTAGGGAAGACCTATCTCGGTAAAGTCACGCGGCTGGCGGATTTCGGCGCGTTCGTCGAGATCATTCCCGGAACCGAAGGCCTGCTGCACATCAGCGAAGTCGCCGAGCACCGGATCAAAGACGTTCGCGATGAGTTGAAAGAAGGCGATCAGGTGCTGGTGAAAGTGCTGGCGGTTGAAGGCAATCGCATTCGGCTTTCACGCAAAGCTATCTTGAAAGAGCAGCGCGCAAAAATGGGTGGCGGCGCTCCTCCTTCAGATGGCGGTGAAGGTGGCGAAGAAAGAGCTCCGGTGGAATCCGTCGCTGTAGCCGCGCCAGTTTCCGGCGGTGGCTTGACGCTCGAAGGCGGCGCTGAATTCGAGGAAGGCGACGAACCGAACTTTAATCGAGTCGATGCTCCACAACCAGCTGGTGCCGGTGATCGCGGCGGAGATCATCCCCGCGGCGGGGGACGTCCGGGCGGCGGTGGAGGTGGCGGACGTCGTCGTGGTCGGCGCGATGGTGGCCGTGGCGGTCGTGGTGGCCACAGTGGTGGCGGTCACGGAGGGCATGGCGGTGGCGGAGGTCGCCACTAAAAACAGTTCGCAAACTTTAAAGGCCGCGACAAGAGTCGCGGCCTTTTTTCTTTCTTACTTCGTTCCCGCTAATCACTAAAAAACTGTCATCTCGAACTCACGCGCGGAACGCGCAGGAAAGAGGGACCTTACGAAGCTTATGGATCATCAGTAGCGTTGTAAGGACAATGATGGGACAAAAGCCAAGACCATGTTTTCATGCAGTCAAAGTGTTCTAAAGCGTTTAACCGCAGAGTGCGCCGAGATCTCGCGAAGATCGCTGAGGAAGCTTGATTTGATTTCTCCGCCCTCGGGTGGTCTCTGCGATCTCTGCGGTGAAAAGTTTTAACTAAGCAGCGCCCGAGCCTCGCCTCTTCGGCAATATCTCCCCAATTCGTCGTATCTGCGCTCCCACCCCGCGCAGCTTCTCTTCAATATTCTCGTAGCCGCGATCGATGTGATAAACGCGGTCTATAATCGTCTCGCCATCGGCCACGAGCGCAGCCAGCACCAGCGAAGCCGAAGCCCGCAGATCAGAAGCCAGCACTGCGGCTCCACTCAGCGGTGTCTTTCCAGAGACCACCGCGCGTCTTCCTTCGATCTTGATGTTTGCCCCCATGCGCAACATTTCCTGCGCGTGCATGAAGCGGTTCTCAAAAATATTTTCCGTGATGATCGATGTTCCTTCGGCCTGCGTGGCCAGTGCCATGTATTGCGCCTGCAAGTCTGTCGGAAATCCCGGATACTCTTCGGTGATCACGTCCGCTGCTCTTAAGTTCGCGTTGCCCTCGACTCGCACCGAATCCGGGGTGTGTCTCGTCTTCACCCCCGCTTCAAGCAACTTCTGCAGCAGCGAGCTCAAGTGAGAGGGATCGCAGCCGGTAATGTTCAAATCGCCGTCGGTCAGCGCTCCCGCAATGATGAATGTCGCCGCTTCAATGCGGTCCGGAATGATGCGGTGTTTTGCGCCGCGAAGTTTGTTTACTCCGTGCACGCGAATCGTTTCCGTCCCCGCGCCTTCGATCTTTGCCCCCATTTTGTTCAACAGGTCGGCCAGATCGGCAACCTCAGGCTCGCGCGCGCAATTCTGCATCACAGTCTCGCCTTCAGCCAGGGTCGCCGCCATCAGCAGATCTTCGGTCCCCGTCACCGTGATCTTGTCGAATACGATCTCTGCCCCGCGCAACCGTTCGGCAGTCGCTTCAACGTACCCATGCTCCTGAATGATCTTCGCGCCTAACCTCTCTAAGCCTCTAATGTGCAAATCGATCGGACGTGCGCCGATGGCGCAGCCTCCCGGAAGGGAAACCCGTGCCCGTCCGCAACGCGCAACTAGCGGTCCGAGCACGAGGGTTGAAGCGCGCATGGTTTTAACCAGCTCATAGGAAGCTTCCGGCGAATTCAGTTTGCCGCAACAAATGGTGGTGCGATGCTGCGCCCGCCCATAACCCAGTTCAACGTCCGCGCCCATCGCGGTCAGCAGCTTACGTGTGGTTTCAATGTCGCGCACCTGCGGAATGTTTTCGAGAATGACGGGTTCTTCCGTCAACAGCGCTGCTGCCATCGCAGGCAACGCGGCATTTTTGGCGCCGCTCACGCGAATGGTGCCCAGCAGGGGATTGCCGCCGCGAATTACGAACTTGTCCATCGAAGAAAACCCCAAGTAGATCGGATGATTGCGTTCCTGTCAGATTCTAGCTGGAAGTTGGAAAAAACGAAGGTTACCTCTGTGCATCTTGCCTCAGCCGTGAGGAACCTGCTTTTCGGTGTGACGATTTGCAGGGTCACCCAATGCCGCCGCAATAGCCCTACGAACGTGTCCCTTTGCGGCCTTTAAGTATTTCTCAGCACTTGCCCGCGACGCCGCAGCCTTCGCCATCACGATCGCAATCGGCACGTCTCTGCCGGCGCGTTGCAGCGCCTCACGCGCCCGATCACGATCAGTCCCCAACGCCCGCGCAACAATGGTGACCGCTCGCTCCGTTAGCTTAGTATTTTTCTGATGCAGGTTCACCATCAGGTTGCCGTACACATATCCCAGCTTGACCATGGCCCCTGTCGAAAGCATGTTCAGCACAAGCTTTTCTGCGGTGCCGGCTTTCATTCGGGTTGAGCCCGATACCACCTCTGGCCCAGTTTCCACGACAATGGCCAACTCGGCGGCCTTCTCCAACGGCGAATCAGGATTGCATGTTAGCGCGATGGTTTTCGCGCCAGCCTTGCGCGCGTATTCGATGGCCGCCACCGTGAACGGCGTTCGCCCGCTGGCCGCGATGCCAATCACAACATCTCTCTTGCCGGGTTTTTTTTTGCGGATCTCCCGAACGCCGAGTTCTCGCGAGTCTTCATCGGCTTCCACGGCTCGGCTGAGCGCGCGCACGCCTCCCGCCATCACAAACTGAACTGTGCTCGGTGGAACATTGAAGGTGGGCGGACACTCGGAAGCATCCAACGCCGCGATCCTGCCGCTGGTTCCGGTTCCCACGTAAATCAGCCTGCCGCCGCCGGCAAGAGCCCCTGTGATCCAATCAATCCCGCGCGCGATCTGCGGCAATGCGCGGGCTACCACTCGCGCTACGGTTGCATCCTCTGTATTTATGATTTGCGCGATTTCGAGCGAAGACTTCAGGTCCAAATCAGCCGACGCTCGATTCATCTGTTCGGTAGGTAATCGTTCTAATCCAACCACGTTGTTTTTCACACTGCAACCCCGAGTGCTTCCATGACCGCATCGTGAAACGCCGGCCGAACTTCTTTGATAGCCCAATTCGAGCAATCGGGCCAGGTGCGGTTGGTGAGCAGTGTTACTGATATTTGCCGCTCCGGATCAATCCACAACGAAGTTCCGGTGTATCCCAGATGCCCAAAGGATGACCGCGAAAAATATTTTCCGGACTGTGACGGGCTCGATGGCGTGTCCCACCCTAGTGCTCGCGATGTGCCGGTAGGAGCGTGTTCCCGACGGGTGAAGACAGATAGCGTTTCCTTTCGCAATATTGGGGCTCCGCCGTCGAGCATTGCTTGCGCAAAGCGCGCGACATCCGACGCGGTTGCGAACAATCCTGCATGCGGGGCGACCCCGCCCATCACGCTAGCGTTTTCGTCATACACTTCACCCTGAATGACACGTTTACGGAAAGTCTGGTCGTCTGCTGTTGGCGGAATCTTCGATTTCGACGAAGCGGGAGGATTGTAGCTGCTATGAGACATTCCCAGTGGACCGAAAATTTCGCGCTGGCAAAAGCGATCAAGTTGTTCCCCAGCGATGCGCTGGAGAGCAACTCCAAGCAGAATAAATCCGACATCGCTGTATTCCGCACGGGCTCCGGGATTATGCTTCAGTGGGACCGAAGAAGCCTCGTGCAGAAGTTCATCCTCAGATTTAGATCGCAGAAAAAGTCGTTCGTAAGCCGGTAGTCCCGAACTATGTGCGAGGAATTGCCGAAAAGTAATTTCCTTACGCCTTGAATCTTCACTTTGAAACTCCGGCAAAATGCCGACGACGGGCATCTCCAGATCGAGCAATCCCTGCTCGTAGAGAATCATGGCCATACTGGTGGTGGCCACAACCTTTGTCAGCGACGCCAGATCAAAGATACTTTCAACGTCAATCGGCGACGAGGTGGTTTCGTAAGTGAATCTTCCAAACGCTTTCAGGGCGACGAGCTTCCCGCCATGCGTGACCGCAGTTGCCGCTCCCGGAAACGCCTTTTGCTCAACCGCGTCTGCGAGAATCTTGAAAGCACGGGAAAAAATCCTCTCCTGATTCTCATACTGCAGAGCAGGAATTCGCGTCTCGGAGGTTGAAGTGATATTCAGTGGGTTCTTCAAAAATTGGAATACTATCGCCCTTATAGCAGACGCAAGTTCCACGGTAAAGCCGGAGTAGCACGGACGGCACCCCGTCTGCGGTAACTTGATCGATTCACACGACGATGCGATAAATTCAGAATTGCCGTCCGAAAACAAAGCTATCTAACACTCCATTAAAGATGACTCGTAAATATAGTTTCATTGTCCTGCTGCTGTGGATCACTTGTTGCGCGCCTGCTTTCGCCCAGGAAAATGCCGCGCCTAAACTGAATGTTCTCGATTCCATTGTTCAAACCTCCATTCAGAACCATGAAATGCCCGGCGCGGTTTTGCTGGTCGGCCACGACGGCCAGGTGATCTATCGCAAAGCCTTCGGCAATCGCTCGCTCGAACCCAAAGTCGAAGCCATGACGGTTGACACCATTTTCGACATGGCATCGTTGACCAAAGTCATCGCCACTACGACGGCGGTGATGCAATTGGAGGAGCAGGGAAGAATTCGGATGAACGATCCGGTGCTGAAGTATATTCCGGAATTTGGCCAGAACGGCAAAGGCGACATTACCGTTCGCGATCTGCTAACTCACTACTCCGGATTCGCGCCGGATATCGATCTCAGTCCTGACTTCAACAGCCGCGATGCGGCATACAGTATGGCATTTGCTGCCACGCCGGTCGCTCCGCCTGAAACCCAGTTCATCTACAGTGACACAAATTTTATTGTGCTGGCCGCGCTGGTCGAACGAATCACAGGAACAACTCTCGACGCTTACTGCGCGCAAAATATTTTTACTCCGTTGGGAATGTCGCATACGCGTTTTCTCCCGCCTGCCGACTGGATTCCGCAAATTGCTCCCACGCAGTTTGACGAACACAACCAAATGTTGCGAGGCGTTGTCCACGATCCGCGCTCACGCCGCATGGGTGGGGTCGCTGGTCACGCCGGACTATTTTCGACTGCGGATGACTTAGCAAAATTTGCGCAGGCATTGCTCGACGGAAGTCCCGTGCTCTCGCAACTTGCGATTCGCAAAATGACCAGCCCCGAGCAGCCCGCGAACTTGCCTGCAATCAGCGGCTTCGGCTGGGACATCGACTCGCCATTTTCATCCAATCGCGGTGAGCTGTTGCCAGTCGGTTCCTTCGGTCATACCGGGTTCACCGGCACTTCCATCTGGATCGATCCCACGACCCACGCCTACATCATTCTTCTCACCAACTCGGTTCACCCGCGCGGTCAAGGGAACGTAATCTCCCTGCGGGCAAGAGTTGCGACAGCGGTGGCGGCGGCAATTCCGCTCACTACCGATGAACAGGAAGCTGTGCGCTTGAAAACGCTCACCGGCTACAACGAGTCCATGACTGCTCGGCACCACATCGACGACCGAAATGCCTCAGTCTTGACTGGCATCGACGTTCTCGAATCGCAAGACTTCGCGATCCTCAAAGGCAAGCGCGTCGGTGTTCTCACCAATCAGACTGGAGTCGATTCGTCAGGCCACCGCACCATTGATGTGCTGGCACACGCGCCCGGAATACAACTCACTGCCATTTTTAGTCCCGAGCACGGTGTTACCGGCGAACTCGACACCACGCACCTCGGCAACTCACGCGATGCCGCAACTGGGGTTCCGGTTTATAGCGTTTATGGCGGCACCGACCAGGCTCGCCGTCCGCCGCTCGATGTTCTCAAACAACTTGATGCTGTAGTCTTTGATCTGCAGGACGCGGGCGTTCGTTTCTATACCTACGAAACTACGCTCGGCTATTTTCTGGAAGCCGCGGCCAAAGCTGGAATTCAGATCATCGTGCTTGATCGGCCAAACCCGATTTCTGGAACATTGGTTCAAGGTCCGCTTTCTGAACCCGGCCATGAAAACTTCACCAACTACGGCCCGGTTCCCGTGCGCCACGGAATGACGCTTGGCGAGTTGGCGCAGATGTTCAACGCCGAGCACAACATTCACGCCAAGCTAACGGTAGTTGCAATGCAGGGCTGGATGCGTGGCGACTGGCTCGATTCAACCGGTGTCGAGTGGATCAATCCTTCCCCCAATCTTCGCAGCCTGACAGAAGCTGCGCTCTACCCTGGCGTCGGTCTGGTCGAGGGAACGAACATTTCTGTCGGTCGGGGAACGGACACGCCCTTTGAATTGCTGGGCGCGCCGTGGATAAACGGGCGCGAACTCGCGGCTTATTTGAACGCGCGCCAAATTCCCGGAGTGCGCTTTGTCCCCGTTACGTTTACGCCGGCATCAAGCAATTACTCCGGCCAGCCGTGTCATGGCGTGAATATTGTCTTGACCAACCGCGAATTTCTCGATGCTCCCGAACTAGGGATGGAATTGGCCACGGTGCTGCTCAAGCTTTATCCTCAGGAATATCACGTCGAAAAGATTCTGGAGATTTTGGCAAGTCAAGCCGTATACGACGCGATCATCCGCGGCGAAGACCCGCATCGCATCGATCTCGACTGGCAGGACGATCTGCTGAAGTTTGAGAAGACACGCGAGCGCTATCTGATTTACAAATAATCGGACCATGAAGTGGCCGACGCCCGTCAGCCAAAAAAGTAAACGCTTTCCACGTGAGTGACAGTTCTGAATGGTAGGCATACCAAAATCAATAACCACTGACGCCGCGAGGAGCACTGAGGAGACACAGAGGCCGTCAACTCGGTCAATGAGTGATATAGATATCACAACATCCGTCGGCATAGTTTCCGGTTAGCGCAGCGCGAATCTTTTGCATCCTGTGAACGTTTCTAGAGGTCGTTCGGCTGGATCAGCCGACTACTGTTTGATCACCGTACCGTCGCGCTTGCGAATTTCTCCCCACCCACCGTTCAGTCCGTTGTCGCTTTGGGTGAATGGTGACTTCGCCGCAGCCTTCTCGTCGACTTCGATTCCCCAGCCTGGCTTTTCGCTCACCCAAAGATATCCGTCCTTCATCTCCGGGCACCCGCGGAAAATTTCCTGAGTGCGTTCGTTGAATGGCGAGTACTCCTGAATGCCGAAGTTGTAGCTGACGATGTCGAGCGTTACGTTGGCCATGTGCCCCACCGGAGACACATCGCCCGGCCCATGCCAGGCTGTCCGCACGCCGAACTGCTCCGCGAGGATGGCAATCTTGCGCGCTGGCGTGAAACCTCCGGCCTGCGAGACGTGTACCCGGATGTAATCGATCAGGCGCTCAGAAATCAGCGGTTGCCATTCGTGGGGATTGTTGAAGAGTTCGCCCATTGCGATCGGAGTTGCACAGTTCTCGCGAATTTGACGGAAATAGCCGATATCTTCAGGCGAAAGCGGATCTTCCAGGAAAAACATCTTGAACCTTTCCGCATCCTTGCAAAACTGAACCGCCTGGTTCGGCAATAGCCGTTCGTGCATATCGTGGAGCAGTTCGACTTCCTCGCCTAACTCCTGCCGGCATTTTTCCAACAGTTTCAACGCCCGCCGCATGTAGTACGCGGGTTCAAACACCGGCTTGTCGTGCAGGGCCTGCACTGCTGTCCCGCTGCGCCGCGCTCCATATCCGGCCATACCCGGTACACCGACTTGCACGCGCACGTTGCGAAAGCCTTGACTGATACATCGCCTTGCATTCTCGACCACCTCCTCGAACTCGGCACCATCGGCGTGTGTGTAGGTGTCAACCGCCTCGCGGCATTTACCTCCTGCGAGTTGATAGACTGGCATGCCAGCCTGTCGGCCCTTGATATCCCAGAGCGCCTGGTCGATGCCGCTCAACGCATTATTCAGCACCGGTCCGTTTTTCCAGTAGGAGCTGTCGTAGCACGACTGCCAGATATCTTCGATGCGATCGGTCGTCTTGTTCAGCAGAAAGGGTTTTAGATAGTTCTCGACGGCTGGTCTCACCAGGTCGGCACGTTGCGTGAAGGTGGCGCAACCGTAGCCGTAGAGACCATCTTGGTCGGTGGTGACCTTCACCACCGTAAGCCGCACACCCGCAGGCTGGCATTCGATGACGCTGATGTCCTTGATGCGTGGAGCCGGCATGGCGCGGCCGACGCTTGCCAGCTGCTGCTGCGATCTGACCAGCGGGGTCGCCGCTGCGAATAATCCAGCGCTCGCGACGGATTTCAACAAATCACGACGTTGCATAGTCATAGCCAACCCTCTTCGGAAGTAATTGTTGCAAATAGGCGGTTACGCTCAGACGAGGCGTTTCACGCGAAGCAGCTTACGATGCAAAACGCGAAATCTCCAAATCGGTTGGCGTTAACAGGGCGAACACACTCGCAATGAGCCATTTTACTGAATTTGTCAGGAGGCGTTTCTTCGTGCGCCTCTGCGCTCTCTGTGGTTACGGTTTTCTCACGCGAGATCACATTCAAAGGATTAATCGATCAGCCGGCTCGTAATCGCCCCGTAACTATCGATCCGTCTATCCCGCAGGAATGGCCAATTACGCCGCGTGTCTTCGAGCAGCCGCAGATCAACTTCGCCAATTAAAATTTCTTCTTTGTCGTGCGAAGCCTGTGCGACCACGCGACCGAATGGATCTGAAAGGAACGATCCGCCCCAGAACTCAAGGCCTTTGCCGGCGGTTGCTTTATTGCCGCGAACATCGCCCTGCTCGAATCCCACACGATTCACTGCCGCGACGTAAACTCCATTCGAAATCGCGTGCGCTAGGTGCATCACGTGCCAGGCATTGTGCTGCGCCTCGCCGTACTGCTGCTTCTCATCCGGATGCCAGCCGATCGCCGTCGGATAAAAGAGCACTTGCGCCCCCTGCAATGCCGTGAGCCGCGCGCCCTCGGGATACCACTGGTCCCAACAAACCAATGTTCCAATCTTGCCAACCTGGGTATCAAAGGCCTTGAAGCCGAGGTCGCCGGGGGTGAAGTAATACTTTTCGTAATAGAGGGGATCGTCCGGAATGTGCATCTTGCGGTAGATGCCGCGCAGGCTGCCATCGGCGTCGATCATGACTGCCGTATTGTGATAAACCCCGGGTGCGCGCTTCTCGAATAGTGATCCGATCAATACGATCTTCAGCTGTTTCGCCGTCTCCGCCAGCTTTTTCGTAGTCGGCCCCGGGATCGGTTCTGCCAAATCAAAGAGCGCCGCGTCTTCACGCTGACAAAAATATTGTGTCTGGAAAAGTTCTGGGAGGCACACGATCTGCGCACCCTTTTCGGCCGCTTGGCGAAGTTTGTCAATCGCGCGCGTCAGGTTCTCATCCGGGTCGGACGTTGCCGACATCTGAATCAATCCAACGCTGAACTTGTCAGGCAAGAAAATCCTCCTCACGATCCTCTAGCATAGCAATTGCTCCTATTAAAATCAGGATTGATCACTTTGTTTTCGCCGATTCATCCCGCGGACGGAGGGCTTCAATGATCATAGAAATGAGGACTTATAAACTTAAACCCGGCTGCAGGCCGCAATTCCTTCAGATATTCCGATCCAAATCGATTCCAGCACATGAAGAGATCGGAATGAGAATACTTGGCCCCTTCCTTTCTGTCGAAGACCCCGACACTTTCTTTTTCATGCGCGGCTTTCCCGATCTCCCTTCGCGCGAACCCATGAAAGCAAAGTTTTATGAAGGGGAGCTCTGGAAGCGTGAACTTGAAAACGTCCTCATGCCGATGATCGAGAAGTATGAAGTTGTCTTGGTAGAAGATCCAGAAGGTTTAGTCCGCTGGTGATCGCCTTCCGTTTTGTCTCTCGATGCTAGCGTGCTCATGCGGCCTCTAGTAAAGTAATGCTTCCACTTATAAACGTGAGGCAATCATGAAGCATAAAAATTCTGACGGCACAGGTATCGACCGCAAACTCCACAGTCCAATCGAAGACCGCCTGGTTCCGCTGGAGCCGCTGGATCTAGGCAAAGTCCGCTCAATCGACGACCTGGTGCGCGCCATGGCCAAAACCGCCTTTACCGGACGCCAACTCGGCGAAGCCGCCGACGTGCTCGAAGCCATGGCCCGTGACACGGATTGCTTCGTGATCATGACCCTTGCCGGCGCCATGACCGTCGCCAAGCAGGGACTCATCATCTCCGAGCTGATCGACCGCGGCATCGTCAACGCCATCGTCTCAACCGGTGCGCTTATGGCCCATGGCCTGGTCGAGGCCACCGGGCGTTCGCATTATCAGTACAACCCTGACGTCCCCGACACCGAACTCTACGAGCAAGGCTACAACCGGGTTTATGACACCCTTGAGCCCGAACAGAACCTCGACGATGTTGAACGTGTAATGGCAGCGGTCCTCGCCGACTGGGACCATTCGGAGGTCATGTGTTCATACAAGCTGAATCACGCCATCGGCGCACATTTGGCGAAACATGCCAAAGGCCAGCGTGGGATTCTAAAATCCGCGTACGAGAAAGGCGTTCCGGTTTTCGTGCCCGCATTCACCGATTCTGAACTCGGATTAGACGTCGCCCTCAACAATCGCGTGCGCGAAGGCTCCGGCCGGCATAAGATACGCTTCGATCCGTTTGAAGACCTCGAGCACTTCGCTTCGACTCTTCTCCGCCAGAAACGCCTGGGGATTTTTACTATCGGCGGCGGCGTTCCGCGCAATTGGTCGCAGCAGTTCGGCCCGTTTATTGAGTTGCGACATCGCCGTCTCGGGGAAAATCTGCCTTTGAAGCGCTATCACTACGGGGTACGCATCTGCCCCGAGCCGGTCTATTGGGGAGGCCTCTCGGGCAGCCCCTACAGTGAAGCGATCTCCTGGGGCAAGTTCGTGCCCCCAGCAGAAGGTGGCCGCTTCGGTGAAGTTTTCGTGGACGCAACCGTAGGCTTGCCGCTGATCGTAGCTGCGGTGCTGGAGAGATTGGGGAAGGGGAAGAGCAATGGCAATTCAAAAAGGGCAAGAGTCGAGTCGAAGAAGTAAGAGAACCGTGACCCAGAAGTATCCTACGTTGAAGGATCTCGTGCGTAAGATTACGCGCGAGAATCGGCGCAGCGAAATTCGTGTTGGGGCTGAGCGGGGAAAAGAGAAGGTCGTCTGGTAAATAGATCTATTTCAGTTGCGGAAGCTCGATTTCCTGTTCCCGCTTTTTGACAAGGGAAGTCGGCTCAAACGCCGCGAGAACGAGCCTTCGGTTACGCTCGAAAAGGATAATGACCTCCGCCGCATCAACCGTAGCGATATGAACGTCCCTGACATCATTCGCCACTTCGACGATTTTGCGCCCCATGCCATCAACCAGCAGGAGTTGCCCTGGAGCGATAGCTCGTTCGTCCCCGCGCACTTTTACGAAAACTGCGGTTGCTATCACTCTCTTTGATCGGAGTTCTTTGTCGTCCGTAATATCGGTGGTCTGTGCAACGACGTGGTCATTGTCCGGCAGTAACCAGCGAGCGGTCTTTTCGGAAGGGTCAATGAAGAGAATGTTTCGGATCTCAAAACCTTTGCCACCGCTAAATCCAGTATCATGACCGACAAACAGGTCGGCGCGTAATACGGTGCTTCCTGGAATCAGTTCTGCGTGACCGAGTGACAGCTTTTCCTTCGAAGCCGGCTGAACGACGAGCACGCCGGCTTTTTCGTCATTTCCCGCTTTCTCACTGTTTCCGACGTTGCCTTGGCAGGCGAAACACAGAACCAGCGCTGCCATTGCTCCTGCAAGCAAATACGCTCGCTTGATCTCTTGCCGAAAGTACCCTACGGAATTGATCACTCCCATGAACGCCCAAGCTACGTCAGTCAAAAATAAAAATCGCCGCCGCGATCACCGTCGTCCACAATCCTCTTTTATCGCCTACCGCCGATTGCGTGACGTTCGCCGTGCGCACGATTTTGTTCGAGATCCGGTAAATTTCCTTTTTCTCGTCCCACGAGCGGTCGGAATCGAATTCGACGTTCAGCGTCGTCGCCAGCATTTCTGCTGCGAGTTCCTCGGCGTAGTCACCTGCGGCGTCTTCGGTTTCGCCGAACGAGTGGTGCTCGCTCAAGTAGCCGTAGGTGTTGCGGTCCGCGGGGATTGCCACCCCGATGCTGGCCGCCAGCAACCGATGCGGTTCATGCGTGGAATTTTCCGCCACCACCGAAAACACCACTTCGCCGGGATTCAGATATGGCAATCCCTGGGCTCGCGATATTAACTTACATTGTGGTGGAAAAATAGAAGAAACCCGGACCAGATTTTGGGCCGCGATTCCGGCATCGCGCAGCGCCAGCTCGAACGACGTCAGGCGCTCTTTGTGTTTACCGACCCCCTTGGTGAAGAAGATCCGCTTGGGGACCATGTCTTTGGACAATTCAGAAACCCTCCGGGTTTTTGAGTCAATGAATCGTCAAACATAACACAGTGTGTCGGCGCGCAACATGAAATCTGCGATAAAAATTAACTCGACGAATCACTCTGGCCACCTCGCGGAGATCTTCCCCGCCAGACCAGCAGGATCGCGCCTGGGTCCAGCGGCTACGCGCTACTTCGCCGCTGAGACCTTAGTGACGTCGATGGCATCGCCGTTTGCTGTCCCCGTGACTTTAGCCTGTGCGCCAGCCAATGTATTCAACTGGTCGAGTGCAGCTTTATCGGTTGTGTTCAGTGTATAAACCTTGTCGCCTACCACCAGCGCATAATTCGATCCCTTGCTGACGCAAGCCCGCGTGCATTCCGCTTTGTTGTCCATCATGTGTTTTGCGCCACACATCGAGTCGGAGACTTCGCCGGTGAAGGTTTGAGGTTTGGCGGCTGCAATCACAACCATCGCCGCCGCAAACAAAAGAGCTATAAGGCTGAATTTCCGTGATCTCATCAAGAAAACCTCCAAGAATTTTCCTACACATCCTGCCGCATGGTTAACAGCAGACTCTATCCATTCAGCTTCAGACCAAACGCAAAGTCAACTCAGCTTTTTGGCAGAAAGTGCAAAGCCACGTTGACCACCTTCTGCTGCCGGTCGATGGCTTCTTTGGGAACTACATCATACGATCCATGCAGCCCAAAATCGCGATACATGATGCTAAAAAACCGTTGCGGGTAGCTGCTGTCGTAAGGGTCGCCTTTCTTCATCTGCCACTGGGCCAAAATTTTCTTTGAGTTTTCTTCAGGAATGCCGTCGATATTCAAATCTCCCATGCGATACATCTCGTCTTCAATGACATTAAGTTGATACGCGACGGTTGCGGCAGCGTCATCCAGGCTGGGAACGGGATCCACATGGGCGAATAAATATCCTTTGGTTCCATAGAGCTTGTGTATTTGCTGCAGATTGTCCGTCAGTTCCACCGAATTTGCCGGCTCGCCGGTTTTCAAGTGAATCAAATCGCGCAGCTTCTCAGCAGGGAAGACGCTATTGCCGGCAAATTTAATGTCTGTCAGCTTGTACTTCACTCCCGGAGTCACCGGAAAGCTGACATCCACCAGCGTCTGCGCCCCATCCTGCCCCACCTTGGCTTGGGCGTCGGCGAATTCTGCTTTCAGGTAGCCGCGTGCATGGTACACCGGCAGGAAATTGAATTTCTCCTGCACTCGCATCTTCGTCCGCAGGTAATCCTGTCCGGAAAGTGGTTGGGCCGCCGCCTGCAACAAGGGAATTTCCGTTTCTGCCGCGCCAGGAAAATCCACATTGCGAATTACGATGGCGTGCATGCTCAGTTTGTAATCGTATGACTCGATTCCTCCGTTGAGCGGACCCGCCGCCATATATTCCACGCGCCCAGCAATCTTGTGCTCGTCCAAAATCGACCCCAATGCGTCGGCAATTTGGTCGGTGAGGTGACCGCCTCCCGGCACCCGGCCATCGAAAAGTGGGACCCGATCATGCAACATGTGCAGCAGTTCGTCATCGGAAAACCACACGAAATTGTCGAAGATGATAGGCACCAGGTGGTCGTTCTCCGCTACCTGCAGCTCCAGATCGCATCCGCCGGCAGAGTACTTGTAGCTGTAGTTCAGCCGTGTAAACAATCCGGTTTCGCCGAGTTTCTGCGCTGCCTGTTTGAACTCTTCTTCTCCAGCAAATTGGCCCAGTCTTAGTCCTGATGCAGAGACTACGTCGCGTTCCGTGAAGCGCTCCAGCCCCTTCACGTGAATGGAGAGCAGTTTGTAGCTGAGCTGAGTTTTTCCAGCGGTCTGTGCCATTGCGACGGCCGACCATAGTAGAAGAGGAAGAAAACGGCGGTACCGAAAACTCACGGGCGAATTGTACAACAGTGTGCGCGAGGGATTTGCGGTGAGCTGCAGGTGGTTAGGCAAAAGCAACCCAAGGTCACGCATCGCGAACCCCCAATCGCAACTGCGCCTGCTTGCGATAGCGACGGCTCAATCGAAGCCTGATCCCATGCTTCAGCACTACCTCGTATTCGCCCTCTTGATTGAGCTTTAAGCCTTCAACCCGCGCGACATTGACTATGCTGGACCGGTGAATTCGGCAAAACAGCGCTGGATCCAATTCTTGATCGAGTTCAGACATGCTTCGCCGCAGCAGGTGTGTCTTAGTTCCAACGTGCAGACACGTGTAGTAGTCAGCGGCTTCAATCCAGTCGATGTCGGAGATTTTGACGAAGAACACCTGGCCGGTTCCCTTGACCGCAATGCGGTCCAGAGGCATCGCCGGGATCTGACGATGGGCAAGTTTTTCTTTCGCCCGTTCGAGCGCACGACAAAATCGGTCGTCGTCGAACGGCTTCAATAGATAATCGAGTGCCCCAGCATCGAATGCGCGTAAGGCGAATTGGTCGTAGGCGGTTACGAAAACAACCGCCCGGGGTAAGTTTGCTCCCAGCATTTCTAAAACATCGAATCCGTCGCATTCCGGCATTTGGACGTCAAGGAAGAGCAGGTCAGGATTTTTTTCACGGATGGCCGTAAGCGCTTCCGCCCCGGAACCGCACTCTCCAATGAACTCGATCTCAGGATCGTCCCGTAGCAATACTCTGAGATTGCTGCGCGCCAGTGGTTCGTCATCCACGACCATAGCGCGGATTTTCACGGAACGTTCGTTAGAGGTGAGGGATGAAACCAAATCATTTCTCCCTGAAAGGGACGGAAACCGAGGCCTCTACTCCGTGTGGGCCGTGATTCTGAAGACTCAACTCGAACGTCTCGCCATACAAGCTCTGCAGGCGGGTACGCGTATTCGAGATACCAATACCCGTACGCCCATTTTCACGGCCTGCAACCAGGCCGGGGCCGTCGTTATACACGGTAAGTGTGAGCATGCCATTGGAACGGGCCGCGCTCACCCGAATTTCGCCGCCCTGCGCGCGCTTAGCGATGCCGTGTTTAATCGCATTCTCCACGATCGGTTGCAGAATCAGACTGGGGACCTGCGAGTGCAAAAGCTCACTAGGCACCTCAACTTTCACCGCAAGGCGGTCGGCGAATCTTACTTTCTGAATTTCTAAATACTTCTGCATATATTCGATTTCCTCACTGAGGCGCACCTCTTGCCGGGTTGAATCCTCAAGGACGCGACGAAGAAAATCGCTCAATCTCGCAATCGTCGTTACAGCCGCTTCACTCCTGCCCTCGCGTACCAGACCGGCGATGGCATTCAGGCTGTTGAAAAGAAAATGAGGCTCGACCTGACGCCGTAAAGAGTCCAACTCCGCGCGCGATAGTTGTTCGCTCAAGCGTGCGGTTTCTGTCTGCTGGCGTGCCAAACGTTCCCGCGATTCAAACGCGTAGCCGATCCCGAGAATGGCGGCGTACAAAATTAGATACGAAATCAAGCCGCTGAAAAACCTGAATACGAACAAACGCGCAAACAGTCCAGGACCAGAAGGATCCGTCCAGGGATTCAGGATTCGTTCAAACCCAGCCGTCCAGGCTGCGGAAACCAGGCAGATCGTGCTGCACGCGCCTAGGTGCACCAGCCAGGCTGATAATGCCCACGGCCGCAACGGAGGAAATCGCCGTCCTAACATCAAAATGAGCGGCGTTGCTACGGCGAGTGGTGCCCAAGCGAAAAGCAAGGTAAAGAACAACCGGATCCAGGCGTGGTGCATGCCTTCGGCGCGCATGGTGAAGACCGTCTGTGTGGCGTCAAACAGTCCGACACCAAACCAGATGGCGGTAATCCACACCCAACGTGAGGGTGATGCGCCGATGGTTGTGTTACCGTCCATGCTGAAAATCCTATTCCAGTCTGTCTTAGAAAATCCAAGAATGCAGCCGATCACCTGCAGCGTGCAGCGAACGGAGTAGCGCCCCTGCATAAGCGGTGCGATACTGCCCGCATGTTCACAAAGATTAAATTATTGGTTGTGGCTACATTTCTTCTCACTGCGGTTGCTGGTAGTCAGTCCGCGTCCGGTGTTGGCCCGGAGTATACCGGAGACGGTCAGCTCAAACTTCCCGAAAACTACCGCGAGTGGATATATCTGACGTCGGGCTTCGATATGAGTTACAGCCCGGGCTCGCAGATGGCCGACCACCACATGTTCGACAACGTCTTCGTGAACCCCGAGTCCTACAAGGCCTTTCTTGAGACCGGCACTTGGCCCGACAAAACTATGCTCGTCCTCGAAGTGCGAGGAGCGGAAGGCAAAGGCTCAATCAATCAGAAGGGAAATTACCAGGGCACGGACCGGATGGGGCTTGAGGTACACGTGAAGGACGAAAAGCGATTTCAGGGAAAATGGGCCTTCTTCGGTTTTGACGACGCTAAGACTGCAAAGATGGTTCCGCTTGAGGCCAGTTGCTACAGCTGCCACGCGGCACACGCAGCAGTGGATACAACGTTTGTCCAGTTCTATCCGACATTGTTACCCATTGCGAAGAGCAAGGGCACGCTGTCAGACGGATACAAGAAGGAATCCGGCGCCGCCAAAAGTAGTGGGGCGATTTAGCCTAGCATCAACCACGTGGGGAGAGCGGCCCCTTCGACAAACTCAGGGCAGGCTTTCGGCTGCCTGCTGCTACGAGTCTATCTCTTTCCTGACGCTGCCGTCTCCGCTGTCTTGATCTTGACCGCGATATCAATAAACGCCAGCGCCGCCCGGCTGAGTGCCTTGTCTTTGCGAAAGACTAAGGCGAGGTCACGCCGAATCTGTACATCGGGAGACTCAATGGTAACTAAAACGTGAGCTTTCACGTCCTCCTGCACATTCGATCGCGAAATAAATCCCACGCCTACGTCGGCTGCGACGAAACGTTTGAGCAACTCGCTAGAATCCAGTTCCATTGCGTAACGCGGCTTCAATTTCTGGCGATGGAAAAGATCTTCCAGCGCGTCCCGGGTGTGGCCGACTTTAGGGACCACCAGCGGATACTGTGCGATATCCGCCGCAGTCGCAGACTTCAGCTTTGCCAAAGGATGTTTCGGCGGCGCAATCACCACCAACTCGTCTTTATGAATCGGGACGGCAGTCAACCTTGTATCGGTGATCGGCAACGACACTACGCCAAAATCCACAGAATTGTCGGTGACAGATTCAAGGACCTTAGAGTAATCCGAGCGGTATATGCTGATGGAAACATCCGGGTACTGCTTCTTGAAGTGGGCGAAGACCTCCGGTAGAACGTGCAGGCACGTCCCCTCGTTGGCCCCGACCACGATTTCGCCGCGTGGCACTCGCTCGGTCTCAGCGATAGCAATCACTGCCGACTTGCGGGCGTCGATCGAATCTTCGGCGAACTTCAAAAACAATTTGCCCGACGCCGTCAGCGACACTTTTCCACCAGAGCGGTCGAGCAGCTTGGCGCCCACCTCTTCTTCCAGCGAACGAATCTGTGAGGAAATTGCCGGTTGGGTGCGGAAGCGCTTCTCCGCCGCCCGCGAAAAGCTCGACAACCGCGCAACCTCGATGAATGTTTCTAACTGATCAAAGTCCATAAAGAGCGGTTAGCACTTAGCCTAGCATTTAGTCGTCCAGACTGATGACCAAATGCCAATTGCTGGGTGCGAACGGCCGGATAACCTGCCCTTATCCACCCCATAAAAACAATCAATTTCCTGGCGCGTTCTGGCACATCTAGACTGTGCATAACTTGGAACTTTGAACGATTGTAGCAGGTGTACAATTTCTCCAATTCCCAGCCAAGTCTCATATCGCGCGCGTAATTGAAGTAGTGTGTCTCAATCAATTTCCCGGGTGTCGACCGACTTCTTAAAGGAGCTTTCACATGGCAGATGCAAAGACCGTCCTGGAGTTCGCGAAGAAAAACGGAGCCAAGTTGCTCGATCTCCGCTTCACGGATCTGCCAGGTTTGTGGCAGCACGTTTCTTATCCCATCAATCAGTTAAGTGTTGATTCCTTCGAAGAAGGCTTCGGCATGGACGGCTCGTCAATTCGCGGCTGGGCGGCAATCAACGAAAGCGACATGCTGCTGATTCCAGACCCCAGCACCCACATGATGGATCCCTTCACTGAGGTCCCCACGCTGGTCATGGTCTGCGACGTGATCGATCCCGTCACCAAGCAACGTTATGATCGTGACCCGCGCTACATCGCGAAAAAAGCCGAGCTTTATCTGGCATCGACCGGGATGGCTGACACTGCGTACTTTGGCGCCGAAGCCGAGTTCTTCATCTTCGATAACATTCGCTTCGATCAGCGCGAGCAGCACGGTTTCTATTTCATTGACGCAGAAGAAGGACGCTGGAATTCTGGTCGGGAGGCCAACAATCTCGGATATAGGCCGCGCTATAAGGAAGGCTACTTCCCAGTTCCTCCCATGGACCACTATCAGGATTTGCGCAGTGAAATGGTTATGACCATGGAAAAGTGTGGCCTCGAGGTCGAGTGCCATCACCATGAAGTTGCGACCGGTGGCCAGACGGAAATCGATCTCAAGTACGATTCGCTGGTTAATTCTGCCGACCACATGCTCTTTTACAAATACGTGGTCAAGAACGTCGCCAACCAATACGGCAAGACTGTGACCTTCATGCCCAAGCCGATCTTCCAGGACAACGGCAGTGGCATGCACACTCACCAGTCGCTGTGGAAAGATGGCAAACCGCTGTTCGCGGGTGACGGTTATGCCGGACTCTCGCAGATGGCATTGTGGTATATCGGCGGACTGATCAAGCACGGCCCCGCTCTGGCGGCGATCATCGCCCCTACTACCAACTCCTACAAGCGCCTGGTTCCCGGATTTGAAGCTCCGGTAAACCTCGCTTACTCACGCCGCAACCGCTCGGCGGCCTGCCGTATTCCTATGTATTCGGCATCTCCCAAAGCCAAGCGCGTCGAGTTCCGACCGCCTGACCCGAGCTGCAATCCATATCTGGCGTTCGCGGCTATGTTGATGGCAGGACTGGACGGCGTCGAAAACAAAATCGATCCCGGCCAACCCCTCGACAAAGACATTTACGATTTGGGTCCGGAGGAGCTCGCGAAAGTTCCATCGATGCCGGGCTCGCTCGAAGACGCCCTAGACGCCCTCGAAAAAGACCACGCCTTCCTGCTTAAAGGCGACGTCTTCACCGAGGAACTGATCAGCACCTACATCGACTACAAGCGCTCCAAGGAAGTGGACGCGATCCGCCTGCGCCCGCATCCCTATGAGTTTGCTTTGTATTACGACATTTAGACGTTGCAGACCTTGCCAGTAACAAAGGCCCGGCGCAAGCCGGGCCTTTTATATTGTTCTTTTCCTCGGTGCCAAGTTTGGTGATGACACTATTAAGTCGCATACAGGACGACAATAAGTCACCACTTGTCGATAATTGAGTATTCTGCTTTGCCGCTAGAAGTATAGATCGTCAATTTGTCGCCATCTCGTTTAGCGTTGTACTTCGCATCCGGCAAGAGTAGCGAGACTCAGCCCCGACGCAAAGAGAGCATACGAGGTTGTTAAATCGTTAACGGCTCAACCATGACCGTCACTCTTTTACTTTATTCCAACTTACAAATATGCCGCCTGTACGACCAGCATCGTCTTTAATCTTGGATACCTGCTTTTCGTAATGGCAATACTTGTTCCCAATTGGTGCCTTGTCGAATTCGCATTCATGCGGTTCGTCTTCCACCTGAACGCGTGTGCGCGGAATGTGATATTGGATCGCGTATCTTAATTGCAAAGGCAGCAAGAAAAACACAATGGACGCGATTGCCAGAGAGGCTAGAAAAAGAATACCGATGCCAGCTACACCGTCTCCGGTCTCTAGTGGCGTTGGTTCTGCTTCCGGTTCCTTTATTTGTTCTTTAAGTAACGTATCCGAAATGAAGGCTCTGATAGTGGACAGCAAGGCTATAACCAGGAATCCGGATACGCACAGTAAGCCATAAAACGCGTATTCGATTGCGCGATCAAACAACGCGTTCACAAAGCCTCAGAACCCAGCTTTTATGGAGAAACATTAGAACCTCACAAAACAGCAAAGTAAAGAATTAATGGAAGTGGTTAATGCCTCCACCACTCTAATGGGTTGCTTAATCGCTTCCTTTCGGCATCAAGATGCCTGTCGAACTCTTCGCGGAATCCAGGATCGCGGAGTTCGAGATAGCGTTCGAGTGCGCGTATCCGATCATGGCACTCTTTCACGGCGGCAGTCTGGTTCGAAAACCATTCCAAAAACTGCTTGAACTGTTCGCCTTGGCTAGCCACGGCCAGCAACTATACACCCATACCACCCATACCAGTAATACAAAAGTTGAAGGCATATCGTTCGAGTGTTTAGAGTGGCGCAAAGGAGGAAACATGGTTCCATTGAACGAAGCGAACACAGCGATAGAGAGGGCAAAATCAAAGGCGGAGAGAGCGAAATGGGAAACTCCGCCAACTACTGAATTGCCGCCGAAGGAGGAAGGGTATCCCAAAGGCGACGAGCCGCAGGATCAGATTAAGAAACGACTGCATGGCCCACATCCGACGGGTAATGCCGGTTATTAGCGGATTGTCATTCCGAGGCGTCGAGTTCGCTCGACAACGAGGAATCTGCTGGTCTCAGACGAGAAGCAGATTCCTCGTCGCTAAAGCGGCTCGGAATGACAGGTTGTTTTGGGTATGTTCATTTGTCACAGACAGCGGTGCCCAAGGCAAATACACTAACGCTGTGAGGATCAAGCGTTATTACGTGTACATCATCGCCAGCAAAAGTCGCGTTATTTACGTTGGAATGACTGGATTTTTGATGTCGCGAATTTTGCAGCATAAAGCAGGTGAGGGTGGGAAGTTTTCGGGGAAATATCATGTTCATCGGCTAGTTTACTATGAGACCTTCGAGCATGTTGAGACTGCGATCCGACGCGAAACCGAGATCAAGACATGGCGCCGAGAAAAGAAAACCTCTTTGATCGAGACCAAAAATCCGACGTGGGAAGATTTGGCGGCAGATTGGGGCAAGCACGTAAAGATGACCTTTCGGCCAGTCAGATGACCATTTGACCCTCGGATATGCCACCCGATCCGCATAGCGGAGAGGAAATCGCCCTTCCCAAACGAGCAGCAGGCGCGTATACACCATCTCCCTCAACCTGAGTCGTTTCGCAATATAACCTCATCAATTACTTATAGAGCAAGGTCAGTATCAGTAAAGGAAGTTGAGTAGTAGTGGCAACAGTTGACCAATCTCCTAGGGCGCTCCAGAATGCTGCATTATTTGAAAGCTTGTCGCCGGACGAGCTGAACTTGGTGGCAAACCGCGCATCCCTAAGACAATTGCCGAAAGGCGCATTTCTCTTCCGCCAAGAAGAACCGGCGAGCGAAATGTTCCTCCTCGAATCCGGCCGTGCGCGGTTGCACGAAATCACCCCCGATGGCCACGAGTTGCTGATTCGCTTCATTCGACCTGGTGAGGTGTTTGGCGATAAGGGAGCTATTCCAGACTCGCGGTACCGCGCCTCTGCGGTCAGCGACACCCCTGTCCGAATATGGGTGTGGACGACCGCTGCCATGCTGACATTGATCGAGGAACTGCCGCGGCTGGCAACAAATTTGTTTAAGATTGTGACTCAATATTCGGACTACTCGCGTGAACGCTACCTCCGACTGGCGACGGCTTCGGCCGAGGATCGAATTCATTGGGCCGTAGCAGAGTTGGCTCGCGCTTTCGGTTCTCCGCAGGCGAACGCCACCGCTATTGTCGGTCAAGCCGTCCAACAAGATATCGCCGACCTATCGGTTACCACGATCTACACCGTCAGCCGGGTTCTGAAGAGTTACGAACAAAAGGGTATTCTGACCAAGAAACGCGGACGCATTCTCCTCTTTCATCCCTCGCAATAACGCACCTCTTCCTGGGACGACTTGCTCAAAAGCAAGGATTGGGCTGCAACTGCATTTGTAAAATCCCTGATAGTGCACGGCCTACGACGTTGCGGTACTCGCATTAACTGCCAGATTTCGGTCGAGCTAAGCCTTTTGGATTCAACGCATTTGCCTCCAGAGCGGTCCGTTCTGATTCTCGTAAACCCGCAGGGATGCGCAGCCCGATTCGACCGTCCGCTTCCCATCGGGGCTACCGTGCGGCTCGACGGTCTGCCGGTGGAGAAAGTCACCGCGAGAGTGGTGAACTGCATTTCCGTCACCGGAGCAGGCCGCTTGTGGTTGATTGGATTAGCGCTGGATAAACCCGGCAACGTGTGGGGTATCACCTCGCCCCCGGAGGACTGGCATCTTGACCTCCCGATCCGGCCGATCATTCTTTGCCTTGAGGATAATGAGTTCTATTTGCGATTGCGCAAAGCTGCGCTTGAGGAGAATGGGTACAACGTCATTGGCGTGAATTACGATAAAAGACGCGCTGGCTACCCTGCAGGAAGCACCTGTCTGCATGGTATTGGCGGACCATATGTTGCGTGGCACGAAAGGAATTGCTTTGACGGCCGAAATCAAGCGCCACAACCCGGATGTTCCTGTTGTTCTACATTCCGGTAATCAGTCTGACGCACTTGTACACATCGACGCCTTTATCAACAAAGATGTTCCAACTCAGGAATTTCTGTTTCTAGTGCGTGCAGTTGTCAAACGCTACTTTCATCACCGAAAGTGACCGGACGTATTCTAAACCGACGCCTTCATCCGCTCGGTGGTGGGAGCTGGCATCGTGTGCAAACGGGGCACAGTCTCGGTACGAACCGGAGGATGGGCTTCAAAATCCTGAAGTTCAGTCAGCCCGCCGGAGATCGCCGCCAGCGTCGCGGTCGATTTAGAAAGTACGGACAACAGGTGTTTGCGGGCGATGGGACGGTCCGCCGGGTGGATATGTTTCCACCAGCGCTTTACCGACTCCTGGACGTCGTCACGGCTTTTGTCATCTTCGACCAGGCTGTCAATAAGTCTATAAACCTTACTTTTTACTGCCTGATACGAAACTGAAATCTCCTGGCCCATTGTTCCGGTGCTCCTTGAACCGTCTTCAGAGCAAGACCGTCGCCAAACCGACGCCTTGATTTCGCAGCAGTTAGCGTTCACCGTTCTTTCACATTCTCCAACTTGTTGGAGAACTCACGGCTTGGACTATGGTTTTTCGTAGGGCGGGCGGCTGAATCCACGAAATCTCTACGATGTACAATGCGGACTCCGAACTTGGGACGATCTCCATTCCAGGTTCGCGCCGTTCAATTTTCACTCGCGCTGGAGGCTAAGTGAAATCCTTTTACCTTTTGGTTGTAATTTTCATGTTATCCCTCGGGTGCTTTGCACAAATCGACACGCCGAGGCACGAACGAATGTTCTTTCCGTCTGACATGTTTTGGGGATACGCTCAGTTCGAAATTGCTCCTCCGCACAATGAAATCGATCCCAACATTTGCGCCTCTGATGCCGGCAAATTCGGCGGTGTAAATGCCCCCTGCAATGCCTTTGCCCGTTACATGATTTCGGGCCAACTTGAGGTTCGTCCCTTCGGGCGGGGCCAGCTCCGTCGCTTCATGCTCTTCGGTGAGCCCGCGTTTCTTTTTGGACGGAATGTACCGCAAACTCTTTACACCTGGTCCTTCGACGCTATTGGTGTGGAACATTCCTGGGGAGCGGCGATCTATCTGGGCAAAGGATTCGAGGCCCGGGTGACGCAACATTTTCTGTTTGATCGCCTCGGCGCCCGTAACGCCAATCTCGGCGCCGCCGATCTGGGCCCCAACGGTCCATGGGGACGCTATAACGCTATAGGAATCCGCAAATACTTCGGCTCACGCAGATGGTAAAAGTTGTCCATTGTTAGTGGCTGAGAACACTAGAACGATTTTCTCTGCGATCTCGGCGCAATCTCTGCGTACTCTGCGGTTAAAGCTTTTCCGTATTGCCCGCGAGTCGTTGCTAGTCGTCGGGGTAGTTTTCCTGACAGCTGAAAGCCGAGAGCTGACGGCTATCATGCTATCCTGATCTGCCCAGCCCACCGTGAGTTCTAGCGGACCTCCATTCAGCGAGATGCAATCAAAAGAACAGCCCGGAGAGCTCCGAGATGCTCTGGACGTTGTTCCGTTTCACAATCCGAACGCTGCCCGGGAACACTTCGGTCCGCTTTATAAACGTTTATCTCTCTCGCTGGCCAAGGCGCTTCCCGGTCTGCTGGCAGATTGCCCTGACCCCGATCAGGCTCTTTTGCTGTTTGACCGCCTGCTGAGCGAAGGTTCGTCGGAAACCCTACGCCTGATCGAGTCACATCCCTTTCTTGCCCATTATGCGATCGCAGTTTTCGGGAACAGCCATTATATTGGCGAGACATTGGTTCGCAGTCCCGATCTGCTGCAAACCTTCCTGCGCGAAAAGAAACTGGATCGCAGTTTCTCCCATGACGAATTTTCTGAGGCTCTCGCCCGCTTTCGTTCGCGTTCCTTCGAGCGCGATGTGTCATTGCTCTTGAGTCGCTTCAAGCGCCGCGAATATGTTCGCATCATGCTTCGCGACGTGCTCCGCATCGCTCCCCTGGCTGAAACCACCGCTGAGATTTCGGCGCTCACTGACGTGCTGATCCAGGACGCCCTGCGTGAAGCTGAGAGCACAATGGAGAACCGTTTTGGCCTGCCCCAGCACCTGGATGCGGAAGGACGCGCTGTCACCACCCCGTTCGCCGTGCTGTCGCTGGGAAAATTGGGCGGAAACGAGCTGAACTACAGCTCCGATATCGATCTGCTTTATTTGTATGGCGAAGGCCAGGAGCCGGCTACCGCGCAAACTTCCAATCGTGAGTATTTCGTTCGCTTGGCCCAGCAGATCACCGAGATCCTTTCGCGTCCAACCGCCGAAGGCGCAGTTTTCCGCATTGATCTTCGTCTGCGTCCGCAGGGCAATGAAGGTGAGTTAGCAATCAGCGTATCAAATGCGCTGCGCTACTACTCCGAGACTGCCCACGACTGGGAACGTCAGGCCCTGATTAAAGTCCGCCACTCTGCTGGAAATGTCGCCCTGGCGCGCAAATTCATTCGCGGCGTTCAGTCACAGGTGTACAGCGAAAAAATTAACTTCGCCGCGATCAAAACTGCACTCGTGGCCCGCGAAAAAATCGACCGCAAGCGCAGGAAGCAAATTGCGGCTGAAGGCCACGAATCCATTAACGTGAAAGTCGATCGCGGCGGCATCCGCGACATCGAATTCCTCGTCCAGTGCCTGCAGCGGGTTTATGGAGGCGCCGAGCCCTGGCTGCGCTCCGGTGGAACCCTCTTCTCTTTGCAGAAACTGCACGACAAGCGCCACATCAGCGGTCACGATTTTCACGAGCTGACCTCGGCTTACTCTTTTCTGCGGCATCTCGAACACCGCCTGCAGCTTCGCGAAGGCCAGCAGGTGCACCGGTTGCCGCGCTCCGACCATGAGTTGCAGATTCTGCAGCGCTCCATGTCAGGACTCACTCCGGGGTATCACCTGGTGGATCTCGTAATCTCAGTGCGGCAACGCATGGCAGCCGTCGCAGAAATTTACCAGCGCGTCATTTACCAGCAACAGGCAGTAAACCCTCAGCAGGAAAATGACGATGAATTCCAACTTCGGACGCTGTCCGGCGTCGCGGCAGCCGATCAATCAAACCAGCAGCTGCTCGCGCAAATTGCGGTTGACGCGCCCGAACTTTTTCACGCCGTTTCGCGACTGAGTAGCGCCGGACGCAAGAACCTGCTCCGCTTCCTGAGTTCCGCATACGGCAGCTCCGAACGCTACGCCGCGGTCGTGCGTGATCAGCAGGCGATTGCGCGAGCGTCTTCACTATTTGAGATCAGCGATTATTTGTCCGAGTTTCTGACGCGCTACCCCGAAGAGGTCGGCACGCTGGCTGAAATTAATTCCCCCGCGCCTCAATTCCTGGGCGCGAACCTGTTCGATATCGCGCCCGGAGTATTTCGCGAGTCGTCATTCGAGGGCCAGGACGCCACCTTTGATTACATTGCCAATTCGACCACTGGACATGGAGAGAAGATGGCGCTTCTGCGTCGGCACTTCCGCCATCTCCTCTTCACCGCCGGCGCGCGCGACATCGCCGAGAAGCGTTCCGTCTATTCCTCTTTAACTGAAACCACCACGGCGGCCGAGCACGCAATTTCAGCCGCGTTCCGCATCGCCGGTGCCCCGCGAGGTCTGGCGATATTGGCGCTGGGAAGACTCGGCACCCGCGAGTTCGATCTTCTTTCCGACGCCGACTTGTTATTTGTTTGTGATGGATCTGAAAATCGCGAGGCGCTGACCAAGTCCGCCGAACAGATCATGCAGTCCCTTGCCGCCTACACCCAGGAAGGCATGGTCTTTGCCGTGGACGCGCGATTGCGCCCGCGCGGCGCGGAGGGTGAGTTGGCGGTAACCCCTGCGCATCTCGAATCTTATTTCGCTGCCGAAGCTCAGCCTTGGGAAGCTCTGACTTATACCAAGCTGCGTCTCGTCACCGGCAACGCGGAGCTGGGGCGGCAAACGTCGCATGTCTCGAAATTTCTGTTCAAAAGATTCGCGGTCGATCCCGGCTTTCCGGAAGCGGTCCGCGAAATGCGTACCAAACTTCAAGACGCCACCGCCCCTGCCAAAAGCATCCGCACCTCGGCCGGTGGCCTTTACGACATCGATTTCCTCTCCAGCTTCTTGCTGGTGAAAAACGAAATCCACCTGAAAACCGGGAACTTGCGCGATCGCCTCTGGCGATGCTCGGCAAAAAGTGTTTTAGAGAAACGCGATGCCGCACTGCTCGATCACGCCGCCGAGCTTTGCCGCACCGTCGAACACGTCATGCGCTTGGTTACCGGGAGAAATGGCCGCTGGCTGCCCTCCGCCGAGCATGCCCGCCAAGCCGTCGAAAAGCTGGCGTCGCAGATTCTTCGCCGCGAATTTCCCGAAGGCTTGGAGCAAGAATTGCTGCGCACCTTTGGAGAAGTACGCGAAATCTACGATCGAATCGTGCGCTGAGGAAGCGATCTACCAGGTTTTTCTCAATGCGACGGAGAGTAGAATGCCCACAGACGGAATGCCACAGACAATGAGCAATGTCTATTCTGAGGACGCCAGCGGTAGCACTGTCGAGCTAAAGGTCAAAGACAATTTCGAAATCTCGCTTCCTGAGACCGCTATGGGAGGATATCGATGGAAGCTCGTGGAGAGCGGTGCACCTGTCCTCAAAAGTGAGGAACTCGAAGGGAACGCTTCCGATCCATCGGTTCCCGGAGGACGCAGCAGCCGAAGCTGGCGTTTCAGCGCTCAACAGCCCGGTTCAACCCAGCTTCGGCTGCAACATCTGCGTTCGTGGGAAACTAATTCGCCCAGCAGAGAATTTCTCCTCCACGTGAACGTGGAAAGCTAATCTGCCGCTACTGCCGTGGTTCCCGCAAGCGCTTGTCCAGTAACTCCTCGAATCGTCCAGAAGTCGCTGGAGTACTGATGGTCAGTCAAGTAGGCGTAAGGCATGGTGCAATATCCAGCTAAGCCCCATGCTGCGCCCCAGGAGTTCCGAACGATGAATCGTTGTTGCGAATCATCGTACCCAACCGCAACTACGGCGTGCCCTCCTACTTGTTGTTCAGTGTTCGGGTTCGGCATGGGCACGATTCCAGTTTTAGCTACCTCGGGCGATTCGAAACTCTCATACACGGTGAAGCCGAAGACAAATGGATAGCCCTCGGCCAAACAGCCTTTTAACTGCGACAAATTCTGCACCAAGCGCCGATAGACAATGACTTTGTTCTTCAACGCATCGGTGAATGCCAGGGCAGAAGGCTTTTTTGTGACAACCGCAAGGTTCGTGTCATACGGCCAATCCGTTTCTGGCGGCGTTCCCAATTGCACAACCGATTTGATCCCATCGCGGATACGAGCGCCGCTGTCCTGGTTGACCGTGCCTTCGATTGCGCGCTCGTTGTAATAAATAAATAAGCGCGACGGCACCCAGTCTTCCAGATTTAACTTTTTTTGTTCAAACTCGAAAGCTCCCCCAATCGCGTTCGCAGTGCAGCTTCCCAGATCGCCTTGATCGTAGACGGTTGGACAACCGGACCTGAGATCCTCACTGGCTGGTAGGTTTTGAAGCACCTGTGGTGGCGCCGCATACATAAAATCGCGCGGGTCCGGAATATCCGGGACCCACCCGTATTTCTTGATTTTTCGAGGTGTAGGCATAGGTACACTCCTTTTAAATTGTCAGAGGGGCGGAATCCCCGAGGGGAAGGTGGGAGATGCGGAACTTCTGGCGGGCCTCATGCTAGTACCAAAGCTGCTGCTCTGCAAGCGGAATCTCGAGAATCCTTCGCGATGTTCAGTGCGTAGATTGCCACCGTGCCAGCCGTAGTCATCCCACCGTTTATAATTCTCAGTTCCCATTCACTGGAGGAGTTGATGGCTGATTCATACAACGGCGTGCCCGTACCTCGTGACGGAGATCGTGTCGCCTACCAAAATGGAAAACTCCGCGTTCCCGACAATCCCATCATTCCTTTCATCGAGGGTGATGGCACCGGACGCGACATCTGGAAAGCCTCGGTGCGGGTATTCGATGGCGCCGTGCAAAAGGCTTACAACGGGAAACGCCGCGTGCTCTGGTATGAAATCTTTGCCGGAGAAAAAGCCAAAGCCAAGTTTAACGACTGGCTGCCGCAAGAATCTGTCGATGCCATTCGCGAATTTCGCGTCGCCATCAAAGGCCCGCTCACCACTCCGGTTGGCGGCGGCATCCGATCGTTGAATGTGACTTTGCGTCAGGTGCTCGATCTCTATGCCTGCATTCGTCCGGTCAAATATTACAAAGGCACGCCGTCGCCGGTAAAAAATCCCGAGCGCATGAACGTCGTAATCTTCCGCGAAAATACCGAAGACGTTTACGCCGGCATCGAGTGGGAGCAGGGAACTCCCGACGCTGCAAAATTGATCGAATTCCTCAACAAAGAAATGCTAAAGGGCGGCAAGAAGCAGGTACGCACCGATTCCGGTATTGGCATTAAGCCGATTTCGATTTTTGCCACCAAGCGCCTCGTCCGCATGGCTATCCAGCACGCGCTCGATAACGGATTGAAGACCGTCACTCTGGTTCATAAAGGCAACATTCAAAAGTTCACCGAAGGCGCTTTCCGCAAATGGGGATACGAACTCGCGACCGAAGAATTTCGCGACAAGGTCGTCACCGAACGCGAAAGCTGGATTATCGACAACAAAGACAAGAATCCGAATCTGTCCGCAGAAGAAAACGCCGCGCTGGTCGAGCCCGGCCTGGAGTACGCGCCGCCGGATTTCGGAAAATCAGTGGCCGAAGAAGTTCGCAGCGTGCATGCCGGCATTTACGCAACTCACGGCCACGGAGCTTGGAAGAAGAAGTTGATGATCAACGACCGCATCGCCGATTCCATCTTCCAGCAGGTGGTCACACGCGCCGACGAATACTCCGTGCTCGCCACTCCCAACCTGAATGGCGATTACATTTCTGACGCCTGCGCCGCACAAGTCGGGGGTTTGGGCATTGCGCCGGGTGCAAACGTCGGAGATGGCTACGCGGTATTCGAAGCCACGCACGGCACCGCGCCAAAATATGCAGACAAGGATGTGATCAATCCGGGATCGGTAATGCTTTCCGGCGTAATGATGTTCCGCTACATGGGATGGAACGAAGCTGCCGACCTGATCGAAAGTGGTCTCGAGCGCACCATCGAACAAAAGAGAGTCACATACGATTTCGAGCGCCTGATGCCGGGCGCAACCAAAGTCAGCACCAGCAAATTTGCCGACAGCATTATCGAGAACATGGCCGCAATCTTAACTACAGCCTAGAACCTGGCCACAGATTCGCGCGGATGAACACGGATCAAGTTTTAGAATTATCCGTGCTGGTCCGTGAAAATCCGTGGCGAAAGGAATTTCATGCGTAAGAAAGTCAGCATCGTTGGTTCAGGAAACGTAGGCGCGACCGCCGCCCATTGGATCGCCTCCAAAGAACTCGCCGACGTCGTTCTCATCGACATCATCGAAGGCGTTCCACAGGGTAAAGCGCTTGACCTGCTCGAAGCCATGCCGATTGAGAAACGCGACTCCTACATCCTCGGCACCAACGACTACGCCGACACGGCTAATTCCGACATCGTGGTCATTACCGCCGGCATTCCGCGCAAACCCGGCATGAGCCGCGATGATCTGCTGAACACCAACCACAAGATCATGAAAGATGTGGTCAGCAAAGTCATTCAGCATTCGCCGAATTGCATTCTGATCATCGTTTCGAATCCGCTCGACGCCATGGCCCAGGCCGCATATAAGATGAGCGGCTTTCCCCGCGAACGCGTCATCGGTATGGCTGGCGTCCTCGACTCCGCCCGCTTCCGCGCCTTTATCGCCGATGAACTGAAGGTCAGCGTTGAAAACGTTACCGCATTCGTCCTCGGCGGCCACGGCGACACCATGGTTCCTCTCCCGCGCTATTCCACAGTCGCTGGAATTCCAATCACCGAACTGATCGCGCCCGATCGCCTTGCTCAGCTCGTCCAGCGCACCCGCGATGGCGGTGCCGAAATTGTGAAATATCTCAAGACTGGCAGCGCATATTACGCCCCTTCTGCAGCCACCACCGAAATGGTCGAAGCCATCCTCAAAGATAAAAAGAAGATCCTCCCCTGCGCGGTTTACCTCGAAGGCGAATACGGAATCAAAGGCCTCTACGTGGGTGTGCCCGCAAAGTTAGGATCAAAAGGAATCGAGCAGATCATTCAGATCAAACTCACAGCAGAAGAGCAGACCGCTCTGAACAAGAGTGCCGAAGCGGTGAAAGAGCTGGTGGCGGTGATCGGGGTGTAGGGAACATTTTTTTCTTGACAGCGATCATGAGAAGAATTTAATTTTGGTTGCGGCACGGACCCGCAGGGTCCGAAAAAGTTTAGGGTTCTGCGAAAGTGTCAAACGTGCCCAGTGCACGTTTATTTTTTTGGTCCCTCAGGGACCAGGAGGAAGCAAAATGGTTACAACAGCTACAATCGCTGGGTCGAATCCCACTGCGAACGTCAATTCTCTCCGTTCCAGTCCGATCCACAACGTCAATCCCCTTTTCGATAGTCCCGTGGTAATTGATCTCGACTCCATCGAGATCGATGCAACAAACCCCGGCGGCTCAACCAAGTCCCTGCGTTACCAACGTCGCGCCCCTTCTATTCGTGATTCGTATGACATTCTCAACAAGATTGTCTACCCGGTAGTCGTCTGCGAACACCCACAACACCGCGGAAAGTACATGCATATAGACGGATTCGGTCGTCTTAGCGAGGCTAAAGCTCGGGGACAACGGCAAGTTAGCGCAATAGTTTACCCGAGCCTGACACTTGAGCAGCGCATTTGCCTAAGGCAGACACTGAATGCCGCGCAAGAGGCTTTCGACGCCGTTTCGATTATCCGTGACCTGCAGGAACTCGCGAACCAACGGGGTCTCGACGTGACGAACCCTGAGCACGTGAAGACGTTGGTACGCGATCTTCCGGAGAAGGTTCGAAAGCACGAGAAGGACCTGATCATGCTTTCCCGGTTGCATCCAACTGCGATCGAGGCCATGGGTGAAAGCTACAAGAAGGACGGCCAGACTATAGGGTTGGACAAATTTCGCGGGATGAGCCGCATTCTAGCAACGATGGAGGAGCGTCATCCTAAAACTCTCGAGAAGCTTGGTGGGCAAAGGGAGCTTTCTCTCAAACTCTCCAAGATGTATCTGGACAAGAAATTTAGCGATGGAACTCGATCACAGGAAGCCATTCGCCAGGTGGCTCACTCGTTGAAGGAGTTGCCGGAGGAGGACAGGACTGTATCCGAGTTCTTCCAGAAGGAGAAGACCTATTCGGATCTTCCCTTGCTTACTGGCAGGCGTCAGGCAGCGTCGGCAGCAGCCTCGTTGTCAGAAACTTGTCAGGCGCTGATCGCCATTCTTTTAGACCTTGACCCCAAGGTTCTCACCTTGCGTGATCGCCGCACGCTCGAAAGGACCGATGCGGTCCTACATGAGGTGCTTGGTCCTCGCGCATAGAGGGAAGGGCCGGTCTCGGGACCGGCCCAACTTTTGCTGCGCGGATTAAGAACATCAGCTGACGTACTCACACACCCCTCAAGCACTGCGGCTTCTACCGACAAATCCTAGCAGAACAAAGTTGACCATGGTCATTGACCATAGTACGATACTGCTATATGAAAGAAGTAGCCATCTCCAAATTCAAGGCCAAGTGCCTCGGTATCCTCGAACAGGTGCGCAAGACCCGCACGCCAATCCGTGTTACCCGCTTCGGCAAGCCTGTCGCCGAAGTTGTTCCTGCGTCCCCCGGTGAGGCGACCGGAAGGCGGCTCGGATGCATGGTCGGTACCGGCGAAATCCTGGGCGACATCGTTGGCCCAACCGGCAGCTGGGACGATTGGGAAGCTTCCCGGTGAAGCTGCTTCTCGACACGCACATCTGGCTCTGGAGCGTCCTCGAACCAAACCGACTGACGCGCCGCGTAGACAAGGCGCTCCGTGATCCGGCGAACGAATTATGGCTGTCGCCCATTAGCGTGGGGGAATTGATTGTGTTGCTCCGCAAAGGCCGCCTCAAATTGCCGCACGATGTGGCTTCGTGGGTCGCTAAAACCATCGAGGAATTGCAAATCAATGAAGCGCCTTTAACTGTCGAAGTGGCTCTTGCGATCTCGTCTCTAAACTTTCGCCACGGTGATCCCGCTGATCACTTCCTCGCAGCTACCGCTAGAGTCCTCGATCTCACACTCGTAACTGCGGATGAGCGCCTGTTGGACCTGCCACGAATTCGCGTGCTCGCAAACCGCTAAAGCTCTGTAGCTGTCTTTGGAGCAGAGCAGATCACGGCAACTGCGAAGAACGCCGTCTGGCAATGATAAAATCTACCTATCCCCGAGTGGGGCTATAGCTCAGCTGGGAGAGCGCATCGTTCGCAACGATGAGGTCGTCGGTTCGATCCCGACTAGCTCCACCATAGTCCTAGGAAATAGTAGCCTGGTTGCGTGAGTCCCATGAAGACGTTCTGAACCTGTACTGGCTGCGATCCCGTCCCCGCAGATAGGCCGATCCCGAATGGGATAATCAGCCATGCCTGTGTGCATGGGCATCGCGTGAGAGGGATGCACAACGGTGCATTTCATCCCTTTTGCCAGGAAATCCAGCCGTATTCGTTACCATCAAGCTCGTGGTGAACACCGGGTGAGTTGCGTCTCACCGTGTTCCGAAGTGATTTACTTCTGGACGAAAACGATGAAACCGTACAGCGTGTCTCTAGGAAGGCCGTTTCCGGATAGAGCGAAGAACCATCCAGCACCGCCTCTCACCCCTTCGGCCAGATGAAGACGGAGGGCCTGAACCAGCAGCATGTAGGCGAGTTGCTGCGCGACAAGAAAACCGCCGGGCTGCCGGATCGCTCAGCTCCGCCCTCAATCGCTCCAGAGACCAGCGTATCGCCGCCTTCTCCGATTCTTACCGGATATGCACGATAGGCGGCAGCTCCGCCAAAAATATATCGGCAGGCTTACTGGCGAGGACGAAATTCCCGCCGACTAGCAAGCAATCCCTGCCGCCATTGCACGAGGCGATATGACCATTCAGCGGGAAAGGAAAAATTTCTGAAGCGTCGACAGCCTCCAACTTCAGATCGCTCGCAAGACAGGAAGGAAGCGCACGAGGTAAAAGGAAACAATCTCCCGCCGTAAGCCGCACCGGGTCGGGAACACTGATTGGGGAAGCTCTGACGAGAGCTTCCCCCACGGGGCATCGTGTGGATCTATTTCACCTTCAAGGTCACCTGGGTACTGTGGGTTAGGCTCCCCTTTGTACCCGTAAACGTCAGCGTGAAAGTGCCGTGATTAACTTGCTGCGACGCGGTCAACATGACCGTCGCCTTAGCTGTACCGTCGTTCAACATGAGCGTGTTCGGAATGATGCTGCAGGTGGAGTGAGGTGGATTGCCACCACTACAGCTCAGTGACACGCTGCCGGTCAACCCATTCACGGATGTCAGCGTAATCGTATAGCTGGCGGAGTGCCCGGGCGCTATCGTCTCCGACGGCGGGGTGGCCGAGATCCTGAAATCACCCACCGCCGCGGTAACAAAGTTGCCTGTCACGGTGGCCGAGGCGCTGGGCATGTGGAAGTTGGTGCTGGCGGAAGTGCTCGAGTCGAACGTTCCGCCGGTCGACGTCCAGTTGTTGAACTGGAAGCCGGCGTTGGCGGTCGCAGTTACGGGTATGGTCGCGCCTCCGACATAGTAGCTGCCTGAGGCCGGAGTGACCGAACCATCGGCCGACGGCGAAGACTGCGTGGTCAATTGATATTCCGTGTTGAAGTTGGCGGTGTAGGTGGTGGCCGAAGACGGCACCGTGATGCCGTGCGAGATCGCGCCGCCGTCGGACCAGCTACTCCAGACTTGTTCCGATCCACCAGAGACATTCTGGGGCGAGCTGGTTGCGATGGTATGCGTGGAGCTGGGGACCCAGTTCTCGGTCAGAGGGGCTGCCGTTGGCGTACCGCCATCCACCGAAACCAGGAGATTGGCGGGACTGGTCGTGATCGTAGTCGCGACTGTGGCGGGAGTTATGTTGACGCACCACCCGCCGCCGATGGTCGCGGCGCCGCTGCCCGAATTGTCTATGCCGTACAACGACCAGGTACCGTTGGGCGCAGTGCCACCGAATTGCGAGGTCAGCGTGGCCGCTCCGTCAGTCGCGGCGTAATTTGCCCCCGTAATGGAGGGCGCTGGCGCTGGGAACACCAGCGTGGTGCTGCCAGTGATCGAAGTTGGCTTGTAAGTGCCGCTGGTAAGCGGAGAGCCTCCCGGGATCAGGCTGGCAGCTGTGTCATCGAGCGTAATGTTGATGCCGCTGATCGTCGAGCCGTCTCCCACCGCGGCGAAGGGAACGATGGCTGCTCCCGTGGGGCCTACCAGCAGCATGTCGGTCTGAGCAATGTCACTCGAGCCGATGTTGTTCAGTTGGACCGTTACAGCGCCGATATTGCCGCTGAATCCGCTCACGAAAACGTTTGAGGGATAAGGCGTGGCTGCGCCGGCTGTGCTGGGCACCGTGATCGCGCCCTGATTGCAGAATTGATTGCCGGTCACGACCGTGTGGTTGTTCACTGCCTGGTTTACAGTTCCGCTGCTGGCTTGGAAGTTGACCGTGCCGTTGTAGGCGCCGGTTATAACGTGTGTACCTTCCGTGGTGAACGACGTGGTGCATTGCGCTGTTCCGTTGCTCACTGCAACCGGGTTACCGCCGCTGCACGTCAGGTTGTTATTTCCGTCAGTAAACGTGACTGTACCCTCGTTCACTGTGCTCGTGGAACTTACAGTGGCCGTGAAGGTAACTGAGTTGCCGGGAGGAGCGGTGAACGATGGATTGTTATTCGACGACACCGACGTTGTGGTTGCAGCGCCTGTAACCACGACTGTGAAGTTCCCCGTCACGGTTGCCGGAGCACCGGGCATGTGGAAGTTGGTGCTGGCCGAGGTGCTCGAGTCGAACGTCCCGCCTGTCGAAGTCCAGTTCACGAACTGGAAGCCGGTGTTGGCCGTGGCAGTTACGGGTATGGTCGCACTGGCGGCGAAAAAGCTGCCTGAGGCCGGCGTCACCGAACCATCGGCGGACGGCGAAGCCTGCGTGGTTAGCTGATATTGCGTGTTGAAGGTGGCGGTGAAGGTGGCAGCGGATGGAGGCACCGCGATGGTGTGCGAAATGGCCATGCCGTCGGACCAGCTACTCCAGACGTACTGCACGCCTGTCCCGCCGGATTGCGGCGAGCTGGTCGCGATGATATGCGTGGAGCCGACGTCCCAAGTTTCGACCAACGGGGCTGCAGTTGGCGTGCCGCCATCCACCGAGACCAGGAGATTGGCGGGGCTGGTCGTGACCGTAATCTGCGACGTAGCGACAAAGTTTCCCGTCACCGATGTTGCCGCACTGGGCATGTGGAAGTTGGTGCTGGTGTTGGTGGTGGAGTCAAACGTCCCCGCCCCGGTAGTAGTCCAGTTGTTGAACCGGAAGTTGGCGTTGGGAGTTGCAGTCACAGGTACCGAGGTGCTTCCGGCAAAGTAGCTGCCCGAGGCCGGCGTCACCGTCCCGCCATTGCTGGGACTCGCGCCGGTGGTCAACTGGAATTCCGTGGTGAAGTTGGCGGTGTAGGTCGTCTCTGCTGCCGGCGCACTGGTGACCGTCTCTGTCGTTGTGAGAGTCCCATCCGACCAACTGGTGAATACTTGTTCCGATCCCCCAGAGACGTTCTGCGGCGAGCTCGTAGCGATGGTATGTGAAGATCCCACCACCCAGTGGAAAGTCTGCGGGGCTGCAGCTGGAGTACTGCCATCCGCTGAGACCAAAAGCCCGGACGGGCTGGTGGCGACGACCACCGTATCCAGAATGTTGACGGTGGTGTTGGCGGTCGCGTTGTCCACCGTTGCCGTGGGGGTGGCGTCGCCTGCGCTGCTTCCCGCAGTGAACGTTGAGGTCGCGGTTCCGCTGATGAATGTGGTGCTAGTAGGATTGACTGAACCCAGTGAGCCGCCCGCAAATGTGACGTTGACCCCATTGGGGACGCTGAATCCGCCGGTGCCGTTCGAATTGTGTGTGAGGTCGGCGGTCAGCGTCGAGGCGCCAGCTGGATCGATCTGAGACGGCGAAGCGCTGAGGCCGAGTACCAGCCAGGGATCGAACGTCCCATTTATAACGCTATCGCAACCGGTGTTGCCCGGTCCGGCGTTGCAACCCCACCAGTTGTTGATGAGGGTGCCGGTGCTCCCCGCTTCCGTAAAAGCGCCCGTGCCCCCGCCGGGTGCGCTGTTGCCCACGAAGCGCGAGTTGCTGACTGTAATCGTCGCTGTGGTACCGGTGAATGTTTCAGAAATTGCGCCGCCAGTCCCGGCAGGCTCCGTGACGCTGTTTCCGGTGAAGGTTGATCCGCTGATGGTGGCAGTGAAACCGGTTGCCAGGCCGATAGAGAGTCCACCACCGTCAATGACCGCAGTGTTGCCGGTGAAACTCGAATTCGTGACCGACAGGTTGCCGCCACCGTTTCCCGATTCCTTGAACTCGATCGCGCCGCCCGCACCGCTTGCGGTGTTGCTCGAAAAGGCCGAATTGGTGATCGTAAGGTTAGGAGGAGTGTCGAACTCGATTGCACCGCCGCCCTCCGCGCCCGCTGTTCCGCCTCCAGTTGGGTTGGCGCCATTGTTACTCATCACTACGTTGGTAAGGGTAAGATTGTCGCCTGTGAAACTGCCGGCGAGAATTGCTCCGCCGGAGAAATTGCAGTCGGTGCCGGTGGTGCAATTGCCTCCGTGGAGGGTTACGTTCTGGATCGTGAACGGGTTGTTTCCCGTCAAAGCGAAATCCGCCTCGAAGATGCGGTCGTGGCCGTCGGTCTGTTGGATGACGGTGCCTGCGGCTGTCCCTGTGCCGTTGATCGTGAGGTTATAGCCGACTCTTGTATCCACTTGGAGTTCGCCGGTTTCCAGGCTGGTCAGGCTGTAAGTGCCGTTACCAATGTTGATTGTGCTGGTTGACGGGGCATTGTTGTTGGCTTCGCAAATTGCTTCGCGCAAGCTGAGTACGCCGTCCCCACCCGTGCCGCTCGTGACTGAGGTGTTGGTGCAGGCGCCCGCGTCGTCCTCGTCAGCGGTGGTTGTGACAGTAAACGTGGGATCGCCGCCAGCGGGTATAAGCACGGGAGCGGCTTGGCCCGCGGCCAAAACGACGATGCCGCGTCTCGCGTCTATGGTTTGCGGCAAGGCTAAAGCTGCGACCGGCGTGCCGGTGAACGAAACTCCCGCGCTCGGACTGGCCGTTGCTCCAGAGGTGTCAAGAATGTTGAGCTGGCTCGCTGCCGCATCGAGCACCATCAAGTCGTGCGTGGAAGAACCGGCCAGGCGCGGCGAATTAAACGCCGAGTGTGAAACCGGTCCCGTAGGCGCCGATCCGGTGTAAGGAATTTGTTTGGCGAGGGTCCACGCGCCCAGAGCAGTCGGGTTCGGCGGAGTCGCGGGTTGCGTGTGATGTCCTCTGATCGCGGCGCGGCGGGCGGGAATCTCCGCGGCCGTCAGCGGCGTTGTGTTCAGCGTCCCATGTTGCAGGATGTGGATGCTTCCATCGTCGGCCAGGACGGATATCTCGGTGCGGCCGTCGCGGTCCCAAATGAAGTCGCCTAAAACAAGTCCCTGCACCTGGAAAGGAACGGTGACGGTCTCGGTCTGGGCGCTGGAAGTGAGCGCGCTGTAAATCATTACGATGTTCGAGCCCGCCCCTACTGCAACATCTGCTCCGCCACCCAAACTTCCCCACTCCACGGAATCGCCCCGGGCTGGCAGCGGATAAGTTGCAACCGTGGTTAGCCCTGCAGTGCTGGGCGCGAGAATGGCTAACTGCGAACCGCTGGGGCCGTCCAGGCTGAGGGCTAGGTGTCCGTCAGGCGTGACGGCGAATGCCCTCACCTGCCCGAGAACCGGAACCGCTTGTGGAGCGAGAAGATTTCCGTGTCCATCGCCGGCTAGTAAGTAGAGATTGCTGCTGCCGCGCGCCGCCACTAATACGTCCTTGTAGCCATCGCGATTGAAATCGCCGGTCGCAATCAGGTCTGGAGATTCGGGAACCGCAAAGACCGCTGCCTTCGGCAAGAAGGTAGGCGGAACGTTGCCCTTCGCGGCCTTGCCATAAAGAGTAAGGTCGGTCGGCGCAAAAGCGTCAGGGTTGCCGCGCATGAGGACGACCAAGCCGCCATTTTTGGCGGAATAGCCGGCCACCACATCCATGGCGCCGTCGGCGTCGAAATCCGCCGCGGCCAGCGCGGTGGGATCTGCCGAGCCCGCCTGAAGCGACGCCACGGCATCTGCCGATCCGGCATAGTTGAGCTTTAAATTCTGCGGAGTCTTGAGGTTGACCAGAGGCTTGCCCGCACTGGTGAGAATCGTCGCTCCCGCGTTCGCCGCTCGAATTCCGCTTAGCGGGAAATAGGAAACAACAAGAAGGCCAGCAACGGCGAGCATACTGACGCAGAAAGGACGTCTCAGACGAGGGCGCATCGTGATAGCAATCTCCTAGCGGGGCATCACTTCTAGTTGTGAACGCGGTTGGTGGAATGCGGAACCCGCAACGTCGCGCCAGCTTAGTGGTCTAAACCATCATCGTCAATCCCTCCAAAGTTGTAGCGATCTTCGTCGAGACTCACTCATTGACCCGGCATAAACACCTCAATGAGTTAATTGGCGATATTTCGATAGTTTGACGGTTTCGCTAAGTGGGCCACGAACACGACCCAGTTCTATGTTTGAGGACCGGCGTCGGCGACGATAAGAAACGTCTTGAACCAGTAGGGCACCGGTTTCAATTCGACTGACACAAAACCCGACTCACGTATGAGTTCCGCTACTTCCCCCCCGTGTCTTTGCCACTCGTCGCCTGCGAACGGCTTCGTCCAGTGATTGACCCGCTGCGCGAGTTGAATAAAGTACGAGTCGAGGTCGAAAGCGATCAGAACCAGACGTCCACGAGGGCGAAGAACCCGCCGGAACTCTTCGATAGCCCGACGAGGATTGGGGTAATGGTGGAACGAGATTAGATTCACGACGGCATCAAAACCAGCGTTCTCCAATGGGAGGTTCTCGGCATCGCCCTGGAGGAAATCGAGTCGGGCGCTCTTTCGAGCACGCGCCCGCGCCACCATAGAGGTGGACAGATCAACACCCAGAACCTGGCGGCCAGTTGCAGCGAGCATTGCGCCCATCAGACCGGTGCCGCATCCGATGTCGGCGACGCGCTGATGTCGCCCGTCGAGGCTGGCCAGCGCAGTTCTATAGAGAGAGCCGTTCGTGTAGCGAGCCAAGTCCCAGACACGAGACCATCGGTCGTAAGCGGCAGAGGTTCGCTGTTTCTGGAGTTCCGTGTTCGGCATGTAAGCGTCGAGTTCGAGCATGCAATATTGTGATTTAACGGTTGCATCTCCCAGAAGGGCAGCAACTAACAATACACGACGTTCCCGTGGACGACCGTCAACTTGATGTGTTAGTGCCGCCCCAATCCCATTAATGGAAGGTTGCAGGCGTCGATATTAGTCTCCTCCGGCCGAGCCCGCACGATACAGTGCGCGATCATCTTTAACACCGGTCTTCCACACTGCAACGATGTCTCGTGTGGCCGTGATGTCCTGTGTTGGATCTCCGTGAACAAGGAGCAGATCCGCGCGGAGGCCTGGCGCAATGCGTCCGCGATCATTCAAATGAAACGTGGTAGCTGGAACAGAAGTGGCAGCAGCAAGGGCATCCGGAGGAGAAAAACCGGCCCGGACGAGAAGTTCAAGTTCTCCGTGCAGGCTAACACCGTTCCAGCTCCCCGGATTGGGCGCGTCCGTCCCTGCGAGCACAGGCACACCGGCGTCGTGGAGTTGTTTGGCGGCAGCAAAGGCGTACTCCAGTTTTCCCAAGCAGGCAGCGGGAAACAGTGCCTTCAAATTCGATTGCGCATGGGCGGAGAGGAACTCCGTGAGGCGTTTGTCTACCACCAATGACGCACCGCCCGCCGTCCCAAAGCTGGTTTCGACCGGCGTCAGCGTTGTGATCACAAACGCGTGACGACTGCGCACGAAGTTGGCAAAGTCCGCCTGCGGTGCCGAGTCTGCGAAAACATGCGCTAGACCGTCAGCACCAGATGCGATGACATCGCGTGCGTCCGCTTGCGAGCTAATGTGAACGACGACCATCTTACCCCGCTTGTGTGCCGCAGCGACCACAGCGGCGAGTTCTTCTTTGGAGAGCTTTGAGAACGTGAGATTGCAAAGGTGACCGTCCTCATACATGATCTTGATATAGTCGCTGCCTTCGGCAATACGCGCGTCCACGAATTGTTGCGCTTCGGAGGCACTCGTGAGGGTAGGGACAGGCATCCCGAATTCAGTGCCATGGCCCTTTGGAGGAGTCACCAAATTGCCCGCTGAGAACATATCGGCGGAGTCCAGGCCCTTACCCTCAGCTTCGGCCTCCCTTAGGTCCGCTACGAACTTGGGGATGCCCCCCATGTTCAACTCGGTGGTAACCCCGAACAGAAGCGCTTGCTTCGGCGAATCGCTCCAATCGTGAGTGTGCGAATCGATCAGACCGGGAAGCAGCGTGTCGTCGGTAGCATCTATCTCCGCCGTGCCGGCGGGGACCTTCAGATCCTTCCCCACCGCTTGGATCTTGTGGTTTTGGACGAAAACACTGTCGGCAGAAATCACTTGTGTGCCATCGAAGATTCGCGCGTGTCGGATCACGAAGGGCTGGTCGGATGCGGCGTCTTGTCGGGCCACCTGCTCGACCGGACGCGGTAGAGGAGAGTCTTGAGCATGAACCTGTAGGGCGATAGCGAACATACCCACGAAGAAAGTGAGCAAAACCGTCGATTTCGCCGCGACGGGACGACCGGGGATTCCGTGCATTTGATCGTCGAGTACCCATGCGTTCATCGCCTATCTCCTAAATAACAAATTCGGCTCCTGAGCAATCTACGTTCGGAAGCTCGCATATGTTCCAATTGACCTAGTGTTTCTCTCGAAACAAACTTCCGCGCTCCCGAGCGCCACCAACCTGTCCTCCAGGCCCTGCGCTACTCTTATCAATATGGGCGACTGCACCGAACGGAATCCAAAAAAAGGGCGTAACTGGCATCGGCGCAGCGGGTAAACCCAGCGAGTTCATGCCTCGCGAAGCGCCGCCATCGGATCCACCTTCGCCGCTCGCCGGGCTGGAAGGTAGCTGGACAGAAGGGCGACTGCGAGCAAAAGCAGCGGTACCAGAACAAATATAGCTGGATCATGTGGCCGCACGCCGTAGAGCACGCTCGCCATCAGGGAGGCGGTCGCTGCGGAGAAAACCATGCCAGCGACAATTCCAGCACCAGCCAGGACGACACCCTTGCCTAAAATCAGTTTCAGAACGTCCCATCGCCGGGCTCCCAATGCCATGCGAAGGCCGATCTCGCGCGATCTTTGGCCGACCATATAAGCCAACAAGCCGTAAATTCCGATGGAGGCCAGAAGCACCGCCAGTCCGGCGAATCCGCCCACCAGGTCGGCAGAAAAACGGCGTGAAGCCAGTGACCGATCAAGGATGTCGTTCATAGAAGAAACATTAAATACCGGCAAGCCGGGATCAATGCTCTGGATTTCATGCCGAATCTGTGGTTCGAGCAGGGTCGCGGGCAGAGACGTCCGCAACACCACGCTCACTTCCTTGCTGGGGTCTTGATAAGTCGAAACGAAGATGTGGGGAACGCCATCGATGTCGAGACCGTCACTCTTGATATCCTTAATAATACCCACGACGGTCGTCCATGGCTTGGTAGGGTCTGTTCCGAACCGCACTTGGCGGCCCAACGGATCGCGGGTTGGCCAATACTTACGAGCGGTGCTTTCATCAATGATGGCCACCGGCTGTTTGCCGTCTTCATCGCCCTCGGTGAATGAGCGGCCGCGTAGGAGCGTCGCCTGCAACACCTTAAAATAATCGGGGCTTATTCGAATTCTCTCGGCGCGCAGATCCTGCGAGGACTCGACCGGTCTATCTTCAATCGCGAAGCCTTCAATCCTTAAGCCATCGACCGCGTTGGGGTTGCTATTGGTGCTCGGTAGAGATGATGTGATTGCGGCAAGTTCTACTCCCGGAATTGCCTTCATGCGCCGCAGCAACTCACGATCAAAGGTGGCCTTACCAGGAATACCGAGATACGGATCCATCTTCGGATCGTCGGGAACTCCCAGCCACGTGTTTGCCGTGACCACTTGAGTTGGATTGAAGCCTGGGTTTTCATGCAACAGGTCCCGCATCGTACGCAGCAGCAAGCCGGCACCCACCATCAGTATGACGGCAAATGCCAGTTCCGAGACGATTAGAACATCCCGCAATCGGCCGGTCGTAGTGCTGTAGCCGGAACCGCGACCGCCTTCACGAATGGCCGAGGAGAGAGCGACTTTTGCCGAATGAAGCGCTGGAGCAAGTCCAAACACTAAGCCCGTAAGAATGGAAATCAGCAGAGCGAACGCCAGCACCACCCAGTCGATTCGTACTTCGTTGAGCCGGGGAACGTTCGATGGCACAAAGCGCAGAATGAATCCTAAAGTACCAACCGCGGTTGCGATTCCCGCGACACCGCCGATGAGCGACAGCAGCATGGACTCGGTCAGCATCTGGCGCACCATGCGGCCGCGGCTCGCCCCCAGCGCTAACCGCACCGCCATCTCTTGTTGTCGCCCCGAAGCGCGCGCCAAGAGGAGATTGGCAATGTTCAACGATACGATGAAAACGATCAGGATTACCGCACCCAGTAACACCAGCAGCATGGGCCGGACGTTGCCTACCAAAGTTTCTTGCAATGGTTGAATCTCAATTGTCCATTGGGCTTGCGGCGGGTAATCGGTGGGAAAGTCGTGGCGCAATTCGTGGGCCATGGCAGTGAGCCGTGCCTGAGCTTGCGCCAGTTTCACGCCAGGCTTAAGTCGTCCGATTCCATTGATTAAAATCCGGGTACCACGCATTGGCGGGGGAAAGGGATCTGCGCTGAATCCGCCGGCGCCAAACACGTCCGCGTCGCCGGAAACCGTCGGTCCAGGATGGCGAAATCCGCGTGGCAGAACCCCAATAATTGTAAGGGGATCACCGTCGATCCGCATGGTACGGCCCACAACATTCGGATCGGCGCCATAGCCACGGCGCCACAGGCCATCGCTGATCACGGCCTCTGGAGCGAAACCAGGCGCGAAGTCCTGCGGACCATACAACCGTCCAATTTGCGGGATCACACCCAGCATGGAAAAGTAGCTGAAACTGCCGTTGACTCCCTCAACACGCTCGGGCTGTTTGGTACCGGTCAAATTCTCGCTACCCTCAAAGATCGGGGTCACATCTTCAAAGACACCCGCTCGCGTCTGCAGGTCATCCATTTCGGGCTTGGAAAACGCAACGTCCCGCAATCCTACGCCGGGCTCGTTAAAGTAGATTCGTACCAAACGATCGGGATCGCGGTAGGGCAGAGAACGCAGCAACACGGCATTCACGATGCTGAAAATGGCCGTGTTGGCGCCCACGCCGAGAGCCAGAGTCAAAATCGCAACCGCGGTGAAACCTGGATTCTTGCGCAACAATCTCAATCCGTAACGCATGTCCGAACCTAGTTCACCCCACCAGCGCACACCCAGCGATGCCCGCATGGCATCTTTGTGAAACTCGATTCCGCCGAACTCAATCCTCGCCTGTCGCATCGCTTCTTGCTGGGAAAGGCCTTTGCGAACCAGGTCCGCAGCGTAACTCTGAAGGTGGAAATGCACCTCTGTTTCCATTTCACTTTCAAGACGTTGTCCCTTGACCATCCACTTCAACCAAGAAAGGAATCGAGTCAGAAGATTCATATCTGCTCCGAGGAGGTGCGCAGGATACTGGCGATCAACGATGCCATGCGGTTCCACTTTTTGGTTTCCGAATGGAGTTGGCGCCG